>Ga0185299_10000185_pt1 | contig 192996 bp, 142 predicted proteins | sample PaiPotPPA55metaG_FD_128002 | JGI IMG/M metagenome (GOLD analysis project Ga0185299, IMG submission 128002) | Iron sulfur acid spring bacterial and archeal communities from Banff, Canada, to study Microbial Dark Matter (Phase II) - Paint Pots PPA... ...
GGAGGCATGGGCTGGCGCAGCGGCGTCCGTCGGTGAAGATGTGGCGGCATTGGTACTGTTTGGGTGTTTCGATTGGGTGTTGCATAGTCCCTCCCCACGGGGTACTTTTTTGTGCAAAGTCTTCGGAAGACAAGGGATAGGTCTGGACTTCTGGATTTCTGGATTTCCCCGGTCCGATTCCCTGTCTTCGGGTTAAATGCGAAGGCCCGGCTTTTTGGCGCCGGGCCTTTTTTTCTATCTACTTCTATTTTATCGAATTGAACCACACTAAAATGCCAGTTTCGGCGGATTTATTTTTTGACGTGCAGGTGGTTCATTTTAGGTTGGTTGTGGGTTTTGCGACGTCGGTTTTCAGGAGTTTGGGGCTTGACATGTGAGTTTGCTGGGGTTTTTCAGGAATCAACTCAGCTACAACCAGTCGATTGAGAGTTGAATGCAGTACCACAGCGAACCAGATTTGCTGATTGCCCCGCAAATCTTTGCACGTCGGCGCTAACAGCGCGAATGAAAGACTTTGTTTTCAATGCTCGAAGATGGCCAGATGATTGCAGAAGAGGATGTCCTAGCCGAACGTATCACTCTCCCTAAGTCGGCGGGCGCAATGTTTTACTGAACACCCCGCAAACCAGCGGTTGGGTGTTTTCGGCCCGGGCCCCTTCATTTCAAAGATTTTCTAATGGCAGTTCATTCGTCCGATGCTCATCCATCGAACGGATTGGCGTTCCCGTCTTCGCAAATCTGCAGTTGATATGTTTTTTGACGACTATCTCAATAGACCTTAGGAGGGTCAGTTCAATGCGTTCAATCAAACTAATGACGTTAGCCGCGTTGCTTGCAGTGGGTACGGCTCCACTGCTGGCGGACGGCATAGGCAATAACATTGTTCTGGAAGGCTCCGATGCAACGGCCTTCCATGAAGATGCTGCCTACACCGCACAACTCTTTACCTATCTGAGGGCCGGCTCTTCGCTTCCGGTTCTTGTGCTCGGTGGCGTAGGTCTTGCCATCGCGCCTTCAACGGGGTACGTTCTGGCACCTGGCTATTCCCTTGCTGCCTACAATCTAGCCAACTTCAGCGCCGTATACATTGAGAGCGTAGGTGGTTGCTGCACGCAGGCGGACCATTCCATCTCCTCGGGTGACCAGGCGAAGATCGCAGCGGCGGAGGCGGCGGGGCTTAACATCTCAATCGAAAACTACGGTGGTGGTCCGTCATGGGGTGCCATCCTGCCCGCAGCCGTTGACGCGCTACCTTCCAGCGACTTTGCGGGAATCACTGATTTCGGTACCGGCTCCGGCTCTGGTTGCACCGATGCAGAGGTGTTCACACCATTCGCCATTTCCGTCGGCTTCACTCAACCCCCTGCTCTGGGTTGCTATGAGCACCAGGAATACCTCCTTGCTCCATTCACGGCACTGGGCTTCAATAGCCTGGTTACGGCTGATCCCACTTCGTTCGGCGGGGCACCAGCGTCCGGATTGCTGGCAATCGGCGGCGTACTTGGCGGCGGCGGAGTTACACCGGAGCCAAGCACCCTCGTGCTGCTCGGCACTGGCCTGACAGGTTTGGCCGGATTAGTGCGCCGCAGACTTGCTCGCTAGCTTTTCAACATACCGCGCAGGCAGAAAAGAAATAGATAAGAACACGATTCTCCTCAGGCTTGTCGTTCCATTTAGACCCGGTCACCCGCAGAGAGTGGCCGGGCTATTTCTTTTTGAATTGACAGGACTGTCCGGGTTCAGCCCTACTTCTCTGGTTGTAGGCGGAAATGGTGGAGGCGGGATCGAACCTGTTGCCGCCATTGATAACAAAGCAACTTTGTTGATTCTAAAACCTCATCAAATGTCACGAATCGCACGACCTGCTGGTCTTCAGCACAAATTAGCACAAAATTCTGGACGGCAGAATTCGTCGATTCGTGCAAAAGCATTGTGGGCCTGTCCCATCGGCAATCGATGAGCTCAACCATATCTATCGACAAACCTCATGGCAGACCGCGAGCCTTACACATCGTTTCCGAGATGGAAGATCGGCTCGACGCCGGTTGCCCGTGCCAGCAGTGCGTGCTCCTCATGCTGTTCGAGAGGTCTGTAGTTCTGCGCTACGTCCATCGCCAAGCGGAAATATCTTTCGTCCCCGGGAGGCAACGCAGCCGTGACTGGATGCCCGAGAGTCCAGCGCAACCCCAGCGAAGCCTCGTCAGGGAAAGCTGCAGGCTGATACCAGCATTTTGGCTCAGGATGGCTGTGCTTCTGGTCGGCAGACCATACCGTCTTTGCCATCGCCTTCAGTGCCAGGATGCCCATACCCTTTTCCTGCGCACGCTTCAAAATCTGTGGGCCGAAGTTCGCCTGCGAGAAGAGCACAAAGTTTACCGGAAAAAGCACGGTATCGAAGTTGTAGCGGTCCATCGCCGCCAATGCTGTCTCCGCGGAGTGCACCGAGAAGCCGATGTAGCGAATCTTACCTTCCTTTTTCGCAGCTTCCATCGTCTCCATGGCGCCGCCAGGACGCAGAACTTCGTCCAAGTCGGTCATCTTTGTCAGTGCATGGAACTGATATAGATCGACGTGGTCCGTCTTCAGCAGCCGCAGCGATTCTTCCAGTTGCTTACGCGAGGCATCCTTCGTGCGCCCTTCGGTCTTGCAGGCGAGGAAACAGTTCTTGCGATAGGGGGCGAGGGCCGGCCCCAGACGTTCCTGCGCGTCGCCATAGCTGGGTGCGATGTCGAAATAGTTCACGCCGCGGTCCACCGCCTCCGCAACGATATTGTTCGAGTGGCCGGTATCCTCGTTCATGACCACGATGCCGCCAAAACCAATGATCGAAAGATGCTCTCCCGTCTTGCCCAGAGGTCGGCGCGCAATCAAATTGGTGGGCGTCGCGGCGGCAGAAAACTTGGCACTGGCGGCGGCAGCAGCTGTAAGTGCGCTCTGCTTCAAAAAGTCACGGCGTTCCATGTGCAGACCTCGTCAAGGAATAATTTAAGGTCGAGCCCTTGCTAAAGGCATTTTCCCAGAATCGGGGGGATATGCGCAATTATCCGAGAACATCCGGAAGACGAGATTGTGAACAACTTCGTCCCGAATTCGCCGAAACCAGACTTGCAGGAAACTGCGGCCAGTCTAATGATTTATGGGCGTTGATGGCTAACTACAGCACCCTGAGACATTCGAAAACACTGGGGAAACGCGAATGTCAAATTTCAGCACCCTTGTCAGCTGCCTCGCAAACTGAACGCGCTGAGATTTGGACCTCTGCCCGCGCACAGGCAAAGGCCTACAGGATCTATAGGAATAGTTGTGGGACTTCGAGGCAAACTACGCACTTTAGCCCAGCGGCGATGGTCGCAAAATCTGCGGCGGGCGAGGTGACAAACCAATAATCTCAGCTGTGTTGAGATCATTCCTGCGAGTTGCCGGGTATAGTAGTCAGCCCCAGTGCGATCACCTCGACCGACCTGTCCTGAGCAAGTTGTGGCTCCTTCGTTTCGCGATTGACATATACAGGACCACCTTCAACGATTACCATCCGCTTTGCGAACTCGTCCGGTGATATAGGTTGACTTGCAGTTGCTGCGTACTTCACGAGAAGTGCTTTCTTTATTTCGAGCGCCCTTTGATAAGCCAACACTTCATTGGTCCCGTAGTCGAGAAACTGATGCCCGCGCAGGTTCCGGCGGTCCGCATGTCCTACGAAGAGCAGGATCGATGTCGCTCCGGTCGCAATTTGATCCAGTATTTGCTTCTCACATTGGTCTGGATCTTGCGTTATCTGGTTGAGAACAGCTGTGCTTAACTCGTGCTTGCCAGTGTCGAAGGGCGAAAACACGCATACCTGAGTTGACATGGAGACTTTTGTCTTCTTATCGTCCCCACCCTTTTTGTCCTCCGGTTTCGCCGAATCAAGACCCGCGGCAAGTAATGCTAGCGCGAAAAAGATAATGCTTGCCATCAGACTTAGTACCACAGGGCTCGAATGATTCAGACTGTCGGCCAGTTTCGCGAAGGCTTCGAAGAGCTTTGCAAGGTCGCTAGCGCCCTGCTGTTCTGTCTCTCCGGCTCCTCCTCCCGCTGGAGATCTCCAAAACAAATGAACCAAGAGCGAAACAACAAACAATCCAAAGGCTATTCCCGAGAGCCATAAACCAAAGACCACGATACTGTGCATCATGCCTGTTTCTCCGGGGTACTCATTTTCCTCACTACAACACGAATTCCTGAAATCTCGTGCGGGAAGCTCTCATCCTTGCTTGACTCCGCGGCGAGGATGACTGCCACTTCGCCCTCATCGTCTGATCGTAACCAACCGAAGACATCTCCAATATCTTCTCTGCGCTTCTGCGCGTACAGCTCAATCTGTCTCCAAGCGGATTCGTCGACCATGGGGTCACAAATTTGCAGCGGAGAAGGCGGCATTGCGCTTAATCTCCTGCAGTTGATAATCGATCAGCTGAATGTAAGTCGTCATTCCGACGCTCGCAGCGATGACATGACCAATGAGATCACCGCCTTTTCGAACCGGTGCACCCGAGTCCCCTTGGCTCGTGACATACTTCGTGGTCATATAAACGTGTCCACAGGTACAGCTGGACTTCGGGAGCCAAAGCCATTGCATCTGGCCCATGATGGTAGCAGACACCGACGTGCCACTGCGCGTTGCTATCGTCACAGAATCCCCTGGCCCGGCAGTTGTAGTCGATGTGATCCGACTCGTCGCCGGTACCGCGGACGGCAATTGAATCACGGAGACGTCTGCTTCGGGCGATGCTCCGTGGTTTGTCGGATCGAGGGCCAGAACTACAGACCCGCTAGCACCTGCAACGGTTGCTTTGATCCCCGATGACTTTCCGACATGGCCCGCGGTCAGAATACCGTCGAGTCCACTCCCCCAATTCAACTGCACCCCCGCGGTACCCTTGAGAGCAGCCGATACCGCATCTCCAGGAGCAGCTTGAAGCTCAGGCTCGCTTATACGCACCACCATAGCATTGGCGACCGCCTCGAAACCGCCTCGAATCGCGTACCTCACAGCCGAATGGAGATCCTGGACTTGTGCTAGGGGTTCCGGCGTGAGGGGGGCATCTGAGGAATACTGCAGAATCGCAGCGTGAAGACGACGATCCGCGGATATAACACCGACTCCCCGCACTCCAAATCTTGCCCCAAAAGGCTCAGACTTGCTATTTACAGACCGCGGCGTGGTATAGCAGTAGGTGCGTGGACCTGCTTCTGGAGGCCCATCCATGAGCGCCTGCGCCAATAACATCGCCTGGCCCACAGCGTTCGCATCCTCGCCGGATTGAATTAAATCGGTCAGGCTCATCGGATCACCCTGTTTCGGGGCAGAATCGATGCCGTGGGGACATGACATATCTGCGATTTGCAAGTTGACTGGCGAGCGTGCTCATCAGTCTTCGCAGAAGACTCTCGACATAGCAGCATGCTTGCACCTGCTATTTGAACTAGCTTAGGAGAGTAACAAGTTTTCGAGGAAAAGGGGCAAATATCTGGGTTTCCGGGTGGCCAATAATTTTTCTTGACTTTTGGACAATCTGCTCCACACTGAGGGTCGTATTCGTAGTCCCTGCAAGTCCTCTTTCTCTGTTTCCTCTTACGTTTGCGTGCCGAACTCTCTCAGTTTTGCCGCACCGAGAGAGACTTTTCTGCGCCTTGCTGTGTCTGCGAGAAGTCTTTATCCGGATGAAAGGACTATTCGTGATGACCTCCACGCAGCATGCGAGACTCCTCCGGAGCCTTATTGGCTGTTGCATGATCACGCTCCTGTCAGCCAGGCTGTACTGCCAGGCCCCCACCCCTAAAGATAAGGTCATGTTCAAGAACGGGGATGTTTCCACTGGAACGCTCACAAAAGTAGCCGCGGCTACAGTTACTTTCAAAGGTGATTTGACTGGAGACATAACCTATCAATGGACGGATATCGATAGAATCGAGGTATCGACCTATTCTGTAAAATCGCCTGGAAGCCCCGAAAGTCGAGCTATACCAGGCCAGCAAACGTTCGCGACGATCCTTCGAGACGAAACGACCACCCTGTATCTCGTCCACAACGATTCGATAGTGAAGGCTATACCTGCATCCACCACGAACTCTAACGTCGTTGTTCCTCTGGCGGGATTAGCCGCCACGCCTGCCCCACAGCTTCTTAAGATACCTACGTGGACCGGCTCGTTGTCGTCGCAGGACACGGTCACGCGGGCGACTCAGGACAACTATCAATTGGGAGCCTCGCTCCACTTGGCGCGGGAGACGCAGAATCAGAAGCCATGGAGACACCAGCAACTCTTCATCGATGCTCAAGCAAATTTCAGCGAAGCACGTAAAGCGGCAGCTTCGCCAGTTCGAACCGCTTTATACGACGGCGCAGTAGAAGACAAGCTATATACCGTCGACAGTGAACTGCTGAATAACTTCCAGAACACCTACAACTCGGCATATCTGTTTGCACTTGGAGACTGGTATCACAACCTCTCGCTCGGCATCAATTTCCAGCAGTCTTATGGAATTGGTTTCGGGTGGCAAAGGTCGATTAAGGGAAAGCCAAAGAAGACGGGCGATCAGTTGCTTCAATTATTTGGATTTGACGGGGACCTGCGCTACTCCTACCAGCAACTGTACTCTCCGGGAACCACATATAATCTCGCAGCCACCGGCCTTAGCGAAAACTATGCGATTGTTATCCCATGGAAGAGTCCAAAGCCTCTGGAACTATACGAGCGAATTTCAATTATTCCATCTTTCAACGAGACGCGTGCGCTAGAAGTAAGAGGTATGAGCGGACTTGTCTTGCCGTTAACCTGTCGGCTCTCGATCGGGCCAAAAGTGACTGACGATTATTTCAGAAACGCACCACCAACTTCGAAACAAAATTACCTGCAACCGTCCTTTAGTCTGACCTACAACTTCAGTCCACTTCCTGCTCCGACTGCCAATAGATGCAAAGCCACGAGGTGACATTATGCAAAAGAAAGGAAGCAAGCAATCTAAGCCTGCTGTTAAGACTGCCATCGCAGGGAAATCGACGGCTCTCGCCTCAAAGACTCCGGAGGAGATCAAGGAGGTCGGCGTAAACGCACTGAATGCATTGGCGCTTGGGGGTACCTCGGTAGGCTGCTGGTTCAAGGATTCGAGCGGAGGTCCTGATCAGTGTGTCCCCATGCCCTCCGAGGATGCCTGTACGGCGGCAGGAGGCTCTCCAACTGCCGGCGGCTGTCCCAACACCTTCGCATTTATTGCAGGCCATGTCGCAGACTTGAAGAATCAGGTGGACCGGCTCCATCGGCGAGTTGAACTGCTTGCAATGAAGAAAAAAAAGAAGTCCAAGTAGAGCTATGCCTTTAGCATGATCCGTCGGGAGAGCAATTGGGTATGGGGCAATTACTCACTTTTACAGGTCAGCCTCAACAGGCCTCTAAGTGGTGCTGGCTCGCAGTCACAGCCTCGATCGATGCCTACTATAGCCAGCCCCCGGGACTCAGAGTTTGCTGGCGAATGACCAACTATTTCAGCAAAGCAGCTGCCATGCGCTCCGGTGTTTTGCCCTTGACGTTCGCTTTTTATCGGCCATGGATCACGGTAAGTGTTCGTTACCAGCGTAGCCCAGGTCAGCCTAACGGCGGGCCCACGGCAGATTACCAATGTTTCCTGAAGAGATATCTGGCTTAGTCCCGCCTACCCATGTAGACTACGGGTTCTCCCCAAGAAAGAATGGTTTTCTTGACGCAGCCTGGCGAAATCACGGTGCTTCTTCGCGAGTGGAGTGAGGGGAAGCCTGCCGCTACCGAGCATCTTTTCGAACTGGTCTATCCGCAACTGAGGAAGATCGCCGGCGCGCTGTTTCGAGGGGAGCGTACGGAGAACATGCTGCAGCCTACGAGCGTGGTGAATGAGCTTTTCCTGAAGCTGATTCGCCAGCGCAGCTTGAAGTTTGAAGACCGCGAACATTTCTACAGCCTCTCCGCGCGGCTGATGCGGCGTGTTCTGGTGGACCACGCGCGCTCGGAGGGAAGGCAGAAGCGCGACGGCGGAGTGCCCGTCCCGCTGCATGAAGAGTTGGCCTGGATTGACGCGAAACGCGCCGAGATGATGGACCTGGACCGTGTTCTCGAAGAGCTCGACGAGTTGGACCCGCGAAAGTGCCGGATGGTCGAACTTCGCTTCTTTCTCGGATTTACGGCAGACGAGACGGCGGAGCTGTTGAACACGTCGAAGGCCAGCGTCGACAGAGAACTGAGGTTTGTGCGCGGCTGGCTGTATGACCGCCTGCACACTGCTTGACGCACTTTGCTGCACACTGCTTGACGCACTTTGTCTCTGTTTCGCGCCAACCTCAGAGAGTGAACGAATGACACACGACTCAGAGAACTGGGAGCAGCTGCAAGAGCTGTTTCATCTCGCCGAGGTGACGCGAGAGGAAGATCGCGAACGCGTGCTGACGGAGAGGTGTCCCGATCCCCGGCTTCGACGCCGGGTGATGGCTATTTTTCGAGGCGCCACCATTGAGAGCGAAGAGGAGACGCCGAGAGGTGCGCCTTTTTTGAGTGGGAAGATTGGCCCTTATTCGCTGATCCGGCATCTTGGGTCGGGCGGAATTGGCTCGGTTTATCTGGTGGAACGGAGGGTGGGCGGCGCGCTGCAGCGGTCTGCGCTGAAGGTGCTGGCGCCGCATGCCGCGGGGCCTTCGTTCGTCGAACGATTTCACCGGGAACAACATATTCTGGCGTCGCTCGATCATCCGAACATTACGCGCTTGCTCGATGGCGGGTTGAGCGAAGGCGGGCAACCGTATCTGGTGATGGAGTACGTCGATGGCGTCCATCTCGATGTGTACTGCGATGAAGGGAATCTTGGGATCGACGAACGGTTGCAGCTTTTTCTTCGTGTGTGCGACGCGGTCGCTTATGCGCACCGCAACCTGGTGGTTCATCTCGATCTCAAACCCTCCAATATTCTTGTTACCACTGATGGCACGGTGAAGTTGCTGGATTTTGGGACGTCGAAGCTGATCCAGCCGGACAGCCTGTTGACGACGACGGTGATGGCGACTCCGGCCTACGCGAGTCCGGAGCAGTTGCGGAATGAACCGGTGACGACCGCGTGCGATGTGTATGCGCTGGGAGCGATTCTGTTTGAGTTGCTTACTGGACGCAGGCCGGGCGATAAAGCGTCGGTCGCCGTGATGATCGAGCGGGCGATGAGAGAGCAGGAGCCCGAACGTCTGTCGAAGGCGGTGACGAGCGAGGCTGCGGCGCATCGCGGGCTTTCGGAGAGCCGTTTGAGGCAGCTGCTCAGCAGTGATTTGGCGACTATCGTGGCGAAGTGTCTCAGTCCGCGGCCGAAGGACCGTTATCCTTCGCTGGATGCGCTGATGGGAGATGTTCAACGATTCGTGGACGGCAGGCCCATTACGGCCCGACCTCAGACGGTGATGTACCGGGTAAGCAAGTTTGTACGTCGCAACCGGGGAAGTGTGGCGGCGGCTGTATTAATTAGCGCTGCTTTGGTGGCGAGCCTCGGTTATGCGGCTTGGCGGCAACAGCAGGCGCTGCGTGAGGCGCAGCGCGCGGTGCGGATGCAGACGTTTATGTACCGGCTGTTTAAGTTGGCGAATTCGAACTACACCGGTAAGCCTGCGGCTACGGTGCCAGAGTTTTTGCAACTCGGCGTGAAGATGCTGCCGGACTATATTAAGAACCCCGCCGATCTGCGCGAGGCTCAGATGGGACTTGCCGAATCGATGTACGACAACGGCGACCTGGACGGCGCTCAGAAGGTGTTTACGCAGACGATTGCCAGCGCGAAGGCCGCGGGAGATGTTCAGGCGGAGGCAGAATCGGAGGCATTCGCCGGAAACATTGACTATCTGCAGGGGCAGATGGAGCAGGGTGCCGCGCTCACGGCGCATTCTCTGGAGTTGTCTCGCAAGCCTGGCGTCTCTCCGGCGGTTCGTGTATGGAGCGCGATTTACTATGCATGGAATCGTGAGAACAACGGGTTTCGCGATGATGAGAACGTGCGGCTGCTGCAGTTCGCGGTGAAGGAGGCACGTGACTATAGTCTCTCGTCGCGTGAGACTGCGGACGCGCTCTATAACCTGGGCAGCGATCTTGAGTTGCGTGGGCGTTTGGACGAGGCTGAGCAGGTGTTCAATCAGGCGCTTCAGGTGTATGGTCAGGATCCGGCGGCTCTGTGTGAGCAGTCGGAGGTGTATGGAGATCTGGCCTACGTGAGTGAGATGCGCGGCAATGTGCCGGCGAGCGTTCCGCTCTATCAACGCGCGTATGACGGATACAAGACGTGCTCGGGTGCGGAGAGCCGGGGAGCGTTGACAGAACAGGAGTATTGGGCGGGCGCGCTTATCAAGCTGGGGCAGGCGCAGGATGCGTTGCCGATGATGGAAGCGGCGATGCCGGTGTGGAGGAAGATGCTGGGTACGAGTCCCGATCTTGCCGAGCCGTTGAACTTTCTCTCGCTGGCGGAGATTGGGACTGGGCACTTTGCTGAGGGGGAGAAGGCCGCGAAGGAGATGGTGGATGTACAGACGGGCAGGGTCGCACCGACTGACCGGCGCTTTGGGGCCTCGCACCTGCTGTGGGCACGAGCGCTTGCAGGACAGCATCGCTATGAGGAGGCTTTGCCGCATGCGGAGATCGCCGACAAACTGCTGGCGATGAATGCGCTTTCTGTTGGAGCGAAAAAGTCATCCGCTGAGGCGCATCAGATGTTGCTGGATGTCCAGTCCAAACTGGCTGTGAAGCAGTTCAACTGACGAAGTCTGGTTCCCGCTAAAAAATAATTGAAAATAGTTTGATGCAGTTTTTCTGTCTGTGGCGCGAACAGTACAGGAGATTCGCCATGAACTGGAAAACTGCACTCCGCACCTTCTTCGCCTTGTTTCTTTCTTTCCTGGGTATTGCCGCCAATGCCCAAGCCACTTCACCTTCCGTAAACCATGCCGCCGTGTCGCCTAAGGCTACGGTCACCTTCGGTAAACTGCCGCTGAACTTTGAGCCGAACCGGGGCCAGACCTCGAACGAGGTGCAATGGCTGGCGCGTGGGCCGGAGTACACGCTGTATCTGGCTGGGCATGATGCAGTGCTCGAGATGAATGCGATTACACCTGCGAAAAATGCAGCAGAGCGGCCGAAGATCAGCGAATCGACGCTGCGGATGAACCTGCTGGGAGCAAATCAGGCGCTGAGTGCGAGCGGGGAAGAACCTCTGCCGGGAAAGGCGAACTACTTTACCGGGAAGGACTCCTCGAAGTGGCAGCGGGATGTGCCGATGTTCGGCAAGGTGAGGCTGCAGCAGGTGTATCCGGGGATCGATCTGGTGTACTACGGGCGGCAGGGGCGGCTGGAGTATGACTTTGTGGTGGCTCCGGGGGCGGATGCGTCAGCGATCCGCATGAATTTCGACGGCGCGAGGGCGAAGCTTGCGGCGAATGGCGATCTCGTGCTGCCGGTGGGCGGGACTGAGATTCGTTTTGACAAGCCGGTGGTGTACCAGATGAAGGACGGTGCGCGGGAGCCGGTTGAAGGTGGCTTTGCCATCGCTGAGAACCAGCAGGTGAGCTTCAAGGTGGGGTCGTATGACAGGAACCGGGAGCTTGTCATCGATCCCACGCTGATCTTTCTGGGAACGCTGGCGACGGGCAACCAGCAGTCGGTGCCGAATGGCATGGCGGTAGATGCGGCCGGCGAGATCATTCTGACGGGCATTACGAATGATCTGAATTTTCCCGTGACGTCGGGGGCGCTGCAGACGTCTTGCGCGGGATACAACTCCTCTTCGCAAGGAAACATAACACGGTGCGGAGCGAGCAGCTACAGCTCGGGCTTTGTCACCAAGATCAGCGCGGATGGCACGTCGCTGGTGTATTCGACGTATTTGCATGGGCTCGGCGGGGCGGAATATGGGGACGCTGTTGTGGCAGATGCCGCGGGTGATGCCTATGTTCTGGGCATGACGAGTTCGAACGACTTTCCGATTACGGCCGATGCGTACCAGTCAGTCTGCCAGCCGTACTATCCGCAGACCAGCCCGACGACGTTGTCGCCCACTATCAGCGCTGGGTGCAATGGCTTTTTCAATGGCGGAGGCACTGAGTACACGGTCGTGGGTCCTACTCTGTTCATCGCGAAGTTGAATCCGGCTGGCTCTGCGCTGCTGTATAGCACGTTTTTTGGCGGCACTGTGGGGACCTATCCTGTGGGTCTTGCGCTGGACAGCTCGAACAATATCTACTTTGCGAGCTTTCTGCAGAACGCCGAACCAGCTAATAATGTTTATCCGGTAAATGGCACCATTCCATTTCCTGTGACCGCGAGCGCGTATCAGTCGTCCGGCGTCGGGGTTCAGTCTGCGACGCTCTCGAAGTTGAGCGCGGATGGGCATACTCTGCTGTACTCGACGTTGATGGGAGGGATTACGACCAACACGTTCTTTGGGTACACGCAGCCATTAGCTCTCGCGGTGGGACCGAATGGAATGGCCTATATTGGCGGACTCACGTTGTCTGCGGAGTTTCCTACGACTTCCGGAGTCGTACGGTCTGCTTGCGTCCAACCTTCGCCAAGCAATGGTGACTGCCAGAGATACACGGGCTTCCTTAGCGCCTTCGATACGACGAAATCGGGAGCGGCTTCGCTGGTGTATTCCACGTACATCGGAGGCAGCGAAGTTCCGGGGTCGAATAGTCCGGTGAACCAGGTGAATGGATTGGCTGCGGACAGTTCCAACAATGTTTATGTCACGGGATCTACGTATACGATCGACTATCCGACGACGACTGGCGTGTATCAGCCGACATGCGGCCACTCCAATGGGGGGAATAGTTGCAGTGCGGCCTTCCTGAGCAAGATCAATCCGACAGGGACTGCTTATGTCTGGTCGACTTACTTTGGAGGCACGACGGCAAATCCGGCTCCTGCTACAGGCAATGGCATCGCGCTTGACGCGAAGGGACGCGTCTATTTGTATGGCATGTCCCAGGATGGCGGCGGTGACATTCCAACCGTCAATCCTCTGCAGGGCTATTTCAGTGGAAACAAGTTGTTCATCGCGACGTTCTCGCCTGATGCTTCGCAGCTTATCTTTGGGACTCGGCTTGGAAACACCACGACTGTCGTGACCAGTGGAGAAGAGCCTATTGCCAACAACGGAATTGCTGTGGATGCGACGGGGAATATTTATTTTGCCGGTATGACTAACGGGTCTCCCTTTGTCACGACGACGGGGACCTATGCCACTCCGGTGACGAGCACGTTCAACCGGGGCTTCTTTGGCAAGATTTCTCCCGTGCTACCGGCGACGGCGACGACGTTGACGATTGCGCCGACTACAGCGACCACGGGGCAAAAGGTCACCTTCACGGTGAAGGTGGCTGGAACAACGCAGACGGCGCCGGCGCCAACTGGAACGGTGACCCTGACGAATGGCAATGCGACTCCGGCGACGACCCTGGGGACGATTACTCTGGACGGCACTGGTGCCGGATCGTTCAGCAGCACTACGCTGGCGGCCGGAAGTTATAGTGTGACGGCGAACTACTCGGGTGATACGACCTACGATACGAGTGCTGCTGCTGCGCAAACACTCACGATTAATAGTTTGCCTGCGACCACGACGGTGCTGAGTGTTTCACCGACCGGCGCGTTGACCTATGGCCAACAGGTGACGTTGACCGCTACAGTTACTCAGACCGGCGGCACACCGACTGGAACAGTCACATTTACGGAGGGAACGATCGTGCTCGGCACGGGTACGCTCAACAGCTCTGGGGTGGCGACGCTCACGATCGCTCCGCCTGCTGGAGTTGGTACCTTCGTGGCGACCTACGGAGGGTCTTCGTCGTCCGCTACGAGTACTGGCCCCGGTGTTCCGGTTACGGTGGCGATGGCTCCCCTGACGGTGAAGGCGGCCAACGCTTCACGTGTGATCGGCGCCGCAAATCCAACCCTGACCGGCACCGTGACCGGCACGGTGAATAACGATGTACTGACTGCAAGCTACACGACTACGGCAACTGCTGCTTCGCCAGCCGGAACCTATCCCATCGTCGCTGCGATCACCGGGGCGAATATCGCGAACTATAGCGTCACGCTGACCAATGGAACGCTCACCGTGATACCTGCCACGGCGACCACAACTGCGCTTACTGCTTCAGCCTCCACTGTTGTCGTGGGAGCAAGCGTGACCTTCACCGCAACCGTTACTCCGGCATCGGGTACGCCGACGCCTACTGGTGTGGTTACGTTCAAAGATGGCACGACTACATTGGGAACCGGAACTCTCAATGCACCAGGGGTCACGACGTTCGCGACTACCGCGCTTGCGATCGGTTCGCACAGCGTGACGGCGAGCTATGCGGGCGACACCAGCAATGCTGCCTCGGTATCGAGCGCTGTGACCGTAGTGGTGACGGCGGGGCCACCTGACTTCTCTCTCTCGCTGACGCCAACGAGTGGCAGCGCGACCAATGGGACAAGTGAGGTTGTGACGGTGACGGTGACGCCATCGAACGGCTTCAACGCTGCGACGACTTTGGCGTGCAGTGGTCTGCCTGGCTTCTCAACCTGCTCGTTCAATCCCTCGAGTGTCACACCCAGCGGGGCACCGGCAACCTCAACACTGACCATTGCCACTGATGTGAAAGCTGCTGCGATTGCAATGCATCTCGCATCGGGTGAATCACAGCCCACCGTAGTACCGGCTCAACGGCCTATTGCGATCGCCGGTGTCATTGCGTCCTTCCTTCTTCTGCCGCTGGCTGGATGGAAGAACCGCAGGTTGAGAAAACTGCTGACGGTAAGTGGGGTCGTGTTCGCTGCGGCTCTGGCGACGGCGGGCATGACGGGCTGCGGCGGCGGAAGCACGAAAACTCCTACAGGGACATATACGGTCACGGTGACGGGAACGTCCGGCTCGCTGTCGCATACTGCAACGTATTCCATCACGGTGCAGTGACGCGGGTGCCATTGAGAGCAACACAATTCGCTGGGGAAAAACACCGAAACGGCCGGCCAGATTATCCTGACCTGCCGTTTCGGTGTTTGGCTCGCTTTACTGTTGATAAGAATGCAGCAGCATTATTTGCTCTCGTCGGTCTTGGCAACACCTTGGGAACGAGGACATGCATCGGGATCTTCGCGATGCCGGCAAAGGCAAGTTCAGGTACCGAGGCACAAAAGGGGCACACCTTTCCACCCGTCCGGTGTGCACAAAAATAATCCGGCAAACAGGATCAGGCAAAGAATCGGCAGGATGGGAGAAGCGAAGCGGCGAACGCCTCGATACCATTGAGATGTGGCCGAGAACGCCGGGAGGAAGCAATGCAGAATCGAACGACGAAGCAAGCGATACGACGAGGGTTGTGGTCCGCATCGGCAGGAGCAGTCGCGCTTGCATCACAACTCGCGGGGGCACTGCAGTGGCCCAGAAGCCATCGGCCAGCACTCAGATCACGATCACCCCCGCAGCTGCGCAGAACGTCATAACCGGCGCGCCCGACCGCTTCACGGGCTCCGTTCGTGTTCGGTCTCTCTTCGATCCGAAGGACCAAGCCCGGTCGAGCGGCGGCCAGGTAACGTTCCAACCCGGAGCGCGGTCGGCCTGGCACACGCATCCACTGGGCCAGGTGCTCATCGTCACGGATGGCGTTGGTTGGATTCAGCAGTGGGGCGGCCCGATTCAGATGATGCGCAAAGGCGATGTCGTGTGGATACCGGCGGGCGTCAAGCACTGGCATGGGGCAACGCCCACCACCTCCATGACGCACATTGCCTTTCAGGAGTCGCTCAATGGAGCAGCCGTCAACTGGCTGGAGCAGGTTACGGACGACCAGTACAGGCCTACCAAGTAAGAACAACAGGAAGTTGAAGGCGAGGAAATCATCGTGAACATATCGTTTGCAAACAAAGTTGCACTGGTTACAGGCGCCGCCTCGGGATTGGGGCTTGCCACAGCGAAGGCTTTTGCGGAATCTGGCGCGGCTGTCGTGTTGGCGGACTGGAACGAGAAAGAAGTGGAGTCCGCGGCCAGGGAACTTGCTGACAAAGGCCACAAAACTCTGGCTATCCGCTGCGACGTCTCGGATGACGCGCAGGTAGAGGCGATGGTGAAGCAGACGGTCGCCACTTTTGGACAGCTCGATGCCGCCTACAACAATGCCGGCATTCAGAATGCCCTCGCAGAAACCGCTGATTCTCCGCGCGAGGACTACGACCGGGTCATGGGAATAAATCTGCGCGGCGTGTGGAGCTGCATGAAGTTCGAACTGCAGCAGATGCGCCAACAAGGCAGCGGCGTCATCGTCAACTGCTCCTCCCTCGGAGGCCTTATTGGCGGTGCCCGGCGCGGAACCTACCACGCTGCAAAGCATGGAGTGATCGGATTTACCAAGAGCGCTGCTCTTGAATACGCAACGCGTGGCATACGCGTAAACGCAGTATGCCCGGGCATGATCCAGACGCCGATGTCTGACCAGATGATCGCCGCAGGTCAGGGTGAAGAACTGGAGCAGATGATGAAGACCTACGTACCCATGGCGCGGCTGGGGCGTCCAGAAGAGATCGCGGACGCCGTCCTGTGGCTCTGCAGTTCAGCCGCAAGCTACGTGACTGGCCAGTCGATCTCGGTCGATGGCGGCTTCGTCATGCGCTAGCGAGATCAGAATGCGCACGCAATCCCGTCGTATCGCGTTTATGAACAAATCCATTGAGAGAACAATGGAGTCGCAGCCCGTTCCGGTATCTGAAGGCCCGAACGATTTTTCCTTGACTATATCCTAGGGGGGTATGATAGAAAAGAACTGGCGAGGATTTTTGCCTCGCAGGAGAAGTCGAACAACCTATGAGTATAGATTCCGCACAAGAACCTCCGAGTACACGGAGAGTGTTCCTGTGCTGCGATGAACGCTCCGGAAGCCGCCTCTAGCCCTGCTAGACGACTCCTCGCCGCTCATCACAGCATACGACCTGTGAAACTGAGCGCGTGAGCCAGTGGTTCTCCGACCCCGACTCGCCCCCTCCCTAACCGATGATTCGTGCCGTCGTCCGATCCGCGCCCCAAGCGCCGGCTCGGTTGCGCCTGCGCGGACCGCAAAAGGAGGAACGATGAACAACAAGCTCTTTACCTTCCGGAAGACCGGTCGTATGACCTGTGCCTGGGTATCTACAGGCGATGCAAAGACGCCACTCGCATGCGTATGGGTGGAAGCCGAGGCTTCAGGAGCGGCTTCCGCAGCATCCTTCTCTAAGGATGATGCCAGGGGAGTGGGTCTGTGCGCTTAGAGGAACCCCAACTCGAGTCTGCGACGACGCCCGCGGCCAATGGCGTTGTGGTCCGCAGCACGTGGCAGAAGCATGTGCTCACCTTTCTGATGGTCTTCGGTCCCGGCCTGATCGTTATGGAGGCAGACAATGACGCAGGAGCTGTCTCCACCTATATGCAGGCGGGCGGGCAGTATGGTTTGCATCTGCTCTGGCTGCTGGTTGTGCTCTTGCCCATCTGCTACTTCGTGCAGGAGATGGTGGCGAGGCTCGGGATCGCGACCGGCAAGGGCCATGCCGCTATGATCTATGAACGGTTTGGCAAGTGGTGGGGGCGCTTTTCGCTCATCGATCTGCTGGCCGTCAACTTCCTTACGCTCATCACTGAGTTTGCGGCAATTTCGCTCGCGCTCAGTGCGCTAGGGGTCAGCCCGTATGTCTCGGTGCCGGTCTCGGCTCTTGGTCTGACGCTGATGGTTGTAACGGGGAGTTATCTCCGGTGGGAACGTATCGTCATCGTGCTCTGCCTTATGGACCTGACCTGGTTCGGGCTGGCCTACGTGGTGCATCCCAATTGGGGTACTGTGGCACGTAACACAGTGGCCCCAAGTCTGCCGTCTGGTGGAGTGACGAGCGGCCTTGTGTTCTTGATCATCGCGATCGTGGGTACAACGATTGCCCCCTGGCAGCTTTTCTTCCAGCAGAGCTGTGTTGCGGAAAAGCGGCTGCGCTTCTCCGATCTAAAGTGGGCACGGCTTGATACGTTGATCGGCGCAACCTTCACCGTCTGCGTAGCCGGCGCCATGATGCTCGTCGGAAATTACGGATATCAGCACGGAATTGCTTTCCAGGATCCAGCTCAGTTTGCAGGTGCGATTCTGCCAACAGCCGGGCACTTTGCCCGTAACGGCATCCTGCTGCTGATGGTGAATGCCGCTGTTCTTGGCACTACAGCCATCTCGCTTGCCAGTGCCTGGGCATACGGTGAGGTGAAGGGCTGGGAACACTCTCTCCACAAGAAGCTGTGGGAGGCTCCGGGTTTCTACGCAACATACATTGCATGTGTCGGCGCGGCTGCAGCGATTGTCTTGATTCCGCATGTGCCGCTGCAATTGGTCATTATCAGCGTGCAGGTTTTCGCGGGATTGATCCTTCCGTCGGCCATCATTTTTCTCCAACTCCTGCTCAACGATCACGCACTGCTCGGCGATCGTTGGGTCAACCGTCCATGGAACAACTGGATCAACTGGACGATCATCGTCGTTCTCTTTGCCCTGTCGCTGCTGTTGGCGGCACAGGTCATGCTACCGAAGTTATTCGCCTGAAGGCGCTAGGTGATTTATGGCAACCACGCAGAACTCCTATCAACCTGAGTATTTCCGTGTCGTCCATCCGCTTGAGGACGCGCCGGAACAAAAGTGTGTCAGCGAAGGTCTTGGTCAGATTGCGATGACGCCAAGCGTTCGCCTGTCTCTCAAGATCCTGCGCGGCTATCTGATGCTGATGACCGCGATGTTGCTTTATCACGTGCTTGATCTCGCAGGTGTGCTCAAGCACTTCAAGTTCTGAAGGGGGAATTCGATGGAAGAGACCGAAATATCTGAGCCTCCGCACGCCGGAGGCATCTCCCGGTAGACCACGCAAGGCCATGCAGTACTGCTCGCGCTTGTCTCCGGGAGAACCAAAGCACAAGAGCGAGCTCCTTTCTGTATTGAGAGTTCCTCAATCAATAGCATTCGCAACTCACGGCGAATGCACGAGTCCACTGGCGGGCCGCACGAGTTGTCTGCCCAGAACACTCGTGGTGTGTCCAAAATGCAGCCGGACACACTGCATTGGAGAAAAGACATGGAACACCGCAGGCTTTTTGATGACGCATGGACCTACAACTCAAACCTCCGCGCAGAAGATGGCTCACGGATGCAGGATCGGAAGAGCGCTTTTCGAGAGCTCGTCCTCGTCCCGATCGGGTTTCTTTGCGCAATTCTCCTGGTGATCTTGCTCATGAGTCATTCCGCTCTTGCGCAGGCTGGGAGCGGCCGGATCGCCGGATCGGTGAAGGATAAGACCGGCGCTGTTATCCCGGGTAGCAGTGTGACTCTGCTCAACACGGCGACTGGAGTAACTCAGACCACGACCAGCAATGACGAGGGGATATTCAACTTCCCCGTTGTATCCATCGGGCAATACGAACTCGACGTAACAGCAAATGGCTTCAACCCGTACCGTCAGACAACAAATCTGAAGATCGACGTCAACACTGCACTGACGCTGGATGTCGTTCTGCATGTCCTGGATACGAACGAGACTGTCACCGTCACGGAGAATACGGCGGAGGTTCACACCACAGATACCCAGATCGGCCAGACAATTGAGAGCAAGCAAGTCGTTGACATCCCGCTCAACGGCCGCAGCTACACGGACCTGCTGGCCGTGCAAGCTGGTGTCTCACCGGTTACGACGAGCGGCGCGGGCAACACGAGCTCCGGTGGCGGCTTTGGCACCGTGCCCGCGGCAGGGCAGACTAACACTGGTCAGTTCTCCATCCATGGACAGCGCGAGTCCGACAACGCCTACTACCTCAACGGTGCCAGCGTGCAGGAGACGATCGGCCAGCAGGCCGGCATTATCCCGAACCTCGATTCAATCGCCGAGTTCCGCATTCTTTCCAGCAATGTTGACGCCGAGTACGGCAGCTTCACCGGCGGGATCATCAACGTCGTTACCAAATCCGGCACGAACGCCTTCCATGGCAACGTCTTCGAGTTCTTCCGCAACACGCACCTCGATGCGCGGAACTACTTCTCTCCAGAGCGCGCGGTCTTCCATCAGAACCAGTATGGAGGGACAGTCGGCGGGCCGATCCGCACGGACAAGATATTATTCTTTGCCGACTACCAAGGCCAGCGCTACATTCAGGGGATCGAGACCGGCTTTGTCAGCGTGCCTTCGATCGCGAATCGGAATGGCGACTTCGGTTCCTCCGCAGCCTTCACCGGAAAGGTCAATGGACCCTACCTCGCACAGGTCCTGACCCAGCGCCTCGGCTACCAGGTCACGCAAGGCGAGCCGTTCGCGCAGGTCTTCCCCAACGGACTCATTCCGAAGCGCGCCTGGGGAACTGCACCTCAGCACTTGCTGCAGTACATTCCGCAGCCCAATGTTGGGTTGAACCAGTTCTCAAGCGGAGCCTACAAGCGCCGCATAAATGACAACAAGGCGGCCGGCCGGCTCGACTTCAACTCCCCCCTCTTCGGCACGTCGTCGATCTACTACTTCAACGATCGCTACAACCTCGACGATCCGTATCCCAGCGGTCTCGGTGGCGCCACGCTCCCGGGCAATGGCTTCGCCTACGATGCGGCCTCATTCGGCATCGACCAGACGTTGGTCTTCAGCAACATTCACACCTTTGGCGCAAAGACGGTCAATGAGGCACGCTTCGGTATTACGCGTCTCGACAACAAGATCGGCCAGCCGGTAGGCGGCGTAGGCGTCAGTCTTGCCGACCAGGGGATTCAGGCAGGCGGTGAAGGTATCATTCAGGGCTTTCCCGCGCAGGCCGGAGTCGAAGGGCTCTTCTTCAACGGCTTCTCGGTTGGAACCAATCCGTTCTCGCTTGCCCAGGTGAACAGTAACTACGACCTGTCCGACTCAGTCTCACGTACGGCCGGCAACCATACCATCAAGGTGGGAGGCCGCTATATCTGGTACAAGGTCAAACAGGCACCGAACCTCGTCGCCAATGGAACCTTTTCCTTCTTCGCATCCGGGAACCAGACCACCGGCAATGACTACGCGGACTTTCTACTGGGCACGCCGGACTTCTATTCACAGCAGTCTTCGCCGACTTTTTACGAGTCCGCGGCGGATGGCGATCTCTTCGCGCAGGACAGCTTCCGAGTGCGTTCCAACCTAACATTGAACTACGGGCTGCGCTGGGATTACGTCACCCCATGGGCGGAGAAGTATCACCAGACGACGACCTTCGTCCCGGGCGTACAGTCCGCAACCTTCCCGGGCGCGCCGCTCGGCTACCTTGTGCCCGGAGATCCGCTCCCTGGCGGCGGCCACATTCCTGCTGGCATTGCACCCACCCCGCTGAATAACTTCTCACCGCGCTTCGGTCTGGCTTATTCGCCGTCGTCGTCCGATGGCTTTTTGAGCAAGCTCACCGGAGGGCCTGGGAAGACGAGCATTCGCCTGGGCGGAGGGCGGTTCTTCACTTCGCCGCAGGGTCTGACCGTCGCATACCCCACCGGCAATCCACCCTATGGCCTCACCTACACCAGTCCGGAGTCACCGGTTATGGAGACTCCATTCATCGGCGCACTTTCAGGCACGAAGTACGTGCAGCAGTTTCCGGTAAAGGTGCCTTCCTACAACGTATCGCCAACAAACCCCGACACCACCGTCGACTGGAGCCGCTACTACCCTATCAGTGGCGCGGGTAGCGTGTACTACAAGAACAAGACCAGCTATGTAATGCAGTACAACCTTACGGTCGAACGTCAGGTTGGCGCCAACGCCGTGTTCAGCATCGGGTATATCGGTTCGCTTGGACGCCACCTATTGACGGTTCACAGCGCGAATCCTGGCAATCCCGCTCTGTGCCTCAGCCTTAGCCAGCAGTCGGAGGTGGCGCCAGGCTCTCCTACCTGTGGCCCATTCCAGGAGAACCTCGTCTTCACCCGCGCTGACGGCACTGTGGTGAATGGAACGCGCGGGCCGTTTCCGAACCAGATAGGCACGGACGCCTACTACGAGAACATGGGCAACTCGAAGTACAACGGACTCGAAGTGACCTTCAAGCGCACCACCGGGCCACTGTCCTTCCTCGCGAGTTACACCTATTCAAAGTCCTACGATCAGACCTCAAACATCCAGGAGCAGGTCGACCCCTACAACTACCACGCTCTCGATTCCATCTCGGCGTTCGATATGAAGCATGACTTCGTCGTCAGCTACAACTACGACTTGCCCGTAGATCGCTTGTTCCACCCTAACCGGCTTACCAGTGGTTGGGCTCTCTCCGGTATTACGCGCTTTGCCTCGGGCCTGCCGGTCACGTTTGCGAGCTCGGGCGACAACTACCTCGTGCAGGTGCAGAATAACGGCGTGAATGCGACGAGCATCGACATGCCCAACTATGACGGCTCAGGGTACAAAATCAACCATAACCCGCGTAACGGCAAGTCTTACTTCAACACGGCTGCGTTCACCCCAAATGCTCTCGGCACGCAGGGCAACTCCAAACGCCGTATGTTTTACGGACCGGGAATCGACAACTACGACATGGCACTGCACAAAGTGACAAGCATCACCGAAGGTCGCTCGCTTGAGCTTCGGCTGGAGATGTTCAACTTCTTCAACCACGCGCAGTTCTATCCGAATGGATCGGTCGACGGAAACATCGGCGATGCATCCTTCGGTCAGGTCCTGCGGGCAGCCGATCCTCGGATTGGTCAAATCGCAGCAAAGTTTCGCTTCTGAAGAGTAAGGGAGGCGCGACTGCGCCTCCCTACTCCTTGGAGAACCGTATGGGAGAATGATATGAACGGAATCAGCACTGTTCAATTCGGCCTACGCCTGTGGTTGGCCATTGGCATGGGCGCAATGGTTGGCTTGGAACGACAATGGCGACAGCGCATGGCGGGAACCCGTACCAATGCTCTGGTGGCTGCCGGAGCCGCGGCCTTTGTGATGTGCGGCTTGCTACTCGACAATGACCCGTCTGCGCGCGGACGGATCGTCTCCTATGTCGTCTCCGGTGTGGGCTTCCTCGGCGCGGGAGTCATCTTCAAGGATGGCGCGAACGTGCGCGGGCTCAACACGGCCGCGACGATCTGGTGTTCCGCAGCTATCGGTGCGCTCACTGGATTTGGAGCTTTTTCTCTGGCGCTTGTGCTTGCGACAGCTGTTCTTTTAACGAACATGGTCCTCCGACCACTGGCCTATCGCCTTCACCCGGTGCTGCCCGAGGCCAATCCCATAGAAACCCTCTATGAGGTGAATCTTGCCTGTAAAATCTCCGCTGCTGCTCATGTGCGCGCTCTGCTGCTTTCCACCATTACCCGGCTGCCCGTCACGCTGCAGTCCATCCATGGGGGACAGGACGATACAAACGAGCAAGCCCACATTCGAGCCGAGATGACGACCGCAGGCCGGAACAACGAAGCTATCGAACAAGTGGTAATGCGTCTCTCCATCGAGGATGACGTCTCAACCCTGAGCTGGTCGATCGCTGAATCGGCAATGGAGTAAACGAGTGACTAATACCGCAACGAAACGTAATCAGCGCATCACCGCACGCCTTCGGCATATACAGGGACAGATAGCCGCCATTGAGCGTTCTCTGATCGCTGATCCCGATGGCGCCATCTGCTTCACAGAGTAGCGGCCGCCCGCGGAGCGATGGGTGGCCTCATGACCTACCTCATTGAAGAGAGGTTGCGTACGTTAGACGTGACCCGGGACGGAGATGCGCAGGTCGCGCAGACCACGGCGGCGAGTGTTCACAAGGGGGCCGGTTCGAACCGTCCTCAAGGGGCGTAATGCGCAGGCTCGATTCGCCTTCGGGTGCATCCAGTCGTGGGACAATCTTGAAGTCCATTGTGCCGATAGTCGCAGGCCGCAGGAAACCTGCGTTCATGCGAAGGCGGCCATAGAGATCGTCTATCGGAACAAGGAGGGGTTGTCATTCATCGATGGCGTATCTGCGGAATTTCAGAGTTGGGTGTGCGCGTCAGTCGCCCGCCTCTGCAATCAGGGGAGCGAAAGAGGCGAGGAAGGTGGCGCCATTCGAGCCGTCCGGATCGGCCATGTCCGGAGTGGCGGGCAGAACAGTGGTGTCAGCGGGTCCAGGCCAGAAGGACTGGATCTTGCTTAGTCCGCCTTCGCCGAGCCACTCGGTTACGAGCTGGAAAGCGGAGACAGGATGGCCAAGACGGAGCCAGTCCGCACTGGGAGACGCGGCGCCGGGCGCGGTGATGGCCATCTTGGTGGCCATCAGATTACGGCGGTAGGCACGAACGTTTTTCGAGTAGCCATTGTCCATCTGCCGGTCGAAGGAGGCGATGGCGGTGGAACCGTCGAAGGTCATGCCGCGGCGGCGGATGTGGGTTGCTCCGGTGAGACACCAGACGTCGTCCACGATGACGGTGGTTGTGCGAATAAAGGCTGTGCGTCCGGGGAAGCCGACCGGATGGAAGACGGCGACGCGGTCGGGAACGGAGGCGAGGAGGGTGGTGATCGCGTCGTTGCGGGCTTTGTAGTGCTGGCGAGACCAGCCTTTGTAGTTTTGCGCGAAGTCGGATTCGCGGGGAAGGCAGAGGATGAGCCGCAGGTTTGGACGCGTGAGGAGTGCTGTAAGTATGTCGGAGACAAGATCAATCTCCTCCGGTTTGGGTGGGCCGCTTGGGTAGGCAGTGCGCGCGAACTGCGGTGACTCGATGTAGATGAGCTCTCTCGCATCGTGTACGGCGCGGTGCAGCGACCAGAGCGCGTCGCGGAGGCCGGAGGTCGAGACGATGACCTCGCGGCGGACCTCTTTCTCCATGCGCGGCTCGTTGCCAAGCGTGAGAGTTGGCGGGTTGACGCCTAGAGCGGCGGCGAGGTTGTTGATCAGGTTCTGGACGTTGGCGCCAGGTGCGGGTGGAGGGACGACGCTGAGTTCCGGGGTTTCGCAGATAGCGGGCGTGGTTTCGAGCAGAACGCCAATGCCGCTGTTGGTGGTGGTGCTGTCGGTGGGCGGGTTGAAGTTGTCGCCGTCCATGTCGATGACCCAGCCGAGGGTGCCGGAGCCGGGAAGGGGGATGATGGGCTGAGCGCGGCGCATGGCGTGGCGGGCGAGATCGTAGGCCAGCGCTCCTGTGACGTGGATGCCGGGGGCATGGAGGTCAGGGCCTGCAGGGTTGCCGGGGTTGCCGCCAGCGTGCTGGGCGGAGCGAGTTTCAGGAGCCCAGTGGCCGCCGGAGAGAACAGCTTCCCAGAGCAGCGTTCCGTTGGGTGTTCCGCCGGTAGTGCCGCTGACGACGATGGTTTCAAACCGCGCCATAGTGGGCAGGCGAGGACCCTGACGCGGCGAGGTCTCCGAGGCGAGCGCTCGGAGGAAGGCGAAGATGCTGGCGGGAGCCGCTCCAGGCGGAGTGACGGTCGTGGGCACGCCGAAGAGTGGGACTGGGGCGACGGACTGGAACATGGCAGGCATGGTGCCGACGATGCTGGTTCCTCCGAAGGGATCGGGTGGGGGGGCGACGGGGCCTGCCGTGACGGCGGTGCTGACGGCCGCCCACAGCTTGCGATTGCCATTGCGCGGAGCGACCACGATGTCCATGGTTAGGTTCGCGGGCGACGGTTTGGGTTGGCCGCTGGCGAGTTGGAAGGGATTGGGGAGGAATATCTGCGTCGTTGAGCCGTTGTGAGCGATGGCAGCTCCGCCGTCGCCGCGCAGGAAGGAGGGAGCATCGGCTGTAATGGCGACGATGGTGACGTAGACCTGGGGATAGATGCGGACGTACGCGCCGTCGGGTGCTCCGCCATCAGGGATGGTGACGACGACATCGTGGCCATCGCCTCCCGAAGCCCACGCGGCCGTAATACCAGTGGCAGGCGAGACAATAGGACTGGGGAATCCCGTTGCGGTGTTTGGCGCGGGAAACGCCGGCCAGTGAGCGGCAGCGCCGAGGGCCGCGGGAACGGCCATTGTCGCGCTGATACTGGGAGAGACGGCTAGCATCATGTTCATATTGGCGCGGGCGAGCAGCATCGTGGACTGCGCCAACGTATCGGGACCGTCGACGAGATAGTCGATGACGATGTTGTCGTGGACTACGGGCAGGATGTCGGAGGGGATGGTCTGGTCATCCGGGCCGATGCCAAGTGTAGTGCTGGCGGTGCGGTTTCCGAGCAGCGCCCAGGTCGTGTCGACGATGGCCGCGCGGTAGAACTGCTGGGCGAGCGGGTTGGCGAGCGTCGGAGGAACGAGACGGGTTCGCGCCAAAACGCCGTTGGTGGCCCAGCCCCAACGAAGGCGATTGTTGTCTGTGGAGGCCGCGGCGAGGCCGTCGCCTGCTGTCAGGGTGAAGAGGCCGGAGGCGGGCACGGTACCGGTCTGCGTGGGAGTGCTGTTCTGGGTGATGAGTGTCGCTCCGGGATCGGCCGGTTGGTAGATGGCGCCGTGGAGGTCAACGCAGTGAACCAGGGTAAGGGAAGACAGCGCGGCGATCGTCTGTACGCCGCCGGCTACGTTTGTGGCGACGGGGTTCTTCGGCTGCAGGCCGGTGAGCCACGTCTGAAGATCAGAGAACATACAGGCGACGTAGATGGGGTCGATGATGAGGCCGCGGGCGTCGTGGAAGGAGACCTGGCCGCCTCCGCCGAGCAGTTCGTCAGCCTCGTACCAACGAGCGGTCTTGAAGCCTTCCAGCCCTCGGATGACCATGGCGAAGGGAATCGGCAGCAACAGGGGATCGGTGCCGGTGACGTACCGGTCTTTCGCAAACCTGGCGAGACGAAGGATGGCCTGCGGGTGCAATCGGTAGATGGCCGAAGGCCCGGAGAGCGGAGCGCAGTTAGCATCGTAGAAGCTGTCGGTGCGGGTGCCTGTGGTGAGTCGCAAGATGACGGGATCGCCGGATTTGAAGGCCATCGCGGTGGTGTCGCCGGCGGCGCGTGTGACGGTGAAGGTGTCGCCGGTTCGCGCAGTGCATTCGACGATCTCAAACTTGGAGGTTGAGATACTGAACAGGGTGAGCAGGATGGAGCCTCCTGCTGTAGGTGTGGGGAAGTTGTTGCCATCGCCAGCGGTGACGGTGAAGGTGAGGGCCGAGGCTGGGAGATCCGCCGTGAGGTTGGAGGAGACTACGGTGAAGGCGTACTCGAGGATGCCGCGATAGGGAAGCCGTACTGCGGGAATGTTGAGCGTGAGGGCAGTGGAGTCGTAGTCGCCGATGGAGATGGCGGCGTCCGACCAGCGCGGAGAGACAGACAGTGTGGTTAGGCCAAGGGTGTCCAGCCCGTCGGCCTGCAGGTTCTGCTGGATCGCCTGGGGAGTGAGAGTGGTGATGGGTAAAGTGGCCATGGTTAGCTCACAACCTGCGTTTTTTCGACGGTGCGTCCGTCGGGTGCCGTGATCTTGACGTCGAAGCCGGTGACGGCTCCGAGACAACTTACGGTGTATGTATAAAGAGGGCCGGGGCCGGAATCGCGGATGATCTCGATACTTGGAGCGGGGCCAGGAGGATGCGCTACGGTGGGGATGGCTCCTGCAGCCAACTGGATGATGCGGGTGGGCGCGGGGAGAAAGATGATCACCTTCTTGAAGGTCGCCACGACCTTGATGACGTATGGGCCATCGAGGGGAGCGACCAAGGGAACGCTGCTCGCAAACGAAAGCAGGACGCGAGGGGGCGGCCCAATGATCTTGTTAAGTGTGAGCGCCGAAAGATCGGGCGCGGGATCAATGGGGCCGCTGGCGATCGTGGCAACCTGTTCGCCGGTACGGCCGATGGGATCGGTGATGCGCACAGCGAACTTGATGATATCCGTGATCGCGGCACGTTTGATGAGGGCGCGGTAGACGACAGGGCTGACACCGGGAGCGCTAACGATCCAGACTCCGGACACGCCGGCGGGCGCGGTAGTCCCAAGCTGGTCGAGGGTGGAGTCCAGCGCGAAGACGGGATCGGTCTTTGCCGGTGCGCCCGCGAGCTCGGCACGAACGGCAATCTTATGCGGCCCCAGCGGGGTCTTCTTTATAGGAGAGGAGCAGTTCCACTGGACGACGAAGTCCGCCGGACCCGGTCCGCCGCCGAACGCGAGTGCGGAGAGAATGGGCGGATCGGATGGTGGCAGGACGACCCACGCAGCGTTGCTGGCAGGGGAGCGGCCGGGCAAGCCGCCACGAGTGATGTCAAGGTCGGTCCAGGCAGTCGCGCGGTACCAGACGCGCCGCCAGGAGCCGGTGGGTGCGTCCTGACCTGTAGCTGTGGAGATAAAGCTGAGGCCGTTGGAGTCGACCGTCTGCGTGACGTTCCAACCGGCGGCGGTGGGCTGAAGACGAAGGATGGGCGGCCCCATCGTGTCGAGCTCCTTCGCAGCATCGTCCGCGCGGACGCGATGGAGTTCGATCTTTCTGGGGCGTGGGCCGGGACGGGTTGCGATGGTGATGTTCGCTTTGTAAGCAGGAGGCATGGCGGAGGAATCGAGGAAAGACGTGACCTCGATAGTCGGCGGCGCGGGGTGCATAATGTGCGGCGCGGCGATGGCCATGAGCGAATCTTCAGGCTTGGCCCCGTCGGGCCAGTCGCTCTCGACCTGACCCGCGCTGACGCCGAGCGCGATGTAGAGATGGATGCTCGTTGAGCCGCGCGGCAGTGTGACGTCGGTGCTGGTGCCCTGAAGCAGTGTCGAGTTGATGCGGGTGAAAGGCAGCCGCGAAGGGTTGGCGTGGAATGCGTTTCTGAGGACGAGGAGACGATCGTCCAGAGTCTGGTCAGGCGTCGCCTCATGCAGTCCATTGGCCTGAAGGATAGTGGTCTCAGCGGCCTCGTAGACGAAGTAGCCACCGGCGTTTGCCTGCGGGGACCAACTGAGTTGCGTGTGGGATTGACCCGAGGCGTCCGGCAGACTGGCGAGGAGTACGTGTGCCGTAGGGACGACGGGTGGACGAGGGTCCGACGTGCTGATGACGGTGGGATGATCGGACCACGCGCTAGTGCGCTGGGGAGCGATGTGCTCCTGTCCCTGCGCCCAGAGTGCAAGACCTATGTGACCGGTGGGTCCGAAGTCGAGCGAGAGGCCGGAGAGCGTGACACGGTAGCGACGGTTGCTCCCCTGCGCTGCACCGAAGGCGACCTCCGCATCGCCCGCTTCATTGAGGGCAATGACGGAGACACCCGCTACGGTAGCAGGCGTGTCGGCACCATTGAAGGTGAGGACGAAGGGCGGCTGCGCTCCGCCGAGGGAGCGAGGCAATCCGGAGGGAACAACCAGGCTGGGTGGCGGATCGCCAGCGGTCGATGCTGCGTACAGGTAGCCGACGAAGGAGATCTGTTGTGGCGAGCGGATTCTCCAGTCCCAGAAAAACTCGATCTCGAGCGATGAGGGGCAGATCGTGCCGCTGGCTGGCAGCGTGGGGTAGAGCGTGATTTGGGCGATACGGACCTGATCGAGATCGGGCTGCTGGATGGTGGTGTCAATGGCGCTCCAAGGGGTCCACTGACCGTAGATGTCCTGGATGGCCGCGCCGTATTTGAGTTGCATATTGCCGGGATTGGTCGGAATGGCTAGTTCGCGGTCAACCACGTGAATTCGCCACGCCTCAGGATCAGGCGGATCCGTCACGGCATTGTTGATCGCGATTGGGCGGAAACCTCCGCTGTCGCGTTGTTCCATGAGCGCGGCGGTGGCGAGATAAGGCACAAGACCGGCACGAGCAGCCGCGAAGCTGGCGGTGCGAAAGAGTTGCGTGTAGGGCGAGCGGTCCCAGCTCACACGCGTAGAGGCGCGCCAACCGCCATCGGTGACCAGAGGCCGCAGTATGCCGAGAGCGGGAGTGACCAGGTTGGCGGGCGGCGGTGGCGGCAGAGCAACTCCAGGCGCGGGGATGATCGCGGCGTAATCAGCCGGCGGGGAAGCGCCGTCGAGGCCTCGCTCGTAGTGCGCGGTAATCATGTAATCGTAGCCCGCGACATACCGAATATTGGCGTCCGCCGTGGCGGGATAGGCCGTGCCGAAGCCGAGGACCAGGTTGAGGAATGGGTCCGTGCTGGCGGCCATCAGGAGCATCGAGAGTGGAGCAACCTGTGAGGTGCTGCCGGGCACGTTCATCTGCTGGCCGGAGGAGTTCTCCGGCGGAGGAACTGAGATGTCGATCGTCTGCGCGCCCTGTTGATTAGGAGCGAAGCCCGCGACGATGGCCTTGAGTTCGTCGAGCAGGTTGGCGTTGACTTCGAGAACGAGTTTAGCGAAGTCGGGCGCGGCCCACGGCGGGGCAGGAACGCCAGGGGCGACGTTGGGCGCCCAGCCAAAGGGCGGTGCGCCGCGCGTGAGGCGCTGAATGGCGGCGGAGGGCGCGTCGGTGAAGGCTCCTGTGAGGCCCTCAGGCTCGCCGTATTTGCCGATGCCGTTCCAGTCGGCCTGTTTGACGGGAAGGCCAACGATCTCGATGGGCTTCCATCCGGCAGCCTGGGAGAGCGCTCCAGTCTCGATGCCGGTGACGCTGGTGACGGTGATACCCGAGGTGAAGACAAGGCAGTCGATGACCGGAGCGGACAACTCGACGACAACGGAGAGACCGGTGGGAACTGTTGCAAAGCCGACGAAGTCGGAACTGAACGGAGCACCGGCGTATGCAAGAACAAACCCTCCGCCGGCTGACTGAACATCTGCCGTGACGTGCGACATGCTGCCGTTGGACCATGAGACTACAGTCGAATCTCCGGCGAAGAGGAAGGTTGTCTGTTGAATGTTGAGAGGTTGTTCGATGCCCGACAAGCTGTGCGGGCGTGCCCACACTTGAAAGGGCTCGGTGGGCAGGCCCATGGTGCCGCGCAGCATCCAGCGCAGTTCGATGACCGGCTGCAAAGTGGGCTGCTGATAGGCCAGGCTGCCGAGCGGTTGGAGGCCAAGGCGGTTCGCGGCCGTTGCCCAATTGACGATGGCGCCTTCGGCGTGGAAGAGGGTTGGGTCGACGATGTAGTTCGGCACTTAGTCCACCTCCTCCCACGGAGCGGCTATGAGGCTGAGATCGAGGATGTTCGAGAACTGGTCGGTGGCTCCGGGGCCGTCCAGATAAGGCTCGGTGTGGGCGATGCGGCGAAGAGCGAGCATGATGTGCTTGCCGCGCGAGTTGGGCTTGAGCGTGACGAGAGCGCGCTGGCCGCCTGGGGCCGGGACGATGTGATCGACGATATCGTCGCCTCCCGCTTGTTGATCAAGCGAGAGCCAGGGTTGGGGATCGAGGTCATAGCGCTGCGCCGCGGCGGGGCCGGGGTCGGTGACCTTGGTGGGGATGGGGCGATCGCGCCACATCGGTTCGCTGGAGTCGACGAGGATGGCAGCGGGTTGCGGATTCGGCAGAGTGGCATCCCAGAAGATCACAATGCGAGGCGATTTAGGCTGAGGCTGGGCATCGAGTCCGGCGCCGATCAGGGCGGTGTCGAACTCCGAGCCTTGAGGATCTCTCGATGCGAAGGTGGCGCCGATGTTCTGAAGCTTGCCGATATCGTTAGGGTGAACTCCGCGCGCCGAGATGCGCGAGATGCGAAACGACCGCGCGAATTCGTCGAGTGTGGGGAAGCCTCCCGTAGTGAAGGAGCCGCGCCAGACCAGCGTGCCGGCAGAGCCATCGGCTGCGGCCTTGTCCAACATCTCGATGTCGAGCACATAGTCCGTATCGAGATCGAGTGGGATGGGCATCGTAATCATGGAATGACGAATGGTGGAACCGCTGGTGTCGATACACGGAAGGCTGCTGGCGGCAAGGTCTCGGATCGCGCCCTCCCACGGAGAGAGGATCGTTCCCTTGACCGGCTTGAGGTTTGCCGGACTGAGCGGATAGGGGTGCGGTGTTGCGGCCGTGGAGGGGACCGGCCGATAGTTGGACGGACGCAGGCGAGCCTGGAGCTTCTTGCTGTAGGCATCGTAGAGCGTGCCGACGTTGTTGGTGGCGAAGACGACTTTGATCGGCTCGGAGGCGAAGTAGTGCTGTTCGCCCTCGCCGGGGAGCGCGACCATCACCCACGGATCGAGCCGCGTCGGCGGCTGATCGTCGGTGTGGAACCAGAACGACTGCTGCTGATTGGTAATCGTCTTCTGGTCGGTGGCGGGTTGGCCCTCCTGGCGGCGTTCGCGTGACCCATCCCAAGTGATGCGAACCTGGTAGTCCTGGTTCGGCTGAAGAAGCGCATTGTCCGCGCTGTCGAGACCGAGTGCCGCGTTGAGCACACCCTGTTTCTTCGTCTGCTCGGTCGTGTCGAAGTCTTGGCGGATGACTTCGCTGGTGCTGAGGAGTTCGATAGCCGCGACGAAGAACGGGCGATAGGTGTCCTCCTGGAGAATCTGGCGGGCTGCGGGGAGATAGCCGATCTGGACACGGTCCGCAGTGGCTGATCCCTTTATCTCAACGATGACCGGCACGTACGTCCGCGCGCCGAGAGCGGCCTGCTCCACTAGTATCTGAACGAAGAAGTTCCACTGACCGGCTGGATCGGTCCATGTAGAGGGGAAGGCGGCGGGCGGGACGACATCGGCGACGGAGACGGCGTGCTGATTGGAAAGATTGTCTACGCTGTCGCTGGCCGCGACGATGAGCTGCTTCATCTCCAGCAAACGCATGGGGACGATGAGGAAGATGCGCGTGTACTCGAAGGCATTCGTGTGGAGGACTACGGTATCGAGAAGCGGCCCAGGCTTGTAGTGAAGCTGCGCGAACGCCTGCTTGATGATTGCAGCGCGGTTCGGATTGCCGAAGGCGATGAGTTCGCCGTGGTCGAACACCGGCGAGGCCAGTACGCGGCTGAAGCAGCTCAGTGCTACTGATCCCGCTTGGACACTGGTGGTGTCGCGGAAATTAGCAAGGTTGACGAGAGAAGAACGAGAGACTGCCTGCCCAAGCGAGAAGCGCTGTGCGACATCGCTGAGCGTCAGGTTCTCGTTGGGGACGACTGTCTCGACGCCGCCGCCGCGGATAGAAACAATCGGATTGTTTGTTGTGGGTGGCCGGATCAGGTCGATCGCTGAGGTGGCGGAGACGATGTTGAACGGGGTGGAAGAGGTGCTGCGAACAGCGGGAAAGACAGCGCGGAGCAGATCTCGGTTGATTGTCGCGCTGGGGCTTACGGATTGCGAAACGAGGGGCGGCGACGCTGCGGCGGCGATGCCGCCAACGGCTGGAGGTTGCTGAGCTTTCTGATTTGGGCAGGCGACCGCAGCGCCTTCGACCTCGGCGGGGATGATGCCGCGGAGCTTGTCGATGAAGGGCTGACCGCAACGCCAGCGTTCCGTGACTTGGAGACTGACATCCGGAGGGCTGGAGCGCACCGTATTAGGCGGATCGGGCCAGGGGAGACCGGTGAGTTGCCAACCGAAGTCCGATGGACCAAGCACCTGCAGGAGGAACGAATAGAGCACCGGCGCGGCGGGAGCAGCAGGCTGGCAGACTGTTCCCCACACCTGCTCGATGGTCTCGTCAAGATATTTGCTGGAACCAACCGCCTTTGGTGTTGGGTCGGGCACCCAGCTAAGTAGAGCGAGCTGTGCTTCGAGTGCCTGTGCGCCGGACTTCGAGGCCCACCACGTTGCGGGAGTTGCCCCGGCAGTGAGTGGGCCGAGCAGCTCGACATTGGTAACGGTGTACTTAAACCACACGTCGCCGCGCTGCACGAAGCCGTCGGCGTTGGGCACACCCGGCGTTCCCTGGAGCATTTGCCCGAAGAAGGTGAGACCGGCTGACTGATTGGGCGGCATCGTCATCATCACTGCCGGAATGGCGTCGATGGGAACGATCTTGAGCCCACCCGGATTGCTATTGCCGCCCGAGACGCCATCGGCCAGGCCGCTGTCGATGGGCTTATCGACACCCGTGCCGGTGACGAGAGCAGGCGAGCGGCTGATGAGCTTAAGCGAGCTGACCAGCGGTGGCGGATCGGGCACAGGGATGGTGCTGTCGCCGAGAGAGAAGCTGACGCAGCCGGAGACAGAGAAGAAGAAGAAATCGACCTCGCCGCAGATGTCACCGGAGATCTTATGGTAGCTGTTGCCCTGCGGATCGGAGCCGAGATCGATGTGCAGGTCGGCGTAGGCGCTGATGTCGATGATGAAGAGATGGAGCGAGCCGCGGACGGTGAGGATGCCGGCGACGCGGAACGGAGAGAAGCCGAGCACCGCATCGAATCCGGCGGAGAGCTGCGCGTAGAGCGGTCCACCGCCCCACTTGAAGGAGACGTGCAGACCGGTGGCGATGGAGAAGCCATAGACCTGCGGAAGATTGTTGTGGGCCGGGATACCATTTCCCGAGAGCATCAGGTATCCGGAAGCGTCGAATACTTGAAGGACGGTTGCCTGTATCTGGTTATCGTATTTACCAAGATCGAGATGCCAGTCGGTGACGTCGTTGAAGTCAAAGAAGGCTTCGACGGGAATTTTGATCTCAAGCAGAGGATCGATATCGAAGTCGATGGCAAGGCCGATGGTGAGGGTCCCACGGCCGAAGTCGAGATCGATCACGGCGAGGAAGGTGCCTTCGGCGGTGCCTTTTAACTCGGGTATGACGGCGAGCACCTTGGCCTTCATCATTAGCAGCAGACGCGGGCCGGGGAGTTCGAGCAGCAGAACGCCCTTCAGGTTGAAGATGACGCTCGACCCCATTGTGCCGAGGATCGCGCCAACGCCGAAGGCCCAGGTATTGATCTTCGGCTTCCAGAACTGAATGTTGGTAGGGTCGCCTCCGGTGGCCTTGAGCCACGCCAGGGCGGGAGCCATGTTGCCGGCGGCGACCGAAGATTCATCGCGTGCATAGCTCATGGCGAATAAGCCGATGAAGCCGTAGATGCCGATGCCGGAGTCGGCCAGCGGAATCGCCACAGGAAAATCCACTTCAAGCGTAACGATGACACCGGTGCCCGGGCCACCGTCAGCGGCGGAGATGGAAGCGACCCCGAGGCCGGCGGCGATGCGTACCTGCACGGGAATGAGCGTAAGGTCGAGCTGCCCCTTGAACTCGTTGTCGTTGATCTCAAGGTAGCCGCGGCCCTTGAGCGCTCCGGGAATATCCACACTGGCGGCAAAGGCAGTAAGCTCCGGATCACCCGGAGGATCAAGCCTCATGCGGACGCGGGCGCGCTCGATCGAGACGACGCCGAGGTCGATCGCAAACCCGAGATCGACTTCAAAAAGCAGCGGGTTGTTGCGGGCGATGCGCGCGCCAAGGATCTTGAGTATCTGATCTAGCCCCGAGCCAACCTTGATCGCGCCGGGTTTGGAGACATCGATCGTAAACCCCTTCGACGAATCGAACATGGGCCTGAACTGAAACTTCGGCTGGCCCGGAGGATTGCCGACTAACAGCCCAGCGGCCTTGTAGCGCACGCTGAGCGGAGCGTCGCGCGAGATCGTAATGATGGGTTGGCCACCGAGAGAGACATCAAGCGAGATCGCAGTTTCGAGATCGAGAAGGATGATGAGCTGCGAGCCTTCGGGCCGGTGCTGGAACTCGACCTCGCCGCCGTACCAGATGACGTGCTCGACCGTGATCCACGGAATGGCTGCAATTACAGCCGGGACACCTGCGGTAAGAATGTCATTGCCAAGCTCAGCCCATCCGCCATCGCCTGCGATGGCGTTGGCGATGGTGGAGAACAGCGGCGTAAAAACGATGACCATGCCGAGGAAGTTCCGTCCGTAATTGCGGTCAAGCTTCGCGTTCGGAGGCAGCCATCCGGCCATCATCAGGCCGTCGCGGTCAGCGGGGTCGGCGCCGAAGTAGCCGGTGACGTCAACGATGTCCGTCGCATCGTCGATCTGGATGACGAAGCGAATGTCGATGATGCCGTCGGTGGGGTTCTGACTGCCGAGCCCCTGGAACTGAGGAATGTCCTGATGTGCAACGCCGCCGGTCGCAAGCTGGTTCTCGGTTGCGGTTTGAATGTCGAATTTGCCGTAGACCTCGCAGGCGACGAAGTGGTTCTTGACGATGCGGACCTTCGCGCCGATCTTCTTGAACCAACTTGGCGGCGCGGGCGGATTGGCGCTGGTGGGATTGTCGGGAACAGGAACAGGCGTGGGCGGCGTAGCGCTGGGGCGCGAGACGTTGCCAACTGTGGTCGTGCCGGGCGCGTTTTTTGGCGGCCACGATGCCTCGATCTTCCAGAACAGGTTGCGATTAGGATCGCCCTGGTTGACCCAGTTCGTCATGTCCGCCTGCGGCGTAATGGCGAAGTTCTTCGCTGGCGCAATGGATTGAATGAGTCCCTGAAATGCCGTGGCACGGCGCTGGCATAGCGCTTCGTTGTAGTCGTGCTTCACCTGCCCACCGGTCTCGAAGCTGGCGTAGCCCTTGATGAGGATGGCGGTGCCGGGATCGAGGGCATTCAGCAACGGCGTAATTGCGCTCGTCGCATCGCTGCTCTGCGTTCCTTGAAACGACGGAGTCCAGGGAGCGGTGATGCCGTCGTCGACGGCAGGCGAGGTGTGTGTGTTGTCCGGTGGAATGCCGAACGCAGTGACCTCCGCGTTGTTCACGTTGGGCGGTTGGTCGAAGCGGAAGTACGCGGTGAAACCGGCGACCCCTGTCGTGCCCGGAAGGTCGGCCTTGACCTGCACGGCCGTCGCGCCCTGAGCCACGTTCACGGTGGCAGTGGCACTCGTTCCAGCCTGCGCGACGCCATCGATGGTCCATGTTGTTTGCGCGGCAGTGGTCGAATCGGTATCCAGCGCAATCGTGGCAGTTGTCGGCGTCTCGGAGACCAGTTTGAACTGCGGCGCAACGACAGTGTCCGTGCCCTTCGTCACCGACGTAGTCGTCAAAATGACGGCAGGGTTGCTGGTAGCCGTAGTGCTACCCAGCGGCGGCGCGGCAGACACTGGACGGCGATTGGCCGTGATAGTTAGTTTGACCGGCAGCGTTCCAGGCTGCGAGCCATTCGCGGTGATGAGAATCGTGCGCGTCGCGTGCGAGGAAAGATCGAGATCGAAGAGTCGCCCGGGAGCTTCAGGGTCGGAGTCGTACTTTGCGCTAGCAGTATAGGGCGTTAGTCCGCCGTCGATATCGACGACCATCCGCGTGTGGTCCGGGAGCGCGACCGTCGCTGTGGCATCGTCGATGCGCGTGATCGCGTAGCAGAAACCGGCATCGTCATAAAACCTCGCGCTCACCTTGACTTGCGCGGTGCTCCCTTGATCGACGATCTCAAGATCGAAGTCTCCGGTGATGCCCGCCGAAGCGCCGATGCCGATCAGCAGGTTGCGCGCGCCCGCATCGAAGGCAAGGTTCTCCGCGCCGTTGGGAGCGATGTACAGGCGCACCTCCGGGAGATAGAGGCCCGTCCAGTTTTCGTCGTAGCCGAACTGCGAAAGCACATCGGGCGGCGTCGAGTTGTTGGAGAGGTCAAGCGTCGCCGAGCGAAAGCCAAAGCCCACGCAACTGGACGCGCCGATGAAAGCATACGGCGGGTCCATGCTGATCAGTTCGGCAACGCCAAGATCGTCCGTGTCGTCAAGACTGCTCGCGCCTGCGGAGAGAAGCGTGGCGCTGAGCGGATCATTGATGGCGGACCCCTGCGCGAGCCGGACCTTGATCTTCGGTAGCGAGATGCGGACAGCAGTGTGCTCGGGATCGGTCAGCAGAATGCCGCTCGGGTCAAGCTTTGCGCCGCGAAGAAACGGCGGCCGAAGAACGACCGTAGTGAGCAGCATGTCCAGAACGAACTCTGTGCTGGGGTAGTCCGAGGGCGGCGGATCGGCCACGTTATTGTCATACGCCGTGATGACCGCGGCTGAGGTGGCGAAGGCGGCCGCGCCGCCGATCGCCGCGACTGCCGTCGAGATCTTTTGCGAGACGACGCGTGGCGCGCTGAGCTGAAAATCGATATGCGCATCGCGAACGTCGATCCACGGATCGCGGCGTCCCGGGTCGTTGGCCGGATGGCCCTCCGTGTTCTCAGCGTTCACACCGAAGGTCATCGTAGACGGATCGACGTAGGGATGGACGTCACCGCTGAAGTGCGCGACGCCACGAATGACAATCCCCCCATCATCACCGGTAACGGTGTGTTCCGTTACGACGAGTACGGACAAGGCGGCGTGCCACTGGCCAAAGGTGTCCCCGCGCAGGACATAAGGACTGATCAGATCATAGAGAGCGAGATCGTAGGCCAACGATGCACCTCCTCACCTTGTCCTGGTCCGACAGCCCTGGTTTCGATAGTGCTGGTCGAAGGTTCTGGCCCGATCCTCCAAGTTAGAAAAAGGTAAACCCCATAAACACGGTTGTAAAGTCTACAGCAGCATTTGCAGCCTGCGAAAAAACTGCCTTACTTTATAGGCACGGCTTCACAGGTTGCTAAGGATGTTTTTGGGAGAAAGGCAGGACAAGTCGGGCAGGTGACGCTCTAGAGGTAATGACTCTGAGCGCGTTGTCTGTGCGACAGTTGTATGGATCGCTCTCTGTCACATCCCCGACGCTATGCAGAACTTGACTGCGATTGAACTCTCCCAAATCATCAAATCGCTCGATCTGAAGAAACAGCCGGTTCAGAGAAAATCAAACAGCTATTTCTCCGCTTGACTCATGTGCAAACGCAGCGGCGCGCCGTTCGGGCCCGACAGCAGTGCCAATGATGGCTAGGACTAAAGCGATGGCCGCTGATATTGCCATGGCCCAGGCATAACTGATATGGCTTGCCAACGTGGCCTCGATGTAGACGATAGAACTCGACAGCAGCACGCCGCACTGGTAACCGAACCCCACGATGAAGCCCCGAGCTGAATTGGGAGCCAACTCAGAAAGATGAGCGGGCACGATGCCCAAAGCCCCCTGAATCAAGAACTGCATAGCCACCGCTCCGGCAACGATCGCGATCTTCGAGGAGCCGAACGCCCATAGCGGGATTGCCAGCAGAGCGCCGACCAGGGCGAGGATGATCATGCGTCGTCGTCCCCACTTATCAGAGAAGAAGCCAAAAAGTATACCGCCGGCAATGGCGCCGATCATGGAAACAGAAGTGATCCAGGCGCGAGCCGGCGTATTCAGGTGATGATAACGCTCCAGGAACGTGGGATACATATCCTGCGTACCGTGCGTCGTCAATTGCAGCCCCGCCATAAACAAGGCGATATAGAGCAGTAGTTTCCAGTGGATAGCGACGACTCGGACGAAGTCTTTTCCGTTTGCCTGTTTAGTCTTCTTCCAAACGTCAGATTCCTTCACGCGGAACCGAACATACAGCGCCAGGAGAGCCGGCAGACCTCCCAGGAAGAATAGCGGTCGCCAGCCGAACCGTGGATACACGAAGAGATAGCAGAGCGCTGCAAGCAGGTAGCCCGCTGCGTAACCCTGTTGCAGTAGTCCCGACAGAAGTCCTCGCCGTTCCTTCGGCGCGGCTTCCATGGCGAGAGATGTCCCGACGCCCCACTCTCCGCCCATCCCGATTCCGAAAAGGGCGCGCAAAACCAGGAACGTGACATAATTCGGCGCGAGGCCGGATAGCAGTTCGATCACTGAATAGAAGACCAAAGCCAGCATCAAGGGTCCGCGACGGCCAAACTGGTCGGCCAGGTAACCGAAGATGAACGCCCCTACCGGGCGGAACGCGAGAGTCAGCGTGATGGAAAGGGCGATCGCGCGATCGGACTTGTGGAATTCATGAGCGATCCCTGTCAGGCAGAATACAACGAGGAAGAAGTCGAAGGCGTCCAGCATCCAGCCAAGGAAGCCCGCCGTTACAGCGGCGCGATGTCCCTTGCCTGCCAGATGCTCCTCTTGATCCACGCCGGTCGCAGCGAGTGTTTCTGTCATACATCCCTTCCGGCCTGCCCCTGTGCTCTGGGCGAGAGCAACAAGACAGTGTTCCTTAGTCTTTCAGCCGTGCTATACAGTCGATCTCAATCTTTCTTCCACTGCGCAGGACCGCCTGCGTGGTGGTACGAACGGGATAGTCAGACCGAAAGAACTCCACGTAAGCCCGGTTCATTCCATCGAAGTCATCGAGACTGGAGAGATGGATGCTCACTTTGACGACACTCGCCAGATTGCTTCCTGCAGCTTCCAGGATTGCCGACATATTGGTAAGTTCGAGGCAGGTCTCCGATTCAATATCGCCCAGTTCGAACTCCTGCGTCGACGGATTGATGGGAGCCTGCCCCGCGACGAATACAAACCCGCCAGCGACCACCGCGTGTGAATACGGACCCAGCACTCGGGGGAAACTGGGTGAAGTTACTACCCGCCGATCGGCAGCTGCCTTGAACTCGGCGGATTTGGGTGACACTTCCAGGTTTTCATCGATCACGAATGCACTCCTTTGGATCTCCATAGTCATGCGCGAAGCACTTCCGCACGAGGAGATCTAGTACGCATAATCTACCGGCAGAGGAGTTGCAGAAATACGCTTGGAACAGATCGTAACCTACGCCAATCCTGCTCTTGAGCCTTGTTACGTGACGTTACGAACCTGCTGGCGGTGCCTTAAGTCTTCCATTCGGAGAATTTGACGTGCTAGTGTGGAATATGGCCCTTAAACTCTCTCCTACTTCACTTGATTCCGGCGAGGTGGAGCGACGGCTGGAAGTCGAAGCTGAGTTGGACCGGATCCTGCAGAGCCCCGGATTCCGCACCTCAAAACGATCGCAGGAGTTTCTTCGATATATCGTTATCACGACGCTGGATGGCCGCCTCGATGATCTGAAAGAGCGGGTCATCGGCCATGTGGTCTTCCACCGCCTGCCTGACTATGACACCGGTGAACACTCGATTGTCCGCGTCAAGGCGAATGAACTCAGGAAGCGCCTGGCCCAGTTTTACAGCGAGGTAAGCGAACCCTCCGTCGTGCAGATTCAACTGCCGCGAGGTTCTTACACGCCTGAGTTCCGCTGGATGGCGATCGCAAAGCCGGAGGCGTCTCCGGAACCAGTCATATCCGCCGAACAAGCGCAACCCATCCCACGCGCCTTTCCCCACCTGAGGCATTTCGTTGTGGCTGCGTTCGTCGTACTGCTTTTGGCCGTCGGTTGTTGGCACTTCCTTGGAACGACGCACACAGCAGGGGTCGTCGACCAGTTTTGGCGTCCGGCATTGCAGGCTGCCAACGCACCGCTGATATGCGTTGCAGACCCTGAAGTACTGAAGTTGAGCGACAACTACAACACCTTAGCCTTCAACGGAACTCTGCCCGCCAGCGTCCCCACCTCGGAACTGGTTCGCGATTCAGGGCATTATGTAGGCTGGGGCGATGCAGTGGCGCTGACTCAACTTTCGACGTTTTTTGCTCTCCACCAGAAGCAGCCGGAGATCAGGATGAGCAATGACGTGTCCTACACGGAACTGAGCAGAGCTCCAGCCATCCTCATCGGTGCTCGCACAAATCAGTGGACGATGCAGCTTGCGAACAATCTGCGCTTTGTTTTTGAACGGACAGCAACACAGAGTTACATCCGCGACAACGAAAATCCAGGAAATAGATGGAGTTTCGAACTAGGTCCTCCAAAGGTCGACTACATCGTTGTCACTCGCGTCTTCGAATCAAAGACGGGAAAGATGATCGTGCTGGCGGCTGGCCTGTCACACTTTGGCACGCAAGTGGCCGGAGAGATTCTCACCAATCCGGCGACTTTAAGCAAAGCACTCAAAGACGCTCCCAAGAGCTGGCAAAGCCGCAACCTGCAGCTCTTGTTCAGGGTCGAAGTCTTCGGAAATACCGCTGGCACACCTGTTCTGGTAGCAAGCAAGTTCTGGTAAGTCTGCTGCGAATGAATCTGAGTGTCTGCTGACCTTCAGGATTTTTGAGTCACTTGCCGGAACAGATGCAAGAGGTTTCCGCCCCAGAACTTATCAATTCTCGCTTCCGAGTAACCGCAACGCACCATCGCGTCAGTGATCAGGGGTAGGTCGCGCGTGTCGCGCATGCCGCGTGGCAGATTCGGGCCGCCATCGAAGTCGCTCCCAAAGGACACATGATTCTCACCAACCATCTCGATCGCTTTGTCGACGACCGCAACCCACTCGTCGGGAGTCATCTTCACCTCGTCTGGCACAACCGGACCTACTCGCGGGAACTGTGGCCCAACCAGCTTGTCGACTTCATAAATTGATTTACCTTCAACCTCCTTCCGGACAATTGACGTATCCCAGAAAGAATGCTTTGCGTGCTGTGTTTGGTAGGCATACTCCTGAGGGCTATGGAACTCGTTTCCTACCTGAAAACCGAACACACCGCCTTTGGACGCCATCTTCTTCAGCAGCGCGTCAGGCATATTTCTAGGGATGTTGACGACGCTGCGCAGGCCGTGATGCGTAGCGCATATGGGATCCGCACTGACGTCGATCGCCTGAGCGATGGTGTCGTCTGATGCGTGCGAAACGTTGATGACGATGCCCAGTCGGTTCATCTCGCGCACTACCTCATGCCCGTGCAGAGTGAGGCCGTTCCACTGCGCAGGAGAGCAGCAGGCATCAGCATAATTCTGGCTCCAGTTATGGGCCGATAGCTGTGCGGAACGGACGCCCAGACGATAGAGATCGTGCAGCACACCCAGATCTCCATCCAGATCGTAGCTGCCCTCAATGTCAAGCACCGCAGCGATCTTACCTTTGGCCCGGATCCTTGTGATGTCATCGGCATTCAGTGCGAGTTGTACGACATCACGGTTCAGTTCCAACTGTTCCAGTGCATGCTCCACTCGACGGAGTGCCTGCTTGGTCTCGAACCGCGAAGGATAGTACTCCTCCGGGATATAGACCGAGCAGAAGAAGGCACCGACGCCACCCTCAAGCGCCCTGGGCAGATCCCAGTAGCCGTCCTGCTTGCGAGTACCTATACTGCCGCCTTGGTAGAACTCGCGGTCAAGTGCATGAACGTGGCCGTCGAACACGAGTGCTCGCTTATGGATGGCAAGCGCCTTGCTCGAGACGTGAGGCGCGTCGGCAAGGGCGGTCGCTGCCTGTAGAAGCCGCCCGCCAAGCAACATCCCGGGAGCCACAGCGCAAGAGCTTAGAAAGCGACGGCGTGTCAGCATCAACGTCTCCTGATTTCAAGCGCGGGCATATTGCGAATCAGCCGAAGGCTTGTAATGCACGTCCAGATGCGGCGTTTCAAGGCGCTGGTTGAGCCGCGATCTGGAGTTCAGGCAGGCCTCCATCATTCCGCTGACCAGCATGGTGCGCCGTGCCGGATATGGAGCTGTGCCTTTGCAAAACAGCTCCTCAATCTTGGCTGCGAGGCACGCCGAATAGGTGACGTTCGGAGGAGGGGAGTGAAAGAACTGAGTGGCAACTAGTCCGTGGCCCGCCACTCGAGCCGAAAACACGAAATCTTCGTTCGCTCCATTAAGCATCAGCATGGTTGCGCGCGTTCCATCCTGGTACTCGATGCAATACGCTAGGGGATTCTTGACCAGTTGTGGCAGCACCCCGCCGGCGACCATGTCCTGAGGGCGCCCGTCGGTCACCGTCAATCCCTGGATGGCGTCGCTGCGAGAGAGCGCCGAGCTGAGTAACTCCTTCGACCAGCGGCCTGACTCTCCGCCTGCCCAGACGTCATCGCCCTCGAGTAACTGCACTGCCTTCACACCGGTCTCGCCTCCGGCGCGCCGTTCCAGCATGCACTGCATGGCCTCGAGAGCATCGAAATCCATTCCATCAAGAGGTCCCACACCCACCATCACTGCCTCTTCAATTCTTGCGCCGAGCGGTATGTCCACGTCGGGAATACGCCACGTCACAGGCAACGAGGAACCTGCCAGCAGGCCAAACTTCAGCCGCTCCGACGCAGCCACCATGCTCTTCGCTTCCGGGAAACTGAAGGACAGGCTTTCGTGATTGAAGTAGGGAACAGAAAGGCCCTCTTCTTCAAAGACCTGGACGCACTGCTGGAAGAAATCATAGCGAGGATACAGAATCTGATCCTTGTGGTTGCGCGGGTAGTTGCCCTGTTCCACCACGCACAACACGGCATCTACCGCGAGCTTAGTCCCGCCGCAGCGGAGAGCTTCCGGGATGTTGTTGCAGGCACGGAAGCCGAATTCCTTCGCGCGTCCAACGCTCAGATCGCCGGCATCTTGCGGCACGGAGCGAACAACGCCGTGTACACCTTCTCCGCCGTGAGGCCGGGCATCCAGATACATCGAGACGATCTGCACATCGGGCATATGCCACTCACCTTCGTGCGGATACCCGACAAGAAATCGGTCTGCAATCGTCTGCATAGCCGATCCATAGTGGTACGAAGTGCCGAGGACCGCAATACGTATGCGGCCCTTCGCCGGCGTCTGACCCATGCTCAGCAGCGGACGGTACGCCAGCACCGCCGGCGTCAACGCAGAATATCCAAGGAAGCGGCGACGTGTCAGCATTATGTCCTCCGGAGAGTTGATGCAGCAGGTTGATACTGGATGGCGAGCTGCGGCGTTTGAAGGCGCTGCTCTCCCTGAAAGAGGCTGTCAACGCCTGCACAAAGCAGGCCTGTCGCCAGCAACACACGTTCCGGCGGATACGGCTCCTTGTGCGTGTACATCATTTGCTCAATGTAGTACACGATCGGATCGAAATAAGATTCCAACGTCGCGAGTTCTCTTCCTCGCGAAAGGTACATCATCAACGAGAACGGCTTCTCCTGCCCCTGGATGGTGGCTGCAAAGTTGAAGTCTTCAACCAAACCGTTCATCAGCATGATCGTGCCGCGCAGTCCATCTTTGTACTTGAAGTGGTAGGCCATAGGAGTTTTGACCAGCGCCTTGATCTCCTGCGCCGTGGGATACACGTCGGTAAAACTCTCCCTGCACTGGCCCAGCGTATGGCTGCGGCAGAGAGCCGCCTTGAACAGCGCCGGAGACCACACACCTTCTTCGTGGGCCTTCCAGAAGTTGTCGCCGCGATAGGCTTGCACCCACTCGACACCGGTCTCTCCGCCTTTGCGGCGCTCTACCATGCACTGCAGAGTCTCCAGTGCATGGATGTCATAACTATCCAAACTACCGAAGGCCACGCACATAGCTTCGGTGACCACCGCATCCTGGGGCATCTCAACCTGTGGAATCCGCCACGTGACCGGCAGGCTGGAGCCGCCCATCAGCGGGAAGCCGAGCTTACGCGAGTCGTCGTACATCTCTTTTGCCCAGGCCCAGTTCCATGAAAAGTGCTTGTCAGTATACACAGGCACCGAGCGGCCGCTGCTGCGGAATACCTCGATGACTTGTTTATAGAACTGGTAGCGCGGATAGAGGGTCTGTCCCTTTTCGTTAGTGGGGTAGTCACCCTGTTCGCCGATGTAGATCACTCCATCGACTGCGAGTTTCCCCGTACCCAGAGTCAGGGCATCAGCAACGCTGGCGCATACCTTCATTGCAGGGTGCCGCTCGGCACGTTCCGGCACCAGATCCCCTTCTCCCCGCTGCTCAACGTAGATAGACACCACGTCTAATGCGGGGTGGCGAAACACTCCGCCCCAATCGTATCCCTCGAGGACACGGTCGATGATGTGCTGCGTGTGAAGATGTGTCTTGTAAACGTTGGCCAGGACCGCAACTCTAGGCCGCTTTGCATCCGATGCGATTTGGGGCATTGTGTCATTCCTTTGAGCCATGCGTGTTGCGAGATTAGAAGGTCAGCCGACCCATAAATTCGAAGATCCGCATATTGGTAGCTGTGGTCGTGATATTGCCAAAGGTGGCCAATGAAGAGAAGTTACCGCTTGGAGACCCCCAGTTCGGGTGATTGAACGTGTTGTAGGCATCGGCGCGGAATTGAAACCCAAGGCCCTCATGGATGCGGAAGGTCTTCGCCAGCGCCGTGTCGAAGTTGACGTAGCCAGGACCAGCGAAGACATTTCGGGCCGCGTTGCCGTAGGTGTAGAGCGCCGGCATCGCGAAGGCGCTGCTGTTTACGCAGTTGACGAGCACGCCGCCACAACTTTCAGCGTGGATCGCGCCCACTCGGTTTGGCCTCTGGCTGGCCTGTCCGGTATTGGCCTGGTCCTGGCTGATGGTGACGTTGACCGGCAGACCGGTTTGGATCGTTGCGATACCGCTCAGCGACCATCCCGCAGCAACCGTGCGCACAAGAGGGCTCCTGCCTGCGAAGAACGGAATCTGCCACACGTAGTTACCCACAAAGCGGTGCGGCACATTGTCGCTGGAATTTCCGTAATCCGATCTGAAGTTATAAGGGTTCACGATCTGCCCGCCAGACGCCGTGGAGTAAAGACCCATGTCAAGACTGTGCGAATAGGTGTAGTTCAGTTGAGCACTCAGCCCGTGGTGCATGCGCTGCGTAAAGACCACGTTCAAGCCGTTGTATTTCGAGATCGCCTCGTTGTACAGGTTGCGAATGTTGCCGAAGTGCTGATTCGGACGCCGGGACTGGATTGTGCCGGGTCCCGGGAGAGGCGCGTTCATCTGCCAGCTCGTATCCAGGTGATAGGTATAGTTCCCCTGATATTGCACGTCGATGCCAGCGTCGTTCCAGAGGCCTTTCTCGACGTCGAAGCTCCACTGCGTCATCTCCGCCGATGGGAAACGCGGGCCGATCGTAATAATGTCCGGGACAGCGACCGTGCCGAGAGCTCCCGTCGCATTGGGATTGTTGAAGGTGAGCACGGGATTTGCATGCGAGGCGTTGTAAGTGAAATTGTTGCTGAACGGCGGGTTGAGGGAGAGGATGGTGATGACGTTGGTTGTGTCGGGGCTGTAGTAGAGACCAGCGCCGCCACGCACCACCCAGCCGCCTCCCGCGCGGTATGCGAAGCCGACGCGCGGGGCCCACTGATTGTGATTGGGGTTGGTAAATACATATCCAGGCACCACCGAGTTCGGCACCAGCGTCGTGCCATCAGGGCTGAGCGTGTTTGCCAGCCCACTGGGAGCGGTTGGAACGGTTGGGAGCTCGTATCGGATGCCTAAATTCAAGCTGAGCTTGTGGGTCGCGTTCCACTTGTCCAGCACGTAGAAGTCATCGCGCCATTGCAGCCCGGAGGACTCCAGTTGCTGCACCGGAGTGGTGTCGCTGGCGATGAGGCCGCGCATGAAGTCCGCCCCTCCATCACCGGTCATTACGCCCGTAAAGTTGAAGCTCCCACGTGGGCTGTTCGCTGCGTAGCGGGTAGTAAACACACGAGACAGGTCGAAACCCGCAATAACATTATGAGCACCATGGTTCCAGCTCAACGTGTCTGTTCCCGTCCAGACCTCGTCGGTCTGCAAGGAATTGCGAGCGGCGCTTCCTGTTCCTGTATAACCGCTCATCGTCACGGAGGGATCGCCCGGATTTCCCGGCGGATTGGCATAGCCAGGGATGGTCAGCACATTCAACTGGCTCTGCAGCGATGGGTTCTCGAAGTATCCATTGGCACTGTTGAGCGCCACTTGATTGCGGCCTACCAGCGCCTGATTGATAAGGTTCGGCGTAAATACCCGGGTGTAGCCGAATACGAAGTTGTTCTGCGTGCTCGGGCTATAGGTGGAGTCCGGAAAGAACACGCCCCCAGTGTACGGATTAGCCTTTTGATAGGCGTATCGAAAGTAGAAGCGTGTCTTGTCACTGACGGCTTCATCGACGCGCGTGTAGTACTGATCCCAGTTATTGCCGCTCGTCGGAGCTACGGTCAGGTTCTGGGTCAACCCCGGCAAGTTAGCCCGTGGCAGGAAGTTCAGCACTTCCTGCGAATGTGGATTGACGCACCGCGGTTGAATGACATTGGCCACGATGCATTTGGGATCAGCGGGGTCCGATAGGGTGACCTTCTTGGCTGCCGTCAGAAGTGCAGAGAAGTCGCCCGTACGCTCCGGATCGGTCAAGACCGTGTAGAGCCCTGTCGTCTTGGAGGTTTGACGCCGGCCCTGATAGGCGAACATGAAGAAGGTCCTTTTCCGCCCGTTGTATAACCAGGGCAGGATGACGGGGCCATCCACCTCCGCACCGAACTGGTTTTGCCGCAATGGGTTGATCTTTGTATTTGGCTGATCGAACGGGCTGTGCGTGTTGAAGGCATCGTTGCGTATGGCTTCGCTGAGAACTCCGTGAAATGAATTACCGCCTGCCTTGGAGACAGCGTTGATGTGAACCCCTAAATAGTTGCCGTATTGAGCCGAATACGTTCCGGTCTGCACACTGACCTCCTGGACGGCATCCGGCGACGGCGGGAAATCGATCGTCGTATGCAGAGTGTTCATGATGGTGACGCCATCCAGCGTGACGTCGTTTTGCTCTCCACGAGTCCCGGGCCCGGCAAACGATTCTCCCGGCGGATCGCCAACCGTGACATCTCCGGACTGGATCACTCCAGCCGTGGTAAGAGCGAGCTTCAGCGAGTCGTGTCCCGGAATCGGCAGATTGTTGATGGCGTCCGTGGAGAGAGTCTGAGTCAGGGCAGCGTCATCCGTGGCAAGGGGGGGAGGGCTGTCGGTTACGGTAACTTCATTGCTGACGGACCCGAGCTTGAGAGAGAAGTCTGTGCGCACAGTCGCATTCACTTCAACCATCACATTAATGTGTACGACTTTGTCGAAGCCCGGTGCCTTAACGGTGATGGTATAAGTTCCAACATCGACGTACGGGAGCGAGTAATCGCCGGCGGCCGTCGTCTTGCCGGTATAGGAGACCTTAGTGGCGTTCTGCACGGCGACGACATCTGCGCCTGCGACGACAGCGCCCGAATTGTCCGTCACGGTCCCTACCAGCGTTGTGGATGAAGCAACTTGGCCTGACATCGGCCGGCTCAGCGGCGCGCACAGACAGAAAACAAAGAATAGTTTGCCCTTCATTGGCGGACTCCTCAGATTTCTTTCGCTCTTATTCTGCCGGTCGACATGGTTGAATGCTCAGGCGGCGCCGCATCGCCGAGATTTGCATACGTCTGTGGTGCGGAGTGACCGGTTGGAAGAGGTGAAGCTGTAGCTGTTGTGAAGTCAGTGTGAATTACTCAGCCACGCTCTGCCACGTTCCATACAGATCGGAACAGACGTTACAGGGAGGCCTGTAACGTTTTATAACGCCATGTAAACCGTTACCTAGAAAACTACTTATGGCGGCTGACGTCCGCTGAACTAAGTCAGGCACTTCTTGGTTGAATCACGAGAATTGGTATATTGAACGCCAGTGCCTGCCGATCGGGCCTACTCAACAATGACTTTGCCTAAGCGAAGTCGTGGTTCAACACTATGGACCGTAGCGAGTTCTGCACCCGCGTTCGTATGCGTACTCACGAAAGAGAAGAACCCATACATCGGGTTGTTCGACATGGCGCGACAGACGATCCGATGCGGTGTCTACCCTCAGTTGCGAGTTCGCGGGATCGAAGGACTGGGAGTCATTGACGCGTCGTCAATGCCTGGCGTCGTCGCTGGGCACACCATAGCACCCGTGCTCTAAATGCGGTAGTGAGCTGATACGACGGGAAGCGGATTGACCGCCGAGATTTATGGCGATTCGCGCCTTGACTCATGGAGTTAACTGGTGGAAAGAGACTTGGGGCATGGAGCTTCACTTTTTGCGTGCCTCAGCTTCTGCTAACCATCCTCGGCGCAACCTCTCCACAGAGAAGCTGGATAGGTACGGCTTGATATCGAGAATAGGCGTTCCATCGAGCATAGCGACACCTCAAACATGCAACTGTCCGTTCTCGCGACGAAGGAGTTCGACGACGGTAAGGCCGATCGGGTTGGGACGGCGCGGCGATCGAGGGGCAAACACGCCATGCGGCCGATTGTCAGAAGGCGGCGTGCCGAGCAAATCGAAACTCTGGAGCGGTCGAAGGGCCAGATCATCATGAGATGCGAGAAGCCCCTCAATGTCGGTGAGCCCGAGCTCGAATTCAGGTAAGATGCGGAGAATGCCTTCTGCGTCGTGCTTTGCGCCAAGACCCTTCGAAATCGCGGGTGTATCTTTGTAGGGACTGTCCACAAATGGCACCGCTATGGAGGTCTTGCACCCCTTCAATAATCTGATTCGCACGTTCCTCGAAAGGGAGGATTTATCTCAGATGAACGGGTTGGTATATCGAGATGCAAGTGGATTCGATCGACTAGCGTTGCCTGCTTCGAGAAGTCATGAACCCCTCCCTCCCCGTCGTCAATCAAGTGCTGAATGCAATCAATTCTGCCACCCAGTGCAACGGAATTATGCTGCCACCTGGCGGTTCCAAGTATCATCCACGCCGGAGGCGTGCCTGGTATGGCTTCTCAAGTGGTTGTGGTCGGCTGACGCGACACCCGAGACACTCCGCTTGACGTGCCTGTTGCTTCTATTGGTGGGGAGAATTTTAGCTATTACCTCGGCGAGCGGCGGGGAGTCGACGTCGACCGATAGCAGCGGCTCCTGCTAGGCCGGTAAGGATGAGGCTCAGGGACGCGGGTTCGGGAGTGGCAGAGGAATTGGTTGTGATTGCCCACGTGCCGGGGTCTTGAGCGTTCTCGGCCCACTGGCTAGTGTTGTATGTGTCGGTTGAATCGCCGATGACGCTACCGAAATCGGAGGTAGAAATTACGTCAGTACTGCCGTTCCTGATGTAGACATTCCAAGTGCTGATGTTCCCGCTCGAGTCAGTGCCGATTGCCACGTCGGCAAATGAGGCCGAGGCGATGTTGAAGGTCAAAATACCATCTGCGAACTGGCCCGAATCTGGCGTGATTATTTGAAAACCCAAGTTTGGCCCTAGCGCCGCTGAGAGCGTGAACCATCCGCTTACCGAATCGCTAGTTGTATAAGGTGCAGAAATGATTGTGAAGTCGTTTCCGGTGTAGGTGTATGTGACGGTATCGGCGTTCGCGCCGCCGTCAACTGTCAGCGCCGTTCCGGTTATGTATTGAGCTTTTGGGCTCGCCAGGAACGTCACGACGTTCGCGATGTCTTCCACCTTGCCATACCGACCGAGCGCCGTTATCGACCGAAGGATTTCGCCAAACGGACCATGGGCCGGGGTTCATGTCGGTGTCAATCGAGCCAGGCTGCACGACGTTGACAGTGATGTCGCTTGGACCGAGCTCCCGCGCCAATCCTTGCGAGAATGCGGTCAACGCGGACTTCGTCAATGCAAAAGCCGAACGGGACACTGCCCTCTATAACTGTCTTCACCTCTGGTGAGAGATCGTTGGGAATCTTCTTCAACATCTCAAAGGGCAGAGCGATCACGCAATACTCGGCTTCGGCCTGCTTTTTCACACCTGCCTGAATGTATTGAACTGCCACGCCCTTGTCGGTTCTGCGAATAGCGTGCACCTCCGCTCCGTATTGAGCGATTTTGCGGGTGCGGATTGCGGTTGAGACGCTAACTGCGGCTGATTTGACTGGAAGACGAATTCAGAAGACTGAGCGGCCGGGAGAACTGCAGGGGTGTTATCAGCCGATGCTTGGTAGCTGACTTCTTGAGCGTTCACTTCCACTCCCGTAAAGGATATGAAGCAGAGGAACAGGAGGCTTGTGTATTTCATTCTGGTACTTAGGACTGTGCGAATCGGATTCATGAGGAGCAAGGGTTCCTTTCACAGAGAGGTTGAGGGAGGGATCGACGTGGTCAGTCTCGGCTAGGCCGTTAGAGGTTCGTCTACGTCGACGCGTCGCGGGTTGGGGTAGTCGTTCAGCCGGTGATATGTGAGGTACGAGACGGCGACGACAGTGATTGGAATTACAAGCTTGACGCCTTGACCAAACCCCTGAACCGAGAAGTGGCACCAGGCTGCTCCGACAAGGTCGAATACAAAACCTGCATAGGCCCACTCTTTCAGCCGCGAAGGCGCTGCCGGAATCAACAGGGTGAGTGCGCCCGCGATCTTGAGAGGACCGATCAGGTTGAGGATGTACAGCGGAAAGCCGATTTCGTTGAACTTCGTAACCATTGACTGCGTGTGCAAGATGTACAAGGTTCCGGTCATGAGAAAGACTCCGCAGAACAAGCACGTACTTGCCCAGTAGGCGATTTTCAATATCTTCATTTGGTTCCTCCTTCAAGGAACGGGACTCGTGCGGGTTGAGCTGTCGCTGAGTGAGAAGATGTCATCGGCGGGGACTACCGAGACGCCTTCACTTCGGTGTAAAGAGCCGAAACAAATCGGTCTGCGCTATTGCCCAGACCGGCCGGCAGAGGGTCAGTTCCACCGGGCACCTTGGCGTCGTATGAGGCCGTGAGCTTTGCCGCGAGGACTTGCTGCAACGAGCTGCCGTTCGCAGCCATCTGCTGGACCTTGGCGCGAACATCCACGATCATTTCGCGATAGGCCTTGACATCTGCGAGTGTGGGCAACGACCCATGCCCAGGCACAAGTTTTGTATTTGCATCAGCGGTACTCAGCAACAGATTGATGGCTTCAAGCGTTCCCTTGAATGAAGCACCACGAGTAGCATCGACAAGCGGATAGCCGTAGTTGCGGTAAAAGTCGCCGATCATGATGACATTTGCCGTCTCGAAGCGAATCATTGTGTCGCCGTTGGTGTGACCTGATGGAAGTGGGATGAGGTCAACCGTTTCGCCATCGAAGTGAATCTTCAATGGAGAATTGCTTCCGTAGGTCACGATAGGGAGGCGCTCGGGATCTTTCCAAGAAGCCGCATCCCCGATCGCCGCCAGAACTGCTGGAGGAGGTGGCGTGATGAGAGCCTTTCTCACTTCTTCACGGGAGAAGATGAGCGCTCCCAGCTTTGCAAAGTTTGGATTCCCGCCGGTGTGGTCGGGGTGGTAGTGGGTATCGACCAGAAATCGAATCGGGCCGGGATTGATCTGCTTGATCGCGGCAGCAAGCTTGTCGGAAAGAGGCGCGTAGGTCGCATCGACCATCAACACTCCCTCCGGCCCCGCCAGGATACCGATACGACCGCCTGCTGCCTCGGGATGGCCAGCGTCCGCGTCGGGCGAGCCGGTAAGGATGTAGACATTCGGCGCGAGCTGCTGGGGGATGAACTGGACTTTGGCGTAATTAATTCCGGGTCCCTGCGCGACAGCCAGTGCAGTGATCATCACCGCAGCAAAGGCAAAGAACACGTTCCTCACAATGGTTTTCATGCTGTATTCGCTCCTCCGATCGAGCGCTGGAGCGCAATCGATCTGGACTTGATTACAGCGACCTTTGAAGGCCTGCTTCGTAAGCTTGTGTGAAGTTAGGTAAAGCAAGAGAGCTCTCAAGGCTTACTGTTGTTGCACTTTGAAGTTCGTCACAAATACGTCCGTATTGTGTGCAAAACGAAGGCCATAAGAACCGTCGAATGACTTGAGCCTCTTGGGTCCAGTAAGCGTGGCTTTGTCGTATGTGCCGACCGCAGCTCCATTGATCGAACAAGTGATTTTGTCGTCCTTGACCGAGAGTGCGATGTCTTGCGTTACAGGCTGGCCTTTGTCGGAGGCTTTATGTATGGCTTGATTTTTCTCTCAAAAAAAACCGTTTAGTCGGAACGGTGCTGGCCCAAACCCACGCGCTATGAATCTCCCATCTCCATACGCGCCACAGTAGAACGCGGTTTGGGATGAGGTCCCCATATCGTTCCCGCCGATGAAGACTCCGTAAGGATGAGGATGAGAATTGAGATTCATGAACTTGGGTTCATTGAAGGTCGCTGTCACCGTGTAGTTTCCTGTGACAATCGAACCAGCCTTCCAGTAACTAACCGCAGGCCCAGTTGTGATGTGAAATGCACCGGTTTCCTCTGCAAGCCGCGCATCGGAAATCGTCATACCAGCTTTCTGCTCAGTGGCATCGACCTTCCCGCTCCAGCCGGAGATCTTGATTCCACCGTCCGTAACCGCGCGTGAACCTTCCGGGGGTGGACTTCCCGGCAAGCCCACGAAACGCCTGCGTATGGATGTGCAGCCGGCAAGAAAAACGATGACAATCATTGAGACAACGAACGGTTGGAACTTAATCTTGCGCATTGCTACCTCTATCCACATCGGTAGAACGCGCTGCATCACTAGGCGCAGTCCGCGTTCCCCAATGCACAGTACAAGGGGAATGCACGCACGCTGACGTAAGGGTCTGTAAAGATTTGTAAGGAGGGTTGCACTTCGAGGTAAACGGTAGGATCGGCCCCACAGGGCGCCGCCAGCAAAGAATTACAGGCCACGCTCATCAACACGGAGATGCACGAGTTCAAGAGAAAGCAACAACCATTCGTCTTGTGCCTCACCAACTAATCGGTTGCAAAGGAGGCACATGGACTCAATGCCATTTGCCGTCAAACGATGCTTGAACGACGGGACTGCAATTCGCTCTCTGCATCAGTCCGGCAAAAGGCTTGAGGAGAAGAGGATGAACGGGCAGCCTTCATTGGGCCCCTCAAGTTGATCTCGCAACATTCGCCGCGCACGGACGAGGCGGCTTTTAACTGTGGGTTCCGTCAAACTGAGAGTTCCTCGAACCTCGGCGATGGAAAGTTCGTCAACGTAGTAGAGCTTGATGATCTCCCTGTACATCTTCGGTAACCGCGTGATGCATCGCTCAAGCAGAGCTTTCGACTCTCCTGCAGATAAGGCAGCATCGGGCGTTGGTCTAGAATCGCACAGCTCATATGGGGGCCTGTCGTCATCGCCCGCTAGATATTCATCGAGGGAGATTGAGCGGTCACGCTTGCGCTGCCGGAGGCAGGTCAAAGCTTGATTGATGGCAATGCGAGTCAGCCATGTTGAGAATTGTGACTGCCCACGGAACTAATGGGCTTTTGTCGCGACGCGGTAAAGCGTTTCCTGTACGGCATCTTCGTGATTTCCAGTGATACGGTACGCAAGTCGAAACAGCCGAGACCGGTAGCTGTCGAAAAGTGAGTCGACGGATACGACTCCCGGTATGGTTCCCGGAAGCGTAAGAGAGGCGGCGTTGGATAAGACATTCATCGCTGTGGGTCGATTACATTGCGTGCGGCAGCTTCACAATGTAAAGAGATGTTTGGATCAGTAAAGCTCAGCAGATGGGTTGAGCTAAGGGCAGGCGAATGGTCACAAGGAGCCCACGCCCTGATGTTGCATTTGAGGCTTGAATCGTTCCGCCATGAAGTCGGATAACTCGATCCGTGATTGACAGACCCAACCCGACACCATCGTCATCGTCGGCTCTATCAGCATCAATGACGCGATAGAACGGCTCAAAGATGTTGTTCAGCTCTTTTTCGGGCACTCCCTCTCCGTAGTCCCGTACGGTGATTGTCACGTTCGCGGGGTCCACCTTGTTCGAGCCGATGAGATGGATATCCACGGATGTGTTCGGAGCTGTATGCCTTACGGCGTTTCGCATTACATTCTCAATGGCACTCCGCAGCAGGCCGTAGTCACCCTGCATGGAGATGTCGGACTCACTTGTGACGAGCACATGGCTCCCGGCTTTCTGTGCTTCAAAATCGGCGTCCGACGCAATGCTTCTCACTAGATCGCTCAGCGCCAAACGGGTGGGATTCAAAAGTGTAGACGTGTTCTCCAGCTTCGTGACGGTTAGTAGACGACCGATCAGTTCGTTCAGGCGTACTGTATCGGTCTCAATCCGCACGAGAGCAGCATCCTCGCCGACTCTGCCACGCAAGAGGTCAATCGCGACATTCATTCGAGTCAGCGGTGACCGCAGCTCGTGCGAGATGTCATAGAGCAATTGTCGTTGGCGTGATATCACTCTCTGGTTGGTGTCGGCCATACAGTTGAAGTCCTGGACGAGATATCCGAGTTCATCACGTCTCTTCGTCAGCCGTTCGTCTGCTCGAACATCAAGCTCCCCGGCTGTAATCCGCTGCGCGGCCAGCCGTAAATTCAGAACCGGCCGTGTCAAGAATTGCGCCAGCGCGTAACAAATCCACCCCGAAACAAGGATGGCGAATCCCCCACGGAAGAGAAGCGAGGGGATATTGCTTTGAAGCATTGCGCGCGGCGCGACGGGGAGTTCAGACACAAAGAAGACCGGCTCTCGATTTTCCTCCGCAATGCGTACAGCGATGCGGACGGTTCCATTAGGCATCGAGAACTCGGAACCCGCACCGCGTTGGATACCACGAATCATTGGACCGAACGTGTCACACTGCGTTCCGGCCATCGTCTGCCCTGTAGTATTGAAAAGACACGCGTGAATCCTCACATCACGCGAGAGGTTTGTCAGATACGTAGTCCGGCTGCCTGCCCGTGGTCTACGGTGATGTGTGCGGCAGCGGTTCCAAAATAGCGCACCGTCTCGATTAGGCCTTCATGATCCTGTGGACGTATCTGGCGATTCTGAAACATCACAATCGCTACGAGAGTGATCCCGGTTAGGAGGACCGTCGCCCAAAACCACAAGAAGATCTTAAGGAAGAGCCTCGTCATAGATCACTTCCGTTTGGCATCGGAGTCAGGATGTATCCGGTGCCGCGCACGGTCTTGATCCTTTCGACTCCCCGATTCGTACTCAGCTTTTTCCGAAGATTACTGATATGCACATCGACAGTGCGGTCAGCGAAGCCGAGGCTACGTCCCATCGCTGCATCGGTTAGAAAGTCCCGTGAGAGGACGCGCCCCACATTTCGAACGAGCACTTCGAGAATCGCAAACTCGACGGTTGTGAGGACGAGGGGCTTTCCCTGAAAGCGTGCCTCGCGTCGTTCTGCATCGATTGCGATATCGTCCGCGTCGACGCGAGTTGAAGTCTGGCCTCGCTCTTCGACCCGCCGGAGGATGGCTCGAATGCGGGCGATCAGTTCTCTAGGATTGAAGGGCTTCGGGAGGTAGTCATCCGCTCCAAGTTCTAGGCCAAGGATACGGTCGATGTCATCTCCTTTGGCCGTCAGCATCAACACGGGCACCGCAGATTTCGTTCTTAGCGCCTTTAGGACTTCCATGCCACCCAAGCGCGGCATCATGATGTCCAAAATCACCAGAGAATATTGACAAGTGGTTGCCAGCTCAAGCCCCTTCCGACCATCGTGGGCTGCGTCAAGCTGAAACCCTTCCGACCCCATACGCTCGGCCAAGAGCACCGAGAGCTCCCGATCATCGTCAATTATCAACAGCCGGCTCATGCCTTCACATTCAATCTCCATGTCCATCCTAAGGGCCGGAAGCCGTGCCGAGATACCGCCTTTACATACATTTACATTGGGCATCTCAGCACGGCCCCCATGTCTCGTTGCTACTGAACCGGCTTCATCGGAGCGGTAGCGAGGAGGCTTTCAAGAGGAAGCCAGGTGGTCAGCGGTACAAGATCGTATGTCCCAAGCTTCGCTTTATCCAGCGGAAGCTCTTCGAGCATCTTCCGAGCTTCGTCCACAGATTTCGCATCCAGGATCAATATCAGTCCGTTCCAATCCTGTCGCACAAACCACTGGTCGATCTTTCCCGACAAGTACAGCCGGATGATCGCATTGCGTTCGTAGGGTAATGTGTTCTGAACATCTGCTGATCGCGGGTCCGCCAGCAGGCGGGACATCGCGAGAACCTTCACTGTTGGTCCTGTTGGGCCGGTCGGGGTTGATGGTGCGTTGGTGGACTGGGAGAGCCTTGTATTACGCAAAAGGTAGCTGCCAGGAACAAATAAACGATGCGCCTCTTCATGAAGGTCTCCTGAGATTGAAAAGCAACTGAGATACGGGAGAAGCGGGACAAGACCGTTACTTTACGCTGGCGGGCGGAATGACTCCGTTCATGCGAAGGTATTCGACCATTTGGCCGTATTCGTCGGCAGTGTGAACGACAACGACACCGGCTGCGGTGGCTCGCGTTACAGACCCGCCTCCAGGCGCGTTCACGCTCTCGAAGGCGTTCGCGGTCGTGATCGTGCCTATGGCTTTATGTAGGAATGCGAACGAAGCTGCAAGCGCGGCGACGACTTGGTCTTTGTCCTTGAGCTGCGCGAGGGACTTTAGATCCACGTCGGGTTTGATTCCTCCGAATCGAGCACCGAAACCGTAGTTTGCCTGCGTGACGTGAATCACCAGGGCTCCAAAGGTGCGTACTCCGCTGAAGTCGGTCTTCTGTGAAGGTACGAAGATGGCGGCACTTGGAGCAAAGTCATATTTGTCTGCGGGCATCGCTTTCACCAGACTCATCATCTGGTTCTCGGTGCCGCTGAGCATAGCGTTGAGTGCCACGGATGGTTCGATGATTGAACCGGGGGGCGTGTTGGAGGGTGAGGTCTGCGCTTTCGAGCAAACTACACAACAGAACATTGCAGTTGATAACAAGAGACGCTTCATGTGTCGTAGTCCTTTCAAATGGTTATTAATCGTTACAACGGCGGATTAGTTCAGTACGGTCGCTCTTCTATGTGCATGGCGACCCTTCGTTTGGGCTACGACCGAAGTCGTTATTCATTCCGAGAAGCAGTTGCATGCGGCTTCAACGCCACAGCAATGAGCAAACCTACACATCCAAAGATCGCGACAGACCATGCCCAGAGTGAGTACATGCCACGGCTAATAAGGCCCCCGCTGAGGAGCGGCGCAAGAATTGCACAGACAGAAAACACCGACTGATTGACACCCATCACTGCACCTTGCTTCCCAGGGCTCACTCGCTTTGAGAGTTGAGACAACACAAGCGGACGGAGAATGGAGGCGCCAATGTTCGCGACCGTTAGGAGCGGGAGAAGTGCGATTAGGTTGGTGCAGAATCCGACGCCAACGAATCCGGCGAGCATGAGCAGAAAGCCGAGAGACAGTAGATGTTCTTCAGAGAATCGTCGTGCCAAAGTTTTCATCAACGAGACCTGAACAAGGATGTTGATCAATGCAACGTAGGTGAAGACCAATCCGATGTTCGCCGGATTGAATGGATGATCGTGAAACGTGAACCGGCCTGCGAGAAAAAGAGCTTGTCCTGACATATACGTCGAAAGGGCAAGGTAGAAAGCTGTCATCAACCATGCAATTTGATTTGTGGATGGTGCGCTGAATACGTTTGAGATCGTCCGCAAGGCAAACACTTCGTCAAATTCCCGTGAGTGTCGCAGTGGCTTATTTTGTGGGAGAAATATCCACGTCAGAATCAGGCTCAGAAGCGAGAGCGCAGCCGCTGCCCAGAGCGGCGCGTGAATGTTGCGGAGGGAGAGTAGTCCGCCAAGGGCGGGACCAATCATCATCCCGACCCCAAACGCGGCACCGATAAGACCGAACCCTCTCGTTCGTTCAGCCAAGGTTGTGTTGTCAGAAACAAACGCTTGCGCGACCGACATGTTGCCTGCACTCAGGCCATCAATGATGCGCGAGAGAAAGATCAACCAGAGAGAATTTGAGAGTGCGAAGACGATGTAACCGACCAGGGAGCCCAACTGGCTGACGAGCAGAATGGGCTTGCGTCCGAGGCGATCGGATAGCTGGCCAAGAACCGGCCCAGCAAGGAATTGGCAAAATGCGAAGACCGAGATGAGTGTCCCAACAGTGAACGCTGAAGCTCCGGTTCTTTCCGTGTAAAAAGGGAGCAGCGGTACAACAATACCGAGCCCTATAAAATCGACGGCAACAATCACGACGACGGGGAGCATCTCTCGCAGAGGAAATGCTTTGTTCGATCTGAACGAAAGTGATGGAGAAGATTCACTTGGAGTAGGAATCAGGCTGTCGAGTGTTACTTCACTTCGGGTATTCATCTGGCCTCGTCACTTGGCTTAGCGTTGAATCAATGAGGAAAGTGCAGTCACGCAGAAGCGATGCGCTGCCTCGCATCTTGTTTACGGGACAATGCTGCAACACTCGATAACGGTTCGTTTCCTCGTGAAATCAGTTGCCACACGAGGAGTGGCACACTCACCATCAGCACAGGGATATAGAAATCAAGGATCAGCCAAGTGACGCCGGCCGCTTTCCCCCACAAAGGTTCATGCGCTTTTCGTAAAATCCCGACCATCATGTCCGCTGTCGTCTCCGTGGCGAGAATCCATGAGAACCAAATTCCAATTCGTCGGTGTGCTGTAGGAAGCGATTGGATTGCGATGATCGACAAGAGCGCGAGGACAGCGCCCGCGACATCTCCGACCACCGCTTCAAGTGCCGCGCGGTTCGATATTGGGTAACCGTCGTGCTGTGCCGAGAACAGAATGAGCGTGACGTATCTCGGAACATGGAGCCAAAGAAGAGCGAGGAGGGCATCGCGGCGCGTCACGCGCAGAGACCAGGGAACGTAGTACCAAAGAGCGAGCAGGGTGCTGACAATCAGACTCCCCAGCATCGCTCCTACCTGGGCCGATGAAAGATAGTTCATGTCAAATCCTTGAGCAGTTTTGAACGGGTGACTGAAAGTATGTGTTCCGAAAATTCCTTGTCGTCCACGGCGCGAGCCAGAATCATCGCTCCGACCATGGACGCAACGGTGGCGAGCATCTCGTCCTGGCGCTCCAGAGAGGTCCCTCTTCTTTCGGGAAGCTTCTCCCCTAAACGAGCTGCGGCGCCTTTCACAATGCGGGTGAACGAATTGCGAACCGTCGCTCCCTGCCTCGGCATGTCCCCGCCCAACGCCGCCATAAAACAGCCCGAGCCGGGATTGTCCCGATGACCGGGCGTTAAATATCGAGAGATTGCTTCTTCCACACTAGGATTGAGGCGAGCGGCCATTGCACCTGTACGCTCGAATCCGAAGACGAGTGCTTCTGCCAAAAGCTTCTCTTTCGAACCGAACTGGCTGTAGAGGCTTCCGTGGGTCATCCCCGCAGCTTGACCGAGAGCGTCGACGCCAACACCCGGCACCCCACGTTCCCGAAATAATTTCGCTGCGCTTGTCAGAATCAACTCTCGGTTCTCGGCGGCTTTCTTTTTGGAAATCTTCATTTACGGACCTCATCCTTTTGGTAGCGGTCGCTACTATTATGCAAAGATAGCTTGCGCCATGATTAGTTTGCTACCGCAATCTTTACAAACTTTTACAAACACTTACTCCATAAAAGTGTGGGCAGATCAGACTTCAAAGGGAATATAGCCTCCGATCTTCTCTTCACGAGTCCCGTCACGGGACGCCACTACCACGCGTCGCCCATCCAACAGGACTACTTCCGTCCTGCATGGTGCTGCCTCGTGGCGTGTCCAACGTGTGGGGCAGGTGCCGGCGTCTGGTGTCTCACGGACTCGCCGGTACCCAACGGAAAGCGTCTACCGATTCACGATGAGCGCTGGGAGGCGGCCGGCAAGTACGGCCATGTCGGCTGGCACACCTTCCGGCATACCTATCGTTCGTGGCTCGATGACACGGGTGCTCCCATCGGCATTCAACAAAAGCTAATGCGGCACGCCCAGGTTGCGACCACCATGAACGTCTATGGGAACGCTCTTATGGAGTCCAAACGCGAGGCGAATACAGCAGTTGTTAACAAGATTCTGAGGAGCTCGTAGCGATGAAGGGAAACCATGCAACAGAGCTAGAAAACCCCACGGAGAATCGTTGGCTTCTCTTACGTGGGGTTATCTGGGGTTGGCGTTTTCGCTAAATGGTTGCGGGGGTAGGATTTGAACCTACGACCTTTGGGTTATGAGTGGCCGCGCACTCGCGTATCTAACTGATTTCTTTGGTACGGATAGCCACGCGGAAGTATGGAAAAGTACCCTCCAGACAGCCTGGTGGGAGCTTATTGGGAGCGCGTTTTGCAGGTTGGGTTTTATGCCCAACGTTCTCTGGATTGTAGGCGCAAAGCCTGCGAACCGCAAGTTTCGTTTAGTTCGTTTACTTGCGCTTGCTTCGAATAAATGGGACAATGACTTTGAGGTGATGTGATGTCCCAGACCCTTCTCATGCCGACTCTTCCCACAGAAATGGATGCCACGCTCGCACGCGAGACTAGCCGATTGCTGGCTCCCCAAATGCTCGCCGAAGCACCTCTCCGCTTCCGTGTCGTGGGTGCCGCCAAAGAGGAGACGTTGCAGCTTCCGGCACCCGCTGTCCGAATGTTGGTTCGAATTCTGGAAGAGATGGCGCGTGGCAACGCCGTTACCTTAATTCCAGTTCACGCGGAGCTGACGACGCAGGAGGCGGCGGAGATGCTGAACATCTCCCGTCCTTCCCTCATTCAACTACTGGACGAGGGAAAGATCGAGTACCGGAAGGTGGGCACGCATCGCCGCGTTCGCTTCGACGCGCTGATGGCCTACAAACGTCAGGCCGATGCGGAACGCCGGGCAGCCCTCACGGAGTTGGCGGCCTATGACCAGGAAATCGGGATCTGATTGTGGCCGCATTTATTGTTTTCTACGACGCGAATGTACTCTATCCCGCAGAGTTGCGTAATTTCCTGATGCACCTTGCTCTGATAGGGGCATTTCGCGCCAAGTGGTCCGCAGATGTGCATGAAGAATGGATCGGTAGTCTTCTGGAGAACCGTCCCGACCTTACCCGCGAGAAGTTGGAGCGCACACGGCAACTCATGGACAAAGCCGCGCCGGATGCACTCGTGACGGGATATGAACACCTCATCCCTGGCCTTGTTCTTCCAGACGAAAGAGACCGGCATGTGCTGGCAGCGGCGATCCGCTGCGGGGCCAGCGTCATCGTCACATGCAATCTGGCAGATTTTCCGCACGAGTCTCTGAAAGAGTTCGGAATCGAAGCGCAGCACCCCGACGAGTTCATTCTGAATCTCCTCGACCTTGCTCCCGGTCTGGTGATCGAGGCGGCGGAAAACCATCGAGAAAGTCTCAAAAATCCCGCAAAAACAGTGGACGAATACCTCTCTATGCTGGAAGCGCAGGGGCTTACGCAGACGACATCTCTACTCCGCGAATATGTCCACGGCCTGAACTGAAAATCGCAATCCTTTAATCCAAGCTCTGCGACTTCCCGCGACAATAGCTAGTCAGGGTCCAGGAAGTATTGCGGAGGCTTCGCATATATCTGAGCAAGCTGGATGAGTTCAAACACTTCGATACTGCGCTCGCCGGTCTCGCACTTCGAGAGGAAGGAATGCGACCTTTCCATTCGTGCGGAAACCTCACGCTGCGTCAGTCCTGCCCCCTCGCGGGCCAAGATCAGCTTTTCAAGAAATCTGTCATAGAGAGCCTGATGGGGCGTAGTTCTCCCCTTCCGCGAGATTCGGGTCTCAGGCTTCTTCTGTTTCTTCACCTTTCAAGTGTGGATAACGCTTGACGAATCCCCTAATAAGGGACAGGCTGGTTAGCATCTGATCTTTGCAGGAGGTAAATAGTGTCGAGAGACTACGTGGAATGTACCGATGTTGCAGGCAAAACCATCAAGACGCTCAAGATGTACGAGGATGACGTAGACGGCTGTGAGACCCTCATTGAGTTCACAGATGGCACGTCATTCTCCAGTTCCGTTTGCAACCAGCCAACAGTAAAAGGAACCCTGTTTGAAGGTGGTGCCGGAACACCAAAGATCATTCGGAATTACGAGTTATAGAACCGCTTCGGGCTGCCATCGTCATGCCCCGGAGGCATGACGAACGCTCGAAATGTCATTGGACGTTTTCGCGGCTAAATCTTAGTTTTGCGCCTAGCTGACACCACCGTCAGCGGAGGTGCAAAGATGCTCAGAATCTGCCGCGCAATCCGGTTGGGAAAGCCTCTCAATCGGTCGTCCAATCTCCCCGCCGAATGGTGGGCAAAACCCCTCTCTAAGCAGTCCCTCCGCCACGCCCTTCACCTGATGGGGCCGACCCTCGCTGCGCTTCTCTTTGCGGGAGTCGGAAGTGGTGTTGCTCACGCCCAGGGAACGATGGACTTCTCTGGCGCTCAAACACTGATGTCAACCTTCAAAACTTTTGCCATGTACGCTGGGGCCGTCATCTGTCTTGGCGGGCTTATTTTTGCGGGAATCCGCATGATGAGTGGGCGGTTCCAAGACGCTATTCCAGGGCTTTTCGGCGCGCTTTTCGGTGCCGGAGTGCTGGGATGGGGCGCGGGCTGGATCGGATACACACAGGAATATCTTGATGCCTCCAGCCCACGCCGCCAGCAGATCGAAGAGGCTTTGTCCCGCAGCGGTTTTACCGGGCCGGAGGCCGCGCAGATTGCCGCGCATAACACCCGCGATAAGAAAGTCATCCTGTCTCCCGACCAAATCCTGGCCGCGCACAAACAGATTGCCGATGAGTTCGGCAATCAGGCCGATAGGGTTGTGGCCGAGGCGCGAGAGCGCAGAAAAGAGCAGGTACAGGAGCGACCGGAACAGGAGCGTCGCCAACAGGTACGCGAGGCCGTCACTTTTGCCCGCGATAAAGGCTTCGAGCGGGAGGCCGTGGTGGACGAACGTGCGCTTTATGTCGATGCGTTGCGCCGGGGCATGGGAGAGATGACCTACCCGGAGGTCCGCGCCAGCTTCGAGTCCCGTATCGCCTCCGGCGAGTTCAAAGAGATTGCCGATGATAGCCACAAGCCAAGCCGCAGGTTCACGACCGCCGCGACCATCAAGGCCGAGAGTGAAATCGTCCAGAAGATGCAGGACGGGCAGAGCCGCGCACCGCAGATCATGCCGATTGAGACCGCAGTTCCGCTTGCGGATTCACGTCCTCATTTCAATGCCGCACAGAAAAGGGTTGTCGAGGAAGTTTTGACCTCACGCGATCGGGTGCAGGGATTGCAGGGGCGGGCAGGCAGTGGCAAAACTTCCGTGCTCTCCCTCATACGCGAAGGAGCCGAAAAGAATGGCTACGCCGTGGAAGGGTTTGCGCCGACCTCGCGGGCCGCGAAGCAGCTCCGCGACGCTGGAATCAAGGCGGACACATTGCAGCGCTTTCTCGCAAGCGGCGGCCTGCAGGCCGCCGGCGATCCTGCGAGCAAGCACCTCTATATGGTCGATGAATCTTCTCTGGCATCGACGCAGCAGATGCGCGACTTCCTGAATAGGATTGCTCCGCAGGACAGGGTTTTGTTGATTGGCGATACCCGGCAGCATCAGGGCGTCGATGCCGGAAAGCCCTTCGAGCAGTTGCAGGAAGCTGGCATGAGGACGGCGCAGCTTGACCAGATCATGCGCCAGAAAGATCCCGAGCTACTGAAAGCCGTCGAACATCTGTCCAACAATGAAACTACTGTTGGCATCGACATGCTTTCGCAGCAGGGACGGATTACCGAGATTGTTGACCCGCAGGAACGCGTCGCGGCTATCGCCAAGAGTTATGCCGAACATCCCGAAAATACGCTCATCGTTTCACCGGACAACGCTTCGCGCCGCGCTATCAATCAAGCCGTGCGGCAGGAGTTGCAGACGCTTGGCGTCGTGGATACGAAAGACCATACTATGCGCGTGCTGACGCCGCGCAACGATATGACGGGCGCGGATCGAGAGTGGGCCAATCGCTATGAGGCCGGAGATGTTCTGCATTACACCCGTGGCAGCAAGGAGCATGGCATCGAGCCGCGAAGTTACGCTCAGGTCGTTGCTGCTAACCCGAAGGAAAATCTTGTCACCGTACAGAAACCAGACGGCCAGCAAGTTACTTATGACCCGTCGCGTCTGCGCGGCATCGCCGCGTACCGCGAGATCGAGCGTGAATTTTCTATCGGAGAAAAAATACAGTTTACGGCTCCACAAAGGGACTTGCAGGTTGCCAACCGTGACCTCGGCACCATCCAGAGTATCGGGGACGATGGCAAAATTAGCGTCCGTATGGATGGCGCAAAAGACAGAATCGTGCGCTTCGATGCCGACCAGATGCGCCACTTCGATCATGGCTATGCCGTGACCTCGCACAGCTCTCAGGGTCTCACTTCGGAGCGCGTGCTCGTGAACATGGATACCGAAGTTCATCCAGAGCTTATGAGCAACAGATTCGCATACGTGTCAGTTTCGCGGGCTTCGCATGACGCGCAGATTTATACCAATAATGCCGCTTCGCTCACGGCGAGTCTCAGCCACGATGTAAGCAAGGCATCCGCTGTCACCTTCGGGAACGCACAGAGCAGTTCCATGCAGCAAGGCTTATCGCTGGCCGTTCGTTGAATTGAGATAGCGGCACAGAATCCGAGGGGCTTGTGCCGGGAAGGATGCTTTGCCCTTCCCACGCTGCAACCGCCCAAGGTGCCGGGCGTTTTCCGCTTCCTAACCATGCGGGGCCTGTGTCCTGCCCCGCAACGCCCGGCCCTAAAAGCCTAAAAACAACAGCAAACCCTATGTTGCGCTGACGCGCGGCTTGGCCCCACTTCGGTTCGCAAGGGTGGACGGCCCATAGAGCGGGCCTTGTGGAGTCCGTTCGGATAAGCGTGTCCCGCGCCAAACGATAGTGCGTGTTTGTCACGCGCCCCGCCCACCACTCCGGCCTCCCCACCCTCACTGCCCTCGTTCTGCTCTGTCTGCCAGTGGATCGTTTTGGTCTCGCTGCGCTGTGAGAAACACAAAACGCCCACCGGGCAGACAGAGGCAAAAACAATGGAATATCAAAGCAACAGCAACAGCGCACCCATCGCCAGCAATGGCGCAGCCACCACCCGCCGCACTCGCCCCACCACCGAAAACCTTGAAAGACAGCAGCAACAGCCACAGACGGCGAAAGAAGTAATCGCCGCCAACGTGCAGAGCCTCATCGAGCAGCTAGAGGCTGGACACTCCGACGCCCTCACCGCCTACCTCAACGCGATGAGCCGCTTTCATAACTACTCTTTCGGAAACATTCTGGAGATTGCGCGGCAGAAGCCGGACGCAACGAAAGTTGCCGGGTTCTGGAAGTGGAAGGAGCTTGGCCGCAGCGTGAAGAAGGGCGAGAAAGGCATCCGCATACTTGCCCCCATCGTCGGCATCAAGCGCAAGCAGAAGGACGAGGCCGAGAAGGACATCACCAAGCAGAATGTGCCGGTATTGGTTGGGTTCCGTTCAGCGTATGTCTTCGATGTCTCGCAGACCGAAGGCGCGGAGCTTCCCGCGATGCGGGAGATTTCCGGCGATGTAGGCGAGAACCGCGACCGTCTCATTGCCTTCATCGAACGTCAGGGCATCGAGCTTGCTTTTACCGAGCGCATCGCCCCCGCGCTTGGCATGAGCTACGGCGGACGCATCGCCATCCTGCCCGGTCAGTCGAAGGCCGAGGAGTTCAGCACACTTGTTCACGAGCTGGCGCACGAGATGCTGCACAAGGCAGAGCGGCGCACGGCCACGACGAAGGTTGTCCGTGAAACCGAGGCCGAGGCTATCGCGTTTGTTGTCGGCAAGGCCGTAGGTCTGGAGACGGGCAGCGCGTCCGCTGACTATATCCATCTGTACCACGGCAACGCATCCTTGCTGGCCGAATCGCTGGAAGTCATCCAGCAGACCTCCGCTGTCATCCTTGCCGCATTGGAGCCGTCCGCAGCCGCGACGATGCCCGATGCAGAACTGGCGAAGGTGGCGTAATGCAGACCATCCTTCAAATCCTCAAGATGGCCGGGGGATGGCATCCCGGCCTGTACCTCAAAATCGACAACGCCCCGTACATGGAGCTTGTCATCGAGGCGATGGACGAGTCCGGCCCGATGGGACTCCCCGCGCTCTCTGTCGCGCACTATGGCGAACAGAACGGCGATGCTATGTGCGACCCGGAGATGTGCTTCGAGCTTGGTCTCGCCGGAGGCGCACACCTGTCCGCGTTCTACTACCGCAACGATTACTTAGGCGTGGAGCAGTGGAGCCGGAACGTCGTGCGCGGGAACTACGTCCACCTGATTGCTTTGCACGAGCAGCACCAGCGTTTCGCTAAGACGTGGGACAACAACCTGCGCTTGCAGGGATTCGCGGAAGCCTTCACGGACAAGTGCATTCGTGGCTAGTCCGCTCTCTTCGGAGCGGACACAGGGCAGCGCGTTCGCTCCGCCACATTCATGCAACGCAACCCAGCTCGAAAGGAGCCATCATGCAAACGCAAGTTAGCAATGCCACCGAGTACCGCAATGTTTCGCTTTCACTTCTAACCGAGTCGAAGACTAACCCGCGCCGCGCCTTCGAGGAGAACGCGCTTAGAGAGTTGGCCGCAACCATCCGCAGCCAGGGCATTCTCTCTCCCTTGCTTGTGCGGCCTGTCACGGAGAACGGCTTCGAGATTGTCTTCGGAGCGCGGCGGTATCGCGCCGCGCAGTTAGCCGAGCAGGACACCGTGCCTGTCCGCATCAAGCAGATGAGCGATGCCGAAGTGATCGAGGCTCAATTAATTGAAAATCTCCAGAGGCGGGACGTTCACCCGATGGAAGAGGCACAGGGTTTTCGTAGCTTGCTGAATCTGGACGAGCCGAAATACTCCATCGAACAGATTGCCGCGAAGACGGGTAAGAGTCCGGTCTATGTGGCAAGTCGCCTCAAGCTCACCGACCTAACGCAGAACGCCGTCGATGCGTTTTACCGCGAGGAGATCGGCGTCGGCCATGCGCTGCTATTGGCGAAGTTGCAGCCCGACCAACAGGAACAGGCACTCTCCGCTTGCTTCCGTGAGGATTGGAGCGGAGCCAGCAAGAACCGGCGCATCCTTCTCCCCGTCCGCAACCTTCAGCAGTGGATTGAGCAGAACGTCATGCTCATTCTGAAAGATGCTCCGTTCAACAAGCGGGACGCGCAGCTTGTTCCCGCAGCCGGTAGCTGTATCGATTGCCCCAGGCGCACAGGCCACAATAAGCTCTTATTCTCCGACCTTGGAAAACAGGATGCTTGCACCGACCCAACCTGCCACCAGAACAAAGTCAACGCGCATGTCGCCCAAACCATCGCCGCCAAGCCGCAGCTTGTGCAGATCAGCACGGCTTACGGAGTGCAGAAGGAAGGCAGCCCCGTAATCCCGCGCAACAAGTACACCGAAGTTCGCAAGCCTGCCAGCAAGGAAGAGGCGAAGCGGCCTGAGTTCAAGGTGTGCAAGTACACCGCCGAGGCCATCATCACCGAAGGCAGCGGCGTTGGCACCGTCCGTAAGGTGTGCGCGAATCCATCCTGCCCTGTCCATCATCCCAAGCCGCAAGCCAGCCGCGACGATGAGAAATGGAAGGCCGAGCAGGAGAAGCAGCGCAAGGAACAGGCCATTGCCAACACGACCGGCCTTCGCATCCTTGCCGCTGTGAGCGCCGCTGTTCCTGTCCGCCTGATGAAGCGTGACCTGCTTTTCATCCTTGAGAAGCTGGTAGGTCTGATGGACGAGCGCCGCATCGAGGCACTGGCGCGGCAGCACGGCATCCGGCAGAAGCGTGATGATGGAGGCATTGCAAAGACGTTCAGTGCATTCCTTCGCCGCGCCGATGAAGGGACGCTCTCGCGTCTGGTGGTCGAATCAACCATCATGTTTGCCGCCGCACGGACGAATCCCGCAGTCGTTTTGCGTGATGCCGCCAGCACCTATAAGGTGGACACCGATGCTATCGCCCTCAAGGTGAAGCAGGAGTTAGCTGCGAAAGAGAATGCAAAGAAGGCCACTGCACAGGCCGCGAAGCCGTCTAAGAAAGTGGCCTGAGAACGCCGCATCTCTGTGCGAGCCTGCCAAGCGGCAGGCTCTTTTTTGCCCGTCTTTCCCGCCCTCAAGCGTGCCGGCGCCTCCGGTGCCGGGCCAGCTCGCCCACCCGACGGGCAGGGGCTCGTTGATATATACGATATGCGACTGAACCAATCCTTCGAGGGGCGCTTCGCCAAAAGATTCCCCATCGGATTGCCTGTGCCCGTTATCGCTCGACCAACGCCGCGTTTGGCGTAATACTCAGCTGCCAGTATTGGGTATGGTTGCTTCTCTAGTTCTGTTCTTTAAACCACTGCAGTGCTTTGGCGTTTACCTCGCGAATCCATCCACTCTTTTCGTCCGTGTAAGCGTGTGAATTGTCAGGATGAAGGTCTCTCGCCCTGCGCTTCTCGCGCTCATATGCAGCAGTTACATCAGGATGTGCTCGCAGGTAGTCACGGAATGCTACGTGCCGTGAGATCTCACTCGAATCGTTTTGAAAGAAATGCAACTGCACTAATCGGGTGCCACCTGTCGAGCTCAGTGTGCAGTAACGCCGCCCAGGCATGCCAAACTCCCCGTGCCACGCAAATCCCAAAGCCTCCACTAGCGTCCGCTTCGCATCGAGTTCCTCAAGGCTCCCCACAACAGGCATCAAATCGAGGATTGGCTTCGCAGCAAGACCCGGTACCGCAGTCGATCCAATATGATGTACGGTCATTAGCACCGCTCCAAGAACGCGCAAGCGCTCCGCATGTTCAGCGGCCCTCAAAGGCCATTCAGGATCGTAGGGCGAAAGAACGACGGGAATAGGAGGTGGCATCTTTCTACTCTATACAAGCCGCCAACGTGACAAGCCGCCAATGTGCCGCGAGTCGAGCGCATGGATGTACATTTCGATTTCAAGGCCCTATTTCTGGTCTCAAATGAGTTCCCAGCGGAAACCACGTTACCGTGGCTGCAGCATCACCTCCTTGTACTGTCTTCTGACCCTAATTCCAGCCTTGTCTGGAAGAATCGCACGATCTCGCCATTGAACTCTTCATGAAACCTGGCTCGGTTGAAACCGGAAGGATCGGCACAGATGAGGGGAGTCACAGCAGCCAAGCTCACACTACACGGCGGCAAGAAATCGTAATGACCGGCACCGACAACGACGTGGTATTCGACAGATTGAGGTAGAACCCAACGAAGCGCCTCTTCATAGTACGGGCTTGGCTGGTGATGATCGTCAGCTGCCCGCCAAAGCTGAATCGGGATATGGATGCCTTTCAGCCCATTCTTGCTAAATGTAAAAGCAAATGCTGGAGCAGCAATCACAACCGCCTTAATGCGCCGGTCAGCGATCCACGCCTCCGGAGGAACATGATCGCCAAGATGAGATGGATCAATCTTTGCTTCTGTCAGAGCCAGGCAAAGATCGTGGTTGGGATGGATCTCACAATAGGAGCCAATCTTGTTGAGATCAGGAATCCCACCCGCTGTAACAAGCAGGGTGAAGCCTCCATTGGAAAACCCGAACGCGCCTATCCGACTTGCGTCCAACCGTTCATGTTGCGGCCAGTTGCGCAGCATGTAGCTGACAAGCAGACGAAGTTGAGCCGGACGACGCCAAAGCTGCAACACTTTGCTCTGATCATCGTATGTGTCCCCAGCATGGCTTATGGCAGCGGCTACAAATCCGGCATGAGCTAAGGAAAGTGCGGTGTCATAGTGGCCTTGATAAGACCCGCCACCACCATGTGAGATTACAACGAGCGGAAGGTTGCGGCCCCTCAATGGAGCATCCAAGGCAACGTTTTGCGCGAACAATCCTAATGAGTGACTGCTTGGTTCTGCATCCGTGGGATACCAAATCCCCGCTGTCAGATTAGGTTCTGTTCCGTTGTTGATTTGTACCTCCATGAATCCCACATTCGGGCCTTGGGCCGCGGCCACGAAAGGTGTGATCAACATCATCATGGCAATCAGGAAGATTGCCATGCATAGTGCGGATTTTTTCATGAAACCTTCCTGAACTGATTTCCCCAATGTCTTGCAGAAGGTGGCTATGGGCCGTGTCGGAATCGGAGATCTCCGTAAGGCGAATGCTACATTGAAATAGCGCGAACACGCCATCGGGGCTGCTCCCATGTGCGCCCCCGGTGCGATCTCAGGCCTTCTGCTGGATGAATCTTGTATCTCATCCGCGCCGTAGCTACAATTTACCTCCATGCACCTACGCTTCGGCTTCCGAACTCTGATCGCCATTTGCGTCACGTTGGCGATACTGCTTGGCGTCGTCGCGTTTGTGCAGTATCGATGGTCGAAACGAGTGGCCGTCGCAGATCTACAACGTGAGCGCGAACATCTTGACACTTCCGCTGCTCTTTTTGCGACGCATTTCAATCGCAACATAGCGGACGCCGTCGGGTTCCTTCAGAACGATGCGCAAACCGCATTGTCTACTGGCGCGCCGTTGCCTTCTTTTCCGAGGCTTCTGGAGGGACTCTACCTTCTCGACACTTCAGGGTCACAGCCCCGCGTCCAGCGCACGGATGCTTCGGGTATCTTCGCTGCTGTATCGATACCCGAGTGGATAAAGCCGGGTGAGTGCATGCGTTCAATTTCCCAGCAACCGCTTGTGATCGCTTACCCTCTATTAAACTCTGTCCGTGAAGAGAGTGGCCGAGACCGAGGCCTAAGCGCACCTGGCCGCCGCTGCTTTGTCGCGTTACTGGACGAGAACTTCATCAAGGGCACGCTCGTCCCGAGGCTTCTTCAGGAGACTTTTGGAGAATCCTCCATGAACGACTATGACTTCGCGATCGTCTCACGAAATCGCGAAGTTGGGCGGATTTACGGCCCGGAGATTGCTCCGGACGTCAGTAAGCCGTTCTTCACGGTATCCCTTCGGAATTCGCCGACAGTGCTAAAGCGTCCTGGAAACCCGCCAAACAGTTCTGGCAAAGGTATCCCTATCTATAAGCAAGAGGAGTTCCGAACGATTAATCGCGGAGCGCCTGGTCTTCTTCCTCAATTAGGAGAGGGAATTTGGGAGTTGCAGATCGCACATCGCGGTGTGCCGCTTGCTGCCGCTTTCAAGCGTGAGCACCGGCGAGATCTCCTGCTTGGTCTCGCGGCGGAACTGCTGCTTGGCACAGCCATCGTCCTCCTTGTGATTGGTGCGCACCGGATGCAACAAGTTGCCGAACAGAGAATGCAATTCGTTGCAGCTATCTCCCATGAACTGCGCACGCCGGTATCATCCATCTCTATGCTTTCGCGCAATCAGGCAGACGGTCTCGTGGCTGGGGCGGACCAGGTTTCTCAGTACGGCGAGCTAATCTACCAGCAGTCACGCCGCCTCAGCGAAATGATCGAGCAGACGCTTCAGTATGCTGGCATACACTCCCACCTCGGCACAAGAATGCGCACAGCTGTCGACGTTGAAGCAGTGATCGCTGCCGCCTTGGCTGCACAAAAGGAAGAGCTAGCTCGCGAGCAATTTCATGTAGAGCTGAGCGTTCCCGACGGACTTCCAGCAGTTCATGGCGATGCTAACCTGCTCCGCACCGCCATCAACAATCTGCTTTCAAATGCCATCAAATACGCAACGAGTGGTCGGTGGATCGGCATCCGGGCCGAACACTCTGTGAAGGAGCGGGCGATCCTTGTTCATGTCTCCGATCACGGTCCGGGTGTGCAGGACGCCGACCAGGAACGCCTGTTTGAACCCTTCTACCGCGGTCGAACAGCTGTCGAAACGGGTGCTCCGGGCTCAGGTATCGGCCTCAGCCTCGTACGCTCCGCGGCCGAGGCGCACGGCGGTTCTATTACATTCGTAAGCACACCTGGACGAGGCAGCACCTTCACGCTGAGAATACCCGTATGACCCGCATTCTCTTCATTGAAGACGAACACGCTTTCGCGATCGGAGTCATCGACCGTCTGCGTGCGGACGACTATGACGTTAGATGGGAGAGCAACGGAAGCACTGGGTATCAAGCTGCTCGCGCGAACACGTTTGATCTCATCCTGCTCGATGTCTCGCTCCCGGGCAAGAACGGATTCGACATCTGCCGTGATCTGCGGCGTGATGGTGTATCCGCACCTGTGCTTATGCTCACTGCGCGGGGCGAGGTAATCGATCGCGTCCTGGGCCTGAAGCTTGGCGCGGATGATTACGTGCAAAAGAACTGCGAACCCATCGAGCTGATGGCGCGCATCGAAGCAATGCTTCGTCGTTCACAACCATCCGTGACATCTCCGGACATCGCGTGTTTTGGCGACATCCGCGTTGATTTCCGTCAGCATGAAGTTTCTCGCGCTGGCAGCGCTATTGCTCTTACGCCGATAGAGTTCCGATTGCTTGAATATCTTCTCGAACGTCGCGGCAACGTGGTTCCCCGCGAAGAGCTGCTCGAGAATGTGTGGTCCGCATATGGTGGCATGTTGAGTCGCACGGTAGATGTGCACATAGCGGGCCTGCGCAAGAAAATTGAGGCCGATCCTCGCTACCCGCGCTTTCTGCTCACCATCAAGAGTGTCGGATACAAAATGGCGGTTTAATCCAACGCGCCTTTACATTCCTCACACACAATTTGCACGCCTGACCTGCGTACCGCGCCACAATCAGGCTCATGAAACTCCTATCGATACTCTGGTTATTCATATTGCCCGCGATGGCGCAGTCCCACAACTCCCTCTCGAACGACTGTCAGAATCCTGTCGCGGAATTGAGTTCACTTGAAAGAGCAGCATTTGTCGCTCAGGCAAACGGCCGAATGAACGACTCTCTGATGTTTCTGTCGAACGCATCGCGAGAGCCAGGTTCGTTGAACTCACCACTTGCTCAGGCCCGCATCGAAAGTGAGATCGGAGATATATTCCTCTCTAAAGGTGAATGGGAACAAGCATACCAGCATAAAAAGCGAGCCTTCGATGCTTTTCAAGCTGGCGGCATCTTCATTGAAGTTCGCCGGACGGCACTATCGTTGACTACGGTTTTATTAGAACGGAAGCAGTTCAATGACGCGAGCCGGTACCTTGATATCGCGCGGTATGCGCCAGTCGCCAGCAAGTGTCTCGACGATGACGACCGTGCTACTCTCTCTTCGTTATCGTCGTCGGAAGATCAACACGCAGGAGCATTGAATGCCGCCGTCACTGACTCAAGAAATGCGTTGGAATACTGGTCTCTTGCGCATGGAGCCAATCATCCATTTACAGGTTGGGGACATCTGCTTTTGGCCGATGCCTATGCGAACGCTGGCCGATCAAAGGAAGCGTTAAGCGAATATCGGCTTGCAGTAGCGATTCTTGGGGGCTCCTTGCCGAAGTCTGACAAACACTATCTGACCGCCGTCAGGGAATATGGCCGAGAACTGCAAAAATCTGGCGACGAACTGAAAACCAAGAATGCTTGGGATGACACGTCTTTGCGACCCTAATATCAAAAAGGGAAACGACGGAACAGCCACAAGCAGAATTGAAGCTCAGATAGGTTACGACCCATTGCCAAAGAAGCGAGACACGCAACGTGGCATCCGGTGAAGCTGGTCCTTGAGAAAAAGTTTGTTGTTCAGGGAGCTCTCGAAGATTGAAACCGCTACGTGAAGAAAACGACTGAGGCGTCGTTGCTTACTTCCGAACGCCGGGTTCGTTGGCCACCGGATCCACTACCTTACATCGTCAGTTCGCGCGACAAGGTGGCTGAAAAATGAAGGTGCCTGGCAACTTCCATTCTTCATGAACACTAACGGTTTTGCCACGACTGCGGCGGCATAGTGATCCATTAGGCCGTGTTTACCTTACAAACTTGGAAGTGGTTCTGCCAGGTTGCTCAGGTTCCGCAGTGGAGTGACCAATCCGGAACCATCCATGATTCCGCGCGGTATCAATTAGATCCCGAGACGTTCCATCACTTACATCCACAGAAACCAGGTAATGGCATTCGCTAAAGGCGGCTATACCGCTCTAGTGCTGACCATCAAGGGTTCCGGAGACAAACCGGCGGTTCAAAATCCAACCGCATCTTTACATTCCTTACATACAATTTGCACGCCTGACTTGCGTACCGCGTCACAATCAGGCTCATGAAACTCCTATCGATACTTCCCTTCGTGCTTGCCGCTTGCTTTACGGCCGCAACTGCGCAACAGCCACTAGGCAGCCGTTCGTTCGAGGTCACGTCGATTCGCCCGGGAGCACCCGCATCGGCAGAGATGATTCCGATCAAAATGAAGGCGGATCGCTCGATGATCCACTATGTGAATGTTTCACTTCGGGATCTCATTCGGGTGGCCTACGGAGTTAGGGATTTTCAGATCAATGGTCCTGATTGGATACGCACCCGCTTCGACATCGAAGCGAAGTATCCCACCGGCGCCACCGAAGACCAAGTTCCGGAAATGCTCCAGTCTCTTCTGAGGGACCGCTTCAAGCTCCAACTACACCACGACACGAAAGAACGAGTAGTCTACGCGTTGGTTGTGGGCAAGAACGGACCGAAGCTCAAGGCTGCGGAAGCCCAAACGTCAGATTACTCTGACGGCCCCCACCGTCCTGGCGCGCCGGTGCGCGGATATCTTCAGTTTTTGATGGGTCCATCCGGCGTACACGTCATGGGCCCCGCCGTTACTCTGAGCACACTTAGCGAAACGCTGTCCCACTTTGTAGATAAACCGATCGTGGATCAGACCGGCATCCAGGGGCAGTACGACATCGATCTTACCTTCGTTCCAGAAAATATGCTTCGCATGGCAAGAGGACCCGGCGGTCGGACACAGGGGCCTGACGGAGGTGCGGACACTCACTCCGAACCACGCACCACCATCTTCGATGCGGTGCAACAGTACGGTCTCAGGCTCGAATCACGCAAGGCACCTCTGATGCTGCTCATCGTGGACCACATTGAGAAGAAACCGACGGAGAACTGATGCGCTCGTTTTCACTCTGGCTCGCCCTCACGCTACTCGCTGCACCTAGCCTCCAGGCTCACGCTGCTGACGCTCGCGGAACCGTCGCCTTCAAAGGCCTGCCTGTCCCGGGCGCATCGGTCACGGTATCGCGCGACGGCAAGACCGTCACTGTCATCACTGATGCTTCAGGTGCGTATACATTCGCAGACCTCAAGGACGGATCCTGGACCGTCAGCATCGAGATGTTCGGCTTCACGACGGTGCACGAGCAGATCGATGTCCGCTCCGATAGTGCGCCGCATCACTGGGACCTGTCGTTGCTCACCCTAAGCGAGCTTGAGAAGCGCGTGCACATCGCACCGTCCGCATCACAGCTCGCGACGCAGCCGACTCCACCTGCAGGGGATTCTCCCCTAAGCGGAGCTTCGCGACACTCAGATGACGCTGGCGGTGACATCGGTTCGGAGTCTGGACTGCTCATGAATGGCAGCGTCAGCAATGCCGCAACTTCAACACTTCGCTTGCCGGGCTCCTTCGGAAACAATCGCTCCGGCGGACACGGATTGTACGACTTCAGCCTTGTGGCCCAGGAACAGAGCTCGGCCTTTGATGCGCGCTCGTATTCGCTTGCTGGAAACGAGGGTGCCAAACCCAGCTACAACAACTTCACCGGCGCGGCGACCCTCGGCGGTCCTTTGCGCATCCCCCAGTTGCTACGCGATGGACCATACGTCTTCGCGCAGTACACGTGGCACCGCGTCAGCACTGCGACTACTATGTCCGCACTGGTGCCGAACGCCGAAGAGCGTACGGGAGATCTTTCCAGTCAGACAACGGCTACAGGACAGCCACTCGTCATTTACGATCCTGCGACTGGTCAACCGTACGCCAACAACAAAGTGCCGATCGCGCCGCAGGCGCTGGCTCTCCTCAACCTCTATCCATTGCCGAATGTTGCTGCCAATCGCCGGTACAACTTCCAGCTTCCTCTTCTCAGTAGTTCTCATATCGATGCCGGAAACCTGCGCATGGACAAAAGTCTCGGTACGAAGGACCAGCTCAGCGGTTACTTCAATTTTTCCAGCACGCGTACCAGCAAAAACGATCTCTTTGGTTTCATGGATGCCGAGCGCATCCTGGGCCACAACAGCAACATCGACTGGCTCCACAGCTTCAATCAGAGCCTTCGCCTCGATCTCGTATACGACTTCAGCCGCTTGGCAACTACAGACATCCCCTTCTGGCAAAACCGCGCAGACTTTTCCGGAGATGCGGGTATCCAAGGCAACAGCCGTGCGCCGGTTGATTGGGGACCGCCCACCCTCAGCTTCTCTGGTGGCAGTGGCATCGTTGCACTGACGGACGGCAATAGTGCGCACAATCGCAACGAGACAAACAAAGTTTCCGTGAGCCTCGCCTGGGATCACTCTGGCCATAACCTCGCGTTCGGTTTTGACTTCCGCCGGCAGGAGTTCAACTATCTGGCGCAGTCAAACCCTCGCGGTACGTTTACCTTTACCGGAACCGTGACAGGCAAGAGCAATGATCCCGTCAGCGGTTCCGATCTGGCCGACTTTCTCATTGGTGTTCCTGATGCCAGCGCGATCTCCTTTGGCAATGCCGACAAGTATCTGCGCCAATCCGTTTACAACGCCTACGTGAATGACGATTGGCGCCTAAGGCCGGGACTTACAGTCAATGCAGGCATCCGCTGGGAATTCGGCGCACCCATGACTGAGTTGAGGAATCGCCTGGTCAACCTCGATCTCTCGAATGATTTCACCGCCGCAGCACCTGTCCTTGCGAATACGCCTACGGGAACGGTGACGGGGCAGCACTATCCCGACTCACTGTTGTACCCGTATCGTCTTGGTTTGGAGCCGAGATTCGGCTTTGCCTGGCATCCAAATACCGGCTCCTCGCTGATCGTTCGCGGTGGTTACGGCGTCAACTACGACACATCTGTGTACCCATCGCTCTATCTTCAGCTTGCCCAGCAGTCGCCTCTCTCCAAGAGCCTCAACGTACAGAACAGTACTGCCTGCCCGCTGACCTTGGCTTCAGCTTTCAATCCCTGCGCAACGACGACCCAGAATACTTTCGCAGTCGATCCGGACCTGAAGATCGGCAACATACAGACATGGACACTCGGGGTGCAGCGTGATCTGCCGTGGTCGCTGCAATGGAGCGCGAGCTATCTCGGCAACAAGGGTACGCACGGGATGCAGAAGTCCTACCCGAACTCGTATGCTCCTGACGCCAGCAGCCCGTGTCCTTCGTGTCCGGTCGGATTTGCATACATCAGCTCTGGCGGCAATTCGACCCGTGAAGCAGGGCAGTTCCAACTGCGGCGCCGCCTCCACAACGGTTTTGCGGCAAGTGTCGCGTATACCTTCGCCAAGTCGATCGATAATGACGCAGTGCTCGGTGGCCAAAACGGCGGCAGCGCGACATTGCCCGCTGCTCAGAACTGGCGTGACCTCGTAGGGGAACGCGGGCTGTCCTCCAACGATCAACGTCACCTGCTCATCGCGTCCGCGCAGTACACCACGGGCATGGGCATCGGTGGCGGTTCGCTCGTCGACGGCTGGCGCGGTGTGCTCTACAAAGAGTGGACAACGCTGCTTAGCATTTCCACCGGCAGCGGTTTGCCAGTCACGCCGTATACCGCGGCATTGCTGGGAGGCACGGGAGCGCAAGGCTCCGTGCGACCTAACCTCACCGGCGTGTCCGTCTATGCGGCACCTGCCGGGCTCGCCCTGAACCCTGCTGCCTTTGCAACTCCGCCCTCTGGACAGTTTGGCAACGCACGCCGGAATTCCATCACCGGGCCATCGCAGTTCAGCATGGACTTTGCCATGAGCCGCACCTTCCGTCTCCACGACCATTGGAACCTTGATCTGCAGATCAAGGCAAACAACGTACTCAACCACGTTGCTTTCGGGTCGTATGTTGCCAACATTCAAAGCACACAATTCGGTCTGCCGACTTCACCCAACAACATGCGCACCCTGCAAATGACCGCGCGATTGAGGTACTAATTCCATGAGACTCATCATCGCTACCGCATTGCTACTCTCGTGGACGGCCCAGGCCCAGCAGGTAGGACAAAATGCCGCTACCACTGGCGACGGCACGGCCATTCTCAAAGTATCCTCGCAACTCGTAATTGAGACCGTCTCCGTCAAGGACAAGAAGGGCAATCCGGTCTCCGGCCTCACCCAGAAGGACTTCACCGTTACAGAAAACGGTGTGCCGCAGAATATCCGCGTCTTTGAATATCAGGCACTGGCCGAACCCACGACAGTCGCAACACCACCTACACCGGAGTATGTAAAGCCGTACAACAGGTTGTCGCATTTCGAGATTGAACCCGAGCCGAAAGGTAGCGGCAAGTACCGCGATAAGCGACTTCTCGCGCTTTACTTCGACATGAGCGGGATGCCTCCTGGCGACCAATATCGTGCTTTCTCGGCGGCACGGGAATTCATCCGCACCGAGACGCAGCCGCAGGACGTGTTCGCCATCCTCCGGTACTCGGGCTCGTCAGTGGAGGTCTTGCAAGACTTCACCGGCGATCGTACACGCCTCCTCAGCATCCTTGCGACGCTCGCTGTTGGAGAAGATCGGGGATACGACAATTCCACGAGTGGGGATGCCGCGACATCCGATTCCGGGTCGGCCTTTGGCCAGGACGATTCAGAGTTCAATATTTTCAATACGGATCGCCAGCTCTCCGCACTCCAGACAGCAGCAAACATGCTCGGTCGTCTCAGCGAGAAGAAGAGCCTCGTGTATTTCGCGAGCGGATTACGGCTCAACGGCTTGGACAACCAGGCACAACTCCATGCCACCATCAACTCGGCCATTCGCGCTGGAGTCTCATTCTGGCCGATTGATGCTCGTGGTCTCGTCGCCGGTGCGCCGCTCGGGGATGCGACGCAGGGCTCTTCCGGTGGGTCGCAAATGTATACGGGGGCCTCGGCGCTAGCCGTGACAAACCGAATGCAGCAGTCGCAAGACACGCTTTACGCACTCGCCAGCGACACCGGCGGCAAGGCGTTGCTGGACAGTAATGACCTGGGTCGCGGCATCCTCAACGCGGAACGCTCGATCTCCAGCTACTACATTGTTGGCTACTACACCACCAATACCGCGAAGGATGGCAAGTTCCGTCGCGTCAAGGTGGCGCTCAACCGCTCGAACCTTGATGCCGATCTTGATTATCGCCAGGGCTACTACGCGAACAAAGAGTTTAATAAATTCGACGTTGCCGATAAGGAACGTCAGCTTGAAGATGCGCTGATGCTACCGAATCCGATCACGGATTTGACGATTGCGTTGGAGTTGGACTTCTTCCAGCTAAATCATGCCGAATACTTCATTCCATTGACCGTAAAGATCCCCGGGCGCGAACTCGCGCTGGCAAAGCGTCTTGGAGCGGAGCGAACCACCATCGACTTTATTGGCGAAATCAAGGACGATGCGGGTACCACGGTCGCAAATGTGAGAGACAAAGCCAGCGCCAAACTCAGCGACACCGATGCCGCAGAGATCACGCACCATCCTATTGTCTACACCACAGGTTTCACGCTTCTGCCAGGGCGCTACACGATCAAGTTCCTTGCACGCGATGATGAGACGGGCCGGATCGGAACCTATCAGACGGAATTCGAGATTCCCAACCTCGATAAGGAAGACCAGCGCTTGCCTATTAGCTCTGTGGTCCTCAGCAGCCAACGAGCAGCCCTGAAAGACGCGATCTACAACGCGCAGAAGCGAAATGCAAAGGCGACGGAACTACACCCACTCGTTGAAAACGGCTTGACGCTGGTTCCAAGCGTCACACGCGTCTTTCAGTCAAGCCAAACCATGTTCGTATATCTCCAGGCATACGAGCCGCGCGCTAAGAGTGCCTCGCCGATCGTTGCTCAGGTGAGCCTCTTTCGCGACAAACAGAGGGTATTCGAGAGCACTCCTACAGAAGTCGCGAAAGGATCTGGGCAACTCAACACGATCGCTCTTGAGTTGGCAATTCCTTTGCGAGAACTAGCACCCGGCGAATACGAGTGTCAGGTGACAGTTATCGATCCAAGCGGCGGAAAAGTCAACTTTTGGCGGACTGCCGTGGCGGTGCGTTAGCGTGACGGCACGACTCCCAGAATGCGGATAATCCCAACGAATCTAAATAGAACCGTTTTTTTATGTAGAACACGACACTGGAAGGAGCCGATGAACCGCAATGCCTACAGGCCCGAAGGAATCATCACCTCAACTATTGCATTTTCACCTATGCACACACTGTGGAGGAGCATTTCGCAGAGAAGAATTTGGCGATCAAGCGCACACTACAGGCATATTTCTTTGCCCTAAGTGTGGCGTTGAAAGTCCTCTCAATATCGTGATCCGTGCGGTCGAAACGTTCGCAGAAGACTCCCCCGAGGAGGACTAAACTCATCCGGTCAGTGGCAGCTTGCTTTGTGTCCGCTCTCCAACGTTGCTCAACTTCCTGCCAGCAGCTTTAACGAATTCCTTTACAAGCCGCGAGTTGCTATCGGAACGGACGGCAAGACTCGCAACCAGGCGTAATCGGTCTTCTGCGAGAGGACGAATCGTAATACCATCTCGTGCAATCCGCCACGCCGCCGTGCGCGGAAGGAGCGCCAAACCGCGATGCTCGCGCACTAATCCAGAAGCCTCGTCAGGACTCGTGTAGTGGAAGATGTCGGAAGGATATATCTCTTTCTCTGATGTGACGGCTAGGATTTGGTTGTAGAGATGGGCATTAGTATGCGGCCCGAAAAGCAACCAAAGACGGCGCTCCAGCTGGTTCAGTCGGATCTCTTTGTATGCTGCAAGTTCATCCTCCATTCGCATCGCTACGTAGTAGAGATCGCTCGCAATCTCCATAGCACTCACTTTGCTTTTCGTGGGCACGCCAGTTATGACGGCAACATCAAGCGTTCCGGCGATGAGCTGTTGAGCCAGTTCGTTGGAATAGTTGCTCCACAATTTGATCTTCATGTCTGGAAATAAAGGAAGGCGGATCGACATGAGCAGTGAGACAAGGAACGGGTCAGTGTAAGAGGACTTGCCCACATTCAGGATCTCTGTGGGGCCATCGATGACAGCTCTCGCAGAGAGCATGGCGCGCTCGGCATGGAACACAACCTCCCGCGCTTCTGCGATAAATACTCGCCCGGCAGGAGTGAGTTCGACGGCCTGATGGCTGTGCTCGAAGACGCGGAATCCGACAGATCGCTCCAGACGAAAAATCTGCTTACTGAGCGTCGGTTGAGTCATGTTCAACCTGTCTGCCGCTCGTGAGAAGTGCAGCTCTTCCGCAAGTACAATCGCCGACTGGAGCAAACGAATATCTGGTAAGACCATGCGCACCCTCCAAAGACCGGGGAAATTCTTGGACGGACAGCAAATGTTTCAAGACCGGGCGCGTTCAGATGCCCATTGTGACAAACATTTTATCTCTGAAAACGTTCTGTTGGCACCTGCTGGCCGGACTCGTCATGCCCCGCAGGCATAACGCTGACCCTAAATTTCATTGGACGATTCGGACTGCACACGCGAACCTCGCTTGTGAACAAGCAAGTAAGGTTCGCTCGTAGAAGGAGTCACCATGTCCGACGAGAAAAAACCACCAGCAAGCGTAGGCATGCCCAATGGCCATCCGCACATCGACAGGGAGCCACTGCTGGACAGCTATCAAGCAGCAGCGATCCTCAAGGTCCATCCGAGGACGCTCCAGAGGCTTGTCCATCGTGGCGAAATTGCAGCCGTGCATGTCGGCAAGCTCTGGCGTTTCAGGGCATCCGCGTTGACAGCGTGGATCGACCGGGACATGGCAAGCTGAAGGGCTTAAAAGCGAAGCGAAATCAGTGTTTTTTGATGATTTCCCCCGGTGATGGCGTTACCCTGATAACAGCTATCCGTGCCGGGAAATCAAGGAAAGGAACCTTGATGGAACGTGCATGTTACCAATTTGGAAATCTAACCAAAAAGAAGCGGGCGAAGGGACCAGACACCTGGGAGTTTCGGTTCTACGAAGCGACGGAGCAGGGAGAGCGCAGGCGAAAGTCCTGCATCGTCGGCAACGTCGAACAGTATCCAACCAAAGCCCAGGCGCAGAAAGCAGTCGAAGCTCTTCTCCTAAAACTCAACTCTGAAACTCCACAGCAGCGTATGGCCGTAGTGACGTTTGGCGCAATATGCGACCGTTACCTTCAGGAAGAAATACCGGAACGGTATTCCACCTCGAAGTCGTACCGATCCAATATCAAACTTCACCTGAAGCCGCGCTGGGGTGAGTATCTGCTCGACCGCATCCGTCCGATGGCGGTCGAAGATTGGCTGAAGAAGCTCCCTATGGCTCCGAAGTCGAAGACCCATATCCGCAGCGTGATGCACCTGATGTTCGAGTGTGCGACACGTTGGGAACTGTTCAGTGAGCGGAGAAATCCCATTGCGTTGGTTCGCGTGAAAGACGGCTCGAAGCGTCGGCAGCGTCCAGCGATTTTGACTGTGGACCAGTTTGAAACCATCATTGCGTTACTGAAAGAGCCGTACCGCACGATGGCATATATCGCCCAATGCCTCGGTCTTCGCGTGAGCGAGATCGCGGCGCTTCAATGGGACGACTTCGATTTTGACAAGAACCAGCTCCTCGTTCAGCGCAGCATCGTGAACGGGAACGTGGATGATGTCAAAACCGAATACTCCCAGGACTATGTTCCGTTGCACCCGTCATTGACTGAGGTTGTTTTGGAATGGAGCAAAGAGGCCGTGCCGACGGAAGAAGGCTGGGTCTTTGCCAATCCCATTACCGAGAAGCCTTATTTTCCGACGGAGATTCAGAGGCGTCACATCCGGCCTGCCGGATGGTGTCTGGTGGAGTGCCCGAAGTGTGGTGCCGGTGCTGGTGTCTGGTGTAACCAGTCCAAGCCCACGCCGAACGGTGCTCGGCTGCCGATCCATAAAGAGCGTCGGGCCGCAGCCGGGAAGTACAGCTCTATCGGCTGGCACACGTTCCGCCACACGTACCGTTCGTGGCTGGACGAGACCGGAGCGCCCATGAAGGTGCAGCAGGAATTGATGCGTCATGCCTCGATCCAGACGACGATGAACGTCTATGGACAGGCCATGTCGTCATCGAAGAGAGAAGCGAATGGGAAGGTTGTGGAGATGGTGCTCAAGCCTTTGAAAGCGAGCGCCTAAAACCATGATTTTTCTTATTGGGAGATATTGGGAGTCTGTCAGAGTGACCAGAGAATCGTAAGTCTTTGATTCTTTGGTTGCGGGGGTAGGATTTGAACCTACGACCTTTGGGTTATGAGCCCAACGAGCTACCGGGCTGCTCCACCCCGCTCTTTAAATATACCGTTATTGATGGGTGAAGGTCAATCCGGCCAAAGTCTGTCTGATGCTTGTGATCGCTTGGACCGCAGGGGGACTTGACCGGAACTTTTTTCTAAAAAACGAGTCTCTATCAATACTATGTAGGCGTGGCGGAACGATACGTAGCGAAGAAGATAGTGGAGGAAAGTATGTATTTGGGCAAACCCTTTTCAACGTTTTCGATGGCAGCGCTCTTGACGGCGGGCCTGCTCTGGGGTGACGGTTCGGTCTTGGCGCAAACAAAACCGGCGACCATGCCGGATGCGCAGATCGAAGCTAATGTCCTCAAGGCACTGGCTGGTGCGCCGGAACTGGCCGATCAGTCGATTACTTCGACCACGGTTTACGGCACGGTAACGCTGAACGGTACGGTACGGGACGAGCCGTCACGCGATTTGGCCGAGCATTTAGTCGCGAACACTGCGGGTGTCCAGAAGGTCGTCGATCAGTTGACGATCGGTGCGCCTGCGCCGCCCAGCAACGATTCGCAGCAGGCTGCAACGAATCCGAACCTGCAGTCCGACGGAACGATGGCCCCTCCGCAGGGGGAGAATCCGCAGGCCCAAAGCAATCCTAATCCCTCCGGTCCTCCGCAGAATGGTGCTCCTCCTCCTCCGCAACAGGGGCAGTCGCAGCAGGGGCAGTACCCGCCCTATGGGCCTCCGCCGCAAGCCGGCCAATATCCGCCTCCACAGGCAGGTCAGTATCCTCCGCCCTATGGCAGACAGCCCTATGGCCAACCATATCCGCCACAGTACGGACAGCAACCGTATGTTGCTCAAAAAGAAGGAGAAGCGGTTGTTGTCCCGAGTGGTTCTGTCCTGCGGGTACGGATCAATCAGGGGATGAACAGCAAAAATACCGCGCCCGGCACAACGTTTGATGGCGTCGTCCTGAGTAACGTTTTTGCCGGCGGTTCTGTTCCCATGATTGCCATTCCTCGTGGCGCGTCCTTCCAGGGCACTGTGGTGGCTGCACATACCGCAGGGGAGTTGAGCGGCAAGGGTGAGCTGAAGTTGCAGCTTACTAGCGTGACATTTGGCGGCAAGACATACCCAGTGGCCACCGACTTCTGGTGGCATCAAGGTGTTGATAAGACGGCAAATACTGTCGGCAACACAGTTGGACTCGCAGGCGTCGGGGCTTTGATCGGCGCAGTGGCTGGCGGCGGTGTTGGCGCGGCGGTTGGAGCCGGTGTCGGCGGCGTTGCCGGACTGGGCGTGTCTTCTGCATCAGGCAGGGGCGAGGCGTCGCTTCCGCCGGAGGCGATTGTGACCTTCCATCTGACTCAGCCGGCAGATGTTACGACGGTATCTCAGGCGGAGCTGAACCGGTTGGGCGCGGGCGTGCCACAGGTGCCGCAGGTGCAGCGGCGTTATCCGCCGCCTCCGCCGCCCTATGGCTATCCTTATCCATACTACGGACCGGCTTACTACTATCCGCGATACTAAAAATCGCGGCAGTTTTTAGAAAAATTTAGAGGCGCCCGTTGAACCCGTTTTCGGGTTTTACGGGCGCTTTTTTGATGGGGTAAGGAAAAAAACGCGTGTTCTTAGTGGTGTTTTGATGGTGAATTTGTGGTGGAATGCGTGGTGAACGTGGTCAATAAAAGTGGTCTGCGCACGCGTCGAAAAACATGCCACAGTTTGCAACTATATTTGCGAGATCCCGGCCCGGAGCAGCCATGGTAGTCCAGAAGATCGATCGTTGGTCGGGTTTGTCCATGTCGTAAAGTGCCGATTTAAGAAACAGGGCGCCGAGGAAGTTATCCACTGCGCCCTGCAAGACCTGAAGTTCAAACTCGTACTCGCGCTCGGCGTGTCATCTGCCAATTGCAAAAAGCATTCACTGTTTCCCGTCGCCCTTACAGCTGGCGACGCGCGTTATCGGCTTCTTCTGCCAGTTGGAGCAATACCCGCACCAGTTCAGGGTTATTCAACGGCTTTTGGCCGCGGAAGAGCCCGTCATTGACAAAGCTCATCACCGCTGCCGTTGCCCCGCCAAGTTTGGTCGAGGTCGGGCGAATGATCGCTACCGGCCCGAATTTCGGATTCAGGAAGTGGGTCGGTTCCGGCATGATCAGGTTAGCCTGCAATGTATCTCCATTCAGCGATTCCGGATCAGTCTCCCCCTTGGCGTCCTGAAGGTTAGTGAACGTTACCGAGGAGTTGTTGGTCTTATCGAAGACAGTCAATGGAGTGGCGTTGCCGGCTTTGTCCTGCCAGGTTTGGAAGTGCATGGTCTCGCTCGGTCCGATGCTCAACAGGATTCGCAGAACTTCCAGATTGGTCACATGCTGAGCGAGCGAGGGATACAAACTGGTGCCGCCTTCCTCGATAAACGCGAAATGGAATCCCGCCGTGAAGGCAATCGCCTTGAGCAGATCGGGGAAGGTTGATTGGGTTGGATCAGTTGGGTTGATGACACTGCCGGCCGTGTCGTCATTGCTCCTCGGGATCGCGGTGTGCATTCCCACATTCAAGCTCGGCACGGCCTGAACGAAGACCGCATTGGGATCAAAATCGGGATTAGTGATGCTGCGATACTGCGACCAGAAGCTGGTGTCGATGGTGAGTTGGGTGAGATTGGTGAGTCGTCCCACCTGTCTTGCGCCATCTGCTTTGCTGCTCGGCAACTGCGCGAACGGTGTCAGGTCGACTGGCTCGGCGCCGATCGATTCCAGATAATTACTGAGGAATCTTGCATGGCTGATCTCATCATCGGTGTTGTCATGAACGTATTGAGGCATGTCGCCATCGAGGAGTTGAAGGGCCTGGGTATAGGGCACATTGCCCCCGTTAATTCCGCTGACTTCGTTGTCTTGAGTTCCACCGAGTTCCGAGTACTGCTGCCATAGATCCTTTTCGATCGTCTCCAAGGCCTGCAGAAATCTGAGAATCGCGATATCCCCTTTTGTGATTGGAGCGCTGTCGTTGTCCTGAGAGGCCAACAAACGGTTGGGCGCCAGACCCGCGCCTAAAACGGTTGCACCGGCTGCGAACATTCCGCCTTTCAAAAATTTTCGTCGGTCTCTGGCGCTGAAGGACTGGCTGGGCGCAGCGCCTTTCGAACTGGCGCCGGCGGCCTCGTCTGTGAAGGAAGCGGTTTGCTTGAGTGATTCTGTACTGGTGTTGTTTTGCGTCTTCATAAGGTGCTCTCCGATTTATCGTGATATAGGTGCAGACTGCGGCCACGTCGCGAGCTTGTGTCCACATTGGCGCCAAGCATAGCTATCCTGGTATGCAACTTGTGTCGCAGCTTTGTCTGGTTTTTGTTAAAAATCGAAGCGCTCCCATGCAGGGGTACCGTTATACGTACTTTCATGGGGTAGCTCCTTCACGAAGGCAAGTGGTATGCGAGTGGTTGCCCATAAAAATCTCAGGAATCCTGCTGCGAGCCTTCCAGAGCCGTCATTGTTTTGGTAAGGATTTGTTCAGGAGATAAATGGCAACGCAAGAGCATCTCTACGGCGAGCGTGAGCGTTGTCCGTTCTTCGACAAAAAGCGCTCTCCACATGTATTCCTGATTGTTCTGAAGTTCGGCGCGTGTCATGAATGTCCTCCCGCAGGTGTGAATCGAGATGCCTGGAGTGAAATCGTTCTCCTTGGTGAGCGCAGGGAAGCGGAACCGCAGGCCAACTTCCAAGCCTCTCGTTCACATCAGGCGTTGGGGCGTATTACCGCCCGCCCCTTAGCCCTGCCCGCTGCATGCGAATGAGCCATCAGCGGTCCCGCCTCCGTTACTGGAAATCGCATTAGTCATCCAGCTCGGGGTTTCCCCTCGGCTGCAGAATGGTGGATAGGACAGCGTTCGATACCTGTCGACCTAAACGTTTGCCCGCGTTGTGATCGAAGCGGAAGTGCTGCCCGGCGTAGATTCGACTCAACCCCGCCTCCTCTGCCGCATCGGAGAAGCTCGTGAAGTGGCGCGTTATTCCTGCCAGTGACTCCGAGGTGACATCAAGGGTGATCGGATCGCCGAGAGAGAGCCGCAGTACCTCAGCCGCGGAGGCACTGATGGCGCTGTGTGCGCCGGGGAAGGATGGGTCGGGAGCTGTCTTTATCGCGAGTGGAACCCACGTTGGATCTGCAATGGTCTCGGGATTGTCGTCGATACCTGCCATTTGAATCGCAGTCACCGGCCGCCAGAGGTCGTAGGTGTACTTGGTGTCAAAAAAAGCGATGGTGGTGTCGGCCAGGCTGATGTTCAACAGGGCGAATAAGTGTGCGCTCTGCGCCAGATCGAGGTGATGGGTCAACGCCGCGGTCTGCGCGATCTCATTCCAGAAGTCCTGAATGTTGCCGTTCCAGAACTGCCCAATCTGAGTCTGATCCGCGGTACGAGTTGTACTGGTGATGAGTCCAAGACTTTTGACTTCGTCAAAGGACCTGGTGTAGTCCTCACTGGTCAGTTGAGGCGGTGGACCGGGACGAAATTCGTTGGCTCGTGCGAGGGCAAACGGAGTGACTTGCGGCCACTGGATGAAGTCCGCCGGCGCGAAGTTGGGGGGCGTCAGTTGATAGCTTCCCGCTCCGGGTTTGGGCACGAACGGAGGAAGGATCGTGGCCGAACCATCGTTGCTTCGCAACGCCAGGATTGCAGCGGCAACATCTTTACCCTCTTCGATACCGTCGGTCTTTTCGCGTCCATACGGAATCTGTTCCAGATCCTGCTGCAACTCAGAGTCGAGTGTCGCTGCGAAAGTGGGGTAGAGCGAGATGAGAACGTCGTGGGCTGCCTGGTCTGCTGCTGCCTGGGTCGAAGCCTTTCGCGAGACATGCGGATGGCGAATCGCATAAGGCTGGAAGCCTCTGTCGATGTTGTTGACGGCGTCGAAGATGGCGGCGTGCAGTATGGCGAAGTTGCGAGTTGAATGTATCGTGGCCGGTTGGGCGCCGGGGGTTCGTACGATCGTCAGAAGAGTCCTGTTCCATGCGATGACAGGGTTGACCGGCTGTGTGGAGGAGGCTGCTGGATGATCGTCATCATGGGTTACAGCGACGCCGGTGACGGGGATCAAAAGGCCAGCACCTACAAGTGCGAGCATGAATAATCTTTTTGCCATTGAACTTACCTCGTTGGATTCGGTGAGAATTTCAGAAGCATGGCCGGACTAAAGATGCAGTGACCTATCTGCACGCCATGGATAACTGCGGAAGCGGAAAATTATTCTGGCTCTGCGCGGAAAATTAGCAAAATTTTCGGTGACTGAGTTTTCCCCCCGGACCGCAGGACCGGGCGCTCGTGGTGGGCCGCACCATCTGGGAGAGCACAGACTGGCCCTTGGCAACAATCTCATCCTTATCAAGAAGGGAAGAGGGACATCGCCTTTTCTTTCGCGTTTCGTCCCTTGCACAAAAATTTTTGCTCCGCAGGGGGAATAATCCTTGCGCAACCCAGTTTGGATACGCACAAGGACTTCTGACTCGGGCCGTAGCTCTCGATCGTTCCGTCACGGTGTGAGGATTTGAGGTCAATGGATCAGCCAGCTTACGTCCAGCACGCGCGTAGGCGACTGCGTGTCTTTTGGAGGAACGTTTATGCTCATTCCCCACTGGAGGAAGGTTCTCCTCTGTTCTTGCCTTTTCGCGGCACTGACCGCGTTGGGTACGGGACTCGCCAGAGTCGCAGCGAAGTCAGCAACGGAAGCGCCGGCCGGGTTCAACACTCCCAGCTTCAACGGTGCGCAAAGCGTCAGCAACGGAATCGCCGAACCACCCGGCGACACGTTTGCCCGGGACCAGGAGGTCTACGAGGAAAACCATTCGGTGCAGACCGGGCTCGGCCCTGTGTACAACGCAACTGCCTGCGTTAGCTGCCATCAGAATCCGAACAGCGGAGGAGCCAGCCAGTTCACCGAACTGCGGGTTGGGCATAATGATGAAAATGGAAATTTTGTAAACCCGACAATCTTCATCAACGACGGGAAGAACACGATTACCGGCAGGTCCATTGTTAATGATCGCGCTATCGGTCCGGAGGCCCAGGAGCACATACCTGCGACAGAAAATATTCGTGCATTGCGCGCCGCCCTCAACACGCTGGGGGATGGATTTGTCGAAGCCATTGACGACAGGACCCTGATCGCGATCGCCGACGGACAACCGGCGCTGAGCGAAGGCAGAGTTCATGGGGAAGTGGTGCAGGCTCCGATCTTCGAGGCTCCTGGACAGACCCGCGTGGGACGCTTCGGCTGGAAGGACCAGCACAGCAGCTTGCTCTCCTTTATTGGCGACGCCTATCTCAACGAGATGGGAATCACGAACCGGCTGCGCCCCACGGATGTGACCACGGTTCTCAAGACCACGAAGGACCCGGAAGATGTGCCGGATGACCTTGGCCTGGCGGACATCGACCACTTTGCTCAGTTCATACGCGGCACGATGGTTCCACCGCGAGACGCAGCGCTTGCCGCGACTCCCGCAGCCATACGAGGCGGCGAACTTTTCCAGCGGGTTGGATGCGGTGTCTGCCATGTCCAATCCATTACCACGGCTCCTGCGGGGACGGTTATCGATGGCGGCATGTTTACGGTTCCAGACGCGCTGGGGGATAAGATCATTCATCCCTTCGGCGACTTTTTGTTGCATGACATCGGAACCGGAGATGGGATTGTCCAGGTTGGGCCGCAGGATACGGCCAACAAACTGCGGACTGCGCCACTTTGGGGATTGCGCACCAAGCCCCGCTTCATGCATGACCTGCGGTCGTTGTCGCTTGAAGATGCGATCGCGCGTCATGAGGGCGAAGCACGCGAACCCGCCAGACGGTTTAGAGAGTTGAGCCCCGAGGAGAGACAGGCGTTGATTACTTTCTTGCAGACGCTGTGACGGTTGCCCTTGAGCACAACGGTGGCAACCCAGGGCTGAATCGCGTCCGTATGGAGTCTCGGTCGCTAGCGGCTTGGTGTGGGCCAGGGGCCAAGGAATCCAGCCCGCGGCTCCGGATGAGAACTCTGGCGGGCCGGTAGTGTCCTAAATCTGCGTTGATCGGCTTGCAGCCTTCGATTTCCCAAATCAAGACGACAGCGCGTGGACTTCCGGCGAACCCTTTGCGAAACCTTGAGGAGAGCCTTGAGGAACGCATCAGATGTTGAGTCTCAGGAGTCTTGCATTCATCCTAGCGTCAGCGACACGGCGCGCGCGCGCCCTGTCCTGCGCTGCTCTCCATCGCTCTCCCGACAGAATTAGGGGGAGGAAACTGGCTACCAAAGCTACAAAAATGCTTACAAAAATGGCGGTCGCGTGCATGTCAGCCTCCTACGAAGAGTCTACACTTTCTAGGCTCGGACGGGACATCCCGGCGCTGTCCAGCCAAAAATACGATCAACGCAGATTTAGGACACTACCGGCGGGCCGGCACGGGGTGAATTCCTGAGGCCGCTGATTTATACTTGTGGCTTGCCCTGCAACCGGCGTGGCGCGAGTCCAAGGGCTCCCATGCAAGGTGCGCAAAATCCCGGGCACGCGCCCGCTTCCCGTAAGGGAGGTGGGCCCCAAGCAAAGTGAAGGTCTCTACACAGCATGATTCGTCTTCTTCAGCAAGACAACCGCCTCATGAAGATTATCTTCGCGGTCATTATCGGACTGGCCGCCATCACCATGGTGATTACCCTTGTGCCGGGCATCTTCGACAATGCCAGTACCAGCGACTCGACGACCTTCGCGACCGTGCGGGAGCCCGGCGTCTTCGGCCGGGTCTTTGGGGAAGCCACGCCCATCAAGACGACCGAGGTCAACCAGATCGCCGCGCGTCAGTTGCAGCAGCAGCACCTTCCGGAGCAGTTGATGCCGTACCTTCTGCCGCGCGCGGGGCAGATCCTGGTGCAGCGCGCGATTCTGAAGCACGAAGCCGACCGGATGAACCTGCAGGTGAGCGATGAGGATCTGCGACGCGAGCTGCAGACGGGCCCGTTCGCGCAGTATCTCTTTCCCAACGGACAGTACATCGGCGACGATGCCTATATTAACTTCGTGCAGAACGCCTTCGGGAACCAGTTGAGCCGTTCCGACTTTGAGTCGCAGGTGAAGAGCGACATGGAGCTGAACCGGCTGCAGGCGTTGATCACGGGCGGCGTCACGGTCTCCGACAAGGCGGTGCGCGATGCCTACAAGACCGATGGCACCAAGGTGAAGTTCGACTACGTGGTGATCTCCTCGGACGATGTGCGCAAGGGCATCAACCCGTCGGACGCCGATCTGCAGGCGTTCTTCAAGACCAACGCTGCGCGCTATGCGACGGCGATTCCTGAGACCCGCAAAATTCAGTATGCCGCGTTTGACGCGTCCAATATTCCCGGCGGCAAGCCGCAGGTGTCCGATGCGGACGTGCTGGCCTACTACAACGCGCATAAAGACCAGTATGCGGTGAAGGAGCAGGTGAAGACCCGCCACATCCTGATCGCGGTTCCGGCAGGCGCGGACGCGAAGGCCGATGCGGCTGCTAAGGCGAAGGCCGAAGACCTGCTGAAGCAGATCAAAGCCGGCGGCGACTTTGCGGATTTGGCGGCGAAGAACTCGGACGATCCGGGTAGCAAGACGCAGGGTGGGGAACTGCCGATGATTCCGACGGCGGGGCTCGATCCGGCGTATGCCAAGGCAGCGATGGCGCTGAACCCGGGACAGACCTCGGACCTGGTGAAGTCGCAGTTTGGCTACCACATTATCCAGACTGAGCAGAAGGAGGCGGCGCACACCAAGCCTGTGGCCGAGGTTAAGGCGGAGATTGTGCCGGTTCTCGAACAGCAGCGTGCGGGCGCGGCGGAGCAGACGTTTGCTTCTGCGCTGGCGGCGGATGCGAAGAAGAACGGTTTGGACAAGGCTGCTGCAGCCAAGGGGCTGCATGTGGTGACAACGGACTACGTTGCGAAGGGCGGCGTTATTCCTGGGCTGGCTGATGGCTCCGGGTTGCTGACACAGGCCTTTGCTGTGGTGAAGGGTGCCGATCCGGCTTCGGTTTCGACGGGCGATGGATTTGCCGTCTTCCAGGTCACCGATGTGAAGCCGGCGCACGCTCCCGACTTTGCGGAGTACAAGGCGCACATCCTCGAGGACTATCGCGAGCAGCAGGTGCCTCAGTTGCTGAACACGCAGCTGACGAAGCTGGAAGACCGCGCAAAGGTTCTGAACGATTTGAAGAAGGCCGCCGCGGAGATGAACCTTCCGCTGAAGACGAGCGATCTGGTGGGCAAGGATGGTCAGGTGCCCGATCTGGGCGCGATGAGCGGTCCGGGCTCGGCCGCCTTCTCGTTGGCTAAGGGCGCTATTTCAGGGCCGATCAATACGGGCCACGCCGGGATTGTGCTTACTGTTGTCGATAAACAGGAGCCTACAGCGGAGGACATCGCGAAGAACTTCGTTGCAACCCGTGAAGGGCTGCTCAACCAACAGCGCGAGGAGATCTTCCGGGTGTACATCGGCGAGCTGACGCAGAAGTACGAGAAGGGCGGCGCGGTGCGGTACTCGCAGAAACAGCCGGCGCCCGGTTCGTCGCCGTTCGGGAATTAGTTGATTCGTTAGTCAAGGAAATACCCCGGGGCTTGGCCTTGGGGTATTTTTTTTGGCGGGTTGAGTCATTGCTAGTTATTGACGTTTATTCTTCGGGCTCGCGATGATGAGGGTGTGGTCGTCTTTGTAGACGATCTTGCCGTTGAAGATGGTCATCTCGCACTTGATGTCTTTGAGTTTTTCTGACGGAATGGTGTACAGATTAGAGTCCCAGATGGCGATGTCCGCGCGCTTTCCGGGCTCGAGCGTGCCGACCTTGTCTTCGAGGAAGAGAAGAGGCGCGGCCCATGCGGTATAGGAGCGCAGGGCGGTGTGAATATCTACGGCTTCGGACGTGCCAAAGGGATGGGTGCCGGCGAGAGTCTCGCGCTCGACCGATGCCCATAGACCATAGCGCGCGGCGAGGGGAGTGACGTAGTAGTCAGACCCTCCGCCCCAGCGAACACCGTTGTCGAGGTAGGTCTTGAGCGGCATGGTGCGGGCGTCGCGTTCGGGGCCGAGGCTTGCGGAGATTGTCTTGCCGATGGACCAGAGAAAGCCCGGTTGCACCTCCGGGTAGCCGGCGTCATACTGCTTCTCGAGCACCGCCATGGTTGTGACGGCGTGGCGTGTGGGGAGATAGGCGTGGATGATGGTGTGGCGGAGGCCAGGAGTGGGCGTCTCCTTGAGGACCAGAGCGTAGGTGTCGACGACCCAATCGATGGCGCGGTCGCCGATGGCGTGGGTTCCGACGGTTACGCCGGCCTGGTGAAAGAGGCGCACCATCTGGCGGTAGACTTCAGGGTCCATGTTGGGATAGCCGAAGTTGCTTTCGTCGATCTCAGTGAAATTCTTGTGCCATGGTTGGTAGACCCATGCGGTGCGGGCGGCGGTACTGCCATCCATGAAGATCTTTGCGCCACAGGCGACGAGTCTTCCATCGCCGAGGGACTGCGGCGGCCGGGGATTCTTCTGGACCTCTGCGAGTGCGGCCTTCGCGGTTTCGAGCGAGTTGTCGGCGCGCCAGAGCATGCAGACGCGCTCGTCCAACTTTCCTTCGGCTAGCAGCTCCTGATAGGCGGTCCAAGTGCGCGGGCTGCCGATCTCCTTGATGGACGTCATTCCTTCGTGGTGCAGATCGTCGATACTTTTGAGAATGCCCTGCTTGCGATGGTCCATGGAAGGTGGAGGGATGATTGCGATCATTGCGACGTTCGCCTGCTCCTTGAGAACGCCGGTGATGGCACCGGAGGCGTCGCGGTCGATGGTGCCTGCGGGAGGGTCCTTGGTTTCGGCGTTGATGTGAGCGAGGCGCAGGGCGTAGCTGTTGACTGCGGAGTAGTGTCCCGTTACGTTTTGCAGCCAGACTGGGTTGTTTGGGGAGACTTTGTCGAGGTCGGAGGCATACACGTAGCGATCTTCGGCGAGCTTGCCCTCATCCCAGCCGGAGCCGAGGACCCACTCGCCGGGTTTGCGGATTGCGACCCTGGCCTGGACGCGGCGGACGATCTCGGCGACGCTTTTGGCGTCGGTCAGCTCAATGTTGTACAGCTCGTCGACGCCGCCATCCTGATAGTGGCCGTGCGTGTCGATGAGTCCGGGGGTGGCTGTTCTGCCGTGGAGATCGAGGACCTGTGTATGGGCGTCGGCGAAGGCGAGAATTTGCTGTTTTGAGCCGACGGCGATGATCTTTCCGGCTTGTATGGCGATAGCTTCGGCGACGGAGTCTTTGGTGTCGACTGTAAGGATGGTTCCGTTGATCAGCACTAAATCGGCTTTTGTCGCGGATTGTGCGGAGGCTGTTTGAGTGAGACAAGGTGTGGAGAAGCTCAGCAGTAGAACAGCGAGGGACAAGAGCGCTTTGCGGGGCAGAACTATCTTGGTCACAGGAACCCCTGTTGTCATTCGTTGATTTGCAGTTGGGCGATGGTATCACGCTCTATTTCTCGCATGGAGGATTCTCAGGAGTCGGATTTCGCCGTGGTCGCCGAGTTTTTTCCGGCAGCTTGCAGGACACCGAATTCTAATTCGGTCTATTTGCCGGACTGGATTGTGATCGTTCCGGATGACCGGTTGGAAACAACGACGTCATCTTTGCCATCTCCGTTCAAATCGGCAACAGCGAGGCCTGCCCAACCGATGTCCTTCAGGATTCGGGTGGAGGATTGAAAGCCTCCCCCTTTTTGGCCGAGGAAGAAAACCAGACTGTTGCTTTGGGCACAGGAGACAACAATATCGCGCAATCCGTCACCATTGAAGTCGCCGGTAGCGACGTGGTCGGGCCCATTGCATCCGGGGAGAGGAGATGGCGAACCGGGCATCTTGGCGAATCCGCCCTTGCCGTCACCGAGCAAGACCGTCACTCCAATATCCTTCGGGTCGTGTACATCGCGATCATAGGGGAGGACTACTAGATCAAGATTGCCGTCCTTGTTGATGTCATCGATGGCCACAGCCCAGGGCGCCGGACCGGCGAGGAACGGTGACCCCGGCGCCTCATGGAATGCGCCCTTGCCATCTCCAAGCAATATGGAAACAGCGTTGATGTCCATATCTGTCGTTACGAGGTCCGGCCTGCCATCCTTGTTGAAGTCGGCGGAGCGCAGGCGCTGATATGGCCGCTTCCCTGTGTGGAAGAGTTGTCCAGGCAGGATAAGGTTTCCAGCGCCATCACCGAGAAGAAGCAAGATCTGGTCATGCCCCCAGCTGTCCGTCACGACATCCAACTTGCCATCGCCATTGAAGTCTCCGACGGCGACTCCGTGGACGTGCGGATAGGAGCTCGTAGCGAACGGGGAATGCGGCGACGGCTTGAAACCGCCTTTGCCATCCCCAAGTAGCACGGTCAGATACGGCGTGCCTGTGTTGGCAATCACCAAGTCGAGGTTGCCGTCTCCATTGAAATCCCCCATCGCAATATCATTCGGGCCTTCTCCTGTGGGAATCGGAGTGCCAGACGCTATATGAAAGTGCCCACGTCCGTCGCCGAGCAACACAGTGAGCGTTCGGTCATCCGCATTCGCAACAAGAATGTCGAGGTAGCCGTCATGATTGACATCCGCGATAGCGACAGGTGCAGGCCCTTTCCCCACAGTCAAAACAAGTTCCTGGGGCACATCGGGCACAGGAAGAGAGCAGTCATGCAAGCTCGATGAAGACCACCAAGAAGCGAACATCCCCGACGCAATCAAAACAAAGAAACCGACAGAGGGTTTCAACAGAATCTCCTTTTGGGCGCCGTAAACAGCGCCATAGTACACCCGTCCGTTTGTTTGACGTACCGAGGAATCAAACCTTATTTGGCCGCGACGACGTATGATTTTGGCATCCTAGTTGGAGGGGTCAAGGGGGACAGGATGAGTGGGGAAGCGAGCAATCAGGAGCGTCTGTCGGGTGTTCTGCTGCATGTTACTTCGTTGCCTTCGTACGGTGGTGTAGGGGACTTTGGGCCTGCGGCGTATGCGTTTGTCGATTTTCTTGCGGCGGCAAAACAACGTCTGTGGCAGGTGTTGCCGCTGAGCCCGACGGGTTACGGCAGCTCGCCCTACTCTGCGCTGTCGGCGTTTGCGGGCAATCCGTTGCTGATCAGCCTCGAATTGCTAGTGCACGAAGGATGGATCGCAGGCGAACGGATCGCGGGGCTGCCTGGGCACGACGGCCCTGCGGAATTTGCGGCGGCGCACCGTCTGAAGCTGCCGCTGATCGAAGAGGCGGCGGGGAACTTCCTCGATCATGCACCCGATGACAAGCGCGCGAGATTCCACAAATTCTGCCAGGACAATATCTCGTGGCTGCCTGACTATGCGATGTTCAACGTGCTGCGGCGAATCTATGACTATGCCAGTTGGAACGAGTGGCCGGCGAAATATGCGCGCCGGCAAGACGACGCGATGACGAAGGTGATGAACGAGGATGGCCGCGAGCTGGCCATCGAGCAGGTGATCCAGTTCTTCTTCAACGAGCAGTGGTGCGCGCTGCGGGCTTATTGTGCGGAGCGCAAGATTCGCGTTATGGGCGATGTCGCCATCTTCGTGAATATGGATAGCGCCGATGTGTGGACGCATCCTGAGCTATTCGAGCTGGATGAAGAGCTGAGGCCGGTGCGAATCTCGGGCGTGCCGCCGGATTATTTCTCACCGACCGGCCAGCGCTGGGGTAATCCGCTGTACAAGTGGGGGCTGATGAAGGAGCGCGGATTCGACTGGTGGGTGGCGCGGATTCGGCGAGCGTTGGCGTTGTATGACGTGATTCGTCTCGATCACTTCCGCGGATTTGAGGCGTACTGGTCCATCCCCGCCGACGAAGAGACTGCGATCCACGGTCAGTGGGTCAAGGCGCCGGGGCACGATCTTTTTCAGCGGCTGAAGGATGTCTTTGGCAATCTGCCATTCGTTGCCGAAGACCTCGGCCTGATCACGCCCGAGGTGGATGAGTTGCGCGAGCACTTCGGCATGCCGGGTATGCGGATTCTGCAATTCGGTTTTTCGGATCGTGGATCGCATCTGTATCTTCCGCACCGCTACGTCCCGAACACAGTGGCGTATACCGGTACGCACGACAACAATACGACCCTGGGCTGGTGGCGCGAGGGTGCGACAGATATCGAGCGGGCCAACGTGCAGACGTATCTTCAGACTATCGAGCACGAAGGCGATATCGTCTGGGCGATGATGCGCGCGGCGGCACGATCGGTGGCGAACCTATGCGTGTTTCCCATGCAGGATGTGCTGCACCTGGGCAGCGAGGCCCGGATGAATACGCCGTCGGCGGGAGCAGGGAACTGGACCTGGAGGTACAACCTGCATGCGGTGCATCCTGACTTCGCGATCAAGCTGGCGGCGCTGATGGAGATGACCGATCGCGATGGCTATGAGAAGCCGGTGGCGGGTGTCGAGGCGGGCAAGCCAGTGGAAGAGGCCTCGAAACGGGCAGAGCTGGGCGCGAACGTTTAGACTGGAGAGGTACTTTCATTTTCCGTACTTTTGATTTCAGGAGCAACACGAATGCCTCTCTCTGGCGAAGCCATCCGCACCATGAACTACGTTGACGATATTTCGGTAACACTGCGCCGCATTCTTGCGGTGCTGCCATCGTTGACTGACGACGAACGCCAGCGCGTGGCAGATCATATCAAGGCAGCAGAGCCGAGCTACGAATCTGTGATTACGGCTGTCGCCAGCAGCGCGAGCAAGAAGTGAACGAGGCGGCTGCGGTCCAGCCGTCCGTTGAGATTCGCAGGGTCGCACTTATCGGAGCCGGAGTGGCGGGCCGCAGTTTTGCTTTGGCGTGCGCGAGCGCGGGCTTTCACGTTGTGCTCGAAGACGTGATGCCGGCCAATCTGCGCAAGGCGGAAGCGGACTACGCCGACCTTACTCAGCGTGGAACGGCGGGGCGTCTGGAGTTGGCGTTGACCGTGGAGGATGCGGTCCGCGAGGCGGATGTCGCCGTCGACTTCGTGCCGGATGAACTGGAGTCGAAGCTTGAGATCTTCAGCATGATCGACCGCATGGCGCCGCCGAAGACCATTCTGTGCACGCCGAGCGATGCGTTGAGCATCACGGACCTGGCGTCGTGTGTGTATCGGCCGGATCGGTGCGTTGCCGTGCGGGGCAATCTGCTTCGCGGGAATGCTGTAGTGCCGCCGGTGGTACGTCTGCTCTACCCGGCGGCGGCTGCCGAGTCGACCCTGACGGCGGTGGATAAGTTCCTGCAGGCGCTTGGGATTGAGGTGCGACGGGAGACTGATCCGGAAGTGCCATTGTTGATGAAGAACGCTCTGATGTAGGCTTTCGGTAGATTTTCCGGGTTGAGTAGCGGTCTGCGGAAAGATCGATGGAGGGTGATTCGGACGAGGGAACCGTTTGGAACGCGTTTGCGTAACAAACTATGGGAGTTCCCGTCCAATGATTGTCATGCGCGCTCTGTTCCATATCTTTGCTCAGGTGTTTCGCTCAATCGGCGCCAACAAGCTCCGGTCGTTCCTGACGATGTTCGGCATTGCGTGGGGCGTGGCCTCGCTGCTGCTGCTGGTCGGGCTGGGTGAGGGATTTCGCTCGGGCCAGCGCAGGGGACTGGCCGAGCTTGGCACCGACATCATCATGATCTGGGGCGGCACCATCCCGGTATTGCCGGAGCAGCATGTGGGGATGCACCCGTACAAACTGACGGTGAGTGACGCGGAGGCGATTCGCACCGGTGCGCCCGATGTGCGGAATGTTACGGGACTCATCCAGCGCAGCGATCTGAAGCAGGTGAGCGAGTTTTCGAGCGCGGGCGGGCAGGTGATGGGCGTTGAGTTGAACTATCCGGAGATCAGTCATCTGCCGATCGCACAGGGGCGGTATCTGAATCAGGATGATGTGACGCACCGCGCGCAGGTGGTGGTGCTGGGGCAGAAGATGGAGAAGTTGCTGTTTCCGGGCCGCCCCTCTCTGGGCGCGTTTATTACCCTGAACGGATACCGGTTTCAAGTGATCGGCGTGGCGACCAAGGTTGGACGGGGGAACAGTGACGGGCTCAACCAGAGGATTTATATTCCCCTGACCACGATGCTGGAGTTCTTTCCGATCACAGGCGACAACATACCGCAGGACTCAATCACATCCATTCAATATCAGCCGCTGACGGAGGACCTGAACGAGACGGCCAAGGCCGAGGTGCATCGCATCATCGCCACCCGGCATGGGTTCGACCCCAGGGCCAAGGAGGCGTTCGAGGAGTGGGACACCATCAAGTCGAACCGCATGGTGGGGATGATCTTTACCGCGATGGATATATTTCTGGGCGGCGTGGGTATCGTGACGCTGGCGCTGGGCGCAGTCGGGATCATCAACATCATGCTGGTGACGGTGACCGAGCGGACGAAGGAGATTGGACTGCGAAAGGCGCTGGGTGCGACCAATCGCAGTATTCTCTTTCAATTTTTTCTTGAGGGTTTGACGCTGACCGGATTGAGCGGCCTGATCGGCATCGTGGGAGCGGCGGCGTTGATGGGGGCGCTGGGATCGATGGTGGGAAACAACGAAATGGGGTTCGATCCGCCGCGGCTGGTGCCGTGGTCGGCCGCGATGGCGATGGGATCGCTTATGTTGTGCGGAATTGTGGCGGGACTCTATCCGGCGCGGCAGGCGGCGATGCTGCAACCGGTTGAAGCGCTGCGGAAGGAGTAGCGGCCAATGTTGAGCGACATCTTCGGACAGGCAGTGGAGGCGATGAAACATAATCGCCGCCGGACCATGATCACGGTGGTGGGCATGGCGTGGGGGATCGCGACGGTGGTGCTGCTGCTGGCCTATGGCGCCGGATTCGGCCAGGCGTTCGAGAACATCTTTGCGCAGTGGGGCACCAATATGATCGGCGTCTTCCCCGGACGCACCAGCGAACAGGCCGGCGGCGAGAAGGCCGGCGTCAAAGTGCGACTGACGATGGACGACGTGGAACGCATCCAGGAGACAGTGCCTGGGATACTGCGCGTGGCGCCGACGGTGGACAAGCCGGTGCCGGTACAGAACGAGCTGCACAGTTTCAACTGGGACGTCACGGGGATCACCCCGGAGCTGCAATCGATCCAGAAGATGGAGCTTGCCGAGGGCCGCCTGCTGACAGCCGACGACGTGCAACAGCGCGCGCACGTTGTGATCATCGGCTCGGAGGCGAAGACGAAACTTTTCTCCGGCCTGTATGCGATCGGGCAGAGGATACGGTTGAACGGCGTGAGCTTCGAGATAGTCGGAGTCCTGACGCCCAAGATGCAGGAGGGCGACGACAGCGATATCAATCGCGCCGTGAACGTGCCTTTCACCACCATGGGCGACCTCAAGGACACGAAATATCTTGACGGCATCTGGATGGACTACAAGGGCCAGCCGAAGGTGGTGGAGCAGGCGCTGCGCAAGACGCTCGCCGCTGCGCACAACTACAGGCCGACGGACCGGCGCGCGGTCTTTGTCGCCAACATCATGGAGCAGCTCGCCCAATTTCGCATCATCTCGCTGGGACTGCAGGTGCTGCTGCTGTTTATCGGCGCGCTGACACTGGGTATCGCGGGCATTGGCCTGATGAACATCATGCTGGTGAGCGTGCAGCAGCGAACGCGGGAGATCGGCGTCGAGAAGGCGCTGGGCGCGCGAAAGCGGCATATATTGCTGCAGTTTCTGGCCGAGGCGCTCGTGATTTCGGGCCTCGGCGGCGCGGGCGGTATAGCACTGGCCTACGCGGTTTCAAAGATTGTCGGCAAGATCACGTTTTACAGCGCACTCGCCTCCCACGCGGACGCGGGCGATATCCATCTCATCATTTCGCCGAACAGCGTACTCGTTGCGACGGTAATTTTGATTATTGTAGGGACAATCAGCGGCATGATTCCGGCGATGAAGGCGGCAAGCCTCGATCCGATTGAGGCGTTGCGGTACGAGTAGTGCCGTAGTCAGACTTTTCGGATTGGACCGGGATAACGCGCGACGATAGGATCTGCCGTAAGCAGCGTGATTCCTTCGACGGTCGCCTGGGCAACAAGGATACGGTCAAAGGGATCTTTGTGAATCAGGGGCAGCGAACGAATGGCGACGGCGTGCTCTCCGGTGACTGGCAATTCGCTATAGCCATTGTCCAGAAGGCCACGGCGCAGAAGGCGCGCATCGACCTGAACGTCGTGCTTTTTTGAATCCTGCTTGATCGCAAGCTCCCACACACTTGCTGCGCTAAAGAACAGGTTGTTATCAGGATCGTTTATCAGAGAACGTGCAGCTAGAGAGAGCCGCTTTGATGTGGACGAGGACCAAACCAACAGATGACTATCCAAAAGCAGCTTCATTCTTCACCGTAAAACATCTCCTCGATCTCAGCGCTCATGATGCGATCAAAGTCATCGGGCACAGAAAACTGGCCCTTCATAAAATCGAGCCTCTGGATTTTTTTTCCTGTTGGCGCGTCGACGGCAATGACCTTGACCATGGGCTTGCCGGCTTTGGCGATGACAAAAGGTTCGCCCTGCGCGGCCTTCTCGACAAGCTTCGATAGATGGGTCTTCGCTTCGTGAATATTGACGATGTTCATAGGCGCGCTCGTGAACTAAGTTCACTTAGTTTAGTTCAGTGCTTAAGGAAAGTCAAATGTGCTTAGTTGTCGGTGCGTTCGCGTTTGTAGGGGGTTTGCATTGAGGCGCGGGCTTCGTTGATGGCGCCTTGCGTGTTGTCGTTGGTCTGTACTGCCAAGCGGTACTCGTTGACGGCTCGGTCGCGCTGGCCGGTGACGTCGAAGATCCGGCCGAGTTCAATGTGGCTCCAGACCTCGACCCACTTGGGATCGCCGTCGCCGCGCAGGGCGTCGCGGAAGGAGTTTGCGGCGGATTGGTAGTTGCGCTGCATGAAGAAGATTTCGCCGATGCGATAGGCGGCAAGCGAGCTGTTCTTATTCGCATCGAGCGCCTTCTGGTACTCGACCAGCGCCGCCGTCAGGTCTCCTTGGGCGACTTGTTGCTGTCCGCGGAGGACCGCGACGCGCACAGCGAGGTCCGGTGTGCTCTTCAGCAGCCAGTTATCTGGATCGATGCTGATGCGGCGTGGCCGGCCGAAGGTTTCGACCGAATAGTGAGAGTCGTTGCCGGAGACATCGACGCGGCGTATCTCGGTTTTACCATCGGTCTCGATGCGCAGTTCAACCGGCATGCGGAAGAGGTCGAGGTCCTGGTCGATGCCGCCGATGGTTCGAAAACCTTTGTTGCTGCCAAGGCGGAAGACGGAGTATTTGTTGGTGAAAGCAGGGGCGCCGGTTCCGTCGAGCCATTGTGCGAAGAAGGGTGTCAACTCGAGATTCGATTGGGCTTGCGCGACTGTCTCTACATTCGAGGTGTGGATGGATTTGTCGGCGTACTGCGTGAGGAGGGCGCGGAGGAACTTGTTGAAGACCTCGTCACCCATCTCCCACCGGAGCATGTGGAAGACCATCGCTCCCTTTTCGAGCGTCATCGATTGAAACTGCGGGGAGAAGGGATCGAGGCGGCCGATCGTCGTCAGCGGCTCGGTGTCGTAGGCGAGAGCGCCGGCGGAGATGTCCGTGATGGCGGCCTGAAAGGCGTTTTTGCCGGCGGAGTCTTCGAGGTACATCAGTTCGGCGTAGCGCGACATGCCGTTGGTGATCCACGCATCGTTCATGGTGGCGGGCGAGACCTGGCCACCCCACCACTGGTGGGCGAGGGTGTTGGAGAGCAGGCGCTGCTCGTTGCGGGCGGTGATGCGGCCTCCGGCGATGGCGGCGATCTCCGGCGCCCACGCGGCGGAGACAGCGTCGTCGGGCAGCTCGACGAGGTTCATGTGGGTGGATTCAGGCTGGCCGAAGGCGCCGGACATGTAGAGATACTCACGCTCGGCCTGGCTGGCAAAGTCGTGGGCAGCCTCTTTGTTCTTCTCGGTGACGTAGACCCGCACGTTGCTGACGGTGATGGGGTCGAGGAACTTGCCTGCGATGATGGTTCCGGGAAAGCCGGGCTTGGCCCATTTGAAGGTGAACTCGGTGCGGTTGCCGGGAAGACTCTTTGCAGCGGCGACTCCGCTGCCACTGCCGACGACGCGCTCATCGCCGGGTACACGGATGTGCATCTCGGCCGTGAAGCGGTTGGTGAAGAGGCCTGTCATGGGAAACCAGCGGCCGGGATAAAGCAGGATGCTGATGGGGTCTTCGATCGAGGCCAGCTTGATGCCTTCGACCGGGCTGGTGTCGGCGCCTTTCAGCGCGCCGGAGTATTCGAAGTGGTAGGTCGTCGTGGTGCCCTTTGGCAACGGCGTGGCCGGAGTAAAGCGGACGGTGCTGTTGTTGGTCAGGCGCTCGTACTGCAGCGTCTGGCCCTTCGCGTCGGTAGCCTTGGTGACCTGCAGGCCGTTGTTCAGTTCAAATGTCGGGTTGGCCAACTCTTCGAGCGCAGTGAAGGTCACATCGGCGGTCGCGGTCAGACGGTTCACGGCCGGGTCGAGGTCGGCGCTGATCACATAGCTGGTGATCTGCATCTGGACCTTGACCGGTGCAGCCCAAGCGGTCACCGTGAGGAGGCAAAAGGGAAGCAGCGTCGCGAACGGAGTTCGAAGAATACGGGAAAGAGCGGACATCTAGCCAAAGTTCCTCAAAAGCACATGGTACAGCCCAACACCTATTAGACGCCTGCCGTCGATTTTGGGCCACCCCCTGGCTGGGTTTCGGGCAAAAGTCCTTCGACTGCGTCGCAAACCTGCTGGATGGAGCTTGCGCCAGGGGGTGGTTGGAGGGAGCGGCGGACCTCGGCCAGGTCGGCGATCATCTGCTCGCGGTCGGGACCGTCGGCCAGGAGCGGTTTGAGGGCGGCGACCACGTTTTCCGCGGTGAAGCGCGTCTGCAGTAGCTCAGGGACAACCCGGCGGCCTGCGATCAGATTCACCATCGCGATGGGCAGGTTGCCGTCCGCGTCGACCCTGACCGGGTTCCAGATCTCAGGAGGGTAGCGGACGAGGCGTTTTGCCAGGCGGAAGGTGAGCGGGGAGACGCGGTAGACGACGACGAAGGGGTTTCCGATGACCGCCCCCTGGACGGTCGCCGTTCCGCTGGCGACGACGCTGGCGCGGGCGTGGTGCAGGGCCTCGCGAGCGTCCGCGACGAGGCGGATATTGAGGAGCTTCATGGCTGCGTTGGCGTCTCCCGGCCACCACTCCTCATGCCCGGCGATAAACTCCGCTAGTTTCTTCTGGTCGATGGTGGAGGCCACGGGCAGAATGTAGTCGCAACCGAGAGGGAAGCGGCGCGCCATCTCGAGCATGACCTCGAGATTCGCGGTGACCTCCTTCCACCGGCTGCCGGGCAGCAGGGCAATCCACGGCTTCGCCGGGTCGAGACCGTGGGTGATCGCATATTCTTCGCGGGAGATAGTGGGCCTCGGAAGTTCTGCCAGCGGGTGGCCGACGAACTTTGCGTCAACGCCACGCGAGCGGTAGAAGCGCTCTTCAAAGGGAAAGATGACCATCATGCGGCTGACGCGCTGCTGCACCCAGCGGAGGCGGCTGCGCTTCCACGCCCAGAGCTGTGGGCTGACGAAATAAATTACCGGGATGTCGAGTTTTTTCAACTCGCGGGCGAGGCGGAAGTTGACGTCGGGGAAGTCGATCAGGATAGCGACGTCGGGGCAGCGCTTTTTGATGGAGGCGACGAGACGGCGGTAGGAGTTGTAGACGCGCGGGGCGTGGCGGATGACCTCGGTGATACCCATGTGGGCGACGTCTTCAGCGCGAACGACGCGGTCGAGGCCTGCATCTTCCATCTCCTTGCCGCCGAGGCCGAAGGTGGCGAGGTGTGGGTAGCGGGTGCGCAGTTCGGCGAGGATCATCGCGCCGTAATGGTCCCCGCTAGCCTCCCCGGCCGAGAGAAATATCCGCGGATTGGGTTGGGTCTCGATGGAACCAGTGTAGATTTTTCTGGAGGGGATTGCATGGCGGGAAGTGCAGCCAAGAGATTCCGCGCAGTGCTGGAGCCTTTGCAGGGAAGCACCCTGGGCTGGGTAATTGCGAGGCTTCCGTTCGACGTTGACTCGGCCTGGACGAAGATGGTGCGGCTGCGAGTAAAGGTCGAGGTGGGCAGTGAGGTCTTTCGCACGTCATTATTTGCATTCGCTGATGCGCAGCGGGGCGGCCACTTTGTCCTGGTGAACAAAAAGATGCAGAAGGCCGCAGGCGCAGGGCTAGGGGCGATGGTGGACTTCACGATTACGCCTGACCTCGAGGAACGTAAGCCGGCGGTTCCTCCGGAGCTGGCGAAGCTGCTGAAGACGCAGAAGAGGCTGGCGAAGTGGTATGAGGGGTTGAGCGAGTCGACGCGGTGGGAGATCGGCAAATGGATTGATGGAGTGAAGGGCGCGGACGCGAGGCAGAGGCGCGCGGAGCAGATAGCCGAGCGGTTGATGCTGACGATGGAGGGCGAGAAAGAGCTGCCGCCGGTGATTGAGGTGGCGTTCCGCAGAGTCCCTGCGGCGCGTAAGGGATGGAAGACGATGACGGCGACGCAGCGGCGATCGCATCTGCTGGCGGTCTTCTATTATCAGAGCCCCAATGCCCGGCAGAAACGGGTCGACAAGCTGGTGGAGCATTGCCTGAAGGTGGCAAGTAAATGAGGCAAGGAATTCTCTCGTTTCTGTTGACGATCATCAGCCGCCTGCTGCTTCGCCGCGACCGTCTAAGCGGCGGAATGGAGCGGACGCTGAACGCTTTCACTTTCAATGAGGAGCGGATCGTCATTCCAAGCGGTGACAGGCGATTGTCCGCTGTTTACATCTCGGCGGGTGACGATACTCCGGCAATCCTGATCTGTCATGGCATCGGCGAACTGGTCGAATACTGGGGACGAGTTCAAAGCGTGTTGAAGGCGATGGGCGTCTCCTCGCTGATATTCAACTACTCCGGCTATGGTGCGAGTTCGGGCAAAGTGAGTGCCGCAAGGTGCGAAGAAGATGCGATAGCGGCTTACAGCGCCCTTGTCGATCGTGGACACCAGTCGATTGTTCTGCTGGGGTTTTCTCTTGGCAGCGGGGTGAGTTGTGCGGCGGCTTCGCGCATCGATATCGATGGATTGATTTTGTGCGAAGGATTTTCAACATTTCGCGAAGGCGCGAACGCGATCGGCTTTCCGCGATGGCTGACACACATCATTCCCGATGTGTGGGATACGGTCGTTCGTGTGTGCGACCTGAACGTGCCAGTGCTGGTCGTTCACAGTGACGCGGACGATCTCTTTCCAGTGTCGATGGCGAAGCGTGTGGCCGAGGCTTGCGGGCCGCGGGGAGAGCTGATCATGATCAACGGCTTGTCGCACAACGCGCCCATCTTCGCGCCGACGGCAACCTACTGGCGCCCCATTGCAGAATGGGTGAAACAAAGATCTTCTGAAGCTCTTGCGAGAGAATTGCCGATGGCGCGAAGTCAGTCTGCGCTGAGTGGCTCAAGCGGCGAAGTGGCATCGCTGCCGGTGCCAAGCTCCTGATCGCGGTATTGGAGCTGGTAGAGCTTCCAGTAGAGCCCGCGTTCGGCGAGAAGCTGCTGATGCGTGCCCTTCTCGCGCAGCTGGCCCTTGTGCATGACAAGGATAGTGTCGGCGCGCTGGATGGTCGAGAGCCGATGCGCGATCAGAATTGAAGTGCGGCCGGTGATCATGCGCGACAGTGCAAGGCGGACGCGGAGTTCGGTGTCAGTATCGACGGAGGAGGTGGCTTCGTCGAGGATCAGGATGCCGGGATCGTGAGCCAGGGCGCGGGCGAAGCTGATGAGCTGCTTCTGGCCGGTCGACAGCGTCGCTCCGCGTTCACGTACGGGTTCAGCAAACTTGAGCGGCAAGGTGCGGATAAAGTCGCCAACGTTGACTTCATCGCAGGCACGCTCGAGCCGCTCGTCGGTGATCCACGTAGACCCGAGGCGAACGTTGTCGGAGATGGTGCCGCTGAACAGGAACGGATCCTGCAGGACGACGCCGAAGCGCTGACGAAGCTTCTTCAGGTCCTGCTCGCGCACATCCACACCGTCTACGAGAATGCTGCCGCGCTGAATGTCGTAGAAACGCATCATCAGGCTGGTGATGGTGGTCTTGCCCGCGCCGGTGTGGCCGACGATGGCTGCGGTCTCGTCCGGTTCGACGACGAAGCTGACGCCGTTCAGGATCCACTCAATGTCGGCGAACGTGCGAAGGTCTTCGTCGGTTGCGGAGGCGATGCGTGCCTGTTGCGCCTCGTCGAGGCTCTGGTAGGTGAACCAGACGTTGCGGAACTCGACGCGGCCTGAACCGTCTCCGGTGACGGGGTTGGCAGGCGAGACGATCGTCGGTTCGGTGTCGAGCAGCTTGAAGACACGCTCGCTGGCGGCCATCGCCGCCTGCAGGATGTTGTACTTGTCGCTGAGGTCCTGGATAGGCCGGAAGAAGCGTTGCGCGTACTGGATGAAGGCGATGAGAACCCCAAGGGTTACCGTGCCGAAGATGGAGTGGCGAAGCCCGTTCGCGTAGCCGGCGTTGCGGAGAACGGCATCGCCGCCAAACCAGATGACCAGGGCGATTGCGGTGGAGCTGAGGAACTCGACGATGGGGTAGTAGAGGGCGTAGGCGAAGATGGCGTCGGACCACGCCTTCTTGTTCTCGGCGTTGACGGCGGAGTAGTCGTTGAAGGCGCGGCGCTCGCGGTTGAAGAGCTGCACGATCGACATGCCGGAGACGTACTCCTGCGTGAAGGAGTTGATGCGGGCGGTCGCGTGGCGCTGCCGGCGGTAGCTGTCGCGCACGTGACGGCGGAAGATGCGGGTGACGTACAGAATAGCGGGGATGACCGAGATGGCGAGCAACGCCAGCGGCCAGCTCATCCGCAGCATGATGATAACGATGAAAGCGAGAACGAAGACGTCCTCGAAGATGGCGAGCACGCCCGAGGTGAACATCTCGTTCAACGCGTCAACGTCAGAGGTGACGCGCGTGACCAGTTTGCCGACGGGGTTATGGTCAAAGAAAGCAGGCGACATGCGCTGCAGGTGACGGAAGATCTGACTGCGCAGGTCGAACATGATCTTCTGCCCGGTCCACTGCATCGTGTAGGTCTGCAGGAACTCCAGCAGGTAAGTTACGAGTAGCGCGCCAAGATAGAGAAGGCCGATCTGCGTGATGCCGGTCATCGGCGCCGGGCTGAGGTGGCGGGCAAGCCAGGAGAGCTTAGTCGGGGGCGTGTCCGACATGTAGGTGTCGACGGCGACCTTGACCAGGTACGGCCCCATGACGTCGCTGCCCGCCTTGAAGATAATGGAGAGCGCCGACAGTATGGTCTGCAGTTTGTATGGACGAAGATAGGTCAACAGGCGGCGCATCAGATGCCGGTCGTAGACCTTGCCGACGATCTCGTCGTCCTGCGCGGATTTTTTCGCGGGCTCCTGCTTCGAGTCCTTCGACTTCTGTTCGTCTGCCATGCGCCTATCCATTTTAGATGGTTATGGCAGCTCTGGGATTCGGATTAACGATAACGCTAAGGGGTTATACCGCTTGAGACCGCGCCCACAGCTCCGACGATGGCCCCGACGACAGGCCCCTGGCCGCTTTGCTGGGCAAAGACCACCACGCGCATCTCATTCGGTTTGGCGTCTCCAGGGGCGGTCAGGTTGAACGAAACCGGTTTCGTTCCAAGATCCTTCAGGCTTCCCACTCGCTGCAGGCTGCGCACCACGCCTACGTGCTGAAGCCGGTGGCCGCCGTTTTCGCCGCCGCGAACCTCGGTCGAATCCGTCGGATCGACCAGCGCGGCATAGAGGTCACCCTTTGTTTGAACCGTCGAGGCAGAGATGGAGACGGACGCGGAGACCTTGCGCCCGTCGACGACAGGCTGCGAGAGGGTCAATTTGATCTTGGAGTTTTGTGCCGCATGCTGGATGGCGCGAACCGCATGAGCGGCATCGTTGCCGACAAACTGGTCGCTGCCATCGACGATCATCTGTGGCGTGTAAGGCCCCTCCACACGCAGGCGCCCGCAGTACTCGTTCTGCCGTTCCGTATATTGGTGCGAAGAAAAACGGTCGTGCCAGCCTTGGTTGTCCCAGTAATCTACGTGCTCGCCCAAAACGATGATTTCGGCTCCATCAATGGGCTGACCATGGTCAAGCTTCGCCAGCAAAGCGTCGGCGGGAGGGCAAGTTGAGCATCCTTCCGAGGTGAACAGCTCGACCAGGACTGGCGTGCGGGTTGCCTGCGGAGTTTGTGCGGCGCTAATGACAGGCGCGACGGTGAAGACTGCGGACAATATTGCGATAAAAGCAAAAGTGCGAAGCCACGACATGGGAGAATACCTCCGCTGCGTTAGAGCCGCTGGGTAAGTTTAAGTTACACCCGATAAAGTACCTGGCGTGAAACAATTGGAACGAAGGTGTTCGCTCGAATGGCTGGACCAGTTGGTATCTACATTTCGGTTCCGTTCTGCAAGGCCAAGTGCACCTTCTGCAACTTTGCTTCGGGAGTCTTCGGCGCGGAACGAATGCAGCAGTATGTGGATCGCCTCTGCAGCGAGATTCTCACGGTTCACAATGCTGCACAGAATACGGCAGCCTTTCTGCCCAAGGCAGCGGATACGATTTACTTTGGTGGCGGGACGCCAAGTCTTCTATCGGCCTCGCAGTTTCAGGAGATATTTCAGCATCTCAGGAACGAGTTCGATCTTGCCGCGGATGCTGAGGTCACGCTCGAGTGTGCGCCGGGGCAGCTGTCGGATAAGACGCTGGATGAATTATTGCGTCAGGGGACGAATCGCATCAGCTTCGGTGTGCAGTCGTTCGTGGATCAGGAGACAGCAGCCGTTGGTCGTCTGCATACGCGGCGGCAATGCGAGATGGAGCTTGCCAGAGTGCGTGCTTCGGGAATCCATGAGATCAACGTAGACCTGATCGCCGGACTTCCTCACCAGACTGCGCAGAGCTGGCAGTACTCCGTGGAGCAGGCCATCGCGAGTGGCGCGCCGCACATCAGCGTGTATCTGCTTGAAGTGGACGACGAATCGCGCCTGGGCCGCGAGATGCTGGAGCAGGGAACTCGCTACAGCGCCTCGGCCGTGCCCAGCGAAGACGAGGCCGCCGAGTTCTACCAGCGCGCTTGTACCACGCTCCATGCAGCGGGTGTGCACCAATACGAGATCTCCAACTTTGCGCGGCCGGGCCACCGCTCGCGCCACAATCTCAAGTACTGGCAGCGCCAGCCTTATATCGGCTTCGGTCTCGATGCTCACTCGATGTTGACGACCAGTGATGCGGCCGTGCGGTTCGCCAACACCAGCGACCTGGACGAGTACCTCGGCAACGTCGCAGAGATAACGCCATTTCGACTCCTCGAGTCTGCGCCCAACTCTGCTGCTCCTGAGGTCGATATCATCGGACATGACAAGGCTTTTGAAGAATCTCTCTTCCTTGGACTGCGGTTGAACGAGGGCGTCGATCTTAACCATCTCCGAGGCCAATTTGGAGATACCATGCTGCGCGACGCAATGCCTGCCCTGCTCGAGGTCCGCGATGCTGGCCTACTGGAGCTAAAGTCCGACCGAATACGACTGACGGCGAACGGACGTCTCGTCTCGAACGAAGTCTTCAGCCGCTTGTTGATTCCTTCGGTGGCCTAGACAATAGATATTACATACCAACCAGGAGAGAACCAACACCATGATCGATCTGCGCAGCGACACCGTCACTCGCCCAACCCCAGCCATGCGGGAGGCAATGGCCTCCGCCGAGGTCGGCGACGATGTCTACAGTGAGGACCCCACCATCAACCGTCTGGAGAAAGAGGCCGCCGAGGTCTTCGGCCGCGAGGCCTCCATCTTTGTCCCCACCGGAACCATGGGCAACCAGATCGCTATCCGCCTGCACACGCAGCACGGACAGGAGATCATCTGCGAGGCGCGTTCACATGTACTGGACTGGGAGATGGCGATGACGTCCGCCTTCTCCGGCTGCCAGGCGCGCACCGTGGCTGCAGAGCGCGGCATCCTTACGTGGAACCACATCAAGCCGGCTATCGGCGCGAAGGTTTACTACCGCGCTCAGACTGCGCTGGTGTGTCTCGAAAACTCGCACAATATGGCCGGCGGCACGGTGACGCCGCTTCCCGTGTTTGAAGAGATCTGGGCTGGCGCTCGCGAGGCCGGTCTGCCCGTGCATCTCGACGGCGCGCGCGTCTTCAACGCGGCCACTGCGCTCGGTATCCGCGTAGCGAAGCTGACCAGCGGTTTCGATACAGTCATGTTCTGCCTGTCGAAGGGGCTGGGCGCTCCCGTCGGTTCGATGCTCGTAGGCAGCAAAAAAGCAATCGAGCAGGCGCGCATTCATCGTAAAGCGTTGGGCGGCGGCATGCGGCAGGCCGGTATTCTCGCGGCTGCGGGATTGATCGCACTGCACGAGATGCCAAAGCGTCTGTCTGAAGATCACGCGAATGCGCGCCTGTTAGCTGACGCCGTTGCGGCACAGCCTAAGGTTGCGGAGATTGATCTCGAAGCTGTGCAGACAAACATCGTCATCTTCAAGCTTCGCGGTCAAGACCCGAAAGACCAGGCCAACGGGGGCGACGCCGCAGCCTTTACCGCGGCCTTGAAGCAGAAGGGAGTGCTGGTCAGCGCCATCGGTCCGCACTCGATCCGCTTCGTCACTCACTACGATGTCGATCGCGCCGCGTGCCAGAAGGCCGCCGCGATCGTCTCCGAACAGTTGAAATCGGTGTCAGGTCTTGTAATGGCTTAACACCGATTGACGCCAAATCCACCGATTCAGAAACAAAAGACAGGCAATCGTTTTCTTGAATCGGTGGAATCGGTAAAGAGCCGTGTTAAGTTTCAGTCGCCGCCAGCGTTGATCGTCGGGTTTGTCGCAAGAAAAACTTTCACGACCGTACCGTGGGCGGCTTCGCTGGTGTCGCTCTCGAGCGAGATCGTGCCGCCATGTTTGTTGATGATGCCGCGGCTGACCCAAAGTCCAAGCCCCGTTCCGAGCTCCCCTTTGGTAGTGAAGAATGGCTGGAACAGATGCGACTGGACGTCTTCCGTGATGCCCGCGCCGTTGTCGGCGATCGTCACCGTCGCGCCTGCCTGCATCTTCTGCCCAGATACATCGACACCTGCTGTCTGTGGAGTGATGCTGATTTTTATCGCGCCGCCTGAGCCCGCAGCTTCAGCCGCATTGGTGATGAGATTCGTGAAGACTTGCCGCAGTTCGGCGGGGAACGCCGCCACCGAAATAGGTTTCGGCATATCGGCCGAGATCGCCACGCCCATATCGGTCAATCGCCTCTCCAGCAGCAGCAGGGTCTCCTGCAGCATCTCCCTCAGGTCAACGACGACGGGTGCCTTGGACTCGCGATAGAGCCCAAGCATGGCCCGGCTGATCTGCGTCACGCGCGTCAGCTCCTGCTCGGCCATATCCATAAACTGACGGGACTCCTCCGCCGAGGCGCCATTGCGCATGAGGTAGAGAAGATTGGAGACCGAATCGAGCGGATTGTGGATCTCATGCGCGATCGTCGCCGCCAGCCGCCCCGCAACGGCGAGCTTTTCGTTCGCGATCAGCGCATCCTGGGTCTTGCGCTCCATCGTGATATCGCGAAACACCAGAACGATGCCCATGGTCTCACCCTTCTGGCCGCGAATCGGCGCGCCGCTGTCGGCGATATTCAGTTCGGTTCCGTCCTTCCGGATCAGCATGGTATGGTTCGCCATACCGACAATGCTTTTGAGCCGCTTCACTTTGGCGACGGGGTTCTCCACCGGCTCGCGGCTCGTCTCGTTGACGATGTGAAAGATCTTTTCGAGCGGCTGCCCACTGGCTTCCGCCTGGCTCCATCCGGTCAACTCCCTCGCCACGGGGTTCATCATTTGAACGTGCCCTTCGGCATCGCATGTGATCACTCCGTCGCCGATGGAGTCCAGCGTCGTGCGTAGTTGCTGCTCCGACTGAAACAGTTCTTCGGCCCGGCGCCCCAGAATCTCCAGAGACGTCCGATAGGCGGTCGAGACCGCATGCAGGCGATTGCGTGTGAACAGGCCAATCAGCAGTCCCATTCCAAGCGCCAGAAACAGCAGCCCCAACAACATGGTATGGACCTGCCGATGCCACCGCTCAATTCGCCGCGTACGGCTTTCCTCGGCCTTGGCGATGATGTCGTTGAGATCGTGTCGGACTTCGTCCATCAGCACCTTGCCGTGCAGGTTCAGGTCGACATCGTTGGTCGTGCCGCCTCCCCGGACCTGGGCAATTATCGGGAGAGCGAAGGCATCGCGCCAGGTCTGGTGCTCGTCCCGCAGGTCGGTGATGTCGTGCTTCTGGTTGGCGTCCGCCCCTGTCATATCGTCAAGGTTCTGGATCTCTTCCTGGATATGCGACTCCGCCTCGGAGAAGGGCTGCAGAAACTGCGGGTCGCCAGTGGTCTCATACCCGCGCAGGCCGGACTCCTCATCCACAATCAGCTTCGATACCAGCGTCGCCTGAGATATTCGCGCATCCGAATCCTGAATCAGGGCGACCGTCGCGTTGGCCCCGCTAATCTGGACATAGAGCGCTCCTGCAACCACCAGAAGCGCCGCCACAGGCAGAAGGAAGACCTGCCTCAGAATGGTATTGAACTGACTTAGATTCACAGCCCTCTTGTCTCTTGCTCGATCCTAGGATGTACCGATTGGGGATGTACTGACCGGTTGAAGCAGGCTGCTTATTTTTTCGAGGAGTAGGGGTGCACCCTCTCCCTTCGTCATATGCAGATCGACCACAGAGGTGACCTCAGCAGACAAGCCCATGTAGGCAGACAGGAGAATAATTGGGATCCGCGGCTTGGTTTGACGCATCCTGACCGCGACCTCGCCGCCATCCATTCCCGGCATCGAGTAGTCGAGAACTACGACCTCAACCGGCTCCGCAGCGAAGATTTCGAGTCCGGACTGCCCATCCGACGCCGTCAGTACCCGGTATCCCGCCCGTTCCAGCAGGATCTTCCGGATCTGGAGTCCGACCAGTTCGTCATCGACGCAAAGCACAAGGTTCGAGTTTTGTTTCATTAGGGTTCGGTTACGCGTGGCCACGTAGGGCTACTTTAGAATATACGAGGGTATCCATCTGCCGGGTTCCACTGCACGATTCATCGTACGTTCGCAATCTTCCGACACCTGTTGCGCTAACCTGACGTTAATCATGTTGCGAGTTCGATCGAGGTCTACGAATTGAGTCAGACGATTTTTGTGTTGGAAGATGATGCGGATATCTCCCGCCTGGTACAGTACCACCTCGAAAGTGCCGGATTTACTGTTCGCCCATATCTGGCTATCAATCAAATACTTAGTGACGCTGAGCGGCAGCCCCCCGCGCTCTTCCTGCTCGACATCATGGTGCCCGGCGGCGATGGCCTCGATCTCTGCCGCAGGCTCCGCCTGAACCCCACGCTCAGCGTCGTTCCCATCATCTTCCTCACCGCACGCGCAGCGGAGAACGACCGCGTCCACGGCCTCGAACTGGGTGCCGACGATTACATCACCAAGCCCTTTGCCACGCGCGAACTGGTCGCCCGCGTCAAGGCCGTTCTGCGCCGCTTCGAGCGGCCGAGCACGCCTTCCGTTCTGAAGTTCGAGAACGTCGAGATCGACGCCGGCGCCATGCAGCTTCGCGTCGACGGTGAGCTGGTCACCACCACCGCCACCGAGTTTCGCCTCCTCGATTATCTCGCCCGCCATCCCGGCCGCGTCTTCAGCCGCGACCATCTCCTCGACGCCGTCTGGGGCGACGCGCGCTTCGTCACCCCTCGCTCGGTCGACGTCTACGTGCGGCGCATTCGCGAAAAGATCGAGGCCGACGCCGAGACGCCGCGTTATCTTAAGACCATGCGCGGCGCCGGCTACCGCTTCGAGATTCCGAAAGCCCTAACGGCCTAGGCGCAGAGGCAACTCGTGACCCGTGGTCTCTTTTTCTCGTTCTTCATCCGCATAACGCTCGCCCTGGCCCTCGTTGCCGTGATGCGGATCTGGTTCAACCCGCTTGGCTGGGTGCTCGAAGCCGTGCTCGTCATCGCCTGGGCTGCCATCAACGCCTTCTTTCTGGCCCGTTCCGTACGTCAGAACATCGCCCGGCTCCAGGCCTCGACCGCAGCAATTCCCGAGCGCCACGTCGGTGTCATTAATCCGTCCTACAGCGACTTCGACGACCTTGCCCGCGCCATCTCCCTTGCCTCCGACCATGTTGAGTCCACCATCAACAGAGCCTCCGAGAGTCGCCGCGAGCTCGAAGCGATGATCGACAGCATGCAGGACGCCGTCGTCGCCGTCGATTCGGCAGGCCGCATTCAGTGGAGCAATCAGCGCATGCAGCGGTTGCTCCCCGAGGCCTCGTTCTCGAGCGCCGTTCGCATCGGCCACGCCCTGGTCCAGACCATCCGCGACCCTGGCGTTCTCGAGTGCGTCCGCACCGCGCTCGAGCAGCGGATCGTCAGCGAAGGCCGTTCAACCTCGCTTGTGCCTGGACGCATCTTCGAGGTCAACGCCTCGCCCATGCCCGGCGGCGGCGCAGTCGCCGTCCTCCACGACATGACCCGCATCGAGCAGGTCGAGCGCACCCAGCGCGACTTCGTAGCCAACGTCTCCCACGAACTCCGCACCCCGCTCACCTCCATCTCCGGGTACGTTGAGACCCTGCTCGACCACGAGGCAGCTTCCCTCAGCCAACAGGCTCGCGAATTTCTCTCGACCATCCTCAAAAACGCCACCCGCATGAACCGCCTCACGGAAGACCTCCTCGTCATGGCACGCGTCGAGTCCTCCGAGCAGGAGCTCCACCCCGCTCCGATCCCCGCCGACGTGCTCGTGCGCGACGCCGTCCAAGCCATGAGCGGCCTCGTGCAGGACGCACAGGCCGTCCTCGAGATCGGCGAGATCACCACCGCCGAGGTCGTCGCCGACACCGACGCGATCCTCCAGGTCCTCAGCAACCTCATCGAAAACGGCATCAAGTACGGTCAGGCCCGCAACGAGACCTACAGCCGGATACTCGTCAGCGCGCGCGAGGTCTCCGAGCCCGAGAGCTCCTTTGGCCCGGGCGGCGCCGTCGAGTTCAGCGTCCGCGACTTCGGCCAGGGAATTCCCTCCGAGCACCTCAGCCGCATCTTCGAGCGCTTCTATCGGGTTGACAAGGCACGCTCCAGGGAGTCGGGAGGCACCGGCCTGGGGCTAGCCATTGCACACCACATGGTGCAAACCCACGGCGGCTCCATCCGCGCCGAGAGCGAACTCAACGCCGGCAGCAACTTCCTGTTTACCCTGCCAAAGGCTTTATCTCCTTCGGAATAATCGGAATAATGCCGTTTTCACTGCCGTGTAACCTCCCCGTAACAATTCCCCCTCACACTCAATATGTGGTGTATTGACAGATTGCATATATCGATGCATTTTCCGAGGGGGAAGAGTGAGTTTGAAATTCATTGCAGCAGGAGTCTTGGCTCTCGTAACGGCAGGAGCCAGTGCCCAGAATATTAGCGGAGCGGGTTCTACCTTCATTTATCCGATCCTGTCCAAATGGACCAGCGAATACGGTCAACTGCACCCAAATGTGAAGATTAACTATCAGTCTATCGGCTCCGGCGGCGGCATTCGTCAGGTATCCGAGGGTACGGTCGACTTCGGCGCCAGCGACGTCACCATGACCGATCAGCAGATCGGCGCGGCCAAAGTCAAGGTGATGGCCCTTCCCGCCGTCCTTGGTGCGGTCGTTCCGGTGTACAACATCCCCGGCGTCAACAAAGAACTCAACTTCTCCGGTGACGTCATCGCCGATATCTACCTCGGCAAGGTCGCCAAGTGGAACGATGGCCGCATCGCGAAGGACAATCCAGGCGTCAGCCTGCCGGATAAAGCGATCCTCCCCGTTTATCGCTCGGATGGAAGCGGAACATCGTTCATCTTCACCGACTACCTCGCCAAGGTCTCGCCTGCCTGGAACTCAGGCCCTGGGAGAGGCGCCGCGGTCAACTGGCCTGTCGGTATCGGTCAAAAAGGAAATGAAGGCATCGCCGGCATGGTTCGCCAGTCTCCCTACTCGTTTGGCTATGTCGAACTGATCTACGCCGTGCAGAACAAGATGTCGTACGGTCTGGTCAAGAACGCATCCGGCAAGTACGTAAAGGGAAGCACCGACAGCGTCACGGCTGCCGCTGCCGGCGCAGCCAAGAGCATGCCCCCCGACTACCGTATTTCCATTACCAACGCTCCCGGCGCCGATGCTTATCCGATCTCCAGCTTTAGCTGGCTGTTGATCCCGACCCACGCCACCGACGCTGCCAAGACCAAGGCCCTCGTCGACTTCCTCGGCTGGGTGCTCGATCACGGTGAAGCCGAGGCCGCCGCTCTGACCTACGCTCCGCTGCCGAAGCAGGTCCAGGACATGGTCCGAAAGAGCGTCGCAACCATCAAATAGTTTTACCTGCCGCACGAATTTGCAGCCTTCCAAAAAATTCGTGCGGCACTTTTTTCATCCCGGCAGAAGAGCATCAGACCCAATGACCATCGATCCGTAGAACGAAACCTGACTGGAAAAATAGGATTGTGTCCTCCACCCGCATGACTGATGAACAAGACTCCAGGTCGTCGCAACCAGTGCCACCCATCCTGCCCAAACCGCCTGCGGCCTTTGCGCCGGCCCCGGTTCCGCCTCCGGTCGACGCGGCCCCGTCTGCTATCCGGGACTTTCTCAGTAAGCGGGGAAGCGGAAGTCTAGCCGACAACAGCTTCGCCGCGGTCATGCTGCTCTGCGCGTGCAGCATCTTCGCCATCGTCCTCTTCATCTTCGGCATTCTCGTCATTCACTCTCACCTCAGCCTTGTCGCGTTCGGATGGAAGTTTTTCACCCGTCAGGCCTGGGATCCGGTCTCCGGCGACTTCGGTGCGCTGCCCTTTATCTACGGCACTCTCGCCACTTCGCTGCTCGCCCTGTGCATGGCCGTCCCTCTTGCCCTCGGCGTGGCCGTCTTCCTTACCGAACTCTGCCCCCGCCCCCTGCGCGCCCCCATCTCTTTCCTCACGGAGTTGCTCGCTGCCATTCCCAGCGTCGTCTATGGCCTGTGGGCGGTCTTCGTCCTGGTGCCGCTCATGCGCGACGTCATCGGACCATTCCTCGTGAAGACCCTCGGCTGGACAGGCTTATTTAGCGGCGCAAACTTCGGCGTCGGCCTGCTGACGGCGAGTATGATTCTCGCGATCATGATTCTGCCCATCATCTCCTCGCTCACCCGGGACATCATGACCGCCGTGCCCAACAGCCAGCGCGAAGCCGTCCTCGCATTGGGCGCCACACGCTGGGAGATGATCCGCATCGGCGTTCTGCGCAACTCGCGCATCGGCATCGTCGGCGCCATCATGCTCGGCCTCGGCCGCGCGCTCGGCGAGACGATGGCCGTCACCATGGTCATCGGCAACCACCCTAGTATCGGCAAGTCGCTCTTCGCTCCGGCCAACACTCTCGCCAGCGTTATCGCCGGAGAGTTCTCCGAAGCCACCAGCGATATCTACTACAGCGCGCTCATCGAAATCGGCCTCGCTCTCTTCCTCGTCACCATCGTCGTCAACGCCATCGCGCGCCTCATGGTCTGGGCCGTCACGCGTAACGCTCCCGGGCAGGTGCACTGATATGGCCACGCAACCGTTCAACCAGCCCCGTCCCATGGACTTTCAGTCGAAATCCATGCGCATGAACAACGCGCGCCGCACTGCGGCGAACTACTTCATCAGCGGCCTCTCGATCCTCGCGACGATTATCGTCATCCTTCCGCTGATCGCGATCCTTTTCTACCTCATCTACAAGGGCGCAAGCTCGCTCAATCTCAACTTCTTCACTAAAATCCCCGCCCCTGTCGGTCAGGAGGGCGGCGGCATGGCAAACTCCATCGTCGGCTCGAGCATCATCCTGGGGCTTGCGAGCCTGATGGGCATCCCCATCGGCATAGCCGCCGGCGTCTACCTTGCGGAGTTCGGCCGCGGCAAACCATTCGCCACTGCCGTCCGGTTCACCGCAGATGTTCTCAACGGCGTTCCCTCTATCGTGATGGGCATCTCTATCTACTCTCTCATCGTCAAGCCGCAGAACCACTTTTCCGCACTTGCCGGCGGCGTCGCTCTTGCGATCATGATGGTTCCCACTATCACCCGCACCACTGAGGAGATGCTTGCCACGGTGCCTCATGCCATCCGCGAAGCCGCCCTTGGCCTGGGCGTTCCCAAGTGGCGCACTGCCGTCTCGGTCAGTCTGCGCACCGCCTCCCCCGGTATCATCACGGGGTGCATGCTGGCCTTCGCGCGCGTCGCGGGAGAGACCGCACCGCTTCTCTTTACCGCCTTCGGCAATTCGTTCTGGAGCTTTAGTCTTCGCGAGCCCATCGCGGCGCTGCCGCTGCAAATCTACGTTTACGCCACCGGCCCCTACGACGAGTGGCACCGCCTCGCCTGGGCCGGCGCTCTCGTTCTTATTGTCTTGATCATGGTCTCAGTCACGCTCGTCCGCATCTTTGCCAACCGCGGCGTACTCAAAGGAGGAAGCTAGTGGGAGTCGGCATTTTAGTTGAGGACCTGAACGCGTGGTATGGGACCAATCACACCCTGCAGGACATCAATCTGCATATCCCCGCCAACCACGCCACCGCGCTCATCGGCCCTTCGGGCTGCGGCAAATCCACCTTCGTCCGCTGCCTCAACCGCATGCATGAGACCAACCCCATCGCGCGCGCCACCGGCGTCGTCAAGATGGGCGAGATCGACATCTACAAGGATGCGTCGCCGGTCGAGATTCGCCGCCGTGTTGGCATGGTCTTCCAGCGCCCTAACCCCTTCCCAACGATGTCGATCTACGACAACGTCGTCAGCGGCCTCAAGCTCAACGGCTTCCGCAACCGACGCATTCTCGACGAGACCGTCGAGCGCTCGCTCAAGCAGGCTGCCCTCTGGGAAGAGGTCAAGGACGATCTGAAGAAAAAGTCCGGAGCCTCGCTCTCCGGCGGACAGCAGCAGCGCATGTGCATCGCCCGCGCTCTTGCCGTCGATCCCGAGGTGCTCCTCATGGACGAGCCTGCCTCGGCGCTCGACCCCGTCTCCACTTCGAAGATCGAAGACCTCATCTTCCAGCTCAAGAGCCAGTACACTATCGTCATCGTGACGCACAACATGCAGCAGGCCGCCCGCGTAGCTGAAAACACAGGCTTCTTCCTCAACGGTAAGATGGTCGAGTTCGACTCCACCCACAAAATCTTCACCAACCCGAAGGACAAGCGAACCGAAGACTACATCACGGGGAGGTTTGGTTGATGCGGGTTAAATTTCACCAAAGCCTCGATGACCTCAAGGAAAAGTTACTGATCATGGCTGGCATGGCGGAGCAGGCAATCCAGCGCTCCATCGAAGCCTACCGCACTCGTGACCTGTCCATCTGCGAACTCGTCTTCCGCGCCGAGCCCTCCATCAACCGCCTCGAGCGCGAGATCGATCAGATGGCTCTCGACCTCCTCGCCATGGAGCAGCCCATGGCCATCGACCTTCGTTTCATCCTCGCCGTCATCCGCATCAACGCCGACCTCGAGCGCGTCGGCGACCAGGCCGTCAACATAGCCGTCCGCGTCCGCGAGATGGGCGCCTTTGCCAACATCGACCTGCCCGTCGACATCCCCAAGCTCGCGTCTCTAGCCTCTGCGATGGTTCGCAAGGCGCTCCAGGCCTTCATCGAAGCCGACGCCGAACTCGCCGACGCCGTCCTTCTGCTCGACGATCAGGTCGATGAGATGAATGACGCCGCCTTCTACTCACTCAGCTCCCTCATCAAAGAGAAGCCCGACCTCACCCCACAATCCCTCAACGCGCTGATTATTGCCCGCAATCTCGAACGCGTCGGTGACCATGCCACCAACATTGCCGAAGACGTCATCTTCTGGGTGCGCGGCGCTGATGTTCGCCACAACAGCGCCGCCACTAATCCGTAGCGCCCACCGCGGCTACCCCACCACCCACCAGACCAGCCGCGCCAACATCGGATAGTACAACCCTGCCCGCAAACGCCCAGCCTCCACACGGTCGCGCATCATCCGCGCATAGGCCTCCATCTGCGCCCCATACTTCGCGCGTTCCTCCGCCAAAAACTCATCCACCCCCTCGCGCCCGTGCGTCGCTGTCTTGTAGTCGATGATCCAGAGATAATCATTCCCAGCATCCAGCGGCCTTGCTCCACCCAAAAAGACCCGATCCAGTCGCACACTGTTGCGCCTCCCGTCCCACGAGGTCAACGCCAACTCGCTCGTCGCTCCCTCATGCGGCCCGAGCACCCACACCCCCTCGGCATCCGCCAACATATTGCCGAGTCCCGTCTTTACCCGTGCCGCCAGCCGATCTACAACCGCCGGAGCCAATCCCTCTCCACGAAGCACCGCTGCAATTCGTGGCGTCCACCCTGCCAACTCGCGCAACAACTCCTCCGCGCCCACGCCATCCGCAATCCGCTTCGTCAACAGCTCCACGAACGCATGCACTGCATTGCCAAACGCCCGCGCCTCAAACGACCCCTCGGGCCGTTCAAAGTGCGACGGCGCAACCGCAGCATCCCCATACGAGAGCCTGTGCGCCACCGCAAAGCGTGCCTCCGGCGTAAAACTCAAGGGCAGCCGCCGCAACATAGCAGGCCGCACCTCCTTCTCTTCCGCCGCTGCAATATCGCCGATAAAACCCTCGACAGCATCTTCGCCCTCCGGAAACAGCGGCATCACAAACATCTTCGCCGGGCTCGCCGGCACTGCTTCAGCGGCAACAAAGTGTCTCTCCGCCGCAGGCCACGCCGTCGCCAGCAGGCTCCCATACTCTCTACAAATCTCTCCTTTCGCCGTCGCCTTCGGAGAGGCAAACAGATGCAGCTCCTCCCGCGCCCGCGTACAAGCCACATAGAACAGCCGCTTCCTCTCCGCCGCCTCCCGCGCTTTACCGATGCCCTTCAGCCACGCATTCAACTCCTTCGACCCTTCTCCACGCTCCGCAATCGGCGCCAGCACAATATGTGCCGCACCCGCATCGCTCGAATCGATCTCACTCCAGTTCAGCAGTCGCTCGCGGTTTGCCTGCGCCTTCTTCTCCAGCCCCGGCACCATCACGACGTCCCACTCCAAACCCTTCGCGCCATGGATCGTCATCAGATCCACCGCCCCAACCCCAGCCGCAGGCTCGGCGAACAGCTTGTCCAACCGCCGCTTCAGCATACTCAAATCCATCCTCCCCGCCTGCACCTCCACCTCGTCCACAAGCTGCAGATACCGCCGCGCATTCGTCATCTCCGCAGTCGTCAAATACGCATCACCGCCCAGCGACCGCCAAGTCCGCTCCACCCATTGCGCCCCGGTCAACCCAACCCGATGCTCACGCGCCGCCTGCAACACCGGCCAAACCCGCATCAACCGCGCGCAACTTTCCTCACTCAACAGCTCTCCACGTTCCGCAACCGCATCCTCGATGCACCGCTCCGCCCAATCCGGATCATCCCCTCCGGCGAGCACATGCAGATCCGCCAACCCCAGACCGCACCACGGCGCATGCAGCACAGCCAGCCAAGCCACACGATCCGCCGGATGCAGCAGCGCACGCGTCAGAGCAAAAAGATCGAGCACCTCCTGCCGTTCTCCCAGCGGCTCGATATCGACCGCGCGAAAGGGAATCGCGCCCTTCGTCTCGTTCTTCAACTCCGCCACGATATCGCCCAACACATTGCGGCTCCGCGCCAGCACCGCAATCTTCCACGGCTCACTCCGCCCCTCGGGCAGCGGCCGCGCACGCCAGTCCTCGACGATGGCCCTGACCTGCTCCGCCTCCGCACGCGCCTGTCTCCGCTTTTCGCTCTTGTCATCGTCATCCGAATCCAGCACTCGCGCATGCCACATCACACTCCGCGCTCCGTTCTTCGATTGCCCTCTCACTGCCTGCGCTTCGACATACGGCACCTCTTCGGAATTCGCCGCATCCACCTCTCGCGGAAACAGCAAGGAAAAATCCTCATTGAACGCAGCTACCAGCTCACTCTGCGAACGGAAGTTCGCCGTCAGCCGCAGACATCCCAGCGGGAGATCGCCCAGCATCCGTGTCTGCATCATGCGCACAAACCGCTCCACACGCGCCTGGCGAAAGAGATAAATAGACTGCTTCGGATCACCCACCAAAAACACGGTCTGGCTCTGCCCATCCCATCTCTGCGTCAGCAGTTCGATCAGCTCATACTGGCTCGTCGACGTGTCCTGCATCTCGTCCACCAGCAGATGCTGCAGCGTCATCCCCAGCGCGGCGTTCAGATCGCCAACCGCACCCTCTCGCCGCAAGGCAGACTGCGCGAGCAGTCCCCACTCCGCAAAATCGCACTCCCCGCGGCGCGCAAACACCAGTTGCACCTCCCCGAGCGCCCTGCTCAACACGCGAAACAAAGCCTTCGCTACCCTCCACTGCTCCGGCGGATACACCGCTGGCGGCAGGCTCTTCACCATGTTGATTGCCTGAAGCACCTCATCGTGATTCCGCAGCTCTCCCACCAGGCTCTTCAAACGTGCGGCGTCATTCTTCTCCAAATCAAACTTCAGCCAGTTGCTGCGAAATCCCGAGCGCCACTCACCCTTCTCAGTCGTGATCAGATGAATCAGCGCCCGCCAATGCTCAAGATGTTCCGCGGTCTCTTCCGGCGCATCATGCAGGCCAGCGCACATCGCAATCGGCGAAGGCTCGCCCTTATACCCAGCGGCATGCCCCATCTCGCCGGCGAGGAATGCCAGCTCCCGCAATATGTCCTCCGGCACGCTCTGCGAAAGCTGCGTCAGTCCAGCGCAAACAGCCTGCTCTAGCGCCCTCTGCAAATGCGGCAACACCTCGCTGTCCAGAAACTCATCGTTCATCCCAGCCCGTCCCAGCAGCGGCACTAACTCACCCCACTGGTTCCTCAGCGGCAACATCTCCATCAGCAGTCGTTCGCAATCCGCCAGGCTCCCATCGCGATGCAGCAGCACCGTCCGCAGCGCCTCATCCAACTCAGCATCGCTTCCACCCAACTGCATCAGCGTCTGTCGCGCCGCCTCGCGATACATCGGCGCCGGGTCTTCCACCGGCGTCAGCCGTCCCCCACTCCCCGACAGCACCGGCAGCGACCGCGCAATCTCGCCGCACACCGAATCGATCGTGCGTATTCTCAACCTTCGCGGATGCTCCAGCAGCCCCCATCCCAGCAGCGTGTCCCGCTGCAACACCGCCTCAGCCAGCCTCCGCGTCTCCCGCGCGAACTCCGAATCGTCCTTCAGCTCATCGCCTCGCGAAACGCTCTCGAGTTGCTCCAGCACTCGCTCGCGCATCTCCGCGGTCGCCTTCACGGTAAAGGTAATGGCCAGCACCTGCTCCGGCTGCTCCACGCTCTCATCCGCAAGCAGCTTCAGATAACGCTGAATCAGCAGCCCCGTCTTGCCCGACCCCGCCGGAGCCTCCACAATCCACGACTGCCGCACATCGAGCGCGCGCTCCCGCTCCTGCCAGTCCGGCGGCCGCTTACCACTCGCACCTAAACGCGGACTTTCACTCTTCGGGGCTTTCGGGGCCTTTGGGATGACAAAAAGATCAGCCACGGGCCTCGTCCTCCAACGCGCCGGTATCGTCCTCGTCGCTGTCTTCAAGCGATGACACATCCAGACGACATAGAAGCCTCTGCCCGCAGTACTCACACGTCTTCGGGTACCGCTTCGGATTCACCCGTGCATCGCCCGCATAAAACTTCTCGGCCAGACCAACCAACACCTGCCTCCACCGCTCCACCTGCGCCTCCAGCGTTGCCGCCTCCTTCAGCGCTGCGGGCCTTCCCGGCAACACACCGGAGCCCACGGCATAGCCTTTCAACCCGCGCCCCTCGCCCGCCCGTACCAGCCCAAACGCCACTCCCCGCAGCCGATTGCCCTCAGACAAAATCGCATACAACGGAAGCTGTGGAGCATCCGGCCTCTCCGTCAACCAATCGTTCGGCGTCGCATCCCCAGTCTTATAGTCGATCAGGACGTCGCCACCCTTGCCCTCATCTACGACCGCATCGACGCGGTCCATCCGCACACTCAGCAGCAGCGGACCTACCGGAACATCTTTGAACTCCTTCTCACTCAGCTTTACCTCAAACGGCAGCCCGCGCTCTAACTCCAACTCAAGCCACCAACTCACCAGCCTGTGGAGCCTGTCGCGCTGCACCTGCATATAGGCCGCGTCCCACGCCGTTGCACTCGTCTCCTCTGTCCTCTTCAACGCTTCGCCGATGCACCACTCCAGCACTCCATCGCGCTCTTCTACGGTCATTCGCTTCAATGCATCCTGCGTCTGCACCGCGTCCCAGAACCGCTTCAGCACATCGTGCACGACAGTTCCGCTCTCTCGCGCATCCATTCCGGGCTCAATCGACTCCACCTCCGTAGCCCGCAGGCGCTGCTCAGCAAACGCACGAAACCCACAAGCCGCCTGCAACTCCAGAATCCTCGCACCTCCACGAAACACGCGGTTCGGGGGCGCCTGGACGCGCGCAACATCGTCGATCTCCTCAATCTCTAAGACCTTCCGCTCCGCCTTAGCTCCGACAAGTTCGGCTACGCTGACGTCCTCGAGCCCCAGCCCAGCCAACACCGGCGAAGGCCGCTGTCTGCCCTCCGCAGACTCCTTCGCGTAGCTGAAGACCACCGTCCCCGCGGAACCCGCAATCCGCTCCGTCATCCTCTGCGCATACTCGCTGTCCCGTGCAACGTCGGTCCCCGGCATCTTCAAATCCCGCTGCAGGGTCCACGGCAGCAGGGAATTGCTTGTCATTTCCATCGGCCAGCTCAACTCACCGCCGCGCAAAAACCATACCGCGTCGAAGGTCCCGCCCGCGGCCTCGAGCGGTCCCATCACCTGCACCGGCGCATCACGCGACTCCGGCGCAAACGTCGTCTGACGCGCAATCCGCTCCAGCGCTTCCAACGCCTGCACAAACTCGACTCGCTCGCTGTCGAAGTCCAGTGTAGTCAGCTCATCGAGCGCGCCCTCCCACTTGAGCCGCGTCTGAAATTCAACGCTGCTCTCGCTCGAACCCGAACCCCATGCCGCAGCCTCCAGCAGCTCCCGCATCTTCTCTGTCCACTCTGCATTCGTCCGCGCGTCCATGCCCTGCAATCGGTTCGCGACCAACCGCATCGCGCGAAGCACTTCCCGCAGTCGCGAAAGTTTTCCTCTACGTCTCGACCTCTCCGCAGCAGTGACCAATCCATCCAGAGAGACCTCCGGCCGCAGCATCCGCGCCGTACGAAGCTCAAACGCATCGAACTCCGCTCTCGCGCCTCGCTCCTCACTTGTCATTGCAAAGTACGGCGACAACAACAATCCGCTCACCCGCTCCAGCGGCAGCGCCTCCACCGCCCATCGCAACAGGTCCAGCGCAGTCGCAACCATCGGCGTCTCCGCCAACAGAAACCCAAGTGAAAACTCGTACGGCCCCGTCTGACTCGCAGCCCGAATGTCCTGCAACTCCGGCGCCAGCACCTCGCGAGACACGCGATCGATCTCGCTCCGCTGCTTCTCCAGCCCAGGCACAATCACCGCGACCTTCGCCTCCGGCCGTTCCTCCAAAAAACTCCGCACCCACCGCGCCGCGACAAACAATTCCTCGCGCTCATCCGCCGCCTCCACCAACATTCGCCTGTCGGCGGCAACCACGGGTCGCAACTCCTCCACCGCAACTCCAGCCGACCGCAGCGCCTCCACCGACATCATCTGAGCAGGAGTCATCCCATCGAACCCCACCAGAACAACTCCACCCGCCGGAAACATCATCAGCCCAGTCTTAGAAGCCTCTCGCAACATCTCTTCCAGCTGCGCCTGCGCGAGAAATCCCTCCGCCCTGCACACTTGTTCGAACGTTCGAGCCCACCGCTGAAACGCCCGCGTATCCGCACCTCCCGCCGTCCCGCGCAACCGTCGCTGTCCCTCATAGTTTGAAAGCAGCCGCCACGCCTCCGCCGCCATCTCCGCCAACGAGTCCACCGACCGCAGACTCGCGAGCTCCTCATCCGCCTCCAGAATCGTCCGCCACACCGCGTGCTCCTGCGTTCGGTTCAGCAGCATCTGTGTCTCACGTCCTTCAATGATCAACTCGCGCCATAACGCAGCCGTCCACGAGTCCCACGCCATCACTGCCGCCGGCGCCCAACTCGCCAGACCCATCGCCCGGTTCTGCTGGTCCCATCCCCGCCGCAGAGCCCGCGCTGCTCGCTCATTTCCCGTCACCACGATCGCGGCCCGCCCCAGCGCCTCAGCAATCTCTACGGGAAGAAATCCAACACCATCCATACTTCGGTTATACGCTCGCCGCCACTGGAAAATCAGTCCGTGGCAACATCACGCGCCGGTGCAAACAAGCTCATCCCCAGCAACCCCAGCGCTGCAGCGAACGGCAACGCCAGAGCCACCTGCAGCGATCCCGTCCGCGTCGACACCACCCCCATCATCCACGGCAGCGCCGCCGCGCCCAGCCCCGACACCGCCAGCACAATCCCCGCCTGCCGCGCCGTCGGACGTTCCATCATCAACAACGCCCACGTAGCCGGAAAGAACGGTGCCAGGCTCAACCCAAGCAGCACCACAAATCCCGCGATCGTCATCGCCGAATGCGCCATCGCCAATCCCGCCGTAAACAGCGCAGCTAGTGCCAGCCCCCATCGCTGCACCGTCTTCTCGCCAACCCGCAGCATTACCGCCGAAGCCCCCGCTCGCCCCACGGTCAGCGACATCCACAGCAGCAGCGTCGTGTACTCGCTCACCGCCAACGTCTTATCCCCGTACCGCAGCGCGAACGTCGTCAGCCATCCACTCAGACACGTCTCCAATCCACCATAAAGCACCAACAGCCCCGCAAAGTAGAGATACATGCGCCCACTTAAACCGAACTGCGGCTCAGCCTCCGTCGTTGCCGTTTCAAACTCCTCCGCATCCGAACCATCCCGTTGCATCTGAAAGATCAGTCCAACCCCACCCAGCAGAAACAACCCCGCAAAACACTCCAGCAACCCGCGCAACGCAAACCGCGGCAGCAACCAAGCCGACAACAGCGCCGAAAGCATCGCCCCCAAACTGAAAGAAAAATTCAGCAACGCCAGCGCCGAGCCGCGATGTGCGGTAAACCTCCGCCCCGCCAGAATATTCACCGAAGTAATAATCTGCCCCAACCCGTACCCACCGATAAATAATCCAACGCAACCCAAAGCCATTCCCGGAGCCAACGCAAATCCGCCAAATCCCAAAGCTCCCGCCACTAACCCTCGCAACAAACTCCACCGTAACCGCCGCGACACCGTCACCCCACCGAGAAACGCACCACAAAACTTCGCCATCATCAACAGCCCGCTCTGCGAGTCCACCATCGCCCACTGCCGCGCCAGCAGCGGCAGAATCGGCCCCAGCAGCGCCGTCCCCAGCCCTGCCAATACCAGCCCGAAGTGCATCAGCCCCAAAGAAGGCGCTGCCGTCCTGCTCCGTTCAGCCAACCGAACCCCCGCCGCAAACTGACTCACCAGCCATTATCATGGACACAGGAGTCCGCCGTGCCCCGCAAGCCTCTATTTCTCCTCGCAGTTGTCGCTCTATTGATCGGTTGCCGTCAAAACCCATCAGCCCCCGCCAACTCAACCTCCCAGCAGAAGACCTTCACCATCCGCGGCAAAGTCCTCGCCACCAACGGCACGCACGTCACCCTCGACGGCGAAGACGTCCCCGGCTTCATGGAAGCAATGACCATGGATTACAAGCTCAAAGACCCCAGCGTCGCCAGCGAGCTTCACCCCGGCGACCGCATCACCGCCAAGGTCCTCGCCGACAAGGACGGCGACAACTACACCAACATCCAGCTCGACAACATCGTCGTCATCGCCCAGGCCCGCCCCGACTACAAGCCCCCCGTCGCCTACCACGTCCCCAACCCCGGCGACTCCGTCCCCGACTTCCATCTCATCAATCAGAGCGACCGCACCATCCACCTCGATCAGTTCAAGGGCAAGCTCGTCCTCCTCACCTTCATCTACACCCGCTGCCAGCTCGCCGACTTCTGCCCCCGCATGTCCCGCAACTTCGCCGACATCGACCACGCTCTCGCCGCCGACCCAACCCTCTACAACCAGACCCACCTGCTAAGCGTCAGCTTCGATCCGGCCTACGACACTCCCAAAGTCCTCCGCAGCTACGGCGGCGCTTACACCGGCAACTACACCAACGAAAAATTCCTCCACTGGGACTTCGCCGCACCCACGGAAAAAGATCTCCCCGCAGTTACACAATATTTCAACGTCGGCGTCACCCCCGGCGACGACAAATCTCTCACCCACTCCCTCTCAACGATCCTCATCGGCAAAGACGGCAAGATCATCGCCTGGTATCCCACCAATGATTGGAAGCCAGACGACGTGGTCGCTACTATAAGAAAAAACATCAGTTAGCCTTCGACGAATATCTCCGGACAACAAGGAACCTGATTCGATCATCAGACTCTTTAGTGTGCGAAATGCATGGAGGTATTTCACATGATGCGCAATAGTCTCACAAGACTCGCAGTTTCAGCACTCGCTGTGGCTCTGGCAACATCTGGCTTTGCAATCGCTCAACCCTATGCGTCGCCGGCCGGCTATGCTCAGGATCGCGATCATGATCGAGCCTGGGACACTCCTCCGCAGGAGTTTCGCGACATACAACGCCAGGGCTTTCACGATGGAATCCAGGGCGCCCGCAAGGACTACGACAATCACCGCAGGCCCGACGTCAATAACCGCGATGAGTACCGTCATCCGCACGTTCCAGAGAGTGCCCGCGCCGACTATCGCGAGGGCTTCCGCCGTGGCTACGAAACCGCCATGAATCACCTGATGGCAGCCAATGATCGCCACTAAATCCTAATAGCCACAACATCCTGCACCCGGTCCCAGCGGCCGGGTGTTTTTTCTTGACAGTCATCGCATCGGTTCAGCTATTGTTACCGCGGGTTTACATTCCGTTCACAGTCGCTTAACCATTCCCACGATAGGTTGGAACTTATGCGATCACAAAATATCTTTTCAGCACCACCACTTCTGGCGGCCGTCCTGTTTTTCCTCCTCTCCCCCTTTCTCCACGCCCAGTATGAAAACGGAAGCGTGGTCGGAACCATTCGAGACAAGAGTGGAGCAGGGATTCCCAATGCCGTCGTCACCATCACAAACAACGCCACCTCAGTCGCCACCAATGCCGCAACCAACGCTCAGGGCGACTATGAAGTCCCCTCCCTCCACGTTGGCGTCTACACCATCACAGCGACCTCACCCGGCTTTACGAATGCAGTCGCCAATAACATCACCGTCTCGGTCGGCGGTCGCCAGCGCATCGACCTGACTCTCAACGTCGGTGCGACCGAGACCACAGTCGAAGTCTCCGACGTCGCCCTCCAGCTTGAGACCGAGACCAGCGAACGCGGCCAGGTCATCACCAACTATCAGAGCGAGGCGTTCCCCCTCGTCACCCGCAACTACTCCGACCTGCTCGGCCTGATCCCCGGCTCGCGCCAGGCCCCCACCGCGGCGACCACCAGCTCCATCAACTCGCTCACCCGTGCCGGCTCCTATAACGTCAACGGCCAGCGCAGCATGTTCAACAACTTCTTGCTCGACGGTCTCGACAACAACGCCTACGGCGAAAGCAACCAGGGATTCGACAACCAGATCATCGCCGTCCCGCCCGACTCCGTCGCCCAGTTCCAGGTTGTAACCGACAACGAGAGCGCCGAGTACGGCCGCTCCTCCGGCGCCACCATCAACGTCGCCTCGCAGAGCGGAACCAACCGCTTCCACGGCACGCTGTACGAGTTCATCCGCAACACCGACCTCAACGCCGCAGGCTTCTTCAAGCCCTTGACCGTCAGCAACACCGGCACCACCGTGCCCTTCAAAAAACCCACCTTCAACCGCAATCAGTACGGCGTCAACGTCGGCGGACCCATCCTCAAGGACAAGCTCTTCTTCTTCCTCGACTACGAAGGCTTCCGCCAGGTGCTCAAGCCGCTCAGCGTGCTCACCCTGCCCACCCAGAACGAACTCAACGGCATCCTCGTCGTGCCGGTGAAGAACGCCCTGAACCCCGCCGTCGTCTATCCGGCGGGCACACGCATCCCCACCAGCGCGATCAACCCGCTCTCAGCGCAGATCATCAGCTACTTCAAGCAGATCTCCGGTCTCCCAGCCTCCGGTCTGGCGTCCACGGGTCTCGCGTCCAACGACTACGCCGTCCAGGTCCCCTTCACCGATAACGCCGACAAGGGAGATCTCCGCTTCGACTGGCAGATCAACCCCTCCAACTCCGCCTTCCTGCGCATCAGCGACCGCAAGGAAAACGGCGTCAACTATCCCAGCATTCCCATCCCCCTCGACGGCCAGACCAACGGCAACATCCGCATTCTGGATCAGCAGATCGCCCTCGGCTACACACGCCTCTTCGGTGCCAGCAAGGTCCTCGATGTCCGCCTCGGCCTCGACCGCACCAAAGCCGGCAAGTATAACCTGTCCATCGGAAACACTGCGTTCAACAACATCCCCGGCCTGCCTACCAGCAACGCCGTCGTCGCCGGCGGTCTGCCCTCCATCGGCATCACCGGTTTCACCGGCTTCGGCCGTCAGAGCACCAATCCCCAGTGGCAGAATCCCGCCCTCATCGATCCCAAGGTCAACTTCACCTGGGTCAAGGGCAAGCACTCCATGAAATTCGGCTACGAGTTTGAGCGCATCTGGATGGCCGTGAACGACAACAACCCGCTCTACGGCTCCTTCACCTATGGCGGCGGTTACTCAAACGCCGGCGGATCGACCGTCTCCGACACCTACTGGGCGGACTTCCTCTTCGGCACCACCAACGCTTACTCGCTGGCGAACTTCTACGTCGCGCATCTTACGCAGAATATACATAACCTCTACGCGCAGGATGACTGGCATGCTCTCCCCAACCTGACCCTTAACATCGGTCTGCGCTGGGAGTACGGCTCGCCCTACGCCGACCTCTATAACCGCATCTCCAACTTCGATCCCGGCACCCAAACCGTCCTCACCACCACGCCCGGAGCTGTCGCAGGCAACGGGATCACCCCGTTCTCCGGTGGTGGGACCTACGGAAAGACCTTGGTCAATCCTGACTTCACCGACTTCGGCCCACGCCTGGGCTTTGCCTACGCAGTCGATCCCAAAACGGCGATTCGCGGCGGATTCGGCATCAGCTACGCACACTACACCCGTGCCGGCTCCGGCGATATCCTGGGCATCAACGCACCCCAGGCGCAGTTCGCCGCCGTCAGCCAGATCACCCCGAACAGCACCAACCACTGCTCGACTCCGCTGCCTGCCCAGATCATCGCCGTTGGCACGATCACACCGTCGTGCTACGCTACTGCCGATCAGGGGTATCCGAGCGGCCTCGTGACCAGCTTCAATCCCGCCACCGACAACATCACCTACATCCCCAAAAACACCAAAGACAGCTACGTCGAGAGCTACTTCCTCAGCGTCCAGCGCACCCTGATCAAGAACTCCCTGATCGACATCGCCTACGTCGGCAATCATGGCGTCAAGCTGCAGGGTTTCCTCAACGCCAACCAGAAAAACCCCGCAGCCGGATTTGCCCGCCCCTACACCAACTGGCCATCCGACATTACGGCAGCCTTGAATGAGTTCTACTCCAACTACAACTCACTCCAGGTCAAATACGAGCAGCAATTCGTCGGCGGGCTCACCCTGCTCAACACCTTTACCTGGGAACACTCGCTCGATAACGCCAGCGCCTCGCTCGAAGGCAACACGCCCTCGCCGCAGGATGGCAATAACACCCGCGCCGACTACAGCCAGTCTGACTACAACCTGCCCCTTGCCAACATCACCAGTCTCGTCTACGAACTCCCCTTCGGCAGCGGCCGCCACTTCGCCAACTCAAACAATGGCCTGGTCAACACCGTCATTGGAGGCTGGCAGGTAAGCGCGATCAACACCATGCAGGCCGGTACGCCCTTCAACATCACCTACAGCCCCAACTCGAATCAGGCGGTCTCGCCACAGATCTCGGCGACCTATCGCGGCGCCAACGAGTATCGCCCCAACCGTGTCGCCGGCCAGCCAGTAACCCAGGGACGCGCAAACCGCGCCGCCAACACTGGTTATGTCAACTACGTCAACCTCAGCGCCTTCATTCTTCCCCCAATTAAGGATGGGAACGGCGCCTTCGTGAGCCCTTTCGGCAACGCCAGCCGCAATCCAGGCCGCACCCCTGCCTTCTACCAGACCGACCTCGCCCTCAATAAGAAGTTCACGACACCCATCGAGAGCCTCAAAGTCGAGTTCCGCACCGAGTTCTACAACATCTTCAACCACACCAACCTCTACCTTCCCGGCAGCATCAGCGGAACCCAGGGCACCACATCCCTCGCCGTCGGCACCGGCGGTACAGTCCCAATCAGCAGCATCACTGCCGGGACTGGGGTTCCAAGCCCAAACACCGGCCAGGTCACCAGCACCTTCCAGCCGCGCGTCATTCAGTTCGGTTTGAAGATAATCTACTAGGACGTATCGCCGTTGCACTTGCTTTTGCCATTGCACTTGCATCTTTGGTTGTCATCCCGAAGGGATCCGTTTTGCCGTTGCCTGTTCTCAACAGACCACCCCCAAAATCGTCATCCCGACCGGACCCTGAGCGACTCCGAGCGAGCAACGCGAGGAGGAGTCGAAGGGGAAGTGGAGGGATCTGCTGTTGGTATGGGGTTAGCAATCATGCTTAACTTGACAAAACAGAAGGAGAAGCCCGGCACTCTGCCGGGCTTTCTCCTTCCACGTCAAGGCAAGGTCCAAACTCAAACCCTCTATTTCGAAGACTTTGCGCAATTCCAGCCGGGGTGGGGGTCTGACCTTGAAGCGCCATAGAGAGCATCGATTCCCGGCAGTTAGCTTGATCGTTCGAGTATCCTAAATACTGCAACGAGGAACGTCACCATCATGGCTAAACTGACCATCGGCTTCGGCATCCTGCTTATCGTACTCGGCATCTTCAGCTTCGTCGCCACCGGCAGCGCACACCCCACAGCCTTGATTCCCGTAGGAATCGGCCTCCTCTTCGTTCTCTTCGGCGTCATGGCCAACACCGAAAACAGCAAAAAACGAATGCTCTGGATGCACATCTCCGTCACCGTGGCCCTGCTCGTCTTTCTCGGAATGATTCCCGCCATGATCGACGTCTTCCGCCTCGCCCACGGCGTATCCTTCCCCTATCCGGCAGCCGTAGAATCCAAGGCCGCCCTCGGCCTCTTCAGCCTCATCTACGTCCTCTTCTGCGTCCGCTCCTTCATCAATGCCCGACGCAGCCGCCTCGCCTAATGCGCAATCACGATAGGTGTACTCGACCGCGGCAAAGGCGTAACAGTAATCAAGGGGATAAGAATAAAGCGGTCCCATTCGCCTTATCGCTCTTATCCGTCTTTATCTTTTGTGATCACTGTTACGCCTTTTAGGGATCTCATGATTTAGCTCTAAGGTCTTGAGCGGGGATCGCCGGCTATTTTGCATCGACGACAGCTTCCGCATCATCAAAGAGAGCGAATAGCACACCTCCGGCGTAAACTCGAAACATCATGTCCTCCTCCTTTGGCACATCCAGATTCGGCGGCGGTATGAAGGCTGCTGACCGGCCCTCGCGCGGCGTGGGCAAAGCCACAGCCGCCGACCTTACCGCGTCGCGCCCCAAGCCGAAGCTGAAGAAGGTCCTGCCCGAGGTCTGGAAGCTCGTCAAGCCGCGCCGCTGGCTCCTCCTCGGCAGCTTCCTCCTGATCATCGTCAACCGGCTCAGCAGTCTCGCCCTCCCTGTCTCCTCGCGCTTCCTCATCAACAACGTAATGTTGAAGCACGATATGAGCCTGCTGCCCAAGATCATCGGCGCTGTCGCCGCGGCCACCTTCCTTCAGGGCATCACCTCCTACACCCTCACGCAGCTCCTCTCCACCGCCGGCCAGCGCCTCATCTCCGGACTACGCACTCAGGTCCAGCAGCACATCGGCCGCCTGCCCGTCGCCTTCTACGACGAAAACCGCACCGGCACCCTCGTCGCACGCATCATGACCGACGTCGAAGGCGTTCGCAACCTCGTCGGCACCGGCCTGCTTGAGTTCGTCGGCGGCGTCCTAACCGCGGTCCTCGCCTTCTTCATCCTCATCCGCATCAGCGGCCGCATGACGCTGCTCACCTTCTGCATCCTCCTCGCCTTCGGCCTCATCCTGCAGAAAGCCTTCAGAACCATCCGGCCCATCTTCCGCGAACGCGCCAAGATCAACGCCGAGGTCACCGGCCGCCTCACCGAATCGCTCGGCGGCGTCCGCGTCGTCAAGGGCTACCACGCCGAAGACAGTGAGGCCCGCGTCTTCGCCGGTGGAGTCAAGCGCCTGCTCGACAACGTCATCAGCTCCCTCACCGCGCAGTCGCTCATGACACTCTCCTCCACCATGGTCCTCGGAGTCGTCGGCGGCCTAATCATGTATCTCGGAGCCCATGAGATCTCCGCCCACCGCCTCGACGTCGGCCGCTACGTGGAATACAACGCCCTTCTGGTCTTCATGATCGCGCCCATCGTCCAGCTCGTGAACATCGGCACCCAGATCACCGAAGCGCTCGCCGGCCTCGACCGCACCACCGAAATCCTCAGCGAGCACGAAGAGGACAGCGAGCCGAGCCGCACCGTCGTCATGCCGGCCATCCACGGCGACGTTGCCTTCCAGGACGTAACCTTCTCCTACGAACCTGGCAAACCCGTCCTCCACGGCATCAGCTTCGAGTCCAAACCCGGTACCGTCACCGCGCTGGTCGGCTCCTCCGGCTCCGGCAAGTCCACCATCATCTCGCTTATCTGCGCCTTCCACACCCCCACCGGCGGCCAGATCCTGATCGATGGCGTCGACCTCGCCACCATTCGCCTCTCCAGCTATCGCGAGCAATTAGGCGTCGTCCTGCAGGAGACCTTCCTCTTCGACGGCACGATACGAGAAAACATCTTCTTCAGCCGGCCCAACGCCACCGAAGAGCAACTCATGGAAGCCTGTCGCATCGCCCGCGTCGACGAATTCGCCGAGCGCTTCCCCGAGCAGTACGACACCATCGTCGGCGAACGCGGCGTCAAGCTCTCCGGCGGCCAGCGCCAGCGCATCTCCATCGCCCGCGCCATCCTCGCCGACCCCCGCATCCTCATCCTCGACGAGGCCACCAGCTCACTCGACTCCGAGTCCGAGGCCATGATCCAGAACGGCCTCAGCTACCTCATGCAGGGCCGCACCACCTTCGTCATCGCTCACCGCCTCTCGACCATCCGCCGCGCCGATCAGATCCTTGTCATCGAGCAGGGCAACATCGTCGAGCGCGGCACCCATGAGACCCTCTACGCCCTCGGCGGCCGCTACTACGACCTCTATACCCGCCAGCACGGCCTCGAAACCAACCTCTTCCTCGCCCCCGGCGAAGGCGACACGATTGAAGATCTCGCAGCCAAAGGCTAGGCCGCCACCCCAAGCTGCGTCAGCAGAAACGCATAATCAAACGCAATCTCTTTCAGATAGTCATACCGCCCGCTCGCTCCACCATGCCCCGCATCCATGTTGATGTGCAGCAGCAGCGGAGTGTCGTTCTTCTTCAAAGTCCGCAGCCTGGCCACATACTTCGCCGGCTCCCAGTACATCACCTGCGAGTCGTTCAAACTCGTCTTCACCAGCATCGCCGGATAGTCCCCGGCCTTCAGGTTGTCGTACGGCGAGTACGACCGCATATAAGCGAACGCCTCCGCCTCATTCGGGTTCCCCCACTCCTCATACTCTGCCACCGTCAACGGCAGGGAAGCGTCGAGCATGGTATTCATCACATCCACAAACGGCACATGCGACAACACCACCCGGAACAGATCCGGTCGCTCATTCACCACCGCGCCCATCAACAGTCCACCGGCGCTCCCACCCTCAATCGCCACCCGATCCTTCGCCCCATAACCTTGCGCGACCAACTGCTCCGTCACCGCGATGAAGTCCGAAAAAGTATTCCGCTTCACCATCATCTTTCCCGCATCATGCCACAAATCGCCCATCTCGCCGCCACCCCGAATATGTGCGTAAGCGATCACCACACCCCGGTCCAGCAGCGCTAATCGCGAAGGACTAAACCCGATCGGTAACGGATAACCATACGACCCATATCCATAGATATAAAGCGGATTCTTCGAGTCACGCTTGAAGTATTCGCGAAGGTAGACCACAGACACAGGTATCTTTATGCCATCCGCAGCCTCAACCCAGACCCGCTCCGATCCATAACGCGAAGAGTCAAACCCTCCCGGCACCTCCTGTTGCTTCAAAAGCTCCGACGTCTCCGACTTGACGTCGTACTCGTACACCGAAGCAGGCGAAACCAGCGACTGATAACTGTAGCGAAACTTCTCCGTCCCAAACTCCGGGTTGGCGTTGGCTCCCGCCGAATACACCGGCTCCGGAAAATCAATCTCGCGGGAGCCGCCCAGCTTTCCATCCGCTCCCATCGTCGTAACCGTAAGTGTTGGCAGCCCCAGTCTTCTCCGCATGCTGACACAGAACGACGCGAACAGCTCAAAGTCCTCGAGCGGCGCCTCCTTATCCATCGGAATCAGCTCCGACCAGAACTCGCGGTCGGGACTCTCCACTGGCGCCGTCACCACCCTGAAGTTTTTCCCCACATCATTCGTCTGGATGTAGAACAACCCGTCGCGATGGTCCACCGAATACTCCTGCTCGTCCACTCGCGGCGCAATCGTCTTGAACTCGCCTTCAGGAGTCTCCGCGGAGAGAAAACGGTATTCGCTCGTCGTGTGGCTCCCCACCTCCATCAACAGATATTTGCCATCCCGCGTCTTGTCCACGCCGAGGTTGAAGCGTTCATCCTTCTCTTCGTAGACGACCACATCTTGCGCAGCAGCATCCCCCAGACGATGCCGAAACAGATGGTCATGCCGCTTGGTTACAGCGTCCTCAGTCGTATAGAAGAGCGTCGTCGAATCTGCCGCCCACTCAATCGAGCCAACCCGCTCGGCGGTATCCTTTAGATCCGCACCCGTCCGCAGGTCGCGAACATGCATCGTGTACTGCCGAAAGCCGGTGTTATCGGTCGAATAGGCCAGCTTGGAGCCATCCGGACTTACACTCATCTCCCCCACGGCCATAAAGGGCTGGCCCTCGGCGAGCTGATTCACATCCAGCAGAATATGTTCGCGCTGTGACGGATCGAACTTGTGGGAATCTGAGCCCGTCGCCAATCTGCGGCAATGAATCGGGTACTGCCTCCGCTCCACCGTCCGGACATAATAAAACCATCCCCGGTGCCGGTAGGGAACCGACTCGTCCGTCTCTTTGATATGCGACAGCATCTCCGCATACAGCTTCGCCTGCAGCGCCTCGGTGGGAGCCATCACGGAGTGCGTATAGGCATTCTCCGCTTCGAGATACGCCACCAGCTCCGGTGAGGATTTGTCCCTCATCCAGCGATAGTTATCCTCCAGCGTCTCTCCATGCAATGTCGTTGGCGCCGCTTCCTGCCGCGCGTGGGGTGGCATGATCGTACTTTGTGTCATTAAATTGAAGCTCCAACACACAGGATACAGTGTCAGACCGGGTCCCCGAGGCAACCATAAGGTATGCGCGCACACCAAACTGGTGTATGACCAATGCGTGCAGGAGTTTGCTACACTAGCCCGCTACAGGAGTCACCCATGAAACTCCGTTACGTATGCATTACTTTTCTCAGCACAGCGATTCTGTCTCCAGCTCTGCTCTTGGCCCAGTTCGGCCCCCCGGGAACCCCCACCTCCCAGACTCAGCAGAACCAGTCCCAGCAGCAGATACCTTCCACACCCTCCACGCAGGATTCGGCTGCCAACTCCGGAGACGTCGGTCAGGTCATGCAGGACAAAATGTTCCTCCGCAAGGCCGCAGAGGGCGGCATCGCCGAGGTGAAGCTCGGACAACTTGCTGCCCAGAAGGCAAGTAGCGACGACGTGAAGGCCTTCGGGCAGAAGATGGTCGACGACCACACCAGGCTGAACGCCGAAATGGCTCAGGTCGCCGATTCCATCGGCGTCATGCTGCCGAAGTCCATGAACAAGGAAGACCAGGCCGAGTACGACAAACTCAACGCGCTCTCGGGCAGCGCCTTCGACCTGGAGTACCTGTCCTTCATGGTCAAGGACCACCACAAAGACCTTCATGAGTTCCGCATCGAGGCTGCCAGCCACGCCGATCCAACTCTGCGCGATGAGGTCGTCAAAGCGTCCGCCGTCATTCACGAACACACCGTGATGGTCGACAAGCTTGCCCGCGCCAAAGGTATTCCCGTGCCCGCTCACGGCGGCAACAAACCCGCCCCAGCTCCCACCTCGTAGCGCAGGATTCTCAACCATCGCAGAAGAGACCCGGTGCCCTCTGTGCACCAATGTCCCGTCATTCGCACTCCATCACCAGCCGCGTAGGGAACTTCGCGAACACTCAAAGCGTAGAATGACCATCGATGAACTACCTTTCACGCTGGCTGGCGATTGTTCTCCTGATCTTCGCCCCGTCGGTCGCTCTAACGGCCGAATCTGTGAGCACGCTTCCCGCTCCAACGGGCTACGTCAGCGACTTTGCCGGCGTCCTGTCTCCCGCCACCAAAGCCAGCCTCGAAAACCTCTGCACCCAGGTCGATCGTCAGGCCCACGCCCAGATTGCCGTCGTCACCATCAAAACCCTCGACGCCGACCAGCCGATCGACGAGTTCGCCACCGCGCTCGAAGACAAGTGGAAGGTCGGTCCGAAGGGAACTGACCGCGGCATCCTCATGCTCGTCTCGATGAATCCGAGAAAGTATCGCATCGAGGTCGGTTATGGCCTCGAGGGCATCTTGAACGACGCAAAGGTAGGCGACATCGGCCGTGCCATGGTCCCGTATCTCAGCCAGGGAGACTACAACACCGCAATCCCGCTCGGCGTCCAGCAGATCGCCCGCATCATCGCCACCGACGCCGGCGTCCCTCTCAACCTGGCCCAGCCGGTCCACCAGTATCATCGACAGCAGGCCGCTCCCGTTCAGATCACCTTCACCGAGCTTGTCCTGGGCGGCGGCGTCATCCTCCTGATCCTCTTCTTCCTCGTCAAGACCGGCAACACCGGCCTGATCTTCTTCCTCCTGGGAAACTTAATGGGAGGCGGCTTCGGTGGTGGACGCGGCAGACGCGGCGGCGGGGACGGCGACGATGGTGGAGGCGGCTTTGGCGGCTTCGGAGGCGGCAGCTCAGGCGGCGGCGGGGCCAGCGGGGACTACTGAGGAATATGAAAATGTGAGAAGTGTTACGGCAAAGAACGGCATAAAAAATCCGGTCTGGTGATAAAGTACAGCGGGTAGACCCAGCCATGAACAACATCGAAAACTAGCCGAAGGGAAACTGAGGAAACATGAAACCTTTATGGATTGTGCTTGGATTAGTGGCTCTTCTCATCGTTGTTCTTCTTTTTGTTGGCGGCAGCTACATCGGCGCCAAGAACACTCTGGTGCAGAAGAACGAGGCGGTTAATCAGGCATTCTCACAGGTCAACGTCGTGCAGCAACGCCGTCTAGACCTCATCCCTAACCTGGTCGCCTCGGTAAAGGGTTACGTCGCCGAAGAGTCCACCATCCTGACCAATATCGCCAACGCCCGCGCCGGCGTTCTTGCCGCAGGCAGCGATCATGCCAGCAACATCAACGCCAACTCCAAACTCGACGTCGCCCTCGGGCCGTTCTTCCGCCTGCAGGAGCAGTATCCTGACCTCAAGGGCAACCAGCAGTTCATGCGCTTGACGGATGAGCTCGCCGGGACGGAGAATCGTATTGCCGTAGAACGCCAGCGCTACAATAAGACGCTCCAGGACTACAACACGTACGTGCAGCAGTTCCCCAACAGCATCTGGGCAAATATGGCAGGGTTTCGTTACAGGGACGAGTACTTCAAGGGCAACCCTGAAAACAGTGTGGCGCCGAAGGTCGACTTCTCGAAATAGACGAAGCGAACTGACCTGGCCCGCTAAAAAAGCCGTCGCATCAGCGGCGGCTTTTTAGTGGGGCTTTCTATTACCCGAAGCGTTTATTTGGTGAAAGCGGAGATCGCGGTTGCCTCGTCGTCCTTGATATCAAAGACGGTGTACAGTTTCGTGATCTGCAGCAGGTCGTGAACCTTCTTGGTCAGGTTCAGCAGCTTCAGCTCGCCGCCGCTGTTCTTGACCGTCGTGAAGGCGCTGACCAATTCGCCGATGCCCGAGCTGTCGATATAGCTGATGTCGCCCAGGTTCAGCAGAATCTTGTTTGAACCCTTCGCCAGCACATCACGAACGGCGTCACGAATCGTTACGCTACCTTCGCCGAGAGTGATACGCCCGCTGAGATCCAGAATGGTAACGCCGTCCACCTGGCGAGTATGTACTTTCATGCTCATTTGTCGTCTTCTCCTTAAGTCCCCGATTCCTTAGCTTCCAGGTTGCGCGGGTGTTCTATGTTTGATCAGTGTCAGTTCCGTGCCGGGGTGTAGCTGCCGAAAGTGTACCTCATCCATGAACGCCTTGATGAGGAAGATGCCCCGGCCCGACCCGCGAAGGATGTTTTCCGGAGCCAGTGGATCGGGTATTTTATCCGGATCGAGCCCCGGGCCCTGGTCGGCGATACGGATAATCAGCGAGTCGGTCGTCGTCTCAAACGAGGCCGTAATGTGCTTGCTGGAGTCGTACGAGTTGCCATGCAGCACGGCGTTCACAGCCGCCTCCCGAACCGCCATCGCGATATGCGGAATAGTATCTTCGTCAAACCCGGCCCGCTGTGCAACCTGCTCGGCGGTCAGCTCAATTTTATTAACGCTGTCGAGAGATGAGTCAAGTGTGAAGCTGACGCGGCTTGTCGTGGAGTCGGCCAAAGATGTCCCTGTCTTGCCTGGTGCCGATCGTCAACCTCGATAACGGCTGTGATGGCAGTTTGCTTGTGGATTCTTCGAAAGTCAAGGTTGCAGGGTGATCTTTCCCCCATTCGTTGTACCTCCGGGCCGGCAAAGTCGATCCCAGTACAGCCTGGCCGCGCCCATCGGCGGAAAGTTCGTCTAACATGCGGGGTAGTAGGTAAAGTGGGTAGAACACGGCGGCCCGATCGATGACAAAGCATGCCAATCACAGGACGAGCGTCTCCTCCCTCATGGGGTCGGCCGTAGTCGACGCCCAGGGGAGCACCGTCGGCCACGTGCGCGAGTTTGCCGTCGCTCCCTCCGTCGACGCCTCCCACGTCCACGGCGTCGTCCTCAGGCTGGCCTCAGCCAAACGCGGCGAGCGCCACTCCTTGGTCCCCGTCGCCCAGCTCCAACTCACGCCCAGCGGCGCGATGCAACTCCGCGAAACCGCCCGTCCCACCCCTCTGCCCGACGATGAGAGCTATCTGCTGCTCGAGCGCGACCTGCTCGACCAGCAGATCATCGACGTCCATGGCCACAAGGTCGTTCGCGTCAACGACGTCGATCTCGTCTGGGAAAACTGCCAGGAAAATGGCCCCGATCTCTGTCTCCGCATCGCCGAAGTCGAGGTAGGCATGCGCGGCGCAGTCCGCCGCCTCCTCAAAGGCCTGCCGAAGGAACCCGTCGACCGAATCGCAGCCCGCTTCGGCGCCAGCTGCATCCCATGGGACTTCGTCGACCTCATCGACCGCGACCCCGCCCGCCGTGTCCGCCTCAAGATTGAGCAGGATCGCCTCTCGAAGATGCACCCCTCCGACATTGCCGACATCCTCGAAGAGCTTGCCCCCGCCGAACGCCACGCCCTCTTCATCTCGCTCGACGAAGAGGTCGCCGCCGAGGCTCTCGAAGAGGTCAAGCCGAAGATGCAGCAGTCCCTCATCGAATCGCTCGACTCCGAGCAGATCGCTGGCATCGTCGAAGAGATGGACCCCGGAGCCGCCGCCGACCTCCTCTCCGAGCTCACCGACGAACGCTCCGAGGCCATCCTCGAAGAGATGGACCCAGAGGAGCGCCAGGACGTCGAGGACTTGCTCGAGTTCTCAGGAGACTCCGCCGCAGGCCGCATGACCACCGAATACGTCGCCCTGCCCGCCACCGCCATCGTCGAACAGGCCATCAACGCACTGCGCGACTTCGAAGGGGACATCGAAACCATCACCGACATCTACCTCCTCGATGAAGAAGAACGAATCACCGGACTCATTCCCATCGTCCAACTTCTGCTGGCCAAGGCCGAGATGCCGCTGGCCAACCTCCCGCAAGGTCACATCGTCACCTGCAGCGTCGACGCCAACGGCCGCAAAGTAGCCGAGCTCTTCGACAAATACAATCTACGTTCCCTCCCCGTCATCGATCACGACAAAAAGCTCGTCGGAGTCATCCACGCCGAACAGGTCATCGCCCTTCTGCGAGCCAACCATTAAATAATCAAGCTGACTATCGTGGTGAGTCTCAAATTCGTTTCACTTGCCAAGGGCCAAAGGCCCACTTTATACCAGCCTGGGGCAACGCCCCAGGTAATGTTTCGGCACAAAACCAAGGGCTGAAAGCCCGCCCTATATTTCATCGAACTTCCTACTCACCACACTAGTAAATTAAGAGTTGTCATTCTGAGCGTAGCGAAGAACCCCTGTATTTTGTTAGAAGCGCCGCGACTACACTATCGATGAAGATGCTCTGGTGCGTCTTCCAAATCATCAGGGCAACCATAAAAGGAAACGCAGTATTCAATGAAGATTCTGTACGCCTCCGGCCTCTCCCCCAAGGAATCCTCCCTCTATCGCCTCTGGGCACTTGAGCGACTCGGCCACCACGTCGTCCCCTTCAACACCTTCGACTATCTGCCGCGAAGCCCCCTCATCCGGAAGGTTGCTCATCGTCTCTCCGCCGGTCCCTCTATCAACCGCCTCAATCGCGATCTCCTCCGCATCGCCGAAGCCGAAAAGCCCGACCTCTTCTGGTCCGACAAGCTTCTTTCGCTGCGCTCCAAAACCCTCGACCGCATGCGCGCCATGGGCATTGCCAGCGTCAGTTACATGATCGACAATCCCTTCGGCCCCCGCCGTGACCCCGGCTGGCGTCTCTACATGAAAAACATCCCTCACTACGATCTCCACGTCGTCCAGCGCGACAAGAACATCCTCGACTACACCTCGCGGGGCGCACGCGACGTCATCAAGATCCAGACCGCCTACGAGCCAACCCTGCACTTCCCACCGCCAGCCGGCTGGTCCGACGCCGACCGCGACCGCGACGTCTCCTTCGTCGGCACACCCTACGACGACCGGGCCCAGACCCTGGGCCGCCTCTGGCGCGACTGCGGCTTCTCCGTAGCAGTCTCCGGCTCTGCGAAGCTCTGGGGCCGAGCCATGCAGACCGACGTCTTCAAAGCCACGTTTCGAGACGGAGAGCTCTACCGCGACGACTATCGCAACGCCATCTGGCGCTCGCGCATTAACCTCAGCTTCCTCACCCACTCCAATCAGGACGAGTTCGTCCACAAAAGCTTCGAGATCGCAGGCTGCGGAGGCTTCCTCCTCGCCGAGCGCTCCGCAGGCCACCTGCAACGCTTCAAGGAAGACGAAGAGGCAGTCTTCTTCTCCGGGTTCGAAGAACTCACCGAAAAAATTCGCCGCTACCTCCCCGACGAGGCCGCCCGCCAACGAATTGCCACCGCCGGAAATCTCCGTGCCGCCCGCGACGGCTACCACAACGACAGGCAGGTAGGACTCATCATCGAGCGGATCCAGTCCATCAAGAACAAGCCATCTTTTGGAAATGAGTAGAATAAGCTCCATCCTCCGACCAACGGGAGGACCATAACCGATCATCGCCGCAAGACAAGGTACACACGTCACGAAGTGACCGCGCGCCGCGCAGGCGGCCCGTCCGGCAGGACAAAGATTCTTCCAACCCAAAGTGATTCACGATCTCCTCCACGACATCCCGCCCGCAAACTTCATCGCAGACATCTGCATCGTCGGTGCGGGAGCCGCTGGCATAACCCTCGCCGTCGAGTTCGCCCGCAAGGGCAAAAAAGTTCTGCTCCTCGAAGGCGGCGGCGCGGTCCGCGAAGACTCCTCGCAAGCCCTCTACGATAGCGAAATCGCCGGCCTCCCCCATCGCGGCATCCACACCGGCCGCATCCGCGTAAAAGGCGGAACCACCGTCCGCTGGGGAGGCCAGATCCTCGAACTCGACGCCCTAGACTTCACCCCGCGCCCCGGCGTCCCCGACAGCGGCTGGCCCTTTCCCAAGTCAGAATTGATCCCGTTCTACGAGCGCGCCCTGCACCTTGAAGGTCTCGCCAAAGTCGAGCGAAGCGACGAGGCCGTCTGGCGCGACCTCAATCTCCCCTTCACCCAATTCGCCGACCTCGAGGCCTACCTCTCCCGCTGGTGCCCCGAGCCCAACTTCGCCCGCCTCCACAACAAGACCCTCACCACCCACCCCAACCTCCATCTCTGGCTGCACGCAAGCGCGGTCGAACTCATAATCGAAGGCGAAACCGCAACCGGCCTCCGCTGCCGCACCCTCACCGGCGCCGAAACCATCTTCCGCGCGCGACATTACATCTTCGCGCTCGGCGGCATCGAAAGCTCACGCTTCTTCCTGCAGCCGCGCCCCGGCGGCCTGCCCTGGAACCGCTCCCGCCTCCTCGGCCAACACTTTCAGGACCACATCGACTGCAACGCCGCCGCCGTCCACCCACACAACCTCGCCAGCTTCCACGACACCTTCGATCCCATCATCACCCACGGCTTCAAATATCTCCCCAAGCTGCGCCTCCCACCGCACCTCCAGGCCCGGCACGGCACCCTCAGCATCGGCTCGACCATGTCCTTCGAAGACACCGGCAAAGCCCGCATGCAGGCCAAGCACACCATCCGCGACCTCATGCGCGGACGCTTGCGCGACGTCACCCGCGGCAATCTCACCCACACCGCAAAACACGTGCCTATGCTCTTCCACCAGGTCTGGCGCTATAAAGTCCAGCGCCGCGCCTACGCCCCACCCGAAGTCCGCATCTTCCTCCGCATCCACTGCGAACAGGAGCCCACCTCCCGCAGCAGCATCACCCTCACCGATCAGCGCGACCCCCTCGGCCTGCTCCGCATCCGCTTCGACTGGCAGATCTCCGAAAGGGAACTGGAGACCATCCGCCAGTACGTCCTCATCGCCCAACGCTCCCTCTCGGGTGTCGCCCATATCATCCCCGACGAAGACCTGATGTCCGGCAGTCCAAACTTCCTCGCCCGCTGCGACGACAGCAACCACCACATGGGCGGCATGCGCATGTCCCCAACCGACTCCACCGGTGTAGTCGACACTAACCTCCGCCTCCACGGCCTCACCAACACCTACATCTGCTCGAGCGCCGTCTTCCCCTGCTCCGGCTTCTCCAACCCAACCCACACCCTCCTCGCCCTGGCCATCCGCCTCAGCGACCACCTAACCTAACCCACCACGCACGTTATCCCACTTACGCTTGTCATTCTGACCCTGAGCGAGTCGAATGTGGAAGAACCCGGCATTTGCTTTTGCCGTTGCCTTGCCGTAGCGGTTGCCTTTGCCTTCGCAATTGCCCTGCCGTTGCCGGTTGTTTTTGCTTTTGTCTTTGCCGTCATCCTGAGCGCAGCGAAGGATCCCGAGAGACTTCACTCACCCATACCGCTTCGAATCTTTCCGCCCCAAAACCAACCCAGGCCGCCACCACCCCCAAGTAAACTCAAACCGAACCATGCAGACGATCCCCCTGGCCGACACAGACCGCCACACCACCCGCCTCGGCTACGGCTGCGGAAGCATCATGGGCGCAACCAACCGCCGCGACTCCCTCAAGCTCCTCGAGTCCGCCTACGACACCGGCATCTGCCACTTCGACGTCGCCCCCATGTATGGCTACGGCGAAGCCGAAAGCTGCCTAGGCGAATTCCTCCGGCGTCACCGTGGCCAGGTCACGGTAACCACAAAATACGGCATCCTCCCTCAAAAAAAATCAGCCATCTTCCAACTAGGCCGCAGCATAGCCGGCCCCATCCTCAAGCAAATCCCCAGCCTCAAACGAAGCCTAGCCCAGGCGGCGAAAGCCGCCACCCGCAACCCCAGCAACCAGGAACGCCCCGTCTTCACCGCCACGCAAGCCAAAGCCTCTCTCGACCGCAGCCTCCTCGCCCTCCGCACAGACCATATCGACCTCTGGCTCCTCCACGAGGCCACCGCCCGCGACCTGCAAGACGACAGCCTCCTCCACCTCCTCGAAGCCGAAGTAAAAAAGGGAACCATCGGCGCCTTCGGCATCGGCAGCAGTGCGGAAAAAATCCCTACCCTCCTGGCTGAGCGTCCCGCCTACTGCCGCACCCTGCAATACGAGTGGTCCATCCTGAACGCCCCGATACCCGACTCTCGAATACCAGACGCCCCAACCCAATCCACCGAACCCTTCCGCATCCACCACAGCGCCCTCACCAACAACTTCCGCGCCGTCCACACCGCTCTCGTAAAAAATAAATCTCTCTGCCAGCGCTGGTCCGCATCCACAAACACCAACCTAAGCCACCCCGAAGCCCTCGCTCACCTCATGCTGAAAGCCTCCCTCCTCATGAACCCAGCCAGCATCATCCTCTTCTCTTCCAAAAATCCCACGCACATCCAAGCCAACGTCGAACTCGCCGCGGACCCAACCCTCGACCTCCCCGCCCGCCAACTCTACAATCTCGTCCAGGCCGACCGTGTCCAGTTATCGATCCCCATCTCTTAAGCCTGCCGAAATAGTCCCCGCATCCAAAGATGAGTTAGCCTGATAGAGGCGAGCCGACACGTTCTCCCCACCAGCAAAAAGGAACAAGCAATGACCCCCTGGCGCATCTGGAGAACTCGCCTCATCCTCGTCTTCGCCGTCCTCGGCCCCGGCTTCATCACCGCCAACGTCGACAACGACGCCGGCGGCATCCTCACCTACTCCCAGGCCGGAGCGCAGTACGGCTACACGCTCCTCTGGACGATGCTCCCCATCACCCTCGCCCTCATCGTTGTGCAGGAGATGTGCGCCCGCATGGGCGTCGTCACCGGCAAGGGCCTCAGCGACCTCATCCGCGAAGAGTTCGGCCTCCGCATCACCTTCGTCATCATGATCCTGCTGGTCATCGTCAACTTCACCAACGTCGTCACCGAGTTCTCCGGCATCGCCGGCAGCATGCAGCTCTTCCACGTCACAAAATACGTCAGCGTCCCCATCTGCGCCCTCATCGTCTGGGCGCTCGTCGTCAAGGGCGACTACAAGAGCGTCGAAAAGATCTTTCTCATCGCCAGCGCCTTCTACATCGCCTACATCATGGCCGGCGTTCTCAGCCGCCCCGACTGGCACCTCGCCATGGTCGAAACCGTCAAGCTTCCCCCACGCAGCGTATGGTCGGACAAAGCCTACATCTACATGACCGTCGGCGTCATCGGCACCACCATCGCCCCTTGGATGCAGTTCTACCTGCAGTCCTCCATCGTCGACAAGGGCGTCAACGTCAAGCAGTACAAGGCCTCGCGTCTCGACGTCATCGTCGGCTCCATCTTCACCGACGTCGTTGCCTGGTTCATCATCGTCGCCTGCGCCGCCACCCTCTACACCCACGGCATGCGCAACATCGTCGACCCATCCGACGCCGCCCAGGCCATGAAGCCGCTCGCCGGCGACTACGCCTTCATCCTCTTCGCCGCCGGCCTCTTCAACGCCTCGCTCTTCGCCGCCTCCATCCTCCCGCTCTCCACCGCCTACACCGTCTGCGAGGGCCTCGGCGTCGAAAGCGGCCTGGACAAGAGCTTCAACGAAGCGAAGTTCTTCTACTGGCTCTACAGCCTGCTCCTCTTCGCCGGCGCCGCCGTCGTCCTTATCCCCAACTTCCCGCTGGTCAAATTCAGCATCCTCTCACAAGTCCTGAACGGCATCCTGCTGCCGTTAGTTCTGGTCTTCATGCTGAAGCTCATCAACAAGCACGAGCTGATGGGCAAATACACCAACGCCCGCTGGTTCAACGTAATCGCCTGGGCCACAGCGATCATCGTCACAGGGCTCTCCCTCGTCCTGGTATGGAACACACTCCACGTCTAATATCCGGAAATTATCCGCCGAGCAACGCAAGGCCCACAAAAGATCGCCGTTGCGAGACGAGGTATACACGCCACGAAGTGGCCGCCCCACGCGCAGTGGGCCCGTCCGGCAGGACTAAAGCAATTTCCCCTCAGACAAATCCCGAATCAGCCCCAGATCCGCCGCCAGAAAGTCATACTCTGTCAGCTCCGTCAGCCGAGCCCATCGCACATCATTGAATATCCGATTCTCCAGCGTCCCTTCAAACTCCCGCACCACGAAGAACTGCAGATCGATCGTCCCGCCATTCCTGTACTTATGCCGAATCCGCGCCACCCGCCGCCCAATCACGGCAGTAATCCCCAACTCCTCGTTCAACTCACGCGCCAGCGCAACCTCCGAGCTCTCCCCGGCCTCAATCTTGCCCCCTGGAAACTCCCACTTCAAACTCATCGGCTGGTCCGGCTTCCGCTGACAGATCAGCACCTCCACCCCGGACGCCCCATCACCCTTCGCCCCTCGAAGAATCAGCGCCGCGACCACCAGCCGCACCGGTTTATGCGCCGCCGTCTCCCCACGCTCCTCGAGCTTGCGAATGGGCTCTCTCATCTGCCTGTAGATTAGACGATGCCACCCTCCAAAAGCCTCAATTCGCTTTACTTAGGCTCAACCGACCCCAAAGAGTAAACCGGATAATAAACCGGCCAGCCCTCCCGCGCACTGCGCTCCACCAGTCCCGGCGTCGGATTCACCGGAAATGCCCGCCGCGCAATCGCAAGCATCGCCGCATCATGCACCGAGTTGCCGAACACAGCATCCGGCGCCGTCACCCCCACACGCCGCAGTGCCTCTACCTTGCCCTCATCCGTCGGCACATCCAGCAGCACATCCGTCACCACGCCGTCCTTCACCTCGACGCGAGCCGCCAGCACCCGTTCCGCCGGAATCCCGAACCGCCGCATGCCCTCTTCAATCACCCAGTTATTGGTCGAGCTCACCGCCCAGATATCCACGCCCTTGCCGCGAAGCTCCTCCACCAGCGCCAGCATCTCGGGAAAGATATTCCGCTCAATCTGTGCCTCAAAGAACACCTTGGCAGCCCTTCGCATCTCCTCCTCGCGCAGCAGCTGGTACATCTGCACCATCTCCCCGCAGATCGCCGCCTCGGACACCTCGCCCCTGAGATATCCACGGTACCGCCCATCGATCCAGTCCGTCGCCTCCCGCGACACCAGCCCGGTCTCGATCGTCCAGTTCATAAACCCGGACCCGGCATCTCCGGACCAGAGCGTGCCGTCACAGTCGAAGACCGCCACCGCAGGCGACAGCCCATGAATAGTGGTATGGACGCTCGCAAGAAACTCCGAGGTGCTCAAACGATTGAGTGTAACAACGTTACTCACAAAACCCAGCTTTTCTACGCGCCAACCTCGCGCGTCCGTCTTCTGTTATCTGTTCCAAAGCCACTGGCCTTATGTTACGCGCTATGCGGCGACCTGTTCTCGCTCCGGCTTACTCCAAAGCCGTGCCACCGGGTTCGCCAGGCGGCGGCCCACAGGCCAGTTAAGCGGAAACTCAAGAAAACATGTAACCTGCGCAAAAAATTCACAAGATAAAAGCCCACCACGAAGCTCCGCAGGTAACACTCACCGACACTGAGTACAGCACCGCCCGACACAAAGTACAGCAGCGCGATCCATCTCGAGCTTCGCCGCGAAACCCGATGCCACTCAAGCCGCCCCGTCGTCGCAGGTAGTGAAAATTTAAAATAAACACGATTAACGTCTGTCATTCCGAGCGCAGCGAAGAACCCCCATCAGAAACGCCACGTTCCCTACCATCGAGGCGCGAACGAGGTGAAGTTCGAGATCTCCCTGGAAGAGACGCATTTTTACAAGCCGATTGATCAGCCAATTCATGATTTGCCGTCCTTTCTCCAGATGGCGAAAGGTCGCCTACCCGGTAGGTTAGTGTTTCGCTTTCGGTCGCAAATGCCTTACAGACAGGCGCAGGCGAGAGAGGCGAGCGATCTCGGTCCGCGTCGTCTCAGCGCTCCTGAGGATATTGAGCACTCATTTCAGCGCGCCTCTGCTCCGAGACGTTACCGCCGCGAGGTTATCCAGCAATTGAAAGAGCGTAGGAATCTTCGCGCCAGTTGCCCACTGTCCATCGTCGATTTCGACGCACAATTGTGAAGTCGCGCTTTGCGTCAGTACTCAACGCGTACTTATTATTCCCGCCATTTTGTTGCCTTTACAAACAAGTGACAACACGGAAACTGGTCTGTGACAACTGACCCAGTAGCGCCCGATAGTCTGGGCCTCAATGGTGAAGTGTCCAATAACAATGCGGCTGTCGCCGATGCGGTTGCAGCATGGATCAGTTGTTTCCAACACCATGTGGACTCTGCTCATGCTGCTGCCTTTATCTTTTGGGGGACAGAAGGCACATGCACAAAATGCGCCATTGATCTCCGGTGGCGTTGGTTTTCTAACGACGACAAACAGCGGAGTCACAACAGTGCAGCCTGTCATCTCGCCGGTTGCCGCAGTTCCTCTGGGCGAGCATCTTCTGGTCGAATCGAGAGCGTACCTCGAAGAATTCATTGCGCCTAAGAACGGGAATAACGGCCCATACGAAGGCACCTTTTTTGCCGACCTCCAGTATCTTCAACTGGACTACTTAGCAACCCCAAGGGTCACTCTTTCCGTCGGAGATTTTCTCACGCCCTTTGGCACCTACAACGAACGCCTGGCTCCCATCTGGATCAGCAACTTTCAGGACGCTCCGCTGATCTACCCTATTGGAAACCAGCATGGATCAAGCGTGGGGGCCATGCTGCGCGGCGCTGCATTTTCTGCGTCCCACGTTCAATTGAACTATGCCGCATACTTTTCCGTTGCGAGCAGTGTGTCGCAGTTCTCCGGTGAACGCGCATCCGGAGGACAATTCTCGATGTACCTTCCCGACAAGCGTCTGGAGATCGGCGCCTCCTACTCACGGCTTCTCCAGGGCCAGCAGGGCAACTCGACGGGCGTCCACCTATGGTGGGAGCCATACCGCGTCCCTCTCGCGTTCCGATCGGAGTACGCTCATGGTCCGCACGCGCAGGGTTACTGGATGGAGGCAGCCTATCGATTGTCGCAGTGGCATGGCCCCGATAGCTGGCTGGGACGTTTGGAGCCTGTGTTCCGCATGCAGCAGACCTTCCGCGAGAGTCCGGGCCAGGGCGATCAACTCCCCGCCGCCAATGCGCAACGCGCCGACTTCGGGCTCGATTACCACCTCCCGCATGAAGTAAGAGTCAACACGAGCTACTCGCGGCAGTTCTCCAGCACTGGCAATCAAAATATCTGGGAGACGACGGTGACCTACCGATTTCTCTTTCCGGCCATTTGGAAAGGTGGCTCAAAATGAAGAGAAACATTCTGATGCAGCTGACTCTCATAACATTGATCACAAGCACAACGCTGATTCTTGCTCAGTCCAGGACAACGCCTAAGCTTGGCACCCAACCTGCCAAACCGGCGGCGACAGCTAAAGCCGCGAATCAACCGGATGGCGGGCGAAAATTCGACGCGAACTGCGGCCGTTGCCATAGTGCGCCCGAGCAGTTATCGCCATCAATTACCGGCACTGTCGTTCGCCATATGAGGGTGCGGGCAAGCCTTAGTGCTCAGGATGAAAAAGATATTCTGAAATATCTGGCACCCTAACCTTCCAAAGCCCGATTTCTATCGAGGGCTGGGCGTGGCTGTATCTCAACCTTAGGTTGCCTTCAGGCGATTGGAAGATGCTTTATCGTGCTTTCTATCGGGCCTGCGAAATCGATAGAAGCGATTGTCGCAGCGTTCGCACCGAAACGGATACAGAAAAATAAACGCCAGCAAAGTCTCAGCGGCGCTCCGATGCGATCGCCTTACAAGATCATTCCGTCTGCATCGACGACATTTGGGCGTCATGGTAGCTCCTTTGCCCGTGGCGTACCATTGGTCTAAATTTTTACTGCCTTACTCCAGCATACTCCCACGACAAAGAGGAGCCGTGAAGATTGGATGAGCTATGAAATAGTATTCAGAACGGAAGCTGAACTGGCCCTCGCGACAAAAGTAAATGTAGGAGCATTGGACAATGAAGAAGGTCTGCCTTGTTCTCCCGGCGGTGCTTTGCCTCACTGCCTGTAATCAGCCGGTCACGCTGCCTCCGTCGCACTACGACAGACTCGCCGACCAGCCCTACATTGAGAGCTATCCATTGAAGGTAGATATCAGCGTGCTCAAGCAGGAGCTTCTCTTTGAGCGGGCGGTTCAGGCCTATCTCTGGGCGCTGCCCGCGCTCAACATGTACGGCATGATGGAGGGCTCGGAGAAGGTCTTCGGCAAGGGCTACAACATTCTGCCTATCTTCAGGGAGCGGCTGAACGCCAAGACGCTAATCACGACGCCGAACTCCGACATCATCTGCGCGCTGGGCTATCTTGACCTCAAGGAAGACGGTCCCCTCGTCATCGAAGTCCCCCCTGGCCTGCAGGGGGTTCTCGATGACTTCCGGCAGCGGCCCATCCGATCCGAGAACCAGATCGACGGCCGTGACTGGGCGGGTGATGTAGGCCTGTCCGGACCCGACCATGGCAACGGAGGCAAATATTTAATTCTCCCGCCGGACTACAAAGGCTCAATCCCATCGGGCTACTTCACCTATCGCTCAGGCACGTACGGTGTCTTCGTCTTCTGGCGCGGCTTCTTCAAAGATCCCAAACAACTCTCCGAGCCGGTGAAGCTGATGGAGCGAACGCGTATCTACCCGCTCGGCCATGAGGCAACGGCCAGAGGGATGGTCTTTCCCGACGCCTCAGACGTGCCCATCAACATGCTCTACCCGCAGGATGGCAACGCCTTCGAGATGCTCTCTCGCTTCATCGATCATGAGTATGTTGATCCGGCCGATATGGAGATGCGCGGCTTCCTCGCGAGTCTCGGCATTATCCAGGGCAAGCCATTTGCGCCTGACGGACCGACTCTCGACCTGCTCGACAAGGCTGCCCGCACCGCCTCGCGCATCGGGCATGCGATCGCCTACGCCTACCAGCCTTCGGGCATGGTACCCAATGGACTCTATTATGCGAATCGTCATTGGATCAACCCGCTTCCCACCAACGCCGCCTTTACCGCCGACACCTATAACAACATCGACGCACGCACAAGCTTTTTCACTTATGCGTTCTCCGCAAGCCCCAGCATGGTCGTCAACACCGAGAATATAGGCGCGAAATCTCCTGCGGCCTATGTGGACTCCGACAATAACTTCCTGCGAGGCAGCCAGACCTACGTTCTGCACCTGCCGCCAAACATTCCCGCCGCAATCTTTTGGTCGGTCACGGTCTACGATCCGATCACCGGCTCAGGTCTCGACAATGGCCAGCCATTTCCTTCGCTCAATACGATGGACAAACCGCTGCAGAACTCCGACGGCTCGACCGATATCTACTTCGGTCCGAAGTCTCCGGGAGCGGGAAAAAACTGGATCGCCACCGTCTCCGGCAAAGGCTGGTTCACACTCCTTCGCCTCTATGGCCCGACCAAAGCCTTCTTCGAGCAGAGTTGGAAGCCCGATGACATCAAGAAACTGCACTGACGCGAGTCGGAGTTACCAGCAAAAATGCAGAGCCGAGAGATCATCTCCGCTTTGCCATCTTCGCGACCAGGGAGAGGTTGTGAAGTAATAAATAATTTTACGGAACTAGAAAATCCTGATCTCAAAATCCCGCGTATATCAATATGCAGGTTTTCCCATCGGGAGTCGGACAACCTGTTAAAGAGAAGAGCCGCCATCCTGAGGCGGCTCTTCTTTATTTTTAACCATGAGAGGGAACGACAATCCATTTACGTGAAATTTGCACAGAGGTGGTAGATCTTACCTGTACGCGCGTAGTGACTTGTGTCTCATCGAAAGAAGAGGTCCAAACGATGCGAAACACATGGGTTCTAGTAGCGGCTCTATTGCTTACCATCCCTCCAGCGGTTCTGGCGGACAGCATTCAACTTTCTGTCAACTCCAGCGTGCTCGCGAACATATCCAGTCCAAATGACAGCTTCCGGGACTGTTACACCACCACGTCTGGCGTCAACTGGGATGGTTATATCGGGGGGTCCGGCCAAGTGGACATTCCTCACACAGTCCAGTCGGACGTCACATACTTACCGGTTTCAGAACCTTCCACGTTTGTTCTGTTAGGAACTGGCATTTTGTTTCTAGCTGTTGCAGCCTGTCGCAAATCTCTCTTCCATCCGTAGAGGCGAAAGCCGGCTATTCAGGAGTAAACATGGCAAGCAGTGCACCGGCGCCTAAAACGTGCCATCCTAAATCAGCCATGCTCAGCCGCTCTCTCCCGGACCGAAGCAAAGCCGCAGTGTTCTTGCTTTGCGCTTTGCTAGCTATGATGAGCATCATCTCGCCTATGTGTCCAGCGTGCGACGGTCTTGGAAGGGGGAATGGAAATCGGAATATTGACCATACTCATATCGCCGGTACGGCGTCGCCGCCCACAACTGACGATTGCAATGGAGTCTGTTCCTGCTGCGGTTTCCACTGGCTCCCGCCCATGGAGCAGCAACTCCCAACAAGTGCTATCGTGACGACGTTATCGATTCCACGTGACGAGCAATACCCGAGCCGTCTTGCGCCGCCTCCCTTCCTGCCTCCACGCAGCTAATCCAGAACTGAAATTGCAAAGAACACGCTTCGGCGTGCAATCTTACTTTTCTGGAGCTCGCGTTAATGAGACTTTTCCGCTGTGTGCTTATCGGGGCCACTTTACTGCTGTGGGCTACCCATGTTCATGGGCAGCCAGCCGGCGAAATGCCCGAGGCAAATCCTGGCCGTCCCACCGTTTCAACCCCCGCGACCTTGACTCCCGTCGGATACCTTCAATTCGAGAACGGAGGCCTTTATTCAGACACTTCGCCTGAATTTGCAACTCGATTTGGAATCAACCAGGTGACTAAGCTCAGTGTCGCGCCGCACCTGCAGTTACTTGCCTTATCCGAGCCGTTCGTCCATGCCAGCAAAGCGACAGGAGATGCCCTTTCGGGAGATCGCCCAGGCGAGGTCTTTGCCGGATTGCAGGCAATGGTCCTGGCGGGAGAAGGTCATAGGCCCACCGTAAGCTTCAGTTACATCCGCCGTCTCTACGAAAGCCCCGCGCCCGAGATTGACATCGGCACCTTCCGGCAGAGCGCGCTCGTTCTCATGAGTGAAGATCTCGGCGGTTTTCACTTCGACGTGAACGGCATCTTCTCCGAACAAGCCCGAGGCACGATCCGTCGAGCGCAGTTCGGTCAAACCCTATCCGTATCTCACCCTTTAGGGCATTTCACCGTGGCTGGAGAAATCTGGCACTTTACGCAACCGCTCGCGAGCGGAAACGCTGTCGGTAACTTATGGGCAGTCTCCTATCCAATCAGGAAGAATCTGGTGGTGGACGCTGGCTTCAACCATGGCCTCACCTCCTCTTCCACACAATGGGAGGGATTCGCAGGCTTCACGTATCTTCTGCCGCACCGGCTTTGGAGAACTCATGGAGAACAATAGATGCGCTGACGCAAAATTAGAAGCGGATGAAGGCCTCGAACTGATAGATACGCGGTTGATTCTCCTGCGCCGTTACTTCGGCGAAGGTAGAGCTGGTCCAGTCGGTGACAGGATTGCTGTTGGTGCCGGAGCCGCCGTAGACCGGGTGATTGAGGACGTTGATCATGTCAACCCGGAACTGCAGCACCAGCGGCTCATAGACGCGCGATAGGCTGAAGTTGCGTTGGACAGCGGCGTCGAACTGGTTGAGGAAGTCGGAGCGCAGACCGTCAAAACGGATCGGAAACGTGCGAACCTGGTACTGATTGGGGACGACGTTGGAAATCTTGCCGGAGGTCGCAGTCGTGCTCGTGGTCGTCACCCAGTTGGCTGTGTTGAACCAGTTGCCTGCGCTGCCTGGAGCGGTGATGCTTTTCTTGTAACCCGAACGGCCCCAGGCAGAGTCGACCGGATTAGTTCCGAGATAGAGGGGGCTGGTGGTGCCGGAGGTGGCAAGGCCGCCGGGATTGAAGCTGAGCGGCTGTCCGCTCTGCACCTGGTAGACGCCCTGCACCTGCCAGCCGCCTGCGATGGCCGAGACAATGCCTCCGTTGTTGAGGAACTTGCGATCCCTTCCCCATGGCAACTGGTAGATACCCGAAGTAGCGAAGCGGAAGGTCCGATCGTTCTGCGAGAGCCCATACCAGGGCTTCGTGTCGGAGGGGTTGAGGTACTGCGTGGCATCGAGCGACTTCGACCAGGTGAATGCCGAGGTGAAACTGGCTCCCCCGGCGAAACGGCGGAGCAGTTGCGCCTGAAGGGAGTGATAGATCGAGGAGCCGCTGGTGATATAGGCAGAGACGCTGGTGAACTGCGGATATGGCTTAAGCAACTGACTGATGGCGACTGTCTTCGAAGAGCCGAGGCTTACGGTGTTGGGGAGCACCTGGTAGAAGGGGTTGTTCACCGTTGTGGTCAGCTTCGTGTTGACGTCAGCATCGAAGCCCGCTGTGTAGGTCGAGAGATACTGCGCCGGGATGGCATTGTACTCCTTCTGGACCGGAAGGTGGACGCCGTGATTGCCAACGTAGCTGACGTCGGCGAGCCATGCGCCGAACTCATGCTGGACGCCGCCGCTCCAGCGCGTGTTGTACGGCGTCCTCGGATTGAGCGGCTGGAAGGTGACGGCCTGACCGAGGAAGGTCTGCAGGCCGAGAGAGCTGCCCGTGGGTAATGCGATGCCGCTTGGAAACGGATTCGCCAGCGTGCTGGTAAATGTCAGGCCGGTATCGGGTGAGCCGCTGGCCGTGGTGGTTTGCGTGAAGCCCTGCTGCGGCAGCAGAAAGGTCGAGGTCGAACCGGAATTTCCCCCGGAGAGATAGAACGTGGAGAGCGAGTCGTTGAAGATGCCGAAGCCGGCGCGGATCACCGTGTTTTGTTCGATCTGATAGGCCACGCCTGCACGCGGCAGGGCGTTCAGCACCTGCGCCTGATAGTCCTGCCGACCGCCGAGCGGTGTCGAAGGGTCGCCAAGGAAACGCAGACCGCCGTTGACCGTGAACGCAGAAGCTGGAGGCAATGTTGGATTGGTTGGAGCGATGGTCGCGTAGTTCTTCTGCGCCGCAGTCGCGACCGGGTTGGTCGCATTGAAGTCAAAGTAGGTGTTCGCCTTCTGATTGCGCTCGTTGTTGGGACCTTCATACTCGAAGCGCAGGCCCAGGTTGACGGTGAGCTTCGGTGTGGCCTTCCAGTCATCCTGAAACCACTCGGCCATGTAGTTGGAGCGGGAGGCGAGGTCGGTGTTGATGGTGATCGCAGAGGAGTTCGGCAGGCCGTACTCGAACTGCGCCAGGCCAAAGCCGATGCTCTGCGCGGAGGTGGCGCTGTTGGCCGTTGTGTAAGTACCGCTGTGCTGGTAGCGCCCGTTGGACTGCGTGGTGATGCCCGCATTGGTGTTGTACATGCGGTACTCGAAGCCGCCGCGCAGGAAGTGGTTGCCGATCAGCTTGCTGACCTGCACGGAGCCGAGCGTCACGTCGTCATGCGAAAGAACGCCGTTATCGGAGTTCAGCGACTGGTAGCCGGTGATATCGAGACGCGGAAAAGAGTTGGCGGCATCAGGCAGACCGTTGACCAGGTAGCCTGGCATGCCGATCGAGGTGGCATTCAACTTGTCCTGCGAAGTGACTACGTTCTGGTTGACGAAGCGTGTCCAGGTAAGATGTGCGTCCACTACCAGCGTGGGATTGACGAGGTAGGTGTAGCCAAAAGCCATACCCTTGTTCTGGTAGGTCAGCGTCGTGCCAGTCACGGGGTTGAAGTAGCCATTCTTGCCCGGCTGCAGCCGATGGCTCTGAACGTAATGCCCGAAGAGCTGCTGTTTGTGGGTAAGCGCGATATCGCTGCGGACGACGAAAGCGTAATAGTAATCCGGCTCGGCTCCGGCGTAAGAAAAATTACCGCCGCCGGTGGAGTTCGGCGTGGTGTTCGGGTTCGGGTAATACTTCAGCGCGGCGGCTGCGATGGGGTTGACCGAAGTTATGATATTGCCGGGAATCGACTGGCGGACAACGCAGCTCTTGCCACTGCAGGTCCCGGTCGTGCCGGAATTAGGATTGTAGAGCTGGTACAGATTGCTGGTGCCTGCTGGGTGTTTAGGGTCGAGAGCGTAGAGTTCGGAAAAATTGCCGCCACGCTCGGCGAGGCTAGGCACAGTCAGGGTCTGAACGTTCGGCGTGGCCGCGCGGCTGTGTTCGTAGCCGGTAAAGAAAAACCATTTATCCCTGCGAATCGGCCCGCCGATGACGCCGCCTTCCCGCAGCCAGACGGCCTTGGCCGGAATACCCGGAGCCAGATGCCAGTAGTTGGTGTTCAGAGTTGGATTCTGGTAGGAAGAGAACGCGACGCCGTGAAACTGGTTAGTACCACTCTTCAGCGAAACATTGACGAAGCCGCCCGAAGAGTGTCCCTCTGTCGCGTCGTAGCTTGCGGTCTCCACTTTGTATTGCCCGATGAATTCAGTTCCGGGCGTGTAGGCCGAGAGTCGAATGCGGTTGTCCGGCGCTCCGTCCAGACGATACTCGAGCGAGTTCAGCAACGATCCGTTCACCGAAACAGTAGCCGTGTTGCTGTCGTACGCGTGGATGTTTGGGTTGACGCCGGAGACCAGCAGGCCCGGCGCCAGGGTCTCGAGCGTAAACGGGTTGCCGTAGACCAGCGGCAGCTCTTGAATCGAGCGCTGCTCGACGACCAGGCCCACCGAGGCGGACGTAGTCTGCAGTTGCTGGATACCAGTGGTGACCTCGACCGTATCCGAAGCCGTGCCGATCTCAAGCGAAACATCCTGCTGGTTCACTTGATTCACGTCGACCACGGTGTGGGTACGCTCCACGTTCCTGAAACCGGAGCGTTTGATGGTGAGGGTGTAGGGACCGGGATTGAGATTTTGAAAGGTATAGACGCCCGCGGAGTTCGTGACGGCGGTTTCCACCACGCCCGTATCTTCGTTGCGAAGAGTGATAGGTGTGTCAGGAACAACTGCGCCGGAATTGTCAGTGATCCGACCAGTTATGCCGCCGCGATCGCCTTGCGCGAGAAGAAAAACGGGGAAGATAGCGGTCAGAGCGACTAACAAACCAATTTGCAATAGTTGTTTCACAGAGCCTCCAGCGAAAATGCTGCATTTAAGCATGAATGGAAGGCTCGTTCGTGGTGAAGATCACTGGTCCGTCCAATTCGGTCTGAAAGTATGAATGGATGGAATAGCAATTGTCAATCTGTCGCGACGAAAATCTCTCCAGGAGAGAGCAAAAGGGTGCGGGGGGCTGTCGACAGAAGGCGCGCCAATGCCGAGAGACAGTTGACGAGAGACAGTTGAGTTGAAGCCGACTTGAGTGACGAATCTGTCCAGAGGAAGATGCTTTTGACTTACACTGCGTCTGATGAAACCTATGTACTTTCTACTCTGCCTTCTGTCGGTCTTAGGCGGGAGTGCGGTCGCCCCCGCTCAGGTTGGAGCTGTCGAGCCCGATCCCTTGGCGCGGTCAACTCAGATGATCGTGGTCACGACGTCTGAATGGAACGCAGTGGAAGGAAGGCTGCAGCGATACGAGCGCGGCACTCCGCGTGAGACGTGGCGACCCGTAGGCAATTCCACTCCGGTAGTCGTCGGCAAGAACGGCCTGGGATGGGGCATCGGCGTTATTGCGACCGATAATCCCAACGTTCGCGTCGCCTCTGACCCTGTCAAACGGGAAGGAGACGGTAGAGCCCCCGCTGGTGTTTTCACTCTGGGCACTGCCTTCGGCTACTCCGCCCAGCTACCGCGAGGATCGAAGATGCCCTACCTGGAGCTGACCTCGTCGATGGAATGTGTAGACGACGTGGGCTCGAAGCACTATAACCGCATGATAGAGCGTTCCGCCGACGCTCCCGACTGGAATAGCTCGGAGCACATGCGAAGCGCCGGCGAGTCGTATCGCTGGGGCATTGTCGTGAATCACAATGGCACTGTCGCCAAGGCTCGTCCTCCCGTGCCAGGAGCTGGCTCGTGCATCTTTCTTCACATCTGGAAGAGTTCCGAACAAGGCACAGTGGGATGTACCGCCATGCCGCAGATCGAACTCGAAACCCTGCTCACTTGGCTCGATCCAAAACGCAAGCCCTTGCTGGTACAACTGCCGGCGCAGGAATACGGACAGCTGATCGAGCGCTGGAGATTGCCGACAGTGATGAACCTTCCCGCACGTTGAGCAGCGGCGAATCGCTACTGCCCAAGATCTTCAAACTTCACATTCAGGATTGGATACTGTCTCCAGTCCTCATAGTCGAAGTGCCACCATTCGGTTGGATTGACTATGAAATGCTGCTTTTCCATAGCCCGGCGCAGAAGGGTACGAAGCGCGCGTTCGTCGTCAGTGCCGCCTGCATAGTTGGCGTAGGCGCGATTGGTCATCTCGTCGTAGCCGCTGGGCATCTGCACTTCTTTGCCCGTCTTCAAGTCATACATAGACAGGTCCACGGCGCAACCGCGGTTATGCTTCGAGCCCTCGGCCGGGTTGGCGACGAAGATCTTTTTGTCGAGCGGTGTGGCATCCCAAAAGATTTTTGTGACATACCACGGGCGGTAGCCATCGTGAATGATCAGGCCGTATCCACGAGCTTTCAGCTCGCGATGCGCGCGAAGCATCGCTTCCGCCGCCGGTCGCTGAAGGAAAGCCCGCGCCTGAGTGTATACGGGGGTCCCCAGAAAATTGTTTGTGGTGGCATACCGGATGTCGAGCTTGATGGTGGGGTCGAGTTTGACGAGCTCCACCAGATCAGGCGCGCGGAAGGCTCCCGGCTCGCGAGGCGGCTGGGCTTTGAGCGCCTCGGCGCGCAGCTCCTCCACCGGGTGCAGAGGCGTGATATGGAAGCTGACCTCTTGCGCAATACCGGATTGCAGCAGAACAAGAAGACCGCAAAGGCGAACGCAGAGGTTTAGCAAGGACTTCATACGCCTCTTTACAATTACACTCATCGTGTCGAATGTACCAAACGTAATCTGGCTTTATGACCGAAGCTAAAGTGGTTGAGTTAAGATCGGTGGGGATTTCCCGCGGCGGCCGCGGGACCCGACAAGAATTAAGAAGAAAAGAGGCCCCCGGATGTTCCGTCTTCTAAGCATCGCGTTCTTGATCAGCCTGACAACTGGCTTCGATCGGGCAATGGCTCAAACTCCAGCCACAGCCACGCACCCAGCGCGGCCAATACCGCCCACCCGCGATCCCAACACGCCCGGTTATGTCACAGCGAAAGACCTGCCTGATGGCGCCAACCCTCCTGCAACGGCCGACGCAAACTTCATCCTCGGCCCCACGCACAACCCCGCACCCGAGATGGCCGCGCAGGGAGGCGTGCCGCAGGGAACGGTCTTCACCTTCACCATGGAATCGACCGCCAGCAAGATCTATCCCGGCATCGCACGCGAGCCCTACACCTTCGGCACGGCAGATCCCACCGACCCGGCCAAGATGATAGTCACCACCAGCCACCCCGCCCCCTACACTCGCCGAGTGGCCGTGTATGTTCCCAAACAATACGTCCCCGGCACGGTCGCGCCCTTCATCGTCGGCGCAGACGGACCGGATCAAACGTTGTTCACGGCCCTCGACAATTTGATCGCCCAGCACCGAGTGCCCGTGATGATTGCCATCTCCATAGGCAACGGCAGTGGCGACGCCCAGGGCAGCGAACGCGGCCTCGAATACGACACCATGTCCGGCCGCTACGCGGAGTTCGTTGAGAGGGAAGTGTTGCCTCTCGTGGAGAAGCAATACAACGTGAAACTAACCAAAGATCCCGAGGGCCGGGCGACTATGGGCGGCAGCTCCGGCGGCTCGTGCGCCTTGATCATGGCGTGGTATCACCCGGAGCTATACCACCGCGTTCTCACCTATTCAGGCACCTACGTGAACCAGCAGTGGCCGCCGAATCCCCAGACTCCGCACGGCGCGTGGGAGTTCCATGAACATCTCATCTCCAACACCCCAGCCAAGCCGCTCCGCATCTGGATGGAAGTCGGCGACAGAGACAATCTCAATTCGAATGCTTTGCGCGACAACATGCACGACTGGGTCGTCGCCAATGAGAACATGGCCAAAGTGCTCGCGGCCAAAGGCTATCACTATCAGTTTGTATTCGCACGTAACGCCGGGCACACCGATCGAGCCGTGAAACAACAAACCCTGCCCGAGGCTCTGGAATATCTATGGCAGGGGTACCCCATCGCGGGGCCGAAAAATTAATTCGAGCCTTGTGCGGTGGCTCGCCAGCTAAGCCTCGCAAACGCACCCACAGATAGAATCAGAAAGCTCGGAATTCGAAGCTGCGTTTAGCGCCAAAGGGAGACGGAAAGTATGAGCGACATCGCAACGCCTGCTTCCAGCCTTCTCGAAGAGCGTGCGATTCGCAAGATCACCTGGCGACTCATCCCGTTCCTGATGCTGCTCTATTTCGTAGCCTTTCTTGACCGGATCAACGTAGGATTCGCCGCCCTGACCATGAACAAAGATGTCGGCCTGACATCGCAGATGTTCGGCCTCGGTTCGGGCATCTTCTTCCTCGGCTACTTCGCCTTCGAAGTGCCCTCCACCATCATCCTGCACAAAGTAGGAGCACGTTTCTGGATCGGCCGGGTCATGATCACCTGGGGTCTCGTGTCTATTGCAATGGCCTTCACTCGCGGCCCGATCAGCTTCTACATCCTCAGATTCCTGCTTGGCCTCGCGGAAGCTGGCTTTTTCCCCGGCATCATTCTTTACCTAAGCTATTGGTTTCCCTCAAACCATCGCTCGGCGGTAACTGCAATGTTTATGGCCGCCGCGCCGGCCGCGGGCTTCATCGGCTCGCCGATCTCCGGTGCGTTGATGCAGCTCAACGGCCTGTTCGGTCTGCGAGGCTGGCAGTGGCTTTTCCTTGTCGAAGGCATCCCCGCATTGGTGCTCGGTTTCATTACTTTCTACTTCCTTACCGACCGTCCCGCCAACGCCGCGTGGCTCACCGCAGACGAACGCGATTGGCTCTCTTCTGCAATCCAGCAGGAGCAAACCAGCATCAAAGATCCCCGCAGCCACAGTGCATGGCGTGCGCTGGCGGACTGGAAGGTCCTGGCACTCTCTCTCGCGTACTTCGGCACCTCCGCCGGGCTCTATACGATAGGATTCTGGGCGCCCCAAATCGTCAAGGGTCTTGGCTTCTCAGTCTTCAACGTAGGCCTCATGGTTGCCATCCCGAACCTCATCGCGGTTATCGGCATGGTCCTGTGGTCGCGTAACTCCGACCGCACCGGAGAACGTTATTGGCACGCAGCCATAGCGTGCCTCATCGGCGCCATTGGAATGGCTATGGCCGCCCGCGCAGGCTCCTCTGCAATTCTCGCCATCGCCGGACTCTCGCTCACCGCGTTCGGGGTCAGCGCCGCCAAACCGCCCCTGTGGTGCCTTCCGACCACCTTTTTCGCCGGTACCGCCGCCGCCGCGTCCATCGGACTCATCAACTCGCTCGGCACTCTGGGCGGCTTCGCCGGACCCTACATGATCGGTTCAACCAACGGAACCAGCGGAAACTTCACTCGCGGACTCTACCTCGTCGGCGGTACGCTGGTAGTGTCCGCTGTCACGATCGTCATTATGAGTTTCCTAGTAAAACGCGATACTAACCAAACCCATCGAACCCGAAAGGCGCTCTAACCATGCCTCATTCTGATCAAGCCAAACGCAACTACAAAATAGCCGTCATCCCCGGCGACGGAATCGGCAAGGAAGTTGTCCCCGAAGGTGTACGGGTTTTGGAAGCCGCCGCCAAGCAATTCGGCTTTCGACTCCAGCTCGACGAGTTCGACTTCGCCTCCTGCGACTACTATTTGAAGCACAACAAAATGGTGCCGGACGACTGGAAGGAACAGATCGGCCGCCACGACGCTATTTTCTTCGGAGCCGTAGGCTGGCCTGAGAAGGTCCCCGACCACATCTCACTGTGGGGATCGTTGATTCTCTTCCGACGTGAATTCGATCAGTACGTCAACTTGCGTCCAGTTCGGTTAATGCCGGGAGTACCCTGTCCGCTCGCCGGCCGCAAGCCTGGCGACATCGACTTCTTCGTTGTCCGCGAGAACACCGAAGGCGAGTACTCCTCCATCGGCGGAAAAATCTTTCCCGGAACCGACCGCGAAGTTGTCATCCAGGAGACCGTGATGACCCGTGTAGGCGTTGACCGCATCCTCAGATTCGCATTCAACCTCGCGCAAAGACGTGAAAAGAAACACCTCACCTCCGCGACCAAATCCAACGGAATTTCCATCACCATGCCCTACTGGGACGAGCGCGTGATCGAGATGTCCAAAGCCTTCCCCAACGTCACCTGGGACAAATTCCACATCGACATTCTCACCGCGCACTTCGTTCTCAACCCTGACCGCTTCGACGTCGTCGTAGCCTCCAACCTCTTCGGCGACATCCTCTCCGATCTCGGCCCAGCCTGCACCGGAACGATCGGCATCGCTCCCTCCGGCAACATCAATCCGGAACGCCGGTTCCCGTCGCTCTTCGAACCCGTCCACGGCTCCGCTCCCGACATCGCCGGCAAAGACATCGCGAATCCCATCGGCCAGATCTGGTCAGCCGCCATGATGCTCGATCATCTCGGCGAAGTCGAAGCCGGCGCCGCCGTCCTCAAAGCCATCGAGACCACGCTGGTCGACAAATCACTCTGCACCCGCGACGTAGGCGGCACAGCCAATACCTCCACCGCCGGAAAAGCTATCGCCAACGCGCTCACCTCGGTCCACGCGCTGGCTTGAGTCCACAATGGCTTCAACCCAAAGGACTGCAATTGCGGTGGCCTGTCATTTTGTTAATCCCCTTCGATCAATACTGAGAAGTTGCCATTGCGGGAAGTGTGGAGCTATTACGCAATTTATTGATCGGTTTTATTTAATCGGACTATTATCCCTAAGCAAACGTGATGAAATGAACGAATCGGAGGCCATAGATTGCCTGGTATTCAGATTCGTGCGGCGACCAGAGACGATCTCCCTCGCCTCACGGAGATTTATAACTACTACGTCGTCCACACGCCGATCACTTTCGACGTGACACCCTGGACGGTTGAGCAGCGAATTTCATGGTTCGAGCAATTCGGCAAGACTGGGCGATACCGGCTTATGGTCGCCGAAAAAGACAGCCTCGTTGTCGGCTATGCCGGCACGACACGCTTTCGTCCCAAAGCCGCATATGACACCACTGTCGAAACCACCATCTATTGCGCTCCGGAGTTTATAGGCAAAGGATTGGGCACTCAACTCTACGCCGCGCTCTTTGCGGCTCTATCCGGAGAAGACATTCATCGCATCGTCGCCGGATACGTGCCGCCCAACCCAATTTCGGCCGCACTGCACCAACGCTTCGGATTCAAAGCAGTCGGAATCTTTTCCGAGAACGGTTACAAGTTCAACCGTTACTGGGACGTCTGCTGGATGGAGCGTCCTCTGAAAATGCCTTAACCGACAATAGAGAACCAATTGCATATCAAGAATAAAAAAACTCTCCAATCAGGAGGAAGAATCAGCTTCTAACCGGCTTTGCGGTTCTCCTGTAGATTGATCGCCGGCTGCGGCGCATGAGTAAGGTAAGTCGCGGTGCGTCGCTCGAGTGTTGTGTGAGCGCAGTGCATCACAACCTCACGAAAAATCGTCATTGCTGCGGTATCGTTGGTTTCCATAGCGGCAAGGCCGAGCTGTAACTCGGGCAAAGCCTCTTTGAATCTGACCGCAACGACACCTGGGAAGGTGCAGGCCGCCATCGATTCAGTAGTAATTGCCAGACCTTCTCCCGCGGCGACGTACGCAAACTGTACCGAACAGGATTGCGGAGACTCCACAATGCGCGGAGTAATTCCAAACGGTGCCAGAAGCTCATGCAGAAAAGGCTGGTGAAAACGGCAGTCCTTAGGGCGCGAAGCGACAATGCTGATGTAGCGCAGGTGCTGTACCGAGATGCAGCGTTCGTCCGCCAGCTCGCTCTGCCGCGACACCATCGCAACCAGTTTCTCCTTGCAGATCGGATCGAAGCGCAGCCCTTTGACGGGAAGGGCGCCCATCATTAACAGTGCATCCACCTTTCCTTCGGGCAGCCGCGTCATCTGCTGCTCAGTCGTGAGCTCAGTGACCTCCAGTTCGAAATCCGGATACTCTGCCGCCAGCATCCGGATCACGGCCGGCAGAAGAACGAACTGACCCACTGGTCCACAGGCCACGCGCAGCCGTAGTCGCGTATGCAGACCGCTCAGGCACTCATGCGCTGCATCAACTGTATCCATGATGCTTTGAGCGTATTTGCGAAACACAGATCCCGCCTCGGTCAACCGGACCTGCTGGCGATCACGCTCAAACAGTTTGACCCCAAACGCCTCCTCCAGCGAGTTGATCTGAAACGTGATTGTCGGCTGACTCATGTACAACGCGCGCGCCGTCTTCCCATAGTTCAGAAGATCGGATAGCGTCAGAAAACACTGTAGCTGCCTGATTCTAAAGTCCAAGTAGAGCCTCGGTGTCGTGCTGAAACCTATGCGCTGCTAAGGGCTGTCAAAGCAAGAAAAGCGAATATGAAGTTGTGTCAGGTAAACCGGTTATTGCGCCAATTGACGGACAATTTATAGCGGTGTAATGACATCTTCGAGGCTGTTGCCTGTTTTGTCAATGAAAACTACACGTCATTCCTCTCGCCTCCCGGCGTTTTTCTATCACGTGCAAGAATCTTTCGATTAGACACCGGCTCGGAAAGCCAATACGCTCCAATCATTCAACCAAAAAAGCTTTTTGAACCACCGTGAACCACGTGGTTGATTCGTTATTTTTTTGAAGAAAATACTCTTCTTCCTTTACATAGCTACATCTCCAAGTAAGCCCCTCCATGTCATTCATCCAGCGCTCCATCGCTGGCCTTCGACGGCAACTATCCATCCTTCCGCACTAGAGCAGTTGCAAACTCAAGAGCCATGGCTAACTCAATCTCGCATCATGAGGTTCTCCAATATGAAGATCACCAACAGCTTCCTTTCTGCTCTTCTTCTCTCAGTTCTCTTGTTTGCATGCTCCGCTGTTTTCGCCCAGCAGACTGGACTCAGCGGCGTCGTCTCGGATACACAAGGGGGTCTCATTGAAGGGGCGAAGGTCGAAGTAAAGCAGGTCGACGGCTCCTCGTTCTTTGCGACGACAAACGCCCAGGGCTTGTACGTGCTTCCGAGCCTGGTTGCGGCTGACTATTCGATTACGGTGACTGCGCCAGGCTTCGCCAAGGTGCAGAAGAGGGTGCTTCTGCTCGTGGGCCAGTTAGCGCAGATCGACATCTCTCTCCCGCTTGCGAGTGCCAACGTCGAAATGGTCGTGACCGCATCCGACCAGTTGGCGATTGATACCACCTCGTCGGTGGTTGCGGGAAACGTGACGCCGAAAGAGGTGGAGGACGTGCCGATCAACGGACGAAACTACATCGCGCTGTCAACGCTGATCCCCGGCATCAAGGCGAACGCGTTCGGCAACTCCCCGGTATCGGCGCCTGGTGGTGCGTCCTACGGGGATGCGGAGACCGGTAAATTTCAGATCACCATGGATGGTCTGCAGGTTTCGCAGGACTCGGTGGGATCCAGCTTTGGTCAGCCGCGCTTCTCGCAGGATGCGATCTCCCAGTTCCAAATCATCACCAATCGCTTCGACGCGACGGCGGGACGGTCGGCTGGAATTTACGTAAATGCGCAGACCAAGTCAGGAAGCAACGTTATCCATGGCAGCGGCTTCGGATACTTCCGCAACTCCTACTTCAACGCCTCCGATCCGATCAGCAAGAAAGTCAACCCTTTCGCAGATGAACAGTACGGCGGCACATTTGGCGGGAAGATCGTAAGGGATAAGCTCTGGTACTTCGGCTCTTACGAGGGTGAGCACTCGCCGACCACATACACAGCATCCCCGATTATTGGACCGGCATTTTCCCATCCTTCAACACTGAAAGTGAACGAGTGGCTGGGGCGATTTGATTATCAGAAGAACGAAAACAATCATTTCGTGCTGCGGCTGGATAAGTTTTCAAACACGCTGGACTTCGTAGGAGCCGCTGAGCCGAGCTCATCCTATTCTTCCGCTTACTCCAGTTATGGGTATGTCTTCGATTGGGAGAAAAACGTCAGCGCCAAAATGGTCAACGATGTGCACGCCGGTTACCACCACTTCGTATTCCAGAATCTCCCGTACTACAACGTCAATTCCATCGTCGTCGCCCTCCCCACTGTTACGGTCGGCGAGGCTTATAACCAGCCGGAAACCTTCAGCCAGGCGACGCAGCAATACCGCGACGACGTGTTCTGGATGAAGGGAAAACACGGCTTCAAATTTGGCGGCGAGTACCTCTATACGTTCCACGGCGGATCGTTTGCGCAGTATGCGCGCGGCGGTCTTACCAGCTGCTCTTCGAATAGAGCGACTCCATTGGGCGCCTCCGACTATGCCACCTTCTTCCCCAACGGGACGCTCGATCCGACCACCTGGAACTACGCCGCGATCGGAGCCTACTGCAATACCAATGAGACCTTCACGCAGGGATTCGGCAGCTACGACATCAGCATCGGACGCAACATCATCGGTGTGTGGGCGCAGGACGATTGGAAGATTCTGCCGCGGTTAACCCTGAACCTTGGATTGCGGTATGACAACGATCTGGGCGCCTACAACACCTCCTATGTGCCGACGCTTGGATTGCTGACGCCGAACACGAACCCGAATGCGAACTTCGCGCCGCGGCTTGGGTTCTCATACGACCCGTTCGGCGATGGCAAAACCTCAGTTCGCGGCGGCGCAGGACTCTACTTCGCCGACCAGGTTGCAAACGCCATCATCGACGAGCAGCTCTACAGCAGCACCAGCCGAGCGCTGCAGGCGACCGTGTCGGCGAATCAATCGACCGGTCAGGCAGGTCTGGCGTTGCCAAGCCCCTTTGCCGGCCAGAATCCCCTCGCAAATCCGACCAATTACGTCAGCGCACCCCAACCCGTGGCGCGCGGAGCGAAGACCCCCTATGCGCTGCAGGCATCCTTTGGCGTAGAACGGGAACTGCCGATGAGGACAACGATGTCAGCCGACTTCGTTCATACACGCGTCTACGACGACTTTATTGCCCTGAGCGGAAACCTGCTCGCAAACCCTGCGAATCCCGAGCAGAACCTGAATCCCGCCTCTAATATCTCCGCCGCGACGTATGCCGCTCGCACCTGTGGCAATGGAAGTATTTTGCTGGATACGGTCAGCAACCTTGCCAATGGCGGACCGGGTGGTATCGCCGCGAAACAGGTTTGCAGTAACCTCTTTGGCGCGACGGTTCGCCAGTTTACAACCTATCCCGGGGCTGGAGTGATCGCCGACGCGCTGCAGGTTGGCATCAAGCACTCAACCATGAAGGGCTTCACTGGGGCGATCGCCTACACCTGGGGCCGCACGAAAAACTCCACCAACGGTGCGTTCTCCTACCCGAACAAGCCTTTCAAATCCGGCGTCCAGCAGGAATGGGCGAACGGAACAGATGACCAGCGCCATACCTTGACAGTGACCGGCGAATATCAGTGGAAGTACGGACTCTCTCTCTCCAGCCTGTATCACTTCGGTTCCGGCCAGGCGTTTGCGCCGAGCAGCGGGGCCAGTGTCAATGGTTACAGTCTGGGCACACGAACCTTTGCAGCCCAGCCGATCGCACCGGGAACGACCTGCCCGGTCACGACCTGCGTCACAACCTATGTGCCGCTGTCGAAGGTCCACTATGATGCCGGCTATGGATACTGGATCCTGGAGCGCGACGGCTTCCGCGGTACCCCCTACAACCGGGTCGACTCGCGCCTGCAGGAGTCGTTCAAGATCAAGGAGAAATACCACGCCATCGTCGCCGTGGAAGCGTTCAACCTCTTCAATCACGCCAACTATGGCAACTTCGCCACCACCGCAAGCATCGGGACAGGTGCGAACGCCTACGGTACTCCGCTGGCCGTCACAGGTAATCCGGTCGAGTACTTCGCACGATCGCTGCAGTTTATCGGACGGTTCTCGTTCTAATCATGTTGTAAGCTGGCGATTCATAACCGGCGCGCGGTGCGGCCATGCACTGCGCGTCACCATGAGGACACTTCATGCACTCTGCGTCATTCCGGTCAAACTGCTACCTTGCCCTTGTCATCGCTCTGACCGCATCGTACGCAGCTCCTGGAACAGGGAATGCTCAGACAAAATCTGCTGCTCCCGCGAAGACGATCACCGTCTCCGAAGGCACAGACGTCTTCGTCACCGTCTCCCCCGACCACAAGACGATCATCGCCGACCTGCAAGGCCTTCTCTACAGCATGCCCATCCATGGCGGCGCAGCAAAGCAGATCACCACACCCTACCAGGAAGCCTCGCATCCCGACTGGTCAGCCAAAGGTGATCTCATCGCCATTCAGTCCTACGCCGGCGGCACCTTCCACATCTGGACCATGCATCCCGACGGCTCCGGTCTGAAGCAGATCACCAGTGGCCATGGTGACGACCGCGAGCCCCGCATCTCCCCCGACGGCACCTCCATAGTCTTCACATCTGATCGCGCCTTCAAAGGCAACTACGATATCTGGACCGTCAACATCGCCACCGGTGCGCTCAAACAGATCACCTCCGCGGAGGCCGATGAGTTCGGTCCCACATGGTCTCCCGACGGCACAAAAATCGCCTTCGTCAGCGGAACGGGAATCACCGGAAAAACCATCGAGTCAATCGACATCGCAACCGGTCATCAGACGACTCAAGTCTCCAGCATCGCCGAAGGCCGCGTCGAAGCCCCCAGCTACTCCCCTGACGGCAGGTCTCTCGCCTACGTCCAGTTCCACGGCGTCGGAATGTTCATGAATACTGCCCAGCTTCTTGTCACCGGCGCAACAACATATAACGGTAAAGCAACCGATACGTTCCCCTTTCCCGCCGCATGGCTCTCCAACTCAGAACTCCTCTACACCGGCGACGGCCACATCCTCCGCACCAACCTATCCGCTGCGTCCGAAACCCCCATCCCGTTCAGCGCTGCCATCCAATCCATTCGTCCGCAATACGCGCACAAGGTCTACGACTTCGACAGCACCGCCTCCCATCAGGTCAAAGGAATCTACGCACCCGCGCTCTCTCCCGATGGCAAACAAGTAGCCTTCGTCGCCCTCAACCAGCTCTACCTGATGACCATCGGCAGCGCGCCCATGGCTCTCACCCACGACACCTTCTACAAGCAAGGTCCCGCATGGTCCCCCGACGGAAAAATGCTCGCCTATGTCTCAGACCGCGATGGCATAGAGAATATCTACCTCCACGATCTCGCGTCTGCGGACACCAGCGCCGACAAGCAGGTCTCCCCAAGCAAAACCGCGCAGATCATGCCGGCCTGGTCACCCGATTGCAAATTCATTGCCTTTCAGGATCAGACCGGCGCAACGCTCACGGTTGAAGTGGCCACGGGCGCGATCAAGCCTTTAGCTCCACTGACGTTCTTTCCCGGCCGCCCAGCTTTCTCCGCCAACGGTAAAACCGTAGCCATCGCCACCATCAAGCCTTACACCAAACGCTTCCGTGAGGGCACAAGCTCAATCCTCACGGTCGACGTTGCCACCGGCAAGACCGAATTCTTTTCGCCCGCTCCTTACGAGTCCATCACCACTCGCACCGAGGATGGCCCGATCTACTCGCCTAACGGGAAAGAGATGGCTTTCGTGATGGATGATCTCCTCTACACCATGCCGGTCGACGCGGACGGTCATCCCACCGGTCACGCCGTCTTACTCAATGACGAGACGGCCGACGCGCCCACCTACAGCACCGACTCCTCCAAAATCCTCTATCTCAACAACGGCAAACTGAAGCTCATCGACCGTTCAACGAAAGCCACCTCAACCGTGCCGGTCGAACTCACATTCGCCAACGCAAAGCCAGAGCAAAAACTCCTCATCCATGCCGCAAGGTTCTGGAAGGGCTCCGGCCCCGACGAGCAGAAAGACGTCGACATCATCATTACGGATAACCGGGTCACCAGCGTCGCTCCCCACAGCACCACCGCGCCCGCCGGTATAACCCGCACCATCGAAGCTGGTGACTCAACCGTCATGCCCGGTCTATGGGAGAACCACGCCCACACGGACTCCGACAACTCCATCTACTACGGCGATCGCTTCGGTCGTCTCTGGCTTGTCTACGGCATCACCGAGATCCGTGCCATCGCGGACAACGCCTATCGCGCCCTTTCGCACCGCGAGGCTTACAACGCCGGCGCCGCAGTGGGCCCACGTCTATTCACCACCGGCGAAGCCGTCGATGGCGAGCGTGTCTACTACCCGATGATGATTCCCACTACCAGCGAGGCCCAACTCCACCGTGAGTTCAATCGCCTCAAGGCCTTGGACTTCGACTTTGTGAAACTCTACGTGCGCTTGCCATACGCCTGGGCAGAGCAGGGAATTCTGTTCGCTCACTCGCAGATGGGCGTCGAAACCGCTTCGCATTACCTCCTTCCCGCGGTCTCCCTCGGTGAAGATGGCATGAGCCACCTCAGCGCCACCGCCCGCACTGGCTGGGCCTACTCCCGGTCGCTCACCGGGGTTAGTTATTCCGACGTCCGCACTCTGCTCGCTCAATCTGGAATGTGGACCATCTCCACGACCTTCAGTCAGGCCCAATACGCCGACGACCCCGGCCTGGCGACAGATCCTCGCCGCGCCATATCTCCGCCATGGGAAAACGCCCGTCTCAATCTCGCGCTCGCGACCGCACAAAAGACCGATACCACCTCAGCCTTCGCCCACCTCAAGGATGAAGAATCTACCGTCTCATCCGTTCTCGACGCTGGCGGCATCATCCTCGCAGGAACAGATTCTCCACTCGACCTGCCCGCCACCAGCCTTCACCTGAACCTGCGCGCTCAGGTCAAGTATGGTCGCGCTCCGTGGCAGGCCCTCGAAACCGCGACCATTCTCCCAGCGAAAGCTTACGGCCTGACGAAGGACCTGGGCACGCTCGAGCCCGGCCATCTGGCTGACCTGATCATCGTCTCAGGCGATCCTCTTAAGAATATCGACGACGCGGCAAAGGTCGAGTGCGTCATGAAAAACGGCCAGCTTCAATCGGTGGCAAGCGTCATGGCTCCTTTCGCCAGGAGCACAATTGGCGCCGCGATCTGTCCGGCACACTAGTGAGTTAAAAATTGAGGCAGCTAAGCAACGCTGACCGCAAGCCCACCTATTTCCTCTGGAGTCTTCAGACTCACTCCGTAATTGGCCGGTCACGCAAGAGGTTCCGCTTCGTCCCACAGTGATCTTCAGCTATGCTCTGACTAACTCCAAAGTCATTGAGCTCCGCAGTGTATCCGTCACCAGACCCGTCGCAAGAGGAGGACCGCACCATGGAGCAAGCTCTCGTCGCGGTCGACGAAGCACCCAACCCGGGCCTGCGCGCCAACAGTCTCTCGCCGATGGAGACCCTCGCCCAATCCATCTCCGCCATCGCTCCAACCACCACGCCCACCATGACGATTCCTTTGGTCTTCGTCCTGGCCGGCAACGGAACCTGGCTCGCCTACTTCTTCGCGACCGCTGCCGTTCTACTCGTCGGCCTAATGATCAGCAGCTTCGCCCGCTACACCTCCTGCTCCGGCTCGCTCTACACCTATGCGACCTCGGGGCTTCCACCCGCCATCAGCAGCATCGCCGGATGGGCGCTCCTGCTCGCCTACATCGCCACCGGAGCTTCCGTCACCGGAGGCTTCGTCAACTACGCCAATGTGTTCCTGATCTCCCTTCTCGGCAAACCCGCGCCCACGGCTCTGCTGGCGGTCCTCTGCGTCGCTGTCTCTACCTTCATCGCCTACCGCGACGTCCAGGTCTCAGCTCGACTCATGCTTTGGATCGAAGCCACCTCCGTCACCTTCATCGCCATCGTCCTCGCGTTACTCCTCTGGCGCAACGGCCTGCATCTCGACCACGCCCAGATCCAACTCCACGGAGTTACCGCCTCCGGTGTTCGTCTCGGTGTCGTCCTCGCCCTCTTCAGCTTCGTCGGCTTCGAGAGCGCCACCACTCTCGGCGTCGAAGCCAACAACCCCTTGCGCACGATCCCTCGCGCAGTCATCCAAAGCGCCATCTTCACCGGCCTCTTCTTCATCCTTTGCGCGTATCTCGAAACCCTTGGCATGAACACCACGCATCAGAACCTGGCCGAATCCACCGCTCCAATGCGCGTCCTTGCGAACCTCGCCGGCGTCAACCTTCTCGGCCCCCTCATCGACTTCGGCGCACTCGTCAGCATGTTCGCCTGCACCCTTGCCTGCATCACCGCCGCCGCCCGCGTCCTCATGCGCATGGGCCACAACGGCCTCGTCCACAACCGCCTCGGCACCGCGCACCATAAGAATGCGACCCCAGCCGCAGCCGTCCTCGTCACCGGCTTCCTCACCGCGCTCCCGGTCGTGGGTCTGAGCCTGCACGGCGTCACTGGCTTCGACATCTACGGTTGGATGGGCTCGCTCGCCGTCTACGGCTTCATCACCACCTACGGCCTCGCCGCCATCGCGCTCCCCATGTACCTCAAGCGCAACCACCACCTTACCAACAGCACGCTGCTCCTCTCCATCGCAACCACCATTGCGATGCTGCTCGCTCTGGCCGGCACACTCTACCCTGTGCCCGAGCGTCCCTACAACTGGCTCCCCTACGTCTATCTCGCCTACATCCTATGCGGCATGGCCTGGTTCGCAATCTCCATTCGCCGGCAACCCACGAGGCCATCAGAAATATAAACAAGCGGGCTACTCTTCGCCGATATCCTCATTCCAAATCTCCGGATGCTCCGCGATAAATCCTGTCAGCAGGTCCGAGCACTCTTGCGAATCCAGATCGATCACATTGATACCAAGCGACCTCAGCCACTCCACCCCACCGGAAAAATTCCGGCTCTCTCCGATCACCACAGTACGAATCCCAAATTGCCGGATCAATCCACTGCAGTACCAGCAGGGAGCCAGTGTCGTGACCATAATCTTGTCGCGATATGACCGCTGCCGGCCCGCCCGCCGAAATGCATCCGTCTCCCCATGTATCGACGGATCATCCTGCTGCACTCGCCGGTTTCGCCCCGACGCGATCAGCTTTCCTTCTCCATCGAACATCGCTGCACCGATCGGAACGCCGCCCTCGCTCCGCCCAATGCGAGCCTCCTCCAGCGCAACCTCCAGCATCGCGCGATACCGTTCACCGTCAGTCATTCTCCTCCTCTGCGTGGAGTGTTGCTGCGTGGAGTGTTGAATCGAGGCAAAAGAACAACGGCCATTTGTTCACGATGGTCGAAATCATAGTGAATTCAGGAACGCGTGAGCAATAAAACTAAAACAATAATCGCAGCGACATCTGTATCTGCCGCGCGCTGCCGATGGTGTGGGTGACCGTGCCCAGACTAAACGGGCAGTTGTAGAAGCCCGCATTGCTGGCATCGCAGGCGGTCGGCAAAACCGGCGTACCAGCCGCCGGGAACCCGTTGTAGTTCTGATTCTGCGAAATCTCATTGCCGGGCACGTCGAAGCTGCTGGTGTTGGTGAGATTGTAGACGTCGAAGGTGTACTTCAGGCTGTAACGCTCGGTGAACTTCGTCATCTTCATCAGCGAGGCATCCGCGCGCTTCTGGAAAGCCTGCCGGAAGATATTTCGCTGGCCGGTGGTGAAGCTGGTCTCGTACGGATCGGAGGTGGGAACGGCGCCGCTCAGGCCGCCCGCCGACAACAATGGAACGGTGAAGCAATCAGACTTGAGAGCCGCACCTTTGTATTTTTTAGCGGGCTCATAAAACGCGCCGGAGTCGCCGGTGAGCGCGTTCTTCGCATTGCAGCCCGGAGCCAGCGGAACGATCGGGTTGGTGATACCGTTGCTGACGCCGTAGTAAATGCTGGCAACCGCGCCGCTGAAGTCGATCACGCTGAAGGGCTGGCCACTCTGCAGGACGGTCAGGCCGACCAGCGACCAGCCGTTGGTGAAATAGCTTTCGATCGTGTGCGCGTGGACAAAGTCAGGCAGCCTGTAGATGTAGTTGAAGTTGATGACATGGGTGCGGTCGAAGTCGGCCGAGGCGTATCCATCGCGCAGGTTAAGCGGGTTATTGCCGTTATAGAAGAGGCCCAGGCCGCTCTGTTCATCGAGCGCGTGAGAGTAAGTGTAAGAGGCCGCGACCTGCAGGCCATGGCTCATTCGCTTTTCGATGTGTGCGGTCAGCGCGTTGTAAGCATCCACGCCGGCAGCCTTGTAGTCGATCGACTCCGCCGCATAGCCGATGTAAGGAACCCGGTGATCCACATTGCCACCCTCGTAGTCGGCATCATAACCATTGCCGTCGGGCAACGTGGCGCCCAGAACGTTATAACCATAGGAATATTTCTCACCGTGGATGGTGTGACTCGGTGAGGCGATTCCCGGCTGATTGAAAGGAACCGGAATAACCTGATGGCGGCCAAGGTTGCCCACGTAGCCGAGTGTGATAGCCAGGTCGTTGCGTGGCTGCCACTGGATATCCAGCGTGTAGTTGTACGTATACGGAAGTTTGTTGGCGCGATCGTATACGCCGAGCGAAATCGGCTGGCCGCCATTGTTGATGCTCGCGAGATTCGGCAGGTACTTGCTGAGATCGGACGATTTGGGGTTGGTGGGTGGCGCGCTTTGGACATTCGTGTAAGGGTTGGCCAGGTTGCCGGTTGCTGCGGTTGGCGCGATCGTCGGAGGACCAAAAGGATCGCCGCCTTCCTCCAGCCCGCCGCAGGTAGGAATGTAATAGCTGTAAAGAGTGGCAGTAGGACAGCTCTGTGCGGTCACGAAGGGAAGTTGTTGGTTCACCCCAAACGGCCCGCCAGTGACAGTGCCGATAGCATAACCAGGCGAGAAGTAGCTGAAGAGTTCGCCCCGGTCATAGTACATGCCGAACCCCGTGCGAACGACCACCTTACTGTGGAACATCTCAGGCTGCCATGCAGCGCCCAGCCGGGGGCCGATACCCCATTGGCGGCCAGTGAGTGTGGTCGGGCTCACGCCGGCAGTTCCGTTCGCGTTATTGCCTGCGATGATAAAGCCCGGATTGACGATGGTGTCCGACGTCGCGCTGTAGTTGTAGAGCGTGGGATCGAAGTTGAAGATGCGGCCCTGCTTTTCCGTAAGGCCGCCGTTCCAGTCATAGCGCAGGCCTGCGGTCAGGCTAAGGGTGGGCGTCACCTGGAACTTGTCTTGCACATAGCTTCCCACCTGGTTCGCCCGATAGTAGCGGCTGGCATCGCCCTGCAGGAAGGAGCTGACATAGAAGGCGGTCGAGGAGCTGCCGGGGGTGACGTAACCCTGCGAGTAGGCGCTCAGGTCGTCCGTCGCTACAGTCCCGGTGCCCGTGCGCTTATCAATAGTATTGAGTTGGGTGTAGCTGTAGCTCACGCCAAAGCTAACCGTGTGCTTGCCCAGCGTCCAGATAGCGTTGCCGGAGGGCTGCCAGCGATTCTGGAAGGCGCCGGTGTTGGGAGCCTGACCTTCGGCATTGGGGCCGATATTCAAAATGCCGGTGCTGGAGAGACCGGCGTTGGCGGCAGCACTGCCAAGCACGTTCACGATTGAGACGCCGGGGAAATAATTCGAGCCGAACTCATTAATGGAGACCGTGCCCAGCGAGCCGCCGGGGATCGCGCTGGGGCCGAAGGGTTGCTCATTGTCAACCCAGGTCTTCTCGCGGATAAACCCCATGGTCTGCGTTGTGCTGAGGTTGGACTTGACCAGATAGGTGTTGGTGATGGAGAAGACCTGCGCGCCCGAGTCGAGGTGCTCGGTAAATCCGGGGACACTGGAGTAGGCATAGGGCGCAAGCGTGGGATCGTGCTGGTAGTAATACTTCAGCGAAATGGTGTCTCTTGATGTGGTGCTGTAGTCGAGGTTGGCTACCGCCATGTCGGCCTTGAAGCGGCCCGTGCCGGGAATAAAGGCATTAAACGGGTGAGCGGAAGTGAGACCAACCCCACTGTCATTGGGGATAAGCCACTTTCCGGGCTCGCCCGGAAGCGCGGGTGAGTTGAACAGAGCCAGCGCGGTTCTATCAATGCTCCCACCGGTGAGACCGGAGCCGAAGCTATTGTTGACGATGCCCGCGAATCCGCCAGCGTTGCGGTTGGTGTCGGAGAGACCGACGGGCACGTCGAGGAACGAGTCGCCGATCTCCTGGTCGGAGACCTGCAGATGCTGGTAAGCCAGGAAGCCGAAAAGCTTGTTCTTGATAATAGGTCCGCCAAACGTGCCGCCAAGAAGGTAGCGGTGCAGCTCCGGATTCACCAGCTTCGGATCACTATTGATGATCGGATCGTTCTTGAAGAAGAACGGCGCTGCATTGAGCCAGTTGGTCCCGCGCATCCCATAGGCCGTGCCGTGATACAGGTTGGTCCCGGAAGATGTGCTCATATCGATGTGCGCGCCGGAGGTCGAACCCTGCTGCGCGTCATACATGGAAGCGTTGACACGAACCTCCTCGATCATCTCGGGCGCGGGAGTCGGGATGGCGTTGCCGATCGAGAGGTAGACAGAAGCGGTGGTCTGAATCACGCCGGCGGCGCCCGTGCTGGTGGAGGCGCCCGTGCTGTTGATGACGCGCGCCGAGGCGACCTGGCTCGTGCTCTTACCGTTGAATAGATTGCTCGCGTCCACCCCGTTCAGCGAGAAGCTGTTGCTGGTGTCCCTCTGCCCATTGGCCCAGATGGGAGGGTTGCCCAGGCCCGAGAGCACCCCCGTGCCGCCCGGCAACTCCGCATTCAGCCCCGGGGACAGAATCGCCGCGGTCAGAGGGCTCCCCGTCGGCAGCGGAATCGACTGCAGCTGCTCCTTATCCATAACATACCCGTTCGTCGTATCGACTGCGTTCATCAGCGGCACTGCTTCCACACTCACCACGGTATTCACCGCGCCCACCTTCAACTGCACATTCAGCGTGGCGGTTCGGTTGCCTTGAATCTGAATAGCCTGCATCCTCTGGGTCTCGAACCCGTCCTTCGTAAAGGAGAGGGTGTATGTCCCAATCGGAAGATTGGCAAACTCATAGAAGCCGTTGCTGCCGGAGATCTGCGAACGCTTCAACCCCGTCTGCTCACCCACCAGCGTCGCGACGACACCCGACAGAATTCCGCCCTGGGCGTCGGTGACCACACCGGTAAGTCCACCAAGTGTCTGCTGTCCAAACGCCGGACACACCAGCAGAGGGAAAAGCATCTGAAAAAGGGCGATAACAAAAGGTAGGCGAGAACGCTTCATCATGGTCTGGCTCCAAAGTGATGCAAATTGTGTCGAAGGCAGTTATTCGTATCGCAACGATCGATCAGGAAGACATACGGGCAGCGATGCAACACGGCGGACCGCGGCAACTACGCTGAAGCAACTATGAAATACAAAATTTGGAACCGTTGAAATTCCGTTTTGATACTAAGTCGGGAATGAACATGAGCATATCTCAGGTTGTCAAAATGGAAAAGCGTTTTTTTCTTGTTACGGTGCGGCGATTCTCGACCTTGCGCCCCGTGATTTGTATCTGTCGAGCAACGACTTCAACCGATTGATTCGATCGCCGAAAAGACGGAGTAGCAAACAACGCCTCGTCGGCCTGATGTCGTGTGTGCGCGGCCAAATGCCACATTGAAATAATTTTTCTATTGACAACTACCGATCCCCCTGCCTAACATTGCGTCCCGCAAATCAAAACGGCAGCCAGACCGCCGCTCATCTGAAAGCTGGAGGCCCTCCCCAATGAAACTCCTCCCTCTCGCGGCGATAGCGATCGCCTTGTCCCTCACCACTTTGCCCGCACGAGCCCAAATCACCATCGACACCAGCACCCCCACCGATTGGAAGATCAGCAACGGAGTCATCACCGTAGATTGGCTGCCCGGCGACGGGCGCATCTTCAGCATTCATTGGACAGCGTTTCCCAATCAGGAAATCATCGATCTAACCAATAAAGACCACAACGGGCCCAAGGGGTTCTACATGGACAACGTGGGTCCCGGAGGCGGCACGCCAACCAACAACTACTACCTGGATCCGAACGGGCATTACATCGATTGGTGGAACACGTTTCCGCCTAGCTCCAGCAATGCGTTCACCTGGTCCCAGCACCACATTCTTTTCGCAAACGATCCCGGCATTCACATCTACTTTGTCCTGGATCACGGTCCCGGCAACATCGCCGGCGGCATCGGCCAGATCCAATGGGTCCTGCGAAGCGACCTGTCGCAGTTCACCAACACCTACTCCGTGAATACGGGCCTGGGCAACCTCGGAGCCACCACTGTGCCGCTTCCAAATGCGGTCTTGTTCGGAACCGGCCTCGTCCCCGGAACCAACGTCCAGGATGCGACCAGCGACCTGCACGGGTTGCCGCTTCCACAAGGCTACCGCCGCGAGTTCTACACCAAGTACGACTATTCCAGCTACGAATATCTGCACCAGGCGGAAGGTGTGTACGGCACATCCATGGCCGCCTGGATGGTGGTCCCCAGTCAGGAATCCCTCACCGGCGGCCCCACCAAACAGGACCTCATCTTCACCGGAAATCTCCTCATCATGGAGGCCTACTCCAACCACCTCAATAATCAGAGCAGTTTCCCCGTGCCTCAAGACGCCGTGATGCACCGGCTCTACGGTCCGTTCTATCTCCACTTCAATGCCTTCAGCAGCACACATCCCACGGCGGCCTCGCTCTATCGGGAAGCGTTGTCAGCAGCGGAAGAACTCAACCACGCCTATGACCGCGATACGGTGCTTTTGAACAGCGGCTACGCGCCCTCGACCAGTCGCGGCGAAGTCCATGCGTCAATCGACGGGGTTGAGGATCTCGATCTGAATCAGGCCTGGGCCGTCTTGAGCGACAACCAAACCAACGTGCAATACTCCCACGCAGGCCGGCAATACTGGGTGAACATCAATCCCGGCGGTATCGCCAACTTCCACAACGTGGCTCCGGGCACATACCGGCTTTCCGTATATGTTTTAGGCAAATGGGGCGAACTGCGTCAGGACGGTGTGAACGTGCAAGCGCACCAGCCCACTCATCTGTCGGTGAACTTTAAGGCGGAGAATTTCGGCTCGACCAGGCCCATCTGGACAATTGGAAGAGCCGACCGCTCCTCTCACGAATTCCTGCACGGCCGGATCAAGAATCCGGTTGACCTCGATCCCTACTATGAGGATGAGTACACCGCACGTCTGGGCAACTCCGTTCAGGACGACCGCGAGTATTGGGGCAACTGGAACTACTGGGCTGACTTCGCAGCGAACAATGGAGCGGTGGTTTACTACGCCACTCCGGTCGGCTCCATCCCCGCCACCAACGATCTAACGAAATGGAACTACAACCAGTGGCACATCTTCAGTCCCGGCCTCTATGCAGGCGTCTACAACCCCTCCGACGTCACGACCGACGGCTACAAATACATCTGCCCATCCTATGTAGGACCTTTCGGAGCGTGTACCACAGCGGTCGTTCCCGATTGGCAGGTTCACTTCACCACCTCCAGTGATCAGCAACAGCAGGGGCAATATGTTGTTCTATCCGTCGGACTGGCCGCAACCGAAGCCACCATGACGGTCTCGTTGAACGGGAATCCGCTGGTCTGGCATGGTTTCAACGTGAAGAATGCTGATGCGGGCGTTCGCAGCGGTTTCTCCGGCACATACCAGTGGGTCGTGTTCCAGTGGAACACCAGCCAACTCAATCCCCCGGGCACCGACAACGTCATCACCTTCAATGTGAATCGCACGCAGGGTGTCATGTACGATGCACTCCGCACCGAGATCACCAACACCTCGGCCGATCACACCCTCACTGGCTGGAACGATTATGAGTTCCTCTACGGGACCACATACCAGCCCGCCAACGACACGATCGCGAATCAGTAATTCCACCTTGAACGAGGGGTTCATAGGTATCTTTGTCTCTGCTGAAAAGAACAGTCCAGCTTCATCATGTACGTTCGCTAACGTTGCAGTTCGTGCTCGGCTGCGATACTGTGATGGCTCATGCCTTTCGCTGGAGATTCGTGTCTTTCACTGGAGAAATAGATGCGTCGGTTTTTTTTCTGTCTGCTTGCCACGGCGTCGTTCGCAGTTTCTTTTTCATCTGGCACTGCACAGAGACCGGCGCCGAACCTCCCGGTCTATCGCCGGTCAAACGTACCCGTTGAGCTTCGTCTCGATGATCTGATCCGGCGCATGACACTGGAGGAGAAAGTCCGGCAGTTGGATCTATACTCCGGCGCGAAGGCCCTGGTGGATAAGCACACCGACGACACTCATGCCGCGCTCGACGCCATCTTTCAGCCGCAACAGGCGGAGAAGCTTCTCGGCAACCTCGGAGTAGGCGGCATTCACGATCTGTATCCCACACCCGAGCAGGCTAACGTCATCCAGCAATGGACGATTGCGCACAGCCGGCTCGGCATCCCGGCGCTCTTCATCGAAGAGGCACTGCATGGATACGACACCGGCACTGTCTTTCCCGCGCCAATCGGCCTTTCCGCCACGTGGGACACGGACCTTGCTCAGCAAACAGCCTCCGCCATAGCGGCGGAGGCGCGCGCGTTCGGGGTCGACATGATCCTGGCGCCCGTCCTTGACCTCGCACGCGAACCCCGGTGGGGCCGCATCGAAGAGGACTTCGGCGAAGATCCCTACCTAACCGGGCAAATGGGTCTCGCGTACGTTCGCGGCGCACAGGGCGACAGCTTAAAGAGTGACCATACGGTCGTCGCCGAACCGAAGCACTTCGTCGCGCACGGATCGCCGGAGGGCGGCACGAATACATCCCCAGTGCACATCGGCGAGCGCGAGCTGAGGAGTGTCATGTTGAAGTCCTTCGAACCCTCGTTTCGCGAGGGTCACGCCATGGCAACCATGGCGGCGTATCACGAGATCGACGGCATTCCGTTGACCGCCGATCCCGCATTGCTCAAAGGAGTTCTGCGCAACGAATGGGGTTTTAAAGGATTTGTGCTCTCCGACCTCGGGGCCATCGAACGTCTCTACAAGGTCCATCATGTCGCGGCTTCGCCGGAGCAGGCATCCTGCCTGGCCGTCCGCTCCGGGGTAGACATGCAGTTCTATGACTTTCCCCATGACGTCTTTCAGAACGCACTCGTTCAGTGCGTCCATTCAGGCGCGTTGCCTATGCAGGATCTCGACCGCGCTGTTCGGAGCGTGCTTCGCGTGAAGTTTATGCTTGGGCTCTTCGACCATCCCATGGTCGATCCAGCGCTGGCTCAGAGGGTGTACCGCTCGCAACCGCATCTCGCGGTTTCACTCCGTGCAGCGCGCGAGTCGGTCACCCTGCTCAAGAACGACGGCAAGCTGTTACCGCTCTCTAAATCGACACGCAGTATTGCAGTCATCGGGCCAAATGCCAACGTCGCGCGCTATGGCGATTACGAGAAGGAAGCGAATGGCTTGCACGTGAGTCTGCTCGACGGCATCCACAAAGAACTGCCCGCAGCGCAAATTGCCTTCGATGAAGGCAAGGACATCGACAGCGCGGTCGCTAAGGCCAGACAAGCCGACGTCGCAATTCTGGGTTTGGGAGAGCGGGAGGGCATATCCGGAGAAGGTTTTGATCGCAGCACATTGGATCTTCCAGACAATCAGGAGCAGTTGCTCGAAGCTGTGGTCGCATCCGGCACGCCCGTCGTACTGGTACTTGAAAATGGAAGGCCACTCACCATCTCCTGGGCAAAAAAACACGTCTCGGCCATAGTGGAAACGTGGTATCCCGGAGAGTTCGGTGGGCAAGCGATCGCGGAGACGATCTTCGGCGACAACAACCCCGCGGGACGTTTGACCATCACCTTCCCGTCCAACCTTGGGCAACTGCCGGACTTTTACAACACGGACCCATCCCGCAAGCGTACTTACGTGGACGATGCCGGCGAGCCGCTATTCCCATTTGGCTTCGGCCTAAGTTATACGAGCTTCCGCTACGATCATCTATCAGTCACGACTCCCATTCCACCTTCGGATGCAAATGTTCACGTGAGCGTAAATGTTACGAATACCGGCGAACTGGCTGGAGATGAGGTCGCCCAACTCTACATCCATCAGGACACGTCCAGTGTTGAGACGCCAGTGCGCTCGCTGCAAGGATTCTCTCGCATCCACCTCCAGCCTCATGAGACGCGCACGGTGACCTTTAACGTGCCGTTGTCGCAGCTTGCGATTTGGAATGCCGAAGGTAAATGGGCAACAGAGTCTGGTCCCTTCACCGTTTGGGCTGGAGGCAACTCACTCGCCGAACTCACCGCACATTTCACCCTCAAAGCGAAATGACCCGGCGACCGCACAGAATTCGACGACCCATTTCTCTTAACACCACCATCCATCCGTTACCCTGATAACTAGAAGAAGATGCACCTCACTCCCCAAGACCGCCTCTTCGTCCTGACCGGAGCAGGGATCTCCGCCGAAAGCGGCCTAGCCACCTTCCGCGGCTCTGGAGGCCTCTGGAACGGCCATCGCGTAGAAGAAGTCGCCACCCCTGAAGCCTGGGACGCAAACCCCGAACTAGTCTGGCGCTTCTACTCCCAGCGCCGACGCGACGCCCTCGCCGCCGAACCCAACGCGGCTCACAGAGCCCTCGCCCAAATCGAACAGCGCCTCGCCAAAACAAGTCCGGAAAATTTCTACCTCTGCACCCAGAACGTAGACGACCTCCACGAGCGCGCCGGCTCTCATCGCATACACCACATGCACGGCAGCCTCTTCCAATCCCGCTGCACGCGCCCCAGTCGTCAGTGTCCAGCCCAACCCTTCCCCGACCAATCCTTCTACGAAGACCCCAAAAATCTCCCCACCTGCAAGACCTGCGGCAAACCCATCCGCCCGCACATCGTCTGGTTCGGCGAAATCCCCCTCGACATGGACGGCATCTACCGCGAACTCAACCGCGCCACCATCCTCCTCGTCGTTGGAACCTCCGGCTCCGTCTACCCTGCCGCGGGCTTCGTCAACATCGCCAACCAGCGCGGCATCCGCACCATCTACGTAGGCCCCGAGGAGCCCCTCAACACCGACGCCTTCGACGAAGTCATCCTGAGCACAGCCACCGAAGCCTTACCCAAACTCCTCGAATAACCCAAACCCCGCGGAAAACCGGGTGCCGGGTGCCCCACATCTCGATTTTGAGATGTGGGTTCTACCGATCCCCAATTCATTTACAGTAAAAACATGGCGAAACCCACGAAGGTTGACCTGGTCGGCGTAGGCCTCAACGCCACCGACACCGTCATCCCTCTCTCCACCTACCCCGCGCGCGGCTCCAAGACCGAATACACCACCGTCAGCACTCTCCCCGGCGGACAAGTCGCCACCACCGTCGTCGCCTGCCAGCACTGGGGCCTCCGCACCCGCTACATCGGCAAGCTAGGCGACGACCTCGCCGCCACCCTCCACCGCGAAGCCTTCTCCCACGCCGGACCCGATACCGGTGTCGACACCCGCATCATCACCGTCCCCGGCGCCCCCAGCGCCCAATCCCTCATCCTCGTCGACGCCCAGGGCGAGCGCACCGTTCTCATCCGCCGCGACGAACGCCTCGCCCTCCACCCCGCCGACCTCGACCGCGACAGCATCATCAACGCCCGAGCCCTCCACGTCGACGGCTACGATACCGAAGCCGCCATCCTCGCCGCCACCTGGGCCCGCGAAGCCAACATCCCCGTCATCGCCGACCTCGACGAGCTCTACCCCAACGTCGAAGCCCTCATCAGTAACGTCGACTACCTCATCGTCTCCCGCGACTTTCCCACGCGCCTCACCACCGAGCCCGACCTCGAGCAAGCACTCCGCAAGATGCACCGTCGCTACTCCTGCCGCCTCGCCGCCGCCACCCTCGGCGAACAAGGAGTCCTCGCCTGGGATGGCAAGCAACTCCTCCACACCCCAGCCTTCTGCGTCCCTGTCGTCGACACCACCGGTGCCGGCGACATCTTCCACGCGGGCTTCATCTACGCTCTCCTCGCCGACTGGCCCCTCGACCGCCAGCTGGAATTCGCCTGCGCCGCCGCCGCTTTGAATTGCACCGCCGTCGGTGCCCGAGGCGGCATCCACTCCCTCGACGACATCGCCAACCTCATCGCCACCGGCGCCCACTACCCCACCACCGCCTACGCCTCAACCCTCGGTTAATTTTTTCAACCGGCCTAGGCCCCACCGCCTTCCGCTGCTCACAAAAGATCACCCTCCGCAACGGCCTTGAAATAATGATCCAGATCACCTAAGCCTAAAAGCTGATCAATATTGCTCACCGCCAATTACACAAGTATTACTAAACGCGCCGTGCTACCCACACATCTTGGTAGTCAAATTAAGATCATGAACTCCCCGAGGCTATTCGGACCCGATCGCACCTTCACCCAACCCATCGTCTGGTTGACATTCCTCATCATGATTGCGTTCCATCTCGGCGCCATCGCCGCGCTCTTCATGTTCCATTGGAAGCCCTTCCTCGTCGCCATGCTCCTGTGGTGGGTTGCCGGAGGCTTCGGCATAGGCATGGGCTACCATCGCCTCCTCACGCATCGCGGCTACAAGACCCCCAAATGGATGGAGTATCTCCTCACCATCTGCGGTACCCTCACCCTCGAAGGCGGACCGATCTTCTGGGTCGCCACTCACCGCAAGCATCATCAAAACACCGACAAGGAAGGCGACCCGCACTCTCCCGGCGAAGGCGCTCTCTGGGCCCACGTCGGCTGGCTCGTCACCGGCGAAACGATGCACAACGATGCCGCGAATCTCCTCCCCTACGTCCCCGAACTCCGCAAAGATAAATTCCACGTCTGGATCAGCAAGTGGCACTGGATACCGATCACAACTCTCGGCCTCCTTCTCCTCGCATTCGGAGGATGGCCCTATCTCTTCTGGGGCATCTTCTTCCGCACCGTCCTTGGCCTCCACTCCACCTGGCTCGTCAACTCCGCCACCCACATGTGGGGTTCACGCAGATTCCCCACCAGCGACACCTCCCGCAACAGTTTTTGGGTAGCTCTGCTCACCTTTGGCGAGGGCTGGCACAACAACCATCACGCCCATCCCCAATCCTCCCGACACGGCCTCGCCTGGTACGAGTTCGATCCCAACTGGTACGGAATCTCAGCCCTGCGCATCTTCGGTCTAGCCTGGGACGTCAAAGCCCGTTCCCTCCATCCGAAACCAGAAGCAGTAGTCACCGCCGCTGGCGTCTAACGGGAAGTTCACCACTCCCCAGCGCCCTCGAGAGGATGATCCAAATCACCACCTGTGTTCTGTCCTCAAGTTATTAACATAAATATGTCATCCCGACCGGAGCGCAGCGGAGTGGAGGGATCTGCTGCTTGTGCGAGGTAGACTCACGCTACCCATCGCGACATCATTTCTTCTGCTGGTGGCTTCATTTGTTTTAGTTCGTCATCCTGACCCTGAGCGAAGTCGAATGGGGAAGGGGCCCTGTAGCTCGTTGTTTTTTGTTCTCTTCTCAATCGAATGCACCAATCATGATTCTGCTCTAAACTCGCGCACGTAAGACAGCCACGGTGTAGCCTTAAGGCGTGAGCAAAGAAGACCTCAAACAACGACTTGCATACTTCGAAAAAAGGCTCGAAGAGGCCCGGCGTAAGCATGCCGCCAAAGAGCCTCATCCGCGAACCTTCGATGCGGGGTATACCACCGACACCTTCAAAACCTGGGTCGAATCGATCGCAGTGATCAACGAGCGCATCTCCAGCATCAAAGATCAACTCAAAGCGAACTGACCTCAGAGCCTGTCTAAAACTGTCGTTGAGAGTTTTTTGCTATTCTTTGTTCTTCGTCGTCATCCTGACCTGAGCGAAGCGAGCGGGGAAGGACCCCTGTATTTCGTCGTTATTCTTGCATTTGCCTGTTCTTAAATCCGTGTCATCCGTGTCATCCGTGTAGATCGGTGTTAAGCCTTTAGTGGTTGAATTGACCCGTCACGCGGGCAGCGCATCCGCGATCGACTCCGCAATGTAGCTCTTCATCGCCTGGCTCAGTTGGGAATCGACCTCGTCCGCAATCGTCATCACTCCGATCAGCAACACGCTGAAGTCGATACTTGCCAGGTTATTTTGCAATGTATTGAAGATGCAGACCTGCAACACACGCGACTCTTCCACCATCATCGCAGCCGTATAGCCCTGCTTTCGCCGGGTCAATCCGTGTTCAGCGGCGGAAACTGACATCGGCTCCTTGCTGCCCAGCGGTTTGAAAGAGCGGAGTCGCTCCACTAAATCGCGGAAAACAGATATCAGATGGAAGCAGCGAAGTTCCCGGCTCAAGGGAACAGCCATCAGACTCTCTTCCAGCTGGACGCGCCCAAACCAATCCTGAATGGTGCTATCCGCCGAGCGTTCCAGAATCGTTGCCACACTCTCCACCGCGCGAAGACGGGACGGGCCAGTGGCCAGTCGTTTCTTGATGGTATCCACCAGGGCCTTAACGTCCATCGGCTTCACCAGAATCTCATCCGCCTGCAGCATGATCGCATGCGCCGCCGCGCCCATCTCCGGGAACGCGCTCAACAACATCGTAACCGCCTTGGGATTGGCGTGCCGCATCGCGCTTACCACCGTCAGGCCATCCCCAGCCCCTGGCATATGCAGATCGCTGAGCAGCACGTCGAAGTGACCGGAGCTGATGTGCTTCAAAGCCTCCGAGACAGTGGCGGCGGTCGTAACCACGAAATCATTATGTTCCAGCACTTTTGCCAGGGTGAAAAGAAGAACCTCGTCATCATCTACAAGTAAAACCTTGAAAACGGCCATCTTCGGCTCCTCAAGCGGCACACGAGGAACACCTCTTGAACTCCAGTATCTCACCTTCCCCCGCGCAGGGCCGGAATACGGTCACCGAAAATACCTCACTCCGGGATACAACGCGCCCTGACAGAATGGCATCACACCCAACCGAAGGTGATCCGATTGAATCCCGCCCTGCAACTCCTCAAAGCCAAGCGTTCGTCCGCCCTGATAGACGCCCGAAAGATGGAATCCCAGCTTGCCCGTCTCAACGAATCGGCGGAAGCCGCTGGGATAAAGACCAATATCCGCTACGTGGCGCGAATGTTCCGTGAACAGATCGCCGCGCTCGATGAAGCAATCAAGACCTCCATCACGGAACTCCACTAGCTGCCTGTTACGGACTTAGCCGGTCAGTTTGATTCCAGTGTAGGCCCTCTTAGGAAGGCCATATTTTCTGCCTTATGTATTCCAGTAGACATATTGCCAGTAGAGGGTTTAGGCTCAAGGCTCCCAAGAAAAGAGGCCGCACGATGCCCCTTAAACTTCCGACCTTATTCCCGCACAGGCAAAATAGGGATCGCTCTTTCGACTCCATCTGCCCAATATGCTTCGCCACCGTAGCCAACGAAGAATCTGAAAACGATCTCGCAGGCTTCGACAGAGACCACATCTGCGACCCTGTCGTGATGTCGGATCGCGCGAATTTTCGTCCACCCACCCACGCCAAAAACACCGTGGACTTGGCCCGTGAGATCTGCAACACAGTCTTCCGCAAGGGCCTGAAGAAGACAAAGCCAAACTGACCCACCGCCATCCCCGCCTGTCGCTAATCATCCGAGGCTTCAAAAAAAAAATCGCCTTCCCGGCGGCTTCGACATGATGATTTAGATCGCCTGAAGCCGGGTGCCCCATCTTCGCGACGGTTTCATCGTCGATAAGGTGGGCTATCGCGCAAAACGCGATAATATTGTCGATAGAAATCTATTCGTGAACGGTCAAAAAGCCCAGCAAATTCACATGTCAAGCCCCAAACTCCTGAAAACCGACATCGCAAAACCCACAACCAACCTAAAATGAAGCACCTGCACGCCAAAAAATAAATCCGCCAAAACTGGCATTTTAGTTTGGTTCAATTCGATAAAATAGAAGTAGATAGAAAAAAGGCCCGGCCAAAAAGCCGGGCCTTCGCATTTAACCCGAAGACAGGGAGATCGGACCGGGGAAGTCCAGAAGTCCAGACCTATCCCTTGTCTTCCGAAGACTTTGCGCAAAAAAGTACCCCGTGGGGAGGGACT
>Ga0185299_10000186_pt1 | contig 192645 bp, 151 predicted proteins | sample PaiPotPPA55metaG_FD_128002 | JGI IMG/M metagenome (GOLD analysis project Ga0185299, IMG submission 128002) | Iron sulfur acid spring bacterial and archeal communities from Banff, Canada, to study Microbial Dark Matter (Phase II) - Paint Pots PPA... ...
GCCCCCTCGGGGGCTCTTGCTATGGGGTCGCCCGGTGCCCTAACGGGGCACGCCGGTAAATAGAGGGAAATGACCCTCTCGCGACAACGGGGAGGGAGAGGAATGGCCCTCTCCCTTACCCACTAACGACGGTTAACGATGCTTGCAGGGAAGAAGAGCAAGCTATTGCTTCAACCTAGTCATGCCGAAAGTCATCATTGTCGGTGCCGGTATTTCTGGACTGGCGCTCGCTTTCCGGCTCCAGCAGCTCGTCCCTCACGCTGAAGTTACTACTCTGGAGCAAAGTTATCGCGCGGGCGGCACGGTCTGGACGGAGCATCGCGCCGGATTCACCATCGAGCTGGGCCCGAATGCTTTTATCGAAACGAAGCCTTCGACTTTGAGACTGTGCAACGACATCGGCCTCGGTGGAGAGCTCCTGCCGGCGAGTGAAACTTCAGCGAGGAACCGCTATCTGTTTCTTGACGAAAAGCTGCACTTGCTGCCAAGAAACAGCCTGACTTCCATTCTTCGCAGTCCTCTTCTTACCTGGAGGGGAAAACTCAGACTTCTCTCCGAGCGCTTTCGGCCCCCCCGGCACGACACAGCCCCAGAATCGATCGACGCCTTCGTTCGCCGCCGCGCAGGGCCTGAGGCGGCGCAGATATTTGCGGATGCCATGGTGACCGGAATTTTTGCCGGCGATGCGACCCTTCTTAGCATGCGCGCGGCGTTCCCACGGCTGGTCGCATTGGAAGAGTCCGACGGCAGCGTGATAAAGGGCATTGCGCGTGCGGCCCGGGAGCGGCGCGCGGCCGCCGCTGCGCGGGGCGAGCCGTACCAACCGGCGGGAAGGATGTGGTCATTTCGGGCGGGCATGCGCACTCTCATCGAGGCGCTAGTACAGAAGCTGCCGGCGCCGCCTATTCTCGGTGTGCGCGTCCAGCGGATTGAAAGAGCAATCGTCGATTCCCAATCGGCTGCGTGGACAGTCCGGGGCGAGGGAGCTGATCGCTGGCATGCCGACGCGGTCGTGCTGACCTGCCCTTCTTATGCGCAAGCCGGCATGGTAGCCGACCTGGATGCTGGCCTGGCGGAAGAAATCGCTGGTATTGCCTACAACCGTATCGCCGTGGTAGCCCTTGGTTACCGGCAAGAGGATGTCCCCATCAAGCTGGACGGCTTTGGCTTCATTGCCCCGCAGAACACCCGGCGCGATATTCTGGGTGTCCAGTGGTGCTCTTCCATTTTCCCCGGCCGGGCTCCGCCGGGCTTCGTGCTTCTGCGAGCCATGTGCGGCGGCTGGAACAGACCGGAAATCGTGGACTGGGACGAATCGCGCTTGCTAAATGCCGTGCGTGCCGAGCTGCTCATCGCCATGCGGATTGAAGACCCTCCCGTTTTTTACCATATCGCCCGCTGGGACCGCGCCATTCCCCAATATCATCTGGGGCATCTTGAGCGCGTCGCTTTTATTGAAGGCCGCACCAAGGAACACCCCGGTTTATTCGTGGGCGGCAACGCCTATCATGGCGTAGCGCTCAACGATTGCACGGAGCAGGCTGAAATGATGGCCAGGCAGGTAGCAGATTATTTGACGCTCGTCTCAGGCTAGATGACTGATCAAGGCATCGGCCGCCTGGTCGATCTCCGCTTCGGTCGTGAAGCGGCCGACGCTTAAGCGCACGGCTCCGCGGCCCACGTCGACCGGCACGCCCATCGCTTGCAGCACCGGTGAGAGGCAGACACTGCCTTCGTGACAGGCGGACCCGGTCGATGCGGCAATCTCCGGTACGGCCTGAAGGACTTCGGCGCCGATGTGCCCCACGAAGTTTACATTCAAGGTGTTCGGCAAGCGCTGTTGCGGATGCCCGTTAATAACGATGCGTTCCCCGAGGGCGGCGGATAGCCGCTGCCATAGTCGATCGCGCAGGCGTCGCAGGTTTTCAGTTGCCTGCGGTAAGGATTGACAAGCCAGATCGCACGCCGCGCCAAGGCCCACCGCGTAAGGGACATTTTCGGTGCCCGCGCGCTGGCCGTTTTCGTGCCCCGCTCCGTGGATCAACGGCTCCAGCTTGACGCCGCGGCGCATATAGAGAACGCCCACGCCTTTGGGCGCATACACCTTGTGCCCGGCAACGCTGAGCAGATCGACGCCCAGCTGGTTCACATCGACGGCAACCTTACCGATCGATTGGGCGGCATCGGTATGGACCAGCACGCCGCGCTCCCGGGCGAGCGCGACAATCTCTCGGATCGGTTGCAGAGTGCCGACCTCGTTGTTGGCGTGCATGATGCTGATCAGGGTTGTCTTGCGGTCAATGGCTTTCCGGACCGCGTCGGGATCGACAAGGCCATGTCGATCCACGGGCAGGATCGTCACGCGGCAACCGAGGCGTTTCAGGAATTCGCAAGGCTGCAACGTGGCCGGGTGTTCGACCGCGCTGGTGATGACATGCGCGTCCCTGGCCCAGCGGCCAAAGATGCCGCGCAGCTTGCCGAGCACCGCCCCCTTGATGGCGTGGTTGCTGGCCTCAGTGCCGCCGCTGGTGAAAATGATCTCCTCGGGCTCAGCGCCAAGCAAGTCCGCCACCTGCCGGCGCGCGTGCGCTACGGCGTCATGCGTCTTCTTTCCGAAAACGTGCGCGCTCGAGGGATTGCCGAAGTGCTCATGCAGATAGGGCAGCATCGCCTCCACGACGGCTGGATCGATCGGCGTCGTGGCGTTGTAATCAAGGTAGATCGGCTTCATGGCAAGTTCCTACATGGCTTGCGCGGTTGCCGTTGTTTTTGCCCAGAAACAAAAACGTGCGGCGCTGAAGGCTCAGCGTCGCACGTCACAAGGAGAGGCTCCTATCGCCGTAGGAGTCCAGATTTACAGCCAGCGAACAAGCAAAATGTGGCGATTCCAGAACCTCCCCGAAGCCACACCGTGATTCTATCATGCTCAAAGCCGTAAGGGAATCGAAAAATGAGGACTTTATGAGAATGGTGAGGCTGGCTGCGGGTAGTGGGTCAAATCATGCTTTAGGACCCTCTTCATCCAGGCGCACGCCGCAATACGGACAGAACCGGACATCTGGGTGCAATCCAAGGAAACCACGACATGTAGCCAGTTGTGTCAGGCGACCTCGACAGTTTGGGCACCGGATGCCAATCAGGTGAGTACCGGCTATCGTCAGCCACGCAACAGCGAAGCCGCATATAGCTAGCGCGATCATCGCCGGATGCCGGGTTATCATGCCCAGCCCAAAGACAATGAGGCCCGCCGTCGCGATGCCAAGAACTAACCGCACTTGCTTGTTAATTCTCTCTCGTGCCGTCAATTTTACAGGACTCCAGTCCAGGGTAGTGGGCTAACTTTGTGTTGATCGCTCGACAGCCACGTTCGCAGTGGCGGACAACGTTTCTCCCGTGCTCGGGTGCTGCACTTCAAGCACGACCTTGCCTGAATCATCCACGTCCAGCCTAATTTCCAACCGTGGTATTCCGCGTTGGCACAGTGGCAGATCGTCAACTGCCAACTGAATTAGCTGTCGGGCGGAATCGGCTCGCCAGCGGCGAGCGATATGGTAGCCTCCTGTTGATCATCCGCGCTCGTTGAAAAAGCCGTCAAATACAGGACGGGCAATGTTGCTCCCTTCTTCAAGAGGACGGTAAACGGTCCCGCTGTTGTTTGGACGCCAATTGCCTCGCCGAGTATTGACATGGCATTCGCCCGCAACGGGTATCAACCAGCGCTGGAAGGCGGCGGATCTGGCGGGACATCTACCACAGATCCGCATTCCGGGCAGGTGCATCGGGGACTGCCGAGCCTCCTGGCTCCTGCTGTAAATTGTGCCGAACAGTTTGGACAGGTAACCTCTATGAATGCGTCGCGGCCGAACTGCCTCGGAATGTAAAGTCTAAACCGACATCCTGGACAACGGCTGGGTGGCGGTTCGGTTTCCGTCCCGAACGGGATGCGTGTCTTGCAGTGCGGGCAGACGTAAATGGAGCGGCTGAGCAATCCTTCTACTCCTCAATCAATTCATACATGCCGTGACCGACATACTTGAGTTTCTTTTGCTTCACGAGCTCGTCCCAGACGGCCTGCGGGAACTGGTTCGGCGGAGAGATGGCGACGATGTCCGCGCGTTTGCCGCCGCTCAGCGGGCCGCCGCTGATGTTGGACTCAGCATCGAGCTGCGTCAGCTTGATGCGCTTGCGAAATGCTTTGAGGGCGGTCTTGAGATCCTGGGCCGAGGGAACCTCCGGCCCCGGTCCGGAATTGGGCTCTGTCATAATCGCCTCGTGGTCAAGTCACGCAACCATGATTTAGTTCAGGAAAGCATAGCCAGACCATTCCTTCAAGCAAATTCGCAAAACTAGCGAATGCTGAATTTCAGCAGCTTGCAAGGAATTCTCCCGTTGAATAGCGGAATCTCCTCGACAAGCGGCAAGTTAATCGCCCGGCCCAGCTGCGGATTTCCCGTGAAAACGCAAGCCGTCCAGCCTTGGCAGCGCTGCTGCAAGACTTCCCCAAGCGTGCGGTAAAGAATTCTCAAGTCCTGCTCGACCCCGATCCGCTCGCCATAGGGCGGGTTACAGATAATCGTGCCGGGTGAGACGGCGGGAGGGTGAAAGTCGCGCAAATCCTTCTGCTCAAAGTGAACCAGGTTGCCCACCCCTGCCGCCCTGGCATTGTCTCGGGCAAAGCTAATCGCATCGCGACGAATATCGGAGCCCAGGATAGGCGCATCCAGTTGCTTGAGGATTCCACGTCGGGCTTCGTCGCGTAGCTCGGTCCAGAGCCCGATGTCGAAATCCAACCAACCCTGAAAGCCAAACCGCTTTCTGGTCAGGCCGGGAGGCCGCCGCACCGCCAGCCAGGTGGCCTCAATCGCCAGTGTGCCCGACCCGCACAGAGGATCCACAAGCGGCGTTCCCGGTTTCCAGCCGCTCAGGAGCACCAGTCCCGCCGCCAGGGCCTCGTTCAGGGGCGCTTTCGCCAATTTGGAGCGGTAGCCGCGCTTGTGCAGCGATTCCCCCGAGCTATCGAGGCTCAGCACGGCCTGGTCCTTGTAGATGTGCAAGTTCAGGCCAACCATCGGCTCCTCGACATCGACGCTCGGCCGGGCCCCCTCGCGAGCGACGAACTGATCGCAGATGGCATCCTTGGTCTTGAGGGCGGCGTAGTGGGAGTGCGTGATGTGCGAGTCACGCACGTTGCAATCGACGGCCAGGGTATGCTCGCGGGTCAGGTATTGCGACCAATCGACGGTTTGCACCGCTTTGTACAGATCTTCGGGCGATTCAACATGCACATCCAGAATGGGCCGGAGAACGCGTATAGCCGTTCTTAGCCAAAGATTCGCCTGGTACAGCGTGGCCTGGTCGCCGCCAAAGCTGACGCCGCCCCGCCCCGGCTCAATATCCAGAGCCCGGAGGTCGCGTAGCTCCTGAGCCAGGACACCCTCGAAGCCGCGGGCACAGGTGGCAAAATATTTCTGTTTGGCCATGATTTCCTCTGCGATCATTGTGCAACAATTCCGCCGCCGCGGGCCAGCCGCCTTTACTTTTTGTCATTCATTTCCGCCGGCCGGTTGACAGGGGGCTGTCCATTTCGTTATCATCGGGGGGTCCCTTTGTTCACGAACTTCCCCTTCTCCTCACGTCTTTCGTCTCGGGGAAGAGCATGCATGGACTTCGACAGGACATCCCTTCGCGTCCGTGGTCGAATTGAACGGCATGACGAGAGGCCATGGGATGGAATCCGGCGGCGACGGCCTGACGCAGCACCCAGGAGGGGCGGGCACACTACTCGCTCGTAACTTGCATGGCAGAGCCAGACAACAGCCCCGAGAACATCCCCGCAGACGCGGGTTCAGCCGGGCCGGCGCCGGAAGACGCGGCTTCTTCCCATGTCATCAAATTGGCCGCCGAGTTGTTTCCTGGCGTGACGCCTGGGCAGACGGACGATACCCCCACCATTATCTCACGCTCGCCGCTGGCAGCAATCCGCGCCGAGGAGGCGTTCGCCAACATGCTGCGCGGCAAGCGCCTGGCGCACTTTGAGCTCCTCGGCTCGCTGGGCATCGGCGGCATGGCGGCGGTCGTTCGCGCCCGCGACACGCAGTTGGACCGCATCGTGGCTTTGAAAATCCTGCCGCCCGACATGGCCGCCGACCCGGAGATCGTGCGCCGTTTTCACCAGGAAGCACGCGCCGCCGCCAAGCTCGATCACGAGAACATCGCCCGCGTTTTTTTCTGCGGCGAGGACCAGGGGCTACATTTCATCGCTTTTGAGCTGGTCGAGGGCGAAAATCTGAAGACCCTGCTCGAAGAGCGCGGCAAGATCCCGGTGCCGGAGGCGCTCGGCTACATGCTGCAGATCGCCACGGGGCTGGCGCATGCGGCGGCGCGGGGCGTCGTGCACCGCGATATCAAGCCTTCCAATATTATCATCAGCTCCAACGGCCGGGCCAAGCTGGTTGACATGGGCCTGGCGCGCAGTCTCGATCCGAACACGGACGGCGGCCTGACGCAGTCGGGCGTGACGCTGGGCACTTTCGATTACATCTCGCCCGAGCAGGCGCTGGAGCCGCGCGACGCCGACGTGCGCAGCGATATTTATTCGCTCGGCTGCACCTTCTATCACATGCTCACCGGGCACCCCCCGGTGCCCGAGGGCACCGCGGCCAAGAAACTGCATCACCATCAAAACATCGATCCGCTCGACCCGCGCCAGCTCAACGCGCAGATCCCCGATGACGTGGCGGCCTTGCTGGCGCGCATGATGGCCAAGGACCCGCGCGACCGTTACCAGCGGCCGGAGCAGCTGGTGCAGCACCTGATTGTCCTGGCTCAGAAGCTCGGCGCCGTGAATGAAGTGACGGATGCGGTCCTTTTTGTGGACGCGCCTTTGCTTGGGCCGCAAAGGACCCGGCCGCTTCTCATCGCAGGCTTGGCCGGGCTGATTCTGGTGGTGCTCGTGGTGATTCTGGCGCCGCCGTCCGGCGGACAGATTCGTCCCCCGGTAAGCCGGAATCCCGTGAGCCGAATGGGCTCCAGCCAGGGGCAACTGGAAAAAGTCCAAAATGCGGAGTCGCAGGCAGGGTCCGAATCCGCGCGCGGCACGGAGGCCATGAACTCCGGAAACAAGCCCGTGTCGCTGCCCTACCACGCCAAGGACGCCAAGGGCCTGGCGGAATACCTGCGCAGCACGCCCAATGCCCATGTTTATTTGAGCCAGAGCCTGAAGCTCACGCGCGACCATCCGCTCGTGTTTCAGGGCCAGAATCTGACGATCGAACCCGAGCCGGGACCAGACGCGTCGAAACCCAAATTCGCGCCCACCCTGGCACTGACTTACGACTCCCAGCCCGGCGGCACCTGGACGATCCTGAAGATCCTTTCTGGCAATGTCACGATCCGGGGCGTGCGCTTCGAGCTGGATACGCTGGGCGGCAATATTCCCATGAGCGCCATCGAACGCCAGGGCGGACAGGTGTTTGCCGATAAGTGTGCATTTTATGTGAACAAAATCGACGCCACGCAGCGCGAACGGGTCAGCGCGATTTCCGTGTTCGGCAATAGCCCCGGGCCGGATCAGCCTGCCGTCAAATTAAGTTATTGCTATTTCCCCGGCGGCAAGGATGCGCTTTACCTCGCCGGTTCAGGCAAGGTCCAGGCTCTCCAATGCGCCTTCGGCCCTTATGGCAACTCTCTTTTCGCCCTGGACAAAAAGACCGGTCAGGATGTCGATCCGCGGCGCAATCTCACGCTCAGCCATTGCTCGGCCTTTGTCATGGGCTCGGCTTTTCGCATTGAGGACGGCATAGAGTTCTTCATTCAGGCGGACAATTGCGTCTTTTCCTATCCCGAAGAGGACAATGCCGGCGTGACCGCGGGCGTGTTGTTTGAGCAGTGGGGCGGCTCCGGCGCCGGCTCGAGATATGTTGCAACGGGAAATTGCTACCACAATCTGCGGGGGTTCTGGGCCAAATCGCCGCAGGCGGACACCCAGGACCTCATTACGACGCTTGCTGCCTTCAAGCAGCGCTTTCGTAGTGTTAAGGACGAGGGGTCGTTTGAGCCCTCCACGAGTCCTTGGGGGGCAGCCGATCCTCTGCGGGAATTAAGTCATGACAATCCGAGTAGCGCCTTCCAGTTGCGCGAGGATCAAGCGCCGCTGCGCCTGGCACGCGACAGGCAGCAAATGATCGGCGTGCAGCACTGCGCCTGGGGGGAACTCTATCCGCGAGCGCTGCCCCAGCTTGGCGACCGAAAACAGCCCGACGCCGTCGCCCAAAGCCAGCAGAGAATTGTCGATCCGAACGTCGCGGCGCGGGGAAATACTTACAAGAAACTGAGCCAGGCCGTGGACGAGGCCCAACCGAACGACGTTATCTTGATCCGTTACACCGGCCTGCTCCGCGAGGATCCGGTGCGGATCAAGGACGCCAACGCTAACCTGACAATCCGCCCCCATGACGGTTACCATCCCATCTTGACCATCGGCCAGAGTCCGGAGCCGGACGCTGCCCTGGTGCGCGTGCACGACGGCAAGGTGGCTTTTGAAAACCTGGAGTTTCGCCTGGCGCCGGACAGGCCCGGCTACACGGCCCAGACGGTGGTCATGATCGTCGGCGACGGCCAATGCAGCTTCAGCAACTGCCTGGCCACGCTGGAACCCCGCGAAGGGGTCAATCTGTCCATGGTCACGCTCAATGATCCGAGTGCGGTCATGAAGATGATGCCGCAGCCGACGCAGCAGGAGGATCCGCGGATTACCCTCACCGGCTGCTTTGTGCGCGGCAGCGGCCAAATGTTGGCGGTGCGCGTGAGCCGGCCGTTTGACTTCAAAGCCGAGGATTCCTTGCTGGCCCTGAACGGCTCCATGCTGGTCATGGACGCGAACCCCAAGGAGCCCTCGGCGAGTCGCAATGCCAGCATTACGCTGAGCCACCTGACGACCTATCTGACCGAGCACCTGATCCTGCTGCGGGCTGTTAAGGAGAACGGCGCCAAGGGTTTGGTAACGACGCAGATCAAGTCGGTGTCCGATTGCCTGTTCGCCTCGGCAGGGACGAAGGCGCTGATTCACCTCGAAGGGATCGATACGCCCGAAGGCCAGATGGAGCGCTATATTTCCTGGAGCGACAGCCAGCGCAACGCCTATAGCAATTACACGCAGTACGTCGAGCAGCAACCGGCCTCGGACGCCATGCCGCAGCCGCCGCTCACGGCCAACGCCTGGAAAGATTTTACGCGCGATCCGGACAGCCGGTTTGAGCGGGTGAGATTCAGCCAGTCACCTGCTCCCGACGCTTCTCTGTCACGTGTGGCAGCCAGCAACTTCAAGCCCATGGCGCCGCCCTTGCAGGGCTGCGGCGCCAACGTCGAGCGCTTGCCGAAATCCACAGACGATGAGGGGACAGACAGGTCCGGGGATGACTCTCTGAAAGAGTGACGGCCCTTACCTCTTCTTTGCCTTCGTCTTTCTGGCGGTCTTTCTTTTCTTCTCTGACTTGGCTGGCGCCGGCTTCTTCTTACCGAAAATTGCTTCGTAGCCTTCCGCAAAGTTTTTGGTTTCTCCCAGGCCGACACGAATAATGCTCACAACGTTCCTCCCGCTATATGACCATGTGCAGCAGTTACTGGCTATCAGTCATCGGCCCACCGGGACGAGCCCGGTGGAGTCTCTCAGTCAGTCTAAAAAGCCGGTTCAGCCGGAGCAAGCCAGGCGGTACAGGATTTCCGTCGCCGCTTCCACCTCATCCAGCGGCACCCATTCATCTGCGGTATGTGCCCGGGCAATGTCGCCTGGCCCGAAAACGACCGCTGGAATTCCAGCCTCGGCAAGGCTCGAGGCATCGGTGCCATAGGGCACCGCGGTCACCTGGTGCGCTCCTTTGACGGCGTCGATCGCCGCTCCCAGCCGGGCCACGATTTCACCGGCTTTCTCGGGCCGCAGCGCCGGACAGCTCAACCATGGTTCGGAACAGGAGAAGGATCCGTGCGTCGTCTCGAACTGTTTTAAGTACTCGAACAACTCGCGTGGAGCTTGTAACGGGTCCTCGCCGGAAACCAATCTGCGGTCGATCTCGATCCGGCAACAGTCGGGAACGGTGTTAGCGCTGGTGCCGCCTTCGATGCGACCGACGCTGAGGGTTGCCGGTCCCAGTAAGGGATCAACCTTGGCAAGGCGCAGCGCTGCCGCATAGCGCTCAATAGCCGTCAGCAGGCTGCCCATGCGATAGATCGCGTTGACTCCTTGCTCCGGGCGCGAGCTGTGACAGGCGCGGCCGCTGGTCGTGATGTACCAGCGACAAACGCCTTTGTGGGCGTTGACAATCTGCAGTTGCGTCGGCTCGGCAACGATGGCCATGTCCGCCTCAACAGGTTTCTGTACGAGGCGCTGCACGCCCAAAAAGGTGTGCTCCTCGTCCACGCTGCAGGCCATGACAAGGTTGCCTGCCCCGGCCGGCTTTTCCCTGACAATGCGCGCGAACACGGCGAGCATGGCGGCCATGCCGCCCTTGATGTCACAGGCGCCTCGACCGTAGAGCCGCCCCTGTTCGATGGCGGCGCCGAAGGGGTCGATGGTCATGTTGTCGGCAGGCACCGTATCCTGATGGGCTTCCAGCAGCAGCGTGCGGCGCGGCGCCGGTAAATCCGTATAGCCGACGATGTTGTCGCGCAGCGGCCCGATGCTTTGCCGCTCATGGCGGACCCCCAGCCGGCGGAAGAAGTCTTCGATATAGGCTGTGACGCGATGCTCATAAATGATCTCCGCCGGCAAAGACCGTCCCATGGGATTGACGCTCGGCAATCGCACCAGATCGCGCAGCAGGCCAGTCACTTCATTCATGGTTCGAGGATCATGATCGTTGAATGGTGAACTGCGACATCTTCAAGGTCGGCTCGGCGGGCAGGATGGGCAGGCCGTCGGCGAGCAGGCGCGGATGGCCCTTGCCCTCGGCGTCCAACTCCCAGCACTCGACCCATTGATCCCAGGTGATCGGCCGCCGGGAGAAGAACAGCTCCTTGGCGTCGAGCGTCGGGCCGCGGCTGACAAGTTCGCCGTTGCGGTGCAAGGGGGTCAGCAAGTCATAGGGTTCGCGGAGGTCGTAGGCGATCATTTTGCCGTTTAGATGATCTTCGCGGATCACCAGGCAATGATCGGTAATATCGTAACCCGGAACGTGAGGCGACAGGGCTGCCGTGAGCTGTTCGCGGATCAGGTCGACGCCGGCAAGTTTGTAAAGGCCGGCCAGTGCCGAGGTCAGCACCTGCCGTGGTTCCGCATCCAGCTGCTTGAGCCAGCCGGGTTCGGCAATGCTGGCAATGAGCCAGCCGCAATGTTCTTCAAAGGCCAGCCACAGCGACTGGTTGGGAAAATCGCCGTGGCCCAATTCCACCCGAATGCGATTGCAGGACAGCACGATCTGGGCGACATAAATGGGCGGGTCGGGCCAGCTCTTGCTTTGCTTGAGGAGAGCGATGAATTCACGCTCGATAAATAGCTGCAGCGACCGCGCCACCTCTCGAAGAGCCTGGCGATAGGTGCGCGCCGAACGCCAGTTGCCGTCGTGGTAGGCGGCAAGCTCCGCATGGCGGAGATGGGCGAAGTGCGTGGGCACGGTGCCCGAGTGAAAGCCGGGCTTCAGGAGCTGCGGCATCTTTTCCCCGTGACGGCCAATCACCACTGGCTTCAGACGCGGCGCCCGATTGGCGCGGAACAGCCGCCAGTTCTCCTGGATTTCCCAGAAGAAGAAGGCCACGGCGCTGGGCAGGAGCCAGAGCGTGGGAATGATGACGCCATAGGTCAGCATGCTGGCGATCACCGAGCCGGTGTGCGGCCCAAGGCGTTCGACCTGGGCTTCCGGTGCGAAGGCCTCGCGGTACAGCGGAATGAGCCACATGAACTTGAAGGCCAGCGAGGAGATCGGCAGCTTGATCGGGTTTAACGTGGGCTCCATCAAGGTCACGAAGTAGAGCCGGATCAGGTAGCCGATGGGAAACCACAACACTCCCGCCACGGCGCGAACCACCAGCGTGAGCCGGCCCTCATCGCTGCGAAAACGCAGCCATTCGTCCACGCTGTAGAGGAGCGACTCCACCGCCTTGGTGACCTGCTTGAAGAACAGATCGACCCAGCGCACCACTCCCTGGAGGAATTCGAAGCGGACCCAGCCGTAAATCATGGCCACTGACTCAACGAGCGCTTCACTGGCCGCGTAGCCGAAGCGCGAGTTCAGCAGCCAATCCATGAGGATGAAGGTGAGCACAAGAAGGAACGGCGAGTCGCGTATCTGCGGAAAGCAGAGCCAGATGGCGGCAGACACGGCCAGCGGTTTGATGCCATACCAGAAGAGGAGCAGGAACGGCCAACTCGTGAAGATCGGCCGAAACCACGGCAGCCGATAGAGCCGTACCGGGATCTCGTAAAAGACGACGCGCAGACAACGATAGCTCCAGTGGCCGACCTGCCTGAAGAATTCGCGCAGCCCGGGCACATGCATGAGCGCCCAGAGAAAAACGCCGAGCGGCAAGAACGTGTACCAGGGCAAGAGCAAGCTGTGCCCGGCAGTCTCGGGAGCGCGGGACAGCATGGCAGCATGAAGAATCGGCACGGACGGCACAACGGTTGCCTGTCGCGCCGCCTCTCCAGCAGCGGCGGCCTGGGGAGTCTGCTGGAAATAATGCATGACACAGATTTCGAGAGTCACGACGATAGCGAACGCCCCGCCAAAGGGAAGCACCACATGGCGGGTGAGGAAGCGGCCGATGTCGGTTCCGAAAAACAGCGAACTGCCGCGCTCCAGCCACCTCAGGTAGAATTCGCCGCGATGATAGACCCCTTCCATGAGGGTTGCCAGGCGACGATCGAGCTGGAGGAGCGGGTCGCCGCGCCAGTAGGAAACCGGATCCTGCAGGTCGGGCAGCTTGAGCCGATTGCGCGAGACAGTGTCGCGTAAGTCGGCGAAGGTGAAGAAGCCGTATTCCGAAATGCGGTCGAGCAGCTCCTCGATCATTTTCTGCAAGGCCACCTGCTCCGGCGGGTTGGCAGCCACCAGACCAACGTCGTGAAAGGCGTCGCGCAGGATGGGCCGGAAGCGTTCGCGCAGGCGCTCTTCGGTAAGATTCGAGGCCGACTGCAACAGCCGGCCCAGCCGTTGGCGGTCGTCGTCCGAGATGCGCGCCATGGTCAAGCGCTGCGCGGCGGTGCGCAGGTGCTGAATGCTCCGCACCAGTTGCAAACTGGTCAGCGGCCGCTTGATCGGCCGCCGGCCGGCCGAGACCACCCATTCCACGAGATCCAGGGCGAACGACTTGCGCTGGTGCTCCATGCACACTTCTTGCAGGTCGTAAAGGAGCTTGGCTTCGACCGGCCAGTTGCCCTGGTCGGACTTGTCCAGGAGCGACGGGAGCACCTGCAGCCACTGCTGCAGCTCTTCGCTGCTGAATTTGAGGGCGTCCTGCAAGTTGGCCGTGAGCACCCCCACGTCCCGCACGGCGCTCTCGCGCGTGGACTGGGTGAGCGCGGCCGGCGCGACGCGCGCCGCCCTGGTGCGCAGGATGGCGGCGCGGACAATGTCCCCCTCGGCCACGGCGCGGTCGGCGTGGCGCTGCAGCCGCCAGTAATAGTCATGCGACTCGTCGGAGCTGGTGTCGGTCTGGATGACCGGGTCCGGGGCGCCCGGAAGACGGGTGCGCGCGAAGATGGCGTCGCCATCGACGTCCCTGGCCAAAATCTGGTCAATGGCGGCAAAATCGCTGATGGCGGGAAAATACGTGGCCCGCAGGTTGGTGCGGAAGTAGCGCAGCTCCAGGTAGACGGCGGCAAACTCGATGTAAACCGCGAGGTCGTTCTCCGGCTGCAGGAGATCGCGCTCCTCCTGCAGGACAGCGCGGATCTCTTCAAATTCGGTGCGGCCGATCTGCTCGATGCGCGCGCGGACGTCGGCCTGGGTCAAGTTGCCTTCCTGATGCCGCTCGTCCAGGGCGAGATGGACATGGACATGAAACAGCAGCCGCCAGTAGCGGGCAAGGATGGCCGCCCGATCCTGCTTTTCCAGGGCCTCGTCCGGCCGCGCCAGCAGGATGACCGTGGGCGGCAGCAAGTGGTCCGGCGGCAGATCCAGTTCATCCTGCTCGACATAGCGAAAGAGCACTTCCCGATCGAAGTAGTAGCAGCGCTCATGCGGCGCCTGCACGAGCAGATGCGGCGCCTTGTACTCTTCCTGGAGAATGCGGCGCAGCACGCGGGGCGGAACCAGCAAGGCTGCCGGATCCGTAGCGCGGACTGCCTGTTTCAGGTCTTCCAGTTCCACCGAATGCCCCCACCGGGAGATGCGATGGAAGTATCATACCGCGAAACCGCACCACTGAGCAATAAGCTGCCGTCGTAAAAAGCTTGAGCTGGCGGTCTTTTCGGCGCCATCGTTACATCCGTTGCGGGCGACATCCAGGCTCCTCCTTTGCCCCTTCCCGTTGGGGAGAATTTTCCTCATCTGCCGAACGGTCTTTGCCTTTTTTCCTTGCCACTGACTTGAGCGCAGGTACTATCTGTTGGAGACTCGGCTGGCCTTTACACGCTCTCGACCTTCAGCTCAGGGAGTTCCGTTACATGAGCGCTCCGGTTGCTGCCGTAGGCACCCGTCCACCTGGCCTGGCTAGCGATCTCCTGCTGGTTCGTCTCCTGCCTTCTTCAAAACGTCCACCCTCTCCAGGCAGAGTGCGTGCGGATCTTGACAAATTCTTTCGGCGTCCGCCGTCAGCGGAGCAGTGGGGCGAAATCACCGCTCACCTCAGAGCGGAAGGGTTGCTGCAAGCAAAGTCCCTCCGCCTCACCGACAGCGGCCAAAGCCAGGCCTTGGCTTTTCTGGGGATAAGAGAGCTACCTCCCAGGGCCACGTGGAAAACCATCAAGGCCCGCTATCTCTTGCCGAAGGCGCTTGACATATCCTCGACAGAGCCAGGTGCAAGCAAGCGCATCCAACGGGCGGATGCCCTGGCGGCGCTATTGCTTGGACGGCGTTTTCAACTACCCGTCGCTACGGACGCCAGTCTCAGTAACGTCCTGGAGGCGCTGGCGTGCAAGGAACTTGGCTTTCCCCAGCTCAGTTCGCTGGCTGACCTCAAAGCCCAGGCTCTGAGCCGGCTCCTAGGTGAGTCCCAGCCGCTGAAAGCCGCCGATTTGGCCAGGCAAGTGCCGCGGATTTTACTGGGAGCGGCGCGCGGCGGACTCGATGGCCTGCGCGACACAGTCCTGGCTGGTTGGGCAGATTCGGCCGACCACGAATCCGTTGCAAGCGAATCCCCGGCAGCGGAGTTCGAGCTCGAAACGTTCGCTAACACCGTGCGCGCCGCCGCACGCGACTGCCCGACGGGCCGGGTCGGCGATAACAAGGTGTTCATCAGCCACGTCTGGAAACGACTGCGCGATGAGCCCGGACTTCCGCATCTGGACTTACCGGCTTTCAAGAGCAAGCTCGTGGAGGCGAATGCTCGCCGGCTGTTGACCCTGAGCCGGGCCGATCTCGTGCAGTTGATGGACCCCAGCGATGTGGCCGAATCGGAAACCCACTACCTCAATGCCGTGTTTCACCTTATCCTCGTGGACAGGAAGCAGTCATGAACCTTGTTGCCCAGCGCACCGCTCCAGCCGACGCTCTGTTGTCCGCTTTCTGCAACCCCAGAGCGCCGGAAGTCTTCAGCGCCATCGTCTACTCGAACCAGATCTGGACGCCGGACCCGTTCGATGTATCCTCGATTCACAGCGAGGCGCGAACCGCTTTTGCCGGTTTGCTGAGCCGCGCCGCCTCGCCCACACCGCCCGCGTTCGGCAAGACGCTGCTGTTGCTCGGCGAGGCAGGCAGCGGCAAGACGCACCTGATGCGCGCCTTCCGCAACGAGACCCATGCCAGCGGCACGGGCTACTACGGCTACATGCAGATGACCAGCCGGGCCGACAACTATGCCCGCTATGCCCTCAGCAACCTGATCGACGCCCTCGAGCAACCGTTCCTGCATCCCAACCCGGCATCCGCTTTGACCCGGCTTGCCCACGGGCTGCTGGATACGCTGGAGGTCGTGTCCGCGGACGAGCGCCAGGTCCTGTGCAATGACCTGATTGAGCCCGACCAGTTAGCCCAGCTCGTCGATCGCGTGGTCGACCTGGTCGTCCAGGAACCGCGCTTCGACGGTATCGATATCGATTTGATCCGCGCCGTGCTTTACTTGTCATCGACCGATGGACGCATCCGGCCGCGCGTGCTCAAGTGGCTGCGCTGCGAAGATTTGTCTGGTTACGACCGAGCGATGCTTGGGGACCTCGTGCCCCGGCCGCAAGAGCATATGCCGCTGAAAACCATTGCGGGCCTGGGCAAGCTCATGGCGGTCATTCACCAGGCGGCGCTGGTGTTGTGCGTGGATCAGCTCGAAGAGATCATCGATCAGACGCTCGTCGAGGAAAGGGCCGAGCGCTGGGAACTGTTTCGCCGGGGCATCAATACGCTGATTGACATTAGCGACGCCGTGCCCAATGCCGTCATCGTGGTCGCGTGCCTGGACAACATGTTCGACTTCGCGCGTCCGTCCCTTCCGCAACCCAAGCTCGACCGGCTCGAACGCGATCCCCAGCCAACCCGCCTTTCGAGTCATCGCTCACCGGAGGAAATTGAGCTTATGGTCGCCCAGCGGCTGGATGTTCTTTACGACGAAGCCGGTCTCCATGCCGACGCGCGATCTCCCACGTTTCCCTATACCTCTGAGCAACTGAAACGCTTGAGCGGGTTGCGAACGCGCGACGTGCTCGACTTCTGCCGGCAGCATCGCGAGCGTTGCGTCCACGCCGGCCGCTGGATGGAGCCGGATGCGGTTGCCTCTGCGCATGCACCGCCCGCCGCGCCGTCGATCGAGCGCGATCAGGAGTGGAACGATTTTCTGGCCGCGTTTCAACTGCCCGTGCTGGAAGAAGCGCAACTGGCCGAATTACTGGCGGCGAGCATTCGTTTTCTCTCGGCGGAGATGCCGAACGGCGTCTACTTCGGCGCCGAGCAGGACGGCCGCTTCATCCCGGTTGAAACCCACGGCCCGGGCAACATCGTCGAAAAACTGCTGGTCGCGGTGTGTGACCGCCGCGCCCAGGGAAATGGTCTGGCCAAGCAAGTCGATGAAGTCGTGAAGCGCGCTGGCGACACTCCCGCGGCCCTGGTCCGCTCTACTTCATTCCCGGCCTCGGATACGGTGATAGCCAAGCGGATCGCAACCTTGATTGAACCGAGGGGACGCTGGCGCAGGAAGGTTGTCGAAAATGCCGATTGGCGAACCATGGCGGCGTTCCGTGCCTTCCAAAAGCCGCGGCAGAGCGATGCCGCTTTCGCCGCCTGGCAGAAACAAAGCCGGCCCCTGAGCAGTGTCCCCGCCCTGCGCGGCATTCTGGCCCTGGACAAGCTCGTAGCTGCCCAACCGCTGACGCAGCCATCAAACCATGAATCATCCGAAACTTTACCCCTCCCGGAGTCGCCTGCTCCCGGAAAACCAGACTTTGCACCGCCGCCCTGTTTGGCCCGGGACACGACCTTGCTCCTCGGCCACACACGCGGAATAAGCTCGACACCGGTCAGGATCGCGCCGCAAGAACTGACCATGCACGCCGCCTTTCTTGGCGCATCAGGCAGCGGCAAGACCACGGCGGCCCTCACGCTCATCGAACAGCTTCTGCTATCCGGCGTTCCCGCGGTGCTCATCGACCGCAAAGGAGATCTTTGTCGCTATGCCGATCCGGACGCCTGGAACGCAGCCCTACCCGACCCCGCGCGCGCCCAAGGGCGGGCACAGCTCAGGCAGCGCATTGCTGTGGCTCTGTTCACGCCGGGTAATACCAACGGCCGGCCGCTCACTCTGCCCGTGGCACCCGCTGATCTGGCACAACTTCCGGCGACGGAAAGGGACCAAATCGCCGGTTATGCGGCCGCGTCGCTGGCCGGCATGATGGGCTACAAACTGCGCGCCCCGGACCCGAAATTGGCGATTCTCGGCAAGGCCATCGAGGTGCTCGCTGCCACGCCAGGGCGGGCCGTCAACGTGCGCGACCTGAAGGAGTTGGTGGAAAATCGCGACGAGGCTCTTCTCCTGGCCGTGGATGGGTTCGAGGACCGCCATTACCGCCGCCTGGCCGAAGATCTGCTCACCTTGATCTTGCAGCGCCGGCGGCTGCTGGACGACCCGGGCAGCGAAGTTCTGGACATGGACGCCCTCCTCGGTCAAGGCGGCCTAGCCGGCTCCGGCAAGACACGCCTGAGCATCATCAACACGCAATTTCTCGGTGATCAGGCCGCGGTGGATTTCTGGTTGGCCCAGTTCCTGATCGCGCTGGATCGCTGGGCGAGCAAGCACCCGTCCCCCGACCGCCTTCAGGCCGTCCTTCTCTTCGACGAGGCGGACCAGTACCTTCCGGCCACGCGGCAACCGGCCACCAAGGCGCCCATGGAAAATCTGTTGCGGCGTGCCCGCTCCAAGGGCGTGGGCCTGTTCCTGGCAACGCAGAGTCCCGGCGATTTCGACTACAAGTGCCGCGACCAGATCCGCACCTGGCTGGTCGGCCGTGTCAAGGAAGAAAACGCCATCAAGAAGCTGCGCCCGATGCTCGAGGCCGCCCGCGTGGACGCGGCCGCCAAGCTGCCGGGACAGGAGATGGGCCAGTTTTACCTGCTTCGCGAGAAGGAAGTCATCGCCTTGCACACAGAGCCCTGCTTGATTGCTACGGAGCAAGTCCCCGAGGACCGCATCCTGGAGTTAGCGCGCACTGGACCTTCTCCCGGTTTGTCGCGCATCTAAGCGTCTTAATTCCAAAATGATCCCAGAATTCGACGAGAATGGCTATTTGCCGCCGGGCTTGCACCAGGCCACCCTGGAAGAAGTGGCTGCCCGCTTCGGTCGCGAGTCCGAGATACGCCGCGTCGAGATAGAATCGGTTCGCTGGCTTGTTGACCTGGCCCGACGTGCCGGCATCGTGCGCTTGATCCTCAATGGCAGCTTCGTCACCGACGCCTACGAACCCAATGATGTCGACTGTGCCCTCCTGCTTGGCCCCGACGCTTCGGGCGATCCCCTTGCCAAGGCGGAACTGGTCGCCGGCTTGCCGTTTCTGCAAATCGACTTGGTGGAGCAGAAGGATTTCGACATCATGATAGCAGTGGTTTTTGCTTCTGATCGGGCCGCGGTTCCCAAGGGAATGATCGAGGTGAAACTATGGGATTGAAGGATGAGCGTGAACTGGAAGTAACGCGCGGCAAACTGCGCGTCCTTGAAGAACGCCTGGCGGTGGCCCGGACCGAGCCGCGCGACAATCCGCACGCGCATGAACTCTCGCTGCGCTCCCTGACCAGGATGATCAACCAGCTGAAAGAAGAGATCGCGCGTTTCCAGGCGCATGCCATCGAAAAGTGAAGACCGAATGCCTTGCGGCGTCAGAAGACCGGCTTCAAGCGCGAGGGGATTCTGCGTCAGGACCGCTACCATGAGGGTCGCTAGGAGAATACGATTCTCATGGCGATCCTGCGCGAAGAGTGGGCTGCGGACAAAAAGCAGACGAGCTAGCAGGGAGCGTGGATGTTTCAGGATATTTTCGTCGGTCTGGGAGACCCCGCCTACCCCGGCCACCTCGGGCGCGTGGTGGTGCGCCTGGTGGTGGCCTGTATCGCGGGCGGCCTGGTGGGGTTTGAGCGCCAGGTCGAGCACAAGACGGGCGGGCTGCGCACGCACATGCTCGTGGCTCTGGGCGCCGCGCTCTTCGTCATGATCGCGACGGAAATGAAGACCGATGTCAGCCGCGTGATCCAGGGCGTTGCGGCCGGCATCGGTTTTCTCGGCGCAGGCATGATCTTCCGCGTCTCCGAGGAGCAAGAGGTGAAGGGCTTGACGTCGGCGGCCAGCGTCTGGGTAACAGCGTCCATCGGCATGGCCGTGGGAGCGGGATTCATCTGGCCGGCCCTGGTGGCCGTGGTGCTCGGCTGGTTGATTCTCTATGCGCTGCACCACGGCGAACGCTGGCTAAAGCAAACACTTAAAAGTGTGCTCGGCAAGCCCAGACAAACTAATGAGGAGGAGGACCTGGCCTGTAAGCCGTAGCCTGTCCCGGTGACAGGCCATTGGACTGAGGCGCGCCCCATTTGCGCCAAAGAAAATAGATTGGCACACCCGTCGCCACGATCACCAGACCGGGCCAGGTCGTTTGGGTGCGATAGCAAAACAGTACGACCACAATGACTCCTGCGCCAAGCACGTATAGCCCTGGCACGACAGGATATCCAAACGCTCGGTAGGGCCGCTCTGCCAGAGGGCGGGTACGGCGCAGGCGGAAGATTCCCAGGATGGTGAGAATATAGAAAATCAGCGCCGCCGAAATGACATAATCAAGCAAGTTGTCATAGAGGCTGCCGTATTTCGGGGCCCCAGTCTCCGTCTTTTCAGGTAGGACGGTCCGCGGCAGGATCAAGGCGGCCGCCCAGATTCCCTGGATGAGCAGGGCCCAACCCGGCACATGAAAGCGATTCAGGCGGCCGGCCAAACCAAAGAACAGACCGTCGCGGGCCATCGCGTAATAGGCCCTGGCGCCGGATAGAATCAGGCCGTTGTTGCAGCCAAAAGTCGAGATCAAGATCAAGATCGCCATGGCATAAGCGCCCACCTCGGGAGAGATGGCCTGTGCGGCCGCTGTGCCGAGTCGACCTATCTTGTCTTCCTGGATGACATAGAGCGTTTTTGCCGTATCCCACGCGGGTCGCGTGCTAAAAGGCAAGCTCACCAGATAAGCGACGTTGGCGAGCAGATAGAGAATGATAACCAGGGACGTCCCCAGACCCAGGGCGAGAGGGATATTGCGCTTGGGGTTGCGAACTTCGCCGGCGATGAACGTAATGTTGTTCCAGGCGTCCGAGGAGAATAGCGAGCGTGTTTGCGTCACGCAGATGCCGACAAAAAGGCCGAACGCCGACGCGGCGGTGAGCCCCCTTCCGACGTCATCCAGCGTGCCGCGTACGGTCCATGGGCTCTCCTTGTAAAAATTGAGATCCACGAAAATTGCCCGCCGGCCAATCCAGATCCCCAGGATAATGAGCGCCAGCAGAGCCCCGGTCTTGGTAATCGTAAACAGGTTCTGGACGAATTTGCCGAGCCGCAGACCGAGCGTATTCATGAAGGTCAGCAGAACAATCAGTACGATTCCCACGACCTGAGCTGTGGAGAGTGACAGCGCGTATCCGGTCCCGCCGAGATGAATTGGTGCAATCAGATAGCTGTCCTCTGCGACATTGCTCCAGGCGCCGGTGAGGTATTTATCAAGACCGAACCGCGCGATCATGTCGGGCCAGACAACACCGAGAAACTTCGCGAAGCCGATGCCCACCGCGGCAATGGTGCCCGTCTGGATCACCAGGAAGAGCGTCCAGCCGTAGAGGAATCCCCACAGCGGCGAGAATGCTTCGCGCAGGTAAACATATTGGCCACCAGCCTGCGGCATCATGGCGGCCAGCTCGCCGTAGCTCAGGGCCGCCATGATCGTGAGCACGCCCGTGATCAGCCAGGCTACGAGCAACCAGCCGGGCGAGCCGACCTCGCGGCTCATGGCGGCGGAGACAATGAAGATGCCGGAGCCGATCATCGAACCCGCGACGATCATGGTCGAATCAAGCAGCCCAAGGCCCCGAACAAAACCTGTTGCCTTGTCTTCCTGGGAGGTTGCAGTTGCGGACATGGTATTCCTCTGGGTTCATCAATCGCTCAGGCGTCGCCCGATTATGACAGGACTGGCGTGGCGTGCAAGAGCGCCGCGCCTGCCGCCTGCCAACTTATCGGCGACTGTCTACAAAAAGCTTGAACGCCCCGGCTCGTCAAGGAAAGCGGCATGGCGGAAAACTCCGGCTCTTTGCGTGCGCACGCCCTGGCCATCTGGCAGGCTGCCGTTCAGGCCGTGCGCGCCGACGACCTGGTAATCGCGGCGCTAGCCGACCCCGCCTCCGAGCTCAGGGAAATGGTACACAAGGCCCCCCGCATCGTGATCGTCGGCGCAGGCAAGGCCGGCGCCGCCATGAGCGCCGGACTCGAGAAGGCGCTGGCTGACTCTCTGGCCAAGATCGAGGGCATCGTCAATGTCCCTGCGGAGGTTGTGCGCCCCTTGCGGGCTATCCGCTTGCACGCGGCACGGCGCGCCGGCACGAATCAACCGACACAGGAGGGCGTGGCCGGCACGCTGGCGATCCTGAACCTGCTCGCGAGCGCGGGACCGGATGATGGTTGTATTTGCCTGCTCTCCGGCGGCGGCTCGGCGCTTTTGCCCGCCCCGGTTGAAGGAGTCAGCCTGGAAGACAAGCAACAGGTGACCCGCTTGCTGCACGCCTGCGGCGCCACGATCAACGAGATGAATGCCGTACGTAAGCACCTGTCCCGCAGCAAGGGGGGCAGACTGGCCGAGGCATTCAAGGGACGCGCGCTCTTCAGCCTCATTATCTCCGATGTCATCGGCGATCCGCTTGAGGTCATTGCTTCCGGCCCGACCGCTGCGGATCCGACCACGTTCGCCGATGCTCTGGCAGTCCTGGATAAGTACGGCCTGATCGCCGGCCAAACAGGTGAGCCGCCGCCTCAACAAGTCCCCGCCAGCGTTGTGCATTATTTACAGGAAGGAGTAGCCGGCCGGAATCCGGAAACGCTGAAAGTACTGCCAACGACGGTGCAAAATCGTGTCATCGGCAATAACGCAATGGCCCTGGCCGCGGCTACGCACAAGGCGGAGTCGCTTGGCTATCACGTGTTAAATCTGGGTGCCCATATTGAAGGGGAGACCCGCGTCGTCGCCGCCGCCATGGCAGGCCTGGTGAGCCGCATTCGGAATGACGGCAAACCCGTTCGGCCGCCCGCCTGCGTACTGAGCGGTGGCGAAACCACGGTGACGCTGGGTCGGGACCACGGATTGGGGGGACGCAATCAAGAATTTGTCCTGGCCGCCGCCGTCAGCTTGGGCAGGAGCGGCCTCACGGACGCGATTGTCCTCAGCGGCGGCACCGATGGAGAAGACGGACCCACAGATGCCGCCGGCGCAAGCGCCGATAGCGCAACGCTTACGCGCGCGGAGAAGGAGCAGCTCGCCCTAAGTGATTACCTGGACCGCCATGACACCTACCATTTCTTCGAGAAGACCGGCGATCTGCTCAAAGGCGGCCTGACGCAAACAAACGTCATGGATGTGCGGATCATTCTCGTTCAGGAGGCTGCCTGTTTCCAAACTGAAGCAAAATAATACATTTCGAAATGGCCGGTTTGTAAGAATTGCTCAGGTCAGGCTCGCTCCAAACCCGCAGCGCTATCCGTAAGCCTTTTTGAAATATTGAGTTATGGCGTTCCTTTAATTGTGACTCGGGATTGGCATCACACTTGCTTCAGATACGACAGAACGGAGAAGCCCGGAGCAGAGAAGATAGCTGGGGCTGGAACAGAAGAGGCTCGGGGTCAGGACCCGAGAAATCGTGGGCTTTCCCGGAGCGCAAGCCGGACGACGCCGGAACAGACGTTCGGACTTGCGGCTTCGGGTGCCACACGATGAAGAGGCAAGGAAGAGAACAGGCCGACAGAGAAGAATACCCAGAGAAGTAGGCATAGTCGAAGGGTACAACGGCATCCTGCCCGGAACGTTGATCCTTCAGACGCGTGGCACCCAGGCCGGTCCGACCCCGGCCTGGGTGCCCGCGTTTCTAAACCCTATCCCCCCAAACTATAATCCGATCCCGAGCATGCCTCCGTTATAATGAGAGCGCTGCCAGTCTCTATTTTCTCGGGGCATGCTTGTGTTCAATCGGCCTCTCGCGATCAAGTTGCTCGCGCCCACGGTCCTGGTCAGCCTGGCCCTGGTGGCGGTGTGTATCGTTGGCGCGTTGTCCCTCAATTACTTGCACTTCAACCTGAACAAGGAGCTAACCGAAAACATCGAGAGCACGCGCGCCGCGCAACATCTGGAGACGACTACAGAGGAACTGTCCCACCTGCTGGGCGGAGGGCACGAGCGGCCGGCGGAGTTGACGCAGCGCATCGAGGAGCTCAACCAAAAGGCCCGGCTGGAATTGAACCGGGCCTCCGCCCTGGCCAACCTGGAAGATGAAAAACGCCTCGTGCCCGAAGTCGAAAAAGGCTTCAACGCCTACCTCAAGGACTGGGATGCTCGCCAGCAGGTCCGCAGCATTGATCTTCTCCAATATGACCGGGCGCTTTCCCGCCGGCTCGATGCCGAGGTGCTGGCGCCCTGCAAGGCGCTGCGCGATTCCAACCTGCAGCAGATCGTGAATTCAAATCTGGAAAGCCAGCGCATCATTCAAGGTCTCAACTGGGGACTGCTGGCGTTTGGACTGGGAGCGCCGTTGAGCGGCCTGCTGCTGGGCTACGCGGTGGCGCGCAGCCTGCATCATTCGATTTATCAGCTCAGCGTCGGCATTCGCGATGCGGCCGGCCGGCTCAATCGCGAGCTTGGCTCCGTGACGCTGGAAGAGCAGGGGGACCTGCCGGACCTGCACCGCCAGCTGCAGGGAGTGATCGCGGAAATCGAACGCGTCGTCGATCAGCTGCAGCAGCGTGAGCGCGAAGTCTTGCGCGCGGAGCAACTGGCGGCGGTGGGCCAGGTCGCAGCGGGCGTGGCGCACGAGTTGCGGAACCCATTGACGTCGGTGAAGATGCTCGTGCAGACCGGCCTCGAAGGCGGCCAGGCCGCCGGCCTCCCTGCGGAAGACCTGCGCATCATCGAGCATGAGATCCGCCGCATGGAGCAGTGTATTCAGCTCTTCATTGACTTCGCCCGCCCGCCGCGCTCGGAAAGGCGTCAAGCTGATCTGGTGGCGGTGCTGCGCCGTGCCCTGGCTCTCGTGGAGGGACCCGCGCGGCGGCAAAAAGTGACGCTGGCCGCCGCGCTGCCCGCGGAACCCGTATCGCTCCTGATCGATCCGGAACAAATTCACCAGGTCGTGGTCAACCTGCTCCTCAACTCCTTGGACGCGTTGCCTCGCGGCGGCACCGTGAACCTGTGCCTGCTTCGCCATGCCGCCGGCGCTGCGAGCCCGCCTACGTCGGCAAACGCGAACCAGATCGTTGAAGTCCAGATTCATGACACCGGTCCCGGCATTGCGCCCCGCATTGGCGAACGCCTGTTCGAGCCGTTCGTCAGCAGCAAGGAAACCGGCCTCGGGCTCGGCCTGAGCATCTGCAAGCGTCTGATCGAAGCCCACAGCGGAACGATCCGTGGCGAGAATGCACCGGAAGGGGGCGCCGTGTTCGCCTTTACGCTTCCCGCTTGAAGCGGTCATTCGTCATTGGTCATTCGTCATTCGCGTGCCGCGAATGACGAATGACCAATGACCTTGTCGGAGATGGCAATGCCCACTCTGCTGGTGGTCGATGATGAAGCGTCTATCCTGACTGCGTTTCGCCGGGCGTTTCGTGATACGGCGTTTACGCTACACACGGCGGAGACGGCCCGCGACGGCCTGGCTTTGGCCCGCGCCCAGCAACCCGACGTAATCATCTTCGACGTGCACCTACCCGACATGACCGGCCTGGAAGCCTACAAGACGCTCCGCGCCATGGACGCGCGTAGCCCCGTCATCTTCATCACGGGGAAAAGCACCACCGATACGGCTATCGAGGCCATGAAGCTCGGCGCCTACGATTACCTCCTCAAACCTCTGGAGCTGCCGCAGCTTCGCCAGGTAATTGACCGCGCCGCCGAGATCAGCCGCATGAGCCATGTCCCTGCCGTCCTGGCCGAGCAGGAAGCCGTGGACGATCGCGTGGATGCCATCATCGGCCGCTGTCCCGCCATGCAAGATGTTTACAAGGCGATCGGCCGCGTTGCCAACCAGGATGTCACCGTGCTTATCACGGGGGAGAGCGGCACCGGCAAGGAACTGGTGGCGCGGGCCATTTATCAGCACAGCCGCCGCGCCACCGGACCTTTCCTGGCGATCAACTGTGCGGCTATCCCGGAGCAGCTTCTGGAAAGCGAACTATTCGGACATGAAAAAGGCGCCTTCACCGGGGCCGATCGCCGGCGTATCGGCAAATTCGAGCAGTGCGCCGGCGGCACGCTGTTCCTCGACGAGGTCGCCGACATGTCCCCGCTGACCCAGAGCAAGATGCTGCGCTTCCTGCAGGAGCAGCAGTTCGAACGCGTCGGCGGCAACGAAACGATTCGCGCCGATGTGCGCGTCCTCGCCGCTTCCAATCAGGACCTGGAGCCGCTTGTCGAATCCGGCCGCTTTCGTCAGGACCTCTACTATCGCCTGCGCGTTTTCTCCATCTGCTTGCCCCCCTTGCGGGCGCGCGGCGAGGACTTGACTTTGCTGGTACAGCACTATCTCCGCCGCTTCAACCGCGAGCTGGGCAAGGACGTGCATCAGGTGGCGCCCGAGGCGCTGACCTTGCTCGGGCAGTACGCCTGGCCGGGGAACGTTCGCGAACTGCAGAGCGCGCTGAAGCAAGCCCTGCTTGTCGCCGCCGGGCCGCTGCTGGTGCCCGATTTCCTGCCTGCTGCCCTGGGCAAAACCAGCGAATCCCGTGGCAGTGCCATTTTGCCGGGAGGCCTGGCAGCAGGGAGCGTAGACGGCTTTCCCGCCCTGGGTCAGTATGTCGAAAACCGCCTGCAGCAAGGTTCCGAGAATCTCTATGAGGAGTGCTTGAGAAGCATGGAACGGCTGCTGTTGACCCGTGTCCTTCAGCAGACGGGAGGCAACCAGCTCCAGGCGGCAAAGATTCTGGGCATCACGCGCGGCAGCCTGCGGACCAAGATTCGCGACCTGGGCATTACCATCGCCCGCACCGTGAGCGCCGCAGAGGATTCGGAAGAATGATGCACCTCGTTGGCCCTGACCCTGATTCTCAGGCCATCTCACGAATCGATTCGGGCAGGCAAACTGCGGATCTCCGAGCGCACTTTGCGGAGGCTGTTCCCTTCGTGGTAGGCGTCCATGTACACCAACGCCTCTTCCATGGCGGCGGCGGGCCCGCCTGTCTTGACGGCAAAGACGCGCTCGCAGGTGTCGCAGATCTCGTTCTCGTCGTAGGCCGCCAACGGCGTTATACTGGCGATGCCGCCCTCGGCACTCGGCCCTGGGCCGGCGATGATGCGGTAGGCGAGGTAGCGGCGGGGCATTCCCTCGGCGTCGGCCTCCGCGCTGAAGTAGCTCACCAGGCACTCCAACATTTCCGCCATGGTCGTCACCTCGCCTGCACTTGAGGATATCCCTACTCCATCATACGGGGGCGCGCCGTCTACGGACAAATGTATCCGCGTAGGTATTGTTTCCGCATAGCCGGATGGCGTCAACCTTCAGACCATCGTCAGCTTCTTGCAATCGCGCCATGCTTCATTAGAATTGCACCTTGGATCGATCCATCTTTATGGGATCGTTCCTGACTCGTACGTCACACCTGCCGTTACCAGGAGCTTAGCGTGATGAACTGGGGATTTTCGCGCCGCCGTCGATCACAGCACCGGCCGTTTTCCAGACCGCGCCTCGAGTTCCTTGAGGATCGCACGGCGCCCAGCGTCTTCTGGGGCGGCTTTGCCTCTACGCCGCAGCACACGGCCCAGGCCGCCGTGGCGACGCAGCCCCTCAATCAGATTCTCTGGCACACGGCGGTCGACCAGAATCCGCCGTATCAGGGCGGCGATTTGCTGGTTCACTACGGCTCCCCGGTCATCACCCAGGCCAACACGGTTATTGTCCCCGTCACCAAGGCCGCCGGCGGCTTTGAGGTGGACGCGCACAACGGCGCCACGGGCAGCCTGATGTGGAGCCAGAGCACCGACTATAGCCTGCCGCCGCACGACTGGGTTCCCAGCTACTCTCCCGTCCTGACCGCCAACGGCCGGCTGTATTTTGCCGGGGCCGGCGGCACGATCTACTTCACGAGCAATCTGGATTCCACGTCGCCGGGTGCGCCGACACAGATCGTCTACTACGGCGCGAGCAATTACGCGGCCAATCCCGGCGCCTATAACTCGACGGTCTTCGTCAACACGCCGCTCACCGCCGACAGCAACGGCGATATCTTCTTCGGTGTCCGCGTGACCGGCGCCAATCCCTCGAACTTGACGGACGGCATCGTGCGCATCGGCTCGGACGGGAGCACGACGTGGGTTTCCGCCTCCAGTGCCGCTGGGGATGCCCAGATCGGCGCCGTGCCCCACAACATGGCTCCCGCGCTGAGCAACGACCAGGCGACTCTCTACGTCGGCGTCCGTGCCGGCAGCACGCAGTATTACGGCTACCTGCTTGGCCTGGACAGCACCACGCTCGCCACCAAGAACAAGGTGTTCCTCTGGGACCCGCGCAGCGTGGGCTCCCAGGGAGCCGGACTGCTGGATGACGGCACGTCCTCGCCGATGGTGGGTGCCGATGGGGACGTGTATTACGGGGTCATGGGCAATCCCTACAACGGCTCGCGCGGCTGGCTGCTCCACTTCAACAGCACGCTGACGCAGACGAAAACTCCAGGAGCCTTCGGCTGGGACAGCACGCCGGCCCTCGTGCCCGCTTCGATGGTGCCCAACTATTCCGGCACATCCACATATTTGCTCTTCGAGAAGTACAACAACTACGCGGGCGTGTCCGACGGCGGCGACGGCCTCAACCAGATCGCCCTCCTCGATCCGAACGCCACCATGACCGAGCCGCACGCATCCTCCAACGGACTCCAGGTGATGCAGGTCTACAAGAGCATCCCGGGTCCCACCCCGGACCCCAGCTTTATCAACTCCGGCTATCCCAACGCGGTGCGCGAGTGGTGCATCAACACTTCCCTGGTCGATCCCTTCAGCAAAAGCATCGTCATGCCGAGCGAGGACGGCAAACTCTATCGTTGGGACCTGGGCAGCAACACGCTCAACCAGGTGGTGACCGTCAATCCAACGGGAATCGGCGAAGCCTATGTGCCGACGCTCGAAGGGCCGGACGGCACTGTCTACACCATCGAAAATGCGCAGCTCTATGCCGTCGGCGGACTTCCCGGCGGCCTATCCGTCAGCTTGACATCGGTGCAGAACCCAACCCTCTATGGCGGGACTGCGTCATTTAACGCCACCGTCACTTCTTCGAACTCGACCAAGCCGACCGGTACCGTGACCTTCAAGGACGGCACCACGGTCCTCGCGACGGTGCCGGTGGACGCATCGGGAAACTCCTCTTACTCCACGACAGCGCTCAGCTATGGCCATCGCTTCATTACCGCCGCCTACAGCGGCGACAGCCATTACGTCGCCGGCAGCATGACGTTGGTGCAGGCGGTCAAGATGACCACGAGCGTAACCCTGGCTTCTACGCCGAACCCGTCGGCATACGGCCAGGCGGTCACGCTCACGGCCACGGTGACACCTACCCTGGCCGTCAGCAACGTGGTCACGGGAACGGTGGTGTTTCGCGATCATGACAGCACATTGGGCTTCGCTCCCGTGAACTCCAGCGGCCAGGCTACCTTGACGATCGCGACCCTGGGACCGGGAACGCATCCGCTTTTTGTGAGCTATCAGGGCGATAGCAATTTCAACGGCAGCGGCTCCACCATTGTGAACCAAACCGTCGGGCCGGCCATCATCGACAACGGCGCTTCCGGCTATTCCGAGACGGGAGGCCCGTGGACCACGGAGACGGTGCCTGCCTACGGCGGCAACGAGCGCTACGCGCCCAGCAGCGGCAACGGCTCAACCACGGCAACGTGGCAGGTGAGCAACGTGCCTTTCGGTTATTACTCCGTGCAAGTATCCTGGCACCCGTATCCCAACCAGGCGACCAATGCTCCGTATGCCATCTATGACGGGAACACGCTTTTGCAAACCGTGCCGGTGAATCAAACCCAACCCGCGAGTGGCGCCACCTTTGGCGGCGTGCCGTTCCAGATCCTGGCTTCCGTGAAGATCGCCAGCGGCACGTTGAAGGTAGTGCTGAACAACAGTGGCAACGGCACCTATATCGTCGCAGATGCGGTCCGCATCGCGCCGCTGCCCGTCACCAACACGGACCTTAACTGGTCCGCTTCCGGGGATGGCGTTAGCGGGCCGTCCACCGTAACTACGCAGACGCCGTTCACGCTGAACCGCACGTTCACGATCTCCGGCGCTGCCGCTCCGAGCAGCTTTACCATCGCTTATTATGCTTCCACGTCATCCAGCCTTACCCAGGACCTGAGCCAGGCGATTTTCCTGGGCAAGGAGACGGTCAGCTCCGCCGCCGACCTGGCTGTGGGGAACCATGCAGGTGCTAGCCCGCAATTCCAGTTTCAATCGTCAGGCACCTACTATTTCCTTGCCAGGCTCAATCCGGACATCAGTTTCGTCGAGTCCGATGGCCAATTCAATGACACGAACAACGTAGCGGCCGGTTCTCAGACCGTGCTCGTCTCGGGGCCGACCATTGTGGACAATGGCACTCCGGGTTATTCCGAGACGGGCGGCCCGTGGTTTACCGAGTCGGTGCCTGCCTACGGCGGCAGCGAACGCTACACGGCCAGCAGTGGCAACGGCTCCAGCACCGCTACCTGGCAGGTGACCGGCCTGCCCGCCGGGCAATACCAGGTGCAGGCTTCCTGGCATCCGTATCCGAATGAGTCGAGCAATGCGCCGTACGCCATCTACGACGGCAATACCCTTTTGCAAACTGTGCCGGTCAATCAACGCCTGGCCGCCAGCGGCGCCAGCTATGGCGGTGTGCCCTTCCAACTGCTGGCGACGGTTACCATCAACAGCGGCACCATTCGCGTGGTGCTGAACAACAGCGGCGACGGCACCTACGTGGTCGCAGATGCCGTGCGCGTCGCGCCGCCCGTGTCCTCGAATACCGACCTCAACTGGTCGGACCCGGGAGACGGCATCAGCGGCCCCGCGACGGCGAGTCCGCAAACGCCGTTCACCATCAACCGCACCTTCACGGTGAGCGGCGCAACGGCGCCGAGCAGCTTCACGATTGCCTATTACGCGTCCACGTCCTCGGATCCCAACCAAAACCTGAGCAACGCCATGCTGCTCGGCAAGGAGACGATCAGCGCCGCCTCGGACCTGGCCGTCGGCGCTCATGCCGGCACCAGCCCGCCATTCCAGTTCCAGGCCGTGGGCACGTATTATCTCCTCGCCAGGCTCAATGCGGACAACAGCTTCCTGGAGTCCGACGGCGCCAACGACACCAACAACGTCACGGCCAGTGCGCAAACCGTGTTGGTGTCCGGTCCCGTGATCGTGGACAACGGCTCACCTGGTTATTCCGAAGCCGGCGGCCCGTGGCTTACCGAGTCGGTGCCCGCCTACGGCGGCAGCGAACGCTACACGGCCAGCAGCGGCAGCGGCGCCAGCACCGCAACCTGGCAGGTGACCGGTCTCGCCGCGGGGCAATACCAGGTGCAGGCATCCTGGCATCCGTACCCCAACGAGCCGACCAACGCGCCCTACGCCATTTACGACGGCAACACGCTCTTACAGACCGTGCTCGTGAATCAGACCCAGGCCGCCAACGGCGCCAGCTACGGCAGCGTGCCCTTCCAACTCCTGGCGACGGTTACGGTCAACAGCGGCACCCTCCGGGTGGTGCTGAATAACAGCGGCAACGGCGCCTACGTGGTCGCCGACGCCGTGCGTGTCGCGCCCCTCACGCCGTCGAACACAGACTTGAACTGGTCCGACCCGGGAGACGGCATCAGCGGCCCCAGCGCGGTGAATGCCCAGACGCCCTTCACGATCAGCCGGACCTACTCCGTCAGCGGCGCGGCGGCGCCGTCCAGCTTCACCATTGCCTACTTTGCTTCGACCTCCTCGGACCCCAACCAGGACCTGAGCAAGGCAACTCTCCTGGGCAAGGAGACGATCAGCGCTGCCTCCGATCTGGCCGTGGGCGTTCACAGCGGCGCCAGCCCGCAGTTCCAGTTTCAGGCGCTGGGGACCTACTACTTCTTCGCCAAGCTGAATGCCGACAACAGCTTTATCGAGTCGGATGGATCGAACGACACCAATGACGTGACCGGAAGCGCCCAGCCCGTCGTGGTGTCCGGACCGCTGATCGTGGACAACGGCGCGCCGGGCTATTCGGAGACAGGCGGCCCCTGGTTCACGGAGGCGGTGCCTTCCTACGGCGGTACCGAGCGTTACACGGCCAGCAGCGGCAGCGGCGCCAGCACCGCCGTCTGGCAGGTAACCAATCTGCAGCCGGGACAATACCAGGTGCAGGTCTCCTGGCATCCGTACGGCAACGAGCCAACGAACGCGCCCTACGCCATCTACGACGGCAGCACGCTGCTCACCACCGTGCTCGTGGATCAGACCAAGGCGGCCAACGGCGCCAGCTACGGCGGCGTGCCGTTTCAAACGCTGGCGACGCTGAACCTCAGCAGCGGAACCTTGCGCGTCGTGCTGAGCAACAGCGGCAACGGGGTCTGGGTGGTCGCCGATGCCATGCGCGTGGCGGCGGCTTAATCTCTGGCGAGGCGTTGTGGCGGAGTTGTTTGCCAGTTTGCCAAGTTCGTGGCCACGGGTGGCAAACTACTCTGTCATTGTAAAGCATTGATCCTGATTAAGTTGCGGCTCGGCGGAGGCCATGTTTGCCAGTTTGCCAAGGTCACGGGGCCAGGGGGCGGCTGTAAAAAAAACCGCAAAGTGCTCTTCCCCTGACTCACCTTTGTTTTGTAACGGGGTCTTGCTCGAAGATACCCAGAGGGGAAGTGGCCGTCTTGGACGCCTTGGCCGTCTTCGAACAATCCTGGGAGCGTCGTGCTGCAATAGCGGCAACGGGGTTTGGGTGGTTGCTGATGCAATGCGCGTGGCACCGGCTTAGGGTCCCTCCAGGCATCGTCAGAAACTGACAAAAGATCTGCTACTTGGCCCGGTTGCCTTTCCGAGTTGTGGGAGCCCGTTTTTTGCGGCGCCGAGATTTGGAACGAGTAGCCCAGGCACGGTCCTGTGCCTGGCAATGTCTAAGATATTCGTCAATGCCCCCATAGCGCTCGATTAGCTCTTCGCGCACGCGTCTGATTTCTTCGACGATGACGTCGGTCATGGTTTGATCCTCCGGATATTCTGGCCGAAGCGCACTTGTGGGATCGTTTCCGGTGACACGATGAGCGGAGCACGCAAGCCAAGGCCCCGGCAAATCACCTCCAGCCTCGCCTGGGCAACCGGGTTTGCCAGATGAGCATAGTTCCAGGTTAACAATACGGTATTTTCTTGCAATCACGCGGCGAGACCGGATAATCGCCGGCTGACTCGTAATCCACGGCGCCCTGGACCAATTCAAGAATGGTTCAATCCGGTCCGCCCAGTTTTTTCCGTTCGCTGCGCGATTGATTGTGCACTTTTCCCCGTCCTCTTCTTATAGGGGGCCCTTGTCATGGTCCACGAACCGGGCGCCCACGGCCGCTTCGACCGCTTTCGGAATTACCTGCGTCTTTTGGCCCGGCTGCATGCGGATCCGCGGCTTAAAAATGAACTCGATCCCTCGGACGTCGTCCAAGAGACGCTGCTGAAAGCCCACAAGAATTGGGAGCAATTTAAGGGCCAAAGCGATAGTGAACTTAAGGCGTGGTTGCGCAGGATCCTGACCAACACCTTGTTGGACAAAGAAAGGGAGATGACGGCTGAGAAGCGCGACGTAAATCGGAAGCGTTCGTTGGAGGCGGAGCTGGAAGCTTCGTCCGCTCGCCTGGAAAACCTGCTGGCCGCGGACGGGTCGTCTCCGAGCGAGCAGGTGTCGCGTCAGGAACAAATGGTGCGGGCACTCGACGCTCTGAGTGATTTACCGGACGACCAGCGCACGGCCGTGGAGATGCATTACTTAAAAGGACTCTCGCCCGCGGAAATCGCGGAGCAGCTGGGCCGAAGCGCCGCCGCCGTCGGCGCACTGATTTTTCGCGGCATCCAAAAGCTGCGCGAGCGGCTCAAAGACAGCTAACGAGGGGCAACCAATGGGTACCGAGCCCAACAACGTTAGTGACGGGGATATGCGTCTGGGCGAGGCCATCCTCGCGTGCCTCCAAGCTCCAGACGTTGGCGGACGGATTGACGCGCGCTTGGTCGAAACAAGATTTCCGGACTTTGCCCCGGAAGTAGCGGAGTTTCTTGCCGGCCACGAAGACTTCGAGCGTTTCGCCGCTCCCTTGCGGGAAATTGTCGGCGTGACAAATCCCAGGCTGCCCTCGTTGCCGGGTTATGAGGTACTGGCTGCAATTGGCCGAGGCGGGATGGGCGTGGTGTACAAGGCCCGACAATGCAGCCCGAACCGGCTCGTCGCGCGCCCGGCCGGCAGGCGCCGCGGAGCGCCTCTGGCGCTTATGCCGCCGCAAGCCGCTGGTGGCCAGCCTGACGGCGACGCTGGTCGTGGTAGCACTTGCCGGGATTTGCGGCGTCTTCTGGCAATGGCGCCATGCTGATCTCCGACGGCAGGAGGCCGAGATGAATTTCCGCTTCGCCCTCAAGAATTTCTCACTCGCGCGCGATGCCGTCGAAAAATACTTTACGCGAGTCAGTCAAAGCCCGGAGCTGAGGGCACAGGGGCTTGAGCGGCTAAGAAGGGGATTGTTGGCGGACGCAAGAGACTACTTCCAGCAGCTTGCCCGCCAACCGATCGCCGGCCCCGACACCGCAGCCGAACGCGGAAGAGCTCTCCTTCTCCTGGCGATCATCACCAGCGAAACAGGTTCCCTATCCCAGGCGGTCGAGCTTCTCGAAGAGCCTCAGGCGATCTTCGAAGAACTCGTTTCTCAGTTTCCGGACGAGAGCGAGTACCAGTATCGTCTGGCTCAGGCTCTGCGCTTCCGAGGTGAGTGGTGCAGGACGCGGGAACTCTGGCGGCCGCAGCAAGCCGAACCAGCGTTCGATAGGGCCATTCAGATTCTTGGGCAACTGATCCGCAACGATTCCGGCAATCGCGAGTACAGGAACGAGCTGGCAAGGTGCTTCCACGGGCGCGGTACTCTGCAGTCGGCCAGAGGGCTTGGCGACAAAGCCAAACCCTATCTTGAAAGAGCGTTGGAAATCCGCGAACAGCTTGCGCGTGAAGATCCGCAAAATGCAGATTTCCAGCAGGGCCTGGCCAGGACGCTTTCCATGATCGCCTTCCTGCAAACGAAGGGGGATAAGCCGGACCCGGCACAAGCCCTGGCCAAATACAAGAGGGCTCTTGCTATTCGCAGGCGCCTGGTGCAGCAGAATCCGGGATTGCCCTTATACGAGGAACAGTTGGCCCTCGGACTGCACAACTTGGCGACGGCGTATCTGGCTGGAGAAGGAACGCCCAGCAAAGAAGCACATCAGAAAGCAGCCGGGGTCTATCAAGAGTCCCGGGCGCTCTACGAGAAACTGACGCGCGAACATCCGATAGTCGTGTCTTACAAGGATTCCCTTGCCCGAACTCTTCACGATCTGGCCAAGGAGCACCGCGCCGTTGGCCGAAACGCTGATGCTGCGGAGGTACTGGAGAAGGCCTTATCCCTTGCCGAACAACTGACGCGCGACCACGCGGGAGTCAAAGCTTATGAGGTCCTTCAAGCAGATATCCTCCGCGACCTGGGCAAACTTCGCGGGCAAGCGGAGAAACGATTAGGGCCGTAAGCCTTTTCGGCGGCGCCACTGTCAATGGAAAAGAGACGGATGGAGCAGGCCTCACCGAAATGTTGTCGATGCTGGCAGGCTTGTCGCTCAGCGTTTAAGCCAGCCAAAGAGTCCGCCCACGGAATCGCGGATCGTGAATCGCCCACGCCGGCCTTCGTAGAGAAAGGATTCCCATTTGCTGAGCAGATCGCGGCCGACCACGCCCTGGCAATCGCGGAGCGAAGGCGGCATAGGTTGGCGTGCGACGGCCAGATGGGGCTCGGGTGCGAGAGAAGCGCCCGGAAATTCTAGCCGAACCCAGAGGAGCTCGCTCGCTGCTGACGCAAAAGTTGTCTCGATGACGGCGCGACCTGCTGTTGTTGGCAGGAGACGATTCAGGACCGAGGGAACTATGCTACTTCGTTTTGAGCCCGTATCGATGACAAGTCGAACGGCGATGGGCGCGGGAATCGGCCTGCCGAGCATTCGGAAGACTCGCTCAACGTCCAGCGGCAACAGTGTCCGTGCAGGTAGGATCAAACGATCCCGGACGGCGGCACGAAGTAGACCCATACGCGCTCGGTATCTATCGGTCGAGCAATCGGATCGAGGGATGTTTGAGATCGACGATGCCGACAAAGTCGGGAGGTTCCTCCGGCCGAATCTCTTTAACGACGAGCGGCACGTCACCGAAACGACCATAGCCCTTGGCAATGGCTTCCCCAAACGTTTCGAAGGGGCCGTAGACTTCGTCTTGGTGCACTACCACGAACTTGCCGAGATGGTCGCGGACAAGGCGGTCACGCTCGCGTCCATAAGCGGCTTCTTCGCGTTTCCATTCGCGCGGTGGATCGTCGGGGCCGGGGAAGGCATAAGGGTCTTTTTGGTCAAGATTCTGGGAGTCGTTCATATTTTCGTCTCCGGCAGGACAGACGGTTGCTGGGTTGATTATAACGTGAGGCGGTCGGGACTGCCACGCCTAGAAACCGACGTGGCACCGCGGCACAAGGCCGCGCATCAGCGAACCGGTGAAGGGGGTAGCAAAGGGCTAAGCCATCGTGAACGGCTGGGCGCATTTTGTGTGACTTCCAAGACTTAATTCTTTCTAGTTGGCTTGATTGGTGGTTAGTTTCATCGAATGAGGAGCGACGGCTATGAGTTGGAGCATCCTGGACCTGTCCCGTTCTCTCTTACGCCGTGCAACTCAAACGCGGCAACCATTGCGCAAGCCAAACCACCCGCGCCTAGCTTTAGAGGCACTTGAGGAGCGCATGCTTCTGGATTCCGGGCTCAATCAGCTCTATATGAAGCAGGTCTATCGAGATCTTCTGGGACGCCAAGCCGACTCTGGCGGGCTGGCGAGCTGGACAGCGCAGCTTGATCAAGGTATCTCGCGTGTTCAAGTCGTGCTCGACATTGAGGGTAGCCAGGAGTACCGAACGAAGCTCGTGGATAGTCTTTACACGAGCTTCTTGCACCGTGACGCTGACCCTGGAGGACAGTACGGGTTTGTCTCATCTCTCGGAACCGGTATTTCAGTAGAACCGGTGGAGGCAGTTATTCTTGGTTCGCCGGAATACTTCCAGACACGGGCCGGAGGAACAAACGCGGGATTTTTGAGCGCCTTTTACCAAGATGTGTTGGCTCGACCGATCGACCCGACAGGAGCGGCCTCATGGAGCTCAAAGCTCCTTCCACCTTCGGATCCATCTGCTTCCAGTGCGCGCACGTTCGTCGCAGGGGGAGTGCTGGGCAGCGTCGAGGCAGAAGGCGATCTGGTTAAGAGCGACTACCTGCATTTCCTACGGCGCGCGGCGGAATCGGGAGGGCTGAATGGTTGGATCGGCGCGCTGCAGAGCGGAATGCGCGATCAAGACCTTCTTGCTCGCATTGTCGGCTCGGACGAATATTTTGTAAAAGCGACTTCGGACAAGACACCGCCGACAATTGTCATCGTGAGCCCTGCCACTGGTTTAACGACGCAAAGCAACGTGACCGTGACGGGTCAGGTGACCGACGATTTCACGGGCGTGGCTACGCTCCAAGCGCAGGTGGATTCCGGTTCACTCGTCAACGTCCCCTTCGACTCCAGCGGCGCATTCAGCTATGTAACGACACTGCCGGTCGATGGGTCGGCGGACGGGAAGCACACCGTCAGTTTGCAGTCCACGGATAACTCCGGAAATATGTCTAACTCCGTCAGCATCTCGTTTACGCTGGACACCTCCAATGCGTCAGCTGCAGCGCCACCCGTGGACCGTTCGGTGGTCACCTCCCTGGCATCAGCGACGCAATTTCTCTATACGGGAAGCAATCCCGTCCAAAAAGGCGTGGCGGCGAACACTATTCAACCTGCTCAGGTCGCGGTGCTGCGCGGCAGTGTGCAGAAGCGCGATGGCTCCCCGCTCGCGGAAGTCGCCATCGGTGTGCTCAATCATCCCGAATTCGGTAGTACGCGCACGGACCTGCAAGGCATGTTCAACCTGGCGGTCAATGGCGGCGGGTTGCTTACCGTCACCTACTCTTTGCCGGGCTATCTTCCCGTCCAGCGGCAAATCCAGACGCCCTGGCAGGATTACGCCTTGTTGCCGAGTATTGTCATGTTGCAGCCCGATAGTGGCGTAAGTGCGATTGACCTGACAGCCTCTACACCGATCCAGGTGGCCCGCGGTAGCGTGGAGAGGGATGCAAGCGGCACGCGGCAAGGGACGCTATTTTTCCCACAAGGAACGCAGGCCACCATGACGTTGGCGGACGGCACCAAGAAAACGCTATCGACGTTACACGTGCGCATCACTGAGTACTCGGTCGGGTCGAACGGGCCGGCAGCCATGCCCGCCAACCTTCCTCCCAATTCCGGCTACACGTATGCGGTCGATTTCAACACTGACGAATCCCTTGCGGCAGGGGATGCGGAGATTTCCTTTAGCCAGCCACTCCCTTATTACTTTGAGAACTTCATCAACTTGCCTGTCGGACAGATTGTGCCCTTGGGCAACTACGACCCGGCCCTTGGCATCTGGACCTCCATGCCAAACGGCCGGATCGTGAAGGTCCTCAGTATCACGAACGGCATGGCCGATCTCGACATCGACGGCAGCGGCATGGCGGCCGGCACGAATGCGCTGGCGACATTGGGGATTACCGATGCGGAACGTGGCGAACTCGCCCAACTCTATCAGCCAGGCCAAAGCTTGTGGCGCATGCTCATACCTCACTTTACATCGCCTTTCGATTCCTGATTCCCTGTCGGTCTGCCCGTTGGTTCAACGGGCCCGAACCAGCCGCAAGCCGAGAGCGGCCAGGAAATTGATTCAAGCTTAAACTGTCAGGGCCAAGGGTCCATCATCGCGGACCAGAATCAAAGTTTGGGCGAGACCGTCGGCATCACCGGAACTCCGTTTAGCTTGAATTACTCCAGTGATCGCGTGCCGGGCCGGACCGCGGCCAACACACTCGTGATCCCTTTGAGCGGTGCCGCAGTTCCCGCTAGTCTCAAGCGCATCAATCTTCAAATCCTTGTTACCGGAAGAGAGTTCGACCAGAGTTTCCCTGCGAGCGCCAATCAGAGCTACACATTTAGCTGGGATGGCAAAGATATTTTCGGCCGCACTGTGCAAGGCGCTCAAGCGGCAACAATTCGGGTCGGTTACGTGTATCCGGCGATTTACGAGGAGCCGGACGAAGCTAATCAAAGTTTCAATCAAGTTTCAGGACTCCCGATCACCGGCAGCGAGGCGCGGCAGGAGATCACTGTTTGGGAGGAAGAGCACAAGTCTGTCGGAACCTGGAACGCCGCCACGCAAGGGTTGGGCGGATGGACAATTGATGTACAAAACGCTTACGACCCGAACGGTCAAATTCTTTATCTCGGGGATGGCCAGCTTCGAAGCGCTCAAACAATCAATCGAATAATCACGACGGTCGCTGGCGGCGGAACGCCGAGCGACGGCATTGGCGACGGCGGTCCCGCGACGAAGGCCAGCTTGAATTATCCATGGGGAGTCGCCGTTGGCCCGGACGGCAGCATATACGTTGCAGACAGCGCCAATGATCGCCTTCGTCGCATTGACCCGACCGGCATCATCACCACGATTGCCGGGACGGGTGTTGGCGGATTTAGCGGCGACGGCGGTCCGGCGACCAAGGCCAGGTTGTCGTTTCCCGAGGGAATAGCGGTCGGGCCTGACGGGAGCATTTACTTTGGGGATGAGGGTAATGCGCGCGTGCGCAAGATCGACCCCGACGGCATCATTACGACGGTAGCCGGTGGAGGCTCGCCCGCCGATGGACTTGGAGACGGCGGACCGGCCACCCAGGCTGCACTTCGATTTCCGCAGGGAGTTCAGGTTGCCAGCGATGGCACGATCTATATTGCCGACTACAGCTCCGGCGCTTTCAGTGACAGAATTCGTAAGGTTACTCCCGATGGCATCATCACCACCGTTGCCGGAACGGGAATCAACGGATTCAGCGGCGATGGGGGACCGGCGTCACAAGCTCAAATTGATGGGGTCGAGAATGTCGGCATCGGCCCGGATGGGAGTGTATTTATTCCCGTCGCATCGGAAGATAGAATCCGTCGTGTTGGGCCGGATGGCATAATAACGACCATAGCTGGCGGGGATAATGTTCAGCAAGGCATTGGCGATGGCCAACCGGCGGTTGGCGCCGTTCTTTACCATCCCCAGGGCGTAAATGCGGGCCAGGATGGAACGGTTTACATCAGCGAATTCAACGGCAGCCGGGAACGCGCGGTGGGAACCGATGGCATCATCACGACCTTGGCTGGAAACGGCGTGCCCGGCTTTAGCGGCGACGGTGGTCCCGCTACGAACGCCGAACTGAATGAGCCCGCTGCTGTGGCCGCCGCTCCCGATGGGACCGTCTACATAGCGGACATCGGCAACAACCGTATTCGCAAAGTTGCTCCTCCTTTGCCGGGCTTCTCCGGAACGGACATTGCCATCCCATCCGAGGACGGGACGGAGCTGTACCAATTCAACAGCGCCGGTCGTCATCTCCGCACGCTTAATGCTGAAACCGGGGCCCTCATCTACAGCTTCACGTATGACAGTGCTGGAAACGTCATCAAGATCACGGACGGCGACGGGCTTGTTACCACGATCGAGCGTGATGTGGCCGAGAATCCCAGCGCCATCGTTGGTCCTTTTGGCCAGCAAACGATTTTGTCGCTCGATGCAAACGGCTACTTGAGCAGCATCGCCGATCCTGCAGGAAACAAGACGCGGATGACATATGCGCCCGATGGGCTCATGCAGACGTTTACCGACCCCAACAACAACCTGCACCAGTTTACGTTTGGGTCCGGCGGCCGGCTGACGAAGGACCAGGAGCCGACGGGCGGCTTTACGGCTCTCACACGTACGGAGAATGCCAACGGCTTCACCGTGACGGAGACCACGGCCCTGGGGCGGACCACTGCCGACCAGGTGATTAACCTGGCCGCCGGCGGCATCGAGTTGATCGACATTGAAGGGGACGGGGCCAATACCACAACCGTGATCGGCACCAACGGCACGACCACAACGACAGCGCCGGACGGTACCGTTACAAAGGAAGTTGAGGCGCCCGACCCCCGCTGGGGCATGCAGGCGCCGATCGTTCAAAGTCTGACCGTAACAACACCAGGCGGCCTCACTTCGACCACGACGACCAGCCGAACGGTCACGCTCAGCGATCCCAATAATCCCCTAAGTCTGCAGTCCCTAACTGACACGGTCACGATCAACGGCCAGGTTTATACGAGCACGTTCGATGCCACTACCCGTACCTTGACCCAGACGACGCCGGCCGGACGAAAGACGGTCACGCAAGAGGACGCCTTGGGTCGCGTCCTGTCGCAGCAGGTGGCGGGTTTGGATCCCGTCAATTTCACCTACGATGCTCAAGGCAGGCTCATCATGACGTCGCAAGGCACGGGCGCCAGCGCGCGCGTCTCGACCATCGGCTATGACACCCAGGGAAACGTCGCAAGCAGCAATAACGCCCTGTCGCAGTCCGTTTCCTTCCTTTACGACGCCGCCGGGCAACTCACGTCTCAGAAGCAGGCCGATGGGGGGCTGATCCAGTACGGTTATGATGCCAACGGCAACTTGACGTCTCTCACGCCACCGGGACGGACGGCCCACAACTTCACGTACACACCCGTGGATCTCGTGCAAAACTACGCGCCGCCAAGCGTCGGCACCGGCAACACCAGCACGGCCTATACCTACAATTTGGATCAGCAATTGAGCCAGGTAGCGCGCCCCGACGGCGCGACCATCACCGACAACTATGACGCTACGGGGCGTTTGAGCACGGTCGTCTCGCCGAGCGGCACAGAAAGCTACGCCTACGACCCGACGACGGGTAACCTGACGACCGTCACGGCCAACGACGGCGGCACACTCAGCTATGCCTATGACGGCAGCCTAGTCACCAAGGAGACCTGGACCGGCACAATGAGCGGCACCCTGAGCCGGACGTATGACAACAATTTCCGCGTCACCTCGGACATGGTCAACGGCGGCGCCGCTGTCGCCTATCAGTACGATCAGGACGGTTTGCTCAGCCAGGCGGGCCAACTCGCCTTAACTCACGATCCGGGCAACGGCCTTGTCACGGGAACCACCCTGGCCGACGTCGGCACAACGCAGGGCTTTGACACCTTCGGAGAGTTGGCGAATTTCGCCGCCACGGTTAGTGGCTCGTCGGTTTACGCGGTCCAATACACGCGCGATAAACTCGGCCGCATCACCCAGCAGACCGAGACCATCAACGGTCAGGTGAATACTTTCACTTACGGCTATGACCCCGCCGGACGCTTGACCGACGTGAGCAAGAACGGCACGGCCATCGCTCACTATGACTACGACAGCAATGGCAACCGGCTGAAGTATACTGGTCCGACCGGTACCGTCACGGCCGGCACTTACGATGCCCAGGACCGCCTAACCCAATACGGCAACACGGCCTATACCTACACGCCTGATGGCGATCTCCAAAACAAAACCGCGAACGGCCAAACGACCGCTTACAGTTACGATGTTTTCGGCAATCTAAGCTCCGTCACTCTGCCCGACGGCACGAAGATTGACTACGTCATCGACGGCAACAATCGCCGGATCGGCAAGAAGGTCAATGGCACGCTCATCCAGGGATTTCTTTACGACGGTCCCAACATCGTCGCCGAGCTGGACGGCAACGGCAACGTCGTCAGCCGCTTCGTGTACGGCTCAAACAGCCACGTCCCGGACTACATGATCCGCGGCGGCAACACCTTTCGCATCATCACCGACCAAGTCGGCAGCCCACAGATGGTGGCCAACGTCGCTACAGGCGCGGTTGTCCAGCGGATGAATTACGACGAGTTTGGGAATGTCATTCTGGACACAAATCCAGGGTTCCAGCCGTTCGGATTCGCGGGCGGATTGTACGATCAGCACACTAGTCTGACGCGGTTCGGGGCGAGGGACTACGACGCGGAAACAGGCCGATGGACCACAAAGGATACGCTTGGAGTACGCTCAGGCGCATTAAATACGTATCTTTACGCCGAGGCCAATCCACTCAATCTAATCGATCCATTGGGCCTCGAACCGCTGACCCCAGGACAGCTGGAAGGTACATTGATAGCACTCTTTTCCCGAGACCAGGTTGGGTTTGCAAACGCCCTCAGGGCCCAACTTACACCAAACACACTCGATGCGGCAGAGACAAGCATTCTGGTAAACATCCTGTTACGGTCTGCTCAGGCCAAGTTGATTCCAGATGATCCGCGTTTCATGGAGGCGCTAGCAGAAGGCGATGTCAACGAGGCATTACGCTTGCTAACGCTTTCAGAGAATCTCCGCGCAACTGAGCAAGTCAGCGTGGACATAGCAAACTCGCCTGCGGGCCTTTTACTCCCCCACAAGATAAGTGAATTTGTTGATGCCGTTTATCTGTTTGGTATTTTGTCTGGACTCACCAGAAACCGGCGAAATCGAATAGCCGCGGAGAGGTTCCTCGAAGCTCTCAAACAGACAGCACACAAGAGCTGCCCATAACGTCAGGGGGTGGCGGCGGCTTAATCTCTGGCGAGGGGTTGTGGCGGAGTTGTTTGCCAGTTTGCCAAGTTCGTGGCCACGGATGGCAAACTCATTGGCCGTCTTAGGGAGTGCCGATTGGGACGGCCCGGCTTCGTGACGAGAGTCCTCCGCCAAACGGCAGCGGCGAACACCAGGGGGCCGGACCGTCGAGCCTATCGTCCTTCAACGGGAAGCAACGGTGACGCTGTATAAACGGTGGCAACGGTGACGCTGTATATAACTGCTACCTTACAGCTAGCTTATGGAAATAGTAGGAAAGGAGCCGGAAGGGAGCGGCAAAGGGAACACTGTTTCGAGTGTCCAAGTCATCTGATGAGGCATAACGGATAAAACAGGTTCGTAAGGTCGCAGCCACTGCATGCAAAGCAATCGCGCCGCGCCCTCAAGGCCTGACCGCAGGCAGCTTGCTTTCCCATTCGGCCAGTGCCAGGCGCAGTCCCTGGACCAGGTCCGGGTGCAGGTTCGCCTGGTTGCGGCGTTCGCCCGGATCATTGTCAACATCGAAGAGCAGTACCATCTCGCGATCGTAGAGGTATTTCCACTTGCCGCGCCGCACCGCCTTTTGGCCGAAGTGGTCGTCGGGCCGGGGCAGGCGCCAGAAGAACGTTCGCTCGCGCGCCGGCATGCTTCCGGTCAGGATCGGCACAATGTTCTCTCCGTCCAGAGATGTGTCCGGCGCCCCCGCGGCGGCCAGCATGGCGGCGGCCAGGTCCATGACGATCGCCGGCTGAGAAGAGACCGTGCCTGGCGACAGCACTCCCGGCCAGCGTAGCAAGCACGGCACGCGAATGCCGCCTTCCCATAGCGTGTACTTGCCGTGGAACAGCGGACCATTGTCCGCCAGCCGGTCGCCGCCGTTGTCACTGAGAAAAATCACGAATGTGTCTTTCGCCCGGCCCGATTGTTCCAGCGCGGCCAACAGTTTGCCGATGCCTTGGTCCATGCGCTCGACCATTTTTATGTAGTCGCGGCGCGTGCCGATTTCCGGGCCATAGCTCAGGCGGGTGCGCCGGTCGTTGGGTTTGTCGGGGGGCTGGAACGGGAAATGCGGAGCATTGTAGGCCACTTCCAGGAAGAAGGGCTTCTCGCGGCGCAGCTGCAAGAACGCCAGGGCGTGGCTGGTGATCAGATCGGTGAGGTAGCCTTCTTCATCGACCAACCTGGTATTGGCATACAAGCCCGGGTCGCCGTTGGCGTCGAGGTGTGAGTAGTAGTCGAGGTCCGCAGCGAGGAAGCCGAAGAAGTCCTGGAAGCCGTGGGCGTTGGGCCCGAAGCGCGGCTGATAGCCGAGGTGCCATTTGCCATAAAGCGCGGTGGCATAGCCGCGCTGCCTGAGCCGCTCGGGCAAGCTGGAACCCCGGGCCGGCAGGCCGCGGTCCTTTTCATGGTAGCGGATGACCCAGTCGAATCCGAAGTGCTGGGGATAGCGCCCGGTCATCAACGAGGCGCGGGTCGGCGTGCACACGGCGGCGCTGGCGTAAAAATGCTTGAGCCGTATGCCCTGCTCGGCGAGGCGGTCGAGGTGGGGCGTGCGAATGTCCTTGCCGCCATAGCAGCCCAGGTCGCCGTAGCCGAGGTCATCGGCAACGATCAAAAGAATGTTCGGCGGCGCCGCACGGGAATCTCCGGCGGCGCTCGCCGACTGTGCTCTTAGCGCCGGCAGCAGCGCAGCGAACAGAAGTAAACCCGTCGTTCTCCAGAACGCCACTCAATGGTTCCCTGGCAATCTCCGTCGAACCTCCAGGGCACATCGCCCAGGGAATTCGCCCGGCCAAGGCCATTATATGGCAGGAGCCAGGAATTACTTTTTCTGTTCGTAGTCGCCCTCCAGATGCTGTTTCAAAGCTTCAACATTGTCCCCGCTCACATCGGCGAGCGTGGCGGTATCGTTCTTGACTTGCCACTTGAAGCTGAACTCCAGGTCAACCGGGACATGATCCTTTGCCTTGTCCTTCTCCTTGCCTTCCAGTTCGGTGACCTTGGCTTTGACCAGGCCGTTCTTGTCGAGGGTGTACTTGCAGACGACCAGGATGACCTCATCTTTGCCGTGGGGCGAGATCTTCATGACCTCTTTGTCCGCGAATTCGATCTTCAGCTGGTGCTCCTTGCGCGTCCAGACGCCGCTGAGGGAGGGCTTGTCCTTGTCATCCTTCTTGTCATCGGCTGCTGCCGAAAACCCAGCCAGAACCAGCATGGCGATGACCAGCGCTCCGAGCTGCCTGCGCGATTCCAGAGTCATCATGTTCGGTACTCCTGAGGAGGGCAATCGTCGCTGCAACAGTCCACGCGGACGATCGCAGCCGGCGAAGAAATAGCAACCGGACGATATATTAGCAAGTGCTTGCTTATATTTCAAGAAGTAATGACAACTTTTTTGCCGGCTTGAAGGCGCCGGCCGGGCACGCCAGGCTTGTCCCAATTTCAAGCGGACTGGCAGAGCGCAGGGGCTCGCCATACACTGGGTCGCATGGGACGTCACAAAACGATTTCCGACGACGCCGTGCTCGTGACGGCCCGCGACCTGTTCCGCGCCCAGGGTCACACGGTTTCGACGCGGGAAATTGCCGAGGCAGCCGGCATTTCGGAGGCGATCCTCTATCAGCGCTTCGGCAGCAAGGACGAGCTCTTCTTTGCGGCGATGCACGCCACCGGACCTGACATCGATGAGTTGCTGGGACCCCGGGACCCACCGGGAGAGGCGCACCTGTATCTGCGCGCCGTCGCCGTCCGGATGGGTAAATACTTTGCCGGCGTCATCCCCCTGGCCCTGCGTGTTATGACGCACCCGTCGTTTGACCCCGCAGCGCTGGCCCGCATGCAGCCCGAAGGGCCGGCCGGGCTCCAGGAAGGCCTGGCCGAGCGGCTGACCTCCCTCGTGCGACGGAAACAGATCGCCTTGCGCGCTCCGGCAGCAACGGCCAGGCTGCTGGTCAGCCTTGCCCACGACTGGGCGCTGTCCCTGGCATTTGCGCATGCACGCCCGCCGCGCCACGAGCGCGAACTGAAGGAAATGGTGGATGTGCTCTGGCAAGGACTGCGCCCGGACTGATTATTTTACCTTCTCGATATCCGGCAACTGCCAGCTCTTATCAAAATAGGGCGCGGTTGGCAAAAACAGCCGGAAGTAGGCGAACCAGCCCTTGCCGGGCGTGGTCGGAATCCAATTCTTCTCGAAGCCCGCCGGCGCCGTCGGACCAAAATAGATGTCCACGGACTGATCGTCATTCTTTACCAGGTCCATGCGCGAAGACCGGTCGGCGATTTTTTCCTTGTTCTTGATGAAACAGCGCGTATCCACGTCGTAAAGCGTCACCGACCAGAACAGCATGGTCGGCACCTTCGCGGGAATCCGTAAGCGGTATGATTGGCCGCCGTCGAACCAATCGCCGTCCTTATCCTGATAGCCGCCGAGATATACCGAGCCCGTCCCCGGCATCTTCGTGGCCATGGCCTTCGACGCCGTAACCGCTTCGTAAAACCAGGCGGCGCGCTCGTCAAGCTGGTCATAGTTGTCGGCGCGCTGGCTCGGGTCGAGGATCAGAGCGAGCTTCCAGCGCGCGTTCGCGTAGTAGGGTTCGCCCGCGCGCTTGTCGAAGGTGTTGGCCTTGGCCATGGCCTCGCCGACCAGGGCGGCGTCGGTCAAGATTTTCTGCTGCCGCTCGTCGGGCGCGAAGCGCTTGCCCTTCTCGATGCCCAGCGGCCTGAGCATGGCCATGAAAAAGCGATCGCGCTCATGAACCGGCTCCTTATCGATGACCTCGGCCAGGCGCTCCCAGTAGCTCAGACCGCGTGGCGGCGTCGCGCTCCAGGCCTTGCCGCCGGGGCTGACGATCCGCGTCGGCGGCGGATTGTGGCGCATGGCATACGGATAGACGCGCAGCCGGTCCACAATGGCCTTGGCTTGTTTTGGCTCCACGGCAAGAACGCGGAAGCCGAAGAAGACGTTGTTGGTGGGCGAGCGCAGCACGCGGTAGCCCTCGGCCCCGGGCTGCTCCTGCCCTGGGGCAAGCAGCAGATAGGTCGACCCTTGCGGCTTCGGCGCTCCAGGCGCCGTCTGCTCCGGAAGCGGCCGCTGCCAATAGTCGCAGTGCCCGCCATAGGTACCGGTAGGCGGCATCTCAACAACCAGCGGCCCGGTTTCCGTCAGGTTGGCAAACGCCGACAGGTAGGGCGTGGTGGCGTTGGCGGTCAGAATGCCCTGCTTGTCGTCGTTATTGGCGTAGCTCACCATGTCGCCGCTATGGGCGCCGAAGACCTGTTCATGCACACGTTGCCACGTAGCGAAAGAAACGACGGGCAGCGCCCAGAGATAAGCCTGGCAGGCCCGCTGGAAGTCGATCTCGTCATAGAGCTTGGCGACCGTGGCGTGCGTGGGGAAGCCGTTGGCAAAGTCGTGCGTAAACTCAAGCTTGCCGACCCGCGTGGCGAGGGCAGTCGCCGCATGCTCGGCGTCCCTCTCAGCGTCAGGCGGGGCCTGGGCATTCGCTTTGGCCGAAGGCTCCGTGAACCGTGTTACGATCACATAGGCGATTGCCAGACCCATCCCAATGGCGATCGCGGAAAGAACCTTCATTCGCCCGTTCATAGATGTCTCCACGGACAGTTCCGGCCGGCTTACGCAAAGCCGGCTCCGCATTCTGCGCTCCGGATTCTAGCGTCGGAATCGCATCTAGGCGAGACGAGACTGCGGCTCGTCGGCAAGGACGAGTGCCAGCGCGAAGCCGTCGTAACCTTTGCTGCCCACGGTCTGGATAGCGGTGGCGCTCAGGCGCGGTTCCGCAGCCAGGAGTTCGTTAAAGCGGCGCACGCCCTGAACATTGGGATCGGCATTGGCAGGATCGATGACGGCGCCCTTGCGCACCACGTTGTCGGCAATAATCAGGCTCCCCGGGCGTGCGAGCTTGAGCGCCCAGCCCAGGTACTCCGGATAACTCTGCTTATCGGCGTCGATGAAGATCAGATCAAAGGGGCCGCCGCCCTGAGCGGCAAGCTGCGGCAGCGTCTCCTGAGCCCGTCCTACGCGGATCTCCACAAGGTCGGCCAAGCCGGCGCGGGCGATATTCGCGCGGGCGACCTCGGCGTTATGCGGCTCTGCCTCCAGCGTGATCAGGCGTCCTCCCTCTGGAAGCGCTCGCGCCAACCAGATCGTGCTGTAGCCGCCCAGCGTGCCGATCTCCAGAATCTTCCGCGCTCCCTGAAGCCGCGCCAGCAACATCAACAGCTTGCCCTGGTTCGGCGACACGTTGATCGGCGGCAGCCCGGCCGCAACGCTGGCCTGAAGCGCATCCTCTAGAGGCGCGTCCGGCCGCACCAGCAGATCGGTGATGTAACGATCGACCGCGGTCCATTGTTCCTGAGCCATGTCCCGATCCTTGGCTTGTTGTCTGACATCGCCGCCGCTCACTCAAATCGCAGGAAATGGATTCGCGGACCGCGCTTTCGATTGAGGCCGAGGCGTTCGCACGCGCATGACGAAAATGATAGCAATCGGATAGATCACGACTATGAGAAACCATAGAGAGGCACATCTTTCTCCCCAAACTTCAAGATCGATACCCCACGAGGTGAGTCGTCCTTGCCCCAACAATCGACGGAAATGACCAGACTCAAACAGAAAAAGCAGCCAACCCAATTCAAGTAAAGCCGTAGCAATACGAGTCCAGGCATAGGCGAGGGTCAGTGAACGCCCCCATGCTGCATGGTGGAAGAGTCCGAGTGCAGCAACGATGAGACAGAAGACGAATAGAAGGCGCAATGCCGAACTAAAGATCAAATAAACTCGGAAAGTGCGATCCAGCAGAATATCGAAAAGCGCCATCGGGTCAGGGCCGGCTAAAAGGCCGACTGCACTTACCTGGCTATGGGCAAACTCCATGAGTAAAGCCCCAAGCCACAGCGAGACAATGACCCCCAGTCCAGCAACAACGACGTTCAGCGTCGCAATACGGGGCATTGATAATGAACGGTGCTGCGTCACGGAGGAGACCTTATGTCAGCTGGTTCTTGTGACAGGGACTCGCTTGTCAGCCATCGTGCAGTGTCTTGAGTCCCAAATCGGCCATCAGGTCGCGCACCGGTTTCTTACGCAGCGCGGCGAGTTTCGCAAGGGCCTCGACACGCCCAACATTGTGACGCTCCTCTTGCTCCGTCAGCTTCAACAGTTCTTCATGCTCCTGCGGACTTAACGTCATGGCGCGGCGCTTGTCGATCAGTTGCCGATAACGCCGGCGCTCGTTCGAGGGAAGGGCGGCGTTTATCTGCTGGAGAAGCCCATCTTCGGTCTCGGGCAAGCACGGTGCCACGCGCTGGGCGCGCAGGTGGAGTAAGTTCGATACGAGCTCATCCAATTCCTGGCCACTAAGCTGCTCGGCCGCCTGCAATAGTTCTTTAGTGGACACCGAAAGCCTTTCGACAGGTCTCCTTGGTCTAACTCGGAACATTTTACCACAAGGAAACGGCTGGAAATAGATATGCCGGCCGACGGGCATCGTCGCCCCGTGACTCGGATCCGCTGACACTTAGCCTCCGGCTGAGCCGTTGCCTTCGGCCACACCAGCCATGGCGTGGACCTGAGAGCCATGCTGATGGACGTCGAGCACGATTTCCTGATCCGCCGGCACCGTGGGGCGCAAGTCCTTCAGATACTGAATCACATAGAAGAACACCGGCGTCAGAAAGATGCCGAAGAGCGTGACGCCGAGCATGCCGGCGAAGACCGCTGTGCCGAGAGTGCGGCGCATTTCCGCGCCCGCGCCCTCGGAGATCACCAGCGGCACAACGCCTAGGATAAACGCGAAGGAGGTCATGACAATAGGTCGCAGCCGCAGCTTACACGCTTCCAGGGTGGCCTGCTTGCGGTCGGCGCCCGCTTCGCGGCGCGCCTTGGCAAACTCGACAATCAAAATCGCGTTCTTGCACGCCAGGCCGACCAGCACCACAAAGCCGACCTGGGTGAAGATGTTTACGTCCAGGTGCGCCAGCAGTACGCCGGCGATGGAGCAGAGCAAGCACATCGGCACGACCAGAATAACGGCGAGCGGCAACGCCCAGCTCTCGTACTGTGCGGCCAGCACGAGGAAGACCAGCACCACCGCCAGCAAGAACACGAGCATGGCGGTGTTGCCGGTTTGCAGTTGCAGCAGGGCCAGCTCGGTCCATTCATAGTGCATGCCGCGGACGAACTTCTGCTGCACCAGGCCATTGGTCATGTCGATCACCTGCCCGGAGCTGACGCCCGGCGCCGGCGTGATGTTGATCGCAGCCGCCGGATACATGTTGTAGCGCATGATGAGCACCGGGCCGCTCTTGTCCTGGACGGTGGCGAGCGTGCCGAGCGGCACCATCTTGCCCTGGTCGCTGCGGATGCGCAGTTGCCTGAGGTCCTCGATCTGCTTGCGGTAGTCCGACGCGGCTTGCACGTTGACCTGCCAGGTGCGGCCGAAGCGGTTGAAGTCGTTGACGTACAGCGAGCCAAGGTAAACCTGCAGGGTGTTGAACAGCTCGCCCATCGACACGCCCTTGGTCTTGGCCTGGATGCGGTCGATGTTGAGATAGAGCCAGGGCGTGTTGGCGCGGAAGCTGGTGAAGAGGTTCTGCAGACCCGGGAGCCGGCTGCCGGATTCCACCTTGTCGTCGGCAACCTCTTGCAGCGTTTTCATGCCGCTGTCGCCGCGGTCCTCAATGACGAGCTTGAAGCCGCCCGCCGTGCCCAGACCGTCGAGCGGCGGCGCGCCGAAGACATTGACGAGGCCGTCGGCAATCTCGCGTTGCAGCGCGTCCTGAAGCCGGGCGGCAATCACATCGCCCGACAGGTGGCGGCCGCGCTTGTGGAAATCATCTAGCATGATGTAGAGTGCGCCAAAGTTCGGCGCGTTGGCGTTGAGCAGCAACGATTGGCCGGCCACGCCCACGGTATGCTTGACGCCTTTGGTCTCTCGAGCGATTTGCTCGATGCGGCGCATGACGCGTGCGGTGCGCTGCACGGAGGCGGAATCGGGGAGTTGCACGTTGACGAGCAGGTAACCCTTGTCCTGGGCTGGGATGAAGCCCTTGGGAGCGCGCGCGAAGCCGAGATAGGTGAGCACCAGCAGCCCGCCATAGACCAGCAGAACCACGACGCCCACGCGCAGCAGTTCGCTAACCATGCGCACGTAGCCGCCCGTTGCCTTGTTGAAGCCACTATTGAACGCTCGAAAGAAGATGCCGAGCGCGTGGTTGAGCGGCCGGCTCACGAGCCAGCCTGCCGCTGCGCCGATCACGACGGCAAGCGCCGCCGGCAGCGCAGGCGTCAGGCGCGCGAAGTTGAAGCCGTCTCCCGGCAAGCGCTCCACGGCACCTACCAGCCACGGCGTGAGGAACTTCCAGGCCAGGAAGCCGCCCAGCAGCGGAAAGGCCAGTCTCGGCAGCGGCGGTCCCATGGCCTTATCGCGCGGCCGCAAGAGCAGCGCCGTCAGGGCCGGGCTCAACGTCAGCGAGTTGAACATGGAAATCACCGTGGACACCGCAATCGTCATCGCGAATTGCCGGAAGAACTGTCCCGTGATGCCGCTGATGAACATGCACGGCACGAACACGGCACTCAGCACCAGCCCGACCGCGATCACCGGTCCCGACACCTGTTCCATGGCCCGGATGGTCGCCTCGCGCGGCGGCAGGCCGTGCTCGATATGATGCTCGACGGCTTCGACGACGACGATGGCATCATCCACGACGATGCCGATCGCCAGCACCAGGCCGAAGAGCGTCAGGTTGTTCAGGCTGTAGCCCATGGCGGCCATGACGGCGAACGTGCCGACGATCGCCACCGGGACCGCCACGAGAGGGATGATCGCCGTGCGCCAGTTCTGCAGGAACAGCAACACCACCACGGCTACCAGGATTACGGCGTCGATCAAAGTGTTGCGCACCTCGCGAATCGACTGCGTGATAAAGGGAGTCGTGTCGTAGACGATGTCATAATCCAGTCCGTCCGGAAAGCGCGTTTTCAGCTCCGCCATCTTGTCGCGCACCCGGTTGGCCGTCTCCAGGGCGTTGGAGCCGGGAAGCTGATAGACCGACAGCGCCACCGAGGGCTGACCGTTGAGCGTGCAGGTTTGATCGTAGGCCTGGGCGCCCAGTTCGATGTTGGCCACGTCGGCGAGGCGCACCAGCCGGCCGAGCGCGTCGGTCTTGAGGATCATGTCGCCGAACTGCTCGATATCGGTGAGGCGTCCCATCGTGCTCATGGTGAGCTGAAAGACCTGGCCGCTGGCGACCGGCGGCTGGCCCAGCTGGCCGGCCGCCACCTGGGTGTTCTGCTGCGTGATGGCGGAAACGACGTCGGACGCCGTCAGATTGCGCGTGGACATCTTCTCCGGGTCCAGCCAGAGGCGCATGCTGTAGTCGCGCTGGCCGAGGTAGGTGATGTCGCCGACGCCGTTGAGGCGGGCCAGCTCATCGCGGAGCTGGATGGTGGCATAATTGCTCAGGTAAAGATTGTCCCGGCTGCGGTCGGGCGAAAACAGGTTGACGATCATGAGCACGCTGGGCGACTTCTTCTTGACGGTCACGCCGCGGCGCTTCACGAGGTCGGGCAGGATCGGCGTGGCCAGCGACACGCGGTTCTGCACGAGCACCTGCGCCATGTTCAGATCGACGCCGTTCTGGAACGTGACGGTGAGCGTGTACGTGCCGTCGTTGGTGCACTGCGAGGACATGTACAGCATGTTTTCCACGCCGTTGACCTGCTGTTCAATGGGCGCGGCCACGGTATCGGCGACCACCTCGGCGTTGGCGCCGGGATAGATCGCGGACACCTCCACCGTGGGCGGCGTGATCTCCGGGTACTGCGCGATGGCCAGCGTCCAGACGGCAATGAAGCCCGCCAGGGTGATGATGATCGACAGCACTGAGGCGAAGATCGGCCGGTTGATGAAGAACTTGGAAAACAAGAACGCCTCTCACTTCTGTTGGATCGATTCGCGATGGCTGCCTGCCGGATGTTTGCCGGCGCCGTTCGTATGCACGACAGCGGGAAGCTTCGGCTGCACCTGCGCCGGCCGCCGGGAGATTGCAGCGGCGAGCCGCAATATGCCGATCGTCAACACGTCGAGCGCCACCTGGCCGGCGCGGCGCACGAAGCGCGCCTGAAAAACGCGCGATTCACCCAGCCAGTCGATGGTGTAAAAGAAAACCGGGGTCAGCACGATGCCGAACAACGTCACGCCCACCATGCCGCTGAAGACGGCCGTGCCCAGGGTGCGCCGCATCTCGGCGCCGGCGCCGTGGGAGATGAGCAACGGCAACACGCCCAGGATGAAAGCAAAGGAAGTCATGACGATGGGCCGCAGGCGTAGCTTGCACGCTTCCAGGGTCGCTTCGCGGCGCGACTTGCCTTCCTGGCGCTGCAGCTTGGCAAACTCCACGATGAGGATGGCGTTCTTGCTCGCCAGGCCAACCAGCACCACAAAGCCGATCTGCGTGAAGATGTTGATGTCCTGATCGGCGATGTTGACGCCGGTGATGGCGCTCAAGAGACACATGGGCACGACCAGGATGACCGCCAGGGGCAGCGACCAGCTTTCGTACTGGGCAGCCAGCACCAGGAACACCATGACCACGGCGAAGGCAAAGATGATCATGGCCGTGTTGCCGGCCAGCAGCTCCAGGTACGACATGTCGGTCCATTCGAAGCTCATCGCCTGCGGCAGCTCGGCGCGGGCCAGGCGCTCGAGCAGATTGATGGTGTCGCCGGAGCTGACTCCTGGCGCAGAGCCGCCATTGACCGATGCGGCCGGGTACATGTTGTAGCGCGTCAGGATCAGCGGCCCGTTCGACTCGCGCTGGTTGGCCAGGGAGCCGACCGGCACCATGGCGCCGCGGCTGTTGCGAATCTTGAGCTGGGCCAGGCTTTCCGGCTGCTGGCGGTATTCCGCTTCCGCCTGCACGATGACTTGCCAGGTGCGGCCAAAGCGATTGAAGTCGTTGATATAAAGCGAGCCCTCGTAAGCTTGCAGCGTTTCCGCGAATTTCTGCATGCTCACGCCGCGCATCATGCACGCCCCCGCGTTCGGGTCGATGTGCAATTGCGGCACGTTGGCCCGGAACACCGAAAACAGCCCGAGCAGGCGCGGGCCGCCGTCCGGCCCGACCAGCCAGGGAGTCTTCTCTACGTCCGGCATGTTGGCCTTGCGGCTGAGGTTTTCAATTTGCTCTTGCAGCGCCTTCGGACCCAGGTCGCCGCGGTCCTCGATCATGATGGTGAAGCCGCCCGAGCGGCCGACGCCACGCACCGGGGGAGGCCCGAAGACGTTGATAATGGCGCCTTCGATCTTGGCAAATTCCTGCCGCAGTTGATTGGCAATGACATCGCTGGCCAGGCTCGGGTCGCGGCGCTCGGGGTATGGTTTCAGGTTGATGAACATGGAGCCGAAGTTCGAGCCGGCGGCATTGAGCACGAACGATTGGCCGGACATCACGGTGGCATGCCAGATGCCCGGACGGAGCTCGCCGTCGTCCAGAAAACGCGTGATATGATCGATCCGCTTCATGATCTGCGTGGTCCGCTCCGTGGACGCGGAGTCCGGCAGTTGCACGTTGACCATCAAGTAGCCCATGTCCTGCGCGGGAATGAAACCGCGCCGCGTGCCTTTGAATTCCTTGTAGGTGAGCAGGATCAGGCCGCCGTAAATCACGAGCGCGACAATGCTCACGCGCAAGACGCCCCCGACCAGGCGGACGTAACCGTTCGTCGCCCGACGAAATACGGCATTGAAGCCGCGGAAAAACTTGCCGAGCAAGTAGTTCAGCGGCCCGGCAGCGAGCCAGCCGAGCACTGCTCCCGCGCCCGACGCGGCCACAGGCATCACCCACTGCGCCTTGTGGATCCAAGCTCCCAGGGCGCCTGCCGGCAACCACTCCACCGCGCGTCCAAGCCCGGGCGTGAGCCAGACCCATCCCATCCAGGCTCCTGCCACCAGGAATGCCAACCTCGGCAGCGGCGCCCCGCTGGCCTGTTCACGCGGACGCAGCAGCAGCGCCGTCAACGCCGGGCTCAGCGTCAACGAATTGAAGGTCGAGATAATCGTCGAGACGGCAATGGTGAGCGCAAACTGCCGAAAGAACTGCCCCGTGATACCGCTGATAAAGGCGCACGGCACGAACACCGCGCTCAGCACCAGGCCCACCGCGATCACCGGCCCCGACACCTGCTTCATGGCCACCAGCGTCGCTTGCCGGGGCGACAGACCGTTTTCGATGTGGTGCTCGACCGCCTCGACAACCACAATGGCATCGTCCACGACAATGCCGATGGCCAGGACCAGCCCGAAAAGCGTGAGGTTATTCAGACTGAAGCCGATGGCCGCCATGGCCGCAAACGTGCCGATAATGGCCACGGGCACCGCCACGAGCGGGATGATTGCCGAGCGCCAGTTTTGCAGGAACAACAGCACGACGATGGCCACCAGCGCGATCGCGTCGCGCAGCGTCTTCACGACTTCGAGGATGGATTCGCTGGTGTACGGCGTCGTATCGAAGCCGATCGTGTAATCGACGCCGTCGGGGAACGACTTTTTGAGCTCTTCCATTTTCGCCAGCACGCGCTTATGCACATCGAGGGCGTTGGCGTCCGGCATCTGGAATATGGCCAGGAACACCGTCGGCTGGCCGTCGAGGCGTACGGAGATGTCCTGGTTCTTGGCGCCAAGCTCCACGCGGCCCACGTCCTTGATGCGCGTCAGACGCCGGTCACGGCCGGTCTTCACGACAATGTTTTCAAACTGCTCGACCTCCGCAAGCCGGCCAAGCGTGCTGAGCGTCACCTGCGATTCCTGCCGGCCGCTGATCGGCTCCTGCCCGATTGCTCCGGTCGCGACCTGCTGGTTCTGCTCGCGGACCGCGTCCAGCACATCAGAGGCCGAAAGAGAGCGCGCGGACAGCTTGGCGGGATCCACCCAGATGCGCATGCTGTAATCGCGCTGCCCGAACAGGAAGACATCGCCGACGCCTTGCACGCGTGCCAGTTCGTCCTTGATCTGCATCAGGGCGAAATTGCTCAGGTAAAGCTGGTCGTAGGTGCCGTCGGGAGAATTGATGGCCAGGCCCATGAGGATGTCGGGAGAGCGTTTGATGGTCGTTACGCCGGTGGCCTTGATGACATCAGGCAGCTGGGGGACGGCCAGGTTGACGCGGTTCTGCACGAGCACCTGCGCCACGTTGAGGTTGATGCCCGGGTAGAACGTCACCGTCAGGTTGTAGCTGCCGTCGTTGGCGCATTGGGAGGACATGTACATGATGCCCTCCACGCCGTTGACCTGCTGTTCGATCGGCGCCGCTACGGAATCGGCGACTTCCTTGGCGCTGGCGCCGGGGTAGTTGCAGGCGACCTGAACGGTCGGCGGCGTTACGGATGGGAACTGGGCAAGCGGCAGCGTGAAGAGGGAGATTCCCCCGGCCAGGGTGATGACAATCGACAACACCGCGGCAAAGATCGGCCGGTTGATGAAAAATCGTGAGATCACAACCCACCAGCAGCTTCAAAGAATCGGACTGTTGCGGCGCTTGTGTTAATGGAGCAGCGGACGAGCCGCAAGGTTCATTTGCCGCCCGAGGGCCCGTTCTGTACGTCGTGATTCTGGCCCTTTCCCCCCCGGCCGCTGCTGCCTGCTGCAGATGCCGGTTCGTCCTCATTGGAGACGATGGGCATGGGAACGGGATCGTCGCCCGGATTAACTTCCATCCCCGGTCGCACGCGCTGCAGCCCGCTCACCACGACGCGGTCGTCGGTGTTCAAACCGCTCGTAATCACGCGCAGGCCGTCGTGAAGCCGGCCTGTTTTTACCGGGCGGGATTCAACCTTGTTGGCCTTATCGACCACATACACATACTTGCGCCCCTGGTCGCTGCTGATGGCCTGCTCGGAAATGAGGGTTGCCTGGTAGGGCGTGCCCACCGGTAGCCGGATGCGCACAAACATGCCGGGGCTAAGGGCATGATCCGCGTTTTTGAACAGGCCGCGAAGCCGCCAGGTGCCCGTATCGGCATCCACGCGATTGTCGGCGAAGTTGATCGTCCCTTGCCGGGGAAAGGCGTCCTCGTCGGCCAGGCCAAGCAGCACGGGCAAGCCGGCGGCGGTGGACCACTTGATCTTGTCCTGGCGAGTCAACCGCTGCAGGCGTAAGGTTGTGCGTTCGTCCAGATCGAAATAGGCGTAGATCGGATCCAGCGACACGATGGTGGTCAGCGGCGTTTCATCCGCCTTGACCATGTTGCCCGGATCGATCATGCGGCGGCTGATCCGCCCGTTCTGCGACGCCTGCACCTTCGTGAACTCCATGTTCAATCGGGCCATGTCCCTGGCTGCCTTGGAAACCGCTAGCGCTCCGACGGCCTCCGTGCGGTCGCCGGTGATTCGGTCGAAATCTTCCCGCCCCATGGCGCCCTTGGGATAAAGAGTCAGCGCCCGCTGATAATCCGCTTCCAGCCGTTTGAGATGTCCTTCACTCTGCACCACGTTTCCCTCGGCACGGGCCAGCTCCGCCTTATACGGGCGCGGATCGATTTCAAAAAGGACGTCCCCCTTCTTGACGTCGGCCCCTTCCGTGAAATGCATCTTGTCCAGATAGCCGGAAACACGCGCGCGCACCTCGACGGCGTTGACGGCATCCAGACGGCCTGGGAAGTCTTCGTAGTCGGTGACCTGCCGGGTGACAGGCAGGCTGACCTTCACTTCCGGTGTCTGTGGCGGCGGTGGCAGCTGCGCCTGCCCGCGCTCGCAGCCGGCACAGAGCGCACCGCACAGGATGCAAAGCAACTGCCACTTTCCCGGAATCCAGGCATTCCCCCTGATCATAGGTAAACCCTCCTTCGGCATGGCAGGTTCCGTCCCGATTGAGCGTCATTTCGAGCGCGGCGTTTGCCGCTCCGCATCGCTGAGAATTCCGTTGAAGACGACGTCGACAATGTCCCTGGCCTGCGCTTCAAACCTCTTCTTCCGCCCTGTGAAATAGTTGTTGAACATCGTGCCGTACACGAGGTCGCTGAACACATCGGTGATGCGTTCAACCGGCATGTCGCGGATTCTGCCCCGAGCAATGAGCGAGCGATAGAGCTCGTGCCAGCGCTCGAGGCTTTCCTCGCGCTGCTTGCAATAGCTCGCCTCCTTGCCGCGGTGCTTGAACTGGGCGCGTTCTTGCATCATGAGCTCGACAAAATCGGGGTGCTCGGCGAAGAAAGCCAGGTAAAGACGCACCGCCTCGGCAATTTGCTCCAGGGGATCCGCCAGCGCCGCAATACCGTCCTCGACGCTTTTCTTCATGCGCTCCATGGCCCGATCCACGGCGGCGAAGAACAGCTCTTCCTTGCTGGCGAAATAGCGATAGAGCGTGCCCTTGCCCACACCCAGCTCGTCCGCGAGAAGCTGCGTATCGGTTTCCGGATAGCCATGCCGGGCGAAGAGCCGGGCGGCGGCATCCAGGATCTCTTCTCGGCGAATCGCCCAGAGCGCTTCACTTGCCGGTTTGCGTGGCTTTTTTGCGGTGATGCTTTTCATAAAAGATTCAAGTTGAACGGGAATTGACTGACTAGTCCGTCAGGCGTTGTCTCATATTACTTTTCTGCCGCTGGGATGGCAAGGGCTCTTCTCCATCTGATAAGCTAGAAGGTTGAATAGCTATTCACCGCCAATCCTTTGCCTCCAGGTAAGCAAGCGCATGGCAGCCCAGCCAACGAGAGCCGTGCAGGACTATCTCAAGGCGATCCATAGTCTGGGTGGGGTCAAGCAGCTTGTCTCTCCCATGGACCTGGCCGCCCATCTCGGGGTTCGGGCCGCTTCAGTGACCGGCATGCTCAAGCGCCTCACCGAGGGCGGCTGGATCGCCTACGAGTCCGGCAAAGGCGCGCGTTTGACGGCGCGGGGCACGGCGGAAGCGCGGCGCGTCATTCGCCGCCACCGGCTGATGGAACTCTTTCTCACACGTGTGCTGGGCTTGGACTGGAGCGAGGTCGATGTCGAGGCGGAGGCGCTCGAACACGCGATCTCGCCGCGTCTGGAGCAAGCCATTGCCGATTATCTCGGCGAGCCTCTGGAAGACCCGCATGGCCATCCCATCCCAACCCGCGAGGGCGACCTGGCGCATCGCGATCTGCGGCCCTTGCACTCCTTCGAACCGGGCCAGCGCGTGCTGATCCGTGAAGTGCAGGACGATCGCCCCGAACGCCTGCGCCGCTGGTCTGATCTTGGCCTGTTGCCGGGTGCAACCGTCACGCTGTTGCGCCACCACGTTCTGGATGGCACTTTCGAGGTTCAAGTGGCTAGCCGTGTTGTCACGCTCGCCGCCGAGGGGCTGACAGGTTTGCTGGCCGAAGCTGTCGGCACAGGTAATGCGGCACGCACTCGCAAGATGAACAGGCGCCGCTGAAGAAGCGCACCTGGCTCCCCCCCGTCTCGCCACAGTTCATGACTCCGGAAACATCCAAGTACACTTGACGCGGACAACGAAATGCGTAGGCTAACCTTCCGCAGTTAATTAGGCTTGCCTAAATCAATACTTCGTCCCAGGTGACCAATGCTTAAGGAGTTCCTAATGCAAAAGGCACGCGCTCGCCGCCCTGGTTTCACGTTGATTGAGTTGCTAGTCGTGATCGCGATTATTGGCGTGCTGGTTGGCCTCTTGCTCCCCGCCGTCCAGAAGGTTCGCGAAGCGGCCAACCGCATGTCGTGCCAGAACAACCTCAAGCAGATTGGTCTGGCCTTGCACAATTATCATGATGCCAACGGCAGCTTCCCGGCTGCGTGGAAGCTGTTACCGCGACCGGACGCAGGCGTGCCAGCCAGCTACACGCTTCCCTCACCCTCCGATCCTTCCACGCCAAATCCGCCTTTCGTGGGTCCTTCGGTGTTTGTCTTGATCCTGCCTTACCTGGAGCAGGCCAACCTCTACAACCAGATCGCCACGAACAAATCCTTTTTCAATCCGCTTAATATGCCGCCCGGCAATCCGGCCTACGCGACCCCGATCAAGACCTTCCTGTGTCCTTCTTCCCCGGGCGGACCCGTAGTGGACTACTCGGCTGAGCTGATCAGGAGTTTCGGCAACTTTGGCGTCACGCTCAATTACCCGCCTGGCTTGATCTTTGGCCGCACCGACTATGCGCCGGATGCCGGCATGCAGGCGGCGCTGCCCGGAATCAACATCAACGCCGGTGCTTCGATCATCGCCCAACCACCGGCGCTACCGGTTCGCTTTGCGGACGTCCTCGACGGCTCATCGAACACGCTGATGGTCATCGAGGACAGCGGCCGGCCGGGCTGGTACGGGAGCAAGGGACTGGTGACGTCGGCGGGCAGCTACCAGGCCGGCCCAAACGGACCGGCGCCACAGGGCGGTGGGGCCTGGGCTGACCCGTTAGATTACATCGCCACAAACGGTTCCGACCCCAGTGGCTCCGGGATAGCTGCCGGCGGCAACTTCCTCGGAATTCCGCCAGCGCCGTGGTCGTGCGCCAACGGCTGCAGCAACGACAGCGAAATCTTCGCCTTTCACCCGGGCGGATCGAACGCCTCGTTCGGGGATGGGTCGGTGCGTTTCATGAAGAATGGGCTCACCATGAACCAGATGCAAGCCCTACTCAGCAGAGCAGGCAGCGAGGCCCTCAACTTCGATTACTGATTCCCCAACCTGGCGCGTGTATTACTTGCGTTTCCTGCTTGTCCCGGACATTCCGGGCGCAGCCTCCTATGTTTGAGGAGTTCGCCGGATGAGAAAACTCTTGTGGTGTGCGACCGCGGTATTTGGGCTCGCCTGCACTTCGTGCGGCAATTCCAACCATCTTTATCCCGTTTCTGGAACGGTCGCCTACAAGGGCCAGCCGGCCGCAGGCGCGGCGGTCTTTTTCCGTCGGCCAGGCGGCGATGCCATGAACGACCATGTCATCATGGCAATTGTCCAGGAGGACGGATCTTTCGCCGTCGTCTGCGGCTCCCTCGGCGAGGGCGCGCCCCCCGGTGAATACGACGTGCTGATCGAGTGGCAGCAAGATCTGAGTCCAGGAAAAGGTCTGGCCCACAGGCGGCGCGACCGGCTTCAAGGCCGTTATGCCGACCCCAAGCATCCGTGTTTCCATGCCGTGGTCCGCGTCGAAAGCAATCGGCTTCCTCCTTTTGAGCTAACTGAGTAGGCGCATCTTTGCGAACCCATTTACGATTGGCAGCGTAGCGGCCTCTGACGACGTCGTGCTCCACCGCGGCATGTCGGAGTGGGGCGTGGTGCTGTCGGCGCATTTTGGGCGGCCGCAGTCAAAGCGGCGTTAAATGAGGGGTCAGCGATTCGGCAGCTTGCCCACCCGATGCGTCAGCGAGGCCCTCGCTGACGCTTCAGGTGCGTATAGCCAGTCGCATGGTTGGTCGCTTATCCATTTTCGCCTAGAACGCATCTCCTGGTATAGGCTCATTCCCTGCCCGCGTGAGCAGCGCTTCGTACACCAAGCCGTTGATGCCGTTGCTGATCATGTGCACCGAGCCATCGCCGAAAAGAAAGTTCACGCCGCCAGGATGATAGCTCGACGTCGCATCGGCGTCGAAGACCAGCTGGTCGTTGGGAATGTGGCTGCGGCTGCCGTGCGACAGCACCAGGGCCGACGCTGCCTCGGCGTTGGCGAGCTGGTCGGCCGGATCGGGGTAACGCTGGGCCGGCACCACGCCGCCGGTGACGGCGCCGGTCCAGGTGACCTTGGACATGTTGGTGGCGCGCTCGCCAACGAACAGCGTATTGCTGAGCCCGTCCGTGATATCGGCAGTCCGAAAGCGCCTGTTGCGCAGGAAAGCGCCGTTGTTGTCGAAGGCGTCGCTGCTGACGCCCAGCACGCCGTTCATGGCCGTATAGTTGGCCCGGGCCACATCGACCAGCGGATTGCCGTTGGCGTCTACCACGGTGAAGGTGTTCAGCGTAATGTCCGAGGGGCAGACAAAGATCGGCAGGACCGTCACCCGCGCGTTGGCATTGAGCGGGTCACGAATGTCCAGGTCGAAGCGAATCTGCTGCTTGAGATTTCCCTGCTCCAGGTCGTCGAGCAGGAAGGCAGCCCAGCCCCAGCCGGGGCCGAGGTCCGAATTGTCGGCCGCCACCTGGGTCTGATAGCCGGGCGGAAAGCGGCCGGTATTATCGTAGTAGTTGTAAAGCGCCAGGCCGATCTGCTTGAGGTTGTTCTGGCACTTGGCCCGATTTGAGGCCTCGCGAACCCGCTGCACGGCCGGCAACAGCAATCCTACCAGGACGGCGATGATGGCAATCACTACCAGCAATTCGATCAGGGTGAATCCTCTACGAGCGCTCACAAAAATCTCCTTTTGCGACGTTACTGGAGATGCTCCAGGTCATGACTCAATGAAATACTCCAACGCTTCCCGGACTTTCCACGGCGACGCCGGCATGCACATCCTCCACGCGGGAAGCATGGGCCGGCGCGGCTATTACGGCTGCGCATACGGCATGGTGCGCGGTTTCCGTTGCGCGTACCGGCATGCCCGGCTGATACAGCCGTGGCGCGCTAGCTGGCGACTCACGGAGCAGTTAGGCGTCCTGGAGCAAGCGCGGCGGAGGATCGAGGGGTGCAAGCGCTCGCGGAAAGGGAGTTTCGCTGGCCGTGGACAGCCAGGCGCAGGTCGGCCAGTGCGGTTGCCACGCCAGGATCGAAGGAGGTGGAGCGACCGCCCCGGTGGCGAGCCAGTGCGTGATGCCGCCCTGGCATTTCAACGAGGCAAAACCGGCCAGCCATTTGCCTTTGTGCGATTTCTTCGCGGACGAGGAGGCTTTCTTTTGGCAGCACGCGGCTTCCGCTTTGTGACCGGCGCAACAGGCTTTTTCAGCGTTCGCGTGCGCGGGCTCGCTGCCGGCGCAATGCCGGCAACCGCCACGACCTTCGACCTGGTCGCGCAGGCGGGTCGTGTACCAGCCTTCTGCTTTCGGCCGCTCGGCGTAGGCCGGCGGCTCGACCTGGTTGGCCCGCGCCCAGGCCCAGTGCTCCTCGGCACTGAAACAACAGCATTGCGTCCAGCATTGCTCCGGCGTTGCGCAGCCGCACGGATGGTCCTGGCAAGGAAAGGGTTGGCCGCGATACTTGGCGGGAAGATTGGGCACAGGGAACCCGGCTGCAGTCGCCACGTAGCAGCACAGGGCTAGGCAGGCAGCCAGCCGCTGCGCCAGGGGTCGTTTCGTCGCCTGCCACTTCGTTGCCGCCATCGGAGTCGATCCCGGTTGCGTTCGCCCATGCCGGTCGAGGTATGATTGTATGCGGATAGCTGCCGCGCAGCAAATGGCAAGGACGCTACTTACTACAACTTCTGTCGCGTTCACTCCACGATCAAGACCACGCCAGCAGCGAAGGCGGGTTTGACCGATCACGTCTGGAGCGTGAGCGAATTGATTGACCGGGTAGCGACATACTAGGTCGGGGCGGTAAGAATCAACCCGGCACGATGCCGGGTTTTTTGCGCGTTTCAGCGGTACAATCCACGCATGCGTCTGCTCACCCGCCGCACGCTCTGGCTCAGCGCCGCCTTGCTCATGGCTGTCGTTGTCGTCGGCGTCGGCGTTTGGTTCCTTGCTAGCCGTAGTCGGATCACTCAGGCAAACTTCAACAGGATTCAGGAGGAGATGGCGTGGCAAGAAGTGGACACAATCATTGGCGAGCCGGATCGAACGCTTGGGTATTTCATTGAGCACGAACGATATGAGCTTTGTCAGAGCTATTGGTGCAGTGGCCCGAACAGGATCGTCGTAAAGTTTGAAACTAACAAGGTGCACGGCAAAGAGATTCATCTCGCGACCACCTGGGAGACGGTGACTTGGTATGCCAAGCGAGGCGCGGCGCAGATCGGCATTAGGTGGCCATGACCGATCAACACCCTATTCAGTACCACGACGCATCGCTGCTTCGCCTTGCGCGTAGACGCGCTTAATCAATTCTCGCATCCTCCAGACGTGCCGAGTCAGTCCCGCTGCCATCGCTGGCGTGCACTTGCGGCCTCGCCCTGCCGCGCAGCCAGCGGTAGAATCACCGCATGAACAGCGAGCATGAAATCATCCGCCTTCTTACCGAGATCCGCGACCAGTCACGCGAGGAGATCGCGTGGCGCAAGAAGGTGATGGACGAGTCGCTCAAAATAAGTCGGCTGGGGTTGAGGCGGCAGAAGATCGCGCTGGTCTCTGGCTTGGTTATCGTGACTGGCGGAATCCTATTCCTAATCTATCTGGTGTTTTTTCGTCATTAGCAGAGCAGACAAGCGGGCGTTAACCACACAGATTAGAGCAGTAGCAGTTGGGTGTTGATCGATCATGGTTAGGGGTAAGACCCGCCGCACATGGCCTCTCCGCGCCAAGGTTGACCCCAAGGACGGGTAGCTTTTTTCAGCTCCGTGGTCGACCAAGCTGTAAGGTACAGCCAGACCATGAGCGCGGCGAGAAGCATGCACCACAATTTCAGCAGTCTGGGCATTGGTAGACCTCAGGCGCGGTGGCGCGCCGGCTCCGTTTCCTGAGGCCCCCGTTCAAACCGTACGTGCGGGTTTCCCGCATACGGCTTACCGATGGTCTTCTCAGAGAGCATGCGCGCCTCCGGGATAACGGATCGTGCCCAGCGACTGATAGAGACCGTGGTCGGTCACGAAGCAACGGCGCGGCCAGTCGCTAGACTTGATCGCTTCCCCCTGCGCATTCAGTTCGATGTGTTTCACATCCAGCCCCAAAGTCTGAGAAGGGCGGTCGCTCAATGAGCATCTACCGCGCTGGCAAACCAATTTTACCCCGCGCCTAAGAAGGGGACAAGACGCGGGAAGGAGCGGGCCTTCTTTCGCCTGGAAAGAGGCGAGGCCGTTGCAACACAAATGCTTTGCGCGAGCCAGGGAACGGAGCCTGCCCGGGTTTACTGCCAGGGAACCTGTTGCTGCACCCCGGCAGCGATCGGAACGCTTTTCTTCACGAATAGCGGGAAGGACATGCGCCACAGCAACGGCAGGTGGCGCCCTGCCTGGATTGGTTGCGCGAGCGAGTCGGCTCGCGCAGAAGAACGGAGCAAGTCGAGTACTCGGCAGGTAGGTTCCAAAAGAGCATCTTCGACGAGCAGGCGGGCCGGTGGGCATCTTCACAACGGCCAGCCGTCGCGCAGCAAATGAATGAAAACGCAAAATGGATCAGGCGCACTACTTCAGCGGCTTTGCAGTGCGAAGCTGCAGCGTCAGCTTCAGACGGCCGGCGTCGGAGCGCTGTGATATTTCCAGGCGATCGAGGAATTGCAGTACGGCCAGCAAGCCGTCCAGACGATTGCCCGCTTCCTCTTCCGAGCAATGATTCTGCCTGGCGCCGAGAGAAACAAAGGTCGCGCGCCTCTCGGTGAGATAGAGAGCAAGCTCGGTCAAGGAGAGCCGCAACAGCGGGAAGTCGCCGTGGCCAGAGACATTCTTCGCAGCAACAGCGGGTTCCGGAAAGCGACGGATCAATTCCGGCGAACCGGCGAAAATCAGATAGCCGCCCTTCAGGGCAAACGCCGGCTCCAACCCGGGCGGGAAATCCTTCTCATTTACCACATAGCGAACCTCGACCTGGCCCTGCAGCATGGATCGCAGGCTCAGCGGACCGGGCTTGCCGCCGTTGTGGTGGAACACGGCCATGGCCGCGAGGGCGTTGAGTCCGTTCAGAACCGTGAGGTCGGCCGGTCGCGTCGCCTGGCCCCGTTCCAGGCGAATGGCAGCCGTAATCTGTGGCATCCAGCTTTTCCCGTCCGCAGCCGGAGCCACTAGACAGAAGCCCCAATCAGGTCCGAGCGCCGGCAGGATCTCCTGAACGACATCCTGCCCGAAAACGGCGCCGGCACTTCCTGCCACGGTGGCGCGCGCCGATTTACGCGCCTCGTCCGTCAGGAAGTCGCTCAGCATATCCGTCAGGGCCGCCATGTTGGTCCGGCCGGCGATGGCCAACAGAGCGTTTTGTGGAAAGTGTCGCCACAACTCCGAAGGCGCGGCTCCGGTTTTGAAGAACCGTTGCGCCGCCAGCGGCAGGGCCTCGGGCCGCGCCCGTACCGTGACGCTCAGCTCCAGGTCTTCCTGCATGTCCGCCGTGAAGGCGATGCCTTCCAGCGCCTGCCAGTAGCGCGACAGGGTTGAGAGTGCCTGCGCCGGTCCGCCCGTGGCAGCGGCGGCGTGCCGCTCCAGATGCCGGTCAAAGGCCCGCGGATTGACCCACAGGGCTGCCAGCGGCCTGTCCACGCCAAGAAGCTGAAGCTGCTTCGCCACGGCCGGTTCGGTTTCGCCGCCGGTCTTTTGATCCAGATCGATCACTTGGCGGAGCGTGTCTTCGCGTGAAGAGAAGACGAGGACGGGACCGTTAAGGTAGTAGTACTTGGCCCCGGATGATTCAACGCGCCCGAAATACTTGCGGCCGGCATAGCTCTGCTCCTGCAGTTCCTTGAGGTCGCCCGATTGCTTCTGCAGCGTGTTCAAGCGCGTCACCAGGGCGCCCAGCAGCTTGGCGTCGCGGGCGCGCACCATAAACAGGCCCTGCTCCTCGCCCGGCCTGTCCGGGGGGCCGGGCCGATAGGCCAGGACCAGGGCATCGCCCAGGATGTCGTCGCGCAGTTGCTGGGCGGTGACCTGCAGGTACTGCTCCAGAAACTGATCCACGAGTCCCAGTTTTTGCAGTTCCTGCCCCTCCATCATCTTCGAGGTGAGCGGCGACTTCAGGAACTGCTTGAGAAACGGTGATTCGACAAAGGCTTTGCCGTGGCCGCGCAGATCATCGATGACCAGGCAAAAGCCGACATCCGCGGGAACCAGGCGCAGCAGCTCATCACGCGGTGAAGCCTGGACTCGGGGGCCAAGAACAAAGGTCACACTAAAGACGAATAGCGCCAGAGTGCAAAAACGGGAAGTGCGCGACCAACGGCAGAGAGGAAAGCTTATTCGTGTCCTGGGCAAAACTGTTTCGCTCACGACCGTACCCCGGATTGCAGAGAGATCTAAGGACGTCTATGATCCGCGTTTATTCGATCGCTCCCTGGGCTGAAGCTCGCGCAGGAAAAGATCCATCGCGCGCCGGGCGGAGGAAGTAACGGGCTCCAGGGCGGCAGTCATGCCGCTCTGGATCTCCTGCAAGGACTTCGACGGCTGCTCGAGCAACGGCTCTATTTCCGGGATGCCTGTCGCCGGCATTACCGGCAAGACCTGCGGCAACAACATTCGGGTCTGGTCGACCGTTTCATCCGCGGCCCGGCGAGTCAGCGCCACCACTGCCTTTCCTGCTTCCGCGACGCTCTGGTTGAGCGAAGGAGCGGGCTTTAACAGATCTGCTGGGGCCTGCCGAATTGCCAGTGCAGATGGCTGCGGTTTGCCAAAGCTAAATTTCCAGAAATACGCGAGGCTGAGGACGGCCAGGATACCGGCGGCCATGGCTGCGGCCCAGGCCACGCGGCGCGTGCGAAACCGCCGCTGCGACTGCAGAAGCGCAGCCTGGCAGATGCGCTGGTCCAAGCCGGCCGGCGGCTCAGGACGCGCCGCCCGGCGCAGACCATCGAGCAGACGTCGCGCGGCGGCTTGCAGCTCCCGGCAATTATGGCAACTCGCCGCATGGGCAGCGAGCGCGAACTGATCCGCCGGCGAGAAGTCCCCGTCCATCATGCGCTGGATCAGTTCCCGGCTCTCAAGGCAATTCATGACCTACCTCACTGACCATGCCGCGGCGCCGCAGCCGCTCCAGAATTTCCAGGCGGGCGCGGTGCAGCCAGGTCTTGATGGTCCCTACGGGCCGCTCCATGGCGACGGCGATTTCCTCATACGGCTGCCCGTGCTGATGGAAGAGCACGAAGACCATGCGGTAATCCGCGCGCAGCTCCTGGATGGCCGCGTCGATTTCCCGGCGTAACTCGGCGCTGTCGTCCTCGGGTGGACTGGCGGCCGTGTCCTGCAAGTAATCGCTCAATTCCGGGCGCCTGGCGCGTTGCGTCAGCCACGTGCGACAGCGGTTAATGGCAATGCCCATGATCCACGGCTTCAACGGTCGCTGCTTGTCCCAACGCTTTAGACTGCGAAAGACGCGCAGGAAAACCTCCTGGGTGACGTCCTCGGCATCATGCCGGTGGTTCAGAATCCGCGCGCAAACGGCAAAGACCTCGGTGTAAAAGTGGTCCACCAAGACCTTGATGGCGTCTTGCTCGCCACGCAGGCAGCGTCGTACCAGCCCCGCTTCTTCCGATGCCACGTGCCGCCACCAGCATCACAATTACAGTGAAAATACCCCCGCGCCGCCGGGAAGGTTTCATATGACAGGAAGTGCCTCTTACTCGTTGTTCCCCCTTCAGGCGGCTGCGTCGGGCCGGCCGCCTGAAGGCGCACCTACGAGCAAATGGACGAACATCCCTTGAGGTAAGGATACCGCGAACCTTCCATTACGGGAGATTATTCGCACGAATGGAGGATGATCTTGCGGAAAGTTCTGGTTCCCAGGCTCTGCCTGGGAACCGGGTGGACACGAGGCTCTGCCTCGCGAGGCGGAGCCTCGAATGCAGTGGGTTCCCAGGCGGAGCCTGGGAACCAGGATTATTCTTCTTCCTTTGCTTCGTGGAAGATTTCGATGACTTCCTCAACCGGCGTCTCTTGCAGCTTTTTGCCGCGCCGGCGCAGGTTCTCGCCGAAGCGAATGGCCGTGTCTTGCATGCGCTCATGCGTTTCCTCGGAACCGCCCAGCAAAACGAAGTGCTCACTTCGGGTCAGCCGCCGGTGTCCATCCTTGTTATCCAGCCCCAGACCGACAAATCCTACGACCTGACGCTCTTCCCGATCGTTTTTACTTGGCACTGAGTATGCCCTCGGAGCGAGTGTGTTTTTCGCGGCGAACGATTATCAAGACTATACGTCTGCCATGCGCTGCCGGTCAATTGCAAAGTCGAAACCATTGACGAATGTGCACTTTCCCTCGTGACAGGAAGACCGTTTTCTTGAAAGTCATGCCTCAGCCCGTTAAAATTGGCTGACTGCAATCATCCGGATATTCTGCTTCAGGTTCAGGCGCCGCCCCTCTTTGGTGCCGCGCTCGAGGTCAAGTCATGGCTTATTTGCTCGTCCTCAAAGGCCAGAACGCCAAGCAGAGCATCACGCTGGAGAAGGAGCGGACCGTCCTGGGCCGGAACGCGAGCTGCGACGTGGTCTTTCCGGCCAACGATTTTGCCGTCAGCCGCGAGCATGCCTGTATTCTGCGGCAGCAGGCCAAGTTTTTTCTGGAGGACATGGGCAGCCGCAACGGCACCTTCCTGAACAACCAGCAGGTGACGGCTCGGCAGGAGCTGAAGGACAACGACAAGATTCGCATCTGCGATTTCCTGTACAGTTTTCACGAAACGCCGGTAGCTGCCAAACCGCCGCTCTGGGCCGAGCTGACGCCGGAGCAGACCATAGAGGAAACGGAAGATTTTTCGACTTACGAAGCTTCCGTCAGCAACACCAGCCACGTCTTTCTGGAATCGCAGCCGGCGGAAAGGCTCCGCGTTATTCTCGACATCAGCCGGAGCTTGCGCAAAAGCCTGGAGATGAACGACCTGCTGCCGAAGATCATGGACAACCTCTTTCAGATCTTCAAGCAGGGGGATCGCGGCTTCATCATCATGCGCGAGGAAGTGGTCGAGCGCGAAAAAACCGTGGATCGCCTGATCCCGCGCGTCATCAAGACCCGCCGTCCCCAGGATGAATCGAGCGCCAGTTACAGCCGCTCGATTGTGCGCGAGTGCTGCAAGAAAGGCGAAGCGTTTCTGAGCGACGACGCCGGCCAGGACAAACGCTTCAACATGGCGCAAAGCATCGCCGATTTTCGCATCCGCTCGGTCATGTGCGCGCCGTTGTGGTACCAGGATGGCAAGGTCTTCGGGGTCATCCAGCTGGATACGCAGGACCGGAGCAAGAAATTCACGCAGGACGATCTGAACCTGCTCATGGCGGTCGCCGATCAGGTTTCCGTGGCCATGGAAAACGCCTTGCTGCACGAGGCAGCGCTGGCGCGCGAGCGTCTGAAGCACGATCTGGAAGTCGCCCACCAGATTCAACTAAGCTTTCTGCCACAGAAGTTGCCGGAAGTGGCCGGCTATGAATTCTTCGCGCTTTACGAACCGGCCCAGGAAGTGGGCGGCGATTACTACGGCTTCGTGCAGCTGTCGCCCCAGCATCCGCGCCTGGCCGTTACCTTGGGCGACGTGGCGGGCAAGGGCATGTCGGCGGCTCTCCTCATGGCCAAACTGTCCTCCGATACGCGTTTTTGCCTTTCCGGCGATGCCGACCCCGCCCGGGCCATTGGCGCCCTCAACGACCTGCTCTATCCGCACACCAGCCACATGGATCGTTTCGTAACCCTGGCCGCAGTCCTGCTCGATCCCATAGCCCACAACATAACCGTGGTTAATGCCGGCCATCCTTCGCCGCTGCTGATTCGGCGAAGCGCGACGGCCCCGGAGGATGTAACGAACAGGGAGCGGACCGGACTGCCGCTCGGGATTTATGAGGGTTCGACTTTTGAGGCCAGCCAGGTGCAACTGGAGCCGGGCGATAGCGTGCTGCTGTTTAGCGACGGCATCACCGATGCCATGGACAAACAAAATAACCAGATCCACCTGAAGGCGGTTTACACGGCTTTGCAAGAGGGCGTTCGCTCGCCCAGGGCGCTGGTCGAGCGCATCGTCAAGATCGTGAAGCAGCACGCCGCCGGCCGCAGCCAGCACGACGATATTACGCTGGTCTGCTTCGGCCGCAACGCGAGCTAGCAGCCCGTTGAAAAAGGGGACAGGACCTTTGCTATGTTGATAATTTGACGGTTCCTGATGGACTAGTAGAGGTCCTGTCCCCTTTTTCAACGGGCTGCTAAGTGGGGGGGTGGTCTCATGGCGCATCTCTTGATTCGCAGAGGAGCCAATCCCGGCCACCGCCTCGGACTCGACAAGGACACGATTATCCTCGGCCGCAGCCCGGATTGCGACATCCCCATCCCGTCGCCGTCGATCAGCCGGCAGCACGCGCGGCTGCTGCGCGTGCAGGACAAGTGGTTCATCGAGGACATGCTCAGCCGCAACGGCACCGCGGTCAACAACCAGCCCATCCACACGCGCGTCCCCCTCAAGCGCAACGACCGCATTCGCATCTGCGATTTCGAGGCCGTGTTTCAGGACGTCCCGCTTTCGGCAACCCTCTCTTACGAAATCGCCACGCCGGGACCGGAAGCGGAAAGCGAAGATGTGGAAAGTTCCTCGACGCTGACCGCCATCGCCACCCATGGCCACAAGGTGCTCGAAATCCAGCCCGAGGAGAACCTGCGCATCATCCTGGATTTCAGCAACCGCCTCGGCACCACCCTGGAGCTCGACCAGCTACTGCCGAAAATTGCCGACCACGTCTTCGACCTCTTCAAGCAAGCGGAGCGCTGTTTCCTGATTCTTCAGGACCAGGCGACCGGCAACCTGAGCAAGGAGGTCACACGTGTCCGCCCCGGCGGAGGCGAACAAAACGCTCGTTTCAGCCGCAGCATCGTCCGCGACTGCCTGGCCACCCAGCAGGCCTATCTCAGCGAGGACATGCCGGCCGCGCGCACCTCCGAGGGCAGTGGCGCCGAGTACAACCTGCGCTCGGTGATGTGCACGCCCTTCTTTTCCGCCGCCAGCCAGCCGTTCGGCGCCATCCAGCTCGACACGCGCGAGCAGGGCAAGAAATTCACGGCGCACGATCTGAAGCTGCTGGTCGGCCTGGCCAACCAGGCGTCCTTTGCTCTGCAGAATGCGCTGGTCTACCAGGAAATGCAGAAGCGCGAGCAGATCGAGCGCGATCTGGAATTGGCTGCCCAGGTGCAGCGCAGCATTCTGCCGGAGCGGCCGCCGGAGTTGCCCGGCTACCAGTTCTTCAATCACTACGCCTCGGCGCTCGAGGTGGGCGGCGACTATTTCGACTTCATTCCGCTGGCGCAGCAGCGCCTGGCGATCACGCTGGGCGACGTGGCCGGCAAGAGCGTGCCGGCCGCCATCCTCATGGCTAAACTGTCCGCGGACGTGCGCTCCTGCCTGTTGACCGAAGCCGATCCGGCGGCGGCCATCCGCAAGTTGAACGGCATGCTCTACAGCAACCTGCGGCGGACCGACCGCTGGATCACCTTTGCCGTCGCCATGCTGGACGCGTCCCGGCACGCAGTGACCCTGGTGAACGCCGGCCACTGCACGCCTCTTCTGTATCGCCGCGCCGGCAATACCCTCGGCGAGGCGATCGCCAACGCCCAGGCGGGAGTGCCGTTGGGCGTCGAGGAGGAGCCGTCCTACGGCTCCTGCCAGATCGAACTTCAGCCCGGCGATAGCGTGCTCCTGTTCACCGATGGCGTGCCGGATGCGCTGAACTCGCAGAACCAGCAGTTTCGGGTGGCAGGCATCTATAGCAGTATCCGCAGCGGCGGCCCGTACAGCCCGCAATCCCTGGGCGAGCGCGTCGTGAAAGCCGTGGAGCAGCATGCCGCCGGCCACAGCCAGTACGATGACATCACACTCGTGTCGTTCGGCAGGATGGCCTGAAATGCTTTTGTGATCGTGGCCGCCGGGGCTTGAGGGCCCGGCGGCCAAATAGTTCGTCTGAAGAAATGTTCTCCCATTGCCCGCGGGCTGCGTGCTAAACTGAATGAGGCAACCCGAAGCGCCAGCGAGGACGCGAGGCACCCGGCCAACAAGGATTCGAGTACGAAGGACAAGGAAGATGAGCGACACCATCACCCTTCCCAAGAAATCCCGGCGGCTAAAGGAGAAGGAAGAAAACAAGGTCAAGCGCCAGCCGCCCTACCATGTCATCCTGCTGAACGACGACGACCACAGCTACGAGTACGTTATCCGCATGCTCCAGGAGTTATTCGGCCATCCGCCGGAAAAAGGCTTTCTGCTTGCCAAGGAAGTGGACACGAGCGGCCGCGTCATTGTGCTGACCACGGCCCTGGAGGTGGCAGAACTCAAACGCGATCAGATCCATGCGTTTGGTCCAGACCCCTTGATCCCGCGTTGCAAGGGGTCAATGTCGGCAACCATCGAGCCGGCGCCGCAGTAAGGAATACAACTACGAAAATGAAAAGTCCCGCAAGTTGTGGGTCTTCCTTTTTCCTCGCGGCTTCTTCGCTTTTGATGACCCAAGGAATGGCACGCGGCACAAGTTATTCAAGCGGGTTGGCCATGACCCACAGCATGAAGGCCACGCGCTGGCGCAGCGTAAGCTCCTGCTTGACGCGCAAGCGGAGATAGGTATTCCAGATGCAGTAGATGGCGGAAACCGCCAGGGTCGGGTAGCTCATGACGAGTGGATACATACGCGGGCACCTTTCGCATTCCTGCGGTGCAGACGGCGCTCTAGACAGGGGGCCTGCCGGCTCGGCGCGTCGGGCACCTTCGTTAGACTGGTTGCACAAGGTTTCCGAAGCCCTGTGCTGCATCCACCCCGTTATTCCAAAAATAGTATCTGGGCGGGTCGTGTCAAATAGAACGGCGCAGATACTTCTCCCCGAGCGGAGCTTCAGCGTGAGATCGCGTTTGGGCAGGGGCGGAGCTGCCCTCTAATCTTCTTTGCTGAACTGACTTAGGGAAAATGAAAATTGCACTTGCCTGGTTTCTCGGCTCCCCAGCGTCAATGCTTGCCTTAGCTCCACGGCTGGCTGAAACGTGAGCCGGGAGATAAGCCGGGATTCCGGGTCGCGGTCGTGTCGCGCTTCCCGCCAACTTGGCAGCCAGCAGACCAGCTCGTATTTGCCGGGCGGCACCCCCATCAACGCAAAATTGCCCTCTCTGTCGGTGCGCGCATAGTACGGCTGGTCGTCCACGAACAGGTACGCGCGCATCCAGAAGTAGCCGATGCCGCTGCTCAACTCGACGAGGCCGCATTGATTCAGAGCCCGTTCCCGCGGCTGGTCAGGAGCGGGAAAGGTCAGCGAAAAATACTCGGCGCCGCCGGCATGTAGCGCATAGAGGTACGAGTCGCGCGAAACCATTCTGACCCCGTCGCCGCGCCGCACAAATCCACAAGGCGAATCGACGCCGTCCTGCACAATGTGGAACTGGCCGTCGCGCTGCTCGATTGTCACGGGTCCGTGGTTCCACGGTTTACTCCGCGCGCTTTCGACGCCGCGTAAGAACACCACCGCGCCGTTTACGCCTTTGCTCGGTGCGTCAATAAGCGGAGCGTTGGGGTTCGGCCAGTTGCGTTTCTTGTGAAAGATCTCACCGCCGACGAAGTTAGGCAGGACCTCGAACTCCGCGACTCGTGGGATTTCTCCATGCCAGGTGACCTGGCCACGGATGGTAGCGGCGGAAGATGTGTCGAAGGAGTTTGGCTGGCCACCGTCCTGGATGGTCCGCGTCGAGACGGCTGCGGGCCTGGCCTCGCCGCAGCCGATGGCTAAGGACAGCACGACGAAGCCCAGGCAAAACTGGGTGCTCGCCAGGATGTGCGTTTGCACGGTCTTTTGTCCTTGTCCATATGGCTCGCTTCCGGCAACGCCTGGCCATATTATGGATTTATTCCTTCACCGCATGCACCGCGGTTTAGCATGTTTTGCAAGGTATTGGCAAGATGGAGTTTGAGTTATGGAGCCGACCGTGCCGTTCTGGTTTCGTCAACGCCAGGGGAAGATGGAGCCAGCCGGCTCGGACACGTTCAAGCTGACCGCTCCCAACGTCGCTGAAGCGTTTATCAGCATTCGCCAAACCGAGAACGGCCATTGGCGGCCGGCGCTGCGGCTTCAGAGCGAGGGACCGGATGTTGACGCTCCGTCCGTCGACTTGGACAGCGTTCCCGAAGCATGGGAGGCGGCGTTCGAACTGTACCGGCGCAGGTTGATCGTGTAGCGAGCAGCGGCCACTATCGGGATGGGCCTCCGACAATTCAAGGTTGGCAAGTGCGCACCAATTTTGCCGAATGAATGGCATATTTCGGCAAGATAGGGCAACAGGGCAAAATGTTACGGACATGATCATCTTTTTTATTGCATTGTCCGGCCACCGTTGTTCATACTGATTCTTTTGCAATTGTGCTCCGTTTCCCCAAGGAGTCGCAAAAATGAACTATCGGAAAGCCCCTGCCTCATCTTACCAACGACAACGTATTTCGACGCGACCATTGAGCCGATCCGCTGGCAAAGCGCATTTTCGTCCTTCTTTGGAATTACTGGAAGATCGCCACGTGCTGAGCGGCGGCAGCTTTCTGAACGCCCCCGTTATCCCTGTCGTCGATCCGGCCATGCTGGCTCACCTGACCGCCATTCACGCGGATGGGCTCCGGCTTGGCAACCAGGATAGCGCCTTCTCCAAGATTGGCGATAGCATCACGGCGTCGGGCAATTTTCTGACCGAAATCGGTTCGGCCGGCTATGGCCTGACCGATCCGTCCCTGCTTGGCAGTCATGTGGAGTTGGCGCCGACGATTGCGTACTTCCGCAGCGCCAGCGTCGATGGCAGCGGCAACAACTCTTTTGATCATGTCAGCCTTGCCGCGGGCCCGGGCTGGATGAGCCAAACGCTGCTGACAGGTTTGCCGGGAGATACGCCTCTTTTTCGCGAGTTGGCCGCCACGCGTCCATCGATTGCCCTCATCATGATCGGCACCAATGACGCCATTGCCGGCGTTGATCCCGCGCTCTTCCGCTTCAACCTGACGCTGATCGCGGACACGGCCATGTCCCTGGGCGTCATTCCCGTCCTGAGCACGATTCCGGACAACATGTTCCTGGGCGGTATGTTCGAGCCGCGCGTGTTGGCCTTGAATCAAGTGATTGCAGATGTGGCCAGCCAGCTCGATGTGCCGCTCTGGAATTACTGGCAGGCCTCCCACGGTCTGTCGGGCCTGGGGATCGATGTGTTCGGTGTGCATCCGTCCGCATCGCCGCTGGGGAGCGGGGTGTTCACGGATGCGGGTCTGCTGTCCGGATACAACATGCGGAATTTCACCGCCCTGGAAGTGCTGCGCGAAGTGAAGATTCAGGTGCTTCATGTCCCTGATGATTTCTCGATCGTGCTCCAGGATAACGCAGCGCCGGCGCGAGCGGTCCCTGGCAGCGCAGTTCCGATTCAGATTGCCACTGTGCAGTTGGCTGCCGGATCGGGTGTAACGTATTCAGTGAATGCTGCCCCGATGCAAATTGTTGTCGGGCAACTGGCCGGAAGTGTGGCCGGCCTGTTACCGCCGGCTGCGCCGCAGCCCGTTCTCGAGCTTGTGGGAAGCGGCAGCGGCCGGCTTGGCACCACGAAAGATCTGACCAAAGACGCTGCCTCTGTGCTTGTCCCAGTGGCACCGAAGCCATCCCTGAAGCCGGAACAGTTGCCGAGCCCCACGCCGGTTGAAGAGTATGGACCGGAGATTAATCCGATCGGCTCGCCAGTTTTGGAGCTGGCCCCGGATTTTCAGGTTCCGGTTGGACCCCTTGAGCCGGCTACGCCTGTGGCGCCAATCGATTATCCTTCGCGCGGCATCGGAGAAAAAATCGTCGTTGCGGGTTTGCTGGTCGCATGGGCAGGAAGGTTTGAGCCTGCGCTTGATGACGAAGAGGAGCAAAGGGCAGACGGTCAGTAATCTGCTGTGTCTGGCGAGGCGGAGCCTCGCGAGCAGTGCGTTCCCAGGCAGAGCCTGGGAACGAGCGGTCAAGCGCGGGTCGTCTGCGCGCCGTGTCGGGCGAAGAATTCGCAGGCCGCTTCGGCGAACTCGTGCCGGTAAGCTATGAGACGGTGATCTCCGTTCTTGAAGAGGTGAAGTTCCATTTCGGGATAGGCGGCGCGCTGGAGAAAGGCGATGCTTTCCTGGTATGGTACGGTCGTGTCTTGCATGCCGTGCAAGATCAAGAGCGGCCGGGCCAATTCCTTCGCCAGGCGCTCCGGCGGAAACTGGTTCCTCTCCTCAGCCAGCGCGTAGCCCAGTTCGACGTCCAGCCATTCGTTGCGCACGCGCAGCCGGCCGGTCTCCTTCCAGCGGGCCTGCTCCTGCTCGCTCAGCGAGGCAAAGCGGTGATGGATGAAGCCGAAAGCCGGCGCCAGCAGGACGCAGGCGGGCACGCTGCCGGCGTGGCGTAGCGTAAACCACGCCGCGGCCCAGCCACCCATGCTGGAACCCACCAGACAAAAGCGGGGAATGCCTCGCCCGACGAGATAATCGCGCACCGCCTCGAGGTCTTCCAGAAGCCCCGTGCCGGTCAACTCCAGAAGCGTGCCTGTCGATGCGCCGTGGCCGCGAAAATCAAACGATGCGAACGTCCAGTCTCGGCGCGCACACGCGGCTTCGACCGCCTCGGCTTTCAAGCCGGTTCGCGTCGAGCCGAAACCATGGACATAAACCACCGCCTGGTCGGTTTTCTCATCCGCATAGGAAAGATAGAGCTGCAACTCGCCGGTCGACGGCAGAGGCAGGCGGAGCTGTTCACTGCGGCGCGGACTCATGACTCTTCCTTCATGCTGGAGCGTTTAACCCCGTTGCTCCACAGACGATACATTGTCATTGTAGACCGGCTTCAAGGGACAGTCCGTTTTTGCTATGCCGGCCGGTTGGCATGGATGCCGGTCCGGCTCCAGGGTCTCTTGGAAGCGGGGCGGGCTTGATTTATACTAGGTTAGAGGCCGGCACAGCCTTGCCGGGCACTCGGTCTGTTCCTCAAAGCGCGGCGGGCCTGGTTATGCGAGCCCAGCTCATCCCTCTCGACGGAACGCCTGCCATCGAGATCAACCGCGATCTAACCGTTGTGGGACGAAAAGAAGATTGCGACCTCCGGCTCAATCACAAGAGCGTCTCGAAGATGCACTGCGTCATCGTCAGGACGGACGGTTTGCTCATCCTCCGCGACCTGGGCAGCACCAACGGCACCCGTGTCAACGGCCTGCGCATCCGCCGCGCCGCCCTGTTGCCGAACGACCAGTTGAGCATCGCCGGCTTCAAGTTTTGCATTTATCTAGGACCCGATGAGCAGCCCGCCGCGCTGCCGCAGGAGCATACGCAACAGCTCGACGCCGAGGACGTGGCGGAGCTGCTGGGCAAACCAAAACGGCGCACGCCGGCTGGCGGTCCGGGGCATCTTCCTGCCGTACCGCTTTTGTCCAGGCCCCTGCCCGATGTCTACCCCCAGGAACAGGGGAGCAAGGTCTAGGAGCTTATCCGGACGGGCCCCCTCTGGCAGTCAGAATGCCAAACAAAACTACAAAGCAAATCCGCGCCGTTGTCTTCGACCTCGACGGTCTGCTGGTCGATTCCGAGCCGATCTTCGAAGAAGCTGCGCGGCGGCTGCTGGCGCGGCGCGGGCGAGCCTTGCTGCCGCGCGTGCTTCAGGCAATGCTGGGAGTCCCCGCGCGGGACGCATTGAAGCTGTTTGGCGAAGCTCATGGCTTGAGCGAAACCGTGGAAGAGCTGCGCGTGGAAAGTTCGCGTCTGTTCGCAGAAGTGGTGGGGGAAACACCGGTGCCGCTTATGCCCGGCGTACTGGACTTGCTTGAACGGCTGGAAGCAAAGAGCATCCCCAAAGCGATCGCCACTTCATCGAGTGCCCGCTATGTGCAGCGCATCTTGCCGCCGCATAATTTGCTGCAGCGTTTTCAGTTCGTGCTGACGTGTGACGATGTCACGTGCGGCAAACCGGCGCCGGAAATCTACGAAAAGGCAGCGGCGCGCCTGGGTCACAGCCCGGCGGAGATTCTGGTGCTGGAAGATAGCCCAAATGGTCTACGCGCGGCCAAGGCGGCGGGCGCGATCTGCGTGGTCGTGCCGCATGCACTGATTCCTATGGATGACCTTGCCGGCGCCGATGCCATTCTGCCAAGCTTGATGGCGCCGCAGCTCCTGGAAATGCTGGGCGTATAGACATCAGGTGCTGCGGTTGACAACCCGGTCCGTCAGCATCTCCAGAACGGTGCGACAATGGGAGGGCGGCAGACAGCGCAACTCGGCTCGTGCCGCGGCGGCGAATGCTTCCGCCCGGGTTCGGGCGTATTCGAGGGAGGCACTTTCCGCAAAGTAGACTTGCAGTGCTTCGCGCTTGTGATTACCTGGACTCTGCAGGATTTGACGCAGCCGGACGCCCCCTTCCGCAGAGCTCTGGCTTAACAAATGAATAAGGGGCAAGGTCAGCTTCTGCTGAGCGACGTCCGTACCCAGCGATTTGCCGGTCGCTCGTTCCTCGCCAACCAGGTCGAGCATATCGTCGGCAATCTGAAAGGCGACGCCCAGCGCCCTGCCATAGAGCGCGAGCCTTTCCACCACGTGCCCAGGCATGCCGCTATATGACGCAGCCAGCCGGCAACAGCAGGAAGTCAGCTCCGCTGTCTTGCCGTCGATAATGTCCAGATAAGCTTCCTCGCTTAACTCCAGGTTGCCGCGCTCACTGCACTGTTGCAGCTCTCCTTCGCACACGCGGTTGGTAGCTTCGCCTATCAACCGGCAGGCCTGGGCATCCACGCTGCTGGCAAGGTGGAAAGCGTGTGTGAAGAGGAAATCACCCAGCAGAATGCTCGTCTGGTTGCCCCAGCCGGCATTCACGGTCGGCAGATGGCGGCGAACCAGCGCTTCGTCCAGCACGTCATCGTGAACGAGCGTGGCCGTGTGGATCATCTCCACAACGGCGGCCAGGGTGTGGTGCGCCGGCGTCATCCGGCCGCAGGCATGAGCGACAAGCAAAAGCAGGGCCGGCCGCAAGCGTTTACCCCGGTAACCGCGCAGGTGCGCCGTCAGCGGCGCCACGCACGGACGCTGCCCGGCAAGCTGCTGCGCCAGGATGCGCTCCACTTCCTCCAGGTCGCGGCTGATCGGACTAAAGAAATCCACGGCGGGCTGGACTGCCGTAGGCGGGGTCGCTTGCAGGGTATCCATGACCTCTCCATGGGCGAAGCTCAGAATCCGAGATGCGGACGCGCAGACAGCCATTCCCGTGAGTTTCTGAACTTTCAAGTTTTTGTGAATCTAGCAGGCAGGGAGGGGGCTGTCAATCAGTGCGGTGGAAGGTGCCGCTGCGCCCGCCGCTCTTCTCCTCCAGGCGGACGCGCTCGATCGTCATGCCGCGGTCCACTGCCTTGCACATGTCGTACACGGTCAAGGCGGCGACACTGACCGCCGTCAGCGCCTCCATCTCGACCCCCGTACGTCCCAAGACACGAACCGCAGCTTCGATGCGCAGACAACTGTCATTTTCAAAAGCGAAGTCCACGGTGGCCGCGGTGATCGGCAACGGATGGCACAGGGGAATCAGCTCGCCCGTGCGCTTGGCAGCCATGATGCCTGCCAACCGGGCCACTTCCAGCACGTCTCCCTTGGCCAGAGCGCGGTCCCGGATGAGTTTCGTGGTCGCCGGATCGAGGCGCACCAGACCGCTGGCGCGCGCGACCCGAAGGGTTTCCGGCTTTTCGCTGGTGTCGACCATGCGGCTTGCGCCATGCTCATCAAAGTGTGTCAGTTCCGCCATGAAAAGTGCCACGCTAGAGGAAGGACGAGTTACGCGGATCATTCTATTTGTAGAGGACAGCATGAGAAGCAGAAGTCCGTTTAGCCGCTAAACGACGGAACGGCGGAACTTCATCACCTTCCAGAAGCGGGCTTGCTTGAGAGGCCCGAATCGGCGTGTTAAGATTCGGAAGCTGTAAGCAGCCCAATCACAGATTAATCCAGATGAACACGCAAGCAGATACTTCTCAGAGTTCGTCGGCGCGCGATCCGTTCGCGGAAAAGCGGGCGGCCATGCGCGAGCAATTCTTTGCCAGGCTGTTCCTGCTGGGCGGCTGGATCGGCGGCACGGATACCTACAAACGAACCATGTGGGCGGCCGTGCCGGATATCTCCCTGGCGCGGGCCGGCTATACGCTGACCATGCGCAAGGGCCTGCCGGAACCCGGCGCCGACAACCAATTGATCATGGCCGGCCATGAAGCCATGCTGGCGCAGTGGTTTCACCGGCCGCTGCATCGCGCCGACATCTTGCTTGCCAAGCAGTGGTACGCGGAGCAATCGAGCGTAAAAGCGTTTCCCCATGAGCTCTGGGAAGGGATCCTGGCCAGGCAACAAGGCGATCACCTCTATCTGCCGGTTGAGATCTGGGGTTTTCCCGGCGGACAGACCTTCTTGCCGGGCGTCCCATGCATGACCTTTGAAGGGATGGGCGGGGCCATCTCCTACCTGGAGCCGGCCATGTGCCGGTATTTTGTGCCGATCATCCAGGCCACCAAGGGCCGGCTCATGAAGCTGGCGGCGCCGCGCGATGCCGAGTTTGGTCTGCGCAGCGCGCCCAACGAGATTGCCCATATCGTGTTGCTGCTGGCGCGCTACGTCGGCGGCCGGGGGCAGCTCACGGCGAACGACACCGCGGAGTTTATGTATCCCGAGTTATTTCACGCGGTCGGCACCATCGGTCACGAGATGATGTGCGCCGCCCAGACGTTCGAGCGCAGCCTCGGCGACGCGGAATACGAAATGATGGACCGCTTCGTGACCACCATGGACACGGCGTCCCTTCTTTGCGATCTCGTAGACGCGGAGACGGTCGGACTGGAGAATGCGCTGCGCGTGATCCGCAATCATCCGGAAACGGATAAGGTCGGCATCCGGGTCGATTCGGGCGACATTGCGGAACAGACGGCCCTTTATTTCCAGAAGATGCGCGACCAGGGGATCTCGCCACGCATACTCGTCTTCGAGGACGAGGTCACGCCAGCCAGAGTTCGCGAGATCTTCGCGCACTTCCAGCAGGCCACGGGCGTGAAGCCGACCATGCTCTTTCCCGGCGCGGGCGGCTACTGGTGGCGGCTCGTGCACCGCGACACGGTTGCGGCCGTGTTCAAGCGCAGTGCCACCGGCGCTCAGCCGAACACCAAGTTTTCCAACTCGCCGGGCAAGGAAACGCTGGCCGGCTATCTGCGGGTTTACGGCCGCGGTGATACGATGGTGGTAGCGGATGCTTCGGAGCCCGCTCCAGGTGAGCCGCTTTTTGTGAAGCTGGTGGAAGCCGGGCGAATCGTATACTGCGAGAGCTTCGAGGAACAAGCGGCACGGGCGGACCGCACCTGGGGTCGGTACCGGCGGTTTGAGCTATCGGAAAAGATAAAGGGCTGGAAGGAGCGCTTTGAGGCGATGCGGGCGCGGGAAGTGGCTGCCGCAAGACAGCGACTTGAGGCATTGAAGTAGCACCCTGGTTCCCAGGCAGAGCCGGCAGAGCCTGGGAACGAGAGAGCGAGTGACTGATGAACCATCACGGTTTTCTGCGTGTGGCGACGGCGACGCCGATTCTGCGCGTGGCGGACTGTGCTTTCAATGCCGAACACATCCTCAGCTTGATGCAGCGGGCGGAGTCCGAAGGAGTCGCGCTGCTCGTTTTCCCGGAACTGTGCGTGACGGGTTATACGTGCGCGGACCTCTTTCAGCAGTTGTCTCTCCAACAAGGAGCCTTGGCGGCGCTGGAGCATCTGGCCGGTGAATCGCCAAAGGTCTATTCCGGGCTTTCCGTCCTCGGTCTGCCGCTGGGCGTCGACGACCGGCTCTTCAACTGCGCGGCGGTTCTGCACCGCGGCAAAATCCTGGGCGTGGTGCCGAAGTCGTTCATTCCCAATTACAAGGAGTTTTACGAGGGCCGCTGGTTCGCCGCGGCCGGGACAGCGCATAGCCGGGAGGTTCCGATCGCCGGTCAAGCCGTGCCCTTCGGCGCGGCGCAGCTCTTTGATGCGACTGATGTCCTGGGATTGACCGTCGGCGTCGAGATTTGCGAAGACCTCTGGGTGCCGATCCCGCCCAGTTCCTATCAGGCGCTGCGGGGCGCCAGCGTGCTGGTGAACCTGTCCGCGAGCAATGAAACCATCGGCAAAAGCGCCTATCGCAAGCAGCTGGTCGTGAACCAGTCGGGCCGGTGCATCGCGGCTTATCTCTATGCCGCGAGCGGCACCAGCGAATCGACGACCGATGTGGTTTTTGGCGGCCACTGCCTGATTGCCGAAAACGGCACGTTGCTGGCCGAAGCGCGGCGCTTTCAACGTGACGATCAGTTGCTGGTTGCCGACGTCGATCTCGATCGCCTGCGCGTGGATCGGCTGCGCATGAACAGCTTCGGGGCCCTTCCTCTCTACCAGGGGATGGAGCGCGAATTTGCGCGTGTCTCGTTTGTCCTGGAACGAAGGAAGGCGCTCACAGGTTTACGCCGTGACGTGGATGCCCATCCCTTCGTGCCGCGCGGCAAGGAGCAGCTCCGCGAGCGCTGCGAGGAGATCTTCAACATCCAGGTGGCCGGCCTGGCCAGGCGGCTGGAACATATCGGCAAGCCGCCGGTTGCCATTGGCGTCTCGGGCGGACTTGACTCCACGCTGGCCCTGCTCGTTGCCTGCAAGACCATGGATATCCTCGCTGTGCCGCGCGAGCGCATTCGTGCCTTCACCATGCCGGGTTTCGGCACCACCGGCCGCACGCGTGCCAACGCCCGCGCCCTCATGCAGCAGCTCGGCGTGTCGGCTGCGGAGGTCGATATCCGTCCGCTCTGCCTGGAAGAGATGCGTGCCCTGAAGCATCGCCCGTTCGGGCTTGACCTGGAAGGTGTCGGCATCGAAGAATTGACCGCTCAATTTCGCCAGTTGCCCGCCGAGGCCTGCGCGGACGTGATCTTTGAAAACATTCAGGCGCGCATGCGGACGAGCATCCTCATGAACGCCGGCTTCGTTGTCGGCACTGGTGACGTCTCCGAGCTGGCTCTTGGCTGGTGCACGTACAACGGCGATCACATGAGCATGTACAACCCCAACAGCAGCATCCCCAAGACCCTCGTCAAGTTTCTGGTGCAATGGGTCGCCGACAATGAATTCACGGGCGACGCCCGCAAGACCCTGCTCGATATCGTCGCCACGGAAATCGCCCCGGAACTGCTGCCGGCCGGCAACGACGACAAGATCGTGCACCGCACGGAGGATGTCGTCGGGCCGTACGAACTGCATGATTTCTTCCTGTTTCATTTTCTCCGCTATGGCGCGCCGCCCGAGAAGATTCTCTTCCTGGCCGAGCACGCGCAGTTCGATCAAAGATTCTCAGGCGAGGAACTGAAACGCTGGCTGGCAATCTTTATCAAGCGTTTCTTCGCCAACCAATTCAAACGCTCTTGCCTGCCGGACGGCCCGAAGGTCGGCTCGATCAGCCTCTCGCCGCGTGGCGACTGGCGGATGCCCAGTGATGCTCAAGCAGCACTATGGCTCGAATGGGCCGAAAGATCGGAAAAGACGCCTGCGCGATACAGCTAAGGTGGACCAATGCGTCTTCGAACACATGGACTCGACCTATCCATTACTCTTGAGTCGCCTGACGCTGAAGGATGGATGGTTTGCGATCTCAACGTGAAAGTCCCTGGTTTCTCTGGCGCATTTCGTTGTTGCGTGTGGGATGAAGATCTCAAAGCATTCCGGTCTCAACTTTTGAATATGCGCAAGAACATCGGACACGCATGCACTGCATCATTTTTAGGAACCGAGCAGGGCATTGGGCTTCGCTTCGACATGGATGCCAATGGCCTATTCAAGGACATTATCGCTTTGAAAACATAGCAACACCAGGATGCCCGACGCTGTCCGGCGAATTTGAGCTCGATCAAACTTACTTGGATCCTTTGCTAATCGATGTTGAGCAGCTTCTTGGCGGGACATTTTCATAAGTATTCGACGCGATTTTTCATGTCGTCGCGATCAAGAACGCCGTGCAGCAGCACAAGCATATGAAGCAGCTGCCCGATTGAGTATTTCGTTGCCGGACACCAGCCGATTCCGGCGTGCTGGACGCCGCTGGCGGTCAGGACAAGAAAATCGGTGTCAAAACTCACCATGACGCGTTCTTCACCTGTGGCAAATTGCAACTGATCCGAGTCTGGCAGTCCGCAGCGCCCGGCGTCTTGAGCGGTCAAAACGTCGACGCCGCGCTGCCGCAGTCCTTGCCTGACGGCGGATGGGATATGCTGGTCGAAAAAGTAGCGGATCGGCTCAGCCACCCAGCCTCTCCCGCAACTTTGATGGGAAGAGCTGGCGCAACGAGGCCGCTACTTCTTCATCGTGCTTGAAATCCGCTTGAATCTCTTCACGATGATCAAAGTAGTAAGCCAGGGCTGCGTACACGTCGGCCAAGGTGATTCCTGGGAATTGCTGCACGATTTCATCTGCCGACAGGCCGCGCATTTCACTCAAGACGACAATGTCCATGACGCGAACGCGGTGTCCGGCAATGCAAGCTTTGCCGCCACAGACACCGTCCGTCTTGGTGATATGTTTGTCTTTGCTCATTGGCTTAGCCTCCATGAAGTAGATTCTACCTGCTTCTTTGCCTTGGTAGGGCTTGAATTTGCGATTCCGTTGCCGGATCGGCCAGGGAACAGAAGGAGTAGCTTCATTGTCTCACGCTGGACATCCTTCAGCCGATTGCTACATAGTCTGATAGTCTCGACAGGTTCCCCGCTTCCTCAGCGGAAGCCGGGTGAAAAGGGAAAACGGTGCAAAACCGTTGCGGGGCCGCCGCTGTGATCGGCGAGGCCTCCGAACCTTGTTCGGGCCACTGCGCCATGCGTTAAGCCGGCGCGGGAAGGCCGTTCGGAAGCCGCTATTAGCCGAAAGCCAGAAGACCTGCCTGCCGAGTAGGAGTTCCGGTGCTTCGGCTACAAGCATCCGAGCGGCATGGTTATGGTCCCGACGCGTGGGCCAGTGCTTCTCTGATCGGCCGAAGCAAGTTTCAATGCCCGGCCCGGCAGAAAGGACTGGTCCCATGGTTCCAGCTTCTCCCGCACGTCGTCGCCTGCCCGCATTCACCTTGATCGAGCTGCTGGTCGTCATCGCGATTATCGCGGTCTTGCTCGGCCTGCTCTTGCCCGCGGTGCAGAAGGTCCGCGAGGCAGCCAACAGCACCAAGTGCAAGAACAACCTGCGGCAGCTCGGCATCGCCCTCAATCACTACCCGATGGACCACGGCAATTTGCTCCCGACCTCGTCCCGGCTCACCAAGCCGAACGGCGATACGCCGTACTGGTTCGGCACCATCGACGCCAACGGCAACCTCGACAAGCAGCAAGGCTTCCTCATGCCCTACATGGAAGGCAATGTGGCGGTGGAGCAATGTCCGTCGGTCCCGGATTATGTGCAGCGCCGCTTCGGCGATCTTGGCTCGAGCGGCTACGCCTACAATCCAAACCTGGGCGATGTCGAGTACCCGCCGCCGAGTTATGCGCCGCGCCTGGTCCAGCACAAGATCACGGACGTAAGAGCCACTTCACGGACCATCGCCTTCGCCGACTCCGCCGAAGTCTGGTGGTACGATGCCAATTTCAACGTCATCGACGCCTACGTCCGCGAGAGTTTGATCCTGGTGCCGCCGTCGGGCAGCTTTCCCAATGTGCATTTTCGCCATGGCGGCAACACGGCCAATGTCCTTTTTGTAGACGGGCATGTGGAGACGATGGGCCCCGTGATCAATCCGCTGCCTACCGATCCACCCAATCCCTATGGCTGGCCCACGGACGCCATTGCCTGGAAGAACAAGGCGGTTCTCGGCGACCTGAGTGCCGCGCCCACGGACCAGTTTTACACGCTCCTTGAATGAATTATCCGTAGCCGCCAGCGCGAGCAAGGTCGGCCCTTGCGGTTAGGGCTGCGGTTCGGATGTGGTGTTTTGGTGAATACCGGCAAAGTGCTGTTGCAAAAAGGCCGATAGCGGCCTAGACTATTTTCACTGGCTTTAGGGGCATTTTCCGTACTGGACCTTGCCATGGCGTATCGACTGGATTTCCTTCTGGGCCTTCTGCTCCCCTTAAAGGGGGACAGGTCCTAGGTACGCCGACAGCGCTTGCAAGCTTGAACTGATTTCGGCCCTGGGACCCATCAAGGTTCCAGGGCTTTTTTGTTTTCTGTGGAGTGCGACCATGTCCGCCAACGACCGCCTGATTCTCTTCGACACCACGCTGCGCGACGGCGAGCAATCTCCCGGCGCCAGCATGAACCTCGCCGAGAAAGTGGAGGTGGCGCTGGCGCTACGGGACCTGGGTGTGGACGTTATCGAGGCGGGCTTTCCCATCGCCTCCCCCGGCGATTTCGAAGCCGTGCAGGCCATCGCCCGCCAGGTCGAGGGCCCGGTCGTCTGCGGCCTGGCGCGCTGCAATGCGGAGGATATCGACCGCGCCTGGGAAGCGCTGCGTGATGCGCCGCGCGCCCGGATTCACGTCTTCCTGGCCACCAGCGCCATCCATCGCGAGTTCAAGCTGCGCATGGCCAAGGAAGAGATCGTTCGCCGGGCCATCGATGGCGTCCAGCGCGCGAAGGCCTATTGTTCAGATGTCGAGTTTTCGCCGGAAGATGCCGCGCGCACCGAGCTGGACTTCCTGGCCGAAGTCGTCGAGAAAGCCATCGAGGCCGGGGCAACCACGGTGAACATTCCCGACACAGTGGGTTACGCGGTGCCGTCGCAGTACGCCGCCGCCATTCGTCATCTCAAGCAAACGGTGCGCGGCATTGACAAGGCCGTCATCAGCGTTCATTGCCACAATGATCTCGGCCTGGCGGTCGCCAACAGCCTGGCCGCCCTGAAGGAAGGCGCCCGCCAGGTCGAATGCACCATCAACGGCCTGGGAGAACGCGCCGGCAACTGCGCGCTGGAAGAAATCGTCATGGCGGTCAAGACCAGGGCCGATTACTTCGGCCTGGATACGGGTATTAACACGCGCCGCCTGTGCCCAATCAGCCGGCTGGTATCGCACGTCACTGGCATCGCCGTGCAGCGCAACAAGGCGATTGTCGGCCAGAACGCCTTCGCGCACGAAGCCGGCATCCACCAGGATGGCATGCTTAAGGAGCGTTCGACCTACGAGATCATGCGCCCCGAGGACGTCGGCCTGTCGCGCACCGAGCTGGTGCTCGGCAAGCACAGCGGCCGGCACGCCCTGCGCGACCGCATCCAGGAACTGGGCTACCACCTGGACGAAACGCAATTGCAGAACGTCTTTGAGAAATTCAAGCTGCTGGCGGACCGCAAGAAGGAGATCTACGATGCCGACATCGAAGCGCTGGCGGAAAGCGAAATCCACAGCGGGCCCAAGCGCTGGACCCTGGAGACGCTGCAAGCCGTGTCCGGCGGCATCCCCATGGCGACGGTCTCGCTCTGGCACCAGGACGGCCAGATTTTCACCGACGCCGCCGTCGGCGACGGCCCCGTTGATGCCATTTTCAAGACCATTGAGCGCATCACCGGGCTTTCGGTGAAGCTACGCGACTATAACGTGCAGAGTGTAACCGTCGGCGAGGACGCCCAGGGCGAGGCCCGCGTGGAGATCGAATGCAACGGCCGTATCCAGCGCGGCCAGGCTGTCAGCACGGACATCATTGAAGCCAGCGCCCTGGCGTTTTTGCAGGCGATCAACCGCCTGTCCACGCGCAAACAGCAACCTCGGCTGAACCCACAAACCGAGGAAGTCACGGCGACGTAAACTCCGATTTCGAGAAGAACAGGTGGGCGCAAAAGAAATTAGTTAATCTGACCAACATAAGAGATGACGTGGAGGTGGGGAATATTCAGATCAACCTGATCCGCATCGTGAGTCACGAGAGTCAATCTGCGCTGCACGGCCGTGGCGATAATCCATGCATCTCCTGATTGCAAACGCTGGCCTCGCCTTCGACACAGCGTGGTGACATCGGCCCAAATTTGAGCCAGTTCAGGCTCGAACGGCACAATGATGAACTTGCGCAAGAAACTTCACTAACTTTCGTCGGTCCTTTTTGCTCCAGCGATTCTCTACCCCCCAGGCCAGCAATTCGGCGATGCTTTGGAAGCTTAAGACGAGGCTCTTTCCATAGGCATGACTTTCTTCGGATGAAGAAGACTGGCCACGCTGGTATCGAGGAGAACAGCTTCCATCGTTAGGGACACTTCCGGATCAATTTACGCTGTTCAGCCCGTTCCCTCAAAATGAACTGCAAGAGTTCATCCGGATCATCGTCCGCCGGCCACAACTTGGCGACTTCCTCCCAGCTCTTCACCGGCTTGACACCCTGTTGCCGGGCTAATTGTGACAAGGAAAGCGATCTCCAAAAAGGCCGTTGTCTGGTTCGTTTCCTCACAGGAATCTCCCGAGAGCTCATGGCAAGAAAAGAGACACGACCCTCTTCTTTGGCGTGCAAAGAAAGGCCATGTCTCAACTGGAGGCGCCGGGAATTGAACCCGGGTCTCGAGGCACTTCAGCGCCGGCTTCTACGTGTGTAGCCTGTCAATGCTCGACCGGCCGCAATCTTGCGACTACGCCGGTCATGTTCGCCCGGCCGCTCCCCGGCAAGCAGGGTCGCGTCCGAGCTAACCAGCTGTGAGTTTAACCATCACCGCCGCCGATAGCGCCGGCCCCGAAGGACCGACTCAGGTGATGGCGATCCTGATTTAGCGACCAAGCCGAAAGCTCTCAGGCGAAGCTCCCGGACCTGGGGCTGCCGTTAATTAGGCAGCCAGTGCAAACTGCGGTTCAGCAGTTAAAGTGTGATCAGATTATTTACGTGGCCTTCTGATCAACCACGACACGCCACCTGCGCCTCAACTTACCCGATCGATACCAAATCGCCCCCTTTGGTTAGAGTCACAAGCGGCGGAAGGATTCCGCCGGCATTGCTATTATAGCGGACAACCGGCGTTCAAGGCAGCCAGGAAGTTTAGCCGCGACCCATTAGGGGAGCGCGCGGCAGCTAGCGCGTGAGCCCACGCGCTCCTCTAACCGGTCGCGGCAAAGCGCGTATGATAATGGCGGGGTTTAACTTGAAAAATTGAACCGTTGCACGCCGCCCCGTGCCCCGGCGGTGGCTTGAGAAGCGAAAATGGCGTCAAGCGAGATACCGTCTTCCGACCAGCTGGAAACATTCGCCAACCAGTTTCCCGACCGGGAGTACACGGTGGAGATTGTTTGTCCGGAGTTCACCAGTGTCTGCCCGAAGACCGGGCAGCCGGATTTCGGCACGATCACGTTCACGTATTCGCCCGCGGAATTATGCGTCGAGTTGAAGTCGCTCAAGCTGTATCTCCAGCGTTTTCGCAATCAAGGGGTGTTTTACGAGCATGTGGTGAATCGCTTGCTGGACGATTTCGTCAAGGCGTGCCGGCCGCGGCGCTGCCGAATAACGGGCGCCTTCACGCCGCGGGGCGGGATTACGACCACGGTCACGTGCGAATACGAAGCGAGTGTGCGATAGCAGTCCCACACAACCGCCAGCATCATTAGCCGGCGGCAAGGCTGGCTTCCCCGACGACGGTGATGGCATTTTCCAAACTAACGTGAGGCAGAATGTCGCGCACTCCTTGCTGGGCCAGTTGTTTGACGTGGTAGCTTGAGGCAGAACCACGCAGGACGACGCGCTCCGGGCGCAACTCGATCGCCAGATTCCGAACCCGGCGTCCGGTGCGCGAGCGTACCTGGCTTTCCAGCTCGTCTTGCAAAGGATGGAGATTTTGTATCATTGGGCAACTGACTCCGTTCTTTTCCTCGTGAAGTAGACGGCAACTGCCCAAACCATGGGCAGCCTTGCAAGTGTTTTGATAATTTTTTCTCCGGAATAGTCGAGAAACGCATGTCTGCAGGTGGGGTGCAAATAGCGGACCAAAGTAAAAAAGCCGAATGGCAGCAGCTTCCCGGCCTCCATGACCTGATCCGCGCCGATGTGGAACGGGCGCTGGCTGCCGGGCAGCGCTTCGTTTTCTATGAATACTGCATCTCGCTCATCGTGGTGACCTTACGGCGGCCGAGTGCACTGCAGATTCTGCCCGCGGGAAGCCGGGGAGTGCTGCGCGGCGTGCCTTATTCCCTGGTGTCGCTGCTGCTCGGCTGGTGGGGGGTGCCGTGGGGCATTGTTTACACGCCGCTTTCCCTGATTACGAACCTCACAGGCGGCTGCGACGTAACCGCACAGGTGCGCGCGTTGCTGGCTAAGCCGCAAGCGACAGACCCTAACGTCGCGGAACCGGCGCCATCCAGCGCCTTGTGATTTGTGAACGATAGCATGTCGCCAAAATGGATCGGGATATGTTCTGCGGCCCTGGTTGGCGGATTACTCTGCCCGCTGCCGGTTGGTGCGGGGCTCTACAACACGGACGAGCCCTATCGGGGCCCTCGTCTCACCGGCGGGATCGCCGCGCTGGGTTTTTCCCAGTTTCGCGATGTCCTGACCAATGAGTTGGCCATTTCCTCTACCTTGCAAGAGACTCCTGCCCGCAAACACTATTTGGAAAAGAGCGCGGAGCTCGAACGCAAAGCGCGCGGCGGAACGTTGACGACGCAGGAGAAAGTGAATCTCAGCGAATATCTCATTCGGCTGGGCAAGGTCGAAGAGGCCGTGCAGTTGCTGACTCCGCTGGCGGCTCAGGAACGGGGCAACTTCATGGTCCTCGCCAACCTGGCCACGGCGCATCAGCTTGCCGGCCGGCTGGAACGTGCGCAGGACTATCTCGAGCAGGTCAAGTATGCCTGGCCGAAGGAGTGGCCCGGTTTAAAGAAAGAGGAGCTGGACTGGTACGAGCAGGCCGAGAAATATCACCTGCGCCTCGTGCGCCTGCGCCATCGCGAGATGCTGCGCTCGGCCGGGAAGGCAAAGGGCTCGGAAACGCTGGATGACCTCTTTGGAGACAACAAGGGTCCGGTGCGCTTTATCGGCGAGAGCGGCGCGTATGAGGCCGGCAAGCTGGCGGCCAGGGAGCGCGCGAAACTCCCCAAGGAAGCGGTCCCCATAGTGCAGCAACTTTTGCTCTGGATACCCGGTGCTGCGCCCGGCCAGGAAGATACCCGGCTTTATTGGTTGCTGGGCGAACTGTACAATGCCGACGGCTACACCAGCAACGCCGCCTATGTCTTCGATCGTTGCGTTTGGAACCATCGCTTTCCCGCCTCTGAGCTGCGCGAGCATCAGAAGATTGTGCGTGCGGCGCAGACTGAACCCGGCGCGGTCGTGGCTACTGCCCCCGCTGCCAACCCGGCCGCGCCGCCGGCGAGTGGGCTTCCCGAGACCAGGCCGGTCAACTTGCAACACATGTTGCTCATCGGCTGCGTGGCGGGCGTGGTGGTGCTGGGTTTGATCTACCTTCAGATCCGCGAAATGAGAAGACGTCGCAAGGTCCTGTAACTAATCTGCTCGTAAGCATTCGCAACGCCATGGAAGAAGCCTCGGAATTACTTCGCAAGGCCCAAAGACATCTGGCACGCCGGGATACCATCCTCAGGCAAGTCATCAAAGCAGTCGGACCGTGCACCTTGCGCTACAGTGCGGATCGGTTCGGCGCCCTGGCGCGGTCGATCGTTGCGCAGCAGATTTCCACGAAGGCGGCGGCCGCCATCCTGGGACGCCTCGAGCAAGCCGCCGGCCCGCGCGGCATTACGGCCGCCCGCATTTTGAAGATTCCAGAACCGATGCTGCGGCAAGCCGGCCTTTCGGCTAACAAATGCAAGTCCTTTTATGATCTGGCCAGGAAGGTGCACGACGGCGGCGTGCGGCTAAGCGACCTGCACGACCTGTCCGACGAGGAGGTGATTGCCCATCTGGTCCCGGTGCGCGGCATCGGCCGCTGGACGGCGGAGATGTTCTTGATCTTCTCCCTGGGCCGCCTGGACGTCCTGCCTGTGGACGACTTCGGCTTACGCGCCGGCGTACGACGGCAATACGACTTCAAGGAATTGCCGACCCGCAAACAGCTGGAAGCTTTAGCCGAGCCCTGGCGACCTTACCGGAGCATTGGCACCTGGTACATCTGGCGGAGTTTGGGGACCGTGAGGCAATCGGAAGTCAAATAAGCTATCGGTCATTGCCATGCAGGGAAGGCGCTCGCGCTGGCTCGCCGCAGACTCGGCATAGAATCTTCTTGCCGGCTAGCTTTTCCGACACCCCATAGCGCTCGCCGCACACAGGGCAGGTAAACGGAATCCCTGCTTTCCGCGACGCGGGCGCGTTGGCTGCTGTTTTGCGCTTGCCGGCCGAGGGGCGCGGCACTCCTTCTTCAGGCGTTTCCTGCTCCTGGGCCGTTGCAGGCCGCACTGCCTGGGCTGGAACCAATGCCAGGCAGGCGCGGCATTGAATCTGTTTGCCGGCTAATTCCGGATCAACCACATAGGTTTCGCCGCAAGCCGAACAAATGAACAACATCATGGTAAGCTCCCGAGTCTTCCAGCAACGGACATGCGACCGTGCGAGACAATCCCAGTGCAGACTATACGCTCAGCTCCTTGCCGCCGCCAGCGCAGGTGTGCCATTCGTATCCGGCCGTTCGCTATAATGCGCTCTCTGAAAGAGGGCACCGACAACCGCACCCCCACAGCGCCACCAAGGCCGTTGCCCGCAGTGTGGCTGCGTGCGAATGAACAGGAGTGCGACTACCTCAATCATGGCCGTGCCGACGCGGGCCGAGCTTGCCGATCAATATCTCGCGCAGCTTCCCTACGCGCCTTATCCCGTGCAGGAGGAAGCCTTGCTGGCCTGGTTCACCGCCGAGCAGGGCGTGCTGGTTTGCGCTCCGACCGGCACCGGCAAAACGCTGATCGCCGAGGCGGCGCTCTTCGAGGCCCTGCACACGCAGCAGACCGCCTACTACACCACGCCGCTCATCGCTTTGACCGAGCAGAAGTTTCGCGAGATGCAGTTCTGCGCCGAGCGCTGGGGCTTCAAGGCCGAGGATGTCGGCCTGGTGACCGGCAACCGCCGCGTCAATCCGAATGCCCGCGTGCTGGTCGTGGTGGCGGAAATCCTGCTCAATCGCTTGCTGAACCGCGAGGCGTTCGATTTCAGTGCCGTCTCCGCCGTCGTCATGGACGAGTTCCACACCTTCGCGGACCTCGAGCGCGGCATTGTATGGGAGCTGTCGCTCGGCCTGTTGCCGAAGCATGCCCGGCTGTTGCTGCTCTCGGCAACGGTGGGTAATGGCGCCGAATTTCTTCACTGGCTGGAACGCTGCCACGGCCGCAAGCTGGAGCTGGTAGAGACCAAGGAGCGCAAGATCCCGCTGACCTACCACTGGGTGCCCGATGAGCTGTTGAACGATCACCTGGTCGAGATGGCCAAGGGCGACGCGGCCACGCGCAAGACGCCGGCTCTGGTCTTCTGCTTCAATCGCGATGAATGCTGGAGCATTGCCGAACAGCTCAAAGGTCTCTCACTTCTGGGAGATGACCAGCGTGCCAGGCTGCATGAGGAAGTGAATCGGCTCGACTGGTCACCCGGCGTCGGCCCCAAGATAAAACAGATGTTGCATCGCGGCGTCGGCGTGCATCACGCCGGCTTGCTTCCCAAGTATCGCCGCGTGGTCGAGGACCTCTTTCAGCGCAAGCTGCTCGCCGTTGTCATGTGCACGGAAACGTTGGCGTCCGGCATCAACCTGCCGGCCCGCTCGGTCGTGCTTAGCTCCCTGGTCAAGGGTCCGTTCGGCAAGCAAAAGCTGGTGGACGCCAGCACGGCACAGCAGATCTTCGGCCGCGCCGGCCGGCCGCAGTACGACGACCACGGCTATGTCTACGCTCTCGCTCATGAGGATGACGTCAAGATACTCCGCTGGAAGGAGAAATATGACGCCATCCCCGAGGACACGCGCGACCTGGGGCTGCTCAAGGCCAAGAAGGCGCTCAAGAAGAAGAAGCCGAGCCGCCGCGACAACGCCCAGTACTGGGGCGAAGGCGACTTCAAGAGACTGCAAGCCGCCGCCCCCGGCAAGCTCTACAGCAAGGGGCCGCTGCCCTGGCGCTTGCTGGCTTACCTGCTGGAGTTGTCGCCGGAAGTGTCGCGCATCCGCGCCGTGGTGCGCAAAAGGATGATGGATGAACCGCGCCTCCGAGCCAGCGAGAAGGCGCTGGATCAAATGCTGCTGACGCTGGCCGCCGGCGGCTTTGTGACGCTCGAACCCGAGCCGCCAGCGCCGCCGCCCGAGGGGCAGGCCCCGCCTCCCGACGCCAAACCCTATGCCGCCGAGCTGGCCCGGGCAACACCGGAGCTGGCCAAGCTCCTTGTCTTTCGCAGCGTGCATCCAATCTTTGGCGCCTTTCTCATCAACCAGCTCGGCATGGCCGACCTGAACGAGCGTGTCCAGGCCGTCGAAAGTGTTCTGGAAATGCCGCGGCCGCTGCTGCGCTATTTGCGCGTGCCGCACGAACTGCCCGCCGGCCCCCTGGCGCAAAACCGCCTGGATGCGGAACTCATTCGCCGCGGACTGATCCTCGCGCCGGTTGACGACGCACCCGAGGACGACGAAGAAGCCGTGGACCAACCCGACGAACACCCTCCCAGCTTGGCCGACAAGCTCCGCCTTTATTTCGACGCCTTGTACCCGACGGTGACGGACGTGCACACGCAATCCATCTGGTGCGCAGGCGAGCTGTTGCATTTCGGCGGCAACTTCAACAAATTCGTGCAGTCGCGCGACCTGATCAAGCAAGAAGGGATCGTCTTCCGCCATCTGCTGCGTTTGATTCTGCTGTGTGGCGAGCTGGCCCAGGTGACCCCGCCGGATACCACCGCCGAGTCCTGGCAAGCCGAGCTGCGCGGCCTGGCCGAACAGTTGACCGCAAGCTGCCGCGAGGTCGATCCGGCCAGCACGGACGAGATGATCGAGAAAGCGCACGCCGCCGATGCTGTTGAGGGGGAAACCGGGCTCAGCAAGAGTTAACGGGAAACTGCAATAGTCCCTCAAGACTTCTGTGCGGGTACCAGGCTTGCAAGTACCCGTTCTGCCATTGCGATCGAGTAAGCGTGCGCGATCCCGCCCTGCTGGAATGCAATGGTCGATCTGGAAGCCGCTTCGCCCACGTAGCCACGTTTCCCGCATGAGACAATAGACGCAACGGTAAGAAAACTCGTCTCGGAGCCAGTCCCTGTAGGCCTCCCAGTGCGTGTACCCTGTTGGACCGTGAATGCGTCCGGTGGCTTGCTGAGGATAGGCGAAGCAGTACCGGGAGAGATTAACTCCCAACTCCGACACGTCCGCAGGCGCAGGCACCCGATCAGCCCTCCCGGCTCAACTGGGTATACCAGCGCTCGAGTTCCTCGACCGGCCGGGGCCCCACGCACGCCAGTTCTTCATCGGCGCGACGCTGCAACATGGCAAGCTCCTGCATTTCCGCCGCCGTAAGTCCCTGCCTGACCTTCCTGGCGATCAGTTCCCACCGGCGTCGGTTTTGCTCCGGCCACGCCGATTCATCGTGATCGGCGCCCTCGGCAAACAAGATCACATTGACGGCTCCTGAAAACTGCTCGCGGAGAGCCTCGGGGATCTCGATCTTGCCGTCGATGACCTTGGTCTGAAATTCTGCGGCAACCATGAGGCGGCCTCCCAGGAAAAGTTGGCGCTTATCATTTCCCATTCTAGCAAATGCCGTGAATGCGGCGAAACCTTGTGTTTGATCGGTCGAGAGGATCGCCGCCATCGCCAGGAGGCCGTTCGATTACCACGAGATGAAGCTGCCGATTGACGTCGTCATTCAGCCGTGCTCCTTCGCGGTTATTTCGATAGTGGCTACCTTGGCGACGAGCCCACCGCAGGGATAGATTGGATCTGGGAGTATCGACTGAGCGACCTGGACCTGCTGGAATTTGAACGTGGCCACCCGTGTCGAAGTCGAACAACGACGGCTGCTGAGTCCTTATGCACTTTCGCCTGGGGGTGCGCCATGACAGCGAAATTAAGCTCGTCTTGCGGGCGGCATGAGGGCTGGATGCAGTCATCCACCTGTCGCGCGGTCGATGAGGCGGGGAAAGCAGCGGGGCGCGCCTATGGCCTGGCCGAGGCAATGTCGCGGGAATGGGTGCAGCTCCTCAGCCGCCAGGGCAAGCAGAAATTCGGCGGCGCGGACGTTGCCGGCCGCGCCACCCTTGAAGCGCTGGGTCAGGCCTTTGCCGGCGACACGCTTTTGGAACTGGCCGATCGTTTGCTCGCCGCGTCGAGCTGGGCGGACTGGCTGGCGGACGTCCAGGTGCCGCCCCCGGCCGCCGGCTTACCTGAGTACACCAAAAATCTGGAAATTGACCTGGAGCCGTCCGGCCCCTCAATCGACACCTGCGTGCGAGCGCGGCGGATGGACGGCGGTGAGGAAATCATCCATTTACGATTCCAGAAGTGGTACCAGCCCGACCTCGACCGCCACCTGTTCAACCTGAGTCGCAAACTCAAGAGAAAATATGGCAAGGAGCCGACGGTCCTCGTTTTCTTGCTCTGGCCGCCTGCCGAGGGGCCAGGCACCACGGGCAGGTTCAAGGAAGTCGATGCCAAGGGCAAGGTCAAACACGTCTTTACCTACATGATCAAGCGGGCATGGGAGATGACCGCGGAGGAGGTGATGCAGAGCCCCGGGACCATGATCCTCGCCCCGCTGACCAAAGGCTCCCGGGAGCGGATGCCCGACATCGTGCAAATGGTCAAGAAGGGGCTGGACCGACACCAGGTCGACGCCCGGACGCGCGAGATGATTTGGGATTGCTTTTACTGGTCGATGGGCCTGGTGTGCGATCTGGAGGAAGCGCACCGCGCCCTGGGCGACCTGCTGCCGGTCCTTCTCAGTTCCCAAAACTATCTCACCGCCAAGGGGGAGGCATTCCTGAGCAGCTATTCCACGGCACAGACCGAAGGTCCGCTGGCGGCCGCCCGCGCCCTGGTGCTGCGGCAGGCGACCCGCCGCTTCGGCGAAAGGCCTGGTTCGGCTGATACTCTCGCGGCCCTCACCACGCTGGCGGAATTAGAGACGCTCGCCCAGCGCGTGTTGACCGCCGCCGATTGGGCGTCCTTGCTTGGGGACTAATACACGACAAAGCAGCCTCGGCCGGCTGTGTCGCTTGTGCAATGTCTTGGATAGACTCACCGCTGGCGGTTGTCCACTCCCAACGCGATTGACAGTGACCCCTGCATGTGCTTTGCTTTTCAGGAGGTTCCCTTTGTGCGAGCAAAGCGCGGAGGACGTGATGGCTTTAGAACGTGAATTCAAAACCTATCGACGGGAATTGCCGCGACTCGTAAAGGAAGGACATGCTGGCCGCTGGGCCTTGATCAAGGAAGATGCCGTGATCAGCATCTGGGACACCCAGCGCGATGTGCTCCAGGCCGGGCACGAGCGCTTTGCCCTGGAGCCGTTCGCTGTCAAGCGGATTGATGCGCGTGACGACGAGCGCCTCGCGCTCCTGGAAGGCCACAAGGAGGCTGCATGCCCGTCCTGACAGGGCGGCTCGGCGCCGATGGCGCCCTGGTCGAGGTCTTGGTCAGTTGGAGCCAGTCCGGGGCGCAGAGCCTACGCGCGGCTTTACGGCCGGTGCCGCCCGCAATGAACTTGCGTGCTCTCCTTGACACCGGCGCGGAAATGAGCTGTGTCGATCATTCACGCTTTGGGTCTTCCTTTGCACGGCATGACGCCGGTGAATCTGCCGGTTGTGGGCGGTCTGACGGTCGGCGCCCAGTACGAGGCGGGATTGATGATCGTGCATCCATCAGGAAATTCCACTCTCAACTTGGTGGTCAGCGATTTGGTAATGATTGAGCTGCCCCTGGGACCATTGGGCTACCAAGCACTGATCGGTCGCGACGTGCTGGCTGAATGCCACTTTCAGTACCACGGGCCCAAAGGGGGGTAGAGCTGCCGATCCTCTAAGCCTGACAACGCGCTTCCCAATTCCGAACCTTGCCTTTCTTTACCTTTCCACAAACGGTCATCGCATACCTCCTTCGCAATGACGGCATTCTAGCCTGGCTGGCCATTCTCCAGCAACGCCAGGACCGCATCCGATGGCCAGCAGGACGATGCCCCGGGAGATGGCGGCGAAAGGCGGCACTGCCGGCCCTGCGCGCTTCGTAGCGGTCGGCATCGTATTCCATCTGGTGCAGCAAGACGAGTTGACGGCATGCCTTCGGTGGAGAACGCGCTATCCCGCCAGCTCGGGTCCTCAAAAATTGGCTGCAAGCACGCCCGCGTCCACGTGGAAATACTCCGCGAGCTTGCGAATCACCTGGCGGCTGAAGGGTTTTTTCCCTGCCAGAATCTCCGAGATGGTGGACTTGGGAAGCAGCGTGTCCCTGCTCAGTTGCGCCTGCGTGATCGCCTTTGCTTCCAGCAAATGACGCAGCATCTCGGCGTCCGAGGCGGGTTCGATGACGTAGTGTTCGTCCTCGTAAGCGGCAACGAGGTCGCTGAGCGCATCGAGGTACATTTCCTCTCCGTCGTCGAGTTTGCCTCGGGCGAGAAGCTGGTCCATGACTTTCTGCGCTTCCTGAAGCTGCTCGTCGGACTTGATCGAAGCGAGCGGAAAGGCCATCACGAGCTCCAGGTAAGAGTCCCGGCCAATCCCTTTCAGGCTGAACTTCGTCTTCGCTGTCACAAGTCATCTCCTTGTGGGTCGCCTGCTCGGTGCTGCTTTCCTTTTCTTCGCTGGCGGCGGCGGCTCAAAGCACCCGCATTCGCCCTTCCACTTGTCCAGGTCGTATTCGCTGTGACTCATCACCTTCAGAACGAAGACCTTCTGGGTCGCGTAGCGGATGCGGGAAATCAGCCGGTATTTGTTGCCGCCGATATTGCACACGATGCAGTCGCCGACGATGCTTGCAGTGGCGAACGAAGCTCTCACATCTCCCCAGGACCGCCACGAGACGGTCTTGCTGTTGACGTGCGTATACCACGCCCGGAGCGGCCCTTCGGCGTTCGCGTGGGCCGGAGACTCCCAGAACTGCTTCAGGCGAGCCCTGGAGATGACCCGCATCCGCTGCTCCTCATATCGGCATCCGCGACATTGTAGTTCGCGAAATACGAACGGTCAAGGTAAAAGTTCTCCAAACGCGAACTCCCTTGCTGGCCAGGCTTCATGCTCGTTTTCTTGCCCCAATCTCCACACCGTTGAGCGAGCTTCCACCCCTAGCGCCCTTGGCATACAATACCGCCCACCCGATTTCCTTAACCCGTACGACGATTAGACCAGTTGCGGATAGCTAACGGAGGCAGGCGTTGATTCCGGCCTTGATAGATAACGTCCTTCCGCCTGGCGTCCACGACTGTACAATGGACGAAGTGGAAGCGACGTTTGGCCGTTTCCAACGCTCTGATCGGCGAATCCACTTGAGCAAGCGGCTGAGGTCGTTTATCGATGATGCGCGGCAATCGGGAATCGTCGCGGCCGTGATCATTGACGGCAGCTATGTGACTGCCAAACTGGAGCCGGATGATGTTGACTTGATTGTCGTCCTTCGCGGGGACTTCGACTTGAGCCAAGAACTGCGGCCTTTCGAGTACGACATCCGGTCTCGCCGCATGGTGAAACAGCTCTACCATTTCGATATCTTTGTCGACCTCGATGGAAGCGAGAGCTATGCCAGCCATGTGCGATTTTTCGCGCGTGTCAAGCTCGATGACCCCGCGCAGGAGACCGGCGAATCCTCAAAGGGATTGCTGAGAGTGAAATTATGATCCAAAACGAGCAGCAGTTGCGGCAGACGCAGGAAGCCTTGAGGGACCTGGAAATGTCCCTCGCCGCTCTGAATCGTCAGAAGCCCATGATCCATCCCGACCGTTACCTGCTGATGGCCGAGCCGGTCGTGGAGCACATTCGCCGTTTGCGAGCTGAGATTGATGCCTACATCGGCATAGCGAATGTGGCCGTCGGGGCCACGCCAGAAGTAGAACCTTGAGCAGAAACGCTCCGCTAGCAACTCAAGTATTTTCGCGATCATGGCGGTGCCGTCTAAATAAAGCAGGGCGAAATCACCGTGCCGTCTGCCGGTGCATCTCGAACCACTTCAAGATATGCGCCACCTTGGCCATGAGCCGGCTCGGCCGGTCCACCATCGCGTGCCCGGCATCGGGGATGCGCACCAGGGCCGTGTCAATCTTGCGCAGCTTGAGGGCCTGGTAGAACTGCTCCGCCTCCGAGATCACCGTGCGATGATCCTGCTCGCCGGTGAGCAGCATGGTCGGCGTCGTGACGTTGCCGACCAGCGAGATGGGGGAGCGTTTCAGATAGTGCTCGGCATGCTCCCAGGGCGGGCCGGGGAAGAAGTAGCGGGTCTCGAAGAGGTAGTCGTCGATATTCAGCGCCGAGCTGTACCAGTTGACGATGGCCTTGGCGGCGACGGCGGCGCGAAAGCGATGGGTCTTGCCGACAATCCAGGCGGTGAGAACGCCGCCGCCGCTGCCGCCCGTGACGAACAGGTTATGCTCATCGACGTAGCCGCGCTTGAGCACCTCGTCCACGCCCGACATGAGGTCATCGTAATCGTTGCCGGGATAATTATGGTTGATGAGCTGGGCAAAGGCCTCGCCGTAACCGGTGCTGCCGCGCGGGTTGGTGTACAGCACCACATAGCCGGCCGCAGCATAGAGCTGGATCTCGGCCGTGAAGTAGGGACCGTATTCGGCGTTGGGGCCGCCGTGGATTTCCAGGATCAGCGGATACTTCTTCTTAACATCGAAGTGCGGCGGCTTGACGATCCAGCCGTGAATCTTGCGGCCGTCGTGGGCGGAGTCGTACCAAATCTCCTCCACTGCAGCCAGCGTGCGCTGCTCCAGCCAATCGTTGAAAGCGGTCAGGCGCCGCGGCTTGTCATCGGCCGGCGTGCGCACGGCCACGTCGGCCGGCCGTGCCGGACTCGTCAGCGTGAAGGCGAGCACGCCATCGCCGCCCACGGAGAACGAGCCGCTCGCGTAGGGGCGGCTGATGTCGGTGCCGCCGACATGATCCGCGAGGGGCTGCAGTTCCCCCTGCAGATTCAGGCGGCCGATGCGGGTGTTGCCGCGATCGCCGTACTGCACGTAGAGACTGTCGCCGTCCTTGCTCCACACGGGATCGTGCGTTTCGCGATCGAGCTTGGCGGTGAGCGCCCGCTTGCCGCTGCCGTCCCGATACATGACATAGAGCCATTTGGACTGGTACGCGACGCGCTTGTCGTCGAAGCCGAGATAGGCGATGCGGCGGCCGTCCCGCGACAGCACGGGGCTCTCGTCCGGCCCCTTGCGGTTGGTGAGCGGCTTGATGGCGCCGTCGGCGACGGCGACTTCATAAACGTCGCTGTTCAGGGGTTCGTAGTCGGCATCGGGCTGGCGATTGGCGGACAGAATGATCGCCTTGCCGTCGGGCGTCCAGGACGGCGGCGGCGGCGGCTGCTCGGGATCGGTCTGCAGGTGGTTGTAGGGTCCGCTCGTCAACTGCCGGGGCGCGCCCCCTTCGGCCGGCATCACAAACAAATGATAGTGGCCGTTTTTCAAATAGCCCTTGCCGTCGAAGCGGTAGACGAGCTTGCGAATCACGGTGGGCGGTTTGGCCCAGTCGGCGCCCTCGGGTTTGTCCGGCAGCTCCGCGAAGGGTTTTTCTTTCTCCTCGACAAACATGCAGAAAGCGATGCTCCGCCCGTCCGGCGACCAGGCCGGGCTCGCGGGCGCGTGCGGCACGCGGCTGAGCTGGGCCGTCTGCCCGGTGTCCATCCAGCGGCAATAGAATTGCGGGGTGCTGCCGGCGTCGGAGACATAGAGGAGCCGTTTGCCGTCCGGCGACCAGCGCGGCGCGGACTCGTTGTGGTCCCCCGCGGTGACCGGCCGGTGCTCGCTGCCGTCCACGTTGATGATCCACAGGTGCGCGCGCGGCCTGTCCTTCATAACGTCCATGAAGTTGCGCACGTAAACGATCTGCTTGCCGTCGGGCGACACCTGTGGATCGGAGGCGAACTCGATATGAAAGACATCCATGAGGCCGAGCCGATCCCCGGCGGCTTGCTCGGCGGCCGGAACGCCGGCCGGCGCAACGAGACAGATCATGCCAGTAAGCCAGATGGCGCAGGTCTTCATGCAGATCTCCTGGATGAACGGCACGAACGGTGCGACTAAAACCCGGGCGGCATGATCGCGAGCATAGAGGCTGCGGGGCCCTGCGGCAACGCAAATTCGGAGAACGGTCAGTCGGCTTGAGCCGGGGCGACCACATTGGGATCCATCACCACTCCAGAATTGGCTGGTTATCGTTCCGGCAGCCAAGATACTGGAAGACCTTGTGATCAATCGTCTGGCTGAGGAAGTGCACGGAGGGGACACCCCAGAGCTGATGGTCGCTGAGCGCGTGTATTGGTCGGTTCGTGCTGTGCCGCGCGGAGCGGAAGTGTGGAAGTGTCGACTTTCTGAGGCTACCGTCAAGCAGGCCAACTTCCGGGCCGAGGTGACCAAGATGGCCACCCTGACCATCGTGGCGGTTGCCGATGCATAAAGTTGCGCTTACCGTCAAGAGCATTCCGGAGGTCCCGGCAAGAATTCAGCAACTTTTTTCAACTTCGCCAAAGGCCGCCAACTGCTTAGTGCTTTGGCGGGCGGACTCTGGCCAACGGCGGACAACCCACCCCACCCCCAAAATCCTGGCAAACTGGCAAACTCAATTTTTTTCGGCCGCAGCTTCCAGCGCCGCTTGCGCTTGCGGCGACAATGAGTTTGCCAACCGTGGCAAACAAGTTGGCAAACTGGCAAACTCGATGGCCATCTTGGAATCCAGGAGCGTGCCTACGATGCATGCCTCGCCGGCGGCGGAGCGCGCTCCCCAGCCGGTGCAATCGCCGCTAGAATTGGGGGTATGGAAAACGTATCTCGTGATCAGCCGACGGCGGCAGCCGCACCCGGCGCCAGCCCGGTGTCCACGGTTGCGGCCGGCATGCAGGCGGGGGCGGGGTCTGCCGCCTGGCCGCTCATTCCGGATTACGAGATCCTCGCCGAGCTGGCGGCCGGCGGCATGGGGGTGGTTTATCGCGCTCGTCAACTGAAGCTGAACCGCTTGGTCGCGCTCAAGACGATTCGCGCGGGCATTCACGCCGGCGTGCAGGCGCGGGCCCGCTTTCGGATCGAGGCCGAGGCCGTGGCCGCGCTGTCCCACCCCCATATCATCCAGATCCACGACTACGGCGAATGGAATGACATGCCGTACCTGGCCATGGAATTCGCCGAGGGCGGCAGTCTGGCCCAGCGGCTGGATGACGGTCCGTTGCCGCCCGCCCAGGCGGCGGCGCTTGTCGAAACCCTGGCCCGCGCCGCGCACTTCGTTCACGAGAGCGGCATCATTCATCGCGATCTGAAACCCGCCAACGTGCTGTTCACTGAGCTCGGCGTCCCCAAGTTGGCCGACTTCGGCCTGGCCAAGCGCCTCGACCAGGACCAGCACCTGACCCAGACCCGGGCCGTCCTCGGCACGGCCGGCTACATGGCGCCGGAGCAGGCCGCGGGCGACAAGCGCACGCTCGGCCCGGCGGCCGACATCTATGCCCTGGGGGCGATCCTTTACGAACTCCTTACCGGACAGCCGCCCTTCCGTGCCGAGACGCATGAGTTGACCATCCACCTGGTCCTTTTCGAGGACGCACTGCCTCCCAGGCGGATCCGGCCGGACGTGCCGGAAGAGTTGGAGGCGGTCTGCCTGAAGTGCCTGGAAAAAGAGCCGGGGCAACGCTTTGCCAGCGCCCTGGCCCTGGCGGAGGACCTGCGCCGCCAGCAGAACGGCGAGCCGCTCTCGATCCAACCGTTCCGCCTTTTCGAATGGCATGCCCGCCTGGCGCGGCGCGCCGGCTATGAGATCCTGGAGGACCGGGGAGCGGGCGTGCTCGGGGTTGTCTACAAGGCCCGGCATCTGCGCCTGGGAAGGATCGTGGCCCTCGAGATGATTGCCGCCCAGGGGCCGCTCGATGCCGAGCGGCTGGCGCGCCGCGAGGCGGTGGCGCAGTTGCACCACCCCAACATCGTGGAAGTCTATGATTTCGGCGAGCATCACGGGGAATTGTATGTTGCCCGGGAGTACCTGGAGGGGGGCAGCCTCGCCGATGCCAGCGCTGGCCCTTTGCAGCCGGCCGACCAGACCGCGGCCCTGGTGGAGACGCTGGCCCGGGCCGTCCATTACGCGCACCAACAGGGCCTTGTGCACGGCGCTTTGAGGCCGGCCAGCGTGCTGCGCAGCGCCGACGGCGCCTGCAAGATCACCGGTTTTGGCAAGGCCCGCCTGTTGCGCTCGCAGCCGGCCACGGCGAGACTGGCCGCTTACCTGGCCCCAGAGCAGATCGAAAAAGGCGCCGCGGCGCTTGATCCGGCCACGGACGTGTACGCCCTGGGAGCGATGCTCTATGAGTTACTCAGCGGCCGGCCGCCCATCCTGGCGGACACGGTCCACGACGCTCTTCAGCAGGTGCGCTTCGGCAAACCCGAATCGCCCCGCCACTGGCGGCCCGAGTTGCCGGCCGAACTCGAAGCCATTTGTCTCAAGTGCCTGGAGAAAGAGCCAGCCCACCGCTATCCCAGCGCCGCCGCCCTGGCCGAAGACCTGCGCCGCTTCCGCACGGCCGAAGTGCTCTTTATTGACGATCTCGATGAACCGGCCCAGCAGCAGCGTTGGGCTCGACGTGCGGGCTACGAAATCCAGGAGCTGCTGGCCCAGGGACGGGACGGCTTCACCTACAAGGCTCACCAGCTGGCGCTCGACCACAGCGTGGTTTTGAAGCGTGTCACCGCGCTGTATCGATTCGTGCCGCCCGCCAAGGAGCGCTTCCGCTGGGAAGCACGCCTGCTGGCCCGCCTGCGCCATCCGAACATCGTCCAACTTTACGACCAGGGCGAGCAGAACGATCTGGCGTATTTCGCGCGCGAGTTTGTCGAGGGCAAGAGTCTCGCGGAAATCGCTGGCCCGTCGCCTCTGCAGCCGCTGGCAAGTCACGCTCCCGTCCGGGGTGAAGAAGCAAAGATCCAAGAGGCGGCCAGGCTGGTGGAGACCTTGGCCAGAGCTATCCATGCCGCGCATGCGGCGGGCATCGTTCATGGCGGTCTGAACCCCGGCAAGATTCACCTTACTCCCGCCGGTATGCCAAAGATCACCAGCTTCCGCAGGGAAAGGTTGCCGGGCCAGGATCCCAGCGACACGCGCCCGGAGGCCGAAGTCCGCCGGCTCGCCTGCTACCTGGCCCCGGAGCAACTCGAGGGCAGCAGGCGGATGCTCGACCCCGCCACCGATGTGTACGCCCTGGGCGCCATTCTTTACACGTTGCTCACGCGACAGCCTCCTTTCTCTTGCCACACCCTGGCGGAAACCCTGGCTCAGGCGCAAGCGCAGGCCCCGGCACCACCCCGCCTGCTGCAGCCCGCTGTCCCTGCCGAACTGGAAGCCGTGTGCCTAAGATGTTTGGAGAAACGCCCAGGCCAGCGCCCTGTCAGTGCCGAGGCCCTGGCAGACCAGTTGAGCGCGGCCATTCGCTGAGCCGTGTCCCTTTGCATGGTGATCACGTGAAACAGGCGCCGGAGATTCAGTACGACGGCTCGGCCGAGGCTCAGTGGACGGTAGCGCTTGCTCACGGCGCCGGCGCAGGCATGCACACGCCTTTCCTGGAGTTCTTTGCCCGGTCCCTCGCCGAGCGTGGTTTTCGCGTGGCCCGATTCGAGTTTCCCTACATGGCAAGCCGGCGCAAGACGGGCAAGGGAGGGCCGCCGGATCGAGAGCCCGTGCTGCGCGAAACCTGGCTCGCGGTTGTGGAGAAACTGGGGCGCAATGGACTGGTCATCGGCGGTAAGTCCATGGGCGGCCGCATTGCCAGCATGATCGCGGACGAGGCCGGCGTGGCCGGACTCATTTGCCTGGGCTATCCGTTTCATCCGGTCGGCAAAAAGGAGCGCCTGCGCATCGAGCATTTACGCGCCATCAAGACGCCAACCTTGATCGTCCAGGGCGAGCGCGATCCCTTCGGCAGCCGCGCAGAAGTCGCCGCCTTCTCGCTATCACCCGCCATACGAATCAAGTGGCTGCTGGACGGCGACCATAGTTTCAAGCCAAGAAAAAGCTCCGGCCGGACCGAAGAACAAAATCGGCAAGATGCCCTGGAAGAGATCGCCGTTTTCATCGGCTCGAACCTGCACAGCCAGTGGCCGGTCTATGCGCAAGAAGTGCCTCCGGTCGGCCATCGGGGGCAACCGCAGGTTATTGATCGACGTCGAGAAAGGCTTTGACTCGGCCCTCCAGTTCCAGCTTCGTCAACCCTCGAATTAGAAACGCCTTCGCGCGGCCGGCATGGCCGCGCAGCAGTTCCACCTGAGCGCGTTTCACTTGAAACGCTTCCTGCAAGACCTCCGCGATCGCCTGGTTAGCCCGTCCATCTTGCGGCGGCGCGGTGACGGCTACTTTCAAAGCACCGGCGTGTTCTCCGACGACTGCATTCCTGCGTGCTCCGGGTTGGGCGCGGACGGGCAAAATGCAGCCTTGGGCGTTTTCCGTGATGGCGATCACCGGGGCAGTCCTTCAAATAATGCCGTGCCGACGCGCAGGAACGTGGCGCCTTCCTCAAGGGCCACTTCAAAATCATTTGTCATGCCCATGGAAAGATGCGGCAGACAGTCGGGCGCTTGCAAGTTCTGTCGAAGCTTGTCCCGCAATTCGCGAAGGGCAACGAATGTCGGCCGGGTATTTTCGGGATTCTCCTCGAATGCAGCCATGGTCATCAGGCCGAGTACTTGCAGGTGCGGGAACGCCGCGATCTTGCTGCCCAGAGCAATGACCTCCGCCGGAGTAAAACCGTGCTTGCTGGCTTCCCCGCTGGCGTTGACTTCCAGGAAGATCGGCAGCATTCTTTGCAGCTTTGCCGCTTCTTGTTCGAGGGTATCCAGGAGCTTGCCGCTATCCACGGAGTGAATGCAATGCACGAGCGGCAAGGTCCGCTCGATCTTGTTCCGCTGCAGGTGACCGACCAGGTGCCATCGCACTGTAACGGGCAAGGCCGCGGCTTTGCGCCAGAGTTCCTGCGGCCGGCTCTCGCCTAGGTTTGTTATGCCCAGGGAAGGAAGCAAAGCCACAATTTCCGGTCCCACGGTCTTGGTCACCGCGACCAGCGTAACTTCGGTGCGAGCGCGGCCGGCGCGCCGGCACGCGGCCTGAATGCGCTGCTCCACGGCATCGATGCGCTCGGACAGCAAAGTCCTTAGCTGCGATTCATTCATAGCTTGCTGTTCCGCATGGCGGCGCCGTCTTCGGTTGCGTTTCGGGCATATCCCTCACTAAGATAGCGAACTCAAAGATAACTGGAAGGAAGGACCCTCATGGCAGAAATTCGAGCGTTTCGGGCATACCGCTACGACCTGGGCCGCGTCGGCGCCTTGAGCGACGTGGTGGCTCCGCCCTACGATGTGATCGATCCGGCCTTGCAGCAGGCTCTGTACCAACGGAGCCCGTACAACGTCATCCGCTTGATCTTGAACAAGGAGGAACCGGGCGACAACGAGACCAGCAATCGCTATACGCGTGCGGCCGCCTGTCTGCGCGACATGCAGCGCGAGGGGATGATCGTGCAAGATTCCGCACGCTCCCTCTATGCTTATCAACAAGATTTTGACGTGGAGGGGCGGCGTTATGCGCGCAGAGGTTTTCTCGCGCGCGTCCGCCTGGAGCCCTTCGGCGCAGGGAAGATTTATCCGCACGAGGAAACCATGTCCGGTCCCAAGGCCGACCGCCTGAAGCTGTTCCGCGCCACCGGCATGAACCTGAGCCCGATCTTCGGGCTGTATCCCGATCCAGACAACCGCGTTCAGCAGGCGCTGGACGCCGCCGTTGGCCGCGCCTTGCCGATCGAAGCCACCGATCACCTGGGTGTCGTCAACCGGCTGTGGCCGGTGACCGACCAGCGTGCGGTCAGCACGATCACCGGCCTCATGGGTCCCAAACCGATCTTCATTGCGGACGGCCATCATCGCTACGAGACCGCCTTACGTTACCTGGAGGAACGGCGCGAAGCGGGAGAAGCACGCGACCCGGAAGCGGCGGCCAATTTTGTGCTCATGATGCTGGTGAGCATGAATGACCCGGGCCTGGTGATTTTGCCGACCCACCGGCTCGTCTCCAACATGCCTGCTCTTGCCGGCGACGAACTTCGCAACATGCTCGGAGCAAATTTTGCCATGGAAATGATCGGTCGTGGTGAGCAAGGCGCCCGCGACGCCTGGGAGATGATCGAGGCCGACGGGGGCCAGGAGCTTCTTGGTTTTGGCACGGTCGCCGACGGTGTCTGGCAAGTTGCCCGCTTTCGTTCACCCCAAAGCATGGCGCAACTGGCCGGCGAACATAGCTCCGACTGGCGCGGCCTGGCGGTCAGCATTCTGCACGTGCTGGTCCTCGGTGAATTGATCCCGAAGCGGTTTGGCGGACAGCCGGTCTGCAAATATGTGCACTTGCTAGGAGAGGTGAACGCCGCGGTGAGCGCCCGGCAATGCCAGTTAGCGGTGCTGGTGCCGCCCGCGACGATGCAGCATGTAGAACAGATTGCCGGCAACCTTGAAAAGATGCCGCCCAAATCGACTTACTTCTATCCCAAGTTGCTCAGCGGCCTGGTGTTCAACCCACTCAAAGGCAATTAGCCTGTTGAAAAAGAGGACAGGCTCATTCACGGCACCTGGACATTTTCGTTGCCGTTTCGTGTAATCAAGCCGCGCAGCACAGATTCAGCAACTTCCTGATGCAGGAAGCGTACGGATCCATCGGCGAGTGCGATGTTGAAACCACCGGCATGATGACCGCCTAGCTTTGGCAAGGGCCCGTCGGCACGAAAAGACAGATCCGCCGGTTTGCTCCAGGGCACGGCGGTTGCCGCCTCCGCAATCAAAATCGTGTTTGCCAGCCCGTCAGTAAAGGAAAGCATGTTTTCTCCGCGCGGGCTCTCGAATGCAGTCTTCGGGCCGGTGAAAACCTGGTAGACGGTCATGCCGCCTTCCGGTGTCCGGGCGCTGGGGTCCTCGAAAACTCTTGGCATTTGCGCCAACAACTTGATGTTGTTCGGACCATCCCAGGGCTCATCGAGCTTGAATTGGTCGAACAGGGACTTCTGTTCCAGATAGGGCAGGAGCAGCACGCGCCAGCTATAAAGGGGCTTGCCGTCTCGTCCGCGCACCACCGCCGGCGGAAAGCAGCCGTTAACGTCATGGTAATTCTGCATGGCGATGGCTAGCTGCTTCAGATTGTTCATGCTGCTCATGCGATTGGCGGCTTCCCGAACCTTCTGCGTCGCCGGCAGCAACAAACCCAGGAGCAGCGCGGGCACGGTGATCATGCAGCCGATAACGCCCAGCACCAGGCCCGTAATCGCCATGCCGGTGCCGCGCATTCTGCCCCGGCTCCTGGCGACGTCTCGCAAGCCGACAATGCCCATCACAATAGCGGGGATGCCCGTGAAAAATAGCAGCACAAACGATGAAATTCCCAGGATCAGGCTGACCATGGCTTTGCCGCTCCGTCCGCTCCGCAAGGGTTGGCCGGCGTCATACTGATTGTCGACATCGTCATCCGGATAATCATCATCAAAGCTCTGAAGTGGCTGCGCTGCCGACTGTTCGACCGCATCGCTTACCTCGGGAATGGGGAACTCCTGCTCGCAAGCGGGACAGCGGGTCATCCGGCCGGCCAGCTCTTCCCGGGCCTGGAGAAGCTTGCCGCATTTGCATTGAAATTGAATCATGACGCGCCTCGCGTTTGTATAACCAGCAATAACAAAAAAGAAGACGCGTCTTGTATCGTAGGGAGTCGCCGGCGCAACGCAAGCATCTCGCAGGTCAGGATTCGATGCTCACCGGAAGCTGGTCAGGATCGAATCCTGACCTACGATATCTTTTTCCCGAGGGTAGTCGGGAAATGGGTTCAAGAGAGAGGACGGATTGATGACGCAACCCCTAGCCAACCGCCTGGCCGAGTATGCCGGCCAGCTTCGGTTTGAAGATTTGCCGGCCCCCGTGGTGCACGAGACAAAACGGCGTTTCATCGATTCGTTCGCCACCGCGGTCGGCGCCATGGACGCCGAAGCGTATGCCATCGCCAGGCGCTGCGCCCTGCGCGTGCAGAGCCAACCGGGCGCTGGCATGCTGGGCGGCGGCCGCAGCAGCACGGAATGGGCGACGTTCGTCAACGGACTGCTCATTCGCTATCTGGATTACAACGACACGTACCTCTCTCTTGAACCTGCGCACCCCAGCGACAATCTGGCAGCGGTGCTGAGCGTGGGCGAAGCGACCGGCGCCGGCGGGCGTGACCTCATCACGGCCGCGGTGCTGGCCTACGAGATTCAATGCCGTCTGTGCGATGCCGCCAGCCTGCGCAAGCACGGCTGGGACCATGTTACCTACGGCGCCATTTCCTCGGCACTGGCTGCCTGCAAGTTGCTGCGCCTCGATACAACGCGGACGACGCATGCCGTTGGACTGGCGGGCGTATGCAATGTGGCCATGCGGCAAACGCGTTCGGGAGAGTTAAGCATGTGGAAAGGCTGTGCCTTCGCCAACGCGGCGCGCAACGGCGTGTTCGCGGCGCTGCTTGCCGCCGAGGGCATGACCGGCCCGGCGCCGATCTTTGAAGGCGAGGTGGGCATCATGAAATTGCTGACCGGCCCGTTCGAGCTGGCGCCGCTGGGCGGCAAGGATCAGCCGTTCATGATCAGGCAGACCTACATCAAGTTCTGGCCCGCCGAATATCATTCGCAAAGCGCAATCGATGCCGCTCTGCAGCTTCGCCCCGAGGTCGGCGATGTTCGTAACGTCGTGGCCCTTGACATCCACACCTTTGATGCTGCGGTGGATATCATCGGTAAGGACCCGGAGAAATGGCGGCCGAAAACGCGCGAGACGGCGGATCATAGCCTGCCCTATTGCACCGCCGTGGCGCTGGCCGACGGCGCCGTGACCCTGGCTCAATTTGATCCCAAGCGGTTTACCGACCCGGCTTTGCTCGATCTGGTCGCCAGGGTGAAAGTGCACCGCGACGCCAACCTCAGCAAACGTTATCCGGCCGGCATCCCCAATCGCATCACCGTGAAACTGAAGGACGGCCGGCAGCTTGTCCGTGAGGTGGAATTTCCCCGCGGCCACGCCAGGAATCCCATGACCGATGCCGAGGTCGAACAAAAGTTCCGAACCCTGGTCGAGCCGCACTACGGCAAGGATCGCGCCACAGAGCTCTTGAACGCGTGCTGGCAACTGGAAAAGGCAGCATCCGCGGCCGAGTTGATTCGGTTGTTGGATTAAAAAATGGTCTACTGCAGAAGGGCTCGCTTCCTGGCGTTCTCCAAATCCTCGTCCGTTACCAGATAGACAAGAATCTTGGCGCTCTCCTCAGCTTTGTTTTCCGGCCAATGATACACCGGCCTGCCGAACCGGGCGTATTGCTCGGCGATGGCTAGCATCGGCAAACGCACGTGCTCATGATCGGCATGTTCGACGATCACATAGCTGGGGGGCCGGTGACCGGGAGGCGGCTCTGCATTCTGCCCTTCCACAAAGACACGTCCGGCAAAAAAATGAGCCCAGCAAAATGGGTCGATGATGCGATCGCACGCCTGTGCATGCTGAGCCAGCCATTCGCCGGCCTCGCGATGGCCCGAGCGATTGGCGTGCATCGGCTTTAGCACTTCCGGCAGGCTAAACGTCGTCATGCCGATCAGCAGCAGCAACCCGAGCGATCCGGCCTGTGTACCAGCCACTGCCACAACCCGATACCGGCCCCACAGCCACGCCAATGTGTAGGCCAGCCGGTTGCTGAGCAGGAGGCAACCGGCCGCAGCAGGAAAGACGCCGCAGAACACTAGCACCAGTACATGACGATCCGAGACGTACCCCATGACCGTCGCCAGCCGCCACAGCACGACCACGTGCAACCCGCAGAGCGACAGCAGCACCCAACCGGCTGGAGAGAAAGCCAGCATCTTGCGCGATAGCCACAGGCCAAGCAACAAGGGCACGGCCAGCACATACTGATAGCCCTTGACGGTTTCGACGCCAATGGCCTTGAACGACCATAACGTTCGATGCTGCAAGCGGGTAGGAGCATAAACAGCGAGAAGCGAGCTGGTCAGCGAATGATTCGACCACGACCTTTCATCCGTCGCTGATCGCAGAAAGACAGTTCCATGCGCGCTCGGTGCGTTTTTGGATTTTGGAGCCGCCCTTAGGTCGAGCATTACGTGGCCCGTTGGCTTGGTCGTGAAGCCGCCAATGGTAATGGCAAAGGGACCGCCCACCGCGAGCGCCGCCAGGGCCATGCTGCCTCCGCATAGCAGGCCGCGCCGCCATGGCCAACGCCGCTCGGGAAATATTTGCATGCCAAACAGCACCAGGCTGACCGCCAGAATCACCAGGACGCCTTCGGGCCGTGTCAGGTAGGCAAGCCCGCTGAAAAGGCCGCAACAGGCGAAACGCAGCATCGATCCCGTGCGCAAGCTGCGAATGCCCAGGAGCAGGGCAGTGGCTAGAAACAGAAAGAATGCCGCTTCCGACAGTCCGTCGGACATGACCCGCGTTGCCGCCGGCAGACATTGAAACAGCAGCGTCGCCCAGAAGGCGATCCTGCGATTAAACAGTTCGCAGCCAAGGTAAAATGTCGGGATCACCAGGAGCAGGCTGGCCAGCGCGCTGACGATCTGAGCGCTCACTTGCATGCTGAGCGGACTCAGTCCGCCCATGTAATAGCGGATCGGGTGCGAAATAATTTGGATGAGGATCGGATAGCCCGGATGCTGAAGGCTGTGGCGGAAGACTTCCGGCCATGCCTCCTTCTCGAGTTCCAAAGCGTAGCGTATATAGCCGATACTGTCGCGTGCGGCGACCTCGGTGTGGCACAGCAGCCAAATGCGAATGCCGGCGACAAGCGCCAACAGGATCAGCAAGCGCCAAAGGTCCTGTCCGCGACGAAAGCTGGGGAATTTAGGGTCGGCAACGGGAATGCCAGATTGCCCGGTTTGTGCCCGCGCGTCTTGCACCGTTTCTTCCATGAATCGCCCCGCTTGTCCGTCTTATCATTCCGTGACTCAGCAGGATGCGCTCGCCTGGGGTCGCAGGATGGTAGGTGCTTTGATGCAGCAGGTCAAGGGAGGCTATTCCAGCGGCACCTCGTGATACGTGAGCGCCCACTCCTGCATGTAACGGATGCGCTTTGGTTGGATACGATAGACGATCAAGTCCGGGTTGTCGATGCGGCCAAGATACTGGCGCAGGAGTGGATTGTTGTCCCAGATCTCCTGAAGAACCGCCGTGTCGGTAACAATCTCCGCGGCGCCGGTGATCCGCACCTGATCATGGTTTTCGTCCAGATAGCAAAGTTCGACTTTCGGATTGGCGGCAATTTCTGCCGTCTTGTGATAGCTGCGTAGGTTCGCGACGTAGACCACGAAACCATCTGTCTTGACTGGCGAGACCGGCCGAATGCGCGGTTGATCGCCGTCCATGGTGGCGAGGTGCGGGAAGCGGTCTGCTTTGATGACGGCGCGGGCGCGCTCTTTTGCTTCCCGTGGGTCACATCCCTTGGCCGCAGGTCTGGTCATGCATCCCCTCTGCAGGATCTTGCGGCATTGTAAGCCGCAGCGCCAGCGAGGGCCCCTCGCTGGCGCTGCGGCTTACAATGCTGCCGAATCGCGCAAGCTGATATAGCTGTCGAGCAGCTTGCCGATCGCGGCGGCAAACTGCATGAGCAATTCGCTCTCCGCCAAACTGTACTCGTGAGATACCGGCTTGGCGATTCCCAGTGTGCCGCGCAGCCTGTCGCCATCAAGAATGGGCACCGCGATCGAACCTTCCATACGCGTTTCCCGGGCGGCCGGCTGGGCGAGGCCAGAAGCATCGGCTTGCAGGTTGCAGATTTGCACCGGTGCGCGCCGCTCGGCGGCAATGCCAGCCATGCCCTTGCCGATCGGAATCCGTTGGATGCGCGCGAGCAGGCTCTCCGGGATGCCACGGCAAGCGCAGAGGGTCAGCAGGCCGGAAGCGGCGTCCAAGGCGTGAATCGTGCCGGTGCGGCAATCGAACGCATGCAGCACCTTGTCCAGGGCGCTGTCCAGCGTCCCTGGAGGGAGATTAGTCATTACCGCCAGGTCGCGCAGCTCGGTCAATAACCTCGGCGTCTCGGAAATATCCGGCATGGATGGGTCCGATCCTCAAACGCGTAATGGCTTATTCACCTCATGCGCTGGATGGCTTAGGATTGAATGGTACCTGAAGAGCAGCGTAGTTGTCCATCGCCTGCATGCTATGATTGTTGTCCTTGTGCAGCTTTTCGTTTGCGAAACTGACCTTGTGGCGATATTTTAACAGTCAGGTTGACGTTACAGGTCAACCGCCTGCCGCTTGGTTCCTGTCCCTGGAAGCAGCTTGAGAATGCCGATGGAACGCCTGCCATCCTTGGATCGGCGCATGAAACCTTTGCTTGCTGCGCTGGTTTGCTGCCTTGTCCTTGCCGGGATTGCGCACGCCGATCCGCCGGTTGACTACCTGCGCGAAATCAAACCGCTCCTTGCCAAACACTGTTACGAATGCCATGGCGCCGCAAAGCAGCGCTCGGGCCTTCGGCTCGACACGGCGGCTGCTATTCTCCGTGGCGGTGACTCCGGGCCAGGCGTCATTCCAGGAAAGAGCGCCGACAGTAAGCTGATCAAAGCAGTGACCGGCGCGGAAGGCACGAAGCAGATGCCTCCCAAGGAGCCGCGGCTCGACGCCAAGCAGATTGGCCTGCTCCGCGCGTGGATCGATCAAGGCGCCCGTGCCCCCCTCCAGGACATTGCGGAGTCGGCCTCGGCAGCCGCGAGACACTGGTCCTTCCAGGCACCGCTGCGGCCGCCGTTGCCGGCAGTTCGCAATCAGGCCTGGGTACGCACGGCCATCGACCGATTCATCCTGGCACGGCTGGAGAAAGAGGGTATCGAGCCCTCGCCGGAAGCGGACCGGGTCACACTCATTCGCCGGGTCAGCCTGGATCTCGCCGGCTTGCCGCCGGCGCCTGAGGAAATCGATCGCTTTGTCGCCGACAATCGGCCGGACGCCTACGAGCGGCTGGTGGACCGCCTGCTGGCGTCGCCGCACTATGGCGAGCGCTGGGGCCGGCACTGGCTGGACCTGGCCCGTTATGCCGACTCCAACGGTTATAGCATCGATGCGCCGCGTTCGATCTGGAAATATCGTGACTGGGTCATCCATGCCCTCAACCGCGACTTACCGTTCGATCAGTTTGTCACGGAACAGCTTGCCGGGGACCTGCTGCCGCATGCCTCACTGGACCAGCAGATCGCCACCGGCTTTCACCGCAATACGCCTATCAACGAGGAGGGCGGCATCGACCTCGAGCAATTTCGCATCGAGTCTGTGGTGGACCGCGTGAATACTACCGGCGCAGTATTCCTCGGGCTGACGTTGGCTTGTGCCCAGTGCCACGATCACAAGTACGATCCTATTTCGCAGCGCGAGTACTATCAGGTCTTTGCCTTCTTCAACAACTGCGACGAACCGATGCTTGAGGTGCCGAGCGCGGCTCAACTGCAGGAGCGCAGACGGCTCCAGGCGCAGATTGCTGCAAGGCGGGAACGGCTGGAAATGTTGGATTCTACCTCCGACGCGAAGCAGGAGGCCTGGGAGAAAAATCTCTCGCATGCGGAGCAGGCCAAACTGCCGGCTGAGATCCGCGCCATCCTTTATCTGCCCGTTTATCAGCGGACCGCGTCGCAGAAGAAGAAACTCAAGGAAATCTATGGCAATGCCGACCGGGCCCGGCATGCCATTGGCGGACTTGGCAATCCTTTGCCCTTTGCGAGTCTGATGCACGTGAAGCTGGCGCGGACCCGCGCAGCGCTGGAAAGAGACATTGCCAGGCTGGAACGAGCGCAGCCAAGGGTAGTCACGACCCTGGTTATGCGCGAACGCCACGATCCCCGCACCACTCATATTCACCTGGGCGGCGATTTTCTACGGAAGGGTGCCGTCGTGTCTCCGGCTGTGCCTGCCGTGCTCGGTCCACCGGTGCACCGCAGCGCGCCCAATCGCATTGACCTGGCGCGCTGGCTCGTCAGCGGCGACAATCCGCTCACCGCGCGGGTGACGATGAATCGTTTCTGGCAGCATTACTTTGGGCTTGGCCTGGTGGAAACCGAAAACGACTTCGGCACCCAGGGCACGCCGCCCAGCCATCCTGAACTGCTCGACTGGCTGGCGACCGAATTCGTCGCCCGTAAGTGGAGCATGAAAGCCATGCATCGACTTCTGGTGACGTCGGCAACATACCGGCAAGCTTCGCGCAACCGGCCGGATGCCGCCGCGCGCGATCCGCGCAACCGTCTGCTGGCCAGACAGGCGCGGCTCCGCCTGGACGCCGAGGTCGTGCGCGACGTGGCCTTGACCAGCAGCGGTCTACTGTCACGCCGCATCGGCGGCCCGTCGGTCTTCCCGCCGCAGCCGAGCGGCATCTATAGCTTCACGCAGATTGTCCGCGACTGGAAAGAGGAATCCGGGCCCGAGCGCTATCGCCGGGGCATGTACACGACGTTCTGGCGCTCCGCGGCCCATCCTGCCCTGCTCGTTTTCGATGCGCCCAATGCCGTATCGGCCTGCACGCGGCGCGTGCGCTCCAATACCCCCTTGCAGGCCCTGACCATGCTCAATGACCGGGGCTTCTATGAATTTGCCCGGGCGCTGGCGGTACGCATCCTCACCGAAGCCGGCGCCGGCGACCGCATCCGCCATGCTTTTCGCCTGTGCCTGGGCCGCAATCCCCAGCCAATCGAGGAACAGCGGCTGCGTGCACTCCTTGTCGAAGATAGCGCCGACCTGGAAGGGACCGCCGACGGCAGCAAAGCAACGGACGGCCACGGAGCGAAGGGACTTGATGCCAGAGAACTCGCCACGTACACGACCCTGGCGCGCGTCTTGTTGAACCTGGATGAATTCATCACGCGGGAGTGAGCGCCATGAATGCCAAGGACCTCCTCTTGCAGCAGACCCGGCGGCATTTCTTCGGCCACTGCGCCATGGGCATCGGTTCGCTGGCGTTGGGCACGCTGCTTACCGATGGAAAGCTCTTCGCCGGCGCCCAAGCAGCGATGGCGAATCCGCTCTCGCCCAGGTCAGGCCACTTTCCGGCAAGAGCCAAAAACGTGATCTATCTCTTCATGGCCGGCGGACCGAGCCAGCTTGAACTATTCGACTACAAGCCGAAGCTGGATGCCCTGGACGGCAAGCCAATTCCGGATTCCTACCTGAGGGGCAAGCGCTTCGCCTTCATGGACACGTTCGCCAGAGAGGTGCCGAAGCTCCTGGCGCCGCGGCGCAAGTTTGCCCGGCACGGACAGTGCGGAACCTATGTGTCGGAATGCCTGCCGCATATCGCGGGCATTGTCGATGACATCACCATCGTACGCTCGGTTGCCACCGACGTCTTCAATCACGCTCCCGCCAAGATTTTCATGAACACGGGCTCGCCTCAGTTTGGCCGGCCGAGCATGGGCTCGTGGGTGACTTACGGCATCGGCAGTGAAACCCAGAATCTGCCTGGGTTCGTTGTGTTGCAGTCCGGCCCACGCGGTCCGCGCGGCGGCGCGGCCTGCTGGGGCAACGGCTTCTTGCCCACGACCTACCAGGGAGTTCCCTTTCGCACGGGCAGCGAGCCCATCTTGAATCTGGCGACCCCGGAAGGCATCAGCGGCCGCCGGCAAGGCAGAACGCTCGACGCCATCCGCGATCTGAATGCGGTGCGCCTGGCCGACACAGGTGACAGCGAGATCGCTACGCGCATTGCTTCCTACGAAATGGCGTATCGCATGCAGTCCAGCGCGCCGGAGCTGATCGATATCGGCAAGGAAAGCAAGCACACGTTGGCGTTGTACGGCGCGGAGCCGGGCAAGGCGTCATTCGCCAACAATTGCCTGCTGGCCCGCCGCCTGGTGGAGCGCGGCGTCCGCTTCGTGCAGCTTTACCACACCGATTGGGACCATCACGGCGCGCCCGGCCAGGATCTCGGCGCCAGCCTGGCTCAGGTTTGCCGTGAAGTCGATCAGCCTTCCGCGGCGCTCGTCCGGGACCTCAAGCAGCGCGGCTTGCTCGATGACACGCTGGTCATCTGGGGCGGCGAGTTCGGCCGCACGCCCATGGGCGAGATTCGGGAAACCGTCGGCCGCAACCATCACATCGACGCCTACACGATGTGGTTTGCCGGCGGCGGCATGAAGGCCGGCGCCAATGTCGGCGCCACCGACGACTTCGGCTTCAGTCCCGTGGAGGACCGCGTGCACGTCCACGATTTGCACGCGACCATCCTGCACCTGCTCGGCATCGATCACAAGCGTTTGACGTTCCGTTTCCAGGGACGCGAGTTCCGCCTGACGGATGTTTATGGAGAAGTACTGAACCAGTTGCTGGCCTGAGTGGCATCACAACAATCCGGGAGAGTTTCATGCAATGGCAAAGAGGGCTCATGGGGCTGTTTTTATCGGTGGCGGCACTCCTGGCTGGGCAGCCGGTTCACGCCGATGTCAAGCCGCATGCCTTGATCGGCGACGGCATGGTCCTGCAGCGCGACATGAAAGTCCCCCTCTGGGGTAGAGCCGGGAATGACGAGGCGGTGACTGTCAAGTTCCAGGGCCAGGTGGCGGAGGCGACCGCCACGGACGGCAAGTGGCTGGTCCATCTCGAGAACCTCAAGCCGGGCGGGCCGTTCGAGATGACGATCCAGGGCAAGAACAAGATCCAGCTCAAGCACGTCTACGTCGGCGACGTCTGGATATGCAGCGGCCAATCGAACATGGAATGGCCGCTCAGCTTCTCGGCCGACGCCAAGGATGCCATCGAACATTCCCGAAACACGAACATCCGCCTCTTCACCGTGCCGAAAGTGCCCGAAGGCACTCCGCAAGCCGACGTGATTCCCCAGGCCAACGTGCTTGGCAAGTGGCTGGAATGCAGCCCGCAGACGTTGGGCAACTTCTCTGCGGTGGCCTATTTCTTCGGCCGCGATCTGCAGAAAGCGCTCAAGGTGCCGATCGGCCTGATCCACACTTCCTGGGGCGGCACGCCGGCGGAAGCGTGGACGAGCGTGCCCGCCCTGGTGGAGGAGCCAGCCCTCAAGCATTACGCGGACAAGCAAAAGAAAGACATGGCCGGCTACGCGCAGGCCATCGCGAAATATCTCGACACCCTGGCCGAGCACAAGGATGCGCTCATCAAAGCTGCTGGGGCCGGCCGCAGTTTGCCGGCCCCGCCGCCAAGCCCGGCGAGCCATCCGTGGTTTCCCGGCTCGCTCTACAACGGCATGATCGCGCCGCTCATTCCCTACGGCATCCGCGGCGCCATCTGGTATCAGGGCGAGTCCAACGCCGACCGCGCTTATGAATACCGCACGCTGCTCGCCGCCATGATCAGGAACTGGCGCGCCGATTGGAAGCAGGGTGATTTCCCCTTCCTGATCGTGCAGCTAGCGCCGTTCATGAAGATCGAGAAAGAACCCAAGGAGAGCCAATGGGCGGAGCTGCGCGAGGCCCAGCTCCTGACGGCGCTGCACGTGCCGCGGACCGCCGTTGCGGTCATCACCGACGTCGGCGAGCAGTTCGACATCCATCCCCGCAAGAAGGAGCCGGTCGGGGCGCGCCTGGCCCTGGCGGCCCGAGCGCTGGCCAACGGAGAAGCCATTGAGTATTCCGGGCCGATCTATCGGGACATGAAGATCGAGGAGAGCAAGGCGCATCTGAGTTTTGACCACCTGGGCGGCGGCTTGACAGCCCACGCTTCCAAGGATGGCAAGCTGACTGGCTTCACCATCGCCGGGCCTGACCACAAGTTTGTCAACGCTGAAGCCGAGATCCAGGGCGACGCGGTTGTCGTCTGGAACTCCAGCGTAACGCAGCCGGTTGCCGTGCGTTATGGCTGGGCCAACTTCCCGACTGGCAATCTCTGGAACCAGGCCGGCCTGCCCGCCTCTCCCTTCCGTACGGATGACTTCCCAATGTTGACGATGAAGAAACAGTGAAGGTGTCCTGCTCACCGGAGGTGTCTTGCTCAAAAATGACGGACAAGAGCAGAGGAAATTGACCCCAAAAAAATTTTCCTAGCGCTACGCAGGGGCTAGCCGTGCATCTTTCCAATTTACGCATCTTTCCGCCCGCCCGCCAACTACCGTGGGGCTTGGCGGGCAACGGGGGAACCATGCGCCTTTTCTGATCACCCGAAACAAAGAGACTTTCTGTTGGGTTCGTCAAATCAGGTCGGTAACTCGGAAGAAAACCATGACAACTGCAACGGCCGGCCAGGCGCCTTCGGCGCCAACCAATCTGGAAGAGGTCTTCCTATCCTTGGCTCGGCGCTGGAAGGAAGAACGGGGGCCGAGTTCGTCGACGACCGAGCTGGCCATGCCGGCGGACAGCCGCGGCAAGCTACGCGACATGGCTCGCCTCTGGATCGAGTGGGGTCGGCGGCACGGGCTTCACTGGTAACAATAGCTCTTGAGCAATTCAGCAATTCTTTCCTAATCTTTCGCCCGCGGGATATTCCATCACGGCTGTCAGGTCTTCGTCTTATCCTCCCCAGGGAAGGGCGGAGGTGGACGGCCGAAGGGAGGCCAACTGGTGCCCGGCGAAACCAAAGCCGACCACGACCTGTGGGAGGCGAAGTTCTTTGACAGCCGATTCGGGCCAACCTATACTTGGCACATGAAAACAGGTAGGGAACAGAGCTTACACGGGGCTGTGTTGGTCAGAGCAGGCCTTGGTGGAGCCTTCTTGGTGGCCACAGTCATCGGCTTTGTGTTCATGTCGTCTAAAAGCGTGGACAAGGCGGAACCGGCCTCGACGGTCAAAAGGACGACCGAAAAGCCAGGCCTCGAGAAGTCCGACACGCTGGACGATCAGCGGAAGACTGTTGCCCGCCACACCTTCACGACGCCCGAAGAAGTGCTTACGGCGTACCTGCGTGCTGAAAATTGGGAGGACCGGCTTCCGTGCGTCTTTAACCCCGAGTTGGTTCGCTCTCAGATGGCAACAAGATACCAGAGCGTGAACCTTGTCGCAACTAAGGAAGAGTTCAAGCCAGGGAACATCTACGCAGTGGATAAACGGTCTCCACTTGTGGGTGAACGAGTCACGGTTAGAGTTGATGTACATGAGGGACTGCCGCACTTCGGCTATGTATCGTATGTCGTCGTTCGCACGAACGACGGATACAAAGTTGATTGGCGGGAGAGCATGAAGCTGGGTACCGAGGATCGTGAACGGGCGGCTCGAAACGAACTTCAACTCGGCGAAGCGGTTTTGGAAGTTCAAGTGCTGAAAGTCTACCAGTCGTCGAGTTCGCATACGAACATCGACATACGGGTCAATAATATCTCCAAGAGATTCGTGTCGTTCTGGAGCATCGGGGCCGACCTCTACGACGCAGCGGGCAATTACTTGGGACATGCCTATACGAACGGGTCCAACCTTCGCGCTGGACATGCTGCAACTTCTCCCATAATCTACAGCGACGTCCGAGCACTTGAAGTTGGCTCATGGAAGCTGGAGTTGGAAAAGGCGACGATTGACCTTGGTGGTGGAAACAGACGAGATGTGACACAATACTATACCTTGCGAGAGCTTCGGCGCGCTAAGCGCTGATCCCCGACTATTCCCAAACGGTCTGCATAGACGCGATTCTCTATCGTCAGATGGAGTTGTTCGGATAGGCTCTTACCCAAACCGACCTCTTACAGTAACCACTGCAGCGCCTCGACCAACACCAAATCGGAAAGCTGGATTTTACAGTAATCCGCGTCAGCAACTCCGGGAGCGAGCGAGGAAATACTACCTGCAAGCACCTTAGACAGTTTGTCATGGCCGCAACGAGGGCAAAGAAGAGAACAAAAGTGGACACTTCCAGCGGCCCGCCCTCTCTGAGATGGATGAGAACGCATGAGTGAGCAATTGGACTTGAGCAACTTGCCGCAACCGAAGTACGGCGACGACGTTTGGTTGGGCATGATCCTTCCAGACGAGATTGCCAAACTGGCTCGACTGCATGAGTCAATCCTCAAGTGGGGCGAGATCACAAACAAGGAGTTCCAGGGCTTTCGACTGCAAGCGGAGAAAGGACTCGCGCCCCAATGGGATGAGTACGGCTACGATCCCATCAGCGACGAAGCCTTCATGCTCCTTGGAACAGAGCGAGTGATGTTCGCCAATCTTGGCGTTAGCATCGCCGCCTGTGAGGAGACCTTCATCATCCGTGTCTGTAAGGCACGAGGAGTCAACTGCCTTGACGAGGACGGCCAGACACATTTCGGCATCGCATGTCAGTGCTTGGGATGTTCTTTGAAGACTGTGATCTCTGAATTGCCGGGTTACAGCGGAAACCAACGAGCAAGGATGCTTGGCAACTGCTTCAAGCACTGCGAGGGCAAGGCGACCGACCGTTTCGTGAAGAAGTACGGCGGAACCATCGGCGAAGAGATCGAATTTGAGAAAGCGGACTGGCCTAGCATGATTGACGACACAAAGAAGCTCCTCTATGAGATCATTGCGAAACTCCACGGACTTGACCCGCGAATGATTGCAGTGATGCCAGAGTCGCGAAATTCTTGACGCAGAAAGTCAAGGGCGCCTGGCTGGGGGGCGGATCGATGAAAGCACCCCCCCGAGCGGCCACAGGACGATGCGATTGGCGATTCCCCCGACCGAGCGGCAGCTCAGAACTTGCTCCCGAACTCCTGCAGGAGCACCATGCCGAAGAGGCGGTAACGCGGATGAAAGCGAGCAAGGGCCTTTCGGCCCTCGCTCGAAGCTGTGCTTCAATAGTTCTAGTTCCTGCTATTGCCGAGCAATCCGGAACGCAGCAGGAAATAGATCAGAGTCAGGACACTGCTGAGGGTCGCGGCGACATAGGTCAAGGCGGCGGCGTTGAGGACGCGGCCCACGACCACCTCCTCTTCCGGCGACACCAGACCGTTGCTCACCAGGGCCAGGCGTGCGCGGCGGCTGGCATCGAATTCAACCGGTAAATTGACCAGCTGAAACAGCACCACCACCGAGAACAGCACGATGCCGGCAAGCACCAGGTGGAAGGAATGCATCAGGAAGCCGACCACCAGAATAAGCCAGGACAAGTTGCTGCCCACACTGGCCAACGGCACCAGGCCATTGCGCATCACCAGGAGCGGATAGCGATCGGCGTCCTGGATGGCGTGGCCGGCTTCGTGCGCCGCGATGCCTAGTGCGGCCAGGGACCGTCCGGCGTAAACCTGTGGACTGAGCCGCAGCAGGTGCTGCCCGGGGACATAGTGATCGGACATGAAGCCGTCGACCGGCTCGATAGCGACCCCCGGAACGCCGGCGGAATGCAGGACGGCAGCCGCTCCCTGGGCGCCGGTGTAGCCGCTTTCCGCCGGGATGCGGCTGGCTTCCTGGTAAGCGCGCTGCACACGAAATTGAGCCCACAGGGCGAGCAAGATGCCCGGAGCCAGGATCAGGAAATACAAGGGATCAAACCACAACATGACATGCCTCTCTGTTCCAGACAAAGCAGGACCGGAAACTGCTCCTGAACAACGCAAATATCTCGGGGCGTTGAACCAGGTGCTGGTCGCTGCTGACAACTAATTATAGGCGCGAAGGACACTTGGCCGGGCTTAACAAACCGCACGAGCGCGGAAGGCCCAGGCCATCTCGAACGGATTGAAGAGCGGCAATGTCGGCGGGAATTTCACAGCGTATCCGTCGATTCGCTGGCGATAGGCTGAAACCACCCTTTCACGGGACAGTCGAGCAGCCAGTCCACGACGCCTTCATTGTCCCGCGCCTCCTGCTTGCGCAACAGGTATTGTCCGGCATCCAGGCGCTCAATTTCAAATTGTTGCCCGGGAAGGATCCGGTCGCGCCGCCGCAGTTCCGCGGGTAACACAATCTGGCCCTTGCTTGATACGACAGTCTTCATTTGCCTAAGATCCGGGCGAAAGTCCAGTACAACCCGATTGACAGCGGCGCGACGTTGCGGTTGCGAAGCGCGCAGACTGATTTAGAACTCCATCTGCCGCAGCGCGCTGGCGCCCATCCTCAGCGGCAGCAGCACCGCAACGCTGCCCAGCAGCAGGCCGCCGGCCAGGCCGGCTGTCACCCAGACCCAGGCCGTTTCGCTCCAGCGGGGATCCATCAAGCGGTCGGTCGCTATCAAGAGGTGATAAGGCAAGGCCATCATGGCGATGACGGCGAGCAAAAACAGCAGTCCCGACACCAGGTTCAAGGTGCCGCCGAAGCCGACGGCGATCTTGGATGGATCGCTTTCGCGAAAGTTGGGGATGCAGGCGCCGACGCCGACGCTGAGTCCACTCAGTCCCGCGGCCACGACGACGACCGTCACGGCGTGCAAGGCGATGCCGACCCAACCGACGTTGAGAAGGATATCGCTGAAGATCACCAGGGCCTCGGCGACGAGCGTGGCGCCCATGGCGGAGAAGGCAAATTTACCCCACAGCAGTCGCTCGCGCCGCAACGGCAACAGCCCGAGAATCCAGAACTTGCGTCCCTCCAAACTCAGCAGGGGATAAATGAAACGCCCCGTATAGGCGCAGAGCAGAAACGACGTCGCCGTCAGGTTCAGGAGACTGACGCCGTTCTGATAGGCGCGGCCGATGTCCTGGTTGTAAAAGCCCCGCGTGTTGGCGGTGTAGAAAGTTACCAGGGCGGCGAAGATCAGGATTTGCGCCCATTGCGCCGGGTCGCGGCGAAAGGTGCGAAAGTCCTTGATGATGAGCAGCCGCGTCTGCGCGTGCAAGAAGGCCAGCGTGCCGGCAAAGGCATGATCGAGCCAGGCGCCGCCGTACCTGCGGCGGAGCGTGCCGCCGGTCGCCAGGCGGTTGAAGCCGCGCCGGTAGAGCCGCCGCGCCGTCCAGGCGGCCACGACATAGAGAAAGAGCCCGTTGCTCCACACCAGGGCCAGCGGATAGGCGGCCTCGGCGGCATCGCCGCGTGCCGCCGCCGCCAGCCCCTGCGCCATCCAGTGGCTGGGCAGCAGCGGTCCCTTGGCGAACGTCAGGTACCCGAAAATTCCCTGGACGGCATCGGGATCCGCCATGGCTTTGCGCGCCGCCACGCTGAGGCGATAGAACCAGAACACCAGCGCCACAGTCAAGAGCGCACAGGCCAGTCCCAGCACCTGCTTGCGGCGGTGGGGCACCAGGTTGACGATCAGCAGACAGACCAGCGCGCCTAACGAACCGGGCAGCAGCACGAAACCAAAAAAGAACAGCGGCAGGAAGGCATAGAAGATCCACGGCACGCCGTACACCCAGCCGTAGGCCAGCAGGATAGGACTACCCAGCAAGATGAAGGCGTAGCTGCTGAAGGTGAGCGCGCCCAGATACTTGTAGGCGAACACCTGGTCAGCCGCAGCCGGCGTACTGAGCAGAAAACCGCTCTCCGGCGCCGTAAACAAGCTGCTATAGAGGATAATGCCGGTCGAAAAAATCAACATGATGGCCAGGGCCGCAAAGAGCAGGTCGAAAAGCATGCCGACAATGCCCCCCGCCAGCGGGATGTGGTTCTCGCGCAGTTCGTAGAAGCCGTAGGCGCTCGCCGCGGAAACGCCGATCCAGACCAGGGCACTGCAAAACAAGATGGTCAACAGCCGCACCGGCGCCGTGCGCAGCACGGTCGCCAGGCTATTGCGTAACAGCCGCCCGCGCAGCCGCAAGAGCAGCAGCGGTCGGCGAACGGGTGCGCGGCGGATGACGTCGTTCATGATTTTTGTAGGGCCAGCAGCCCGTGGAAAAACGGGACCAACATGTGTGGCTGGGGCTGAGTACTCGAAGCCCCGGCAAGGCAACGAAAACCGGGGCTTCGAGTACTCAGCCCCGGCCACACAAGGAAGCCTTTGTGCAGAGCAGTCCTGTCCCTTTTCAAGGAGTGGCCAGATCACTGGCCGTTTCTTCAGTCAGTTTCAGGAAGACATCCTCCAGCGAGCCGCCAATCGCGGCCTGCGTGCGCAAGGCGTCGAGCGTGCCGCAGACGATGAGCCGGCCGTGGTCGACAATGCCGATGCGCCCTGCCAGTTCCTGGGCAATGTCGAGCGAGTGCGTGGACAGGAACACGGTCATGCCGTTGTTTGCCTCGTTGCGCAGCAGGTTCTTCAGGAGGCGCACGCTGCGCGGATCGAGTCCGACCGTCGGTTCATCGACAATCAGGACGCGCGGCTCGTGCAAAAGGGCGCTGGCAAAGACGGTGCGCTGGCGCATACCGTGCGAATAGCGCTCCGTTAAATCATCCACGAAGTCCTCGAGCTCGAACAGCTTGATCATACCCTCGATGCGTTCCTGGCCATAACGGCGTTCCATGCCGTACATGTCGCTGATGAACTGCAGGAACTCGCGGCCGGTCAGTTTTTCATACAGGTACGGCTGATCGGGGACATAGCTGATAAGCTGGCGGGCCTTGTCCCCATCCTTGACCAGATCAAAGCCGCCGACCTTGACCGTGCCCGAGGTCGGGAACAGCAAGCCGCACATGAGCTTGATGGTGGTGGTCTTGCCCGCGCCGTTGGGACCGAGAAAAGCGAACAGTTCGCCCGTCTCGATGCTCAGGCTGAGGCGGTCGACGGCGGTCTTGCTGCCGTATTTCTTCGTGACTTCGTTGAGTTCGATCAATTCCGCTCCAGGATCAGGTGATCGCCCCAGAACAGGGCGTCCTGCTTCAGGACCAGTCCGTCGCTTTCGCGCACCCACGTGTGCGCGGTCATGTCGTCGCCACGGTACTCGATCACCAGGCAGCCCCAGTACAGGCCGCCATATTCGATCTGCCTCGGTCCGCCAAGCACCTCGGCATACAGGATGGGTGTGCCGTGGCTCTTCTTCAGCATTGGCAAGGCCTGCAAGGCGGGTTCCTTTTGCATCATGCCGTTGATGGAATCGGCCAGCGGATCGATGAGCGGCGTCTGCCAGTGTTGTCCCGGCCGCAAGCCGCGGATGCGGTTGACGGGATGCAGCGGATCGATGACGCTGCCGCGGGCGCTGACCGGAACACGTTCCAGGTCGAGATAGATCTTTTCGTTCTCCGGAATTTGAAATTTGTCGCTGGCCTCCTTCTTTCTGCCAAAAGCAAGGTAGCCCCTGGGCGTAAACCACTGGCCGTCGATTTTGCCGGTCAGGTAGAGGTAGGCGCTGAGCCCGAGCTGAAGCTCGCCGTCGATTCGGACAGCGCGCAGGATGCCGTCCTGCGTGACGCGATACATGCTTTCCAGGTTGGTCGCCTTGGCCCGCATGGGACCGATGCCCCCTAGGTAAATCGTGTCAATCTTGCTGTGCAGCTCAAAAGTATTGTCTTCTTTCCGGTAGCTTGTCCAGGTTTCCAGGACACCGATCTTGGACTTGCCGCGGATGATCGTCCAGCGCACGGCGGCGCTTTTCTCACGGGTCTCGTCGGCCAGGTCAATCGCAAACGGCGGGGCCTCGCCGGAGCGCAGGCGCGGCCAGAGTTCGCGCTGGAACAGCCAGGCCGACGTGCCGATCCAGAACAGGACGATGCCCAGGACGAGAAGCCGCGGCGGCATAGAATTCACCGTAATTCGGTCAGTAGTCAGTAGCCAGTAGTCAGTAGCGGGTAAGCTACTGACTACTGGCTACTGACTACTGGCCATTGATAGTCAGAGCTTCCATTTTCAGAGCCCGCCCGCCGGCTTTCAAGATGGATTTGCGAATTGCGGTTTACTGTTTGCCTGCTTCCGACTACTAATTACAGTTCCAACCTGCCGAGGAACCAGGCTCATGATTGTCGGCGTGCCGAAGGAAATCAAGACCGACGAATACCGGATCGCCATGATTCCGGTCGGCGTCGAGGAGCTGACCCGGGCCGGCCACAAGGTCCTCATCCAGGCGGGCGCCGGACAGGGAAGCGGCATTGGCGACGAGTTGTATCGCGACAACGGCGCGGACATCGTAACCGAGGCCGAGGAAATCTGGCAGCGCGCCGACCTCGTGGTCAAGGTGAAGGAGCCGCTGCCCCAGGAGTGGCCGTCCATGCGGCCGGGACAGATGCTTTTTACTTACTTCCACTTCGCGGCCGATGAGCCCTTGACGCGCGCGGTCATGAAGTCGGGCATCACGGCCATCGCCTACGAAACGATCAAGGACGCGCGCGGCAACCTGCCGCTGTTGACGCCGATGAGCGAAGTCGCCGGGCGCATGAGCATTCAGGAAGGCGCCAAGTACCTGGAACGCCCCTTTGAAGGCCGCGGCATCTTGCTCGGCGGCGTGCCGGGGGTGTTGCCCGCCAACGTCGTGATTCTCGGCGGCGGCGTCGTGGGCGCCAACGCCGCCAAGGTCGCCGCCGGCCTGGGGGCCAATGTGACCATCCTTGACATCAGCCTGGATCGACTGCGCTATCTTGACGATGTCATGCCCCGCAATGTCACCACGCTCTTCAGCGATCGGCATAATATCCTCGACAGCATCGTCCGCGCCGATTTGCTCATCGGCGCCGTCCTCATTCCCGGCGCGAAGGCTCCCTACCTCGTGCGCCGGGGCGACATCAAGCGCATGCCGCCGGGCGCCGTCATCGTGGACGTGGCCATCGACCAGGGCGGCTGCATCGAGACGTCGCGGCCCACGACGCATAGCCAGCCGACGTATATTGTGGATGATGTGATCCACTACTGCGTCACCAACATGCCGGGCGCCGTCGGCCGCACCAGCACGTATGCCCTCAGCAATGTCACGCTGCCCTACGTGCTGCAGTTAGCCAGGAAAGGGTTGGAGCGGGCTGTGGCGGACAATGCCGCGTTGGCGCAGGGCGTGAACATTCGCCAGGGCAAGGTTACCAATCACGCTGTGGCGGCGACGTTTGGACTGGAATGTGTACCGGGTTAATGGTCCATTAACCCTGGAACGAGGATGGTCCAATTGGATCGTTTAACCTGGAGCCAGCGGCGACGGCGAACCAGTCCGCTGAGGCGCCGTCGCCGCTGGCTCCGGGTTAAACGAGCCATCAAACTTCGATTGACAGTGTATTAGGGGACATCATGACATCACCCCTGGTTGCGTTGGTAATGGGCAGCGACAGCGACCTGCCGACGGTCAAAGAGGCGTGCGAGGCGCTGCGCAGCTTCGGAGTGCCGTTTGTGGTACGCGTGCTCAGTGCGCATCGCAGTCCGGAGGAGCTGGTTGCTTTCGTCAAGCAGGCAGAACAAAACGGCGTGCGTATCTTTATTGCGGCCGCAGGAGGGGCGGCGCATCTGGCGGGGGTGGTGGCAGCACATACCGCCCGGCCGGTGCTGGGAATCCCGATTCAGACCAGCGCGCTGAATGGCCTCGATTCGCTCCTGTCCATGGTGCAGATGCCGGGCGGCGTGCCGGTCGCCACCATGGCGATTGGCGGCGCGGGCGCGAAGAACGCGGGTCTGTTCGCCGTGCAGGTTTTGGCTCTGCAGGACCCCGCACTCGAGCAAAAGTTGAAAGCTTACCGCCGCGAGCAAGCGGAGAAGGTCCGGCAGAAGGACCAGGCTGTGCAGAAGGATTTTAGCAAGTAAATGAGCGTGCACGGTTTTACATTAACAACTCCACCGGGCTTGTCCCGGTGGGTTGATGAATGATGGCCAGACCTGTTGCGCGGAGAAGCTATCGCCTCCACGGGGCTTGTCCCCGTGGAGCGATGATTGGCAGCCGGGCCATCAGTCGTGGCTCCACGGGGACAAGCCCCGTGGAGGCCATCGGTAGGCGGGTATCGTTTACTGGCCGTCAATCATCGATCCACCGGGACAAGCCGGACAAGCCCGGCGGAGTCCCGGACGAGCCCAGTGGAATCCTGCTACAAGATCGCGCACGCTGACAAGATCGTTCAACCTGAAGCATGGAGGCTTCGGATGTCCAGAACTGTTTCCTTTCTCCCCGCTGCTTCTGCTCCGCCACGCCGGCAAGCGACGGCTGACTCGTTCACGCGGCGGTTCGAGGAAAGCAGCTGGCTCGCCCCTGGCATTCTCTTAATCGTCTGTGCCCTGCTCTTCTTCTACGGCTTGAACGCCGGAGAACTCTATCGCAACGAGAGCCTGCGCGCGATCGTTGCGGCCGAGTTCTTGCGCAGCGGCAACTGGATTGTGCCGACGCTTTATGGCGAGCCGCTCTTCACCAAGCCGCCCGGCATGTACGCCGCCGTTGCCCTGGTAAGCTGGCCCTTCGGAGCCGTGCACGAATGGACGGCTCGCCTTCCCTCTGCACTCGCGGCAACGATCACCGTATTCCTTGTTTACCGCCTGTTCCGCAGGCATTTTGGACGCCGGGCCGGCCTGGTGGCCGGGCTGCTCTTGCCCATGAACGTGATGTGGCTGGACAAGGCGACAGCGGCAGAAATCGACATGTTGCAGGTCGCCTGGATCACCGGGGCGATTTGCTGCTTCTTGCGCGCCCTCGAGATTGCTGAAGCTTCACCAGCCGGATGCCCGGTCACTATCATCGGATTGCGATTGAGTGCCGATGAAGATTCAAACTGGGAAGAGCTGTCGAACATTGTCCCCAAACGCCTGACCGATCCGCACCAGCCCACTGCAGCGCGCGGCGGCGTGTGGTTGTGGTGGTGCGGGGCGCTGGTCTGCGTGGCCGGCGGTGTCTTGACCAAGTGGACCGCCCCGGTGTTTTTCTACGGCACGGTCCTGCCGCTGTTATGGTGGCGCGGACAACTGCGGTTACTCCTGGGCAGGCATCACCTGGCGGCCGCGCTGCTGGGAGCGAGTCTTTGTGTCGCCTGGATTGGCGCTGCCGTCGCCCTGAGCGGCTGGCAAACATTCCACGGCACCGTCAGTCGCGAAGCGCTGCAGCGGCTGCTGCCGAGCGGGCAAGGCCACGGAAACTATTGGCGCGAGACGCTGCTGCATCCGCTGAAGCTGCTGGCCACCACACTGCCCTGGTCGGCCGTGGGGTTGTTGGCTCTCCGGCCGCGGTTCTTCCAGTCGTCAGAGCCGCGCCACAAGCGGCTCCGGCAAGCGCTCCATTGCTGGGTCTGGCCCAGCATGCTGTTCTGGAGCCTGTTCCCGCAGCACGCGGTACGGCACAGCTTTCCGCTGTTCCCGGGGATCGCCTGTCTGGCAGTCCTGGTGTTTACGGAGTGGCTATGTTCCCCGGAGCGATTCAAATTGAGGATCAAGCCCTGGCCAATCCTGGTTGGTTGTTTGATCGTCTGGCTAACCGTGAAGGTCTGTTTTGTCGAATGGGTAACGCCGGCCAGAAATGGAAACCGGGCGCCGCATGCCAAGGCAGAGCAGATTGCCGCCCTGGTACCCGAGGGAAAGACGCTCTATCTCTTCAGGCTCAAGGACGAAGGCATCATGTTTTACTATGGCCGAACCGTTCGCCGTCTGCCCGGTCCCGCCCGACTTCCCTCGGCCGGTGAACCGCTGTACTGTATCCTGGACAGGGTAGATTGGCGCGATTGGCCCGCTGGGAGAGAAACGGAGATTCTGCGTGAGATGACGGATGAGCAGGGGGACAAGATGGTGCTCGTCCGCGTGAAGTAGCTGAGTAACGGCGTGTCCTGCGCGAAGATTCACTGTGGCGTAGGACGGATTGAAATCCGTCCTACTGGCAAAGAGTTGAGTAGCATCGTGAATGCCCCAACGACTAACCAACCGATCAGCCCAGAGGCGCTTCCGGATCGCCGCAAGATCCTGACGGTGGGGGAACTGAATCGTCAAATCAAAGCCCTTGTCGAGGATGGGTTTCGCACCGTCTGGGTTTCCGGGGAAGTCTCAAACCTGAGCCGGCCTGGCTCCGGCCACCTTTATCTTTGCCTCAAGGATGCGGAAGGTCAGCTGCGCGCGGTGATGTGGCGCAGCGCGGCCCTGCGGCTCCGTTTCGATGTCAAGGAAGGAATGGAGGTGATCGCCCGCGGCCGGCTGACCGTGTATGTTCCGCGCGGCGACTACCAGCTGCAAATCGAGGACCTGCAACCCAAGGGGCTGGGCGCCCTGGAACTGGCGCTCCGCCAGCTCAAGGAAAAACTGCTGAAGCTCGGCTACTTTGGGAGCGAACGGAAGAAGCCGCTGCCGCGCTTCCCGCGACGCGTGGCCCTGGTGACCTCGGCCAGCGGGGCGGCGGTGCGTGATATGTTGGAAATTCTCGGCCGCCGCTGGCCAGCGGTGGAAGCCTGGGTCTGTCCCGTGCGCGTCCAGGGGGACGGCGCCGCCGAGGAGATCGCCTCGGCCATTCGCCTGCTGAACCGCCTTGCCGCCGTGGATGTCATGATCGTCGGCCGGGGTGGCGGCAGCGTGGAAGACCTTTGGGCTTTCAATGCAGAGTGCGTTGCCCAGGCGATTTTCGAGTCGCGCATTCCGGTGGTGAGCGCGGTCGGTCATGAAATCGATCTGACCATTGCCGACCTCGTCGCCGACTGTCGCGCCTTGACGCCGAGCGAGGCCGCGGAGCGCGTCGTGCCGGACCGCGCCGAGCTGGTGCAGGGACTTTGCCACATCCAGGAGCGCATGCGCTACTTGTTGCTGCAGCGCCTGGATGGACACAAGAATCGGCTGGACGGTCTAGCGGAGCGACGCGCGTTACGGCTGCCTCTGGAACGGGTACGCGAGCTGGAGCGCCGCCTCGATGAAGGCGGCGAACGCTTGCACCGGGCGGCCAACCAGCGTCTCAAGCAGTTGCGCGAGCGTTTGCAAGCGCAGGCGGCCCGCCTGGAGACGCTCAGTCCCTTGAATGTTCTCGGGCGCGGCTATAGTTTAACACGCAGAGAGGCCGACAGGGCCGTGATTCGCAGCCCAGACCAACTTCGCCCCGGCGAGCGCCTGGTAACGGATGTTGCCCAGGGACGGATTGTCAGCCGGGTGGAAGAACTGGAACGAACCGGCGAACTTCCCGCCTCGTAGGCGGCTCGTTGCAGAACAAGACCGCAACGGGCTGCCAATGTCACGGACGACCGCTTCTCCGCGTGGAACGCACGCATGAGCCAACCACAACGCGAGAGCCTGACTTTCGAGGAATCCCTGGCGGAGCTGGAACGCATCGTGCGCGAACTGGAGGACGGCAAGCTCGGGCTCGAAGAGGCGCTGGGACGCTATGAGAGCGGTGTCGGCTTGCTCAAGCGTTGCTACGCCCAGTTGCAACAGGTTGAGCAGCGCATCCTCCAGCTCACCGGCGCCGACGCGGACGGCAAAGCGCTGACCAAGCCCTTCGACCACAGTGCCACTGCCGACGCCACGAAAGCCGACGCCAAAAATCGCCGCAAGAAGGAAAATGAGCCTGAGGCACTCTTCTAGCTTTGTGTCATTAGTCATTGGTCATTAGTCATTCGCACGCGAATGACTAATGACCAATGACCCGTGAATCAGGAGCCCTCTTGGTCGATTCCTTGGACCTGTATTTATCCGAGAAACGCGAGCGCCTGGAGCGTCGCTTCCGCCAGGCGCTGGAGATAGGAGAAGGCACGCCGCCGGCACTGCTGGAGGCCATGCATTATAGTTTGCTTGCGCCCGGCAAACGCCTGCGGCCGCTCCTGGTGGTGATGGCTGCCGAGGCGTGCGGCGGCACGGATGAGGCCGCTTTGCCTGCCGCCTGTGCCGTCGAGATGGTGCATGCTTATTCGCTCGTCCACGACGATCTGCCTGCCATGGATGACGACGACCTGCGCCGTGGCCTGCCGACCTGCCACAAGAAATTTGGCGAGGCCATGGCCATCCTGGCCGGCGATGCGCTGTTGACGCTGGCGTTTGAAACCTTGTCCGCGAACTATCCGCCGCGAACGGCTGCGGGCTGCTGTCGCGAGCTGGCGCGCGGCGCGGGCGCCGCCGGCATGGTGGGCGGGCAGGTGGAGGACCTTGCCTGGGAACGCGACGACACAGCACAGCACACGCTGGGCGCCCTGGAGAACATCCATGCCCGCAAGACCGGGGCTCTGTTTCGGGCGTGCCTGCGGCTGGGAGCGTGGGCCGCCAAAGGCGAGAGTCCCGCCGGCCCCGAGGCAAGCTTCCTGGAAAAACTGGACGCCTACGGCCGTTGCTTCGGCCAGGCGTTTCAGATTACCGACGACCTTCTCGACGTCGAGGGCACCGCCACGGAGACCGGGAAGCGCGTGCAAAAAGACGCCGCGCGCGGTAAATTAACGTATCCGGGTTTTCTGGGAATCGAGGAGAGCCGGCGGCGCGCCGCGCAACTATGCGAGGCGGCTTGCCGTCACTTGACGGATTTCGGCCAGGCCGGGGACCGGCTGGCTGCATTGGCTCGCTCCATTGGGGAGCGGAAGCGTTGACCCATTCAAAGGAAAGGCGGCAATGAGCGCGCTACTATCAGGGATTGCTTCTCCCGCGGACCTGCACCAGCTCACTGATGAGCAACTGGTGCAGCTCGCTCAGGAAATGCGGGATGAGCTGGTACGCGTCCTGACCATTCGCCCCACCCATTTTGCCAGCAACCTGGGAGTCGTGGAACTCTGCCTGGCCCTGCATTTGACCTTCGACTTCAGCCGGGATCGCCTCATCTGGGACACCGGGCACCAGATCTATCCCCATAAACTTATCACCGGACGTTACGAGCAGTTTGAAACGATCCGCACGCGCGGCGGCCTCATGGGCTACCCGAATCCGCAAGAGAGTCCCTACGACCTGTTCATGACCGGCCACGCCGGCTGCAGCGTGTCGTGTTCGCTGGGCCTCAAGGTGGGCGATGATCTGCTCGGCCATGGCGAGCGCCATAGCGTGGCCGTCATCGGCGACGGCGCGCTCCCATCCGGAATTGTCTTTGAGGCCCTGAACAACGCCGGCGGACTTGGCAAGCGGCTGCTGGTTATCCTGAACGACAACAAGATGTCCATTTGCGAGCGCGTCGGCGGGCTGGGCCGTTGCCTGGATCGCGCCCGCTTGACGAATTTCTATCAAGGCTCCATGCGCAACCTGCAGGGCCTGCTCGAACGCCTTCCCCTAGTCGGCACCATGGCGACCCAGGCGCTCGACCAGATCCGCGACGGCCTGAAGGCCTCGCTGACCGGCGGCATGCTCTTTGAAGAAATGGGCTTCCGCTATATCGGGCCCATCGATGGTCACGACATTCCTTCGCTGCGACGCTGGCTGCGCGATGTGAAGGATCAGGACGGGCCGATCCTGCTGCACGTGCTGACGGAAAAGGGACATGGCGTGCCGCAGGCCAGCGAGGACCCGGTGACCTATCACACGCCGCCGGTGTTTACCAAGGTCGGCCCGGAGCGCACCATCCTGGAACTGCGGCGTGGCGGCGCCAAGGCTTACACCGATGCCATGAGCGGCGCCATCTACCAGGTGATGGAAAAGGATCCGCGCGTCGCCGTCATTACCGCCGCCATGTGCCAGGGCAACAAGCTCGAAAAGGTCCGCTCCGATTTTCCAACCCGCTTTTTCGATACGGGCATCTGTGAATCCCACGCCGTCGCCTTTGCGGCTGGGCTGGCCAAGTCAGGCATGCGTCCCATCGCCGACATCTACTCGACCTTCTTGCAACGCGCCTATGACCAGATCTTCCAGGAAGTGGCCTTGCAGAACTTGCCGGTGACCTTCTGTCTGGACCGCGCCGGCCTCACGGGACCCGATGGCCCCACGCATCACGGCGTCTTCGACACCACGTACCTCCGGCTGTTCCCGAACTTTGTCGTCATGGCGCCCGGCGACGAGCTCGACCTGGCCCCGATGCTCCGTTTCGCACTCGGGCAGGCCGGCCCCGTTTCCATCCGTTATCCCAAGGCCAGCCTGGAGCGCGTGGAGCGCGGCGTGACTCCTATTGAGCTGGGCCAGGCCGAGGTGCATGACTGGGGCGAGGACGGCGCTCTGGTGGCTTACGGCAGCCTGTTCCCGACCTGCGTGAAGGCCGCGGAGAGCCTGCGCCAGGAAGGCTTGCACCTGGGCGTGATCAACGCGCGTTTCGCGAAGCCGATAGACGAGAGCACGCTGCTGCGTGCGGTCGAGGATCTACCGCTGGTGGTCACGGTAGAGGAGGGCACGTTGCTGGGCGGCTTCGGCAGCGCCCTTCTGGAAGCGGCCAATGGCGCCGGACTGGACACGCGGCACCTCGTGCGTCTGGGAATCCCGGATCGCTTCGTCGAGCACGGCGAGCGCTCGGAACTGCTGGCCGAACTCGGCCTGGACGTCAAGGGTATCTGCAAAGCCGTGCACGCAGCGCTTGGCACCGGAGGCCGTGCCGGTTTGCCGGGCGCCAAGTCCAAGGTTTGATCCTGGTGAGTAGTGAATGGTGAGTGGTTGACGGCGAGTTATGTCTACGCCACTCACCACTCACTACTCACCTTGACCTCAGGGCTCTCATGACGCGCATCTTCGTGCTGGGAAATGCCTATCGCTCCGGAGTCAAGGAAGAAGCCGAACGCCTGCTTCCCTACCTGGCGGAGCACGCGGAAGTCGTTGCCGTCGATCTGACCCAGGAAAAAGACCTCAGCCTGCTGTCCGCGGACTTCGCCCTGGTGCTGGGCGGCGACGGCGCCATTCTGCGCGCGGCCCGGCAGATGGGTTATCAGCAAGTTCCTGTGCTGGGCATTAACCTCGGCAAGCTCGGCTTCCTGGCCGATCTCAGCCCCGAAGAATTACGCGCCTGCTTTCCCCTGGTGGTCAAAGGCGAATACCGCGTCACGCGCCACCTCATGTTTGAGTGCATCGTTGAGGAAGGCAAGGAGCGGCGCATCATTCTCGGCCTCAACGAGGTTTTTATCCACACGGGACCCTCGTTTCACTCCATTGACCTGGACCTAGCGGTCGACGGCGAGACTGTGACGCGTTTTTCGGGAGACGGCCTGATTTTGAGTACCCCGGTCGGTTCCACGGCCCACAGTTTATCGGCGGGCGGCCCGATCCTCGGCCAGGAGCTGGCGGCTTTTGTCATCACGCCGGTGTCGCCACACACGCTTACGAGCCGTCCCGTCGTGGACTCTGCCACCAAGGAATACACGATTAACCTGATGTCCGATTGCGCGGAAGCCGTCCTGATTGTGGATGGCCAGGAACCGCTGCCCCTGAACACGAATCAGCGCGTGACGGTGCGGCAGGCCCCCGTCACTTTCGGCCTCGTGAAAGTGCCCGGCCAAAGTTATTACAAGACGCTACGCGATAAACTTCGCTGGGGCACACCGCCCCGTTACCGCAACGAACCACAAATACAGCCGTAACGTAAACGTAAAAGCGGTTGGCTTTTGTGAATTCCATGCAGGGTGCCTGCGATATAAAGAAAGAGACCTTCGTCAATACCGTCTAATGAGTTTTGCCAAGAATTTGCACTATTTTGTCAAGTTCGCCATAGGTCGCCAAGTGACTTGGCGGGCGGACTACGCCCTTGCGGAACCGAGCCGCCACCCTTGGCAAACTGGCAAACTTGACGCTTGCCATGATGTAAGTACTTTTTCTGACGTAGCTTACAGCGCTCGGCATGTTTGCCAACCGTGGCCACGAACTTGGCAAACTGGCAAACTTGAGAGGCTCGCGCCGCGAAAAAGAGACCGGACCGCAAGAACCAATGGACGGAACGAATGCCGGCCGGCACAATGAACGGGACATGGTTTGCAAGCGCGCCGTTTATTCCGGGCGGGTCCAGGGTGTCGGCTTTCGCTACGCGGTCCAGGAGTTGGCGGCCGATTTTGACGTAAACGGCTACGTGCGTAATTTGCCGGAAGGAACCGTTGAAGTTTTGGCTGAGGGACCGGCCGACGACGTGGAGAAACTTTTTACTGCCATTGAGCGGCGCATGGCAGGATACATTCACGACAAGAGCATTCAGGACACGCCGTCGCCCGGCAGAAAAGGGTTTCAAATTCGTTATTGATCCATCTGGAGCCTTCTCTTCGCATCATGAATCCATTCCTTCTCTTCTATGCTTCCGGTCTCGTGTGGAGCCTGGTTCTTCTGATCACAGCCCTTCCCTGGGTGGTGGCGCTGGACCCGCGTGGTTTTCGAGCCGCGCTACGGCGGCCCTCTGCCTGGGGCATTGCCCTTGCCGTCTGGGTGGGCCTGGCGTTTGTGCTGGCGATTTTTGTCAGGCTGGTCAGCGATCCGCTGAAATTGGCGGTCTGGGGCAAGGCGTTTGGCGGGCTGATTGAGCTGCAGCTCATCATCGATCTCTTCGTCGTTATTTTCCCCTTGTTGACGCTGGTCTGGCCGCAGGGGGCCGCCGTGGCCCTGGCCGCCTTTCGCGAGGGTGTCCGCCAACCCATGTTCTGGCTGATCATCGGCTTCGCGGGCGGCTTGATGATGTTCTCACCGTTTCTGCCGTACTTCACCTTCGGCGAAGACTTCAAGATGGTGCGCGAGCTCGGTTATGACATCACCATGCTGGCCGGCGTGCTCTTCACCGTCCTCGCCGCCAGCCTGTCGATTAGCGAGGAGATCGAGGGGCGCACGGCGATCACCGTCATGAGCAAGCCGGTGTCCCGGCGGCAATTCCTGGTCGGCAAATATGTCGGTATCTTGCTGGCGGGCCTGTTCATGGTGGCCCTGCTCGGTTGCCTGTTTAACGGCGTCATGTGGTTTGAGTACTGGTTCGATAATCAAGACATCGCCAACCCGGTGTGGTCGGACCTGGTCCGCGCCAACTTGTCCGAGAAGCTGGGGGAAGCGCCGCTCAGCTTTTCGGTGGGGGCGCTCATTTGGTTTGAGTATGCCTTTATTCAGCTGCCTGGCCTTGTCTTTGCTGTTTGCCAGAGCATGGTGCTGCTGGCCATTGCCGTGGCCCTGGCGACGCGGCTGCCGTTCATCGTCACCTTTGTTACCTGCGGGGTGGTCTTTTTCCTCGGACACTTGACCCATGTCCTGGTGCAGGTCTCGGCTCAACGTTATACGCTTGTGAACTTTATGGCCAAGTTCTTCGACAATGTGCTGCCTGGTCTGGAATACTTCGATCCGGGGGTACTGCTGCGCGACGTGACGCCGGAGAGGAGTCTGCTTTGGACTTACGTAGGGACTGTGTGGCTTTACGCGACTCTGTATAGCATTATTGCCCTGCTCTTTGGGCTAATTCTGTTTGAAGACCGCGACCTGGCCTGAGTAACATAGAGGGAAGGCGAAAGCAGCAACCGTAAACACTTGTAAAAAAGCTTTCCCCCTCTATGAGGAACCTCCCTTGGAGCGTGAAGCATTTGCACGGGCCAGGCGCTTTCTAAATTACAGCGCCGTGGCCAAGTGGCTGGCTCTAACGACTGCCGTCGCCACCGGCGTTCTCTATGTGGCCCTTCTGGTTGTTCTTGGGCTGTTCGCGGACCTGATTGTCTCGCGCGGCGAAATACCTCTCTTTCGCAATCTGTCGCGCGGCGAACAGGACAGCTTTCTCAGGTACTGGAATTCAGTGGACCCGGAGCAGCGCGTCGGGCAGCTTGGCGCGATTGGCCTGGAACGCAAAAACGCGCAGCAGTTAGCCGCCGCGACGCCCGTCAGCGCCCACGACGAGGAGCTTGTCTGGCGCAGTTATATCTACAACCTCCTGAATTCGCGCGTAAGTCCCGCGGCCGCGGCCCTGGTCAAGGGCCAGCCGCTTGATTCGCCCTTGCTGGATCGCGGCATTCTGAGCCTGGTTGTCCGCAGCACCAATCGCGTCTACGGGCGGAGCATCGCCTGGCTGGCGCGGTGGAACCCCTGGACCTGGGACAATTTCACCTACCTGCCGGGGCTGTTCGCTCTCGCGATTTTCCTGGCTCTGGTGCGGGCCATCTTGCGCTTCGTCATGATCGCCGCCGCCGCCCGCGCCACCGTGGAAGCGGCCACGCGTTTGCGCCGGGCGGTTTACCATCACACCTTCCGCCTCGGCACGCTCGCCGTTCGCGCCCTGGGACCGAGCGAGGCGGTGGGCATCTTCACCCGCGAGCTGGAAGCGGTCCATAATGGGCTGTACACCTGGCTGACGGTGGTGTTCCGGGAGCCGGTGAAATTCCTTTTGCTGCTCGCCTTCGCGCTGGTCGTGAATTTCTACCTGGCCCTGGCGTTCCTCTTCTTCGCGCTCCTGGTCTGGCTTGTCGGCGGCCAGGTGGCGGCTTATTACCGCCGCCAGGGGCGCACGGCCATGCAGAAGGCTGCCGAACAGTTGGCCTTGATCCAGGAGAGTTTGATGCTCATGCGCCTGGTCAAGGTTTACCTGATGGAGCTATTCAACCAATCGCGGGTCGAGCGCCAGCTCGCCCGCTACGAGCGCGCCCAGATGCGCCGTCACCTGGGCGAAGCCATCTACCGTCCCCTGCTGGTTTTCCTCGGCACGCTGGCGGCCTCCATCCTGCTCGCCGCGGCCGGACTGATCGTCCTGAGCCGGCATCTGGGCATCGCCACGGCGATCCTCCTGGCCACCACCTTGATCAGCCTCTACTGGCCGATCGTTACCATGCTCGAGCATCGCCGGCAACTGCGCCGGGCGCGCGCCTCGGCCGTAGCCCTTTTTGAGTTCCTCGATCGCAAGGGGGATGTTGGCCAGATGGTGGGCGCCGAGTTCCTCGCGCCGCTGAGCAAGCAGATCGAGTTTGACGAGGTCAGCCTGCGCGAGCCGGGCACAACCCGGATGCTCTTGCAAGGGATCAGCCTCACCATTCAGGCCGGTCAGCGTGTGGCCCTCATTGGCGCCGAGGAAATGGAAAAGCACGCGCTGGTGTACCTGATTCCACGCTTTCTCGATCCGACGGCGGGCGAAATCCGCATCGACAACCACAACCTGCGCTGGGTGACACTCGATTCCCTGCGCGCCCAGATCGCCATCGTGCTGCAGCACAACCTGGTCTTCAACGATACGGTGGCGGACAATATCGGTTGTGGCGATCCGAGTTATACGCTGCCGCAGATCATCGAAGCGGCCAAGGTGGCGCATGCGCATCAGTTCATTCAGAAGCTGCCGCGCGGTTATGAGACACTCATCGGCGACATGGGCCACACCCTGGACATCGGTCAGCAATTCCTCATCGCCCTGGCTCGCGCCATCCTGCGCGACCCTGCCCTGCTGATCGTAGAAGAGCCGGCTGTTTCTCTCGGTGAAGACATCAAGTCGCTGCTCGATGACACTTTTGCGCGCGTCTTGCCCGGCCGGACCGTGATCTTCCTGCCCCACCGCATCCCCACCATTCGCTCCTGCGATCGCATCTTCCTGCTGCACAAGGGCCGCATCCAGGCTGCCGGAGCCCATCGCGAACTGCTGGAGCAGAACGAACTCTATCGGCATCTGCACTACATTGAATTCAATGAGCTGATAGAACAAACGTGAGTACCACTGCCTATTCAACCACTCACGACTCACCAATCACCACATGCCATACGAACTTGAGCTGAAAATCGCTCTGGAAGCGGCGGAGCGGGCCGGGACACTCATTCTCGATCATTATGCTCGTTTCCAGATCATTCCCGATGCGCCTGCAGACATTAGCACCGATACGGATCGCCAATCCCAGGCGCTAATTCTGCAGCACATTCACCAGGCGTTCCCCGACGATGCGCTGCGGGCCGAGGAGGCACAGGCAGCGCTGGCCGGCGTAGAGGATGCGGGAGCGCGCCTGTGGGTTGTCGATCCCATCGACGGGACGCGCGGCTTTGCCCGCAAGAATGGCGAATTTTCCGTGATGGTTGCCTTCGTTGACCAGGGCATGCCGGCGGTCGGAGTTGTGGCCGAACCTGCCCAGCAGCGCCTGACTTACGCCGTTCGCGGCGCCGGCTGTTGGAAGAGGGACAAGAAGTTCGAGAATCCCGTCCGCTGCCGCGTGACGACGACGAAGGAATTAGCGGCGACCACCGTTGTCCAGAGCCACAGCCGCAAAGGCGCGCGGCCATCCGGGCAACTTGAGGCACTCAAACCGGCACGCGTCGTGGAAACCTATTCGGCCGGCATCAAACTCGCGATTGTGGCCCGCGGCGAGGCCGACCTCTATTTGAACACCTATGACGCGTGTCACGATTGGGATATCTGTGCCGGTCAAGTCCTGGTCGAAGAAGCCGGCGGCCGCGTGACCAATCTGCGGGGAGACGAGCCGCGCTATGGGCTGCCGGGCGCCGTCCAAGCCCACGGGCTGTTGGCGAGCAATAGTATCTTGCACGACGCGGCCCTGGCCGCGTTAGCAGAGAAATAAGCGTGGGCGTGCCTTGCCCAGGGGGGCGTCCCAAGGCGAGCTTAAACTAAATCAGTGTGCGAATCAGCAGCACCTTGGCCCGCCGCGCAAGCAAGGTCCTCCCTGGCGCGTCGGGCTAAGGTGCAGCCCAATCGCAGCACGATTATATAGATTCCGCCAAGGTCATGGCCTCTTAAAATCCGTTTGAAAAGTCGGCCGGCCCTGGATCGCGGACAAGCGCACCTGAGCGGTTTCCGCATAGCGTGTGCCAGGGAAGGCTTGAACGACTTTTTCCAGGTACAGCGCGGCTTGTTGCGGCTGGCCCTTGCGGATGAGCGTTTCGGCGAGCGACAAATACAAAGCGCTCACGCGTTCCGTGGCGGTTTCGCAAGCTTTTTGCAGCCATTCCGGGTTGTTCTTGATTTCCGCCGCCAGTTGCACCGCTTCGGAACCTTCCGGCAAATCCGCATAGACGGTGCGTAGCAACTCACAACGATCCAGGCAGCACAAATACTGCTGGGTGCGGTAGTCCTCGCGGGCCTGCGCCAGGAGGGCTCTGGCCTGGCGGCCGCGCACATCGTCCTTGACCGCAGGCTTGGCTGCCAAATTGCTCAGCAATTGACCGGCTTCCACGGCAGCCTGGGTTCCGGCGTAAAGACGCAGCAGCTCGGAAACGGTATTGATCGCTTCGGTGGTTTGGCCCTTTTCGTCCAGCTGTTTGGCGCGGGCCAGCTTGCCGGCAGCTTGCTGTTCCAGATCCTTGAGAAGCTCCCGGGATTTTGCCTGCACCGGGCGATTCAGGCCGTCCTCGATGATGCTCTTCAGCAGAGCAATGCCGCGGGCATAATCGGCCGCGGCAATGGCCTTGCTGGCGTCCAGGTAATCGCGCTGCATCCATTCCGGGTTGCTGAGGCCGGCCAGCACGCGTTGCAAATGCTCCTGAAAGCGCCCTGCGTCCAGGTATCCCTCGAGGGTACCCAGGATCTTGCCGTCCGGCGCGGCGAGCACGATGGTGGGGAAGCTTTGAATACGCAGGGCGTCGGTGAGAGCCGCGTTTACGTGGGCATCCACCTTGAGCGGAATGAAGCGTTCATTTATCAGGCTGCTGATCACCGGTTCCCGGAACGTCGTGGCATCCAACTTCTTGCACCAGAAGCAATTCTCCGTGCCGAAATCGAGGACCAGGGGGAGGTTCTTCTGGGTTGCTTCCTTGCGGGCGGCGTTGTAGTCCGTGCGCCACTGCACCTCCTGGGCGTTGCCGGCGCGCGGCACGAAAAAAAGGGCCAACGGAGAAAGGAGCAAGCCGATGATCCGCAAAGCTGTTCCTGACATAAGGTGCGACTCCTTCTTTCTCTTCGAGGTCCGTCAGGCCCGCGGGTGAGCCTTCTGGTAGCTGTCGCGCAAGCGGTTGGTTGTTACGTGTGTGTAAATTTGTGTCGTTGACAAACTGCGGTGGCCCAGCAATTCCTGGACGCTGCGAATGTCGGCGCCGCGATCGAGCAGGTGCGTCGCAAAGCTGTGACGCAGGGTGTGCGGGCTGGTGCGCGGATCCAGGCCGACGATGGCGAGATACTTTTCAAGCAGGCGGCCCACGCTGCGCGCGGTCAGGCGCGTGCCGCGCTTATTTAGAAAGACGGCCTTGTGCGCGCGCGGCGCTGCCGCCACGCGGTCGCGCTGCGCGAGCCACTCCTTAAGGGCCGCCAGCGCCTGCGGGCCAAGGAGCGCCAGCCGCTCCCGTTTGCCCTTGCCGCGCACGGTGGCCAGGCCGCTGTCGAGATCGACGTCGTCGAGGTTCAGCCCGGTTAATTCGGCGACGCGCAGGCCCGCCGAGTAAAGCGTTTCCAGGATGGCGCGGTCGCGCAATCCCAGCGGCGCATCCGGCGCCGGCGCCGCCAGCAGGCGGGCCATGTCCTTCTCGTTCAGGAAGTGCGGCAGCTTCTTGTCCTGGCGCGGGCCGCGCAGGCCGTCCGCCGGATTGACTTCCAGTACGCCCTGCCGACACAGATAGCGACACCACGAGCGCACCGCCGCTAGGCGCCGGGCAATGGTCGTCCGCGCGTAGCTCTGCTCGTGCAGCCAGGCCACGTAGGAGCGCAGCAGGCGCGTAGAAAGTTGGCCTGGCCCGGCGGTCTGGCTACCCAGGCGGCCGCGGAAAAACCCAAGCGCCTGCTGCAGGTCCTCGCGATACGACTTGACGGTATGAGCCGAGGCGTTTTTCTCCAGCCCGAGATGGCGCAGGAAGTCAGCCATGGCTTCATCCATTAGACTCACCGCCGGTCAGCTGCCGATCCGTGAACGGGGCGACGACGTCGTCTCTGGAGCGGAGCAGGCCTGCTGCCTGGCCTTGTCCGTGAGCACCGCGGCATCAAACCAGTTGAAGTTCAGGGCAGGATCGGCCGCCTGGTCGCGGAAGAAGTCGATCAACTGAGCGCGGCTGGCATCGTCGTAGATGAAGACATAGCGCTCGTCTCCCTTGATCAGGGCCAGCACATTCAGCTCGCGGCGCATCAATACCCCCCTGCCGTTCGGAGTTCGTGCAGCGGCACGATTTCGACTCAGCTACAGATATCGTCCGCGTACAATGGGCCGCTTGCTTAAAGCCGAGGGGTCGTTTGCAGAAAAAAGCCGGAAAGACGGAATTGTGCCCCTTTCTTCCGTCGCCTGCTTATCTTTGCTCTTCTCAGGTCAAATCGCGCAAGCTGCGCAAGCCGACCTCTTCGCGGCAGACGAACGGCTCGCCGTGGCTGCAACCAATGGTCCAGCCCCAGTAGCGGGCGCGGTCGCGCAAATCGTCAAGGAGGGTCGGGGGTGTCGTGGGTCGGCCGGCAATGAACTGCGAATGGTAGCAGGCCAGGACGCGCATCTTGGTTTCGATGTGGGAGGAGATATCGACGACGAAGGACGGCTTCAGATGAAGCCGCAGATGCACGCTAAAGTAGTAAATGATTTTCTCCGGAAAATGCGGCTCGCCCGGCATATCCGTCTTGCTGAGCTTGGCCCAGAAGCGCGCCGCGTCCACGAGCGCACTGGCCGCGACATGATCGGGGTGCGCGTCTTCCCAGTATGGCGCAAACAATATCCGCGGGCGAAGCTGACGGATGGCGCCGGCCAGGAGGCGGCGGGCATCGAGTCCGGCCTGCAGAGATCGATTCGGCAAGCCAAGATTGCCGCGCCAGTCCAGTTGCAAGATTTCCGTGGCGGCGGCGGTTTCGCGCCGGCGCGTTTCGGGGCTGCCATGCGGCGTGGGCTCCCCGTCCGTGAGATCGAGCACTCCCAGGCGAAAACCTTGCGCCTTCAAACCCGCCATGGTGCCACCCAGGCCCAGTTCCGCGTCGTCGGGATGGGGAGCAATTACCAGGTAATCCAGCGGCACGCTTGGCGTGATTGGCTGCACGAGCTGCGGCTCCCCGGACAAGGCTACATGATACATTCCGTGGTTAGCAGAATTTTACGAGCCACGGCTGATGTGGACAACAGGCCAAAACGCGTCGCAATTCGGGCGTTGGCCTTCGATTTCCTCAAAAAATGCTGACAGCTTGCCGTTAATCGCTGAAAATGGCCCGTCGTTTGCTTGGGGTGGAGGACAAGACACGCTGCGCCTACCGCTTTCTGGCACAGGAAACGGCCAATGGCAAAAAAGAGCCGGCACCTCTCTGCCCTTGCCCCCAAAGTCGTTACCCCAGAGCGGGCTAAGCGTTTACACCGTCTTCTACGTATCCTGGGCGACCGCGCACAAACCCGCACATCCTTGGCCAAACGCCTGCGACTAGACACGCGCGGCTTTTATCGTGATCTGGAATTCCTGCGCACAATGGGAATCTTGATAGACCTTCATGGGCAGCGTTATTCCCTTGGTGAGAAGACCAATGCCGCTCTAGGCAAGTTGCCTTTTCCAGACCCCGGTTTGACGCTGCGGGAAGCGATGCTCCTGGCCAGGGGCAGAACCATCGCGCATCGCAAAGTAAAGGCGCTTATCCAGCAGATCATCCGCTAAGAAAACATCATTTTGTGCGCACTTGATGCCGCAAATTAGCGCCTGCCACAGCTGTCGTTAATGGTTAGGCGCGCGGCGTCTCGATGAATTCAGGCGTCGGCTTAAATGAGACGCCATCTGCTGGCACAGAAATTGTCGCTGAAGCAATGCTGCAGCAAGGGTTTGTGAGTTTGGTGATGCGCATTTGACCTTTCCCTTTTCGACGCCGCTTGACGGCATAAATTATGCAAGCTACACTGTATGCCCTTGAGATGCACGCCCGCGGCCCAACGCAAAAAGGTTGTCGCTATGTGGAGGCCGGTCAAGCGATTCTGGCGCGATGAGCGCGGCACGCTCCTCATTACGGAATGGATTTTTCTGGCTACCATTCTTGTCATCGCGATTGCGCCGCTTGCTGCTAAACGCTTTTCCGTCGTTCAGGTTGAATCGATCAGCGTTGTAGCCACCAACCATTCCCATCCTTGATTACTGCCGCCTCCGTTTGCCAAGTAGCAGGGCGCCGATGGTAAAGATGGCGACGCAGCTGACGGCCGCTGCGCTTATCTTCTGCCCAAGGCGGTATGAAGCCGGCTCGAAGCGGAAGACCACGGCATGATCACCTGCCGGTACCTCGACGGCGCGAAACAGATAATCAGCACGGCGAATCGGCGCCGGCTGGCCGTCAATCAGGCAGGACCATCCCGGGAACCACACATCCGTGAGCACCAAATAGGCTTGCGCAGACGTTTTTGCTTCCAGTTTAATCAAGTTCGGCGTGTACTTGAGAATCTTCACCGAGTCCAAACTGTCTGCCATGGACGGGCGCGCTGGCAAGGTTGTATCGCAGTCCTCCAGCAAGACTTCCTGGCGAAAATCGGTTGCCTTCATTTGCTCGAGTACGTTTGCGTGCGCCGGCAAAGGTCGCGACCGATGAACCAGGAATGCGCGGGGAAAAGAGCTAGAGTTCTCGTAGATGGAGTATTCCGGCAGTTTTTGCATGCCGCCCTGGAGGAATGAATAGGCCGCCGGTTGCGGATCCCAATCGATCAGGCTCCAATCGCGGTTCCAGGCCGGCTCGCCCGGCGAATCCAACTTGGCCTCGGACCGGCAAGGCTGCAGAAGAAAGCGCGTGCCCAGCAGGTCCAGGAAGACCTTGTTGCGTATCGGGAACAAATCGATAATTGGATACCCGAACGGCTTCGAGCGCGGCGCAATTGCGTCATCTTTATCGACCACAAATTGCAAGTATTCCTTGTAGCGAAGGACATCGAAGCTGTTATAGCCGAGCACAGGTTCCAGCTGAATATTGCCGAACATCGGCAACGCCGGACCTAGCGGCGAGCTCGAAGGAGACGTCAACAAGCCTCGGTCCAAAATGCGCCAGCGCTCGCCAGCCGACTCGCCTTTTTTCGCGCTCAGAGCAGCCACACACTCCGATGCAGCGAACAGGGCGGCCTCCGAGCGCACCGCGACGTTTGGCAAAGTCAGCGCCCAGAGCTCGACAACCAGCAGCAGTCCCCAGGCCCATTTCCATTGAAGGCTGCCCAGCCCACCGCGATTCCGCAATAGCCACACACCCAGGGCAGCCACCACCCAAGTTTTTGGCCAATAGGTCCATGCGCTTGGGGGCACCGAATCCGCCCATCCAAGAAGCGCATAGAGCAGACTTTGCTCGGCTAAACCTGCTTGCCCAAAGGCTTGCTGGCGCCGCCAGGTCGTAAAGGACTCTACCGCGGAGCCGACCCCCAAAAGCACCGCCACCATCAGCACTCTCATAAGGGCGCCGCGACAACATGCGCCAAACCTGTCGGATGTCGGCACTTCATCGATGAGTGCCTGTGTGGTATGTGCCGCCAGCAAAGCCACCGGCAGTGCCAGCAGCATGAGCATGCGCACGGGAATTTGAAAAAGACGAAAACCGGGCAGCCACTGCACCAGGGCGGCGCCGCCCACGGAGAAAACCAGAAGCACGAGACAAATCGCGGCATCGTAGCGCGCGCGGCCACGCAACAGCAGAGGCGCCGTAAGCGCTGCCGACAGCCACAGGACACCGAAGCCGCCCCGGTCTTCCCAGGTGCCCGACCAACCGGGACCGATCAGCCCCATGATCGAAGGCAAACAAACCGCCGCAATATCGCGTGCCGAGACGCCCGCGGCCCGGCTGGCTTCAGGCGCCGCCTCCAGCGCGGGCAGGAGTTGCACGGCGCTCAGCGCTGCAGCGACCGCGACCGTCCACACTCCCAATCCCAACCACCACAGGACCGGCCGCCAGGTCCCTGCGCGGCCTGGTTCTCTTGGATTCTCATCGGCTTGCCATCCTCTCCACGCCGGTACGGCGCCGAAAGTCCACAGCGCTACAAAGACGCCGGCATACAGCGTCATTTGCGGATGCGTGCCCAGCACAATGAGCGCATACACCGCCCCCGCCCAGGTGGCGCGCAGCAGACTGCGCCCGGCCACGGCCTGTTCCAGGAGGAGCAAGACCAGCGGTAGCCAGGCCAGCGGGATCATGATGTAATGCCCGCCGGCCAGCACATGCAGCAGCCACTTGCCCGCGAACATGTAGCCGATCCCTGCCACGAGTGCCGCGGCCGGTCCCAGCCCGCGGTACCTGGCGTAAGCAAACATCAGCCAGCCGGCGAGGATGACATGGGCCACGACCAGCCAACTCATGGCCGCGCCTACGCGTTCCTCAGGCAAGAGGTACAGCAACGCGTGGGGCGGGTAAAACGCGGCCACCTGCACATCGTGGATGAACGGCATGCCGCCATAGCTGTACGGATTCCAGAGCGGCAGCTCCCCGGTCTCATGCCACGAGCGCACCAGGAACCGCTTCATGGGCAGATGCATGGCCAGCAAATCGGAATGATCGGCATAAAGGATCTGCGCGGGATGCAAGACCAGATCGCTGAAAAAAAGCAACCCAAGGACAGCGAGCAGCAGGTACGGCCGGAGACGGCAGAGCACGAGAACATCCTTCCACCAGGCGATCGGGCAACCCTCTCAAAGATAGCATGCCGGCCGCCGCCGCTTGAAGATGGGTTGCACGAAAGCCGGGAAAAGGCCACAATTTGCCGGTTTCAGCCGTCAACCGCGGACATGGAGGTCCCTATGAAAACTGCCGTCATCATTCCCGCGCGCTATGCCTCTTCGCGCCTGCCCGGCAAGCCGTTGCTGCGGCAGACGGGCAAATACCTGGTCCAGCATGTCTACGAGCGCGCCAGGCAAGCGCGCCGAGCCAGCCGGGTTATCGTGGCCACCGATGACAGCCGCATCGCCGCCGCAGTGCGCAGTTTCGGCGGCGAAGCAGCCATGACGCGCCGCACCCATGCCAGCGGCACGGATCGGGTTGCCGAGGTCGCCTGCGGCCTCGACGCGGAAGTGATTGTCAACTTGCAAGGCGACGAGCCGCTGATCGATCCCGCGTCGCTGGACCTGTTGCCGGAGCTGCTCGACGGCGATGCTGGCGTGGACATGGCTACGCTGGCGGCGCCGCTGGCAACTCTCGAACAATGGCAAAACCCAAATTGCGTCAAAGTCGTTTGCGACGCAGCGGGCCGGGCGCTGTACTTCAGCCGGAGCCCGATCCCCTTCGTGCGCGATGGCTTGCCGAATTTCGCCCACCGCCCTGCCGGATTCTTGCAGCATTTGGGCCTCTATGCGTATCGCCGCGCATTCTTGCTCAAACTGGCTCAGCTGCCGCCGACACCACTCGAGCAGTGGGAGAAGCTTGAACAGCTGCGTGTGCTGGCCCTGGGTCATCGCATTGCCGTCGGCGTCGTGCCGCACGCCTCGATCGGCGTCGATACTTATGCGGATTACGAGAAATTTGTTCGCATTTACCGGCAAAGCCATCTCCGTCCGGCAGCCTAGCTTTAGGCTTTGCTTGGCGGCGCACCTGCCGTTTCGCTATGATAGCGGTGGGCATACGCAAGAGCCCACGGGCCTTCCCCGTGGGCTTTCGACGTTTTCGAGGCGACGCTTCATGGCCAAACACATTTTTGTTACGGGCGGCGTGGTCAGTTCCCTGGGCAAGGGGCTGACCTGTGCATCGGTCGGCATGCTGCTGGAACGCAGAGGCCTCCGCGTCCGCTTGCAGAAATTTGACCCGTACATCAATGTCGATCCCGGCACCATGAGCCCGTACCAGCACGGCGAGGTGTATGTCCTTGACGACGGCGCGGAAACCGACCTCGACCTGGGCCATTACGAGCGTTTCACGAATGCGCCCTTGACGCGTGATTGCAACTTTACGACGGGCAAAATCTATCAGTCGGTCATTCAAAAAGAGCGGCGCGGCGAATACCTGGGCAAGACCGTGCAGGTGGTCCCGCATGTGACGGATGAGATCAAGGCCGCAGTCCGCAAACTGGTCGCCGATGACGTTGACGTGGTCATTACCGAAATTGGCGGCACAGTTGGCGACATTGAAGGCTTGCCCTTTCTGGAAGCGATCCGCCAGTTCGCTCTCGAAGTCGGCAAGCAGAACTGCCTGTACATCCACCTGACGCTGATTCCGTATCTCAAAGCCGCCGGAGAGGCCAAGACCAAACCGACACAGCATAGCGTCGGCCGGCTGCGTGAGATCGGTATCCAGCCGGACATTCTCATTTGCCGCACCGAGCGCGAGCTGGCCAAGGACGAAGCGGAGAAGATCGCTCTCTTCTGCAACGTCGAGCCGCGCGCGGTCATCGAGGAACGCGACAAGGAATTCAGCATCTACGAGGTGCCGCTCAGTCTCGTGGACCACGGTCTCGATGAATTGATCGTCGAGAAGCTCAACCTGCGTGCAAAACCCCTGGAAATCAGCGACTGGCGGCTGATGCTGCAGCGCATCAAGAACCCGGCGCATGAAGTCACCATTGCCGTGGTCGGCAAATATATCAAGCATCATGATGCCTACAAATCGGTCTACGAGGCCCTCGACCACGCCGGCATTGCCCTCAACACCCGCGTCATCGTTCGCAAGGTCGAGGCCGAGGACATCGAGCGCGAAGGAGTCGAGCGCGTACTGAGCGGCGTGGACGGCATCCTGGTGCCGGGCGGCTTCGGCCATCGCGGCATCGAAGGCAAGATTGAAGCGGTCCGTTACGCGCGCGACAAGAAGACGCCGTATTTCGGCATCTGCCTGGGATTGCAATGCGGCGTCATCGAGTTTGCCCGCAACATCATGGGGCTCGGCGACGCCAACTCCACCGAGATCGATCAGAAGTGCGAACACCCGGTCGTGTGCCTGCTCGACGAGCAATACGACATCACCGACATGGGCGGCACCATGCGGCTGGGCTCATATCCTTGTGCTCTGGTTGAAGGCAGTAAAGCGCACCAGGCGTACGGCGCCACCTTGATCCACGAACGCCACCGCCACCGCTATGAGTTGAACAACCAGTACATTTCCCAGCTCAAGGCGAACGGCTTTCTCATCTCCGGGACAAGCCCGGACGGCAAGCTGGTGGAGATCGTCGAGCTGCGCGATCACCCCTGGTTTGTTGCCGTGCAATGCCATCCCGAGTTCAAGTCGAAGCCGACCAAGGCGCATCCGCTTTTCCGCGGTCTGGTGCAAGCAAGCCTCGCCCGTCGCGAAGAAAAGAAAAGTGAAGCCGGACGCGTTCGGGCCCCATCCCAGAAAGCGGTTCCCGCGCGGTAGGGCAGGTTACAGCTATTGCGGGTCCTGCGCTTGCTCGTAGATTTCCTGCTCTTCGCCCAGCACCTCGATTTTGGCGAGCGGCTCCAATCCCAGATGCCGGCGGGCTTCCAGACAGGTGCGCATGAGGTGTAGCCGCGTGGCGCGGGCGTCTTCCAGCAGAGCGGGATCGAGGACCTCCGGCGTTTCGATGGCGATGCGAATGCGCCGCCAGAAGTCGAACCGCTTGTTGACCGTCGGCGCTCCACCGGCGTACGACGTATAGCTCCCCCAGCCCCCTTCAATCCAGCACACGACCACCGGCGTCGCCGGCCGTTTGCTGAGTATGCGCCACACGCCCTGGCCGAACTGGCGCAGCGGCCGTTCGTCGCTGCGACGCATGAAGCCTTCCGGAAAAATCGTGACGCATTCCCCCCGGTCGAGCGCCGCCACGGCCTCTTCCAGCTCGGGAGCTTCCCGCCGAAACTGGGAAGCTTGCACGCGAATGGCATGGACTACACGCACCATGAACCAGCGCAGAACAGGCATGTCATAAAACCGGCTCGTCATCATCGGGAGAATCCTGCGCGGGATGACTTTCGCCAACCAAATCGGATCAAGCCAGGAACTGTGATTGGCAACAACCAGCAGCGGCCCGCGCGGCGGAATCTCATATTTGCCCGGTCCGCGCGAGCGGATGCGGTAGATCGGCCAGATCAAGACTTCGATGACCAGCTCCAGGGCTTCGCGGAAGTAGCCTACCCAGGCCAGCACCATGCCGGCAAAGAGCAGCCCGATGCAAATCCACACCAACGGCACGGAGGAAAAGTTCCCGAAAAACGATAGCCCGAAAAACAGTGCCGCGAGGATTACGCCTGCCAGGCAGCTAGCCGCTCGGCCGAAAGCCACGCCGCCGGAGCGTGCGTCCGGGGGCAGCAGGAGTAGGTAGCTCGCGGCGGCCGGCACGCGCAAAAGTCCGCACAGCGCGCCCAGGGCGAGCGGCAGCCATGGCTCGTGCCAAATGCTGACCGCCCATTGGAAAATGATAGCAATGGCCGTGGCTGCCAGCGGTATGAAGCCGAGCATGCGCCGAGGATGTCCCTGCAGACTGGCCAGCAGGCAGCCCGCGACAGCTCCCCAAGCAAGCCAGTAAAACGGGTGCGGACCGAACATGAATTGCTCGGGGAATTTCCAACCTAGCAGGTCCCCAAAGGTGGCCGCCACTCCGATCAACAAGAGCCCATCCACGAAGGCCTGCGCCAGCAGCGCCTTGCGTGATTGCGGCTCTGCAACTATAAGGCGGGCGCTTGCAAGAAAGCCCCGTTGCGGCGGCTGTTGTGATGGCAGCGTCAACGGTGACGGAGAACGCGCCAGCAGCGATGTGGCCCCTGAAAGCAATTGCAGAATACAGATTTCCACGATGGTTGTCGGCAGTTCATTCTTGGTCAGCCGGTCAACCCTCTCGGGCGCCAGTTGCAACAGGAACGGCCAGACATACCGGTAGTGCAGATCAGGCAACGCAAACATGCCGAGCACCAGCGCCGCGGCGCCGCCGGCACTCATCCAGCCGACGACGCGGCTCAAGGGCAGTTCTGCCTCGTGAGCCGCCTCCGGAAGAAGCGCATCCCGTGCCGTAAGGAACAGGGCCGTTCCTGGGATCAGGCAAGCCATCAGGTAGAAGGCCAGGTCGCTAGCTGCGTGTGTTGCAGCGAAATAGCCGCCTGCCGCAGCCACGATCAGATTGCACAGGGCAGCAAAGAAAAGCAGCCTCGGTTTTGGCAAGCGACCGACCAGCGCCGCGCCGATCGGGGCCAGCAGAATGAAAGGCACGATAAGGAAGCCGAGGATAGCCTGCCAGGCTGCATCGGCATGCCCCGGCACAAACCAGACGGCGCGCCGGATCATGAATGGCAGCAGATAAGCCCCCGCCAGCATCTGCGCAAAGTTGGAAAGCCACAGCGCGAACAGGCGACGACGTGCCGCGCGTACCGACCATTGCCTGGCTACATCGCGAAGGCGGAGCATGATCCCGCTTCTCCGTGCGCGTCACGTTTTCTTGGCTTGCTCCCAAATCGGGCCGTATACATCCTTGTCAAAGGGCGGGCACCCGGTCGCAAACTGTCCCAGCTCGTTGTGCTTGGAGCGCATCAGGGCCGTGCAGTAGCTGAACGTCCGGCACACGCGTTTGCGGTCGATCCGGCCGTGCTCGAGCAGTTGCCGGGCGAAGTCCGGCTGGGGCAAGGCGGCACGGCCGACGCCTATAAAAGTAATACGACCGGCCTCAATATTGGCAGCCCCCGCGTGAAAAAGATACTCCTGCAGATAGCTGTAGCCGCTGCCGACCATCGGCAAGTGCGGGTACTGCCGCTGCAATTCACCGGCCAGCTGGAAGTGGCGCTCGACGCCCAGGAGCGGATGCTCCGGCGTTTCATAACCGTCCGGGGGCGGGTACTCGAACGGACGGATGATATGCGGGCTGGCGTATGGATTGCCCATGCTGATATTGATGAGCCCCACGCCTAGCCTGGCCATGTCGCCGATCCAGCGCGCGGGTTCTTCCAGGTCGGCGGTGAATGGGTCGTTTTCCCGGGTGCCCCACGCGCTCAACAGGGGCGCCCGCCACTCACACGGTTCCCCCTGTTGTCCTCCGCTACCCGTGGCGTAAGGAATGCCGTCGAATACATTCAGCCGGCTCGCCACCAGCAGATCCGGCACTTCCGCACGAATAGCCGTAATAATGTCGCGGGCGAGGCGCGTGCGATTCTCGAAGCTGCCGCCGTACGGCCCCGGCCGCGTTTTCGCCGCCAGTAACTCGCTGAGCAGGTAGCGATGGCACTGTTTGATGTCCACAAATTGAAAGCCGATCCGTGCCGTCAGTTTCGCGGCGGCGATGTAAGCATCAACCAGTCTGCGGAGGTAATCGTCGTCCACGAGCGGGTAGGCTGCATCCACGGCCTGGCCCGGGGCTTTGTCCGCCGGAGTGCGCGGATCGAGGATGGGATCGTGGAATGCCAGCAGCGGTCGGCGATACGAATAGCGACCGGAATGCGTCAGTTGCAGACCGACGACGAGGTCGTCATCGGAGCCGAAGGCTTCGCGATGGGCCTGCCGGCATTCCCGGAGCATGCGCTCCAGGCCAGGCGCGGTGTGCTCGTTGATCAACAGTTGCCGGGGGTTCGCCCGCCCCTCTTCCACGACAGCAGCCGCCTCGCCCCAGATCAGCTTGGCCCCGCCCGCCCCGAAGCGGCGATAGCGGCGATAGGTAAGTTCATCCGGCCGGCCGTCGAGCGTGCCGTCACATCCTTCCATCGGTTGAATGCACAGGCTATTGCCCGCGCGAAGCGGCCCGATAGTGACGGGGCGAAACAGCGGGCTCAGATCATGGCTGAAACGGAGGGAAAGTTCGAGTCGCCGGCACTCGTCTTCAAGCTGCTCCAGGGAGTGGAATTTGAAATAGCGGGCCAAGAGTCTTGCTGTTTGACATTCCAACCCGAAGCGCAAGCGAGGGAAGTCCCTCGCTAGCGCTTCGGGTTACAATTTCGCCTATTCCGCCAGGCATTCGCGCAAATAACGGATGCCGTGCGCTACATCTTTCAGCCGGCCTTCCTGATCGCCCACTTCGCGCTCGATGCAGAGGGCGCCGCGGTAGCCGACCTTTTTGAGTGTCTTGACAAACTGCCGGATATTGACCTGCCCCTGTCCGAGCGGCACCTCCTCGCCCCAGTTGCCGGGCACTTTCGGCCGGTTCGCGTCCTTGACGTGGACACTGCGGATATCGGGGCCGAGCAGCTCCACGGCGCGAAGCGGGTCGCCCTTGTCATAGAGCAGCATGTTGGCGGGGTCGAAGTTGACCTTCAGATTGGGGCACCTAAGTTCGTCCAGGGTCAGCCGCAACAGGTCTGCCGTCTCCTGTCCCGTTTCAAAGGCGATGGTGACACCTTTCGCTCTGGCCAGCTCGCTCACCCGGGTGAGTGTGTTCAGAAAAGGCTTGCGGTCGGGATTTTTCGGTTCGGGGAGGAAGCCGGCGTGCAGCATGAGGTCGGAGAGGCCCAACGCGCCCGTTCGATCGAGCGCCCACTGGAAGCGCTCCAGGCGTTCGGCCCGCGTCGCCGGATTGCCGAAGCCGCCCGACTTCTGAATCGTCTGCGGCGTCGTGTAGTCTTCACCGGGGAAGCCGAGCATCGCTCCAGTCATGCGCAAGCCGGCGTCGCAAGCGACCTCCGGCAAATGCTCTCCTTCCGCCCACGCGGCATGGTGTGGGTCACCGCAGGCGATCTGCACGACGTCGATCCCCAGGCGCTCGAGTAACCGCTTCAGCTCCGGCACGCTTTTGACCTGCAGCGACCAACTGCACACCCCAATCGCCAGCGGCTCTACTGCCATGAAGCGAACTCCTGCGCGGTGTGAAAGGCGACGCGAGTCCTGTTTCTGATCGGGCTAGCCGCCCGGCGCCGGTTCGATGGAGCAGCCGAGTGGGCCGAGCTTGGCGCCGTCGGTTTCGCGGGTCTCATGGAACGTGCAAATTTGTTCCACTTTCAGCTCCGCGACTTCCTTGCTGCCTGTCCAGACGATCGCCCGGCCCGTCTGGTGCGCCAGGAACATGAACTGGATCGCGCGCTCCGGCGTGCAGCCCAACACTTTGAGCAAAACTTCGACGACAAATGGCATGCTGTGATGGTCGTCGTTCTCGAGAACGACATGGTAAGGCGGCTGTCGGCGGACCGCTGCCTTCTCACGTTCCTTCGGCCTGGTCGTGACGAGCACGTCGCTATCCGGAGATGTTGCAGACATGGTGCGCAGTCCTCGATGTCGCGCAGGGTTTCTCAAGCGCGTTTATTGTAACGGGAAGATGGGCAGGCCGCCAAGCCGTAGGTCACGATTCTGATCGTGACCGGATAGGCAAGCGGTAAGGATCAGAATTCTGATCTACGGCTTGAGCCACGGCGCTACTTCCTTCTCCAGAAACAAGGGCATGCTGGTGCCGAAGTGGCCGCCGGTGTGTCCGTGCAGGATCATGCGCGGGTTCCAGGAAAGTTGCACGAGCCGCTCGTAGAGAAGCAGGTCTTCGCTGTCCAGCTTGTTGGGAATCACAAAATTCTTGAGCCCGGCGCTCGGCCCGTAAAAACGATCGATGGTGCCGAACTCCGTGGTGCCCCAGCCCAGGATCAAGCGGTCGTAGGATGAATTGAACGAGATGATTTCGCGGCGCGTGGCGCGCAGGGCCAGGCGGAGATCGAAATCCGGGGAGACGGCGGCAGACAGCAAGATGATGCGTTCCACCGTCATGGGCGGCAGTTGCTCGGCAGCCGCCAGAACGATGCCGGCGCCGCCGCTTTTGCCGACCAGGTAAATCGGCCGCTCCGGCTCACGCCCCTTGACCTTCGTCACATAGGCGGCCAGTTCCTTGGCCTTGGCCAGGCAATGTTGCGTATCCTGCAGGTCCTTGAACACTTTGCCGAAGCCGTGCGTCCAATCAAACTCCACGACTTCGTGCGGAACGCCGGCGTGCGGCAACGCCCACTCCGCCGCGCTCAGAAAAAAGTCCACCCCGCCCACGCCGCCGACCAGGATGACCAGACCTTTCTTCATCGGCGGCGGCGGCGGTTGACTTTCCATGCGTTGTTGCGCCCCGCAGAAGACGGTGCAGCATGCCATCGTTGTCAGTGCCGCAATTAGACGGCAAACCGTTATCCTCATGGCAATGGACCTCTCGCAGCCATACAGGCGCACACGCCTGGTTCCGGTAAAATCGGTACGCCACCGGCGTGACATGCATAGCCACGGCAGGCAGGCGCGGCAAGAGCAACTCTGGCAAAATAGCCGGGAAGGGCAACCTGGGACTGTCGGAAAATATCGCGCAAGATCTGGAACGGCTTCTATTGGCCCGGACTTGACATGCTCTTGAGGAAAGTTGCCCGATGCCAACGGCCAGCACCGGGAGCGGGGTTCTTCAAACAACAAAGGAACAGCAGCGCGCCAATGGGTTGCCCGCCGTGTTCGTTGCAAAAGTTTCGAATGACAGATGGAAAGAGATCCGAGCCCAGCAAGCCCATCAACAGCAGGCTGGCGCACAAAAGGAGAGATCTTGTGCGGTTCCGCCAATGGAGCGCGTCCAGCAACTCCCAGGCAATGGACGGCGCGAGCACAGCATAGGTGCTCGCTTCCGTGGCCGGGCCGAACAGCACGACCCATAACGTGAACCATTGATAGGTACGGGTCAGCAACTCCTGCCTGCCGGCTCCCTGCTGGGCAAGGACCAGGCAAAGGGCCAGGACAACGCACGCCGCGCCGGCTCCCAGCACGGCGTAAGTGGTCGGCTCCAAGGGGCGGCCGGCGATCTGGAAGAGGTAATCGATGGAACGCAAGCGTTCACGCATGATGGTGGTGCTCGCCCGCAGGTGGTGTGCCCAGCTCGCATATTGCGCGCTCACCAGTCCAATGGGCTGGGTCGCAAACGGCGCCAGCAGCATGGCGGCGAGCGCGGTCAAATAACGCCAGCTGAAACGCCGCGGAAAGAGTGCCGTCAAGATCATGGCCAGACCCAGGGGATAGCCTTTCACGAGCGTCGCGAAGGCCAGCCAGGCCGCGGCGCGATTCCATTCTTCGCGCACCACGCCGCGCACTCCGCACAAGACAGCGCCCACCATGAGCAGATTTGCCTGTCCGATGTAGAGACTGTGCAGGCTCAAGGGCAGCGCCAGCAACCACAATCCGGCCGTCTGAGCGCCGTCGAGACGTTGCGGGACAATGGCGCGCGCCCACGCGTAGAGACCTGCCATGTAAATGAGGGCGTTAAACAGCTTCCACAACGCGTTGCCCACATTATCGGGCAGCATGGCGAAAGGCGTTAGCGTGATCGCCAGAAGGGGGCTGTAGCGGTAGTACTCTCTGCCGCGAGCATAGATGTCTTGGCCCGCCCACCAGTTGCGCGAGGCGTGCGCATAAATGTCATAGACCGTGTGCGCGCGCGGATAGCAAAAGGCGTGGCCGGCCACCGCCAGCAGGCACACTCCCCAGACCAGGGCAGCGACGCCGGGCCAGCCACAGCGCACACGCATCCACATAGAAGCCGTCCAAAGATGAGGATCACACCTGTTGCTGCGCAAGTCGTTTAGCCGCGACCCGGCAGAGGAGCGCGGGATGTTTGCGCCAGCCCGCGCTCCTCTGCCGGGTCGCGGCTAAACGGCGGAACGTCATCACCCCACCACAAGCGGGAATTCAACCCGCTGCCAGCGCGCACTTTACCTGATAGCGCAGCATGCGCTCTCTAGAGGTATCGATCCGGCATCCCGTAGATCAATGGTTTGTTTGCGGACTTCCCGAAACAGGCCCCTGCAAAAAGGACGGCAATGCCGACGATGCATGTAGCGCGGCTGATATGGCCTTTGATGAAGCAATCGCTTTTGCGCACGTTCCGTCAGGCGGCTTCGAGGTATTCGGCCGGTAGACTTTGCACGGGGACCTGAGCCGCTCTCGTCCTCTTAAAATGGATCACCAGCAATAGTCCTGCGAACAACAGGCCGGCCAGGGGTTGCACGCCGTGAGGACGAAGCATGCCGGGCCCGCCAAAGCAGCCCTCCATCTGCGCGATGACGAAAACGCCGTAATTGGCCGCAAGCAATCGGCACATCCACGCGCCCTGGCTGTCAATCCATGCCTCGATCAACGTGTAAGCGAGAGATGGCGCCAGGAGCATGTACGTGGCAGATTCGGTCGCCGGGCCGAAAACCGTCATCCAGCAACAGCCCAGAGCCAGTGCGAAGTTCAGTAACCGGATCCGCGGCCAATCCGCGCGCCGAGCCGCCAGGCAGAGCCCGGCCGCCGCCGCGCCCGCAGTGATTTCCACGATGCGATAGACCGCCGGGCCGAGCTGCGTCAGGTAGAGCCGGCAGAGGAGCTGAAAATCACGATAACAGCCCGCCAACGGCCGGGCATGCCGGTCGTCTCCGATCAGGCAAACTACCCATTCCGCATACTGCGTCCGCACATAGTCGGGGTGTTGCAAGAGAAAAGGCAGAATCAATCCAGCGCACAGGGCCAACGTGAAGCGGCTAAAGAATTGGCGAGGGTACAGGACCACGAGGACTAGCCCGATTCCAATCGGATAAATCTTAAGCAAGGAGGCGATGGCGATACAAAGCGCAGCCGTGTTCCAACGGCACTCCGCCGCCGCGGCAACCGTGCACAGCACCAAACCGAGCACGAGCGGGTTCGACTGGCCGTTGTTGAAATTGCCGGCCGCCAGCGGCAGGACGAGCAGGAAAAGCAACAGCCGCTGATTTCGGTTCAGCGCTTGCGGGAACAGCGACCGGCAGCACCACAGCATGCCCCAGGCTAGCGCCGCCGCGTTGAGCAAGCGCCAGAGCACTCCGCCGATATTGTCGGGAACAACCGCTAGCGGCGTCAGGAGGACGGCGCTCACCGGGCTATAGCGAAAGTCGTCCAGCCCGCCTTTGGGGACTTTACTCTTGTAATAGAGATCCTCTCCGGCGAGCCAGTTCCGCGCGGCCCCGATGAAGATGGGATAGGTGCTGTGGAGCCGCGGCTGCACGAGGGTGCGCACACAGACCACGGCGAGAACGAGTGCCCATGCGCCCACCACAAGACGGGCGAAGCGCATGGCGTGGGAAGCGGGCGCTGCGACAGCTTCACGCTGCATGTCTGGTTCCTCGCCCATGCAGGATCAACTGGGCCGGGGCGATGAGCTCGAACCCGGCGCGCGCGCCTGCCTGGCGGTAGCTCGGCAAGCTCAGCAGTTGCAATTCGTGCACGCGCCGCTCCACCAGCCCGTCGCTCCCCGTGCTGTCCCGGCCGATCAAGGTCTGGTCTTCGTAGCCCGGGTGGCAGGCCAGTTCGACCACATCTCCCGGGATGTGTTCGAGCCAGCGCACCAGAAAGTTCGGATCGGCCACGTAGGGCGGGTCCGTAATGCCCGCCAGCCAATCGTTGCCCGGGAAGCCGCAGCGCTGCTGCAGCCTGGCATCGCGGCGTCCCAGCGACGACAGCACGCTTCGCTTGAGCCGTGCACCGGGCACGCGCAGCAGCATGCGCCACTTCTCCCGGATCCGCCGCACATAAGGCAGCGGCCTTTGTCGGCGCAGGATGTCGTGCAGGATGTCGCCGACGGGGCGGAAGAGCTGAACGTGCTGATGCGTGTTCACCACGGTCGGAGGACTGCCGACCAGCTCCAGGAAGCGCCGGTACTGCGCCGCGAATTCAGCGGCGATATGGCGTGCCCGCACCAGGCCCAGCGCCCAGCGCCGCAGGAATTGTCCCAACGGTCTCAGGCGCCCGTCCCGGCCGACCAGGCTCGGAATTTCGCGCGCGGGCAGGATTGGCTCGTCAAGTGTCAGGCACGGATGCCAGCCTAGCTCCAGCGGCTTGCCCGCTTGCCGCCAGGCGCGCACGCTTTCCTCGGCGTAGGGAGAGTTTGCCAGCAGCACCGCGCAGGTGACCCATCCCTGGGCGGCCAGATCGAGGATCCCTTGCGACGTGGCCGGGCCAATACCGAAATCGTCGGCAGTCACTACTAGATAGCGCTTTGCCACCAGAGATTTCTTCCTTCGGAATGGAAATCATCTCGAAACGCCGGGCCGGCGTGGGGCTAGGCTTTAATCCATTCAAGAGGACTGGTCAAGGCGGGACAGAGGAGTAGGACCCGTCTGGGTAAGCGAGGCACTTCGGACAAAAAGCGTTGTCCGCAGATTCCTCAGCCCGCGGCGCGAGCTAGGGGAGCGTGTTCGCCCTTGCTCGCGCTACGGGCTAAGGATGTCATCGGCCGGACCATTTGGGCGGCCGCTTTTCTAGAAAGGCCCGGACGCCTTCCTCGGCGTCGGCCGCCTGCGCGTTTTCAACCATGGCTCTGCATGCCACTTCGTAGGCTTCCGGGCGGCCCAGGTGGAGTTGCTCGTAAAATGTGCGCTTGCCCAGAGCGATGGTATAGCTGCTGGCCGTACTGATCTGCCGAGCGAGGTTCATCGTCTCTTCCGCCAACTGATTGGACGGAACCACCCGGCTGACGAGTCCGATGCGCTCCGCTTCGCGGGCGGAAATGAGATTGCCGGTGAGGAGCATTTCCATGGCTTTCTTGGGCGGCACCGCGCGTGCCAGGGCGACAGCCGGCGTGCTGCAAAAGAGGCCGATCTTGACGCCGGGTGTTGCAAACGACGCGTCCTCCGCGGCGACGACCAGATCGCACGTCGCCGCCAGCTGACAGCCAGCGGCCGTGGCAACTCCGTGAACCTGCGCAATCACGGGCTGGGGCAGTTTGCGGATCGCTTCCATCACCTCCGTGCACAGGGCGAACAGCTCCTGGTACTGTGCTTCGTTTCCCCCGACCAGCTCGCGGAGATCATGACCCGCGCTGAATGCCGGCCCCGCTGCACGCAAGATCACGACGCGGACATTCTGCGCCACCGCAATGCTCTTAAAGTGTTCGAGCAACTGTGCCAGCATCGCCTGGGACAGGGCATTGCGCTTTTCCGGATGGTTGAGCGTGAGGATGGCGATTTGATCGACTGTTTCCGATAAGATAAGGTGCTTGTCCATGAGGCTCTCGCAGAAAAAAAGAAGCCCAGGGGCATCGCCCCTGGGCTTACGTTAACACAATTTGGCTCCCGGGGACGGTCCTACTGCTTGACGTTGAAGTCCTCGGTGTTGTCGCCCGCCTTCAGGGTAACCGTCTTGCTCTTGGCGCCCTTGAGCGAAGTCGGGTCCATCGACTCGTGCCAGTAGCGGATCGTGAGCTCGGCCCCGGCTGGGGCGTTCTTGATCTCGTAGGTCCCGTCTTCCTTGGTGACGGCATAGTAAGGATGATCGAAGACGCCAACTTTCGCGGTCATCCACTTGTGAATGTCACAATTGAAATTGAGCAGATCGGCCTTGCCGAAATCGGAATCCTTGCAGGGCTTGGCGGGCACGGGCATCTCGCCCTTCGAAGGAAGATTCTGATTGGTCCCGGGATTGAGCAGCGGGTTGCCCTTGTAGGCGGTGTTGTGCGCAATGGGCGCGTCGTTAATGACCTTGAACTGCTGGCCCGTCTTCTTCTGCTTTTTGGTTTCGGGATCGTAATCGCTGGGGTTGATAGCCGTCACATGGGGAATGAACTGGCAGAATGGTTGGTGCATGACGACATCCGGCATGTGCTCGCCGGCGGGAACCTTGAAGTATTTTCCCGCGGGCGCCTCCAGCCAAACGATCACATTGGCCACGCCCTTGTCGGCGCCGACCATCCACAATTCCTCCTTGGTGTCCCCCTTGAGGCAGTGGCTCTTGTCCGGTTCGCCCTTCTTCTCCATTTCCGGCTTGAGGTCCACGGGAGTGGGCGGCGTGCCATCATAAGTAACCTTGCCCTTCAAGGTCCCCGTGCCCTTGGCTTCAAAAGCAACAGCCTCGGCGCCGCTCGATCCGCTATTGCTCGCCACGGTTGTGGATCTCGTGTTGCTGCTGCTACCGCGCGGAACATCTTTGCCCTTATCACTACCGCAACCCGTTGTGGCCAAAATGTAGGCCAGCGCCGGGACGATCAACAGGATTCCCCAACGACGAAACTGAGACATTGGTCACTCCCTCCAGGAAGAACAGAATACGTAGGGCAGGTTTTCAACCTGCCTGACAGTCCAAGGCAGGTTACAAACCTGCCCTACGGTTATTGCGGCGGCTTGAACTTCACCTCGCCTTTATCCGTCGCTTCGCCGGCTTTGATGGTGATCGGCTCCCCGTCCCTGCCGCCGGCACCCCAGCCGTTGTCTTGCCAGATCACGAGCCGGTAATTGCCGGCGGGGGCCTGTTTAATATCGAACTTGCCGTTCTCATCGGTGACGGCGAAATATGGATGGTCGAAGACACGAACGTATGCCACCATCCAGCCGTGAATGTCGCAGTTGATCTTCACGGGAAATCGATCCGGGTTGAGCCCATTGACGGTGAGCGATTGCCCGGCTGGGATGATCTGGTTGCCGCCAGGATTCTTGAGCGGGTGTCCCGTCCAGTGCACATTGTGCGCGATGGGTGAACTATTCTTGGCAATGAGATCCTGTCCCGCGCGCATGCCGAGAGCGTGGGGCACAAACTGGCAGCAAGGCTGGTCGATTTCCACATTCTTGTTCTTGACCTGCTGGAGATTCGGGTGAATCTTGAGCGGCGCCGCCCCCGGCTCGGGAGCTAACCACACAAAGGTCCAACGGACTCCCAGGTTGTCCGGGTTGACCACCAATTCCTCGCTGAACAGCGGTCCCTTGCCGAGGCAATGGGCCTGGTCCTTGTCGACGTTCACTTGCACACGCGCCGGGGCCTTCGGCGCGTCCAGGACGATGCGGCCCTTGACGCTGCCCCAGCCCTCATCTGCCCGAGCAACGGGCGCGAGGGCCAGCATTGCGACAAGGACAGGCATCGCAAGCCGAGAAACAAAAATGGGCTTCATCATTTTCCTCCTGCAGAAGCGGCCGGCTGGTAATAGCGGTCCACCGGCAGATCGGCGATCTTCGGGAGAGCCATGAGCAAGTCGCGGGTCGCTTCCACCTGTTGCATCGGCGTGCCCGGGAACGCATTGGTCAAGGTCGAGTTGCCTTTGGCGTCCACGGCATTCCGGGCAAAGTTTTGTGGCATGGGTGTCGGATAGCTGATCATCCGGTCGGGGCTGGCGAGCCAGCGGAGCGTCCACTCCGGCCGCAACCGTTCCCAGGCCAGGTCCAGCGGCGGTCCCTGGGCCGCTTTGTACGGTAAGTTACCGGCCTGATGGCAGCTCAGGCACGGAGTATTATAGTTTGCCAGCAGCCGGTAGGCATCCGCCGGGTAGGCTTCCTTCTCCAGCCAGGCCTGATCCAGGCTCTTGAAATCTTTCTTGTCCGCGGCCGCTTTCAGTTTATCCAGCTCCTTCTTGAGGTCGTCGCGCTGCTTCTGGGCCGTGGTCAGGGCATCATCCTTGGCGACCTTGACCGTCGCCTCGGCATTCTGCAGTTTGCGCTCTGCTTCCAGGATGCGCTCATGGAGCAATAATTCCCAGGTAGGTTGCAAACCCTTCAGCCGCGCGTCCGTCTCGGCCTTGCCGATCCGGCCCAGGTACGATTGCGTCTTCTCTTGCCAGAACAACTCGTCGCGCTGCGGCACGGCCAAATAGGGATAATTCAAGCCCTCGGCCGGGTTGTCCATGCGGTCGATGGCCGCGAAGTAGTTGACGAGCGCCATCGCCTCCTCGTCGCTCATGTTGAAGCGCGGCATGCGCAGCACTGTGACGGGGCGGATGGCCTGCGGGTTGCGCAGGAACTGGAAGAGCCACACCGGCTGCACTTTCTCGCCTTCGCGTTCCAGCGGCGGCGGCAGCGCGGCGCGGGCGTTCTTCGGGTCGTTGTAGGTCTGGCGGTCCTTGGCCATCAGGTAAGGCACCAGCAGCCGGGCAAACGTGCCGCCGAGCGTCCCCGCTTGCGCTACCACTTCATTGACGGGAATCTCTACCGTGCTGCTGGCCGGCAGATCGCGCGTCTCCTTGCTCGTGTTGGTGAAGCGCAGGGCCCGCGTCAGGCGCAGCAAGATGGTCTTGGGATCATCATTCTCCGGGAGCGGAATGCCGTACGCCGTCAAGCGATCGGGATAGCGCGACGGCTGACCGACCCAGGCATTGCTGTTGGCAAACGCATGGTCGGCGGCAAAGCTGGCGCTCGCCGTTTCGTAGTTATCTTCGAGCCTCTTGATGGTGTTCGGGTTGTTCTTGAACTCGTACACGCCCGGCCGCAGTTCATGGCAGCCGGCGCAGTTGTACTTGTCCAGCACCTTGCGGCCCTTGACCTCTGCCAGGCGGTCTGGGCCCGGCTGGTTGAGGTAACTGGCGGGGACCGGATCGGCGACCAGCCCGAGGATAAAGGTCATCACCGCCTCGCGGCCTTCCGCTTCCTCGCGTACGGTCGCCTGCTCCATGGTCTCGCCGGGTCGCGGTTTGATCGGGCCGTGTGCGAAGCGGAACTGCGGCATGCGCAGCCGTTCGTCCCAGGAACGCATGCGGTGGAAGTCATAGCTGCGCGGCTCCACCAGCTTCTGGTGCAGGAACCCCTCGCGCTCATGCTGTTCCAGCGCTTCCAGGAAGAACGCCTCATAGGGCGGCTTGCTCGCTTCGCCCGTGACGCCATTGCCCTTGTCGTCGGTTATTTCGGGGACTTCCTGATACTTCTCCCGCACATAGGCGATGATGTCTTCAAACGCCAGGCGCTCCGGATCTTTCTTGCCCCACTCGTGCAGTTGCGTACCGACCGGCTTGGCACTGGCGAAACCGGGGATTTCATGGCAGGCGTAGCAGCCTTGCCGGGCGATCGCCTTGCGGCCGACGTACCACTTGAGTTTGTCCTCTGTCAAAGGTCCCTGAAGCTGACGCTCGTCCGCGTCGGCGGGCAGCGGGCTCACGTCAATGATGCCTTTGCGCGCATTCGGCGCGCCGCTCAAGATCTCGTCCGCGTCCTCGCGCGTCATGCCGGGCGCCTTGAGCAGATACACCTTGGCCAGCGCCGCTAGCGCCTCCGGCTTCGGATCCGGCACATTCTCCTGGTCCCAATCGCTGACCGGCTGCGCCAGCAGCCAGGCGGCGATGGCGTCGGCCTGCTCCACCGTCAGGTGCGTGATGGGCATGTGGGTGCGCGGGAAATGAATGTTCGGATTCAGCAGCCACTGCACCAGCCAGCGGCGTTTGGCCTCGGGATCGTTGGGATACATTTCCGGCGCGATCTTGGCCGCGAGCCGGCTCAGGTCGGGACCAAAGGGCGCCACGCTCGTGACGACGGGGATCTTTGGATCGTCCGTTTTGGTGGTGCCGTTATGTATGTGGCAGGCCAGGCAGCCGCGCTCGCTGAAGAGCTGCCTGCCGGTGCTGAGCTGTTGCTTCGCCTCGTCCCCCGTTTTCACGGGCGGCAGATGAATGATGCGGCCGTCGCCGTCCACCATGCGCTCGGTGAGCTTGGCGTGCTTCTTTTCCAGTTGCAGGCGGCGCTCGAGCTCCTCCAGCTCCCGCAACTGGGGCTCGTCGGCCTTCTTCTGGTCGCGCAACGTGCGCAGCTCCTTGGCCCGGGCCTGGGTCGCCAGATTGTATTTGTCGGAACCGTCGAGGTACTCTTTGCTCTCCAGCGTCAGGTAGTAAGCGATCGAAGCGATTTCCGTATCGGGGAAAACCTTCTGGTCGTCCGGCAGCACGTCCTTGCTGTTATTGCTCAGGCCGAAGAAGTGCGGCATCTTGGTGGTCGGCCGGAAGTTCCGCGGCGCGGCGATCCACTTGCGCGCCCATTGCTGGTTCGTCTTCTCGCTCAGCCGGTACAGGCTCGGCCCGACCTTCCGCTCCGTGCCGGGCGGATTGAGCGGGTCGGAGAACAGCTTGACACGGTCCGCGGGCGAATAGGCGTCCACCGGAGGAGAGGGCTCCAACCGCAGGTCGGGCCCGATTTCGCGCGTGCCCTTCATGCCAAGGATTTCGTGACAACCGAAGCAACCCAGGTCCTTGACCAGGTTATAGCCCTTGATGAGCTTGGGGGCTTCTTCCTTGTTCCCCATGCGGATCAGGTCGGTGACCTGGTGATGGCACTTGAGACAGGTCGATTCGATGAAGCGCTTCGGGAGCATCGGGTAATCCCAGAAGTGATTGTGCTCCCAGCCCAGGTTCTTGATCCACTCCTGCCGTTGCTCCGGATTGTTGGGGGCATGCACGGCCAGGGCAAAATCGGTAGCGCTGCCCTGGCCGGAGTGACACGACGTGCAGCCGAACTTCTCCGCCGGATGCGGGCTGTTCGGGTCCACGAACAGGTCCAGCCGGGGATGGGCGCAATATTCGTTGACCTGCGTCGACGTTAATTTTGCCGTCACCACTTCCTTCGGCAGGTCGCCCGGGTCAAAGCCGACGTTTTCACCCTGCGCCACGCGCCTTTGATAAAGGGCCCGCGCCTGCTCCAGCCTCTCTTGCAAGCCGTCCGGCACGTTGTCCGGTGTCAGTTTCCTGAGCGATTCCTTGTCGAACGTGGGCCGGTCGATGCCTAGGTGGCATGTCGTGCAGCGATCGTAGCGCGTCACATACTTGAAGCTGTAGTCGATGGGATAGTCCGTCAGCGTGAATTGCTGGATCTTCACGGGGGAGGCGAAAGCGTCCAGCACCGGCAGCTTGCGCACCCAGTCGCTGGCCTTCCACGATTTCTGCGCGGTGAGCTTGGCAAAGCGATCAAACTCGCCGGAAACCTTTTTCAGATTGTCCTCCGCCCGGGAGAGTTCGGTTTCCGCCTCCTTCTGGGCAGTCTGTTTCGTCTTGACATCGCTTTCCGCGCTGTCCAGCGCCACCTGGGCGTTGACCAGCTCTTTCTCCAGCTTCTGCACATCTTGCCGGCGCTTCTCAACTGTGCCCTCCAGAGCCTTGCGCCGGGCTTCATCGGCAGCCTCGTCGCGCTGATCGATGGCTTCGTTGTAGAGGCTGACGAACGAATCGTAGTCGGCCTTGATGCTTTGATACCTGGCTTCCGCGCGTGCTTTCTCGTAGAGAGCCTTGTTCAGACCGCCCGGCAATTCCTTCTTGATCTTATCCAGGTTGGCGCGGGCCTGCGCCACACGGTCAGCGGCTTCCTCGACCCGGGCGGGGTCGGGCATGCGCTCGAGCATGTTCCGCTCCGCCAGAGCCTCCTCAACATCCCGGAAGTCGCGCTGCACCTGCTTGAACTCGCGGAAGTAATCCTGGGCGAACATCCAGATGATGCTTGCCAGCATGAGCACGCAAGATACCGCGAAGACAATATCCAGCGTCTTCTGATGGCGGTAAGTTTGGTCGGTAGCTGCCATGACTTCCTTAAAAAGGGGTCGGGAGTCTTTTCAGTTCCTCCCTGCCATTCGTAAATTCCGAGGGGTCGAAAAGACTCCCGACCCCTTTTTTATGCCCTACGCACTGCTAGATGTTGAAGAAGAACTCCGGAATATAGACCACGTACTTCAAGTTAATCGCCCAGCGCAGGATCATCTTCAGCGGCAAGGCCGCCATGAACTGCAGCAGGCTCACGAGCAGGAAGAACCGGATAAAGCCCATGCGCACGAAGAAGCCGCGCATGATGGTGCGCGCCAGCAGGGGCGGCAACAGAAACAGATATGCCAGGACGACGATGATGCCCGGCAACTCGCGCACGTACCACTTATCCGGCAGCGTTGTGTGCAGCAGGTTGAGCCAGAAGATGTCCGAAAGATTGACGTTGTTGAGCGGCAGCACCTTGTGTGTGTCCCAGTATTCATAGGGACCGAAGAAGTTCCAGTTCGGCCCGCGCAAGAATGTGCCGAGCACGATCAGCGTCACCCACATGACCACGAACCCGGTCAGGAAAAGCGTGATCGCGAACTTGCGCTGCGTGAAGGTGTAGTAACCGTTGCCCTTCTGGTTGTAATCGATGTACGGGATCGTGATCAGCCCCTGGATGATGAGCAACGGCAGCACGATGCCGGCCATCCACGGGTCATAGTAAACCAGCATCTCCTGCAGTCCCAGGAAGTACCAGGGCGCCTTCGAGGGGTTGGGCGCCTTGGCGCTCGTGGCCGGCTGCTCCAGCGGCGCTTTGAGCAGCACTGCCCAGACCACCAGCAGCAGCGTCACCACGATCATGGCGATCAGTTCGGTGTAGACTAGGTCCGGCCAGACCAGGACTTTTTCATTCTCTTCGGTTTCGACCGGCGCCTGGCCTTTTTCGATGCGCTTGTCGTTGATGACCGCCTTGCGCATGGCCAGCCAGGTGAAGAAGCCGACCGTGTAGATCATCATCGTGATCGGCACATTGTCGGCCTTGGCGATGATCTTCTTGAACTCGGGGTCGGTCATGCTCCAGCCGCCGAGGATGAACGATAGGTTCAAAATCGTCCAGGCCACGGCCGGCCGTGTCAGGAAATCCCGGAAGTAGAGAAAGAGCGCGAAGGCGATAACAGAGGCCGTGCTGTAGAGGATCGGCCCGGCCTGGCCACCATAGGCAAGCATCAGGCTGGTGGTCGCGCGGCGCACTCCGGCGTTAAGCTGCCAGCCGGAATGGGCCAGATAGAAGGGCGCGAACAGGAGAAAAAGGACTCCCCAGACGACGCCGAAGAGCGCCGTGGCCGCGTCTTTCTTGACGCGAAGCTGGTACAGGGCGAAGCCGAGGTTCATCAGCACGGCCAGGACATAGAACCAGCCCAGGCCGGTCTGCACCATGTTCCATTCGGCGACATTATCAAAGCCGCGAGCAAGATCTTGCATGAAAACGATTCCTACAGAGGTCCGCTAATGCCGCCGTCTTTGCGTACGCGCCAGAAATGGACTGCAATGAGCAGGGCCGCGGCCAACGGCACGGCGACGCAATGGAGCACGTAAAAGCGCAGCAGCGTCGATTCGCCGACCATGCGCGCTCCCAGGAGCAGAAAACGGGCGTCGGAGCCGGAGTGAATCAAGGGCACGCCGCCGATTTGCAACAACGCGGAACCGGGCCCCTCATGGCCGACAAAGGGATGGGCGCGGGCCATGTTGCTACCGACGGTGATGGCCCAGATGGCGAGCTGGTCCCAGGGCAGCAGATAGCCGGTGAAGCTCAGGAACAGCGTCAGCACCAGCAAGATGACGCCGACGCCCCAGTTGAATTCGCGCGGCGGCTTGTAGCTTCCGGTGAGGAACACGCGATACATGTGCAGCCAGATCGTGATGACCATGGCATGCGCGCCCCAGCGGTGCAGTTCGCGGAGCACGCCGAGCGTCGCCACGTCGCGCAGCGCCAGGATGTCGTTGTAGGCATGCTCCAGCGTCGGCCGGTAGTAAAACATCAAAAGCACGCCGGTCACGGTCTCCACCAGGAACAGGAAGAACGTGATGCCGCCCATGCACCAGGTATAGCTGAGCGCGATGCCGCTCCTCCGCACCGACACCGGATGAAGGTGGAGAAAGACGTTGGTCAGCATCACCACAACCCGGTTACGCCGATCGCGCGGCGCCGGGTGGCGGAAGATGCTCTTCCAGACTTGCGAGTTGCGAATGAAATCGCCGACGGACATCTATTAGGCCATCCTTCTCTCAAAGGTCATTGGTCATTGGTCATTCGTCATTCGCGGAACGCGAATGACGAATGACCAATGACCCATTTACACTTTGATGTACGATTCCGGATTATCCCACTGCCCCATTTCCTTCTGAAACTTCTTGCTCTTGTCCACGACGATCTTGCCGTTTTCATCGAGGCCGATGCCCCAGCGTTCCAGGGGGCGCGGGGCGGGGCCCTCGAAGTTGACGCCGCTAATTTTGAAGCCACTGCCGTGGCAGGGGCATTTGAACTTCTGTGCTTCGGCGAGCCAGTTCGGCGTGCAGCCCAGGTGCGTGCAGGTGGTGCTGAGCGCGTAGATGATGCCGCCGTGCCGCACCACCCAGATGTTGCGGTCCTTGAAGTCGTCGGTGACCTTGTCGTCGGAAAAGTCGTCGGGAAAGCCGACCGTCACCTTGCTGGGCGGCTCGGAGAGCACGTTCGGGAACAGAAAGCGCACGGTCCCGAGCACCATGCCGACCACGGATACGGTCAGGGCCGTCCAGGCGACACCGATCCACGTGCCCAGGAAGAAGCGCCGATCCTTGCCGGTCTTGGCCGGTGCCTTGGCGGGAGCGGCGGGTTTTGCGGGTGGTGCGGGCTTGGGCGCTTGAGCGACGGGCGCTGCGGCCACGGGCGGCGTGCCCGGTTCGTTCGTGGCTTGCGACATGATTTCGTATCACTCCCAACGCTGATGACGAGCCAGACCGTCGTCTGACCCACGCGGAACGTTTTAGTCCGGACAGAGAGGATGTCAACCACTTTTCGCGCCGGCGGTTCTGTTGGATTCCCCCTCCATGGCAAAGGCAGTGCCAAATCGCGGAGGATTACGGAAGGGCGGAAATCCCCGGTCCCGAGGAAGCCATGCAAGCCCGCTTTTCCCAGGAATGGCAATTCATGGACGATGCATTCTAGAAGCTAAGAATGATCTGTCGGCTGGCGCGCCGGGCAGCATTCCTTCGCGCGGTTGGCAGGGCGACTGTGGATAGCGTAGCTAACCGTAGATACAATGCTGCAAGAGTGGAAGGAGATGTATCGCCGAAAATCGAATGAAGGTAGAAGAGGATCCCGATGGCACGACTTCGCTTTCTCATGATCGGCGGTTTTCTAGGCGCCGGCAAGACCACGACCTTGGCGCGGCTCGCCCGCCACTACATCAGTCGCGGCCTGCGCGTCGGCATCGTGACGAACGACCAGGCTCAGGACCTTGTGGACACCAATAGCCTGCGCGGGCAGGGCTTCCCGGTCGAAGAGGTGGCTGGCGCCTGCTTCTGCTGCCGGTTTAGCGATCTGGTGGACAAGGCCAGGGAACTGGAAACGAAGCAAAAACCCGACGTCATTCTGGCCGAGCCGGTCGGTAGCTGCACCGACCTGGTCGCCACTGTCGTGCAGCCGCTAAAGGACCTTTATGGACAGAGCTTCCAGGTCGCTCCCTATGCGGTGCTGTTCAAGCCGAGCCATGGCTTGCGCATCCTCCGGGAGGAAAGTGCCGGGTTCTCGCCGAAGGCGGCGTACATCTTTCGCAAGCAGCTCGAGGAGGCGGATGCGATTCTCATCAACCGCATCGATGAATTGCAGGCGGGCGAGCTTGCGGAGCTCACGCATCTTCTGGAAGAACAGTTTCCCGGCGCGCCGGTCCTGCGCGTTTCTGCAAAGACAGGCCAGGGGTTTGACGCGCTCGTGCAGTTGCTCGACCAGGAGGGGGATTTCGGCCGGAGAATCCTGGACATCGATTACGACACCTATGCCGAAGGCGAAGCCGAGCTCGGTTGGTTGAACTGCAGCGTACACATGACGTTTGCCCAGCCTGCCGCGCTCGATGACCTGCTGATCGACATCGTGACCTGCTTGCGCGACGCCCTGAATCAGCAGCAGCTTGAGGTGGCGCATCTGAAGGCCATTGGACTCTGCGAAGGCACCTTTGGCGTGGCGAACTTGGTGAGCAGCGCCACAGATCCGGAGTTGTCGTTGCCGTCTCGCGCGCGGGTGCCGGAAGCGGAAGTGATTGTGAACGCACGTGTCGCCATGGATCCAGTTCAGTTGGAAGGACTCGTCCGCGGCAAGGTACAGGAAGTCGCCGAGCGCCGGCAGGCACAGACCAGGTTTCGCACCATGCAAAGCTTTCGCCCCGGCCGGCCTCAGCCGACGCATCGCTATGCGGCTGCCAGGTAAAGCGGCTCAGAGAATTTCTTGGCATGATAGCAAGAGTAAACCTCGCGTGCGTGCGGCCAAAACGGCCATACCGGTAAGTCGTGGATTTTGGGCTAAGCCGATTGCACCAAGCAGCCGATAAGAGCCAGCGGAGGGGAAAGCTTCACCAGGCATTGCAGGATCCAACCTGTTTGTCTCGGCTTGGAGGTTTACACGCGAGCGCTGGCACCGCCGGTATTCGCGGCAAACTGGCCGAGGCCGTTCATGCTTGCCTATATTCTCTTGACCGTCGCCGTATGCATCCCCCAGCCGGCAGATGCTGGGAAGGATTCCGCGATCCAGAGTGGCGGTGCAGCGTCGGTGCTGGAAGCTCCAGAAGCGATAGTCATCTCCGTTCCAGGCCCGCCGCAGCCTACCGTCCAGCTCCCGCCGCCGGCCCCCGCAACACCCGCTCCACCCGATCGTTGGATCTTGATGAAGAGCTTGCAAGGCACCTGGCCCGGCTGGATCCTGGATTCCGAGCGCATGCAGGTGACCGGCTGGACCGAGCTTTCCTTCACCGCCAGCAGTGATGCGCATAGCAATCTGCCGATGGGCTTTAACTATCGCGCCAACGATTTTCTGCTTCAACAGAACTGGGTGCGTTTTGAGCGTGCCGTGGCGACGACCGGCACCACCGAACCGACGTTCGGCTTCCGTTGCGACACGATCCTGCCGGGCTCGGATTACCTCTTCACGTTGCCGCGCGGCATCTTTAACGATCAGTTGACGGCCGACCACGGCCGGCCGCAACGTTACGGCATCGACCCGATTCAGTTTTATGCCGAAGCGTATTTCCCGACCGTGGCGCGCGGCCTGGATGTGAAGGTCGGCCGTTTCTCCGCCCAGTACGGCGTCGAGACGAATGACGCCGTCAGCAACGCGCTGGCGTCGCACGCCTATACCTTCATCTACGACCCCTTCACGCACACGGGACTGCTGACCACGACCAAGCTCACGGAGGCCTGGATCGTTCAGGCGGGCCTGGTGCTGGGCAGCGATGCCTTTATTGATCCGGCCGACGAGCCGACCTTCATCGGCAGCGTGAAATGGCAGCGTCCCGACCAGCGCGATAGCGTCCTCTTTTCCGTGATCGTGGGCTCAGGGCGCTTCAATCAAAGCCGCCATTTCCACAACCCGGAGATTTTTGACCTCGTTTACACGCACCAATTCAATCCCCGGCTGAGCTACAACGTCGAAAGCCTGTTCGGCTTCACCACGCATGTCCCGGACATTGGCAATGCCGACTGGTTGGGCGTCCTGAACTATCTGACCTACAATTTCACGCCCCGGCTCAGCGGCACGACGCGGCTGGAGTTCTTCGATGACTTCCAAGGTCAGCGCACGGGGTTTGCCGGCCTTTACACCGCGCTCACCGCCGGCCTCTCGTTTCGTCCACGCAAAGACATCATTTTTCGTCCGGAAGTTCGCTACGACTACAACGAGGAATCCCGCCCTTACGAGGGCAAGCATGGACTATTCACCGCCGCCGCGGACGTGATCCTGCGGTGGTGATGGCATGGAGGCGATAAAACTCATGAGAACCATTCAACGCTTTGGCGGACCTGCTCTACTCATAAGCATGCTGACTCCATTGACCGGTCTCGCCGGACAGGCGACCAACGTGCCGCCTGGCACACCCGTAACCATCACGGTCACACCCGGTGCCGCGCCGCCTCCGCCTGTTTCGATCACACTTGGCGCCCGCCACGCGCACGTAACGCCGGAGCGGGCCGGTTTCACGCACACCGGCGCGGGCAACATTGATGTCGCCCAACCAGCGCCGGACGTCGTGATCGTGACCATGACCGGTGTGGCGGTCGCCGGCGGCCATCCGGCCAAAGCATCCCTGGCCACCATGAATTTTGACCTCACCCAGGGTTTCGAAGTCAGCTTTGACAATCCCAAGGTTAAGAAAGCGAAAGTCAGCATCGAAGGGAGGGTGATAGGCCTGTTACGGAGCGAGCGCAAGGGCTGTGGTTCGGCTTCCGAGGGTCCGGGATGTGCGACGATCACATCCGACACGGTCGCACTCACCACGCTATGCGTGCCGGAGCATGCTGTTGCCGCCGGAGAAAACCTGTCGATCAACGATCACGATGGACCCGTTGAGGTTGCTATAGTCCCGGGCAAGTACACCCTTCATCAGACCTTCGTAATTACGGCAACCCACAACAAGAGCCTGCGGCTCACCAAAGCCGTCTCCAGCGAATTCGCACCTGACCCGGCCCTTGATCCCCTATGGATCAGTTACTGGGAGCCGTTCCACGGCGCGGCCAAGAAGGATTTTGGCTTCCAGATCACGCTCAAGGTTGCGGAGGATACAAGCAAATAGTGATTTAGAAGCGAAGCGTCATATCGAAGCCATAGATCCAGATGCCGTTCTTCTTGCCGAGGTCGAAGGCCTGATTGTCCCAGTTACGGTAATAGCCGATCTCCGGACGCACCTGGAACAGCGCGTTAAAGTTGTGGCTCAAGCCGATGGTGTGGCTGGTGTAGTTGCCGGGGAAACCGGAGCGCATGCCCCGCGTATCCTTCCACCACTCGTTGCGCACGGTGAGGTAGTCATTCTTGGTGAGCCCGAACATCGTGTAATTGAGCACGCCGAACGCCTCGGAAAGGCCGGGCAAAAGCATGCCGTCGCCGCCACCGCCGCCGAACGGCTTGGGCGGACCGGCACTGGGCGTTCCTCCCAGCTCGGCATCGCGCTGCCACATGTAATAGGCTTCCGTATTCGTGTGGACTTGCTCGTTGAACTTGTGCTCCCAGGTGGTGACGACGTAATTAAAATTGTCGTGGCCTAGGGGTTGGCCATATTCCTCGAAATGGCGGAATTTGGCGCTGTTGATGGCGTTCAGCCAGGTGTACATCGCATCATTGTTGTCCTGGGAGACCCAGCGCACGCCGGCGGCGCCGGTCAAGAGGGAGCCCTTGTACCAGGGTGCCATGTCCGTGCCCGAGTGGATGACGCCTTGTACCATCCATTGAGCATCGAGCTTCTGGCTGACCATGATGCCTGTTTGCGTGTAGGTGTCGTAGGTAAACAGGATCGAGTGGCTGCCCAGGTAATTATCCACGGAATACTGCGTTTCGATGTCCGGGCAAGCGATCCAGCGGCCGATACGGATATCTGTTCCGTCCAGGAAGCCAGGGAGGTAGAAGTTGATGTACACCTCGGTCGGATCCCAGCCATAGAGAAGATTGTGCTTCAGCAGTTGATCGCTGGCCCAACCGCCGGCCGTCGTGTACCGGTAATCCATGCCGTAAAGGCCGATAAAGCGGAATCCATAATCCATGTGGTCGGTTTGCACCGTGTCCGGCACGCGCTCCAATTTGAAGACGAGCTGGTCGAGTTCATAGCGATTGGGAACGATCCAGTAGGACGCTGGGACATTGGTATTCGTCGCCGTGCTCCAGGTTCCTGCTGCAGTGACCCAGCCGGAGAACTTTATCCTGCTGTCCTTGATGGCGTCCGTGCAGGGCGTGTCGGCGCCGTAGAGGGCTTTCATGAACGGGTACACGTCGGATTCCGGGGGCACGCCGATGAGCGGATAGCCCTGGTACTCATGACCCGGAAAGGGGGGTGACGGCCAGGGTTCCGGCAAGCCGCGCCGGGGCGCTGGCGGGGTTTCTGGCTCGGGATTTTCTTTATCCTTATCCTTCTTCGGGAAGAATTCGTCATAGTAAGCCTTGTAGAACCGCCAGAAGAAGCCGCCGCTGTCCCTCCGCGGCGTCAGGATGTTCCTGGTCCAATTGTCTGGGTTGTGTTGATCGGCGGTGTCACCGGTCTTCTCTGTGGAAGCATCGCCGTCTTTCTTGTCTACGGAAGCGTCGCCGTTTTTCTTCTCCGCAGAGTTGCCGGCATTTTTCTGCTCGGAGCCGTTTTGACCCTGGGGCGTAGAGAAAGAAATCACCGGGTAGATCATCGGCGGCGGAGGGGGGAGCGTTGCCGCCGAGCTTTTCGATGGCACAGCCGGCATTGCAGGCAAGGAATCAGGCAGCATCGACGCGGGGGTTGACCTATCGGGATCGCCGTAGGCGTTCGGGACTGCGGTGGTGAGCACGCGAATGCTTGCTGCCGGGTCTGCCTGTGCTTGCCCCATTACCAGAGCCGCCCCCATGAGCAAATAGCCCGTCATGACCTACCCTCCTTGGATTGACGCAAAGGCCCGTTCCCAAGAAGACAGTAGGGGTCTAGGCAGCCCCTCTTGAGCCGGGGAATGATGCAGTTTCTGCTCATTATTTCATCGGCAGTGCTTGGACTCAAATTCGGCAAAATCGACATTCTCCTTATGAAGCGTACATCTTCCACGGCACGTGCTTACCCCACTTATCTCTGTAGCCATCACCAGCCGGAATCTTTGCCTCCGGACACCGGCCATGCGATGTGCGAGGGACGGATTGCAAATTGCACGACTAGCGACGCTGACCCGGTTGGCCGTGACCGTGCGAAAGGTTAGAAAAAGACAAAACCCTGCGCAGCCAGTACACGGTTGCACCAAGGCACACGACTTGCATAAACGGAGAGATTTCGGCGGGCGAGCAATGGCAATCGCGGACTGGCTTTTCGGCAGAACGCTTGCCTCGGATGAGGAGGGGGAGCAGTGCGTCGGCGTCCTCGCCGGCATTCCCATGCTCGGCCTCGACGCGCTGGGCTCCGCGGCCTATGGGCCGGAAGCCGCCCTCACCCTGCTGATTCCCCTGGGCGCAGCCGGCCTGGGGTACGTCGGGCCGATCAGTGCGCTCATCATTGCCCTGCTGCTGGTCGTGTATTTCTCCTATCGCCAGACCATCGCGGCGTATCCACTCGGCGGCGGATCCTACACCGTCGCCAAGGACAACCTGGGGACGACCGCCGGACTGCTGGCCGCTGCCGCGCTGATGCTCGACTATGTGCTGGTCGTGGCCGTCGGCATTTCGGCAGGGGTCGGGGCGTTAATCTCAGCAGCGCCTTCGCTCCAACCTTATACGCTGGCGCTCTGCCTGGTGATCCTGGCTCTGATCACGATAGTCAACCTCCGGGGCGTTCGTGAGTCAGGCCTGGCGTTCGTCGTGCCTACCTATCTCTTCGTCTTCTCGCTGCTGGGGGTGCTCGCCATCGGTATGGTCAAGGCGGTGCTGGCCGGAGGCCGGCCCGAGCCTGTGATGGCGCTGCCATCCTTGCCTCCGCCCGCAACGGCAGCGACGCTGTGGCTCCTAATGCGCTCCTTCGCCAGCGGCTGCACGGCCATGACCGGCGTCGAGGCCGTGAGCAACGGCGTAAGCGCCTTCCGCAAGCCGTCGGTCGTCTACGCACGGCGCACGCTGACGGTGATCATCCTGCTGTTGGCCGTCATGCTCGCGGGCATCGCCTATCTATGCTGGGCATACGGGATCGGTGCTACGGATCCTGGCCTGCCCGGTTACGACAGTACCCTGTCCCAGTTGACCGCCGCCGTGGTTGGCCGGGGATGGTTCTATTACGTCGCGATCGGCTCAGTACTCAGCGTGCTGGCCCTGTCGGCCAACACCGGTTTCGCGGATTTCCCGAGGCTCTGCCGGGTGATTGCGCAGGACGGCTTCTTGCCGCACAGCTTCGCCCATCGCGGGCGCCGGTTGGTCTATTCGCGCGGCATCCTCGTGCTGACGACCCTCTCGGCTGGGCTCCTCATCGGCTTCGGCGGCATCACCGACAACCTGATCCCATTGTTCGCCGTCGGGGCCTTCCTGGCGTTCACTCTTTCGCAGGCGGGGATGGTGGCACACTGGTGGAAAGCCGGCGGGCCGCACGCGCGAGAATCGATGGTGATTAACGCGGCGGGCGCTCTCTGCACAGGAGTGACTCTGGCCGTCGTGCTGGTTTCCAAGTTTGCCTCAGGCGCCTGGGTCATGGTCCTCCTCATCCCGATGCTGTTGGCCCTGTTCGTGGGCGTACGAACCCACTACCGCACGGTCGCCCGCGAGGTGGCTTGTACGGCGCCGCTCGACGCCGTGGGCCTGCAGCCCCCTCTGGTCCTGCTGCCCATTCGGGGCTGGAGCGCCATCACCCGCAAGGCGCTGCGCTTCGCGCTGAAAATTTCGCCGGATGTCTATGCCCTGCACGTTGCCGACGACGAGGAGATCATGGCGGAATTGGAAGACACCTGGGAGCAGCGCGTTCAGGAGCCGGCGACCGCGGCGGGGCTCCCCGCGCCGAAGTTATTCGTCATTTATTCGCCTTACCGCAAGCTCTATGGGCCGCTAAAACAGATCGTCTCCGACCTGCAGGGCGCACACCCCGGCCGCGACCTGGCCGTGATCGTCCCCGAACTTGTGGCGACGCGCTGGTATCACTATCTGCTGCACAACCAGACTGCGGCCATGATCAAGGCGTTCCTGCTTTTCAGCGGCTTCCGGCGCGTCGCCGTGATCACTGTCCCGTGGTATCTTTCCCCGTGAACTCAGGCGCATTCATGCCAAAAGCCAACGCGCCAGGTTGAGATAGAGAAGGATGGTGATGACATCAGCCCCTGCCAGGGCAATGGGCCCGGCGGCCACGCGTGGCTCCAGGCGCAAGAGCCGCAAGACAATGGGCATGGTCAAGCCGAGAATGGCGGCGCCGACTACCCCGCCCGTTATCCCGCCCAGCAGGCACAAGGCGACGCGGAATTTGCCAAGCCAGGCGAGACAAACCATCGCCATGACAGCCCCGCTCCCCAGGCCCAGGAGAAGTCCGGTCAAGAATTCCGTGCGCACCCTGGCAAGAAGTGCCTTCCAGTTTGGCCGCCCCCGCAAGGTTTGCAGGGCCAGGCTGACGGACTGGCTGCTGACACTCTCGGCCAGGTTCAATACGACCGGAATGAAGAAAGCCAGCGCAACGACGCGATTGAGTTCATCCTGGTAGGCGCCCGAAAGGAACGCCGCCAGGATGCCGGCCGCCAGGTTGCAACCCAGCCACGGAAATCGCCTGCGGAAAGCGAATAGAGGGGAATCCTGATGGGCTTTGGCCACGTTCACGCCGATCAATTGAAAGAGATCGTCTCGCGTTTCGGCATTCCCCAGATTATCGAGTTCATCCGTGTACAACTCGACATCCACGACGCCGAGCAATTTGCGCTGCTCATCCACGACCGGATAGGCCAGCAAGCGATACTGGATAAAAAATTCGCAGGCTTCAAGAACACTGGCCTGTGCCGGCACGGCAATGACCTGGCGAACCATGATGTCCGCGACGCGCTTGTCCGCCGCGCTCAGGATCAGCTGCCGTGCCGGCACGACGCCCTCCAGGCGGCCGTTCTCGTCCACGACGTAAAAGTAGATGATCCGGCCACGCGGCGGGTTGTGTTGTAGCCAGCTCAGCGCCTCGCCTACCGTTTGCCCGGCCAGCAACCGGGGGACGTCTTCACGAAGGTGCCGGGTGATCGGCTCATGCAAGCGATGACGTGGCAAGGGCGTGGACACGGCATTTCCTCCTTAGCTCTCGGGCCAGTTAGCTGGCAAAGTGAGGGGAGAGCAAAAGTTTCAATAGATTGACCGAGGCACAGGGCGGCCCGTGAGATGGAACCTTACCAGCCGCCCGCGTTGGCGATAAACAGCGGGAAGTAGTGGCCGTACTCGGATGAGGGGTCATCGATTTGCTTGCATGGTCGGTTTGCACACTACCAACGCTTCTCGCTGCATGTCGCTCATGGTGCGCAAGCAGCTAGCTCAAGTTTTTCTGCGGCATGGTTTCGATTAGGGCCCGCAGTACTGTATTGACGCTGATGATCCGAATCGCTCCAGCGCGCTCGGTAAAACAGACTAGCAAGGGTTCTCGGCTGAATGACCGATGATGACCTCGCGTTGCTCCTCCTCGGAAGAGGCTTATCTTCATCCCACTCAAACGCCAGGCTCATACGGCGCACCATCACGGCTCGCATGCATCGTTGGGTCTCTTGTCATTCTACGGCCGCTGAGCACGTCGGTCGACTTGAGCCAGGGCGGGCGCTTGTAACTGGCTGAAATGACCTCGCTCAACTCCTCATGTGTGTGTAGCCTCAAGAAATGGCTATAAGGAGCGAGCGAGGATAGCGAGAGGATAAAAAGGCGGAGGCGGCCGGCTGTCTTCCGGCTCCCCCGCCCGGCGATCCAGCTTGCGCTGGACTACCTTTCACTTGTCCGCCGGGCGAGGGTAGCCGTAGCGCGCATCCAGCGCCATGTTTATTTCCAGCACATTGACCAGCTCAACGCCAACCAGGCCGCCTAATGGGGCCTCGGCCTTTTCATGAAGGATGCGCTCGATTTCCGGGCGGACCTTGTCCTCGCTGGTCTTCATCTTCTCCGCCAACGCTTTTGCGACCCGGTCCAATTGGTAATAGGCGTTTTTCAAAGTAATGTGCGGGTCCAGCCCCGAGCCGGAGGCCATGACCATGTCGGCAGGGACTTCTTCCAGCTCGGCACGCGGATGCTCTTGCTGCCACATGTCGAAGAAGACGGCCGGCACGCTCCAGGTGGCATCGTCGATCAACTTTGGCCACGCTTGCTGGAACGCCTCGGCATTGCTCACGAAGAAATCCTTGGCCAGATCTGCGGGATTCGGCTCACCGCCATCCGGGTTGGCCTTCTTCCACGCGGCCACGGCGTCCGCATGCTTTCCCGCCCATTTCTTGACGGCGTCCTTGTGCTTGTCGTCGGCGTTGACCCAGGCCTGGGCGACCGCACTGTGATCATTGGCCCATTGCTTGACGATGTCTTTCTTGCTCTTGAACCAGGCTTCCACGTCCGGGCCGACCGGCTTGCCCTGGCCGGGCCGGACGTCGCGGTAGCGAATGAAGGTCCCTAGCTGGCGGGCCACGCGATCGCGCAGCAGGTAGTTCGACGCCGCCCAGTTGCTCGCAGCCGAGGCCTCCCCTTTATAAGAGGCGGCGGAGGGCCGGGGCCGGAAGTATTCATCCTTTGAGAACGGCTGCGCTATCAGACGCGAGCCGACCGGCTTGCCGTCCGGCCCGGCGATCAGGCTGCCCTGGGCCTGACTGTGAAAGATCGACTGTCCGATTCCCAGCAGAACAGCCGGGTACAGCACACAGCAAATCAACAAGGACAAAACGAGTAACCACAGATTGGCACGTAAATGCGCGAACATAGCGTATTCCTTAAGCCGGGGCCGTTTAGCCGCCGTTTAGCCGCGACCCGTTAGGGGAGCGCGTTGGTCGTCTTCCGGCCCGCGCTCCCCTCACGGGTCGCGGCTAAACGAATTTGTTGCTAGGCGACCAGGTGCAGGGCGACCAGGATCACGTCAATCAGCTTGATGCCGACAAACGGCACAATCACGCCGCCGAGGCCCCAGATCAGCAGATTGCGGCGCAAGAGCGCGTCCGCGCCGACAGGCCGGTACTGGACTCCCCGCAGAGCGATGGGGATCAGCAGCGGAATGATGATGGCGTTGAAAATCACCGCCGACAAAATCGCCGACGTGGCCGAGTGCAAATTCATGATGTCGAATCTCTTGAGCCATGGCAGCGTCGCCGCGAACATGGCCGGCACGATGGCAAAATACTTGGCCAGGTCGTTGGCGATGGAAAAGGTCGTCAAGGCGCCGCGCGTCATGAGGAGCTGCTTGCCGATCTCCACGACCTCGATCAGCTTGGTCGGATCGCTGTCGAGATCGACCATGTTGCCGGCTTCCTTGGCGGCCTGCGTTCCCGAGTTCATGGCCACGCCGACGTCGGCCTGGGCCAGGGCCGGCGCGTCGTTCGTGCCGTCGCCCATCATGGCGACCAGCTTGCCCGCGGCCTGCTCCTTGCGAATGTACGCCAGCTTGGCCTCGGGGGTGGCCTGGGCAATGTAGTCGTCGACGCCGGCCTGTTCCGCAATCGCCTTGGCGGTGAGCGGGTTGTCGCCCGTCACCATGACCGTGCGCAGGCCCATGCGGCGCAGCCGCTCGAAGCGGTCGCGCATGCCGGGCTTCAAAATATCCTCCAGAACGATCAGGCCGGCAATGCGGTTTGCTTCGCAAACCAGAAGCGGCGTCGCGCCCTTGGAGGCCACGCTATCCACGCGTTCCTGCAAGTGCTCGGGGACCTGGCCACCGCTGCGTTGCGCATAACGCACGACGGCATCGGCAGAGCCTTTCCGAATCGGACTCGAATTCGGCAGGTCGAGGCCGCTCATGCGGGTCTGGGCCGTGAACTCCACAAAACGAGCGCCGGGCGGAATCATTGCCTGGAGCAGCGCCTCGCGTGTGGCCTGCGTATTGCCTTCGCCGTTCCCCGGCATGGTCTGATAGAGATCGACGATGCTTTTGCCCTCTGGAGTCTGGTCCGCAATGGATGCCATGGCTGCCAGCCGGCCCACGTCGGCGACCGAGTGGTTGCCGAAGGGCACAAATTGCGTGGCGCGGCGGTTGCCGACTGTAATGGTGCCGGTCTTGTCGAGCAGCAGCGTGTCGATATCACCAGCCACCTCGACCGCTTTGCCGCTTTTGGAGAGGACGTTGGCGCGGAGGGCCCGGTCCATGCCCGCTATGCCTATGGCCGCCAACAGAGCCCCAATGGTGGTAGGAATCAAGCAAACCAGCAGCGCCACCAGCGTCGGCACGTCGGTTCCCAGGCTTTTCACCGGCTCGGAGATGCCGAGGTAGTCCTTCATGTACAGTTCGGCATTGAGCGCCATGGGCCAGAGGGCCGCCGTGACAATCAGGAAGATCAGGGTGAATGCCGAAAGCACGAGCGACAGGGCGATCTCGTTCGGTGTCCGTTGGCGGATAGCGCCTTCGACCAGCGAGATCATGCGATCCAGGAAGGACTTACCGGCCTCGGCGGTGACGCGGACGACAATGCGGTCCGAAAGCACGCGCGTGCCCCCCGTGACGCCGGAGCGATCTCCGCCCGCCTCGCGAATGACCGGCGCCGACTCGCCCGTGATCGCGGATTCGTCCACGGACGCCAGGCCTTCAATGATTTCGCCGTCGCCCGGGATAATCTGGCCGGCTTCGACGACGACCCGGTCGCCTCTTTCCAGAGATGTGGAAATCGTCTCCTCAACTTCGCCGGTGTCCCGCAGGCGATAGGCCGGGGTTTCCCGGCGCGTCTTGCGCAGGGAATCGGCCTGCGCCTTGCCGCGCGCCTCGGCCAGCGCCGTGGCGAAGTTGGCGAAGAGAACGGTCAGCAAGAGCCAGATATCCAGGGCGATGAGGTAAGTGATGCGCACCTGGCTGCTAAAGCCAAAGAGGCGGGCGAAAGTGAACAGCAAACTCAGCACGGTCCCCACTTCGACCACAAACATCACGGGGTTCTTCCACTGGATATCCGGCCGGAGCATGAGGAACGACTGCTTCAGGGCCGCGCGCAGCAGATGGGGCGCGAACAACCCGTAACGCCTACTCGCCCGCCGGGTAAGTTTCAGCTCCTCGGGGGAAGGGCCCTCGGTGTAGGGGGCGACGTAAACGGTTGTGTTCGACATGGAAACCTCAATTGGTGAGTAGTGAGTGGTGACTGGTGAGTGGTAGTGTTGGGTTCACCGTCTCAAAACTACTCACCACTCACTACTCACCACTCACCACTCCGCCATTCACCCTCCAAACGGAATCGGTCCCAGATGCTCGGCAACGGGCCCGATCACCGCCGCCGGCATGAACAACAAGGCTCCTACCAGCAAGATCGTGCCCAGCAGCACAAAAGCAAACGTTAACGTGTCCGTTCGCATTGTGCCGACCGTGAACGGTGTCTGCTTCTTTGCTGCCAGGCTCCCCGCCAGGGCGAGTGGTGCGATCATGGGGAGGAAACGCCCAAACAACATCACCAGCGCGGTGGCGATGTCCCATTGCCGGCTTACCGGCGACGGCGGCGAGTTGTTGTCTTTTGGATCATTGAAGCCCCAGGTGTCTCCCAGCCCCTCAAAGCCCGAGCCGTTGTTCGCCGAGGAGGAGCTGAACTCGTAGAGAACTTCAGCGAAACCGTGCGCGCCGGGATTATTCATCGCCTTGGTTCCCCAGGTGCTGGCCACGAAGAGGCCCGTGGGCGCCAGCACGAGAATGGGATGCACGAGCAGGGCCAGCATCGCCAGCTTCATTTCCCGGGCCTCAACCTTCTTGCCCAGGTATTCGGGAGTTCGGCCCACCATCAAGCCGGAAAGGAAGACGCCGACGATCAGGTAAAGAAGCAGGTTGATCAGGCCCACCCCCTTGCCGCCGAAAACGCAGTTCAACCACATCCCCGTGAACGGCGTCAGCCCCGCCAGGGGATTAAGGCTGTCATGCATGCAGTTCACCGAACCGCAAGTCACCGCCGTGGTTACCGCGGAAAACGTTGCCCCCGCGGACGTGCCGAAACGCAGTTCCTTTCCTTCGAGATTGCCGAGGTCCTGAATAACGGGTAAGCCGACGATGGGATTGACGTCGATGGCCTTTTTCGTGATCTCGCCAGTGCTTTCTTGAACTTCAATCTGGTACGGGTTGCCGCGCGCGTCTGCAAGTGCCGGGTGCTGGGTGAGACCTGGGTTGGGATGCAGAGTGTCCCAGTAGATCGCCCAACCGATCATGACAAGAAGCAGCCCCAGCATGACGCCGTACACAACGATGGCGTGCCGCATGTTGTTCAGCATCTTGCCGAACATCACCACCAGGGAAAACGGAAAAATCAGAATGTTGACACAGGTCAAGAAATTCGTCCAGGCGCTGGGGTTCTCGAACGGGTGCGCCGAGTTGGCTCCGAAGAAACCACCACCATTGGTCCCCAGATGCTTGATGGGAATGATCGCGGCGACAGGGCCGCGCGCGATCACTTGCGGCTGCGGCTGGCCGTTCTCTGTGCCCATGGCGCCGGGCTCGAGTGTGGCTGCTTTTTCCGAGCCCGCCAGCGTCATCGGCACGCCCGCAGCCATGAGCACAATCCCCATAATCAGGCTCGACGGCAAGAAGACGTACGTGACCGCGCGCCACATATCGACATAAAAATTGCCCATGTGCGAATCGCCGCGCAAACCGCGGATGATTGCGGCCAGGGCACAGAAGCCCACGCTCGCCGACACGAACATATTCCACAGGATTGCGGTGAGCTGGCTGAAATAGGATAAGTGCTGTTCCCCCGAATAATGCTGTAGGTTTGTGTTGGTCAAGAATGAGACCACGGTATTGAAGATCGTGGTCGGCGCCAGCATCTTCTTGTTGTCTGGATTCAGCGGCAGGTAAGGCTGCAATGCCAGCAGCCCAAAAGCGACGATGAACATAACCGTATTGAACAGCAGCAAGGAAACCGCGTATTGCTTCCAGTTCTGTGTGCCCGTGTTGAGCCGTCCTTCAAGCCAGCGCAGCCAGGACGGCAGGCGATAACGTCCATCCATGATCCTGGTCAGATAAGATCCAACCGGAACCGAGAGCACCAGAGTCGTTGCTACAATCAGGATTGGCAAGAGCCACATGCGCGTGAACCTTTGTTTGGACGGTTAGAACCACTCCGGCCGCAGCAATGCCACGAGCAGATATATGAAAAGCAACAGCGTGATGATCGCGGTGAGTATGATCACGGGGTTCTCCTAGACGCGGTCACATGCCGCGATGAAAGCGAACATGGCGGCAAGACCAACTAATCCGAGCAGGAAAAGACTCGGCAGCCAGACGGCAAGGTCCATGGCACCCCTCTTGCAGAATGAATTGCGCGTAAGCCGACCTGGCTTCGCATTTGCAAGAATCGCGCCGGTCGTTCTAAGGCAACAGGGTTCGTCTTGGCGTGACCCGGAAGAGAATGGCCGGCTTGCGGTTACGTTCGCTGCTCTCGATTAGACCCGAGCGCTCGACTGGGTAGATCCTGCACCGGCCGCATGCCGAGTCATGCAAATAACCTAACAGGCATTGCAAATTGCACGATGGACAAACCGAGATAGGGGAAATCGGCCAGAAGTTCGACCCGGTGCAAGATCCGGAAGCGGTGAAAGTGGAAACGGTTCAGCCAGTCGCCCAGGTTCAGAAGTCAGCCAGTGAGCCCGTCGCGGTCGAATCGTGCTATGGATGCGTTGGGGCATGAGCGGACCCGCCTTAAAGAATACCCGGCATGACGCCGGGCTTTTTTATGCGCACGGCCATCGGTAGAATCGTGGCTATGCGTTTCCCGTCCCGCCGCACCTTCTGGCTCAGCGCTGCCACCTCGATCGTGGCTATCGTGGCCTGCGGCTGGTTTCTTGTGCCGCGCAGCCGCATCAACCAAGAGAATTATGACCGGATTCAGTGGGGAATGCCTCGCGAAGAAGTAGTGGCCATCCTAGGCAATCCTGATGAAAAGAACCCATTACCACCTGGACCGACAGGACCAGTGGATTTCTGTATGTGGTTTAACGGTCGAACCCAAATCCTGGTCGGCTTTAGAAACAACAAAGTCAGTAGCAAATATCTCGACTGTGATTGGGAATCAGCAAAACGAAACGCCAAGAGATGGCTAACGAAACTCGGTTTTTAGTCGCAGCGCAAATGCCGCGACTGTCACGTAAATCCACGGTCTGTCACGCAAATTGGTCGAAAATACGAATTACATGACAAGGCCCTGGCTGCCACCAGCCAGCGAACGGGCTTGCGCTTCTTGAGGCTCATGATTTGCGGCGGCGAAGCATGGCCCTGATGTGGTCGCGCGCTTCCTCATGGCTAACCGTGGCGCCGTTGCCCCGCGCCTCCAAAAGCTCGCGCACGGCGATGCCAAAAAGAGCTTCATACTCCTGGGGGCCGAGAAGGAAACCGACGACCTCGGATTTGGGTGTGACGGCAATGGGGCCACGCCCCTGATTGACAGCCTTCAAATATTTGTTGAGCCCTTTGCGAAACTGTTCGGCGCTAACGAGATTGTCGGTTTCTATGAGCATTGGCTTTCCCTCCAGCATGAAACTCAAAGGCCGGCCAGCAAATGCCACGGTCATTATGACAGCGCATAATATACCGGCAAGGGCACTGCTTGCTGTTGCAACTTGCACGACTGACTCGCTGTAATGAAGGCTATTCAAACACCCGCGCCGTGAAGGTGCGCGACCACCATGAAGATCCTGATTATCGATGACGAGACCAGCTTGCGCCGAACGTTGCGCATCGCCCTGGAAAGCATGGGCCATGCGGCGGCCGAGGCGCGCGACGCGAAACATGCGCTCGATGCGGTGCATCGCGAGCGCTTTGACGCGGCATTCTTGGATCTCAAGCTCGGACAGGAGCAAGGTCTCGATCTCCTGCCGGAACTTCTGCAAGCCGCCCCCGATCTCGATGTGATTGTGATTACAGCTTACGCCACCGTGTCCACGGCTGTCGAAGCCATGCGCCGCGGGGCCTTCGATTATCTGCCGAAGCCTTATACTCCCGACCAATTGCGCTCCATCTTCGAGCGCCTGGCACGTGTCCGCCGCCTGCAATCCCAGGTGGTAAATCTGGCGGAACAAATCCGCGCCAGCGTTCCGGAGGCCGATCTGCACACCGAAGAACCGCAGATGCAGCAGGCTCTGGAGATCGCCTACAAGGCCGCCGCAAGCCAGGCGACCATTCTGCTGCGCGGCGAAAGCGGCTCGGGTAAAGGCGTGCTGGCGCGGGCCGTCCATGCGCGCAGCGGTCGGGCGGCAGCGCCGTTTTTCACCATCGCCTGTCCAAGCCTTTCGGCAGAGCTGCTGGAGAGCGAGCTGTTCGGCCACGTTCAGGGGGCCTTCACCGGCGCGGTGCGCGACACCCTGGGCAAGGTGGCGGCGGCCGAGGGAGGCACGTTGTTTCTTGACGAAGTCGGCGACCTGCCCCCGGCCCTGCAACCCAAGCTGCTGCGGCTTCTGCAAGAGCGCAACTACGAACGCGTGGGCGAGACCCAGACGCGCAGCGCCGATGTACGTATCATCGCTGCCACCAATCGCGATCTCAAGCAAGACACCGCAACGGGCAAGTTTCGGGAAGACCTGTTCTACCGGCTCAATGTCATCGAAGTGACGTTGCCGCCCTTACGCGAACGCCGCCGGGATATCTTGCCGCTGGCCGAGCACCTGCTGCGCTTCTTCACTGAGGAAAGCGGCAAACGCCTTACCGGCTTTAGCGACGAGGCGCAGCAAGCCTTCCTGCGCTATGCCTGGCCCGGAAACGTCCGCGAACTTCGTAACGCCGTGGAGCGCGGTGTCATCCTGGCCTCCGACAACATTGTCGGCCTGGCCGATTTGCCCAGTCAGATCAGCTCCCCCGTTACTCCTGGCGTGCAGGTCGGCGCCCGCGTCACGCTCGACGCGCTCGAGGCGGAGCATATTCGCCGCGTGCTGGCGATTACCGCTACTATGGAAGAGGCGGCTAGTGTGTTGGGCGTCGACGCCAGTACGCTCTATCGCAAGCGCAAACGCTATGGACTGTAAAATACAGGCTGAGGTAATCGTCTGCATTCCACCTTTCCCCTCCAGGGGAACGACGCGATGAAACTTACCCTTCGCTCGCGCATCTTGCTCCTGCTGGTTCCGCCGCTCGTAATTCTCATAGCGCTGGCCGGCACGGCGGGCTTAACGGTCCTCCACCTGGGAGGCCGGATCGATGCGATTCTGCGCGAAAATTACGACAGTGTGATCGCCATGCAAATCCTCAACGAGGCGCTGGAGCGGATTGATTCCGCGTTTCAGTTTGCCCTGGCTGACCAGGAGGACAAGGCCCGGCAGCAGTTCGAGCAAGATTGGCCGGCGTACTACCAGGGACTGGAGAAAGAGCAACAGAACATCACCCTTCCGGGCGAACAAGAGCTTGTCGATCGGCTTACCTCGTTGACGGTGCAATACCGAAAGAAAGGCGAGTCCTTCTTCAGGCAGCCGGTGCAGGGCGATGCTCGCAAAGGCGCTTATTTCGGTCCTGGCGGTCTGCTGGACACCTTCAAAGAAATCAAAAGCGTTTCCGGGAACATCCTGCGCATGAATCAGGAGAGCATGGAAAATGAAAGCAAACTGGCCAAGCGCACGGCCCGCGACGCGCTGGCCGGGTTTGGGGTCGCGATTGCGATCGTGCTGCTGCTGGCGGCATTCATCGCCTGGCCGGTGCGAGCCATTCTGCGTCCCATCAAGGCGATTACGCAGTCGGCCACGGCGATCGGTGCGGGGAATCTCGATCAGATCGTGCCGGTCACGTCCAATGATGAGCTCGGCCGCCTTGCCACCGCCTTCAACGCCATGGCCAGGCAGTTGCGCGAGTATCGGCAGTCCAGCTATTCCCGCCTGCTGCGCGCCCAGCGCACCAGCCAGGCGACCATCGACTCCTTCCCCGATCCGGTGCTGGTCGTGGACTCCGAAGGCTTTGTGGAAATGGCCAACCCGGCGGCCAAACGCTTGCTTGGCGTGGCAGCCGACAAGGGCGAGCAGCCGCCGCTGGTGCCATGGCAACCGCCGGAGCCACTACGCCAACCTCTGGCAGCGGCGCTCAAGGAACAGCGGCCTTTCCTGCCCCACGAATTCGATAAGGCCGTAACCATCCGAACCGACGGCCAGGAACACTCCTTGTTGCCACAAGTCTTGCCCATCCGTGATCCGTACGGCAACACGCTGGGCGCGGCGGTGCTCCTTCAGGACGTCACCCGCTTCCGCCTGCTGGACCGCGTCAAGAGCGACCTGGTCGCAACCGTAAGCCACGAATTGAAGACGCCGCTCACCAGCATTCGCCTGGTGCTGCACCTGTTGCTTGAAGAGACCGTGGGGCCACTCACTCCCAAGCAGCTTGAATTGCTCCTCGATGCCCGTGAGAACGCGGAGCGCTTGCTTGCCCAGGTAAACAACTTGCTTGATTTGACGCGCCTCGAAGAGGGAGGAGAAAAGCTGGCGCTCAAAGCCGAGAACCCGCGCGAACTCCTGGAAACCGCGGCGGAACGGATTCGGCCGCGCGCGGCAGACAAGGGAATTGGCCTGCGAATCGAGTCGCCGGCTACCCTGCCTTTCGTTTCGGCAGATGCCGGACGGTTTCAACATGCCCTCGCCAACCTGTTGGAAAACGCGCTCACGTATACGAAGCGCGGCGGCAAGATCACCCTTTCGGCACGAGCCGCCGATGGCTTGGTCACGTTCACCGTTGCCGATACAGGCATCGGGATTCCGCCCGAATTTCAGCCCTATATTTTCAGTAAGTTCTTTCGCGTGCCGGGACAGAGCGACGAGGGAGGCACAGGACTTGGACTGGCCATCACCCGCGAAATTGTCGAGGCGCACGGCGGTAGTATTCTTTGCAAGAGCGAGCACGGACTGGGCACGACCTTCACGGTAAATCTTCCGGTTTGGAAAGAAGCTCCGCCGGCTAATGGAGAGACTTCCGTTGAGTCTGCTGAGGTCGGCTTGACGGCCAAAATGGCAGGCGCTGAGCGGTTCAAAGGGCTATAAATCGTGCCTGCACCCCCGGCTCAAAAAGCGTGGCAAACTGGCAAACTCGGGATCATCTCAGGCAGCGGGATTGAGTGCGGACATTTGTTGTTGGAGTTGTTCAGGTGTTAATTTGAGCAGCGCCCACCAGCCACTCTTTGGTATGATCAGCCCCAAGCGACAGTATGGACTCGAT